>Ga0209570_1000015_pt1 | contig 543986 bp, 521 predicted proteins | sample EBPBio172007_DNA_FD_185861 | JGI IMG/M metagenome (GOLD analysis project Ga0209570, IMG submission 185861) | Wastewater treatment Type I Accumulibacter community from EBPR Bioreactor in Madison, WI, USA - Reactor 1_9/17/2007_ DNA (SPAdes)... | ecosystem: Engineered > Bioreactor > EBPR >...
GACCAAAATCGTCCGTGAATGCGTTGAAAATGCTCGACGGTGGTCAACACCGCCTTGCGCTTTTCTCCTGTTCACGACCAATTTTGGTCGCCAACGCAGCCAAGCGTTAATTTGTCACTACGACCTAGACCCTTTCAGGTCATCATTTGCGGATTGCAGCCTGCTGGACAATCGTCCTGTGGGCCGCACGGCTGTGCGCAATCACGAAATCCGCATTGGGAAGGTCGTTGGACTGCGCCCGCGCCAGCGCCTCGGCCTTCGTGTGACCATGTGAGAGCCAGCGGTCCACCAGCCGCCGTTCCAGTTCTGCGCGCGGCGTTTCGATCATCACTGTCAGGTCAAACAGCGGCGCAAGCCTGCGCCACGGGTCCTGATCGACCAGCAGGTAATTGCCTTCGCACACGATATAGCGAATTGACCGGTCAATCCGCGCAACGCCTGCCTTCGCCACGTCCAATTCCCGGTCGAACGCCGGCACCACAACGCTATCCTCGCGCTGGCGCAGCCTTTGCAACGTCACCTCAAGCCCGCGGCAGTCAAACGTATCCGGCGCGCCTTTTTTGGCCCGGCGGCCCAGCCGGTCGAGCAATTCATTGTCGTAGTGGAACCCGTCCCCCTGCAGCAGCGCCGCCTCGCCCCTCGGCAACAGTTCGACCAGCCGCGCGGCAAGCGTCGACTTGCCCGCGCCGGGCGGGCCGGCAACCGCCACGATGAACCGGTCAGCCCCCGCCCCGCGTTCAATGATCTCGGCGACGATCTCGGCTACTGGATCGGGTCCGCTCATCCTGTCACCTCTCCGGTTCCACCTCACCCTGTGCCGAAAAAACAAAGGCCGCCCGGAGGCGGCCTTTGGCAATCCTGAAGTTCGAACGGATTATTCTGCGTCGGACTTCTTGGCAGCCTTCTTCTTGGCCGGCTTCTCAGCCGCGTCGCCATCGTCCGCCTTCTTGGCTTTCGCCTTCTTGGCAGGCTTCTTCTCGGCAGCGTCGTCTTCGTCGTCAGCCAGCAGTTCGTCCTTCGACACCTTGACGTCGGTGACGTTGACCTGCGTCAGCAGGTGGTCAACCACCTTCTCCTCAAACAGCGGAGCGCGCAGGTTGGCGAGCGCAGTCGGGTTCTGGCGGTAGAAGTCATAGACTTCCTGTTCCTGACCGGGATAGCGGCGAACGAATTCAAACAGCGCGCGCTGCATCTCTTCGTCGGTGATCTGGATCTTGGCCTGCTCGCCGATTTCGGCCAGCACGAGGCCGAGACGCACGCGGCGTTCGGCCAGGCGCTGATACTCTTCGCGAGCCTCTTCTTCGGTCGTGTCTTCGTCGGCAAAGGTCTTGCCGGCCTGTGCGAGGTCGGTGTTCACCTGGTTCCAGATGTTGCCAAACTCGGCTTCAACCAGCTTCGACGGCGCTTCAAACGAATACTGCGCGTCGAGGGCGTCGAGCAGTTCGCGCTTCACCTTCTGGCGGGTCAGCGCGCCATACTGGCTTTCGAGCTGGCTCTGGACGATCTCGCGCAGCTTCTCAGCCGATTCGAGGCCGAGGTTCTTGGCGACCTCGTCATTGATCTCAAGCTTGCCCGGCTTCGACACTTCCTTGACGGTGATGTCGAAGGTCGCTTCCTTGCCGGCCAGATGCGCTGCCTGATAGTTTTCCGGGAAGGTCACGGTGATGACCTTCTCGTCGCCGGCCTTCAGGCCAACGATCTGTTCTTCAAAGCCCGGGATGAAGGTGTTGGAGCCGAGCACCAGGTTCTGGTCTTCGCCAGCGCCGCCATCAAACGGCGTGCCGTCGAGCTTGCCAACGAAGTCGATCGTGACGCGGTCGCCCTCTTCCGACTTGCCCTTCTTGGCTTCATAGGTGCGGGCCGACTCGGCAACGCGTTCCATCTGGGCCTGCACTTCATCTTCCGGCAGGTCCAGAACCTGACGGTTCACCTTGATGCCCGAAAAGTCCTTGATCTCAATGACCGGAATGACTTCGTAGTTCAGCGCGAACTCAAAATCCTTCTTGCCGGCCAGGATCTGTTCGGCTTCCTTCTCGTCCTCGGTCATCACGACTTCGGGCTGCATCGCAGCCTTCTCACCACGCTCAGCCAGGATGTCGCGGCTCGAATTGTTGAGGATCTCGTTGACGACCTCGGCCATGAACGATTTGCCATAGACCTTGCGCAGGTGCGCTGCAGGCACCTTGCCCGGGCGAAAACCGTTGATGCGGGCCTTGCCGCGCGCCTCGTCCAAGCGGCCTGCAAGGCGCTGTTCCATATCGGCGGCCGGCACAACAACCTTGAGCTCACGCTTCAATCCGCTGTTCAGCGTCTCGGTAACCTGCATCGTCAATCCCTTGTTCTTCTCGAATCTGCCTGTGCTCGAACGGCACACGGCCATTTCGACTGACGGAAAATTGCCATGAGTGGCTGCTGGTGCGGGTGGAGGGACTTGAACCCCCACGCCTTGCGGCGCTTGGACCTAAACCAAGTGCGTCTGCCAATTCCGCCACACCCGCTCTGGCGACCCGTCCGGTCGCCGAAGCGAGGCCCCTATATCATCAGGATTGTGGCGATCAAAGGAAAATTGCCGTGTTTAGCCTCATCGCGGGCATTTCTTTCCACATGTTGTCCACAGGCGGCAGCGCAGCCCGTGCCATGCCAATCAGTAGTAGGGCTCCTCGAACAGCACCGTCTCGCCGTCCCGGAACGACTTGATCTGCGCCGTGCCGTCCTGTGCGACGGCCGCAACAACAAAGAACGGCCGCTCGCGCATGTCCTTTTCAATCTGCCGCCCCGTTCCCTCAGGCAAATAGAAGCGTTCCAGACCATAATTGACCCGGGCGCTCTGTCCCGGAGACGTATACACGCTCTTCGCGCGCACGATCACGTCGTCTGCTCCGGCCTGTGCCAGGGCGTTCCGGTCATAAGAAAAGGAGGCTGGCTGAAAAATGCCGTCAGCGCCTTTGCGCAACTGCACCCAGACCACGTGATCGATGGGTTTGGCGACCGCCTGCGAACTCACAAACGCTTCCTTCGGCAGATTCGACGCCTCGTAATTGAGGATCACATAATCACCGCGCAGCAGATCGCGCGGATCGATCGGCTCGACCTTGAGCAGTATCTCACGGCCGTCGCGAAGCACTGCGGCGCGGGTCGAGATAGACCAAGCCAGGAAACCAATCTGTATTGCGGCAATGACAGCCGCGGCCAGGATGAGGACGTTCGCGCGACGCATCATGAGCCTCCCTGCGCTGGCGCCGCCATGCGCCGTTCAATGCGGAGTATGAAGAATGCCAGGAGACCAAGGCCAATAGCGGCGACAAAGAAGAAACCCGCTGTTCCCAGCATGGTGCCAACCGTTGCCAGATAGATCATGGCGACCTGAAACGCGAAAGCTGCGTAAGACAGCCACCTCACGCCCCGGCTGAGTTTTCCGCCGAAGAGCAGCGCGCCAACAGCCGCCGCAAGTCCGATGATCGACAGCCAGAGGAAGTGCGGTGTATCGCCAAAGGCAGCCTGCAGGGTGAAGAGCCCGGCAAAGCCTCCGAACAGAGCGACTGAAGCCAATCCGTCGCCGAGCCCTGACAAGCGCTCCACCTGGCTGCCCGCGAGGATCACCGCCGCAAAGAGCGCGGTAGATATCAGCGTCAGCACGATCAGGATCGATGGGTTGTCGTGATCGAGATAGAGCACAATTGCATAGGAAATGAGCGACAAGAGGATGAGGTAACGCGCAGCGACCGAGCGGGTCCACATCGCAACGGCCCAAAGAACAGCCGCAAGCACAGGGTAAGCCAGCGATGCGTCGAGCCTAAAACTGTTGTAGAGCGGCCAGACTCCCCAAAGCATCGCCAGCACGACTGCCGCGATCGTCAGAGCAGACGATCGCAACGCTGCTGCGGCGAGGGTCGTTCCAAGACACCAGATCAGGATGGCCTGTGTCTCGTCGCCAGTGATGTGATACATTTGTGAGACCAGTGCGATTGCGCCGCCGAAGGTTGCGGCGCCGACAAGCCAAGCCGCTTCGGCAAAACCGTCCTGCCCCTTCAGCTTGAGCACTGCGCCTCCGACATATCCAGCCGCGAGCAGAGCAAACAGAGCTGCGACACGCCAGAGGCGTGGGATCGCCTCCCAATTGGACGCAACCATGATGAGGATTGCGGCGCCGAGCAGCACACCGGCAAGAATCGCCAGAATCTGGCCGAAGCCGATTCCGGCACGGTGGCTGTCGCGCGCCTCGGCGCCAAGGCTTGCCGCCTGTTCGGCTGTAATCAGGCCCTTGGACTGCCACCTGGCAATGTCTGCGCCCAGTTTGTCGAGATACGCCACCTGCAAATGCCTCCCGAGTCTCAGTGGCCACTCAACCGCGCGACTGAGGCGATTCCACGACATGCAATGACTTGCATGCAGCGCCTTAATCTATTGTTAATGCTGCATTGCACAATCTGCATTGCTGCTATGCAACAACCCCTCTAGAAAGAGTGATGGAGCAGGCCTATCTTCGCATCATACAAGAAGTGACGAAAAACGAACCGAAGACGAAACGAGACTAATCATGAACATCATCCGCAACTATCGCAACTGGCGCCGTTACCGGGAGACCGTCTCCGAGCTGAACCGCCTGTCGAACCGCGAGCTGTCCGATCTGGGCATCAACCGCAGCGAAATTCCCTACGTCGCCCGCAAGGCTGTCTGACGTAGCAGACATTCTCGACCGGCCTACCTCCTCCCAGGCCACTCGAGATAGAGCCGCCGTTCACCTCCTCCCGAACGACGGCTTGTTATCAGCAACACCCGCCGGATCTCCTCCCCCGGCGGGTGTTGTGCATTTTGAGGTCTGGAACAGATCAGCGAAACACCGGATACACGTCCGACTAACGCTCGCCCATGACGCCGCGGCGCTGCCACTCGGTCAGCGGCATGATGTCAGGCTTACCGCCCGCCGGCTCATACCAGCTGTCGACTGCCCATTTCTGGCCGGACTTTTCCTGAACGACCGCTGTTGAATGCGGATAGCGTCCATCGGCGAAGAAGCCGCGCGATACATTACCCAGCACCGAGTGGAATTTCAGCAATCCCCGAGACTCGAGATAGCGCAGCAGGCTGCGGGAATTGGTCGATTCATCGATGCAGTCCATCTGCCCCATCAGACCGGACTGCGTGAGGTCCGACTTCGGCTCATCCTTTACCCCAATCGCTTGAATTGAACGCTGCTCGAAATAGGCGATGGCGCGCCCGATTGCTGCGCGCTCGGCTCCAGCAGATTTCGATCCTGCCATAATCGATGCGAATTTTTTTGCGTCAGCGCCGCTGAGAACCAGATTCGTGCGCCTGCGACAGTCAAACCCGTGGCAGACAACCAATTTTGACGCTCCGCTGCCCTTGAGGACCGCCGAATTGTTAGAGGAAGAGCTCGTGCAGCCAGCGAGAGCAAAACAGATACCCGCCAGAAGAACCAAACGTTGAATCATGATATGTGCGCAGTCCGTCGAAACGCCCCTCCTAACGCTCCGGCGTCGCACCTGCAATGCCGATACGCGTTGCCGGGCAACAGCAATTTCTCTATGTGACTTTCATGACAACAGAACCAATTCATATCATCGGTGGTGGACTGGCGGGCTCCGAGGCTGCCTGGCAGGCCGCGAATGCCGGCGTTCCGGTGATCCTGCACGAAATGCGCGGCGTCCAGGGGACCGATGCCCACAAGACAGATGGTCTTGCTGAACTTGTCTGCTCCAACTCTTTCAGGTCGGACGACGCGGAAGCAAACGCAGTCGGACTGCTGCATGCGGAAATGCGGCTGGCGAACTCCCTCATCATGGCTTCCGGCGACGCCAATCAGGTCCCGGCAGGCGGCGCTCTTGCGGTTGATCGGGACGGTTTTTCCGATGCTGTCACGGCAAAGCTTGAGGCTCACCCGCTGATCGAAATTCGTCGCGAAGTGATTCAAGGCCTGCCGCCAAGCGATTGGAAACAGACGATTATCGCCACCGGCCCGCTGACGGCAAAGCCTCTTGCCGAAGCCATTGCCGCTGAAACCGGCGCTGATGCGCTCGCATTCTTCGACGCCATCGCGCCGATCATCCATTTTGACACGATCAACATGGACATCGCCTGGTTCCAGTCACGCTATGACAAGGTTGGCCCCGGCGGCACCGGCAAGGACTACATCAACCTGCCGATGGACAAGGATCAGTATCTTGCCTTCGTGGAAGCGCTGAACGCAGGCGGCAAGACCGAGTTCAAGCAGTGGGAAGGCACGCCCTATTTTGACGGCTGCCTGCCGGTCGAGGTGATGGCGGAGCGCGGCGTCGAGACGCTGCGTCACGGCCCGATGAAGCCAATAGGCCTGACCAATGCACACAATCCGGCAGTCAAAGCCTATGCAGTTGTGCAGCTCCGGCAGGACAATGCGCTGGGAACGCTTTACAATATGGTGGGCTTCCAGACCAAGCTGAAGCACGGCGAACAGGTGCGCATCTTCCGCACCATTCCCGGATTGGAGAACGCAGAATTTGCCCGCCTGGGTGGCCTGCATCGTAACACCTACATCAATTCGCCAACCCTGCTTGGTCCAGACCTGCAACTGAAGTCGCGGCCCGGCCTGCGCTTTGCCGGTCAAATCACTGGCTGCGAGGGTTATGTCGAATCTGCCGCGATCGGCCTGCTGGCTGGACGGTTCGCCGCTTCGCAGGCGCGCGGGCAATCGCCGTCGCTCCCGCCACCGACGACCGCCTTCGGGGCTCTCCTCGGCCACATAACCGGCGGCCACATCACGTCTGACGATGAACCGGGCAAACGTTCATTCCAGCCGATGAATGTCAATTTTGGCCTCTTCCCGCCACTTGCGCCCGGAACCAAGCTCAAACCCGACGATTTTGAAGGCCGCTTCCGCGGCAAGGACAAGACGGTCTTCAAAAAGAAGGCGATCACCGGCCGTGCGCTGGCCGATTGCCGAGAGTGGCTGGGCATTGCGCCAGCGGTTCAGGCAGCGGAGTAGATCATGACAACCCTCGCCTCGACATTCTTTGACGTTCGCCGCGACGGAGCGGTTGCCGAAATCGTCATGAACAAGCCCGACAAGGCAAACGCGATGTCGCCGGACTTCTGGGCCGACTTGCCGCGCCTGCTGGGCGAACTGGCGGCGGACCAGTCGGTGCGCGCCGCAGTGGTGACGGGCGCGGGCAAACACTTCACCAGCGGAATGGATCTGTCGACATTCAACAATCTGGCAAAACTGTTCAAGGAAGAGCCCGGCCGCGCCGCCTATGCTATGCGCGAAGTCGTCCTTGGTCTGCAGGACAGTTTTTCGGCAATCGAAAGGGCGCGCTTTCCAGTGATCGCCGCGATCCACGGCGCGTGTATCGGCGGCGGCATTGACATGATCACGGCTTGCGACATCCGTCTGGCGACCGAAGACGCCTATTTCGCCATCGAGGAAATCAATATCGGCATGGCGGCCGATGTCGGCACGCTGCAGCGGCTGCCAAAGCTGATCGCGCCGTCAGTGGCGGCAGAACTCGCCTTCACAGGCCGCCGGTTCAACGCGCAGGAGGCCAGGCAGATCGGTCTGGTGTCGTCGCTGCATGCCAATGCCGAGGACGTGCGCGCGGCAGGACTTGGTCTCGCCCGTGACATTGCATCGCGCTCGCCGCTGGCGATTGCCGGCATCAAGCGCAACCTGACCTATTCGCGCGATCACAGCGTGGCGGACGGGCTCGACTACGTCGCCACCTGGAACGGCGGCATGCTCCGTGCCACCGACCTGATGGAAGCGATCCAGGCACGAATGGCAAAGCGCGACGCGTTGTTTGCCGACCTGCCGCCGTCAAAAATCCCGGGCTGAGCTATTCAGCTGGCGCGACGTTACCTGAATCCGGCAGTCCCGGCTTGCCAGCTTCTGATGGATTACGCCTGACGTAGTTGGCCTTGAGGCTTTCTGACGTGTCGCGCGAACCGTCATGGCTCCATCCGGGCGGCATCACCATATATTTGAGCCGTTGGCCAAGCGTCAGGCCGGGCTGGGTGATGTCATTCCAGATGCCGACATATTCGTGGAACGCCACGCGCAGCGGATTGAACGTGCCGAGGTTCTTGACGATGCCGTAGCGCGGCTTGTCGCTGTCTTCCTCGGGCACAAAAGTGCCAAACATCCGGTCCCAGATGATCAGCGTGCCAGCGTAGTTGGTGTCGAGATAGCGGGCGTTGGTGGCATGGTGCACCCGGTGATGCGACGGCGTGTTGAAGATGAACTCGAACCAGCGCGGCATCTTGTCGATCGTCTCGGTGTGAATCCAGAACTGCCACACCAGGTTGAATCCAAACACGAACAAAATCACCGCCGGATGGAACCCGAGCAGCACCATCGGTATCTGAAGGACCAGCATGCCGGTGAACAGGCCTGTCCAGCTCTGGCGTAGCGCGGTCGACAGGTTGTAGTGCTGACTGGAATGGTGATTGACATGTTCCGCCCACACCCAGCGCACTGTGTGGGCAATGCGGTGATAGAAATAATAGCGCAGGTCGTCGATCAGGAAAGCGATCAGCAACACCCACCACGACGCGCCGAGATCTGCAATGCGGAACTGCCAGAACCACATCAGGATTGCGTAGGAGACGGCGCCGAGCAGCAGACCTGCAACAACATTGCCGGTGCCCATCATCAGACTGGTCAGCGTGTCGCGCGTCTCAAACGCGCCCTTGGCGCGGTTGGTACGCACCAGACAAAGCTCAATCAGGATGGCAAGGACAAAGAACGGGATCGCCAATTCCGTCACTTTCGGGAAATCATAGGCCTGCATGTCACTCCCTCGCCTTGCCGCCCCCCAGCAGCGCGCCTATCGCGCGCGCTGTGTCGGCCTGATCGAAATGAAAATGTCCGCCAGTCCAGGTGAAATCCTTGAAGCGGATCGAAATGGTCGCCGGCTCGCGCAGCTTGATTGACGCGATGTCGCCAGACGTCACGGTGCGGGTGAAGAACCCGTCGCCAAAACTCTGGACAATGGCTACCCGGCCGCCCGGCAAAGACATGAATGCAGAGTGATGATCGCTCGTCAGTGTCGCATCACCTGTGGACTCGTCTGGAAAATCAAGCGCAAACAGCTCGCGCGCGTGGGCGCTATCGCGAATGGCTGACACTTTCGAACCGCCTGTGAAGTGCACGGCCAGAACCCCGACCGTGATGCCAATAACAACAAGTGCGACTAGAACAGGAAGGCTCATGCCAAAAATCCAATGACCGCGCAGCGGTCTGATTCATCTAGCATAATTGACGTTAACGTCAAAGATCGCGTGATTTCCCTGTCACCAGCCGCGCGCGGCGCGATAGAACATCGTGATCTGTTTTCGCAGCGGCGAAATGCTGCCAGTACGCTCGGCCGCTTCGCCGCCTAGACGTTGCAAGGCGTCAAGATATCCGGGCGCAAGGCCCGCTGGCAGAAATGCCGGGCGGAGCGATTGTGGCAGGTCTGAAGCGCCGATGGCAAATGCCCGCAAGTGCTCCTGGCCAAGCGCGACCATCTGCTCGACCACCCTGCCCGCTCCGGCCTTGTCGCGATAGAGATCCTCGCGGCTGGTTCCTGCGGCCGCAAGAATCTCAGCCGGGACATAACATTGTCCGCGCGCCTTATGCAGCGGCAGCAACCGCAGGATGCCCGCGATGCCCTGCGCACAACCGGCATGACCTGACAATTCCGCAGCCTGCTTTGCTCCTTCAGGGTCCAGAACAAGACAGGACAGCTGAATCAGCGCCGCGGCCGTTTCGCCAAGATAGCCTTCAAGATCGCCGCGCGATGGCATGGCGTCGTCGTAGAGATCAAACACCCGCGCATCGAGCATGTTTTCAAATGCCGGAAGAGGAAGCCGATAGTGCACGATCACCTGCAAAAGAGCCGTCGCCAACGGGTGTCCGCCCGCCGCCTCCGAATTTCCAGCGGCAAGAACATCACGCCACCACTGGATACGCACCTCGCCCGGCAACGCCTCACGCGCTCGATCTCGAATGGAGGCGAGCTCGGCATTGAATGTGTAGAGCGTGGCCAACGCCTCGCGCTTGTCCTGTGGCGCATAAAGCAAAGACAGGAAGCGGTCGTAGTCGGCGCGCTTCAGCTCCTCCTGGAAGGTGGCGTCCGTCATGTGCGCGATCAGTCGACAGCAATGAGGCAAGCCGCGACGGAGCGGTCTTCGGCCAGCAAGACATTGTAGGTGCGCAACGCCGCGCCGGTCGACATCGAGTCGACCTTCATACCGGCGGTGCGAAGCTGGTCGCGCAATTCGGCAGGCAGCCGTCTCAATTCGCGTCCGGTACCAACCAGCAGCACCTCGATATCGGCGGCCTCATCCAAAACCCGGACGAGATCGGACGCCGCCAGATTGCCGGGATCTGCCGGCTCCCAGCCATGAATGCCCGACGGCAGGCACAGGATCGAACCGCGATGCGACATATCGGCAAAGCGAAAACCGCCATTGCCGTAAGCATCTATCGGCGCACGGCCCGGAAAATGCGCTTCCCGGACCACGATGCCCCTGCTCATAGCATCAGGCCTTGGCTGGAGCCTGGCGGCCCTTGCCTGCCGCTTCCAGCTTCTTGTCGTCTTCGCTGCCGAAAGTTTCCGGCCGCAGCTTGAACAGAATCAGCATCGGACCGGCGATGAACACCGATGAATAGGACCCGACGAGCACGCCGACGATGATTGCGAAGACGAAGGACGAGATCACCTCGCCGCCGAAGAAGTAGAGCGCCGCCAGCGCCAGCAGCACCGTGAGACCGGTGAGGATGGTGCGCGACAACGTCTGGTTCAGCGCGATATTGATCACCTCGTCGAGCGGCATCTTCTTGTATCGCCTCAGCATTTCGCGGATGCGGTCATAGATGACGACCGTGTCGTTGATCGAGTAGCCAACCACCGTCAGGATGGCCGCGATACTGGACAGGTTGAATTCCAGCCCCAGCAACACGTAGATACCGACGATCATGATGATGTCGTGAAGCGTCGAGACGACGGCGCCGACGCCGAACTGCCACTCGAAACGGAACCAGACGTATATCAGCAAGCCGATCAGCGAGAGCGTGATGCCGATCAAGCCCGACCAGGCCAATTCGGCCGAAACGGTTGGACCGACAATCTCGACACGCCGGAACTCATAGTCGTCTTGCAATTCGCCGCGGACAAGGTTGACGACCGATTGCTCGGCATTGTCACTCGTCTCCTGCGCTGCAAGGCGGACCATCAGCGACCCGTCAGTGCCAATCTCCTGCACCTGAACCTCGCCAAGGTTGAGATCGCTGAGGCGCGCACGCACATCGGCAGGATCGGCAGCGCCGTTCTTTGCCTGAATCTCGATCATCGATCCGCCCTTGAAATCGATGCCGTAGTTGAAGTCGGTGAAGAACATCTGGCCAATCATCACGACCGACAGCAGCCCGGAAATCAGAAAGCCCCAGTTGCGCCATTTCATGAATGGAATGGTAGGGTTGAGCGGCAGATAGTGGACGAGGCCCTTCGGGAACTCAGTCGGACGCCAGCGGCGGTGCCAGAAGGCAACCAGCCAACGGGTCAGCGTGAATGCTGTAAAGACGGTCGTGACGATACCGATTCCCAGCGTGACGGCAAAGCCGCGCACGGGGCCGGTGCCCATGTAGAACAGGATGACGGCAACCATCAGCGTCGTGACATTGGCGTCAACGACAGTTGCGAGCGCCTTGGCAAAGCCTGAATCGAAGGACTGAACCATTGATCGGCCTTGCGCCCGCTCCTCACGGACGCGCTCGAAGATGATGACATTCGAGTCAACCGCCATGCCCATTGTCAGCACGATACCGGCGATGCCAGGCAAGGTCAGCGTTGCGCCGAGCAATGACAAGATGCCGATAATCAGCGCCACGTTGGCGGCCAGCGCAATATTCGCGATAACGCCAAGCTTGCCGTAGACGAGCAGCATGCACAGGATGACCAGGCCTGCGCCGATGGCCGACGCGGTCTTGCCGGCCGCGATCGAGTCAGCACCAAGGCTCGGACCAACCGTGCGTTCTTCAATGATCGTAAGCGTCGCGGGCAGCGCGCCTGCGCGCAGCAGCACAGCGAGGTCGTTTGCGCCCTGGACGGTGAAATTGCCGGAAATCTGGCCACTGCCGCCGAGGATCGGTTCGCGGATCTGCGGTGCGGAAATCACCTGATTGTCGAGGATGATCGCAAACAGACGGCCGACATTTTGCTGGGTGGTCTGACCAAAGCGGCTGGCACCCTGCCCGTCAAAACGGAACGACACGACAGGCTCGTTCGTGCGCTGATCAAATGAAGCCTGCGCGTCGACGAGATTTTCACCCGAGACGATGACACGCGTCTCGATCAGATAGGGCTGGGGCGGGTCGTCAGTTGAATACATCACGACGGTGCCGACCGGCGGACGGCCTTCAATTGCTTCCTGCACCGGGATCGACGTATCGACCATCTGGAAGGTCAGCTTTGCGGTCTGCCCGAGAATGTCTTTCAGACGGTCTGGATCCTGCAAGCCCGGAACCTGGACCAGAATCCGGTCATTGCCCTGGCGCTGGATGATCGGTTCGGTGGTGCCCAGTTCGTTGACACGCTTGCCAACGACCTCGATCGATTGCGACAGCGCTTGACTGAGGCGATAGTTGATGCCGGATTCCGTCAGTGAAAAGCGCAGAAGGCCCGGCTCCGGCTCTGTCATTTCGACTTCGGTGACCGAGCCACCCGTCAGGAAGCCTGCGGCCACCGGAAGAGTGAGATTTTCAAGCGCCGCCTTGGCCTTTGCAGCGTCGGCGGGGTCACGCAAGCGCACCTGCACGGCGTTGCCGGTGCCAGACAGGCCCGAATAGCCGATACGCGCATCCCGCAGGCCGGTGCGAATGTCGTTGCGCAGCGTTTCGAGCCGGTCCTCGACCAAGCTCTTGTGATCGATCTGCAGCAGGATGTGCGACCCGCCCTGAAGATCGAGACCGAGCGTCATCGACTTTTTGGGTACCCAGGAAGGCAAGCTATCAAGTGTTTGCTGCGACAACATATTCGGCACAGCAAATATGACGCCCAACAGGACGGTCAGCCAGATTGCGATGGTTTTCCAGCGGGTGAAGTGCAGCATTGGCTAACTCGCTTGCGCCGTAACGTTCGGATCAGGTGGCGCGGCCGCGTCACCCGCACGGAATTACTTCTTGGTGTTCTGGTTGGCGACGGTCTCGCCCTTGTTGCGCACATCGGCAACCATCGCACGAACCGCCGTTACCTTCATGCCGCCAAGGTCAACTTCCAGTTCACCCTTGTCGTCAATCACCTTGGTCACTTTGCCGACCAGGCCACCGCCCGTCACCACTGTATCACCGCGTGTGATGTTCTTCAGCATTTCCTCGCGCGACTTCATCTGGGTCCGCTGCGGACGGATAATCAAGAAATACATAATGACGAAGATCAGCAGGAACGGCAGAATGCTGATCAACATATCTGCGCCGCCAGCGCCTCCGGTCTGGGCATAAGCTGGTGTAACGAACATCAAAAATCTCCCGCCAACACTGAAAAGGCCGGCCTCAAGGCCGGCGAACGTGGGCGCTATATAGTCCGTCGGGTCGGCTATGCCAACTGCGCCAGATGCGCCTGCCCGTGCTTTCGCTGACACAATACGCGTGTTAAGGCCGCAACCGGTTCAAAATTGTGACATTGGCGGCAGCGCATGACAGACCAGGCAATCGAATCGCTCAACCAGAAGCTCGACCGGCTGATCGAGGTCGTCACCAGGCTTTCGACCCCTCTGGCACCCGTTTCGGATTTTGACGCCGCAGGCTGTTTTGTGTGGGACGCAGATGCAGGACAGGCCCAACCGGTGCAGAAAGTGAGCCGCGTCGACATCGGCTTGATCAAGGGCGTGGACCGGGTTCGCGACATTCTCGTCGACAACACGATGCGTTTTGCCGGCGGTCTGCCTGCCAACAATGTCCTGCTTTGGGGCGCCCGCGGTATGGGCAAGTCTTCACTGGTGAAGGCCGCTCACGCATCTGCAAATGCTGCCGGCAGGCCACTAAAGCTTATCGAAATTCATCGTGAAGACATCGATTCCCTACCCCGGCTGATGACACTACTCAAATTGTCGCCGAACCGCTTTGTCCTGTTCTGCGATGACCTGTCTTTCGACAATGACGACACGTCCTACAAGTCACTCAAGGCGGCGCTCGACGGCGGCGTCGAGGGGCGGCCCGACAATGTCATTCTCTATGCCACATCCAACCGCCGGCACCTGTTGCCGCGCGATATGATTGAGAACGAGCGATCAACTGCGATCAATCCGTCAGAAGCGGTTGAGGAAAAGGTTTCGCTATCGGATCGCTTTGGTCTTTGGCTTGGCTTTCATAAATGCAGCCAGGACGAATACCTCGATATGATTGACGGCTATGTCAGGCACTTTGGCCTTCGCGTCACAGATGAACAATTGCGTTCAGAAGCTCTGGAATGGGCCACTACGCGCGGCAGCCGCTCAGGCCGTGTCGCCTGGCAGTTTATTCAGGACCTTGCCGGACGGCTCGGCCAGAAACTCGAGACTTGAAAAAAGTTTGCCCCATTGCGGACCTGCGGCCAAAATGGGCGGGCAGGTTCGAAATGGGGCAGTTAGTTGGCGCCGAGGACTGGAATACTCTGGCGCTTATGCTCTTCCTGGCTACTCGAGATATTTTTGCGGATCGACCGGATCCGAATTTTCGCGCACTTCGAAGTGCAGTTTTGGCGTGTCGGCATTGCCAGTCATGCCGGATCTTGCGATTTCCTGGCCCCGGCGAATTGTGTCGCCACGCTTGACCGTGATTTCACTGGTATGGCCGTAGACAGTTACCTTGCCGTCGGCATGGCGCACCAGAACGGTCTTGCCAAAGTCCTTCAGCCCATCGCCAGCAAAGATGACCACGCCGTTTTCGGCAGCTTTGACCGCGGTGCCTTGGGGCACCGCAATGTCGATACCTTCGCCATTGCTGCCGTAGCTGGAGATAACGCGGCCGCGAACCGGCCAGCGCATCTTGCCAATGCCGGTGGTGTCAGGAGCTTGTTCATCAGATGCGGCCGCGGCGGCTTTCAGTTCCTTGCCATCGCGCTTGGGCGGTGTGTAGACGGCCAGTGGTTTTTCTTCTGCCGGCTTTTCAACCTTGGCGACAGGTCTGTTCGCCTTCGGTGCTGGCGTTGCAGCATTTGCCACTGGCTTGGCCGATGGCGTCGAGCCGGTATTGACAGGATCGGTCCTTGGCGCCGACGCTACAGACCCGGATGGGATACGCAGCTTTTGGCCGATCTTCAGGGTTGCCGATTTGTCGAGGCGATTTGCCTGGCGAAGCGCATCGGTGGTGGTGCCATTCTTCCTTGCGATGGCATAGAGCGAGTCGCCCGAAACGACCGTATAGACCCCGCGATCAGCGGTCGCGACCTTAGCGTCGTTGCGCCGATCTTCAGCCTGAGGTTCCTTTTCCTTCAGGCGCGGCTGCTTGGGCAGCACCGCCACATTGTCGGCTGGAGCCTGCTTTGGCACTGGGGCCTTCTCGACTGGCGCAGCCGCAACCGGCTTCGGTTTCTCAGACTTGTCGCGAGCATACACATAGACTGGCACGATGACGCGCTGGCCAGCTTTGACAGAATTGGCGTCAGCAAAGCCATTCACGTTGACGATAGCCTTCACAGGCACGCCATAGCGATCCGAAATGACGCCGAGGGACTCGCCTTCCTTGAGCGTAACCAGACGTCCGCCTTCGGCCACCCAGCCGTCTGACGTGGCCGACGGCGGCGCGGACACAGCCTTTGGGACAGGCGCGTCTGTCTTGATCGGCGCGGGTCTGATCGTTCCGGTTGACGTGCGATCCAACACTGGCTTGACGGGCTCGGCCTTGGCTACTTTCGGCGTTGGCTGGGCAGGAACCGGCATTTGCCTTGGCGCTGCCTCAACAGGCGCAAGCACGGTTCTTTTCACTGGCTGCGAAACCGGCGCAGGTTCGACCGCGGCACGGGCTGCGGATGAATTGTAAGCGCCATTTGCCGCCGACGGGCGCGCAACATCTGCAGGGAAAGGCTGATTGTCCTTGCGGATCATCTGACGCTGGTTTGGCGTAGCACCGGTAAACATCCCGTCGGTGAAACGCGATACGCCCGAGCTGCAGCCTGCCGCCAGACTTCCAACCAACACAAGAGCTGCGCCGCGCAGCATAGCGCGCTGACTGCCCTTCAACGATCGAACCCGCATACTCATGACCCGCAAGTACTCAAACAAACACTGCGAGATTAAAGCGCGTTAATCTTACCGGTCCCTTAAAGAGCGGCGAACTTTAGCAAATATGTTCAGATCGCGGCAGAGAGCCCAAGTGTCAGCGGCTGCAAACGCGCCTTGCCGATGTCTTCACGTTCGAAGCGGCTGCCAACCTTGGTCAATTTTGCCCACACCTGCTCGCCATCGGCAGGACCAATCGGCGCGATCAGAACACCGCCGCTTGAAATCTGATCGACAAAGGCCCGCGGCAAACTGTCGAAAGCGGCCCAGACAACAATCCTGTCGAACGGCCCCTCATTGTGCATTCCGCTTGAACCGTCGGCATGACGGACAGAAACGTTCAGCAGCCCAAGCGCCTCGATCCGCTGGCGCGCGTTGACGGCGAGCGTTTTGTAACGCTCCAGTGTCAGAACACGGGCAGCCTTGCGGCCCATGACGACTGCGGTAAAGCCTGTTCCCGTGCCGATCTCCAGCACACGATGCGACGGGTCAAGATCCATTGCCGCGATGATCGCCGCCTGCATATCAACGCCTTCAATTGCCTCGCCGCATTCAATCGGCAGCATTCTTGACGACCATGCGAAGGCTTGGTGCTGCCCCGAAACGAACAGGCGCCGGGGAGTTGCCTCGATCGCGGCAATCAATTCCTTGCCGGCAATACCTCTGGCGCGCATGCGCAGCAGAAAAGCCGCAAAGGCTTCGCGATCGTGGCCGTTTGTCGTCATCCAACCACCGAGGTCAGGTAGTCGCGAACCTCATGCGCGGTCAGGTCGAGCTGCAGCGGAGTGATCGAGACGCGATCGTTGGCAAGCGCGTGGATGTCTGTGCCGGGCACTGGCGGCTCCTGCTGTTTGGAGAAGCGCATCCAGTAGTAGGGGAAATTGCGTCCATCCTTGCGCTCGTCGATCCACAGACCGTGAACGTATTTGCCCTGCGCGGTAACCTCAACGCCTTTGACGTCGCGTGGCTCGCAATTGGGGAAATTGACATTAAGGAACACGCCGCGCGGCAGATCGGTTGCGATCAGTTTCTTGAGCAGCTCCGGCGCCAGCTCTTCAACCGTCTGCCAGGGAACAGTGCGGCCTTCGTCGAAGAAATGATAAGCCTGACTGATCGCAATTGACCGTATGCCGATCAAGGTGCCTTCCATTGCGCCTGCCACGGTACCGGAATATGTCACGTCGTCGGCGATGTTTGCGCCTGAGTTGACGCCCGACAAGACGAGATCAGGCGGCTCCGGCAGAATGCTCTTGCACCCCATGATGACACAATCGGTCGGCGTCCCGCGCACCGAATAGTGCCGGTCACCGATCTGCCGCATCCGCAGCGGCTCTGAAATCGACAGCGAATGGGCAAATCCGGACTGGTCGGCCTCAGGCGCTACAACCCACACATCATCCGAAATCGTGCGTGCAATGCGCTCGAGAACCGCAAGACCTTCGGCGTGGATGCCATCATCGTTTGTCAGAAGAATACGCATGTCAATTCCGATCAATCACTTCAAGTCCACCCATATAGGGCCGCAAGACGTCCGGGACCGTGATCGATCCGTCGGCATTCTGATAATTTTCCACGACGGCGATCAAGGCGCGGCCAACTGCGACGCCCGACCCGTTCAGGGTGTGGACAAATCTGGTCTGCTTCTCGCCTTCGGGCCGGTAACGCGCGTCCATGCGCCTCGCCTGGAAATCGCCGCAGACCGAACAGGACGAGATTTCACGATATGCGTTCTGACCGGGCAGCCACACCTCGATGTCATAGGTCTTGCGCGAACCAAAACCCATGTCGCCAGTGCACAGAAGCATGGTGCGGAACGGCAGTCCGAGCAGCTTCAGCACGGTTTCGGCGCTTGCAGTCATGCGTTCATGTTCGTCAATCGACGTGTCGGCATCGGTGACCGACACCAGCTCAACCTTGTAGAACTGGTGCTGGCGCAACATGCCTCGCGTGTCGCGCCCCGCAGAACCCGCCTCCGAGCGGAAGCACGGTGTCAGCGCCGTGTATCGGCGCGGCAGCGTTTTCTGATCGAGGATTTCTTCACGGACCAGATTGGTCAGCGGCACCTCCGAGGTCGGGATCAGGCCAAGCCGCCCGCCGGAATGAGGTGCAAAGAACAGGTCCTCTTCGAATTTTGGGAGCTGGCCTGTGCCCAGAAATGCTTCGTCGCGCACCAGCAGCGGCGGCTGCACTTCCTCGTAGCCATGCTGTCCGGTGTGAAGGTCGAGCATGAACTGGCCAAGCGCCCGCTCCAGCCGCGCCAGCTTGCCCTTCAGCACCGTGAAGCGCGCGCCCGACATCTTGGCCGCACGCTCAAAGTCCATCATGCCAAGCGCTTCGCCAATTTCGAAATGCTCTTTTGGCTTGTTGCCCATGCCAGGCGCGCGCGCGCCGATCAGGTCGCCGCCCCAGTCGCGCACCATAACGTTGTCGTGCTCGTCCTTGCCAACAGGAACCTCCGGCAGGGGGACATTCGGCACAACTGCAAGCGCATCATTGAGCGCCTTGTCGAGGTCTCGCTCGGCCTTTTCGCCGTTCTGGATAAACTCCTTGATCGAGGCGACTTCCGCCTTCAGCGCCTCTGCTGTTGCGGCATCACCGGAAGCCATTGCCTTGCCAATCTCTTTCGAGGCGGCATTGCGGCGCTCCTGCCGCGTCTGCAATTCCTGCACATGGGCGCGGCGCGCCTCATCCTTGGCGATCAGGTCATTGACTGCAGATTGCGCTGCAGACAGCGACTGACCGCGCTTTTCAAGCGCAGCAATCAATTCCTGCGGGTTTTCGCGAATCCATTTGATATCAAGCATGGGTAGACTCTTGGCCTGTCGTCTGGCGAAGAGCCGGGCGTAAACCGGGTTCGGCGGCGATGCAAGACGGGAAGCACAACTCGTTGCAGTTGCCTTTGAAGATCAAGCGCCGATAATATGCATGCGGTCGCGGCCTGAACTATCCGACGTTCAGCAATTGCCTGAGGCGTTTGATCTCTTCCTCCATTCTGGCGATCGACAGAGTAACCTCGGCCTTCATTGCGTCAGTCAGGGTCGACTGGAACACAGCAGGCTCTTCGGCGAAGCCTGCGCCGCCATCATAGTCTGTCAACAAGCGGTGGATTTCTTCCAGCCGCGTATGGGACAGCCGGTTTTCGCCACGCTCATATTTGCCGACCTGTTGCTGCGAAACGCCAAGCTTGCTGGCTAGCGTCTCCTGCGTCAGACCCGCCGCCTTGCGAAGCCTCGATATCTGCTGTCCAACCTCTCGGTCACGCGATGTAGGCTGTCGGGGTGAAGACATGCACGAACTCAACAATTGACGCCCAGGATGGTCCAACAACCTCAGAGGGTCATCAATGAATTGGTGGTTGTTTCTATTTCTTAGGAAACTACCCAAGATTGACATACGGGCGATATCGCCACGCTTTGCCACTTCGAAAATCCTCGTTGACTTTGACGTTTACGTCAATGCTATTGTTCAGCTTCTCAACAATAAGGTCAGCAATCGCCGCGCGCGATGGCCGGAAGCGGGATGTAGTTGGTCATGATGAATGCAGCGCCAGTGCGGTCCGTTTCTGTGGCTCCCGTGACGACCGCGCCGACACCACGAGACATAATCTGCGAGGCTGATGACGGCTTTCCACTCGCCGGAACCTTGTTCGAGGGCGACAATGACGGACCGCTCCTACTCATTTCATCCGCCACCGCCGTGCCGCGCGGGATCTACGCGTCATTTGCCGCTACTGCCATATCTGCCGGCGCGCGCGCAGTGCTGACCTATGACTATCGAGGTTCCGGCGGCTCCGTGCGGCCTTCCAAATGGCGCAAACGTATCGGCATGAAGGATTGGGCAGTTCTCGACCTTCCGGCTGCAGCTCGCGCCCTCAATGACGTTCAGCCGGGTCATCCGATGGTCGGGCTCGGCCAATCTTATGGCGGCCAGGCGCTGGGATTGTGCGGCATCTCCGACCGGTTTGCGCGATACGGCATGGTCGCCACTCTATCCGGTTATTTTGGCGGACTGGACGATGCGAGTGCGCGCTGGAAAATGCTCGGCATCGGGGTCCCTACGTCTCTATTGTTCCGTGACATGCCCAAGCGTTTTGGTGTCGGCGAGCCAATCCCTTCCACCGTTTTCCGCGACTGGGCGAAATGGTGCTCAAGGCCTGACTATTTCTTCGGTGATCCGGCCATCCCAGAAACCAGCCGATTTGCCGATGTGAAGACGCCAATCCTAGCGTTGGGAATGACAGATGACACCTGGGGCACGCCGCGCGCGATCAACGGCTTGATGCGGCACTATTCAAATGCACCCGTCGAAATCCGCTATGTAAGCCCACAGGACGCAGGCGCGCCAATCGGACACCTCGGCTATTTCCGGTCACGATTCGCCAACACGTTGTGGCCGGATCTGCTTGGCTGGCTGCTGGACGGAACCCCTGCCCGCTTGGGAAGCGTTGGGTAGGTCAATCGACCCGCTTGCCGTCCTTGAGGCGATAGCTCGGTTGATACATCGTGACAAACTCTTCGGCCGCCGTCGGATGCACTGCCATCGTCGCGTCCACGACGTCTTTGGTCAGATTTCCCTTTATGACAATGCCCAGCAGCTGCGCCATCTCGCCCGCGTCCGGGCCAAGGATGTGGGCGCCGACAACAATCCTCGTCTTCGCGTCGACAACCAGCTTGGTCAGCATCCTTTCCCGGCGGCCAGGCAGGATATTGCGCATTGGCCGGAACGCAGCGCGGTAGATCTCGACGTCGGCGAACTTCTTGCCAGCCTCCTCTTCGCTGAGACCGACCGTGCCAATTTCCGGCTGAGAAAACACTGCGGTGGCAATCTTGTCTAGATCGGGTTTGGTCGGCTTGTCTCGAAAAAGCGTATCGACCAGGCACATTGCCTCGTGGATCGCCACAGGCGTCAGTTGTACCCGGTCCGTAACGTCGCCAATCGCATAGATGCTCGGGATATTTGTCTGCGAATAGCCGTCGACAATGATATCGCCGCGCGGGCCGGTGTTGACGCCAGCCTTGTCGAGTCCAAGACGTTCGGTATTCGGCAGACGTCCGATTGCCAGCATGATTTGGTCGGCGACGATTTCTCCGCCACCCGACAGGTTTGCCACCAGCTTACCATCGGCTCGCTTCTCGACGCTGCTGAAATTGGTTTCGAGCACGATGCGGATACCCTTCGCCTCCATCGCGTCGTGCAGCATTTGCCGCAAATCATTGTCAAAGCGGCCAAGGATTTCCTTGCCGCGATAGACGAGCGTCGTTTCAACGCCTAACCCATGAAAGATGTTGGCGAACTCGACTGAGATATAGCCGCCGCCCGCGATCACAATCGACTTCGGCAGCTCTGTCAGGTGAAATGCGTTGTCGGAGACGATGCAGAGTTCATGACCTGGCATGGCCGGATGCGGGTTTGGTCTGCCGCCAGTCGCAATCAAAATGCGCTCGGCCGTGACAATCCGGTCTTCCGCCAATATTCTGACCTCATGTGGTCCCTCAAGCACTGCCCGGCTGTTGAAAATATCGCCGCCGGCCTTGTCGATGCCTGACCGGTAAACGCCTTCCAACCTGGCGATTTCCTTGTCCTTGTTGGCGATCAGGGTTGGCCAGTCGAAGGAAGTGCCTTCGACTGTCCAGCCATAAGCCGGTGCGTCTTCAAAATGTTCGGAAAATTGCGACGCGTAGACAAACAGCTTTTTGGGAACACATCCGCGAATGACGCAGGTGCCGCCAAACCGGTATTCCTCCGCGATTCCGACCCGCTTACCCAGCGAGGCCGAGACGCGGGCAGCGCGCACGCCGCCCGACCCGCCGCCAATTACAAACAGGTCGTAGTCGAATTTAGCCATTGCGGTGATCTCCGGTCCGCCTTTGCAGGTAGTTGCTCAGGCCCAAAATGAAAAGCCCGGCGCAGCGGCCGGGCTTCAAAGTCACGTTACAGGCCGAATTATTGCTTCGGCGCTTCCGGAGCGGCTGGCTGGGCAGGCGCTGATTCCGCGAGTTTCTTGGCCACGGCTTCCGAGAGGTCGCGCGCGATGCCAATTTGCCAAATGTTCACAGCCTTCTCGACTTCACGGCTGATGATACCGGTTTCCGAAATGAACTTCTTGCCTGCTTCGGAATTATGGAATGCGGCAATCTCATTGAGCTCCTGCTCAGTGAAGATTTTGGCGAATACGGTCGCAATCTCCTTTTCAAGGTCGCCGCGCCGCGGCGCCATTGCGATTGTCTCGTCGTCGATGATCTGGACGATCTCAGGCTCACGATCCGGGTTTTTCTGGATCAGTTCGACTTTCAGCAACTGGTTGGCCTGCGGCAGGATCGAATCCATCGAATCCGTCGCGTGGGTCGACGCGATAGCCGCACGCGCCGCCTTGAGGTGCGATTCGCTGATCTCCTGCGCAGACGCAAATGTCACGCCGGAGAAGATCACCGCAGCTGCGACGACCGATCCAAAGAAACGATTATGGTTGAAGAGAACCATGTTCAGTCTAACTCCTTGTTCACAGAGCTGCGGTCAGCTCAAGAATCCCTTTTGGACCAGCGACAATCGCCAGGTCCGTCAGCCCCAAAAATAGACCATGCTCGACAACGCCAGGAATGGCGTGCAGGACATCCGACAGCGCTCTTGCGTCCGGAATGCGGCCAAAAGATGCGTCAATGATTAGATGTCCGCCGTCTGTAACAAATGGTCCGTCCCGCGTCATCCTCAAAGCGAGCGGCCCCTCAAGCCCGAGCATGATGGCGACCGCTGCGATCTCAAGTTCGGTCGATTTGAGGCCAAATCGATTGACTTCGATCGGCAACGGAAATCGGCCCAATGTTTCCACGAGCTTGGTTTCGTCGGCGATCACAATCATGCGATCAGACGCGGAGGCGACGATCTTCTCGCGAAGCAGCGCACCGCCGCCGCCCTTGATCAGGCCAAGACTGGGGTCGATTTCGTCGGCGCCATCAATGGTGAGATCCAGTTCCGGCGTTTCGTCGAGGGTCGACAATGGCACGCCTAGTTCAACGCAGAGCGCAGCGGTCCGCTCAGAGGTCGGCACACCTACGACATTCATTCCGTCGGCAACCTGTTCAGCAAGCAGCCGCACGAATTCTTCTGCCGTGGAGCCTGTGCCGATCCCCAACCGCATACCATCCTCGACATGGGCGAGCGCAGCACGAGCCGACTCGATTTTCATGGCTTTTGCGTCCATCGATCCTTCCTTTTCGGCAGCGTCCTAGCACGACTGCCAGACGAAGCAAGAAGCGTTGCTAGCTTGACGGTTGCTCGCTAAGTGCAAGTCATGGACAAACCAATCATTGTATTCGATCTCGATGGCACATTGATCGAGACTGCTCCAGATCTGCTGGCGGCGTTGAATTTCTCGTTGGAAGCCGGCGGCCTGATGCCGGTCGATCCGGTCGCTCTGCGCCCATATCTTGGCATGGGCGCGCGGGCGATGATCCAGCGCAGCTTTCTGACTCAAAATCGCAATCTGCCGGCGCCAGAGCTGGAGAGGCTGTTCGACATCTTCATCCAATACTACACCGACAACATGCCCGGTCAGTCACACACGTTTCCGGGCGTATTGGATGCGATGGATCGATTTGAGGCCGCCGGCTTCCTGCTGGCTATCTGCACCAACAAGACCGAAAAGCCAGCGAAGCGACTGATTAAAGGTCTCGGGATTGCCGGACGGTTTGGCGCAATCTGTGGCCAAGACACGTTTGCGTTTCGAAAACCTGATCCGCGCCATATCATAGAGACCGCTCGCATGGCGGGTGGTGATGTCGAGCGAATCGTCATGATCGGCGATTCCCGCACTGACATCGACGCCGCAAAAGCCGGCGGAATTCCGGTCGTGGCAGTGGATTTCGGCTATACGGAACAACATGTCAGCGCTTACGAGCCAAGCAAAGTCATCTCGCACTATGACGAACTGACTATCGAGCTTGCTGAGCGCCTGCTTTCACCAAAGCGTTAGCTTTTGGCCACAACTGCTCAATATCGAAAAGAAAATGGTGGGCGATGTAGGGATTGAACCTACGACCCCACCCGTGTGAAGGGTGTGCTCTCCCGCTGAGCTAATCGCCCGCCTAGGGTCGCCCCCGGCTGCGGCGATATAGTGCGACGATGGCTCGGTCGTCAACCGTCCCCTTTTGTCATTACGACGCAGGCGCCCGCGCAGCTTCCGTTGTTTCGATTGCATCCATCACACGGGCATCCCGGTCGTAGACATCGTTGTAGAACTGCACCACACCGGTCTTGTCCGGCCATGCAGTGAAGTACACGACATAGACCGGAATATTACCCGGTATCTTCTCAGCCGAGTGGCCTGCCGCCAGCTTGCGCGCAACATAAGAGACGTCCTTGCCAAGCAGGGCAGCTGCCATCTCGCGAGGTTGCGCCAAACGCACACAACCGTGGCTGAAGGCTCGCACATCACGATTGAACAGCGCCTTTTGCGGCGTGTCGTGCATGTAGATTGCATGCTTGTTGGGGAACAGTATTTTCAGCTCACCCAATGCGTTGGCTTCGCTAGGCGTCTGACGGATGCTGTAAGGGACCTTACCGCCGTAAGCACCCCAATCGATCGAGGACGATGATATCTTTCGCCCCTTGGAATCGGTCACCTCATAGCCTGCCCGGTCGAGATAACCGGGGTCGCGGCGCAGGCGCGGCAGCATCTCGTTGACGATGATCGACTGCGGAACGCCCCAATACGGGTTGTAGTCGACCTGCTCGATCACGTCCTGGAAGAAGCTGGTCTGGTTGGATTTTTTGCCGATGACGGTGCGCATCGACAGTTTTTCTGCGCCATTTTCGAAATAGGCCGCGGTGTAGGCTGGTTGATTTATGACGACGCGGCGTGCGCCAAGCTCTGACGGCAGCCAGCGCAATTGCTCCAGCGCCACCTCGACCTTGGTGATCCGGTCAGCCCTTGAGACGCCGGCGAGCGCCTGCACCGTGCGCGGGCCGATGACGCCATCGCCCTTGAGGCCGGCGGCTTCCTGCGCCTCTTTCACCAATGGAACCAGTGCGTCCACGTAGGCTTCGGAGTTGCGGTTGATCGCCAGCGTCACCGCGTTCTTTGTAGCAAAATCGGCAGTCGCCTTGCGCTCGATCAAGGCGATGATCTTGGGCAGTTCCGGGCTCGACTGGCCAGGCTTCAGCAGCAGTTTGGGATCGACCAGAATGTCGTTTTCCGCCTGCCCGCGCAGCGTTTCCAGTTCGACACGCAACTGCTGATATTCTGCATTTTGCGGGTGGTAAGACTCGAGCAGTGCAGCGACATCCTGCGTTTTCGTCAGCCTGTCGAGCGCCTGTCCCATGTCGAGCGGTTTTGGCGCAAAATCGTGGTAGCCCGATATGCGGTTCGGATCGATTCGGCCGCGTGTGGCGTCTTCGACATAGCGCAGCACACGCGCAGACAGTTCCATCTCAAATTTGGCCAGTTCTTTCTGGCGGGCCGCCATATTGTTCAGGTCAAAGGTCGCGCTCGGCACACCGACCGAATAGTCAGCCGGGTCAAGCCCGTGGCTGGCGGCGTCGCCAAGCACCCTCACAGCCTGTTCTGCGCGGCCATTGGCTCCAAAGCCCGAAACCCAGATGAACTGCGGCGTCGCCGAATAGTGTTTGGAAATAGCCGCAGCGACGTCCTTTTCCGCCGTCAGGTCAAAGTTGGTCAATGCAGCGAGCGACTCGCCAAAATCTGCCCCTGCAGGCATCATCTGCGGGCCAATCGCACCAGTTGTCAGCGGCGCGATCTTGGGCAGACTCACCTTGATTAGACTGTCAGCCTTATAGGTATAGTAGGCAGGGGCAGCGATGACCGTCAGCTTCTTGGGCGGCTTCTTTTTTGGCGTCTGGCGCTCACCGCGCCACTCTTCCGGCCATTTCTCGACGCCGCCGCGACGTTCGCGTTCCCGTTCGCGTCTGATTCCACCACCAAACAGATTCTCAAAAAATGATTGAGCGTAGGCGTCCTGCGCGGTCATGCCGACGGTTGCAACCGTCATGAACAGGGCCGCAATGCGCCGGCGCGCACCAAGTCTGCTATTGTTCAAGCTGGAATCTCCCCGTCAGCCGCAGTACCGGCGAGTGGTGTCGTCTGGCGCCGAAGCAGCCTTGTTCGCCGAACTATACCCGCTCGTGGTCATTAGTCGAACCCCTGCCCGCCAAGCTTTGGCTGACTCAAGGAGATGTGATCATGCGGCCCGGCCGACAGCCGCGGCATCACGCGAACGGAACCAGGCAGCCAGGGCCATTCCCGAGATCAAGTGCCACACGCCCCACCAGGCCGCGATGATCGCCATGCCGCCGATACCGGAGAAGAAGGTGAATATGAGCACCAACCCGAACCCCGTATTCTGCATGCCCGCCTCTATGGCTATCGAACGTCTGTCCGGTTCTGCGAGCCTGCCTAGCCATGCCAGGCCGTAGCCGCCAGCCAGTCCAATTGCATTGTGGACCATCACAATCAGAAAGATGTCGGCAATGTGCCCGACAAATGGCTGCCAATTGGCCGCGAGCGCCGCTGCGATAAAGAACGAAAAGATCGCCAGCGATGTCAGCCGCATCGGGCGGCGCAGTTTTTCGGCAATCGCAGGAAACCAGTGATTGACCGCCATGCCGAGCGTCAGCGGAACCGCCAGCAGGACAGCAACCGCAATCGCCATGTCCCACGGCTCAACAGCAATCTCGCGCAGCAAACCCGCCGCTGGCGCATAGAGACTGCCGTAAAAGGCGATATTCAGCGGCGTCATGAGAATCGACAGCAGGGTCGTCACGCCGGAGAGGCTCACCGACAGCGCCACGTTAGCATTGGCGCGGGCGGCGACAAAATTCGAGATCGAACCACCGGGACAGGCGGCGACCACAATCATGCCGAGCGCAACACTTGGTGGCGGCTCGATCAGATAGATCAGACCGAGCGTGGCGGCCGGCATAAAAACAAACTGCGCAAAAATACCGATCAGAAACGCCCGCTTGGTTCTTGCTAGCCGGGTGAAATCTTCAACCGTCAGATCCAGCGCCACACCAAACATGACAAAGGCAAGGATCAGATTGAGCAGTATCAGGCTGGACGGATTGAAGTTCAGCGCAACTTGGTCAAGCGGCGTCAAGGCGTCTCCCTCTCATGACGGCAGCCTCTCTATCAGACTCGTTTTGTTGCGGCCAGTTTGCTTGCCGTCCAGCGGTTGCGTGGCCGGCGCAAGCGCTTCATGATTGCCGAAAAACAGACGGAGGTTCTGAATGAAAAAGGGAATCAAGCAGCTTGTCGACGAGGCCAACGCAGAGGTGACAGCGATCTCGCCTGGCGAAGCCGATGCGCGCCGGGGCAGCGAAGGCGTTGTGCTGGTTGACCTTCGCGATCCGAGAGAGCTCGAAATCGAAGGCCGGATCGAGGGCGCACGCAGTTGCCCGCGTGGCATGCTGGAATTCTGGATCGACCCGGAAAGCCCCTATCACAAGGACTATTTTTCGACCGGAAAGGAGTTCGTCTTCTTCTGCGCCGGCGGTCTGCGCTCGGCGCTTGCAGCCAAGACCGCCCAGGACATGGGTCTGGAAAACGTCACCCATATCGAAGGCGGCATGGCGGCGTGGAAGAAGGCTGGGTTACCGGTGTCGAGCGGCAAGAAAACCGCTTAGGTCTTTGATCTTGACACCTTGCTACGGCTGATCTTCGGCTTTTGCGCCACCTCAACCGGCTCATCGCGCAGTACAAAGTCGACCGACTGCACAACGACCGACGGATCGGCAATGATGCGCCGGTGGCCAAGCCCGTTGACCCAGCGCAGATCAATGTGCGGTCCTGCACCAGCGAGCAGGCGCGCATGATCGGGCGATACTTCCTTGTCGTCTGCCGCATGCAGCACCAGCGTTTCAACCGGATTTGCCTCGAGTTGATCCCTCCCGACAAAACTCGCCAATGGGCGACCGGCAATACGTTCCACAATCGAAGCAATCACTGTCTGACTGCGCGGCCCGAGATTGAGGAATCTTCCAAAGTCCTCGAAGACCATTGGCATCGAACTCGGCGCGGCGATCACAACCATGCGCTCGGTGCGGACAGCAGCAATGCCGTCGACGGACCCAACAACTGCGTTCATGGCGACGGCACCGCCGAACGAGTGGCCGACGACCGCCTCAAACGGCCCAAACCAGGTGTCTGCGGCCTGCGCGGCGGCAACGGCGTTGGCCATGTTGAGGCGGCGGCCGCTGGAGGTTCCGTGACCTGGCAGGTCAATCGAGATGACGCGCGCACCCGCATTGCGGAAGCCGTCGATCAGGTAGCGCATGTGTTCGGTGCGCGAGCGCCAGCCGTGAATGACCAGCACCGTGCGGTTGTAGCGCCCGGATGGCGGACGAAAATCATAAGCAGAGACACAGGTCTTGCCGACTGCAAGCCGGTGATGCCGCGCCTCGGCCATAAAGCCCGCGGCCTTGTCGACGACGCGCTTTTCAGCGGGCGTCAATTTGGCAGGATCACTGGTGCGGCAGAAGAGTTCAAATGCTATACGGCCTGCCAGACTTGGCGCGACGGCATCCGCCATGCCAAACAGGCTACGAGTCATCGTCAAAGCGAAGGATGCCATTGTATGCATCTCCATTGGAAACGTTCAAACATGAACATTATTGTTCAATCATGAACAAATTGCAAGAGCTACCCTGGGACAATCCCCGCTTCCGGAACTGGATTTCCGTAGTCCAGGCCGAGAAAGCGATCACGCGCGCACTGGCCAAGGCGCTGGAGCCGTTTGATCTGAAGATTGTTCAGCTTGATCTGATGATGAATCTGCTGCGCCATCCCGGCGCTTCGCAGAATGACATCGCCCAAAAACTTCTGGTTGGCCGGTCCAACATCACCATGTTGCTGCCGCAGCTTGAGGAACAGGGCTGGATCCGGCGCGAGGGCGACGAAAAGGACAAGCGCGTGCTGCGGCTTTACCTCACGCCATCGGGCGAACTGAAGCTGCGTGAGGCATTGAAGGCCTATTCGGCGCTGATCGAACGGGTGTTGAGCCAATCGACACCGGAACAATGTGACGCGATGGGCGACGTGATGCGCCGCGTCTCGGACATGCTGGCCAAGGACGATTGATCAGCGCGGCGCGGCGACGATGACTGCTGCGCCAACCAGACAGAGCCCTGCGCCGGCAATATCAAAGCGGTCAGGCATCGTCTGCTCGACCAGCCACATCCAGACCAGCGACGCAACGATATAGACGCCGCCATAGGCTGCAAACGCGCGGCCGGCAGCCTCCGAAGGCACCAAGGTCAAAAGCCAGGCAAATGCGGCAAGAGATACGGCTCCCGGAACAAGCCACCAGACCGACTTGCCGAGTTTCAGCCAGGACCAGAAGGCAAAGCAGCCAGCGATCTCGGCTATTGCCGCCAATACATAGATCAGCGCTGTCATCTGTCGCGTGACAGACCCTTGGCCGCTAGTTCACCCAGATAAGACTGCCACATCGCGTCCTTGTCATGGGCCATGCGGTGCAGATAGTCCCAGGTGAAGATGCCGGTGCCGTGGCCGTCGTCAAAGACGATCCGCACAGCGTAGTTTCCTGTAGGGATGATTTCGGAGATTGCCACATTGCGCTTTCCAGGCACTGTGACGCGCTGTTCAGGCGAATGGCCTTGCACCTCAGCCGAAGGTGAGACAACGCGCAGCAGCTCGGCGCTCAATTCCACCGGCGCGTGAGCCGGAAACGTGATCGTTAGCAGTTTGCGGTCTTTGGAAACGCGAAGTTCGGTCGGTGCGGTCATGGCTTTGGCTACGACAATGGCGACCCGAAGGGAAGCGCCCTGCCCCTTGAACTTGGTAAGGTTGAGTTGAAACGTTCTGCCGGTGAAGGTTTGGGACAAGGCCGAGTGCTTCGGCGAAGGTCGGGCTGGTGGCCCGGAAAAGGCGGAGCACGACGGGTCTGGCCCAAACCGGCCCGGCCCACCGGTCGCCCCGGCGTCTGCGGCGCCGGAAAGGTCGACCGGCAGACTATTCTGGTTGGGTTTGCCGAAGGCAACCCAACTGGGCTTCAGTTTGGCGGACGCCCACCGGCGTCAGGCCGCTCTTCGCGCCCTTCCTGGTAGATCGTCTCGCCAAACGAGAAACAGAATGATGCAACCCAACCTCATCAAGCTCTAACTTTCGACCATTTGCCACACCACGCGCCCTTGAATGCGCCACACCGTTGTATGACATTGTGCATAAGGGCTACCCTTTCGACGACCGGACGACTGACCGAACATGCTGACTAGAAATCCAGAACTGCCGATGATCGACCCATTTGGGCGGGCAATCACCTATTTGCGCGTGTCTGTGACGGACCGGTGCGATTTCCGCTGCACCTATTGCATGGCGGAAGACATGACCTTTCTGCCGAAGAAGGACCTGCTGTCGCTTGAAGAGCTTGACCGGCTGTGCACTGCCTTCATCGAGAAAGGCGTGAAAAAGCTGCGTCTGACCGGCGGCGAGCCGCTAGTGCGCAAAAATGTCATGCACCTTGTGCGTCAGCTGTCGCGCCACCTGCAATCGGGTGCGCTGGAAGAGCTGACGCTGACAACCAATGGCTCGCAGCTGTCGCGTTTTGCGCAGGAACTGACCGATTGTGGCGTCAAGCGCATCAATGTGTCGATCGACACGCTCGACCCGGACAAGTTCCGGCAGATCACCCGCTGGGGCAACCTGGACAAGGTGCTTGAAGGTCTTGATGCGGCCCAGGCTGCCGGTCTCAAGGTCAAGCTGAATGCGGTGGCGCTGAAGGATTTCAACGACCACGAGATGCCAGACCTGATGCGCTGGGCGCATGGGCGGGGCATGGACCTGACGGTGATCGAGACCATGCCACTTGGCGAAATCGACGCTGACCGTACCGATCAATATCTGCCACTGTCACAGCTGCGGGCTGACCTTTCGAGGCAGTTCACGCTGACCGACATCCCCTACAAGACTGGCGGTCCAGCACGCTATGTCGAGGTGGCCGAGACTGGAGGTCGGCTCGGCTTCATCACGCCGATGACGCATAATTTCTGCGAGAGCTGCAACCGGGTGCGCATCACTTGCACTGGCACGCTCTATATGTGCCTGGGCCAGGAAGACGCAGCTGACTTGCGCGCGCCGCTGCGTGCGTCGGAAGGCAATGAACTTGTGTCGCGAGCAATTGATGAGGCTATCGGGCGCAAACCCAAGGGTCATGACTTTGTCATCGACCGTTCAACAAATAAGCCCGCCGTCTCGCGCCACATGAGCATGACTGGCGGCTGACAGCCGCCGTTTCGACGCCGCTGGACCAGTCATTTGCGGTTGCGTGTGCGCCGCCGGGTGTTAAATCCGAAGCTGAAATCGGATTCCGCCTGGTGGCACTTTCCCCAAATATGCGCGGCGCCATGTTCATGGCGTTTTCGCAAGCTGCGTTCTCAACCAACGACACACTGATCAAGCTGGTGTCCCAACATCTTGGCGTCGGCCAGATCATGTTTGTCCGCGGAGTTTTTGCGACCACCTTGATGGCGTTTCTGGCGTGGCGGATGCGGCAATGGCCGCCGCTTTCCATCCTGAAACGCCCTGCTGTGCTGGCTCGGGTGGCAGGCGAACTTGCCGGCACTACGTTCTTTCTGCTGGCGCTGGCGAACCTGCCAATCGCAAACGTATCCGCTGTATTTCTGGCGCTGCCGCTGGTGATTACGGTCGCAGCCGCGCTGTTTTTCGGCGAATATGTCGGCCCGCGCCGCTGGACTGCCATTCTCATCGGTTTCATCGGCGTGCTGATCATCGTGCGACCGGGCATGGAAGGGTTCAATTCCTATTCGCTCTATGTGCTGGCGTGCGTCGTGTGCTGCGCTTTTCGCGATCTGGCGACCCGGCGCATTCCAGCTGACATTCCGACGGGCTCGGTGTCACTGCTGACGGCGGCGACGGTTGCCGGTTTTGGTTTGATGATCACACCTGTGATCGGCGGCTGGGCGTCTTTGACGCCTGAATTGCTCGGACTGCTGGCCGCAGCAGCTGTCTTCGTGCTGGCCGGTTATCAGGCGATCATCCAATCGATGCGCGTCGGCGAATTGTCGTTCGTTGCACCGTTCCGCTACGTGTCTCTGATCTGGGCGATCGCGGCCGGCTACCTGGTATTCGGCACGATCCCAGACGGAGTGATGTTGATCGGAGCGGCGATTGTCGTGCTGTCGGGCGTCTACATGCTCTATCGCGAGCGCGTGGTTGGACGGACAAAACCGGCGGCGGAAGGCATCGGCGCGCCAACCGCCGGCGACAGGGCCTGACATGAACGCAACGATCCAAAAACCCCGCGCCAATCCGCCAAAGCTGGCGACGCTGGTGCTGATGGCGTCCATCGGCCCGCTGGCGATGAATATCTTTCTGCCGTCGCTGCCGAGCATGGCTGCCTATTTCAAAGTCGACTACTCGGTGGTGCAGCTGCTGATCTCACTCTATCTGGTGGCGCTGGCGGTGATGCAGCTGTTCATAGGGCCGGCGTCGGACCGGTACGGACGGCGGCCGGTGCTGCTGATCTGCTTTGCATTGTTCTGCCTGTCGACAATTGCGGCGATCTATTCGCCAGACTTCTACACGTTGCTCGTGTGGCGGCTCATCCAGGCATCGAGCGCCGCCGGCATCGTCTTGTCGCGCGCTATCGTGCGCGACGTGTTTGCCGCGGAGGATTCAGCCTCCAAGATCGCCTATATCACCATGGGCATGAGTTTGACGCCGATGATTGCCCCCTTCCTTGGCGGCTATCTCGACGAGATTTTTGGTTGGCAGGCCAGTTTCTGGCTGACATTTGCATTCGGGCTGATTGCCGGCGTCGTGCTGTGGTTTGACCTTGAAGAGACCAACCTCGACCGCTCCTCGTCGATGCGGGCGCAGTTTCGCGCCTATCCCGAGCTACTCAGTTCACCGCGCTTCTGGGGCTATACAGCGACCGCAGCGTTCGCAGCAGGCACCTTTTACGCTTTTCTGGGCGGCGGACCCTATGTATCGACAGAAATCCTGCACATGACGCCATCGCAATACGGCATCTATTTTGGCATCGTCTCACTGGGCTACATGGCTGGCAATTTTCTGTCTGGGCGCTACACCAAGGCGTGGGGCATGAACAATATGATGTTGATGGGCAGCGTGGTCGGCGTCGCGGGCATGCTGATATCGTGGGCCATGTTTGCCGCCGGTCTCTACCAGCCGATTTCGCTATTTGGTCCAGCTGTGCTTGTCGGCGTCGGCAATGGCATGGCGCTCCCAAGCGCCAATGCCGGCATCGTCAGTGTCCGTCCGCATCTGGCGGGATCAGCGTCAGGGCTTGGCGGGTCGCTGACGATCGCTGGCGGCGCGCTGGCGGCTGCTTTGGCGTCATCGCTTCTTGGTCCCACCACCGGCCCCTTCCCGCTCATCTATGTTGCGTTTGCCTATGCATTGCTGGGCGTTATCGCGTCCTGGATGGTCATCCGCCGCACGGCAAAAATAGGCGAGCTTGAATGAGCGCCATCGCGGCGGTCATCCTCGCAGGCGGACGCTCCAGCCGTATGGGCGGCGGCGACAAGGGCCTGCTCGAAATTGCCGGGCGTCCGATGCTGACCCGGATCATTGAGCGCATTTCGCCTGATGTGCAGCAAATGGCGATCAATGCAAACGGCGATCCGGCGCGATTTGCTGCATTTTCCCTGCCCGTGGTGGCGGACAATCAACAGACCTTTGACGGGCCGCTGGCCGGCGTATTCTCGGCACTGCAATGGGCAGGTGGCGAAGGTTTTGACAGGGTTCTGACACTGGCGGGCGATACGCCATTCTTTCCGGCAGACCTGGCTACCAGGCTGAGCGAAGCTGCCTCGACCTCGACCATTGCGGTCGCCGCATCGCGTGGCAGATTGCATCCGGCATTTGCGATTTGGCCGACGGCGCTTACCCAAGACCTTGATAGTCAGTTGGCCAAAGGGCGCCGGCGCGTAGCCGACTTCATCGAGCGGCACCCAAATGCCCGCATCGAATTTCCCGACGTGGACCTAAGCGGCGAGATGCTCGATCCGTTTTTCAACATCAATACGCCGGACGATCTTGCCGAAGCGCGGCGCATCGCAAATAGGCTCGAGCCATGACGCATCGCATTTTTGGCGTCACCGGCTGGAAGAACTCAGGCAAGACCACTTTGACCGAGCGGCTGGTCGCCGAGTTCGTGCAGCGCGGGTTCACAGTCTCAACCGTCAAGCACGCGCATCACGGCTTTGACATCGACAAGCAGGGCAGCGACAGCTTTCGTCATCGGAAAGCTGGAGCTGGCGAAGTTGCCATCGTCTCGGGCAACCGCTGGGCGCTGATGCACGAATTGCGCAGCGAGGCGGAACCTTCACTCGACAAGATAATCGACAGGCTCGCGCCATGTGATCTTGTGCTGGTCGAAGGCTACAAGCGCGAGGCTCATGCCAAAATCGAGTGCCGCCGGCTTGGTTCAAAAGACACGGCGCCACTCGCCACAAACGACCCCAACATTGTCGCGATCGCAGCCGATCATCCGACCGAACCACAGGGCCTGCCCCTGTTTGCTCTTGACGACGTTACGGCAATTGCCGATTTCGTTGCCGCGACGGTCGGGCTTTTCCGGCCGCGTTGAGCGGATTCCATCATGCGCCCTTTGCTTGCCTTGACTGCCCTGGCGGCGTTAGCCTGCCTGCAGCCAGCCACCGGCTATACGCAGGACACCATACTGATACTAGGCACAGAAGGGGCCTACCCGCCGTTCAACAGCGTGGCGTCAGACGGCACGCTGCAGGGCTTTGACGTCGACATCGGCAATGCGCTGTGCGCCGAAATGAAGGTGACCTGCGAATGGGTCGTCCAGGACTGGGACGGCATGATCCCTGCGCTTGCCGCCGGCAAATTCGATGCAGCAGTCGCTTCCATGTTCATTACGGAAGAACGCAAGGCGAAGGTTGATTTCACCGACCGCTACTATCGCACGCCGGCTGCCGTCGCCGTTCCAAAGGACAGCACGATAATGGGCGTCGCCCCTGCCGATTTTGCCAACCGTCCCGTTGGCGTCCAGAGCTCAAGCGTCTATTTCAACTATGCCGAAAAGCTGCTCGGCGACAGCGAAATAAAGGCCTATGGATCAGTCGAGGACATGCTGTCTGACCTCGCCAATGGCCGCCTGGATGCGGTCAACGACGACCAGATTGTCATCGACGAATTTCTCAAATCGCCAGCAGGCGCGTGCTGCAAGCTGCTTGGCGTGATCGCCCATGACCCGGCGTTGCATGGAGAAGGCGCAGGAATCGCCATGCGCAAGGGCGATCCACGCGTCGCCAAATTCAACGCGGCGTTGAAGGCGATCCGCGACAACGGTACTTATAAGGCGATTAACGACCGCTATTTTTCCTTCGATCTCTACGGAGATGCAGTGGAGCACTGACGCCAGCTTCGTCGAGTTCGAACTGTGGGCGAAGCCGATGCATTTGCAGTTGTAATCTGCCTGCAAACAATGGGAGTATCGCCGCCAGCGGGGCGGAGAATGTCCGCTCCGGGGGTGAGAAACACCCGAGTCAAATAAGAGAGGAACATTATGCGGATTTTGACTTCCATGGCCCTTGGCGCAACGGTCGCGATGCTTGCGATCGGCGCTGCGCAGGCGCAGGACCGCACCATCAAGATGGGCACCGAAGGCGCCTATCCTCCCTTCAACAGCGTCACGTCCGACGGTAAGCTTGAAGGCTTTGACATCGACATCGGCAACGCGCTTTGCGAGCAGATGAAGGTGAAGTGCGAATGGGTGACCCAGGATTGGGACGGCGCGATCCCCGCGCTGCAAGCCGGCAAGTTCGATGCATTCATTGCCTCGATGTCGATCACCGAAGAGCGTCTCAAGCAGGTCGATTTCTCGGCAAAATATTACAACACGCCGCCGTCGGTCGCAGCGCTGAAGGATTCCGGCATCACCGGCGTCACCAAGGAAGCACTGGCGGGCAAGACCATCGGCGTGCAGTCCGGCACGACGCACTTCAATTATTCGGAAAAGACCTACACCGACTCGACCATCAAGCCCTATCCAACGGCTGATGAAATGCATGCGGACTTCGCAAACGGCCGCGTTGACGCGATCAATGACGACATCATCGTCACCCAGGGTTTTCTGGACACAGACGCTGGCAAGGGTTGCTGCGTTCTGGTCGGCGCTGTGACACCGGTAGTTGAAATCCACGGTCCCGGCGCCGGCATCGCGGTGCGCAAGGGCGAGACTGCTCTGGCCGACGAATTCTCGGCTGCCATCAAGGCAATCCGCGAAAACGGAAAATACAAGGAAATCAACGACAAATACTTCACCTTTGACGCTTACGGCGGCGAGTGACGTTTGAACAGGCGGCGGTCCATCGGGCCGCCGCCATTTCTACTGCTCAAGCCGGTCAGGGGGACGATCTGGCGTGTTTTCGCTACTGAGCTGGGGGGCTGACGGCTGGCTGGACGAGATCGCTCGTGGCGTCCAGACAACGGTGTTGCTTGCCCTTGTTACCTTGCCTTTCGGCCTGCTGCTGGGCTTTCTCATTGCGTTGGCCAAACAATCTGCCGAGCCGTCCCTGCGCATGGCCGGGAATATCTATACAACGATCTTTCGTGGCCTGCCGGAACTGCTGACGCTGTTCCTGATCTATTATGGCGGTCAGATCGGTATCCAGAAACTGGCTGATACGCTGGGTCTGGGCGTCAGCATCAATATCAGCAGTTTTGGCGCCGGAGTCGTGGCGCTCGCCTTCGTGTTCTCGTCTTATGCCAGCGAAGTCTTTCTGTCGGCCTTTCGCGCCATTCCGCGCGGGCAATATGAAGGCGCCTACGCCATCGGCCTGACACATGGCCAGACGATGCGGCTGATCATCCTGCCGCAACTGGTGCGCATCGCCCTGCCCGGCCTGACCAATCTTTGGCTGATCCTGCTCAAAGATACATCGCTGGTGTCGGCCATTGGCCTTGCAGACATCATCCGCGAGACCAGCGTTGCCGCGCGCGTGACCAAGGAAGCGTTCCTGTTTTTCGGCTTTGCCTGCCTTATCTACCTGGCGCTGGCCATCGTCTCATCAATCGCCATCGGCTGGATCGAGCGTTGGACACGCAAGCAGGAGGGCGCACGATGACGTTCTCCAACCATGTTTCGGCGGCGATCGAACGGCCGCCGGCGCAGCCAAAACCCTGGACCAGCGCGCGCATGCTGGGCGTCGGCCTGCTGGCGCTGTGGGCGCTGCTTGGCATCGGCCTTGTCATCTATCTGACGCGCGCCTGGAACCCGGAACTGTTTGACCGCACCTTCCCCGCCTATATGCGCGGCCTTTGGGTGACGGTGAAACTGGTCGTCGTGTCGATGATCCTTGGCTCGCTGCTGGCGATCCCGGTTGCCTGGGCGCGTATGTCAAAGAACCGTGTCGCGTCTGCATTTGCCTATGGCTATGTCTATTTCTTCCGCGGCACGCCGCTGCTGGCCCAGACATTTCTCGTCTATTACGGGCTGGGCGAATATTTCGCCTCGATCCGTCCGACATTGCAGGAGCTTGGCCTGTGGAACTTCCTGCGCGACGCATGGCCCTATGCGGTGCTGGCCTTCACATTGAACACCGCCGCCTATCAGGCCGAAATCTTGCGCGGCGCAATCGAAAGCGTGCCCCGCGGCCAGTGGGAAGGCGCCACTTCGCTTGGGCTGTCACGCTGGCAGACATTGCGCAAGGTGATCATGCCGCAAGCGATGATCGTAGCGCTCAGGCCCTATGCCAACGAACTGGTGCTGATGATCAAGGGATCGGCAATCGTGGCGCTGATCACCATTTTTGACCTGATGGGGGAAACCCGCCGCGCCTATTCGCGCAGCTTTGATTTCCAGACCTATATCTGGGCAGCGATCATCTATCTGGCCCTTGTGGAGACGCTGCGCCATCTGATCGACTGGATCGAGCGGCGCATCACCCGGCATCTGTTCAGGCATTAGCAATCTGCCTGCACTGGCGTTTGCCGCCGTCCTGGAACGGCAATAGGTTCATTTGATCGAGTATCTGGATTGGAAGTTATGGCAAAAGTTGCATTTCTCGGCCTCGGCGTCATGGGCTACCCGATGGCGGCGCATCTGAAGCACAAGGGCGGCCACGACGTGACGGTTTATAACCGCACCACTGCCAAGGCCGAAAAGTGGGCTGCCGAACATGGCGGCGCATTCGCCAAAACCCCGGCAGAAGCAGCCAAGGGTATGGATTTTGTCTTTGCATGCGTCGGCAATGACGACGATCTGCGCTCGGTCACCACCGGCCCGGATGGCGCGTTTGGCACGATGAGCAAGGGGGCGATTTTTGTCGACAATACAACGGCCTCGGCGGAAGTGGCGCGCGAGCTTTACGCCGCCGCCAAGGCGGGCGAGTTCGATTTCATCGATGCGCCTGTGTCGGGAGGTCAGGCGGGAGCCGAAAACGGCCAGCTGACAGTCATGTGCGGTGGTGACGAAGCAGTTTTTGACAAGGCAAAGCCGGTGATCACGGCCTATGCAAAAATGGTGGGGCTGATGGGTGATGCGGGCGCTGGCCAGCTGACCAAGATGATCAACCAGATCTGCATTGCCGGGCTGGTGCAGGGGCTGGCAGAGGGCATTCATTTCGGCAAGAAAGCCGGGCTCGACATTGAAAAGGTCGTGGACGTCATTTCCAAGGGCGCGGCTGGCTCCTGGCAGATGGAAAACCGCCACAAGACGATGAACGCCGGCAAATATGACTTTGGCTTTGCGGTCGACTGGATGCGCAAGGATCTCGGCATCTGCCTCGAAGAAGCAGATCGCAATGGCGCAAAACTGCCGGTAACGGCGCTTGTTGACCAGTTCTACAAGGATGTGCAGCAGATGGGCGGACAGCGTTGGGATACGTCCTCGCTGCTGGCGCGGCTGGAAAGGTGACATGACATCACTGTCGCCTGCTTCGACCGCCGATGAGGTGGTCGCGCATCTGCGCACGCTTGGCTCGGAGAAAAACCGCGAGGGCAAGGCCCGCTATGGCATCAATATCGACAAGGTGCTGGGCATTCCCAACCCGGTGCAGCGCGATGTCGCGAAGATCATCAAGCGCGACCACAAGCGGGCGATGGCTCTGTGGGAGAGCGGCATCAGCGAGGCGCGGTTTGTCGCCGGGCTGACCGCCGATCCGAAACTGCTGACAGCGGCAGATGCGCGGCGCTGGGCAGCGGACTTCGAAAGCTGGGATCTGGTCGACGGCGTGTCCGACACCTTTGTCGACACCGATCACTGGCGGTCCTTGATCGACGAGTTTGCCGATGACGAGCGCGAATTTGTCCGCCGCACGGCCTATGCGATGATCGCCTGGGCGGCGGTGCACCGCAAGAAAGAGCCGGACGAGACGTTTCTGTCTCTCCTGCCGATCATCGAGCGGCACGCGACCGACACGCGCAACTACGTGAAGAAGGCGGTCAACTGGGCGCTGCGCCAGATCGGCAAGCGGTCATTGATGCTGCATGGGCAAGCGATCGAGCTCGCCGAAAGACTGGCGGCGTCTGACGACAGGACGGCGCGCTGGAACGGCAAGGACGCGCTCAAGGAATTGCAGGACCCCAAGCGGATCGACCAATTGCGCGAAAAGGCAGCCAAACTTGCTGCGAAACCCCGGAAAGGTTAGGCCCCGCCGTCCTTGTCGAGTACCATGTAGTCGAGCGGCAGTTCGGTCGTGTATTTGATCTGCTCCATCGCGAATGACGACGAGACATCGCGGATTTCGATCTTGGCGATGAGGCGCTTGTAGAACGCGTCGTACGCGCCGATGTCGGGCACGACCACACGGATCAGGTAGTCGACATCACCGCTCATGCGGTAGAATTCGACAACCTCCGGGAACTCCTGCACCACTTCCGAAAACCGCTTCAGCCATTCCAGGCTGTGCGAGGCGGTGCGGATCGAGATGAACACGGTGACGCGCGTATTGACCTTGACCGGGTCAAGCACGGCGACTCGGCGACGGATGACGCCCTCTTCCTCAAGCTTCTGGATGCGCCGCCAGCACGGCGTCGTCGACAGGCCGACCTTCTTGGCGATATCAGCCACGGCAAGCGTTGCGTCCTCCTGAAGCAGGCGCAGAATCTTGCGGTCGAGACGGTCCATCATTGGCTCCCTTGTGGAATGCTGTGCTATTTGCCTGCCCTATTCGACTTTCACAAGCAAAATCGTCACGCCAATGCGGCAATTGATAGGATCAGTTTCCCGTTTCTGGCAACAGGCGCTTCTTCACCTCGCGTCGCAGCACCGGCAGCAGGTCCGCCTCAAACCATGGGTTGCGCTGCAGCCATGCCGTGTTGCGCCAGGACGGGTGCGGCAGCGGCAGCATGCGCGGATTGCTGGTCTCGTCATAGATCGAGCGCCACGCGGCGACCGTTTCGTTGACAGTCGGCTTTTGCGTGTTGCCGAGATGCCAGGCTTGGGCGTAGCGGCCAATGACCAGCAACAGATCGACCCGAGGCATCAGATCAAGCAGCGATTGACGCCAGGCTGGCGCACATTCCCGGCGCGGCGGCAGGTCGTGTCCGCTGGCATTGTAGCCGGGGAAACAAAAACCCATCGGCAGAATGGCGAAATTGGCCGGATCGTAGAACTGTGCCCGGTCAACGCCCAGCCACTCGCGCAGGCGGTCGCCCGAACGGTCATCAAACGGCACGCCGGATTGCTGCACCCGCAAGCCCGGCGCCTGACCTGCGATCAGGATGCGCGCGGTCGATGAGGGTTGTAGCACCGGCCGAGGCTCTTGCGGCAGTGCTACGCCAATTGGATCGTCGCGGCAGATGCGGCAGGCCCGGACTTGTTGCCAGAGCAGGTCAAGGTCTGCCGTCTCAGCCATAGATCAGGCGCTGGCGCTTGGCCGGGCAAGAAGTTGCGCGTGCCAGCGGCGCACATTGGCCAACTCTTCGGGCACGGCGATCTTTGCAGGCTTCATGAAGTCCATCGCCACCAGCCCGGTAATGTCGGCAACCGAATAGGCGTCACCGGCGGCAAACTCACGCGATGCCAGTTCCGAATCGAAAAACTTCAGGAACTCAATGGCTTTTGGCCGGTTTATCTCACCCCATTCGGGCAATTGCGGCACTTCCCATTCCTTCATCGCCGGGTGGGTGTGGCGGAACGCATTGGCGACAACCAGAAACAGGTTCAGCTCAAGGCGGCGCTGCCACATCTCGACCAGCGCCTTGCCGACCGCGCCCTGGCCAAAAAGCGGCGGATCGGGATTGAGCTCTTCGAAATAGCGGCAGATGGCGATGGACTCAGAAATCACCGTGCCGTCGTCGAGCTCAAGCACCGGCAGACGCCGCAGCGGATTGCGCGACGCGACCTGCTCATTCTTGTGCTCCAATGCGCCCATATCGATGGGCACCAGAGGCACGGACAGCCCCTTCTCCGCCATGTAGATCCGGACACGTCGCGGATTTGGGGCCTTGCCCCCGTCAAACAGTTTCATTCAATCCTCCAACTCGGTTTGCAACCTTACCAGACGAACAGCTGGCGCAACCAGTTAATCGCTGCCTGCCACGCATTGTGTTCCAGTTCGCCTGCACTGCCATGCCGGTCGCGCCAGTCGCGCGGGCGCTCGAATTCGCCACTCCACATGCCACGTTTCGCGGCCTTCGCCGTCCTTTCTGCATCAAGATAGTCGCCGTAGGAGATCGCCCACCCCTGCTCGACCTGCCGGCGGTTCAGGTCGATGCCGCCGGCCGAGCAGACCGCGAGCAGCCGGTCATATCTGTCACGCTCCCAGCCTTCGCAACTGAGCTCCCCAGCCTCAAGCAACCGTTTGAGTGCGAAACGGGCGTCGCGCCCACATGGATAGGTCTGTCCAGCCCGGGTGCAGGTCTGCGAATATTCGGGCGCATCAATTCCGCGCAACCGGATGCGCTCGCCGAGCAACGTCAGAGAGTCGCCGTCGTTGACCACGGCCTGCCCGCCAAGCGTCCGCGTCTCGAAACGGTCGTTGCGCGCGACAATCACCAGCAGAAGCATCAGGATCGCCAGCGTCACGCCATATTCAGCCCATCGCCTCGCTCTGCTGCGCCGGACCTGGTTTTGCCTGCCGCGACGCCACGGCCGGTTGGCCGGGCTCATTTCTGGAAGGTTCTCTTAATCATTGGAAAGTAAGAATTCATTCAGCATAGGACAATCGGCAAACCCGCACGTTATGGCTTCTTCACGGTCCAGCTCGACCGACAAGAACATTGTGGACCGCACTAATGTGCGCCGCAACAGCGATGTCGCGCGCGCAGTTCGCAAGACACGCGAGCAATTGGCGCAGCAGGCCGGCAGTCCGGATTTTGAACGGGAACTGCTGAAACTCCACAGCCAGGCGATGGCTGGCAGCGCATTTGCCTTTCCCATGCTGCTTGTGCTCATTGCGGCTGGCGGGTTCATCATCGGCGGCGGTCCTGAAATTCTGATCTGGGCGCTGGCGGCGGCTGTCTGCTACCTGCCGCTTGGCCATATCGCCCGCAAGGTTCTGGCGAGCGAGATCGACGACAGCCGGGTTGCATCGCTCCGCCGCAATTTCCTGATTTCGCACGCAATATCAGGCATTGGCTGGGTCTATTTCGCCACGATCGGCTGTGATGCCTGCGGCATCGAGAACATCCCCACCATCAAGACGGTGCTGCTACTGATCGCTATGTCAGCCACCGCAATCATCGGCTATGCACTGCCTGGCGCATTACTGGCGACTTTCGCCGCGCCAGTTGCCGTTGCCGTGCTGTTTGCCGTCAGGGACCTTGGATCGGTCTCCGTCGCGATGGCCACCCTGCTCGTCGCTGCACTGCCGTTCTTTGTCTACATTTCCAGCAGTCTGAACAAATCGACCCAGGCGCTGCTCGCATTCCGTAGCGAAAAAGACTGGCTGATCGCAGAGCTTGAAACCGCAAAATCAATGTCTGATGAAGCCCGCCGCCGCGCCGAGGAGGCCAATCTGGCGAAGTCGCGATTTCTTGCATCGATGAGCCATGAATTGCGCACGCCGCTCAACGCCATTCTCGGCTTTTCCGAAGTGATGACCACAGAAGTGCTCGGCCCAATCGGCAATGCCACCTATCGCGACTATGCTGCCGACATTCACAAGTCGGGGCAGCATCTTCTCGATCTCATCAATGAAATTCTCGACCTGTCACGCATTGAAGCGGGCCGCTATTCGCTGAACGAAGAAAGTCTTTCGCTGGCCGCAACTGTCGAAGACTGCTGCCATATCGTGGAATTGAAGGCGCGCGGCAAAGACATCCGCATCATTCAGGAGATCGACGCGCGACTGCCAAAAATCCGTGCCGATGAGCGCGCGCTCCGGCAGATCACGCTGAACCTGCTGGCGAACGCCATAAAGTTCACGCCAACCGGCGGCTGGGTAAGGGTCCGCGTCGGCTGGACAGCAGGTGGCGGCCAATATCTGTCTGTCAGGGACAACGGACCGGGAATCCCCGAAGCCGAAATACCCATCGTGTTATCGTCGTTCGGCCAAGGTTCAATTGCCATCAAGAATGCCGAGCAAGGCACGGGCCTAGGCCTGCCGATTGTGCAGGGTCTTGTCGCCATTCACGGCGGCGAGTTTGAACTTCACTCAAAGTTGCGCGAAGGCACAGAGGCAATCGCCATATTCCCGCGGGCACGTGTCATCGAAGCGATGCCAGCGCTCGAACATGTTGCCTAATGCGCTGCTGATCGTGCGTGTGCAGACAAGCCCGCATGGATAGACAATGCGTCCTTGACCAGACCAGCCGCCACTACGCCAGCCGTCCCCTCGCCTGCTCCGGTCCCGGATGGCAACAAGGGTTTGAGGCCGATCAGCTTGGCCGCATGTGTGCCAACATCGCCCTCAGCTTCCGCAACAAGGCAGTGCGCTACCGCGTCAGGGCTCAGCCGATGCAACAGCACTGCAACACTCAAGGCTGTTGCGCCGTCAAGGATTACCGGCATCTTTTCGATACGCGCCGCAACAATTGCGCCGGCGATTGCCGCAAACTCGCGCCCGCCAAGGCTTGCAAGCCAAGTCAATGGATCGCTTTCGCGGCTTTTAGCCAAAGCCGACCGAACCGCATCCCCAGCCTTGTCGCTCAATCCCTCAGTCACATTGAATTGCGGATCGACGGCGCCAAGAATCGTGCGCGCCACGACATCGTCGCCGGCCGCACGGATGGAGCTTAAAATCACGAGATCCGGTCCACCAGCAATCGCCTCCATGCCGAAGGCGATGGTGGCGGCGCTGGTGCGCTCATCCATGGCGACCTGTCTGGAAATGTCTCCGGTCGGGAGGTGAAGCGCGAGGTCATAGACTTTCAGACCGACCATGTTGGCGGCGCACAGATGGTTCACCGGCGCATCGCCTGATCCGAAAGCGGCAACAGCCTCCATGGTTGCGTCAAGCCGCTGCTCCGACACACCCTGCCGGGCCACACCGTGGGTTCCGGCAAACAATGCCAGGGATGGCCGGGACACGGAAGGCTTGCGGCCAACGACGCCAGCGAGACGCACAGCAATGTCGCGCAGTACGGAATGATCAATACGGGCCGAACTGAAGAGGTTTGCAACTGTCTCGCCGGCGGCACCGTCCACGGGAGGCAAAGCAGCCAGCAAGGCGCGGAAATCATCAAGTGGCGAAACGGTCATGTCGTGGTCCTGTTCTGTCCGACGCTCTAACCAGAGAAGCGCGCCCGCACAATGCGTTTTGCCGCCACTGGCGCATTCCGATCGGCCGGTTGCGCCTTGCAACCGGCCGCCGTTTGCCCCACATCCCTCTTGATGAGCCGGATCGACACATTTGACCGCTATTGAATCGCCCTGCATCCTTGTCTGCTCGATCGACATGAAGACGGGCTATTGCTTCGGCTGTGGCCGCACGTCTGCTGAAATCGGCGCGTGGCTCACCATGACACCGCAGCAGCGCCGGGATGTGATGAGCCAGTTGCCCACGCGTCTTCAGACCGTCGAGCGCCGCCCGCGCCGGGAAACGCGCCGCACCCGCATGGCGCGCGAGCGTGGAGACAATATCTGATGCGGCTGTGGTTCCTGGTTACGATCCTCGCCTTGGTTCTCCTCGGCATCTTCTATTTCTCCGACGACAGCGGCAGCATTTACGGCACGGATGCGGACAATGTCGTGCGGGCGATCTATCTCGGGCTGATCGGGACTGCCGTAGGTGCGAGCTTGCTTGGTTCAGGCATCCGCTTCAGCGAGGCCAGCCGCAACATCGCCATATGGCTGGGGATCATTGTGTTGATGGCCGGTGGTTACCAGTATCGCTACGAGCTCCAGGACGTCGCCAGCCGGTTGACGGCAGGGCTGGTGCCAGGCAGCCCGATCTCGCTGACCGACACCGAAGGCCGCAAGACGGTGATGATCGAAAAGGACGGTTCCGGTCATTTTGAGACGCTCGGCAGCGTCAATGGCCAGCAGATCAGGTTCATGGTGGACACTGGAGCGACCACCACCGTTTTGAGTGATCGCGACGCCCGGGCTGCCGGCTTCGATGTCAGCACGTTGACATTCAACATACCTGTGTCGACGGCCAATGGCATGACCCGCGCTGCACGCGTAACGGCTGATGAAATCCGCATTGGCGAAGTGTTCCGCAACCGCCAGCCTGTGTTCATCGCAGGCCCCGGCCAGCTTCAGCAAAGCCTGCTCGGAATGAGTTTTCTGTCGACCCTTGCCGGCTACAATGTGCGCGGCGACCGCATGGTACTTATCGACTAGAAAAGACTGACGAAGAAGCGGATCGACACGGCGAGGCAGAACAGGCCAAAACCGATCTCGAGCTGACGTTTGCTGAGCCAATGCGCCAGTCTGACGCCGAGCGGCGTGACCATCCAGGCGATGGGGATGACCAGCGCTACCGCAATCCAGTTGACGAAGCCGGTCGAGCCGAGCGGCAACAGCGGATTGCCCCACCCTGCCCAGATGTAGCCGATGGTGCCGGGCACGGCGATCAGCGTGCCAACGCCGGCAGATGTCGCAACCGCCTGATGGATCGGACGGCCATACAAGGTCATGAATGTGTTGTTCATGATGCCGCCGCCAATGCCCAGCAGGGTCGATAAAAAGCCAAGTGCGATGCCAAAGATCGACCGCCCTGGATTACCCGGCAACTCCGTTCCGATCCGCCAGGTCTGACGGTTGAAAAGCATTTTCAAACCAAACAGCAGCGCAAAGACAGTGAAGAGAATACGCAATTCCCCACTGGAAATGTAGGCGGCCGACAACGACGCCAGCACCGTGCCTGCCGGAACAGAAATGATGTAGGAACGCAGCAGATCTTCATCGACCGCTCCACGCGCCCGGTGCGCCAGCGTCGAACGCAGCGATGTCGGCACGATGATCGCAAGCGATGAGCCGACCGACAGGTGCATACGCACCAGATCGCTGACGTCGAGCAAGCCAAAGAGCTGGTAGAACACCGGAACCAGCACCGCGCCACCGCCGATGCCAAACGCACCGGCAAACAGACCCGATACGACGCCCGCGAAAGCGATCGTGGCGGCAAACAGGGCCATGTCAATAAGTGGCATGGTTTCTAGGCCGCCTGGACGCGTGAGGCTTCACGCAGCGCCTGATAGGCCTGTGCAATCACTTCTGCACCCGCACCCGGCCGCGCTGCATCCGTCGACAGGATTTGGCGGAAGCGACGTGCGCCCGGCTGGCCGTGGAACAGGCCCGTCATGTGGCGCGCCACATGGCCAACCTTGCCGCCAGCTTCGATATGTTTCGCGGCATAGGAAACCATTGCATCGATCAGCGCGTCGGGATCGAACGCCGCCGGCGTCTCGCCATATATGGTGCTGTCGGCATCAGCCAGAACCAGCGGTGTGTGATAGGCGGCGCGGCCGAGCATGACGCCATCAACGCGCCGGAGATGATTGAGGGCCTCAGACAATGATTCAATGCCGCCATTTATGCCGATGAATTTGTTGGGCAATCTCTGTTTCAGTGCATAGACGCGGTCGTAGTCGAGCGGTGGAATATCACGATTCTCCTTCGGGCTCAGTCCCTGCAGCCAGGCCTTTCGAGCATGTACCCAGAGCGCGTCTGCGCCAGCCGCAAAGACCGCATCGGCCATGTCGTCCAGCGCCGGTCCAGTGTCCTGATCGTCGACACCAAGCCGGCATTTGACTGTGACGGGTACGGAGACCGCTGCCTTCATCGCCGCAACGCCCTCGGCGACAAGGCCGGGGGTGCGCATGAGACAGGCTCCAAAAGTACCGGACTGGACGCGATCTGACGGGCAGCCGCAATTCAGGTTGATCTCGTCATAGCCAAAATCCGCGCCGATCCGTGCGGCTTGCGCCAACTTTGCCGGTTCCGACCCGCCAAGCTGCAAGGCCACAGGATGTTCGACATGATCAAAGCCAAGCAGGCGGTTGCGGTCACCATGGATGACGGCGTCGGCGACAACCATTTCGGTGTAGAGCAACGACTGTTTTGTCAGCTGGCGGTGGAGAAAACGGCAATGCCGGTCCGTCCAGTCCATCATGGGGGCCACGGCTATTCTATGTTGTTGATATTTATGCATTTTTCCAATAGTATCAATTTGCTACATAACGCCGATTGCACACGAATTTACGCCAAAATACGACCCTTTTCGCCACACTACGACGCTTAGGTGCAAACGGAGCGCACACGAAATTGCCCATTTTCACCAAGTTCCTATCAGGATCGTGACGCGTCCAAATCCGCTACAAGTGGCGCTATGTCAACGAGACGTTCCTACCTCACGATGACGCCCGCTGGTGGTCGAGGTCAACTGAGACGAGAATAGACAGGCTTATCGTTCATCTTGATGCCAATCCCCGCCAGATCGCACCGGTTGCCCCCGTCATCCGCTTTGCTGTCACAAGGGCCATGCGTCAGGACGAAATATGCCGAGTGACTTGGCCGGATGTCGATAGCAGAACGAAGATGCTGACGATCCACGACCGCAAGGACCCGCGCAACCAGGATGAACGCATCTTTCTCTACAACGGAAGATCAGATGGCACGGCGTTTCATCATGGCTGTGCCGAACTCGGCATCAAGGACCTTCATTTCCATGACTTGCGACATGAAGGGACGAGCCACCTCTTTGAGGCCAGCTTCGCGATTGAGCAGGTTTCGCTCGTCGCTGGTCACAAGGATTGGAAGATGTTGCGTCGGCATACGCATCTGAAACCAGAGCTGCGGCATCCCATAATTGCTACGGAGGCTGCTTGGGGGCCGGAGGTACGATCCGTCGTGCGATGTCTGGCTGATCAACTCAAACAAAAAGATCGCGCAAGGCGATTTGCGTACGACATCTTTTTCAGCCATTGGGCGCGACGAGAATCTTTCCGCCATGCGCGTCACTCTGGACGTGACGCAGAGCGTCCGAAATCTGCTCGATCGGATAGACGGCCGCGACAGGGACACAAAACTCGCCATCCATCAGCCGAGATGCGAGATTGCGATAAATCAGTTCGATTTCCTCCGCCGAACGACGCGCCATACAGCGTCCCAGCATCATGCCAGTGAGCGACACGCCACGGAAAATCAACTCCGCCTTGCCAAAGACCGGTTCCTCATCGCTCATTGCTCCGTAATTGCAAACGATGCCGCCATCGCCAATGCACTGCCCCATGCGTTCGGTGGCGTGCCCGCCAACTGCGTCAATTCCATAGCGGACCTGCGCTCCTCCGGTTGCAGCATCAACGCGTGCTTTCAGGTTATCGCCGTCGACCAGACAGACGTCCCCGCCGAGCTTGTACAAGTCGTCGAACAGACTTTCACGCCGCACCAGATTGATGGTCCGCAGACCGCGCCGCCGGGCAAACGAAATCACCAGCTGACCAACGCCAGAGTTCGCGGCATTCTGAATGATCCAGTCGCCAGGTTTGAGATCGACAATGTCGGACAAGAGCAGTTCCGCCGTCGGCGGATTGATCCGCAGCATCGCCGCCTGTTGCAGATCGACGCCATCCGGCAGCCTGATCACATCGGTCGATTTCACCTTGCGCGCGGTCGCCCAGTTCTCGCGCATCAGATTGATGACCAGATCACCAACCTTGACGTTTCTGACCGATGATCCGACTGCCTCGACGCGTCCCACGCATTCAGCGCCAGGCGTCGCCGGCAAAGGCGGCTTCAGGCGATAAAGACCGCGGCAGAACCACACATCGGCGGGGTTGATCGGGAACGCGAGGATACGAAAAACCACCTCATCTGGCGCGGGAGGTCCAAGATCAGGCGCCTCGACGCAACGCGCAACGTCTTCCGGCACCCCATATTCCGCGATCTCGATGCGTTTCACTGAATTCTCCGCCGTTGCTATGTTGCAGATTCCTGCGAAGCCTCGACCCCGTCAGACGCTTCACCGACGTTGAACGCTGTCTTCGGATCAAAACCCAGTGCCAGTGCATAGGCCTTGAGATAGGTCTGCATGACACTTTCAGGCGGGAATTCGATCACGAGGTCATCAACAGCGAACTGCTGCACGAAATATTCGCGTGCGCCAATGAACATCAGCGCCAGCGTGCGGGTCTCGTCCTCGGAATAGTCTGGTAGTTCGCCACTCAAAATGCCTTTGCGAAGTGACCGCTGGTAGCCGTCCACCATGCGCTTGAAATAGGCATGGTAGGATTCGGGCGCAAAGAAAGCTGCTTCATTCAGCACCCGATGCAATTCCGGATGCTTGGTCAGATATTCAAAGTTGGCATAGAGACCAAGCCGCTCGCGTTCCGCGGTTGTGCGACCATTCTTTGACTGCTCGGCAATGAAGTGCAGCATTTCCTCGCCGATATGGGGCAGCAGTTTATTGAACAGATCCTGCTGGTTTTCGAAGTAGAGATAGATGCCGCCATAAGAGACGCCCGCTTCAATGGCGATGGCCGCCATCGATGCCTTGGCGTATCCCACGCGCCCGATCACCTTGGCGGCCGCAGCAAAGATGGCCTCCTTTGTCGCCTTGGCCTTCTGTTCGCGTTTGCCCATCGATTCTTCGCTTGTGTTCTGACTGCGATTGCTGGACCTAAAGTCCTGCAACGCAGACCGTCAAGCGCGCGCCTCCGTTCGTTCGGCCGCCAACATGGCTGCGATCGCCGTCCTGAGTTCATGTTTCTTGACTTTGCCTGAAGCAGTCTTGGGCAGATCGTCGACATATTCGACCCGCTCGGGACATTTCTGGGGCGCCAACCCACTCTTCTGAAGATAGTTGGCCAACGACTTGACGTCAGGCCTGTCGGCGCCGCTTGGCACGATATAGGCGCACACGCCCTCGCCGAGCCGGTCGTGCGGCATCGAGACAACCGCAGCCTCCCGAACGGCTGGATGGGTGTGCAACGCGTCCTCAATTTCCTTGGCCGACAGGTTTTCTCCACCGCGAATGATTAGATCTTTCTTGCGTCCAGTCACGGTCAGCAGGCCGTCGGCCGTTACAACGCCCAGATCGCCAGTGCGGAAAAAGCCGTCTTCATCGAAGGATTCCTGATTGGCGGCCATGCTCGTATATCCGCGAAACAGGCTCGGTCCCCGCGCGAGGATTTCCCCTTCATTGCCGGGCGCCATTGCAACGCCGTCGTCGTCGACAACCTTAACCTCGTAGTCGCTGATACGGCCATCTGTCGTCGCTCCAAGTTCCGCATCGTCGACAACACCCTGCGTGACCATCGGGCATTCTGAACTGCCAAACGCACGAAACGTCGCGCAATTTACGAACGTGCGGTTGGCGCGCCGGATCAGGTCGGGCGGCACGGCCGCGCCACCACAAGCAAAGATACGGAAGCTCGGCAAGCTCAGGCCGCGCCTCGTTGCCGCTTCCACCAATTCCTGCAGGAATGGCGTCGCCCCGATGGTGAACACAACGCCGTCTCGCTCGACGATGTCGGCGGCGGCAGTCGCGTCCCACTTCTCCATAAAGATCGTCCGTGTGCCGAAATGAAAAGGCGCCTCCATGCCGTAAGAATATCCGGTCACATGCGTGACCGGGCTTGGCATCAGCAGAATATCGCCCGGCTTGATGCCCCATGCCTGCATGCTGCTCCAGACCGGGCGCCGGCCCTGATTGTGACTGTAGATCACGCCTTTCGGCTGTCCTGTCGTCCCGGATGTATAGATGATGAATTTGGCGTCGTCCGCGCCGCCCGCCGTCAGTTGAGCGTCACTGGCGCGTCCTAGCGCAAGGATTTCGTCGTAGGTTCTTGCGCCGGGCGCAGTGCCGCGTGTGACGATCACATGCTTCAGGTCTGGAAGTTCGTCGCGCAAGGATGCGATGATGTCGGGGTAGCCGATCCCGCGAAACGTCTCCGGAATGAATATGACGCGCGCCTTGCAGTCCTTCAGGATAAAGCGGAGCTCCGCCTGCCGGTAGATCGGAATGACAGGATTTACGACATAGCCGGCCAGCGCGCAGGCGAGATTGACCACAACGGATTCAAGCCAGTTAGGCAATTGAAAGCTGACCGTGTCGCCGCGTTTGACGCCGATGGCGGCAAGCCCCCGTGCCAGCGCCTCGGCCTCGGCCAGCACCTGGGCGTAGGTCAGGTGTCCGTTCTCGCCGCTGACCGCAATGTCATCGGGCTGCGCGGCTGCGCGGCTGCGGGCCATGTCGGCGATGGTGTGACCTGGCCATTCGCCGGACGCTCGCCTGCTTTCGCGCTCGCCTTCGAGAAACCGCATCCGCCAGCCGGCGGGGTCGGTCACAAACTGAACCTGTTGCATGCCTTCTCTCCTAGACCGCGAGATAGCGCTCTTTGAGCGACGGGTCGGCGTCGAATTCGGCCCAGCTTCCGTCGAAGACGATCCTGCCGGAATCGATCAGGAACACCTTGTCGGTGCAGCTTCGGGCAAAGCTCAAATTCTGTTCGGCGATCAGCAGCGTCAGCCCGTCGCGCTGTCTCAGTTTCTGGATGTGGGCGGCCATCTCCTCGACGACGACGGGCGCGAGGCCTTCGACCGGTTCGTCCAGGAGCAGCAGTTTTGGCGCGCCGAACACGCCTCTCGCCACCGCCACCAATTGTTGCTGACCGCCCGACAATTGAAATCCCGCGCGCTCCTTCAATGGCTCGAGCAGCGGGAAAAGCGACCAGATATCCGTCAGGCTCAGACTTGCCTTGCCTTGCGCCACGGCGAAACGGCCAAGCTCGATGTTTTCTGCAACGGTGATGTTCGGATAGATGCGCCGGTCTTCCGGCACCAGCATCAGCCCGAGCCGGCTTCGCTTTTCGGTTGGAACGCCGGTCAAGTTTGCCCCTGCAAAACGGACGTCGCCAGTCACGCGCGGTCCCGCTGCGAGCAGGCTTTTCATCAGGGTAGATTTGCCGGCCCCGTTGCGCCCCAGAAGCGCCACGCTCTCGCCCGGCCGCACAACAAGGTTCGCGTCCTGAATGATGTGACTGCCGCCATAGAATGCGTCGAGATTGCCGACAGACAGAAGCGCGTCAGGCGTGCCCAAGATAGACCTCTCTTACTTTAGGATCAGTACGAACCGCCGCCGGCTCGCCCGACGCAATGATTTCGCCGTGATGCAGGACGGTCAGCCTGGTGGCGAGGCCGAAGACGACCTCCATGTCATGTTCGGTCAGGAGCAGCGTCAAGCCATAGTCCTGCCGAACCCGGGAAATCATCGCCACCGCTTCGGAGCGATCTGCAGGCGACATGCCTGCAGTCGGCTCATCGAGCATAAGCAGCTTTGGGCGCAGCGCCAGGCTCATAGCCAGCTCAAGCCGTTTCTTGTCGCCGTGGGACAGGATCCTGGCCGGATCGCCAATCGATGCGCCGAGGCCGAGATTCTCGACAAGCTGATCAACCTCGCGTCTGACGCTGTCGCGGGGCGCCACGCGAAACAGTCCGGCAAGCACGCCGCTGGATATGCGGTCGCGCATTTCGACTGCAACGACGAGGTTTTCATAGGCTGTCATGTCGCCAAAAATCTTTGCGACCTGGAACGAACGTCCGACACCGCGATGGACCCGCTTCCAGCCTGGCATGCCGGTGACGTTCGACCCGGCGAGCTCGATCGTCCCCTGATCGACCTTCGATTCACCAGACAGGCATTTGAACAGCGTCGTCTTGCCTGCGCCGTTCGGGCCGATCACCACATGGGCTTCGCCGGCGGCGATGTGCATCGTGACATCCTTGAGGACCTTGACCGGGCCATAGGATTTGTAGAGCGAGGTGGCCTTGAGAAACTCTGCGCTCATGGTGTTTGCTCCGCGCGGGAAACAGGTCCAGCAGGTTTGGAACCCACGGCGCGCGCGTTCTTCCTGTCAGCACCAAGCCGCGACACCAGACCGAGCACCCCGCCGGGTATCGCCAGCACGACGCCCAGCAACAGCAAACCAACCGTCAGATCGGCAAGCCCCTGCAGATTGCGGGTTGCGTAGTCCACCACGCCGAACATGATCGCGCCGACTGCAGGGCCCCAGAAACTGCCGGTTCCGCCAAGCAGCGCGAACAAGATCGGTTGCGTCGAGACCGTCCAATAGGCGATCTCAGGCGAGACAATCTGCGCCCAGGGCGCGAGAAGCGCACCCGCAAAACCGGCGAACATGCCCGAGATGACAAAGGCGATCAGCCGCCATGTCTGGACATCCGCGCCCAGGAAGGAGGTGCGCATCGGCTCCTGACGGATGGCCTGCATCAGCCGGCCAGCCGGTGAGTTTTGCAGACACCACAACGCAAAGGCCGCCAGCGCCATCATGAGGATGAGAAAATAGTAGTAGTTGTTGCCCGTCGCCAGATTGAGCTCAAAGAGACCGAAATCAATAACGGGACGGGGAATGCCGACAAGCCCGTCATTGCGGCCAAGAGAGTTCGTCTTGGTGATGACGATGTGGACGAATTCGGCGAAGGCGAGCGTCAGGATCGCAAAGTAAGTGCCGCTGGCGCGCTTGATTGCAACGAATCCGAAAACCAGAGCAATCGCTCCTCCGGTTAAAGCTGCAAGTGCGGCGGCCAGAAGAAACGGAATTTCCGGCAGGTTCAAAGACAGGACGGCCATCATGTAGGCGCCGCCGGCAAAGAACATCGCCTGACCGAATGACAGCAGACCGACGCCTGCGAACAGCAGGTTCCACGACAGCGCAAACACGATGTTGATGGCCACCAGCCCGGCCAAGAATACGATGCCGCGATTGAAGAACACCGGCAGCAGCGCGAAGGCCACCAGCCCGAGAACCGCTATCGCCAGATTGAGCCGGAAACGGGCGCGATAGTCGATCATGTCGGCTGCTCCTTGCCCAACAGGCCTTCAGGCTTGATCAAGAGAATGATCGCCAGCGCCAGCAGATAATAGATGCCCGGATAGTTCGGGAAAAAGACGCTGCCGAACGCTTCGATCTGGCCGAGCAGAATGGCGGCAAGGAATGCGCCGCGGATCGAGCCCATGCCGCCAACCACAACGACTGCAAAAGCCTGCAAGAGGAAGACGCCGCCAAGTTCCGGCGACAGCGACTGGTTGGCCGACAAGAGCCCGCCGGCCAAACCCGCCAGCCCGAACGAGATGACCACAGTGATGAGGTAGATGCGCGTCACATCCAGCCCCAGCAAGCGCGCCATCCAGGCGTCCTTGGCGACAATGCGGATCAGCTTTCCGGTGTTCGATCGGGAGATGAAAAGTTCCAACCCGATGAAGACAAGCACGCCGCAGGCGATGATGAACAACGTGTAGGTCGGCATGATCAGGTCGCCGATGAACAGTGCTGAATTCAGCGCAGGCGGCGGCATCACGCTCATGAAATTGAGACCCCATATCATCTGAACCAGGCCGACGCAGACAAGGAGCAAGGCATAGGTGGCGATGAGCACGTAAGCGTCCTCGACGCCACGCAACCGCCGAAAGATCAGATAGTCCACCGCCACGCCCATGATGGCGACCGCAACGCCTGCGGCCAGGGCAATGAGAATGTACAGCCAAACCGGCAAGCCGCCGCCGATCGCTGTCATGGCCGTGTAAGCCAGATAAGCGCCAATCATGAAGAACCCGCCATGGGCAAAATTGAGGATGTGCAAAATACCAAAGATCAACGTCAGCCCGGCGGCGACCAGAAATGTCGCCATGCCCCAGGAGAGACCGTTGAAGACAGTAAGACCGATATCGAAAATCGCCATGGTGCGCCTCGGCTCAACGCCGGGTGAGGCTTTTGCCCCACCCGGCAGGGGAGGATGCTGGGGGCGCCGCCGCCCCCGGCCTGGTCTGTAAAAATGCTAACCCGCAAACGTCCGTTCGCTTCTTCCGGATAACGTCCGTCGAGGCGAACATCGCGCCTTAGAGCGTCTTCAGCTCCATACGCTTGCCCGGTGTCGGCGGCTCGATGATCGACGCGCCGTCCACTGAAACATAATCGGTCACAGCAAAGCCCGACGCCTCTGTTGACGACGGTTCGATCTTGTAAAGTTCGCCGTTCTTGATCGCCTGATTGTCTTCCGGGCGAATGGTTCGTTTGCCGGTAGCGCTGTCGAATGTCAGGCCCTTCAGGGCAGCGATGACGTCACCGGTTTCGGTCGATCCATTGGCCTTCTCGATGGCCGTCTTGTAGGCGATGATCGCAGCCTGTGACTCAGCGGCCCAGCCCATCGGATACTTGTCGTTGGTGCGCTTGACATATTCGTCGTAGAGATTGTCCGATAGCGGATTGCCCTTGTTGGTCTCGAAATACCAATGCGACCCTGTCCAATGCACCGGCACCTGATTGCCGAGCGCCTTTGCGGCAAGAAATTCATTGGCCGAGTCAAGCAGCAGTTCCGTCTTGTCGAACAGGCCGAACGGCTTTGCCTGCTGGTAAAGGGTCACCGCATCGCCGCCGTAGACCGACGTGTAGAGCCCCTTCACCGGAAGGCGCATGGCCTGGGCGATGAAGCTCTTGTAGTCACCCGACCCATAAGGGACCAGGATCGGGTCCGCGATGGTTGGCTGCTTGCCGGTCTTCTCAGGATAGAGAGACAGCATGGAGTCGACAAAGATCGCCCATGTCGTGCGGCCATATTCGTGGTCAGGGATGATGCCGCCCCAGGTGTCGATCTCAGGCGCAATGTTGATTGCGTGCCGGGCAAGGCCCTTGTTGCGCCCGAACGGGCCGTCGCCAATACGGAAGACATGCTCGTTGTAGCCCTCATGGTTGAGCTTCTCGGTGCCGGCGCCGGACGTCATGTGGACGCCACCCTCCTGCTGCATGAGCGGACCCATTGCGAGCGCAACCGGGCTGGCGATTGCGCCAAGCGTCAGGTTGACGCCTGACCCGACAAGTTCGCGCGTCACGACTGCTGCATCGTTCGGGTTGGCCTTGTCGTCCCGGAATTCCAGCTTCACCTGCTTGCCGCCGATGCCGCCATTGGCGTTGACCCAGTCCGCACCAATCTCTGCGCCAATCTTGACGAAGTTGCCGATCAGTTGCTGGGGGCCTGACAGCGGCGTGATGACGCCGATGGTAATCGCTTCCTGTGCCGCGCTGCGCAACACGAAAGGCATCTGCAATGCCGCGGCGCCGCCGATGGCCGCTCCGCCAGCCAGTACACTACGTCTCGTCAATCTGGTCATTTCAATCAACTCCTCCAAATTAATTGCCGTCAGTCGCCCGAGAACACGGGCTTTCTCTTTTCCCGGAAGGCCGAAACTGCTTCCTGGTGATCCTTGGAAATATTGGACAGGGTCTCGTAGCCGATGCTTGCATCCATCATCGAGTGAGCAAGTTGTTTGAGCGGCAGATTGGTGACCACCTTGGTCCAGCGTATCGACTTGCGCGCGCCGCCAGCCAGCCGCCGAGCCAGGCCATAGACCTCATCGTCCAGTTGTTCGGCGGCGACGGCGCGATTGATCAGACCCATACGCGCCGCCTCGGCAGCGGGGATCGGGTCGCCTGTCAGAAGATATTCCTTGGCGCGCAGGAAGCCAATCAGCTGCGGCCAGAGCACTGCGCCGCCATCGCCTGCGACCAGGCCGATTGAGACATGCGGGTCGCCGATCTTCGCCTTTTCGGCAGCGATGACAACGTCGCAGCTCAGTGCGATTGTCGCTCCAAGACCCATTGCGTGACCATTCATGCGGCAGATCAGCGGCTTTTCCATATCGAGCTGTGAGAAGATGATGCGCTTGGCTTCAATCCCGGTCAGGGTGAACATGTCGGGGTTATCGATCGAGTCCTGCATCCAGTCGACGTCGCCGCCTGCGCAGAACGCCCGGCCAGCGCCAGTCAGGACCACAATGTCGGAATCCGGGTCGTCGTTAGCGTCGAGGAAAACACGGGACAGCTCGGTATGAAGCTTGGCGTTTACGGCATTCAGCGTGTCTGGCAGATTGAGCGTGATCGTAAGAATGCGCCCTTCCCTGCTGAAGGCGATTGTCTCGTAGCCCTTGAAAAAATCGACGCTCATTCACTCGCTCCCTGAAAAATGCAGCCTACGCATAGACGCCCGTCTTGATGCCCGGGGCCATACGGTCGAGCTGAACGTGCTCGTCGCCATAGGCCAGACCAAATGCCTTGATGCGGCGAAAACCTGCGCCAAGCGGCAGGTCTTCCGTCATGCCAACGCCGCCGTGAAGCTGGATCGCCTCGCGCGCTACATGGATCGTCCGGGACAAGACGCCTGCCTTCGCGGCAGCGATCGCGTGAACCTTGTCCGCCTCACTGTCTGCCGAGCCCAGCTTGACGGTCGCCATGATCGACAGGGAGCGGGCCTCCTCCACCGCAACGAACATGTCGGCGAGCCTGTGCTGCACCGCCTGGAACGTGCCGATAGGCTGGCCGAATTGACGGCGTGTTTTCACATAGTCCAGCGTCGTGTCGAGCAGGAACTGCGCGATACCGACGGCTTCCGCGCAGGCGGCGGCGATTGCGAATTGTTCCGCCCGGGCAAGCGCAGCCTGTGCAACTGTCCCCGAAGCAAGAAGCCCGTCTGACGCGATCTTGACCCTGTCGAAGGCGATATCTGCAGCATAACCGTCGCCAAGCGTACGATAGGCGGTCCGCGCTATACCGGACGCATCAGCGTTCACCTTGACCAGCGCTGGCTCGCCATCCATCTGGCACACCACCAGATATGCGTCGGCAGCCTCGCCGATCGGGACAAATCGCTTGATCCCAGACAACTCGTATCCGCCGGGGCCCGGGCTCAAGTTCGTTGGAACCTTGTCAACGATGGCAACGGTGTAGATCTTGTCGCCGCTGATGATGCCGGCAACCTCTTCGCCGCCTGGCCTCATATCGGCGACGAGTCTCAACGCGTGAACCGCGGCGTCCACCGTCGGCTGCGGGGCCAGGCCATAACCGGACTGCTCGAGAATCACCATCGTCTCGATGGGACTGCCGCCCCACCCGCCTTCGGCTTCAGAAAGACCCGCGCCGATCCAGCCCAGATCAGCCATTTCTTTCCAGACGCCGCGATCAATGCCATTGAAAGACATGGCGCGCTTGCGGCGCGTCGATTCAGGAAAACGCTCTGCGACAAAGCGTGTCACGCCGTCCTTCAGCTGGGTCTGTTCGGATGTGGGGGTCAAATTCATGGCGAGATCCTCACAAGCCCAGCGAATGCTTCGCGATGATGTTGCGCTGGATCTCGTTTGATCCGCCCCAGATGGTCGGCGCCTTCTGAAACAGCATTTCGCCGACAACGCCCATATCCTCGACAAGATCTGGGGCCTGCAGATTGGAGCCGTCCATCAGCCATGCGTGGTCATAGGGCAGTGCGTCACGCCCCATGACATCGACCGAGAATTCGCCAAGCTGCTGCATGATCGTCGAGCCGCGCAGCTTCAACAGCGAGGCCTCTGCGCCAACCACGCCGCCCGACATGACAACGTCAAGCAATCTCAGCGTCGTCCATTCTAGCGCCATCACATCAATCTCGAAGCGCGCGTAACGGTCGAGGAAGCGCTGGCTATCCGACAGGCCGCGCTCGTCTCCGAGACGCTTGATCCGTTCCAGAAAACGCTTGGCCTTGCCAACTTCAGCCGACAGCACCCGTTCATGGCCGAGCAGGAATTTCGCGTAGGTCCAGCCCTTGTTTTCTTCGCCAACCAGATTCTCAACCGGCACGCGAACGTCTTCGAAGAACACCTGGTTGAGATGGTGATGCCCTTCGATCGAGGTGATCGGTTGAACCGTCACGCCTTTGGACCGCATGTCGATCAGCAGAAACGAAATGCCGCTTTGCGGCCGAACGTCCGGATCAGTGCGAACCAGCGCAAAGACCCAGTCCGCCCAATGGGCGAATGAGGTCCAGATTTTGGAACCGTTGACGACGTAGTGGTTACCGTCGCGGACCGCTTTGGTTGACAGGCCCGCCAGGTCGGAGCCCGCATTCGGCTCGGAATAGCCTTGGCACCAGAACGTTTTGTTCGAGATGATGCCAGGAAGGTGCTGGCGCTTTTGCTCCTCATTTCCGTAGGTGTAGATGACCGGTCCGACGTAGTTGATGCCCATCGGGATCAACCAGGGTGCGCCCAGCCGGGTCGTTTCTTCCTGGAAAATGAAACTCTCCGTCGGCGACCAGCCCAGGCCGCCAAACTCCTTCGGCCAGAAACCGACGAGCCAGCCTTTGTCTGCAAGAATGCTCTGCCAACGCATGTGATCGTCGCGCGTCAATGGTCGGCCAGCAAGCACCTTGGCGCGCACATCGGCTGGCAGATTGGCGCGCGTGAACGCACGCACATCGTCCGCAAACGATTGATGCTCAGTCGACCAGGCTCCGTCCATACGTGTTCCTCCCGGATCATTGCACGTCGCGATTGCAAGAAATGATTTATGATCCGATATTCATTTTTATGCATGACGAGGCGCGTCGCGCAAGTGGGCGACTTCAAATTTTTCGTGATCCAGGGAGGCAATTTCGTTTCGCGAGCCGGCATTGGCGTTTGGCGTCTCGTCACAGCCGGCGACCAAGAGATGCCAAGGCTGGCCTCGCAAGCGCGGCAGCGCATCAGAAATGACGACAACCATCATCAGCGGTTGCCCTCGCCGCCGGTTGGCGCGTCATCAAAGACAGGGCCAACCGCCTCGGCCGCGGCTCTGGGCGCGTCATCTCACCGGCCGCAAGAACACTCTCGATCTACGGAATGATACGGGCGAGCAACCCGCTGCGCCTGAAGGAGACGCGGCAAGCAAGGCAAACGGCCCGATCGGGCGGCATATCGAGTTTGCCTTTGGCGTGCTGACCCGGATTCTGGAATGCCTCAGGAACGACCGTGTCCAGCTTGAACGGATCAGCGATGTCATAGACGAAGCTGAGCGGTTTTCCGCTATGCAGAAAACCGATTGCCGGGGCATAGCCTGTCCGTCGCTGCGCGAATGGCTCTACCAAAGACCCTTCCATATCTCCGCTCAGCGGAACCGATGCATGCCCGCCTGGCTATGCGGCTACAACACCAGACGGTCTCACTTGGCGCTCGGCGGAAAGCCTCCAATCTCAAAACTCACGGATAACGTCTGTGGAAATGGCAGCTAGCGGCGTTTCACCGTCCTGAAACCCGTATTGCCGGTTGATGAATCCGGTGTGTTGGAACTGCGCGCAGACAGCCGATAGCGGCTGCAGTGGGAATGATGGCATAGATAGGAGCCGCCACGCACAACGCGCGCGGTACCCCTTTCAGGGCCTTGTGGATTGCGCAAGGGCGAGCGGGCATAGGTGTTGAGATTGAACCAGTCAGCGCACCATTCCCACACATTGCCCGTCATCTGATAGAGACCGAAGCCATTAGGCTCATAGTGCCGCGCGGGCGCGGTCGTCAGAAACCCATCTGCCCGTAAATTCCGGTGCGGAAACTCCCCTTGCCACACATTTGCGTGATGCTTGCCGTCTTGTTCAAGCTCATCGCCCCAGGGGAAGCGCTGACCCACCCGACCGCCGCGTGCCGCATATTCCCATTCCGCTTCGGTCGGAAGCTCCCGCCCGGACCATGCGCAAAAGGCAAGAGCATCATTGTGACTGACATGCACGACCGGGTGATCGATCAAGTCCTCGATACCGGATTCCGGTCCATACGGATGACGCCAGTCTGCTCCGCGAACGCCAAGCCACCACGGCGCGCCAAATGTCCCGATCACATCGCAATCCTTGGCCCGCACCGAAAGATGAAACACTGCGGAATTGCCGAAACGTTCGGCTTCGGTGCGATAGCCTGTTTCGTCCACAAAGCGGGCAAATTGACTGACCGTTACACAGGTGACGTCGATGCTGAAGGGACCGAGTTCGACTTCATGGACGGGCGCCTCACCATCGGCAAAGTAACCGTCGCCGAAACAGTCGCCCATCAGGAACCGGCCGCCAGCCAGGGAAACTTCATTCCGCGGCGTCTGTGGACGTTGATGCGCGGCTGGTGGCTGCCCGGAGCCAGGAGCGTCGCCATCGCTTTCTCGCGACGCTCCGCAACAGGAGTAATCGACTGGCATGATCTTGCTCCTTCTGCGAGTGTCAGGCTTCTCGACCTCATCCGGCGATCGCAAACTTGCTGATGAACTTTCGATCCGGCTCCACCCCCAGGCCCGGGCCGGTCAGAACCGCAACTGTTCCGCTTCGCTTGACCTGGCCTTGAACGTCAAGTGGCGTCATCAGGAGCTCATCGCGGAAGCGGTTTTCCGTCGTGTCAAACTCCAGCCACGGTTCGCGCGGAAACAGGCCGCCAGGAAGCGGTGGCATCGCAGCCAGGAGATGCAGATTGACCGCCACTGCAATCGCCGAACCCCACACATGGTTGACCACCGGCGTAAAGTGGGCGTGGCAAAGCGCAAGTACCCTCAGATATTCAGTAATTCCGCCAAGCGCGCATACTTCCGGCTGTGCAATGTCAAGCGCCCGGGCTTCCAGCAGAGCACGCCAGCCCCAGCGGTTGAACTCCGCCTCGCCTCCCGCGATGTTGACCCTCAATCCGGCGCGCAATTCACGATAGCCATCCAGATCTTCAGGCGCGACCGGCTCTTCGAACCAAAAAGCATTCAGTTCATCCAGCGCCCGCCCGACATAGAAGGCGTCTGCAGTCGTATAGCAATGGTTGGCATCGGCCATGAAATCGAACTGATCGCCGACGCTTCTGCGCACCGCCGCTGCGAGCCTGATGTCGTCCCTTGGGCCTAGTCCAAGCTTCATCTTTGTTGCGACGAAACCCATGTCCTTGATCTTCGCCGCTTCGTCGGTAAAACGGGAGATGTGGTCTTCCACACTCTCGCGTTTGAGCATCATCCCGTAACCGTATGATCTTACGCTGGTCCGATGCGCGCCCCCGATCAGTTTGTGAAGCGGTTGACCGGTCACCTTTCCAGCTATGTCCCATAAAGCAATGTCCACACCCGAAAGCGATTGAAGCGCCATTCCCTTCTGGCCATGATCTCGCATGAGATTGTAGGCTTTATGCCAGATAACATCGCGATCCATCGGGTTCATGCCGAGGATCATGGGAGAGATCACCCTTTCAACGATGCCCTTGTTGGCGAGCGCGATGTTGCCCGGACCGAAGCATTCGCCCCATCCGGTCACGCCCTCGTCGGTCTCGACCTCCACGAGGTGAGCGGTGCGTTTTGAATAGTACTGCTGGGAGTATCCCAACTCCTCGGGCATGTCACATTGCAGTACGTGGCTCGTGATACGCGTGATCTTCATTTGAGGGCCTCAAGAAACCAGTCGCCACTACTTTCCTTGCCAGTGCAGAATCCGGCGCTGGATCCTGGTAATTGCCAGCTCCCAGGTCAGCCCGATCAGTCCGATTAATACGATCCCGATATAGGTCACAGAGATGTTGAAATACTGCGCGGAGTCGAGGATCAAGAAGCCAAGTCCAGCCTGTGCTCCAATTAACTCAGAGGCCACCACAAGCGTCCAGCTGATTGCGGAGGCCGCCCTGACTGCCGTCATGATCGATGGCATTGCGCCTGGAACCATGACGCGCGTGAACATCTGAAACCGGTTCAACCCGATGTTCTCACCGGCGCGCAGGTAGAGCTCGGGGATCGCACGAACGCCATCAGCAGTATTCAGAATGACGTACCACAGGCAAGCCATGAAAATCAGACCGATCTTCGGCCCTTCGCCGATGCCGAAATAGTAGATGAAAAGGGTGATGAAGGCGATTGGCGGGATTGGGCGGAAGAAGCCGATGATCGGCGCCGTAATCGCCTCAATTACACGGCTGCGACCGATCAACAGGCCAAGCGGGATGCCAACGATGAGCGACAGAGTAAAGCCCGTAAACGCTCGGAAAAGGCTCATTCCAACATGCCCGAACAGCGATGTACCCCCGTAGCCTTTTGTCAACAGCGTCACGAAAGCCGCCGCTAGATACGATGGGCTGGGGATAAAGTCCGGATCAGTCCAGCCGCTTTCCGTCGCAACCGCCCAAATCAGGATAACTGTCGACGCCGAGGCGATACTGATCCATTTCTGTGAGATCTGCGCGAGCGACATATCAGTGCCCTTCCTGCCGCAACATTTCGATGATGTCTTTGCGCAGGGCAATGAAGCGCGCGTCCGACATAATGTCGTATGTACGAGGACGCTCGAAGGGAACATTGTGTATCTTGCCAATCCGCCCAGGCCGCGCTTCCATGACCACAACGCGATCTGCAAGGAAGATAGCCTCTTCAACATCGTGGGTGATAAAGATGATTGTTGGCTTGTATTCACTCCAGACAGACAACAGAAGTTCGTGCATCGACATGCGTGTCTGCGCGTCGAGTGCGCCAAAAGGTTCGTCCATCAGCATGATGCTAGGGCTCGCGACAAGTACGCGGGCAATCTGGGCTCGCTGACGCATCCCCCCGGACAATTGATAGGGATAGTGGTCTCCGAAATCGCCGAGACCGACACTTTGCAGAACATGCCCGGTCTTTTCAGCCAATGCCGTCAGGTCGACTCCAGCCGACTTTGGACCAAGCATGACGTTGCCCTTAACGCTGAGCCAGGGAAACAGGACGGGAGCCTGAAATACGACCCCGCGATCGGGGCTTGGTCCACCGACGTGCTTTCCATAAACATCAAGCGAACCAAGCGTAGGCTGGGTAAAGCCGGCAATGAGGTCAAGCAAGGTGGACTTGCCGCAACCGCTCGGCCCGACAATACAAACAATCTCCCGCGCCTGCACGGAAAGATCCACACCTTCAAGCGCGACAATGTTGCGCTCAGGTTGCCGCGCAGCCTCAAACACTTTTTTGAGGCCGCGAATTTCAAGAGCTGTCGTCACTTTGCAGCCTTGATGACTGCATCTTCATAGATAAAGTCAGCATGGTCCGCTGTCTTGTCGATGAGCTTTCCAGCCATCGCCACTTCATCTATCCAAGCGAGGACGTTCGCAAGTCCATGCGACGAATCCCCGGGATTGGTCATGCTGACCGCTCCATTCGCACTTGTCATGTCAGCAGCATCATACCAAACCAGATTCTTGACGATCATTTCGGTAATTTCGCGGCTGGTTCCGGTAAACTCAATCGCAGCGGCGATTGCTGGTTCGGGGTTTTCTTCAAAGACGGCCCATCCTTCTTCCAGCGCTGCAATCACCTTGACGAGCGTCTCCTTGTTTTCCTCAGACTCATTCAGCCATTTGGTATTCACGGCAATGCCGAATGGATCGCGGATGCCGAAATCCTTATAATTTGCAAGAAGGGTCGCCCCTTTGTTTTTGGCTTGGGCAATAAGAGGCTCGAAGAGCCAAGAGGCATCGACATCCCCGTTTACAAGCGCTGGCAATGCTTGGGGCGGAGGAAGAGCAACATGCTGAGCTCCATCAACCGGCAATCCGCTCTGCATCATCGCATAGATGTGGGAAAGGTGTTGTATCGATCCTGAATGCGCGGTCACCTTCTTGCCGGCAAGGTCCTTGTAGCTTTTCACCGTGCTGCCGGGTTTGACCATTACGCCTGAGAGCGGTGAATAGTCACCAAAGGTATAGACCCAGTCTGCATCAAGCCCTCGTGTCCGTGCCATATAGAATGCAGCGATTGCGCCTTCGCCGATCTGGATTGATCCGCTTTCAAGCGCCTGAAATTGTGCCGGTCCGCTCGTGAACTTCACAAGTTCCACATTCACGCCGTGCTTTTTGAAAAGGTTATTCGCTTGCGCCGAAAATACATGCGCAACCGGGACCGGAATCATGCCGAACTTGACTGTCGGCAATTCGTCTGCGGCGACGTCCTGTGCAATGGTTGCTCCAAAAAGGCTGACCAATAATGCCCACGATTTTATTCTGATCATTTCCTTTACTCCATCTTTTCGCATCTCAACGCCGGAGCCGGACCATTGGAATTCAGTCCACCCGCGGACCCAAGATTGCCGTTCGATTCCGCTGCGTCAGAGCATTTGCCAAGTCCGAAGTCGAAGCCCGACCCAAAGCGTGTTGGAAATTAGTCACAACGCATATGTATTGGAATGATATTTATCGTATCTCTGTGAGACCGAAATCTAATATTGTCCGGCATTCACCGGGCAGCAAACAGGGGCGCGGCGAAGCTGCGGAAGCATACCCAAAAATGGCATCGACGAGGTCATTTCAAACAGCGGAAATCACATCCGCGACACGTTCACCAACGAGAATGCTCGCCACGTGAGTGTTGGCCGAAGGCATCGTAGGGAAGACGGAGGCATCGGCGACCCGCAATCCCGCAACACCAACAACACTGAGATCAGGGGTGACCACTGCCATTGCGTCGCGACCCATGCGGCAGGTTCCAACTGGATGATATGAGGTCGTGCCAGTGGCTCGAATGAAATCAAGAAGCTCGGCATCCCGCAGCGCTTTCAAGCCGGGAGACGTCTCTTCTCCAATGAATCTGCGCAGCGCATCCTGATCAGCGATCTTGCGCGCAATGCGGACACCTGCGATGGCGCTCACTACATCGTCAGGGTGGTCAAGATAGTTTGCTGAGATCCGGGGTGGCACCCGGGCATCTGGCGACGGAACCATAACTTCGCCGACTGATTTAGGTTGCAACGAAAAAACACCAATGCCGAACCCGGGGAACGGATCGAGGCTAAGCTTGCGCGGATGGCGTGCGTCTGGCGACGACATTGGGTGGAGCTGAATCTTAATGTCCGGCCGGTCCAGCCCAGGGACGCTGCGCACCAATGCATGGGCCGTAGAGGTCGAGGTTGCCATTAGCCCGTCGTGCCGCAAGAGATAGCGTAGGCCAAGTAGCGCCTTGCCGAGTGGTGAGCGCAACATATCGTTCAGTGTCACCGGCTGTGTGCAACGATAAGACAGGCGAATATGGAGATGATCACGCAACCCCACACCCACGCCTGGAAGCGCCAGGACGGGCGCAATTCCCACAGAGCGAAGCCGTTCCGGATCACCTATTCCGGAGAGTTGCAAGAGTTTCGGGCTATCAATCGCACCAGCACAAATCACAATCTCCCTACGGGCCGACAGAGTAATCAGATCATCCCCTCGACGGACCAGAACTGTCCGCGCCCGCTTGCCCGAAAATCCGATTGTCTCCGCAACGGCTTCCGTCATGAGCGTCAGGTTCTTCCGCTTTCGCGCAGGCCAGAAATAAGCCTCGCGCACTCCATGCCTCCAGCCGCGGCGGGTGTTCAACTGGAGAATGCCCGCACCGTCATACTGGTTGCCATTATAGTCCGGGTTGTGCGCAATCCCGACTTCCCTGCAGGCGGTCAGGAATGCGGCGGTCAAAGGGTCGATCGGTCCATATTCGACAATCGAAACCGGCCCGGATCGGCCGCGAACGGCCGCATCACCAAGCGCAGTTCGCTCGATCCGCCGAAGAATCGGCAGAATGCTTGAATAGTCCCAGCCGTCACAGCCATTGCGAGCCCAATCATCATATTCTTTCGGGTCGCCACGTACCCAGAGCATCCCGTTGACGGTGGACGTGCCTCCAAGAACACGGCCGCGAGGCCAGAAGATTGATCGCCCATTCAGTTGCGGTTCCGGTTCGGTGACGTAGCGCCGCAACGCCCGCTCGCCCGTCAGGACTATTCCGATGCCAAGCGGGACGCGCAGCCAAATCCACGGATCATCCCGGCCGGCCTCGATAAGAAGAACGCTGACGTCGGCACGCTCCGACAAGCGCGCCGCAGCTGCACAGCCAGCTGCGCCAGCGCCCACGACAACAAAGTCGAACTCGGTCTGAGAAGACATGGCAACTTGTTCATTTCCAAAAGTCCCCCGCGCCCTGCTGGGCGCGGAAACGGATCCGATTCGCGAGAAACTCCGGCAGTCCGCCGGACTAGAGCAAACAGGGCAATTCAATATTCGCCGGATTTGCTCTAGCGAGACATGAGCCGTTCAATCTGCCTGTCAGCCGTCGCCAGCGCAGACCCTATGTCTGCGCCCTTCAGTATGCTCTGATACTGAGGAACGACTTGATCAAGGATCGCATAAAATTTTGGATGCTTGATTGGGTTATCGTTGTAGACCTGAAGCTCGGCGACGAATTTCTGAGTGAATTCATCAGCGCCCATCGGGCCTTGCGCGAGCAGCAGCGAAGACGGCGTCGAAACCTGATCACTAAGCTTGTAATATTCATCGGTGATCTCCCGATCGAACAAGATCAGGCGGATGAAGTCCGCAGCCAACTTCTTGTCTTTTGCAGCGGAAGAGATTGCGATCACGTGGCTGTTGCCAATTGTGCGGTGTGAGCCGTCTGGCGCTTTGGGCAGCGGGGCAACCCAGATATCTGCATCTTTTCCGGTCTTGATCCTATTTTCCGACAGGTTATTGAACAAGCCACGGCCCCACGGACCCTCGAGGATGAAGCCAGCGCGCCCCGCAGCCATGAGATTGCGCGTTTCGCCGACGGAAAATCCATCCGGTGCGCAGCCGGCCGTCGAGACGTCTTGCAGCCATTTATATGCGGACTGTGTCTCCGGCGTGTTGAACGACACCTTGCCCGTAGCGTCCACTACATCACCACCGAAGCCATAGATCCACGGGATTGACCATTGCACAGCATTAGGGTTGGACCAGCTTCTGAGGGCCAGACCATAGATCTTGCCGCCTTCGCCCGCCGGCAAGGCACAAACACCCATGATCATCTTTTTCAACTCGTCCCAAGTCTGGGGTGGTTTGTCCGGACTGAATCCGGCCTGCTTGAGGAGATTACGGTTGTAGAACAGCATTACGGGTCCAGGCACCCAGGGGAGTGCGTACAACCTGCCGTCCTCGAAACGCAGCGCATTCAGCGCCGCCTCAGGAATTTGCCCGAGCTCTTCTTTGGTGAAAAGATCGTCAAGCGGCGCAAGTGCGCCGATGGACTGGAGCGCCGGCGCCCATCCCGGAATCAGGTGAATCAGGTCCGAGGCATTGCCGCCCAGATGCGCAACCGTCGCCTGGTCGAGCGCCTTCTCGAAGGGCACATCCTGACGAATGAAGTCGACGCCAGGATTCTGCTCTTCGAATTTCTTTTCGATCAAATCCGACACTGGCGCCAGATAATCATAAGTGCCAAGCCAGCCTGAATAGATCAGTTTCTCATCGGCCGCCGCCGGCATTGCAGCAAGCAGCATCGCAATCAAAGCAGTTCTCAATCTTGTCATGATCAATTCCTCCCGTTTGCTCATCGTGAACTGTCGTTGTCATCCCTTGACCGCCCCAGCCGTCACTCCGCGTAGAAAGGTCTTCTGAAAAAAGAAGAACAGGATCAGGACTGGCAGGGAGACCATGACGCCGAGCGCCATCATCTCGCTCCAGGCGCCTTCGAATTCTTGCAGGAAGATCAGCGTGATCCCCGCAGGAAGAGGCCGCATGTCGGTCATGCTCGTAAAGGTCAGGCCAAAAAGAAGCTCATTCCAGCTGACCACAAAAACGAAAATCGCAGAGGCGGCGAGCGCCGGCCTCGCCATTGGTAGGACGATAAACAGGAAGACCTTCAACGGTGTCGCGCCGTCGACATACGCTGCTTCTTCAACCTCGCGGGGAAGCTGGTCAAAAAAAATCTTGAGCAGCCAGATCGACACCGGAATGGTGATGGCTGTGTGACTGAGTATCAGCGCAGGGTAGGAGTTGAGGAGCCCGAGCTTAACAAAAAGGCCGTAAAGCGAGATCATGATGAGAGGTACGGGGAAGGCGAGCGATGCCATGAAGAACAACATCAGGATCGCACCACCCCTGAAGCGAAATCGCGAAATGGCGTAAGCCGTCATCGCGCCGACAAATGTTGACAGACATGCAGCGCCTATCGCAACGATTAAAGAATTCAGCATCAGCGTTCCCAGCACATCGTTGAACTGAGCAACGTAGTTCTTGATCGTCGGGTCCTTGGGGATCCAGCGCGGCGGCGTTTCAAACACATCCGAAAGCGGCTTGAACGACGTAGACGCCATCCATGCGATGGGAATGATCATGACCGTCAGCAAAATGCAGACCGTGAGATAGACGATGGCCCTGTTGACCTTCCGGCGCAGGCGCTGAGATGAAATGCTCACGGGATCCTCCTCAGAAGCAACCGGCTATAGATTGCGGAAAGAACGATCACGAAGATCAGCCAGACGGTTCCGGCGGCGGATGCAAGACCAAAATCCCATTCAGAAAAGGCGGCCTTGTAGGTGAACAGGCTTAGTACGTTTGTGGAGCCGATCGGGCCACCCTGAGTGAGCACAAGCGGAATCGTCACCTCTTGCAGGAAACGTACAGCTTCAAGCAGCGCAGCAACGAGAACTATGTTCTGCAGGAGCGGCAGCAGGATATGGCGCAGCCTGTTAGGGTAACTCGCCCCATCGACCTGAGCCGCCTCCAGAACGTCACGCGAAATGCCCTGCAAGCCTGCAAGCGCGACAACCATAACAAAGGGGATTGCGCGCCAGGAATAGGCAAGGATCACTACCCAGGGCGCGAGATCGACATCGAACAGCCAGGGCATTTTGCCTTGAATCAGGCCCAGCCGACGCAAGAAATCGTTCACGATTCCCCACTCGTCGTTGAAAATCCAACCCCACAAGATCGCAATCACGATCCAGGGCACGACCCAAGCCTGAAAGACAGCTGCGCGAAAAAATCCGACATATTTGATGCCGCTGTCCAGAAGGAGGGCAAGGATGAGGCCGAAGATGGTGCAAAGGATCGTCGAGACGCCGCAGATATAGACGGTGTTGCCGAGCACATCCAGAAAGCGCGGATCGCCGAGTAGATAGACAAAATTCTCCAGTCCGACGAAACGCGTATCGGGCCGCAAGGGCGTGGCATCGGTAAAAGCCAGCCACAGGCCGTTGACGATGGGATAGACAAGCAAGCTGCCCACCAGAACAATGGCCGGTGAGAAGAGGAATATGAAAAATACCGGGTGACGGCGGACAGAGAACATCTCAGGCTCCCCGGAGAGGCGATATCCGCCGGTCAGTCATGCCATCGAAAAGATGAACGTGTTCTTTTTCGAAGGAAATGCTCACCGCCTCGCCGACCCTGATTTGCGTCCGTGACGGAGTCCGAACACAAAATGGTCCGACGGCCGCGTCAACAAAAACCAGCGTCTCACCACCAGTACGCTCCACGACCTCGACACGCCCGTCGAGAATGCCGATACCCGGCGCGCCAAGCGCGATGTCGTCGGGACGGATACCCCAGATAATTCTGCGCTGCTCGGGCGCGCGGAGACCGGGTATGCGCACGGTTTGCCCCGCTGTCGTAAGGTCGCTGCCGTGTCGGCCTGAGATCGACGACGCTTCGAACAGATTCATCTGAGGAGAGCCGACAAAGGAAGCGACAAAGCGTGTCGCAGGACGGTCGTAAAGCTCCATCGGCTCGCCGGTCTGGATGATGCGCCCGTCGTGAAGTACAACGATACGGTCGGCCATCGTCATCGCTTCAACCTGATCATGGGTGACGTAGATTGAGGTCGCGTTCAGGTCTTGATGCATTCGTCGAATTTCAGTTCGCATCTCGACCCGCAGCTTGGCATCGAGATTCGATAGAGGCTCGTCGAACAAAAACACTCTTGGCGAGCGAACAAGCGCCCTTCCCATTGCCACCCTCTGGCGCTGACCGCCGGACAGCTGGGACGGTTTTCTGTCGAGGTAGCTGGTCAGATTCAACGAGCCAGCGGCGGCGCGCACCTTTTCATTGATCTCAGATTTCGGCAGGCCGCGCATTCGTAGCGTAAACGCGATATTCTCGAATACGTTTTTGTGCGGATAAAGCGCATAGGATTGAAACACCATTGCGATGTCGCGGTCTTTTGGAGTGAGCTTGTTGACGTTCCGGTCATTGATCGCAACATCGCCGCAACTCTGGTCTTCAAGTCCCGCGATGATCCTGAGCAAAGTGGACTTGCCGCAGCCGGACGGACCGACAAGTGCCACAAACTCACCGTCGCGGATGTGCAGGTCGATGTCGCGCAAGACCTCGACCGCACCGAACCGTTTTCCGACACCTGTAATTTGCACTTCAGACATCACACGCCCTCCACGCCGGAGCCAGGATCGGGCGTCCCAACGGATTCGAGATCACGCCAAAGCGCCTCGGGAAGTGGTTGCTTGAAAGCGGCGACGCACTGCCGCACCTCTTCTGCCGTGCGCATTCCGGGCACTACGGCGCCGACCGACGGATGCCGGGCGGGATATTGAAGCGCGGCGGCGATCAGATCTGCACCATGAGCCTCGCAGATCCGCCGTGTCGTCTCGACCCGCGCAAGAATTTGGGGCGACGGTGCGTCATACATGTATTTTGATTGAGCGGGATTTTTCGCTGCGAGAAGTCCTGAAGCGAAAGGGCTCCCCAGAAGGATCGTCGTTCCCTTGCTGCGGCATTCGGGCAGAAAATGCGCCAGCGCGCCCTGATCCAGCAGATTCAGATGACCCGCCATCATGAAGCAGTCGAAATCACCCGCAGATCCAAAACGGCGACACATGCCGAGGTCATTGTTGCCAACCCCAAGAGCTGATACTGTACCGTCGCTGCGCAAGCGATCGAGCGCCCTATACCCGTCCGACATGCACTGCGAAAACAAGATCTCCAGCTTTTCGGGGGCGTGATTTGCGGGGTCAATATTGTGAATGTGTAAAATATCGATCCGCGCGAGACCCATGCGCTGGAGACTGTCTTCAACCGACCGCATGATGCCGTCATAGCTGTAGTCGTTGATGATCGAGAACGGCAAAGGGTCACGGAAGATGCCTGCACTCGGGTCGGCGCGAATGTCGGCAGTTCTTTCGGGCTTCAGCAGCCTGCCCACCTTGCTGGAAAGCACAAAATCATCTCGCCGCTTGCCCCGCAGAAAAGAGCCGATGCGATGTTCCGCAAGCCCGTGACCATAGAGTGGCGCGACATCGAAATACCGGATGCCAGCATCCCAGGCGGCGAGAAGTGCTGCTTGTGCATCGGTTTCGGCCAAGACACTGGGAAAATTGCCGAGGGGAACGCCGCCAAAAGCCAATCGCGTCACCCTCAAGCCAGTTTGGCCGACTTGCGCTAACGGGAGGAGATCAAAGTTAGTCATTGGCGGCTTCCACGCCATTCCCAGATGTTTCGACCGTACGGTAAAACGCGCTCGACGTTTCGCGAAAGATCCGGCGCAAGGGCGCGATATCCCTAACTCCAATAGCGGCCACATAGCCCGCGAGCAGTGTCGGATAGTCGGAGAAAAGTCCGTCGACGGGAAAGTTGCTCCCGAACATCAGCCGGTAGGTTCCAAAGTTGTCCAGCAAGTGCCGTACCATTGGCTTGAAGCTCGAAACATCCCATTTGTGGTCTGTCATTGGCAGCCCGGACAGCTTCATTGAAACATTCTCGTGGCGCGCCATCATTGCGATCCCTTCGCGCCATGTCGCCAGCCCGGCACCGGAGCGATCGATTGGGAGTCCGCAGTGAATAATCACGAAACGTGCACTCGGATGCAGGTCCGCCAATTCGCAAACTGCGCCGTGCGCGGTCGGTGGCGCCTGGAGCTCTATAATCAGGTCGCGTTCGACCATTCGCGCCAATCCGGTGCGGAAGCACTCGTCGCGGTATCGCAGAGCGCCTTCAGGCTTGCCTCGGCCATAGGCCATGATGCGGATTCCGCGGAAGCGGGCGAACGCCTGATGAGCGTTGAGGACATCATCCAGATCTGGCGACATCGCTTCAGCTGCTCCGATGATTGCGTCCGGGAGACCTTGACTGTCAGAATGCGCAGAAAGCCAGGCGGTTTCATCCTGTGGCGCAATTCCGTCGCGCCAATGCGCCTCGACATGGACGCTGCCCGCCAATTGAACAATGCCTACATCCCGGCGATAGTCGCTAGCGAGATAGGTTTTTCGGATCCGGGAATAGTCGCCAAAATGTGCTTGAACGGGCTTTTCCTGAAGCCAAGGATATGAATTGGCGTCCAGATCCCAAAGATGGTGATGTGCATCAAGGACGGGGCCGATCGCGCCAGCAACCACCGCGACGGCCGCTGCATCGGGCCGTCCATGATCATCGCAGGTCAGTGACAGCAAGGGCTTCATCACTGTTCCTCACCGGAGGCGGAAAAACTTGCATTGACGCCAGGAGGCGGAGAGAATCCAAAGTCGCCACGCGCAATGATCTGATCTGCGCCACCGAGCTCCTCGATCCTTCGCTTCTGATCCGCCACGGCCCTTTCGTGAGTGGCTGCCGGATCAAGCCTGGAGAACAATTTTGCGCGTAACTGTTCGACTATCTCGCCATAGCCTTGGATCCCGGTCAGGTCGACCAGTTCTTCAGGATCGTCCTCGAGGTTGAAAAGCTGGGGAGCGTAGTCTTGATAGTAGACATATTTCCAGGGGCCATCGCGCAGCATGAATGCCGCCTTTCGCGAGCCGGTGGCGTGATATTCCGAAACGATCGCGGCAGGCCCGTCACTCAGCAAGTCGTTCTCGCCGAACCCGCCGCCGTCGCACCCTGTCGAAGTCAGGATGAAACGCGAAAGGTCGATGAGCGAACGCGGATTGTCGTTCACTACACCATTTGCAACCCCTGGACCCGCAATGATCAGCGGCACGGCGACGGATTCCTCATACATCGTCGATTTGCCCCAAAGACCACGGGTACCGAGATTGTCGCCGTGGTCGCTCGTATACACGATGCGGGTGTCGGTGGTCAGACCGGCGTCGCGGACTGCGTCTAGAATATGGCCGACCTGATCATCGATAAACGTACAAAGTCCGTAATAGCCGGCAAGCGCGCGACGAACTTCCGCCGCCGATCTGAAATAGGTGTCATAGGCAAAAGCGCTGCGATAGTCCTTTAGAAACGGATGGTCTGGGCGATCTGCCGCTTGGTAGAGTTTGGGCATGGGCAACGTGTCGCGATCATACATGTAGTAGTATTCCGGCGGCGCAGTCAGCGGGAAATGGGGCGATACGAAAGAGACGAAAAGCACCCACGGTTTGCCGCGCAGATTCGGTGCGGTTTCGCGCAGAAATATCTGAGCGCGCGCCGAAATATCCCTGTCATATCGCGTGTAATTTGACTCGCCAGGGCCAGCGAGATCGGCCATCTTCTTGGCTGCGCCGCGTTCAATGTCGCGATCGCGGATCAAACCCAGAGCATCCCCAATCCCGTCGACGATGTTCATCGGGATCTCGCTTTGTGAGAAGCCATTGTCGTCGTCCGCTCCGCCGCGGAAGTGCAGCTTGCCAATCGAACGAACGTGATGGCCGGCATTCCTTAGCCGGTGATGCCAGCTCTCAACCTCGCCGGTATAGGCATGGGCATTGTCCCACGCAGAAATCTGATATACTGGCTTTCCGGTTGCAAAACTTGCTCGCGCCGGAACACAAATCGGCGATGGTGTGTAAGCGCTTGTGAAGCGGACCCCTGTTGCGGCTAAATGATCGATATTGGGCGTGCGAACAAATTTGTTCCCATAGGCACCAATCGCCTTGCTGGAATGTTCGTCAGCCATGATCACGATGAGATTTTTCGCGTCCATGCGTATTTGGCGGGTCATCGACCCGGCGTCTCCGGTTGTGTTGCCAGGTCAAACGACCGTCGCCCGGTCGTGCAAAGACGCGACCCGGTGAAGCGCCAAGACCTGTTGAGGCATCGTCGGGTTTTGCCAGACGCTTGCGTTGCAACTGTTTGGTAGTCTCATTTCGGAGGTAATTGATGCGGATACATACTTCCAATATTTTTTAGGGCGACTAATAATCTCGAATTGATCTCAATAAGGCGACAGCAGTCCGGGGAGCAGTCGATCTGCCTATGCACGACCCCGCGCAAGGAGCAGTTGCGATGGAAATGCACCAGCTTCGTTACTTTGTAGCTGTAGCAGAAGAACTTCATTTTGGTCGTGCAGCGCGGCGTGAAAATGTTTCGCAGCCTCCATTGAGCCTTCAAATAAAGAAGCTCGAAGAAGAACTGGATGTTCTATTGTTGGAGCGCACGCGCAGACGGGTCGCCTTGACTGAAGCGGGAGCGGCGTTCCTCATAGAAGCAAGAAAGATCCTTGCGACATGCGAGCAAGCCCGTCACGTTGCACGCAGCGCCAATCGAGGCGAAATCGGCGAGGTAACCATTGGCTTCGTACATTCGGCCTCAATCGGCTATTTGCCGAACTTGTTGGGGCCGTTCCGAAAATCTCTCCCCGATGTCATCGTTAACCTGCGCGAGATGACTGTCAGTGAGCAGCTGCTTGCACTTAGAAAGGGCGAAATTGATGTCGGCATCGTTCGCCCGCCAATCGAAGAAACCGGCATTGCCAGTTTCACCGTTTTGGATGAGGCTTTCTATCTGGTCATTCCGTCCTCCCATGCATTTGCGGCGAGGAAGTCGGTGGCGATCGATGAACTGGCCGATCAGGATTTCGTGTTCTACCCGAAACATAGATCGCCAGCCTTCTATCGTCAGCTTACCAAACTTTGCTTCAATGCCGGCTTCATGCCAAAGATCGCAGTCGAGGCGAACACCATATATACGGCGATCGGACTGGTCGGCGCCGGCGCAGGCGTTGCGATCATTCCTGAAAGTGTAATCTGCGTTCAAAGCGCCTCGGTTCGATACCTGCTTCTCGAGGGACACTCAGAGCGCGCCAGACTATCAATGGCGTACATTCCCTCGAACCTGTCTCGCTGCGCCGCGCAATTGGTCGAATTCGAACAGTCGTCCGGCCCTGGTTCGCCGACGAGGTCCACCTGATGCCGAGGCCGCTCGCAGCACGGTGAAACAGAGCGTTTCCATGTTTGCCAGAATAGCTCCATGTTGATCAGGGGCCGAACCGACACGTTTCTGCATCTTCTGGCGATTGCGCAGGAATCTGGCGTGGACTTCACCTTCGACGATTTCGACCGGATCAGCCGCGAAATTCCCTGCCGGTGCAAGGTCTCACCATCGGCCCACTGGGTGCTCGCGGAGGACATGCATGGCACAGGGGACGCCATCGATGTGGTGATCGAAGCCGCGGAGCGGGCCGACAAGGACCCCGAATACACCAGCCTCGACGATGCTCCGAGCTGGGTGATTGTCCCGGAACATCACATCGACAATAGGCGAATGGGGGGCTGTTCGCGAAGATCAAGCCACCGAGCAAGTTGCAACGTGCCAATCCTGCAGCGGCGAGCCTTTGGTCCATTCCCAGCACTGACCGGCCTTGACCCGGCACCATACCTAAGGCTTCCACATCAAGCCATCAACCGCCGGCATCGGCGTATTGTTATTGATCATCTTGCGGCGCTGGATGTGGACCCAGGTCCTGACGGTGCTGTCAGTGACGACTATGTCTTTGACCGTGAGGCCGGATGTCGATGAGAGGCTCGGCAGAGGAGCGTATTTGGCCTGATGGCACCCAGGACGACCGGTAGACGGGCGACACAGAAACAATGAGCGATGCTGGCCATTTTCCAACCTGCAAGGGCTTACACCCCATCCAAGCTGCCGCCGGCTAGGAAACCAGGGTGCTTCGGATTGCCTTGATGGCCGCAAGTGCAGCCAACGACCGCTCGGTCGAGACGAATTCGGGCCAACTCGACAGGATGACCGCTGCGAAATCTGTCGCGGGATCGATGTAAATCATCTGACCGAAAACACCGCGGGCCATATAGGCAGCGCTGTTGCCACCCTCGATCCAGAACTGATTGTGATAGGCGCCGTTCGGCAGCACATCATGATAGATGCCGCCGAACAGCGTAGGCTGCGCGCCTGTGGTGATCTCGTCAATCCACGCCGATGGAACCACTCGCTTGCCGTTGATCTCGCCGCGACGCAAGTGCATCAGCGCAAAACGACCATAGTCTTGTAGCGTCGCATTGAAGCCGCCGTCGCCGAGCGCGTATCCGGCGGAATCAACGGTGAAGCAGGCGTCTTCGCCTGCCCCCATCGGCGCCCAGAGCTCACGGCTCACGAGTTCGGCAAGAGGCGTCGCAGTGGCGCTCTGAAGCACGAATGACAGGATATCGGTTTCGATTGACCGGTATCGAAACGAGGCGCCGTGACCGCATTCGGCCTGCTTGAGGGTCAGGATCAGTTCCCAGACTGACGCCGGCCAAGCCTGATCTCTCCTTTCCTTCCAGCCGGAAGCGGCGTCAATCATCGCCATGTGCGAGTCAATGGCGGCGTAGGTTTCGTCGAAAACAACGCCGCTGGTCATGTCGAGAACATGCTGCACCGTCGCGCCGCGATAGGCTGTTGCATGAAGATCCGGCAGATAGTGTGTGACCGGTGCGTCCGGGTCGACAATGCCGCGGCCTATGAGGATGCCAGCCACGGTGCCAACGACAGACTTCGCCACCGATTGAGACAGGTGCAAGGTCTGCGGAGTCATACCGTTCTGATAGCGCTCGGCAATGACATTGCCGCCATGCAGGACAAGCAGGCCGTCGTTGAAACTTGAATCCAGAAAGCCGGCAATCGTTTCGCGTTTTCCATTGTGATCATAGCTGATCTCGTCAATGTGGCGATGCGCAACCGGCAGCGGGCTGGCCGGCCCCGGACCGCGCCAGACCTGCGCGGTCGGCACCAATTCGCGCACATGCTGAAAAGTCCAGCGATTCCATGGCGCTCGATCCCAGTCCTGGCGGGGAATGATCGGCGCGCCGGGCCTCAACGGATCGCGAAATGGATAGGCGTCGGTCATGGGTTGCAGTCTTCCGGTGGATTGCAGCGCAGGTCAGTCCTTGCGGCGAAGGTAGGATCCGCCAACAAACTCTCCGAGCAGCGTGGCCATGTCGCTCATCTTCGAAAAATTGTCCCTGGCCCTGGGACCAAGCCTCGTCGCCACCGCATCAATCATCAGATTGAGAACAACGCTGATCCCTGCGGTCGAGTCCCAGAACGTGCGCACATGGGTGTGGGTTTCGAAGACTAAGCGGGTATATGAGAATGCCCAATGGCTGAACTTATCGGTGACAATGATCAGCGGCATGTTCAGTTCTTTCAATTTTCCTGCGAGCCTCACGCCGCGCACCGCATAGGCGGCGGTATCAACCAGCACCACCACGCTATTTTCGGGATCAGCTGTGACGATTTCACCAAAAGTCCCGCTCGCATTGTCGATGAAAACGACATTGGGCCGCGCCCAGAGCAACCGGCTGGCGAAATCGAGCGCCAGGCCTTTTGACGCCTGGAAGCCCACGACATAGACCATGTGCGCTTCAGCAAGTGTCATCGCCGCTTCGCCCCACAACTCGGTCGCGGTCAGTTCATAAGCCTTCACCACCGCTTCCAGATCCAGCTTCAGGCTTTCCTGAAGTGCTGAACTCTGCTCATCGCGCGTCTGGAACCGCGCCATGTAGTCGTCAACATCGCTATCCTTCTGGGCGAGCGAGTTTCTGAGTTTGCTCTTGAGGTCACGCAGGCTGTCGAATCCAAACCCACGCACAAAGCGCGTCACGGTCATTTCGCTGACACCGGCTGCCTGGGCAATGCTGGCGCCGGTCTCGAACGGAAGCATCTGGATATTGTCCAGCATATAGCCGGCGACGCTCTGCTCGGACGGCGACAGACTGTCCATCCTCGCACGCAGCATGCTGTCAAGATCGATAGTCTGGCTGTCGTCGCCCGGCGTCTTCAATTTGCGCGGCTTCGCCACTTTCAGCTCTCCCCGGATTTGCCCGCCTCTACCAGCTTGCCGGCATGGATCGCAGGCAAGCCCTGCCCCCAGATCCCGTTTCCGGTGTCCAACTCTGCCTCCAACTGGCGCGCGACGCCGAGCAGGACATTCTCGCGCCCGAAGGGGCCGATCAACTGGATACCCACCGGCAGACCCGTCAAACTGCGGCCGAGCGGCAGGGATATGGCCGGATGGCCGGTGGCGTTAAACAACGCGGTAAATGTTTCCTTGGGCGCCAGATCGTCGAAGACAGCGTCTATGTCCAGATCATTCCTGTCTGGATTGAACGACCCGATCGGCTCAGGCAGCATTGTGCTTGTCGGGGTGAGCAACAGATCATACCGGTCCAGGAATTGGCCGATCTGCCGCGTGACATGATCGTAGGCCGCCAATGCCATCATCAATTGAGCGGCGCTCAAAGACAGGCCTTCGCGGTAGAGCGCCATGACCGTCGAGCCAACGGTATGTTCATCCAGCACGCGACCCATATGTGCGGCCAACGCCGGCAATGAGGCGGCAGAGTCGGCTGCCCAAATGATCTTCTGGGCGTGCAGGAAGGCGCCGTAGTCGAAGTCTGGGGATGCGATCTCAACCCGATGACCAAATGCCTCCAGCCTTGACGCAGATGCTTCTGCCGCCGCAATGATTTCAGGGTCGACGCGCACACCGGACCAGGACCGCGTGCAGACCGCGATGCGCAGGTTCCTGGGCGGCACGTTGATTGCGCTCAGGTAGGATTGAGATGGCTGGGCAATTTCGTAGCCGTCCCCGGCATCGGGTCCCTGACAGGCGTCGAGCAGCGCTGCGGTATCGCGGACAGATCGCGTCAGCATGAAACTGGTCGCCAGTCCGAGAAGCGGGGCGACGGCGCCGGGCGAACCGGTGACCCTGCCGCGGGATGGTTTCAACCCGATCAGGCCGCAAAACGCAGCCGGATTGCGAATTGATCCACCGCCGTCACTGCCCTGAGCAAATGGCACGATGCCAGCGGCAACAGCCGCCGCAGCGCCACCGCTCGACCCGGAAACACCGCGACTGATGTCCCAGGGATTGCGCGTCGCACCATAAAGCAGCGTCTCGGTGGTCGCGGCGACACCGAATTCCGAACTTGTCGTGCGGCCAACATTGACCAGTCCGGCTTCACGAAGCCGGCGCCAGTAAACGGAGTCCGCGTTGGCACGGAACCCGTGCGCCAGCCGGCTGCCAAATGAAGCGAGCCGTCCAGCCTCGACCGGAAAGTCCTTGGTAAGTGTCGGAACGCCGTGGAATGGCGCCGTGAGTGCCGCTCCCGGCATTGCCTCCAGCGCGTCGGGATAAAGCTCGATGACGGCATTGATGGCCGGATTGACCCCAGCAGCCGCGTCGGAAACACAGCGGGCAAGCTCGGCATGTGTCACCTCGCCGGCTGCGATCAAACGCGCCAGTCCGGTTCCGTCGCAGGCGGTATATTCATCAAGGCGCATGATTGATCCCGGTAGAAGATGGAGGTGTCGTTGCTGCCGACAGGTGGGAGAGTGATCTGACCAATTCTTGCGTGTAAGGATGCTGCGGCGACGACAGGACTTCGCTCGCTATCCCGGTCTCGACAACCCGGCCATTCTTGAAGACGTAGACCCGCTTGCAGAGACTGCTGACCACGGCCAGATCGTGCGAGATATAAAGCAGCGCCAGCGCCCGCTCCTGCTGGAGCCGGACCAGAAGTTCCAGAATCTGGGCCTGTGTTGTGACGTCGAGTGCCGAGGTGATTTCGTCGGCGATGAGCAATTCGGGCTTGAGCGCAATAGCGCGGGCAAGTCCGACACGCTGGCACTGGCCACCCGAAAGTTGGCGCGGCCTGCGGTCATGCAGCGCTGCTGGCAATTCCATCATTTCAAGAAGCTCATGCGCTTCCTTCAGAGCTGCCGGCTTGCCGGCAAGGCCATGACGCCAGATCGGCTCGGCGACCGCATCCACAATCGTCATGCGCGGGTTGAGCGAGTCATAAGGGTTCTGAAACACCATCTGGACACGCCGCCGAAAGCGATCCAGCGCTTCTCCGGACAACGCCGTGATATCGTCATCGCCCAAACGCAACGCCCCTCCGCTGACCTGGTTTTGCCGGACGATTGCGCGTGCCAGCGTCGATTTTCCGGAACCGCTTTCGCCAACGATGCCAACCGTCTCGCCAGCGCCGACATGAATGTCGACCCCGTCAAGCGCACGAAACCGAAGTGTGCTGCCAAATAAGCCGGTCGATGGCCCTTGCCGCATTGGAAACGTTACCGAGACATTGTCGGCGCGCAACAGCGGTGCGGGTTGTGAAACCGGGTCTGCCGAAGGCAGGACCTTTCTGCCAGGCTGCGAGTCGATCAACAGCTGCGTGTAGGCATGCCGCGGCCGGTTGATCACCTCGTCGACAGGTCCATGTTCGACGATTTCCCCGTTGCGCATGACCAATACCCGGGAACAGACGTGGGCAATGGCGCCAAGGTCGTGCGAGATCAGGATGATGGCAAGGCCCCGCTCGCGATTCAGATCCTGCAACAAACTCAGAATGCGCGCCTGAACGGTGACGTCGAGCGCCGTCGTCGGCTCGTCTGCGATCAACAATTTTGGCTCGCAGCCAATTGCGGCGGCGATCATCGCGCGCTGCTTCATGCCGCCGGAGAATTCGTGTGGATAGGAGCGCACACGCTTTTCAGGCTCGCGAATGCCGACTGCCTCGAGCAGGGCCACTGCGCGCCGCGCACCTTCCCTGCGGCTAATGCCGAGATGACGGATCATTGGCGCTGCGATCTGCGTGCCGATCCGGCGCAGCGGATCAAGATGTGATGCGGGGTTCTGAAAGATCATGCCCACATCGTGGCCGCGCAAGGACTGCCAGTCGCCATCTGACAGGCCGATCAGTTCCCGGCCATCGAACCTGACGCTGCCAGCTGACTTTGCCGCGCCGGGCAAAAGTCCCAGCAGCGCCCTGCAGGTGACCGATTTGCCCGATCCACTTTCGCCGACAATACCAAGGATTTCGCCGGGCTGTAGATCGAATGTCACGCCTTTTACTGCGGTGACGGCGCCGAACGAGACCGACAGGTTTTCAACCCGCAGTAAGGGTGAGGCATTTGCCATTCTTGTCATGCTGTCACCTGCCGACGCTGCATCTGCCCCAGCCCGTCGCCGAGAAACGCAAGGCCGACTCCGAGCGACACGATCGCCAGGCCGGGAAACAGGCAGATCCACCACGCCTGCTGCACAAAGGCTTGACCATCAGCGATCATGACGCCCCATTCGGCATTCGGCGGCTGCGCTCCCATTCCGAGGAAACCAAAGCTTGCTCCTGCCAGCATGACCAGCACAGCGTCGCTGACCGCATAGGCGATGACCGGACCGATAGCGTTGGGAAGGACATGGCGTGTCAGGATAACCGACGGCGAATAGCCAAGGCACTGTGCGGCCTGAACATATTCGCTTTCGCGGATCGTCAGCACTTCAGCTCTCACGAGGCGCGCGTAGCTGACCCAGCCGACCAGCGTTAGAGCAATGACAAAGTTGACGAGGCCGGGCCCCAGGACGCCGACGATCGCCAACACGAGCACGAAAAATGGAAAGGCGACAAAAAGGTCATAGACCCGCATGAAGATTGTGTCGACGATACCGCCGAAATAGCCGCTGGCCAGACCGACAGCCGTGCCGATCAGCAGCGGCGGGATGACGCCAACAAGACACAGAAAGACATCGATCCGCGAGGCAAACAACACACGCGAAAAGATGTCGCGACCGACCTGATCGGTGCCAAACCAATGGTCGGCGCTTGGCGGCGCCATCATGTTGAGGATGTCGACCGCATTTGGATCGTATGGTGCGATGTAAGGCGCAGTCACCGCAACGACGATCCAGCCAATCAGAATGACAATCGCGATGGCCATCGACAGGCTGACGCGGGCTCGGCCAGGAGACGCAGAAACGGATGCAACGTTTGCCATGTCGCCCTCTCAAAGCCTGACGCGCGGATCAATGGCCGCGGTTAACAGATCGACGATCAAAGTGACGAGCACGGTCGCAAATGCGAAGACCAGCGTCAGGCCCTGAACAAGATAGTAGTCGCGGCCAAGCAAGGCGCCGATCAGCAAAGAACCGAGGCCCGGGACGGCATAGACCGTCTCGACAATGATGGCGCCACCGATCAGGAATGCGACCATGACGCCGAGCAGATTGAGCGTCGGCAGGATGGCATTGGGGAGGACAGTCTTCCAGAAAATCTCCCGTTCGCTTGCACCTTGGGCGCGAGCGGCCGTGACAAAATCGGCCCCTGCCCTGTCGATCAGTGCGGCGCGCAAATTTTGGGTCAGCACGGGCACGACCCAGATGGCTGTCGACAACGCGGGCAGGAAAAGATGGTAGAGGTGTCCGCCAAATCCGTTACCGTAACCTGAGACCGGGAACCAGCCGAGCGACACACCGAAGAAGCGCGACATCATGATGCCCAGCCAGAAAACCGGGATCGCCATGCCAACGACGCCAATCAGACGGATCGCCTGATCGGCAAGGCCGCCCTGGTTGCGGGCGCTGATAATCGCCAGGACAATTGTTGGCGGCACTGCAAGGCACACAACATAGCCCGTAAGAAATAGTGTTGGCCACATGAACCGTTGAATCAGGTCGGCCACCGGCTGCTGGAACCGCAAGGATCGGCCGAAATCGCCGCCGAGCAGGTTCTGGACATAGACCAGGAATTGCTGCCAAAGCGGCAGATCGAGCCCATATTGCAGGCGAATTGCGGCGATGGTCTCGGGGCTCGCCCGCTCGCCCGCCAGCATCCGGGCCGGGTCGCCCGGCGCCAGCCGAAGCAGCAGGAAGGTGATGACAGCGACGCCTGCCATCACCCCCACCAGCTGCAGCAGCCGCAGCGTTATTGTGGACAGGACTTTCAATGCCGTACCACTCCGCCAATCAGCCAGGCCCCTGACCCTGTCAGGTCTGATCGGGGCCGGCTCGCCGGGTTCATTTGACGATGGTTGCGTCCTCAAGCGTCCACTGCAGCGACGGCAACAGCTTCACGCCCTGGACCCTCTTCGAATAGGCGACCGCGTTCGGCGCGTAGTAGAGCGGGATTTGCGACACTTCCTCGGTCGTTATCTTCTGGATGTCCTTGTAGATGGCGGCGCGTTTGGCCGGGTCGGCCTCCTTGGTGCCCTGCTCGACAAGCTCGTCAACCTTCGGATTGTTGTAGAAGGTGTTGTAGGAATTTGACCCGCAGGAGCCGCAGACAGCCCAGCGGACGGCCAGATCGGGATCTGGTGTCTCGTTGTACCACCAGTTGGCGGCGGCGTCGTAGTCTCCTTTGCCGGTTGCATCCCACCATGCGCCACCATCAACATTGACGATGACAGGCTTGAAGCCGACGGCCTGCCACTGCGCCTGCAAAAGCAACGCCATCTGCTGGGCCGGCGCGTCTGCCGTCGCCAGGATCTTGACCTCGCGGCCAGCCATGCCGGACTCAGCCAGCAGTTCTTTTGCCTTTGCCGGGTCGTATGGAATGCCGGGGTATTCGGCATCGTGGAAATCCAGACCACCGGGCAGCGTCGTATTGGCCGGCGTCGCATAGCCAAACGTGATTGCCTTGGTGATCGCCTTGTTGTCGATGGCATAAGCGGCCGCCTGCCGCGCCTTCATGTTCGAGAATGGCTCACGCTTTTCACTGAGCAGCGTCATGTAGATTGTCGTTGACGGCTCAAGCCGCATGTCGATTGTGTCGACCTTCTTCAAGGCGTCGATCTGTGACCATGGCACGGCGCGCATGACGTCCACTTCGCCGGCCGTCAGCATCGCCTGGCGTGTTTCCGGCGAGGCGATTTCCATCAACTCAACAGTGGCGTCGGCCTTCGGAAAACCTTCGCGCCAGTAATGCTGATTGGGCTCCAGCACCAGCTTTTCGTTCGGCTTCCATTCCTTGACCGCATAGGGGCCGGACGTCAGCGGCGCAGTGACAAAAGCCTCTTCGCCGCGCTTGTCGAAGTCGGCCTTGGAAACGATGCCCATGTTCCAGATTTCAAGGTTGCCGAGAAATGGCGCGAACGGCGATTTGAGTTTGACAACGACCGTCTTCGGATCAGCCGCGCTGATCGTGTCGAGCGCGCCGAGCGGCGCCGGATAGGCCGACTTTGCATCGCTGCGAATGCGCTCGAGACTGAAGACCACATCATCGGCGGTGATGTCCGAACCATCGGAGAATTTGGCCTCACGCAGGTGGAACGTGTAAGTCAGGCCGTCTGCCGATATTTCCCATTTTTCGGCAAGGCCGGGCTCCAGCGCGCCGGACTCCGAGTTGCGGCGAAGAAGCCGCGAATAGAGTTGGCCGTAAGTTTCAATATTGCCCGCCGCAGCCGATCGCATCGGGTCGAGCGTTGTCGTCTGATAAGGCGAAACGACGCGTATCACATCTGCCGCCCATGCCGGCGATGTAACGCCAAGAGCGGCAACCAGCAAAGCAGTTCCGCTCAATGTCGCGCAAAGCGCAGTCTTTTGACCTTTGAACCAAGAATTCATCGCGTTTCTCCTCCCTTGAGCAGCGGGTCAGTTCAGGATGGTATGTTAGAATATTCCCACGTGTCAATAAATTTGCAATATTTCTAACATCGATGTGCCGACGGGCGTTTGTGACGCCAGCGACAGGGGTGGCCCGTCGAGCGATCCAACACAGAGATGAGTTTCCGGAGAAACGGGTGAAGCGTTTCCGAACAACCATCAATCCTGGACGAACCAGCAATCACACATATCGGTTGTCGAATTGCCGGCTGGCGGACCCGGTCAGGTCACAGCAGATCGCACCGCATAGCGGTCATTTTTCCATGCGCCGGATCGCAAGATGTCTGACAGAATGTCGACCGCAGACCAGACATCCTCAAAGCTTGTGTAAAGCGGCGTGAAACCGAAACGAAGCGTTGCGGGCGCCCGGAAGTCGCCGATCACGCCGCGTCCGATGAGCGCTTGCATGATGGCGTAAGCCCCATCATGGGCAAACGACACCTGACTGCCCCGCTGGCTTGCATTTCGGGTCGTCTCAAGAGACAAACCCTGCCCTGCGCATCGTGCCTCGACCAGTTCGATAAACAGGCTGGTCAATGCCATGCTCTTGGCGCGCAATGCCGCCATATCGACATCGTCCCAGACTGCCATCGCGCCCTGCAGCGCCCGCATCGCCAGCATCGACTGCGTGCCGCACTGGAAATTCCGGATGCCATGATCTGCGTCAAAACCGCGCTCAAACGCAAAGGGCCTGGCATGCGCCCACCAGCCCGACAATGGCTGCCGCGCCATCGTCTGGTGGCGTTTGGCGACATAGATGAACGCGGGCGAGCCAGGCCCGCCATTGAGATATTTATAGGTGCAGCCGACTGCAAAATCGGCATCGCTGGCGTCCAGCTCGACAGGCAGTGCGCCCGCCGAATGGCAAAGATCCCAGACAATGAGTGCGCCAGCATCATGGGCGCGCCGGGTCAACGCCGACATGTCGCGCAGCGAACCTGTCTTGTAATTCACCTGATTGACCAGCACGACCGCGACGCTGTCGTCGATCAGCTCTTCGATTGCCGGCGCGTCGACCCCTTCCAGCCGCAACGTCGCGCCTGGAATTGTCGAGATCACGCCTTCGGCGATGTAGAGGTCGGTTGGAAAACTGCCGCCTTCTGCTACGACAATCTTGCGGTCGGGGCGCAAGCCCATTGCAGCGTGCAAGGCCTTGTAGATGTTTATCGAGGTCGTGTCGGCGACAACGGTCTGGCCTTCGCCTGCCCCGATCAGGCGACCTATGCGGTCACCCAGCTTCACCGGCAGGTCAAACCATCCGGCGGTGTTCCAACTCTTGATCAGGTCCTGGCCCCATTCAACGCGCGACACCTGATCGAGCGCGGCAAACGCGGCAGGTTGCGCTGCACCAAGCGAATTGCCGTCGAGATAGATGACGCCTTCGGGGATGACAAACGAGTTGCGTTTCGCCGCAAGCGGGTCCGCGGCATCCATGGCGCGCGCCGCCTCAAAATCGATTGCCATGAACTACTCCCGCGTTGTTTCGCGTGCAACTGCAGGCCCACGCTTCAGCTTCAGGCTTGGCAGCGCCAGCATGGCGAGCACGAACAGGCCAGTTGCCAGTTTCAGGTCCGGCGGCGGCATGCCCGCAGCGAGACAAAGCGAGACGAGCTGATAGTAGACAATCGCCCCAACGAAGGGGGCCGCCACCTGGCGCAGCACAGTCTGCTTGCCGACAATCGCTTCGCCGATCATCAGCGCCGCCAACCCGTTGATCAGGATGCCAAGCCCCATGTTGACGTCCGCAAAGCCTTGGCTTTGCACCATCAGCGCGCCGGCTATTGCCGAGAAAGCACCGGCCAACCCCACACCGCCGATGGTCGCTGCCCAGACATTGATGCCCTGAGCTTCCGCCATGTCAGGGTTTGCGCCGACGGCTCGCACCGCTGTGCCCTGCTCTGTCTTGAAGAACATGTTGAGCGCCACAAAGACCAGCAGCCCGATCAGACCCGCGATGATGATCTTCGCCGCTGGAAAGCCTGGCTGCACGAAGGGCGCCCAGTCAAACACTGTCGTCTTGCCAAACACAGACAAGTTCGACACCCCCATCAGTCTCAGATTGATCGAATAGAGCATCGTCATCATCAATATGCCCGCCAGCAGAGTATGGATGCGGAACCTGAGGTGGATGAAGGCGGTGCAACAGCCAGCGGCAAAGCCCGCCAGTAGCGCGGCAAGGATCGCTGTCAACGGCCCGGCGCCTGCCGCCAGCAGCACACCGCAGACACAGCCACCCAGCGGAAATGCGCCTTCGCTCGTGAGATCAGGAAAATTCAGCGTGCGGAACGGGATCATGATGCCCAGCACCACAAAGGCCAGGATCAGACTTTGCGCCAGCGTCACCGGCACCAGCGCATAGAAGGTCGAGAGCGTGTTTGTGAGAAAATCCATCATCGCCCCCGCTCAGTTACCAAGCAACATACGGTCGGTCTTGACTGCAAATTTGCCAACGAGGTCGGGCACGGTCATCCGGGCCTTTTCCTCGCCCTTGATGTCGAGCTTCACCTTGCCGGCGTCGAGCATGATGATGCTGTCGCCAAAGTCGATCGCGTGCTGCATGTTGTGTGTCACCATCAGCGTCGTCAGCTTCAGCGCCTCGACCGCGCGCACAGTCGCCTGCATCACAATGTCCGCAGTGCGCGGATCGAGTGCCGCCGTATGCTCGTCAAGCAGCAACAATTCAGGGTCGCCATCGACTGCCATGATCAGCGACAGCGACTGGCGCTGACCGCCCGACAAAAGATCGACGCGTGTATCGAGCCGGTTTTCAAGGCCAAGCGCGAGCATCGACAGCCGGTCACGGTAGTGGGCCAGACGTTTCGGGTTCAGCCCGCGCCTGAGCGTGCGGTTCTTGCTGCGCAGTTCGGCCAACAGCATGTTTTCCGCCACCGTCATCGACGCTGCCGTGCCCTTCATCGGGTCCTGAAACACGCGCGCAATGCGTCTGGCCCGCTTGTGCACCGGCACGTCGGTTACGTCGTCGCCATTGATCAGCACCTTGCCGCTATCGAGCACAAGCGCGCCGGAAATCGCATTGAGCATCGAGCTTTTTCCGGCGCCGTTGGAACCGATGACGACACCGAACTCGCCGGTCGCCAGTTTCAGGTCGAGGCCGTCAAGCGCAATCTTCTCGTCGGGCAAGCCCTTGTAGAAAAGCTTTCGTGCGGATCGGATTTCCAGCATCTGCCCCTCCCCAAACATTTGCGGCGCCAGATGGCGCCGCAAACAGTTTCCACGTCTTGATCAGTCGACGATGCAACCGCAATCGGCCAGCGAAGCCGGAATTTCGACGCCGAACGCCGCCATCGCCTTCTTTGAGATCACAGGTGCGTGGTCCTCGTAGGCCGGGCGGAAAGGCGCGATCGTCTTCGGGGCCTTGCCGCCGAGAATCTCGGCCGCAATCTTGCCGGCGGCGGCACCAACCTGGCTGTAATTGACCGAGAAGCTGGCGGGCACGACGCCGTTACGAACCGCGCTGTCGTCGGAATTGACGATCGGGATGCCTGCCTGGCGCGCAGCCGCCGATACTGCGGCGACAGCGGGTTGCAACAAGTTTGACGCACCGACATAGATGACGTCCGCCTTCCCAGAGAGCGAGGCGATGCGCTGCTGGATGTCGTTGACATTGTCAACGCCGACTTCGGCAATCTCCAGGCCGGTGGCAGCGGCTGCCTCCTTGGCCTTTTCGAGCATCGCGACGTCATTGGCTTCGCCTGGATTGTAAGGCAAGCCGATGCGCTTGGCGTTCGGAAAAAGCTTCTTGGTAAACTCGAACACTGCCGCCATATCCTGCAGGTCGGACGCGCCGGTCATTCCCTCATCGCCCGCTTCCCAGGACGGTGTCAGCTTTGCGGCGACCGGGTCTGTGACGGCGGAGAAGACGATATTGATGCCGGACCCCGCCAGCGCTTTCTTAGCGATCTGCGAAACAGGGGTCGTCACGGTGTAGATAAGCTTCGGATTATCGGCCTGAAGCTTTGCAATCATCTGCGGCACAAGGCTGGCGTCGAAATTGGTGTGGCTTTCGACGTAGCCCACCTTTTCCCCTTCCGGGTATCCATTGTCGGCCAGGCCTTTCTTGAAGCCGGCAATAGCGGCAGCCAGCTGCGGATGCTCACCGAAATTGGCGACGCCGATCTTGATTTCCTGTGCTGACGCGCCACCGGCGATCGCAAGACCGCTGGCAAGAACGAGACCTGCAGCAAAACGCTGAAACTTTGATTTCATGACTGTTCCTCCCGAACACAAATGAAGTGTGCCGCAACGATAGGCATGATGGGAACGGGCGTCAATGCATTATATATAATTGCGCAGAATGGCTGTTTGAATATATATTGCGACCGTGCACAACACGAACCCGACCGAAAAAGCAGTTACCAAGACCGAGTCTGCCTATCGGCTTCTGCGCGGAGAAATCCTGCGTGCCCGGCTTCGGCCTGGCGCGCCGCTCAAGCTGGAGGCTCTGCGCTCCACGTACAAACTAGGCTGGACCCCATTGCGCGAAGCGCTGTCGCGGCTTGAAGCCGAAGGGCTGGTGCGCGCTATCAGCAATCGTGGCTTTGCCGTTGCACCGGTTTCGCTTCCCGAACTGGAAGATCTGACCCGGGCGCGTCTGGTTGTCGAGCTCCCGTTGCTTGCAGAAGCCATCGCAAAAGGCGGGCGCGACTGGGAGGACCAGATCGTCACGGCGCACTATCGATTGTCGCGTGCAACAGTTGACGCAGCACGAACTTCAGAAGCCGAGATCGACGAATGGGAGGAGAAGCACGAAGCCTTTCACAGAGCCCTGATTGGCGCCGCAGCGTCCGGCTGGCTGATGCGCTTTCGAGCCACTATCTCAGACCAGCTGCGCCGCCACCACCGCGTACTCAGCCTGGCTCCCACACTGCGTGCCAACGAGAGCGGCAAGGCAAATCCGGAGACGATCGCCGCACTGCGCGAGGCGATGTCGATCGACAATCATACAGCTTTGATGAATGCGGCACTTGACCGGAACGACGCACTGGCGCGGCAGCTGATGACCGAGCACATCGGTTACACCCTGGACGTCTACAATCGCTCGTGAGCGCCCTGCCCGGCAGCCGTGTGGCTGATGGACTGCCCCAATTGAACCTGAAAGGGTCTAGGCGCGCGGAATATTGACCGCCAGCCCCGTCTTCACCTTGTCCATCGACACAAAGGTCCGGAATTTCCGGACATTGCCGCCTTGAAACAGGATCCGCCGTGTGAAGTCCTCATAGGCCGCCATGCTCTCGACCACAACAACCAGCATGAAGTCTGCCTCGCCGGTCACATAAAAACACTGCTGCACCTCCGGCGCATCGCGGAACCTGCGTTTCATCTGGTCAATCTCGTCCGGCGTTTCACTGACGAGTTCAACCTGGACAAAGATCGTCAGCGGCAGGCCGATCTTGTCTGGCGCAACGATGGCCACATTGGCGGCAATGACGCCGTCAGCCTCCATGCGGCGGATGCGCCGCTGCACCGAGGGCGCGGACAAGTTGACCGCCTCGCCGATCTCGCGCTGCGGCGTCAGGTTGTTTTGCTGCAGGATGCGCAGGATCGCCAGGTCAAATGCATCAAGTTCGCTCATCATGAAACAAACTTGCACAAACCACCCCGAAATCCAGCGCCTTTTTCACGGTCCTTGAAGTATGTTTTCTCCAGAAATGGAGAGCGTCATGTATCTGATCAACACAATGCCCGAACAAGGCCAGCCGCTCGATGAACGGGACCAGGCGGTGCTAAGCCTGGCGGGCGCCGATGACGCGGCGCGCATTCTGGCCTTGCGCGACAACAACGCGCCCACGCCGATGTTCGCCCTGCCCGGTCTGGCGCACGATCTTGGGCTCGGCTCGATCCACCTGAAAGACGAAGGCCAGCGGCTTGGCCTTGGCAGTTTCAAGGCGCTTGGCGGGGCTTACGCGCTGATGAAACTGGTGCAGGAAGAGGCGGAAAAACGGCTCGGCAGACCGGTTTCACCTGATGACCTCCTCTCGCCCGAAGTGCGGGCGATTGCCGGATCAATGACATTTGCCTGCGCGACCGACGGCAACCATGGCCGCTCCGTCGCGCAAGGCGCACAGCTCATGGGCGCACATTCAGTCATCTTCGTTCATTCGGGCGTCAGCCAGGGCCGTATCGATGCCATCGCCAGGTTCGGCGCGCAGATGGTGCGTGTGGACGGCAATTATGACGACTCGGTCGCAGAAGCCACACGTGTCGCCAGCGCAAACGGCTGGACTGTCCTGTCCGATACATCATGGCCCGGCTATGAGCGAATCCCGGGTCTGGTCATGCAGGGCTATACAACGATTGTGCGTGAGGCGCTGGCGCAGTTGCCCGAACCGCCGACGCATGTCTTCCTGCAAGCTGGCGTCGGCGGTTTTGCCGCTGCTGTCGCTGGCCATCTGGCGGTGCTGCTGGGCGACGAGCGCCCGCACGTCACCGTGGTCGATCCGGCACGCGCGCCGTGCATCGTTGCCAGCGCCGCCGCAGGACATGTCGTCAAGGTCGAGGAGACCGAGCCGACGGTCATGGCGATGCTGGAATGTTACGAGCCATCGCTGGTTGCCTTTCGCGTGCTGGAGCGTGTCGCCGATGGATTCATGACAGTCGAGGACGATGACGCTGTTTCGATCATGCGCCGGCTGGCAAACCCGGTCGCGGGCGACCCGCCGGTTGTGGCGGGGGAAAGCGGCGGAGCCGGACTTGCCGGGGCGGTGGCCGTGCTGCGCGACGCCGAACTTGCGAAAAGCATCGGCTTAGGGCCGCAATCACGTCTGCTGGTCATCAACACCGAAGGCGCGACTGACCCGGCCGTCTATGAAAAGATCGTCGGACGTGCGCCCGGCCTCGTCGCCGCGGGAGAACGCGCATGACCGCCGCAATCGATGGCCCTCACCTGCTGTCGCGGCTGGCGGAACTTGGAGCGACCGGCCGCGACGAAGCCGGCCAACTGACGCGGCTTGCAGCGAGCGACGCCGACAGGGCCGGACGTGATCTCGTGTCCGGCTGGTTCCGGCAGGCAGGCCTGCGGATCGAAATCGACGCGATCGGCAACATCTACGGCCTTTGGGTGCCAGAGGGCTCGACCGGCGATCCGGTGCTCATGGGCTCGCATATCGACACGGTCGTCAATGCCGGCATTTTTGACGGCTGCTATGGCGTGCTGGCGGGTCTGGCCGTGATTGAGGCAATGCAGGCTGCCGGCCTGCGCCCTGCCCGGCCGCTAGCCGTCGCCGCTTTCACCAATGAGGAAGGCGTGCGCTATGCGCCCGACATGATGGGCAGCCTTGTTGCTGCGGGCGGACTTGACGTTGAGACGGCGCTCGCAACCATCGGCACGGATGGCACGACGCTCGGCGCGGAGCTCGCGCGCATCGGCTACGCTGGCGACATGCTCCCCGGCTTTCTCAGGCCCTCGGCCTATATCGAATTGCACGTCGAACAGGGTCCGATCCTCGAAGCTGAGGACGTTCGCATTGGCGCGGTCGAAAACCTGCAAGGCATTTCCTGGCAGAAGGTGACGATTGGCGGTGCTGCAAACCATGCCGGCACGACACCAATGCCGATGCGGCAGGATGCCGGCGTTGCAGCGGCAAAAGTCATTGCTTTTCTTGACGACCTGGCCCGCGGAACCGATGGCGCAGTTGCTACTATTGGCGTGATGCGTTTTGAGCCGAACGCGATCAACGTCATCCCGTCCGCCGCATCGTTCACGGTCGACCTGCGCAATCCGGACGAGGATCGGCTCAAGAGCCAGGAAGTGGCGCTTGATACTTACCTCGACGGCCTTCGCGCGCAGGGGTTTGCAGTCGCCACCGAGCGGCTTGCGCGGTTCGAGCCGGTGGTGTTTGCGCCAGAAATCGTCGGGGCAATCGAACATGCGGCGTCGCAGCGGCAACTGACCTGCCGCCGCATGACGTCGGGCGCGGGCCACGACGCCCAGATGATTGCGCGCATCGCGCCATCTGCAATGATCTTCGTGCCGTCAAGGGGCGGCATCAGCCATAATCCGGCAGAGTTTACTGCCTATGCTGATCTGATCGCCGGGGCAAACGTGTTGCTCGATGTCGCGAGGAAGCTGAGCCAATGAGTGACTTGTCCGGGCTGCAATCTGACATGACGGCGTGGCGGCGCGACCTGCACCGCCACCCGGAGTTCGGTTTCGAGGAAAGCCGGACTGCGGCATTCGTGGCTTCTGAACTGCACCGTCTCGGGCTTGATGTCGCGGAGGGCGTTGGCGGCACCGGCGTCGTCGGCACCTTGAAGGCGGGCTCATCAAACCGGGCAATTGCACTGCGGGCCGATATGGACGCGCTGCGCATCACAGAGACCGGCAACCCGCCCTGGACATCGGCCAATCCGGGCGTCATGCACGCATGCGGCCATGACGGCCACACCGCAATGCTGCTGGGCGCTGCGCGTCTGCTTGCCGAAGACGGTGGTTTCGACGGAACCGTGCGGTTCATTTTCCAGCCTGCGGAGGAATGGGGCAAGGGCGCGCTCGCCATGCTGGACGACGGGCTGATGGCGCGGTTTCCCTTCGATGAGATTTTTGGGCTGCACAATCTGCCCGGCCTGCCGGTCGGCCATCTGGAGACACGTAGCGGGCCGATCATGTCGGCGGAAGACAATTTCGAGATCATCCTGCGTGGCCTGGGCGGGCATGCGGCGCGGCCCCACCACACACGCGAAGTGATGACACCCGCGTGTTCGCTGGTGGTGGCGTTGCAGGCAATCGTAGCCCGGCGGGTCGACCCGGCTGACATTGCAGTCGTGTCGGTCACCGAACTGCTGACCGATGGCACGCGCAACGCCCTGCCCGGTCTGGCGCGGGTGTTGGGCGATGCGCGCAGTTTCCGCCCGGACGTATCACGATTGATCGAGGCCGAGATGCGCCGTATCGCAGCCGGCATTGCCGCGCTGAACAATATCGAAGCCGAAGTGCTCTATTCGCGCGAGTTCACGCCGTTGATCAACGACGCAGCGCTTGCAGCCGAAATGCTCGCTGCCGCCGAGCCGGTGTCCCGCCAAGTGGCGGAGGCTGCCGGCCCCATGACAGCGTCAGAAGACTTCGCGCGCTTTCTCGATCACGCACCGGGCTGTTTTGCCTTTATCGGCAATGGCGAAGCGTCTGCGCCGCTTCACAACCCGGCCTATGATTTCAACGACGCGGCGCTCCTGCACGGCGCGCAGGTTCATGCGGCAATCACCCGCCGACGCCTGCCGCTTCCCACTCACGCCAAAGGCTAAAGATCCTTAGCCAGACGCAGCGCGTCATAGATCGCAGCATGGGTGTTGCGCGCCGATACCGCATCGCCGATGCGGAACAGCTGATAGGTCCCATCCGGGTTGCGATCGACGGACTGCGGAGCGCCACTGATCAGCTCTTCATAGTCGACAACGCCAAGGTTTTTCGACCCTTGTTTCAGCTCAAAATAGAGGTCGTCCAGCGGGAGCGTGCCATCGTTGACCACGACCTGATCGACGATGCGTTCCTTGGCCACGCCGCCATAATCACTGCCGATATGGGCAACAAGCCGATTGTCGCGCTTCTCGACCGACAGCAACCGATAGGTGACGGTGAAAGTCGCGTCGAGTTTTTGCAGCGCCCGCATATAGGGCACCAGGTTCATGCCCATGACTTCGGGCGAAAACGACCGGTCAGGCGTCATGATCTCGACCGCGCCGCCCGCATTGGCGATGAATTCTGCGGCTTGCAGCGCCGCATGATCGCCCGCATCGTCATAGATCAGCACATTTGCGCCGGGCTTCACATCGCCGGAAATAATATCCCAGGCCGAGACGACCAGTTCGTTGCCATGCGTCAGGATTTCCGTGTGCGGCAAGCCGCCGGTGGCGACGATGACCACGTCGGGGTTCTCGGCCTTGACCGTGTCAGCCTCCGCCCATGTGTTGAAGCGAAAATCAACGCCGAGCCGCTCGCATTGCGCCATGCGCCAGTCGATGATCGAGATCATTTCGCGCCGCCTTGGGCTTTGCCCCGTCAGCCGGATCTGACCGCCCGGTTTGTCAGCCGCCTCGAACACAACCACGTCATGACCGCGCTCGGCCGAAACCCGCGCCGCTTCCATGCCGCCCGGGCCAGCGCCAACGATGACGATCTTCCTGCGCGTTGCGGCTTTGGCGATCAAGTGCGGCATGGTCTGCTCGCGGCCGGTCGCGGGATTGTGGATGCAATAGGCAGAGCCGCCCTGATAGATGCGGTCGAGGCAATAATTTGCACCGACACAGGGTCGGATATCGTCTTCCCGCTTTTCGATGATCTTTCGAACCAGATGCGGGTCGGCCAGGTGGGCGCGGGTCATGCCGACCATATCAACCTTGCCCGCGGAAATCGCATGGCGGGCGGTCGCGACATCGGGAATCTTGGCCGCATGGAAAGTCGGAAACCCGGTCGCTGCGCGGATTTCGCCGGCAAAATCCAGATGTGGAGAGTTGGCCATGCCCTGCACCGGGATCATGTCGGTCAGGCCAGCGTCGGTGGCGACATAGCCGCGGGTCACATTGAGGTAGTCGACAAGACCGCTGTCTTTCAGCAGGCGTGAGAACTCCAGCCCGTCTTCTCTCGAAATGCCGCCGTCGGTCATTTCGTCGGCAACGAAGCGCAGCCCCAGAATGAAGTTGTCTCCGACGCGCTGCCTGACCGCCCGCAAAACGTCCAGGCTCAGCCGCAGCCTGTTTTCCGCAGAGCCGCTGTAGCGATCATCGAGTTCATTGTGCAGCGGCGACATGAACTGGTCGAGCAAATGGCCGGTCGCCGCGATCTCGACGCCGTCCATGCCGCCAGCCTTCATCCGCTCGGCGGCATCGGCAAAGTCCTTGATGATACGTTCGATGTCCCAGTCTTCGATCAATTTCGGCGACGCCCTGTGCGCCGGTTCGCGCCGGTGTGTCGGCGCGACCGTCGGCAGCCAGTCGCCCTTGTCCCAGCGTGTGCGGCGGCCAAGATGCGTCAGCTGGATCATGATCGCCGCGCCCTCTTCATGCACGGCATCCGTCAATTCGCGTACCCAGGGCACGATCTCGTCCTTGTAGGCGAGAATATTGTTGAACGCTGGCGGACTGTCCTTGGCGACCGCAGCAGACCCCGCCGTCATCGTCATCGCAATGCCGCCCTTTGCGCGCTCTACCGTATAGGCACGATAGCGGCCCTTCGGCATGCCGTCTTCGGGATAGGCGGGTTCGTGCGACGTGACGATGATGCGGTTGCGCAACGTCAGGTGTTTCAGCTTGAACGGTTGCAGCAAGGGGTCGTTCGACACGCGCGGCTCCGGTAGAAGTTGCATCCAAGAGTGCTTCGAGAGCGTGGTCCTTCGTCAGCTCACCATGTCCGGCAGTGTGCGCTCGCGCCGCGCAATGAAATCGTCAAGCGCTTCGGCGACATCTGCGGGCAGCTTCGGTTCTTCGTAGTTCTCCAGCATCTGGCGCGCCTTGTCGCGGCCGCGCGCGTCATGGTCCTTCGCGCCCTCGGCATTCCACTGTTCGAATGAATTGAAATCCATCACCGATGGCATGAAGAAGGCGCTCTCAAAATGATCGAGCGTATGCTGGGTGCCAAGGAAATGCCCCTGCGGCCCGACCTCGCGGATTGCCGCCATCGCATCCTTGAAATCCTCGAACGGCATGCCGCCGGCATATTTGTACCAGCCGACAAGCTGCTCGCAGTCGGTTGCAAATTTCGAATAGCCGCAGGCCAGCCCCGCTTCCAGCCAGCCGGCCGAGTGCCAGATGTAATTGGCGCCAGCGAGGATCGCAGCGTGCATCAGCATGTTGGACTCGTAACCTGCCTGGGCGTCATTCAGCTTCGAGCCGACATGGAAGCCGGACGTGCGCCAGGGCAGCCCGTATTTGCGCGCCAGCGCACCCATCAGATACATCATCTGCGCCGCTTCCGGCGTGCCGCCCATGGGCGCGCCAGTCTTCATGTCGACTGTCACCATGAACTGGCCATAGATCTGCGGCGAACCGGGACGCAGCAATTGCGTGAACGCGACGCCGGCCAGCGCCTCGGCATTCACCTGCGCCACCGCGCCAACGGCAGACGCCGGCGTCGACGCGCCACACAGCGCAAACGGCGCCAGGATCAAAGGCTGGTTGGAGCGGGCATAGACCTTCATCGCGTCCAGCATGGTGGCGTCCCACACCAGCGGCGAATTGCAATTGGTGATCGACACCAGCACCGGATTGTCGCGCACATAGTCTTCGCCAAAGACAATACCCGCCATCGCCATCGTGTCTTCGGCGCGATCCCTCGACGTCACAATGCCCATGAACGGCTTGTCGGAATGCTTTAGCGCCGAGCGGATGATGTGCAGATGACGCTTCGGCACCGCTATCTCCATCGGCTCGCAGATGATCGAGCTGGTCGAATGAAGCGCTGGCGACATGTAGGCCATCTTGTGGAAGTTCTGGAGATCCTCCAGCGTGCCGTAGCGGCGCTTGTTTTCGAGGTCGCGCACATAGGGTGCGCCATACATCGGGATGAAGATCGAGTTCTTGCCGCCGACGCGAACCGTGCGCTCCGGATTGCGGGCGTTGAGCGTGAACTCGGACGGAACCTTCGAGATCAGTTCCATCAAGAGAGCGCGGTCGATGCGGACGCGCGTGTCTTTCACGTCCGCACCGGCCTTTTTCCAGATATCGATCGCCTCGTCGTCGCGGAATTCGCAGCCGACCTCTTCGAGGATGGCCATCGATTCCTGATGGATCAGCTCCACCGCCTCATCCGGCACGATGTTGTAGACCGGGATATTGCGCACCAGCGCCGGGAATGACGCCTGGACGGCGCTGCGCATCGCCTTGCGCCCTAATCGCCCGCCGCCGCGCTTGTGTGCGCCCGGCAATTGGTCAGCAGAAATGGGTTCGGCAGCGCTCATGTCATCGGACTCCGTTGCCGGCAGGAAATCGCGCCAAAAGGCTCAAGGCAAGCGAATAAGCCGCCGCATTCGGTTGAGCTCAACTCAATCGTTGAGGGTCACCAGCCAGTCCCGCAAAGTTGCCGCCTGCCGGGTCAGCGGGCGCTGCGCGCTCCATGTCACATAGTAGGAAAAGGCTGCATGTATCCGCGCATCGGTAACAGGAACCAGTTCGCCAGATGCGATCAAGGGCGCAACCTGGTTTGACCAGCCCAGCGCGATCCCCTGCCCGCTGCGCGCCGCCTGCACGGCAATGACATAAGAGTTGAAGCGGCGGATGTTCAGGGCACGCCCGCGGTGGCCGATCTCACGCATGAAGTCAGGCCATGTCGTCCAGTCCCAGTCTATGCCCTCGACCGACAGCAATTGCGCCTGCGCCAGATCGTCCAACCCACGAATGCTATGCTCTTTCACGAAGGCAGGGCTGGCGACCGGAAAAATCTCGTCATCATAGAGCTTGGCTGCGTGCTCGTCTGGCCAGTCGCCATTGCCATAACGCAGCCGCAGGTCGATGTCCGGCCGGTTCAGGCCGTGTGGATTATCGGAGATCACGTGATCGACGACGATATCCTGATGGTTCGCCCAGAACGCGTCCATGCGCGGCATCAGCCAGAAGTGCGCCATCGCCATGGTGCAACCGAGCGTCACGCCAGACGGTCCGCCGGATGCCTTGACCTGCCGGAAGGTCGACGAAATCCGGTCAAACCCGTCGCGCAGCGACGCTGCAAGGGTCTCGCCTTCTCGCGTGAGATCAAGCGCCCGGTGGCGACGCACGAACAGCGGCGACCCGATCTCGTCTTCGAGCAGCCGCACCTGTTTCGAGATCGCGCCGGCAGTAACGTTCAATTCCTCAGCCGCCTTGGTCAGGCTCAGATGGCGCGCGGCCGCCTCGAATGCGGCGAGCGCATTCAGTGAAGGGAGATTGTAAAAGCGGCGCACCATGATCAGGGCCTATTGTGTGCGACGAAGGCACCAATCTTGTCCAGCGCCGTTGCAGTCGAACAAGCCCAGCCAATTCAATTCAGGCAGGTGAAAGCCTGACCAGCTAGCGCAACACCGCCGCGATGTTGCCGCCGTCGACGGTTGTCACGTCGCCGGTCGTGCGGTCGGCCAGCGCGTGGTGCAGAAAGGCCTGCGCCACATGCTCGGCCGTCACTTCCAGACCGAGCAGATTGCCGCTCATGTAATCCTTCTGCGACAGGCCGCGCGCCTGCGACCGGCTGGCGATCATCTCGTCAGTCAACAGGCCCGAGCGGATGCGGTCCGCATTGACTGCATTCGAACGGACGCCGATCGGGCCATATTCCAGCGCATATTGCCGCGAGAGGAACAGGGTCGCCGCCTTCGGCAGGCCATATGCGCCAAATTTTGGACCCGGATTGACCGCCTGCTTTGATGTGTTGAACAGAAGCGCGCCGCCAGTGCCCTGCTCCTTGAACAGGCGCACCGCATTCTGCGCCACGTTCTGGTGCGAGAAGAAATTCAGCTCAAAACTCTTGCGCAGCAGCGCGTCGTCAATCTCGCCGATGCCGCCTTCCCAGGCAGCACCTGCGTTCGACACAACAATGTCGACGCCGCCGTAGACCTCGACGGCCTTGTCGAACGCGGCACGCACATCGGCCGGCTTGGTGACATCTGCGCCAACGCCAATCGAGTTGTTGCCGGCGGCCTTTGCTGCGGCCGCTGCCTTGTCACCGTCGAGGTCCACCACGACGACATGCGCGCCGTTGGCGGCAAACAGTTTTGCGGTTGCCGCGCCAATCGCGCCCGCGCCGCCGGTGATGAGCGCCACCTGTCCGGTCAACGGCTTTGGCTTGTTGCCGGCCAGCTTTGCCTGTTCCAGCGACCAGTATTCCAGCTCAAACAGATCGGATTTGGCCAGCGGGCGGAAATCGCCAACAGCTTGCGCTCCCGACACCGCCTCAATCCACATCTCGCCGACATCTGACGCAATCTTTGCGTCCTTCAGCGTGCGGCCATGACCAAACATGCCGAGCCCCGGCACCAGCGACAGCCGCGGCATCGGGTCGAGCATGGTGCGCTTGATGTCGTCGCGCGCGTCATTGTCCTTGAAATATCGCTTGTAGTCCTCGACATAGGCGTCGACCGCCTTTTCGACCGCCGCGCGATAGCCAGCGGCATCGCCTGCCGCAGGCGCGGGCAGAACCACCGGTCCGGTCTTGATGCGGATCGACAGGTCCGGCGTCGAGACACCCTGCCCTGCGAGACGCTGCAGATCGGCGCGGCCGAGAAATTCGAGGATTTTTGGCGAGGTGCGGAAGTCCGACACCATTCGCTCGACGCGGCCTTCATCGTAGCGGGCAGCGACCGCACCGCGCAGCATCGGCGAAATTTCGGCAGGCGCCGCCAGTTTGCCCGGCAATGTGGCGCGCGCAGCCGCCGGCTTGCTGCTGTTGGCGACATAGTCCTCCGCGACCGTCACCCATTGAATCATCCGGTCGTAGGCGTCCTTGGCAGTCTCGGCGAAAGTGAAGATGCCATGCTTGTCGAGGATCAAGCCTTCAACCGACGGATCCTGGTCAAAAACCTCGGCAGCAGCCTTCGCCAGATCAAAACCCGGCTTGATGTAAGGCACATAGCCCATCTTCGGGCCGAAGACTTTTGCGATCAGCTCGCGCGAATCATCGCCCTGATCGACGATTGCCAGCACAGCGGTCGAGTGGGTGTGGTCGACAAATTTGTGCGGCAGGAAGGCATGCAGCAGCGTTTCGACCGATGGATTGGGCGAGCCAGGATCAATCAGGTTTGCACGCTGCAAAGCGACCATGTCCTCGTCCGACAGTTTTTCGAGGGCACGCGCCTTCAAGAGAGGTTTTAGCTTCACCGCAGGAAGGCCGGCTGGTTCGATCACCGCCATGTCCCAGCCGGACCCCTTGACGCACAGCACATCCCACTGGTCACCGACCAGATCGGTCGCGGTCAGCTTCACCGATGTATTGCCGCCACCATGCAGCACCAGGCGCGGGTCGCCGCCCAGCAGCCGGGTCGTGTAGACCCTGAGCGCCAGGTCGCGATCGACGCCCTTGGCGGCATAGGCTTTCACCATGGCTTCGGCTTCGGTCTGGTTCCAGAGGTTTTTCATTTTGGGTATCCGTGTTTGTTTGGGTCAGGCGGCAGAAGCCGCCGTTGTGTCGATCAAGGCTTCCGCCATGGCGCGCGACAGCACGAGGTGGGTGGCAAAGCGTCCTGCCAGCGCGGCGCGCAGCGGCTCAAGCTTTGCCGCCTCCTGAACCACCATCAAGCGCTGAGGGATCGCCTTGAAATCATCGAAGTCAGCCGAAATGCAGCGGCGGTTGTAGTCGCAATCGAGCCAGGTCCCGTTTTCGTCAATCAACTGTCCTGCGATGACGCCAACCGCACCCTGACGGCGTAGCGCCCGCAATTCCGCCGCTGTCACAGCACCGCAACGCACCACATGGGCGTCCTCGTCGGCGACGCCGACCGAGAACAGCGCGATGTCGCATTCGCCGACGCCTGCCAGCTGCTCGCGGATGACGGGCTCGGCCCGCAAAGCCAGCGCCAGCGCCTCGGTCGACAGGATCAGCGGCGCATAAAAGTTCAGGCCCTTGGCATTGAAGCGGCGGGCGATTTCCATCGTGCACTGGTCAGGCCGATAGGAATAAGGCGCCCCGAGATTGCCGCAGAGCTGCACCACCGTCACGTCTTTCAAGTCGGCAAAGGCCATCGCGTCGGCAATGGCGTAGACCGTGCGGCCCCAGGCGACGCCAACCCGCTGGCCGCTGGCCACCATCGACAGGAAGACGCTTGCGCCAAGACTTGGGACTTCCGCTTCAGGATCGGGATATGCATTGCTGTCGGCGATCCAGACACCATCCAGACCAAACCGGTCTTCCAGCTGCCGCGCCAACATTTCGGAGGCAAACAATTCGGTCGATGTTGCTATGGTGACGATGCCGGTCTCGCGCGCCTTGCGCAGATACATGGCGACCGACGCGCGCGAGATGTTCAGCCGCTTGGCAACCTCATCCTGGCGCAGGCCGTGGGTGTAATAGAGCCAGGCAGCCTTGTGAACGATCTGGTCGCCGGGGCGCAGCGGCATCAAAAATCCTCAATTTTCTGACATTAGTCAGCAAGGCTGGAAAATGTCAATTCTCTGCCAAGAGGCAAACGGGGCGGCCGAAAGGCCGCCCCGCCAAGCCAGGAAGGCTTACTTGTTCGGGTTCGGCATCCAGGCCGGCATGGCCACGTCAGCATGAGCAAACTGGGGCATCTTGGCCGACAGTTCTTCCATGTTCTTGATGTCGTTGTCGTTCAGGTCCTTCTGGGTAATCAGGGTCGGCGGCACGATCACCTGCTTGCCCGGATCTTCACCGGCCAGAAGCTGGGCAAGCGCACGCACTGAGACCTGTCCGACGACTGCCGGGTTGGTCGCAGCCGTTGCCACCCAGGCACTACCAGCCTCACGCATGGCGGAGATGTCGGCGGTCGAAATGTCTGCCGAATAGATTTTCACCGACGACGACATGCCGGCCTCATCGACCGCGATCTTCACACCCTTGGCGAACTCGTCATAAGGCGCAAACATCACCTGAATGTCCGGGTTGGCGGTGACGACCGAGCGCGCCTGATTGGCGACCGAGTTGGCAATCGGGTTGTCCAGCGTGCCGAACATCGCCACTTCGTTGATGCCCGGATATTTTGCCTTGAATTCCTTCCAGGTTTCGTCGCGGCGGTCGAGCGGTGCGATACCGGCGACATAGACGTAACCTGCCTTCCAGGCTTCGCCATTGTCCTTCACAGCCTGCTCCAGCGCGAGACGGGCCAGATCGCGGTCCGACTGTTCGATCTGCGGGATCTTGTCGTTCTCGACATTGACGTCGAAGGCGACAACCTTGATGCCCGCGTCAACCGCGCGCTGTGCGGCTTCCTTCATCGATTCCGTCAGGCCGTGCTGGATGATGATGCCATTGACGCCGAGCGCAATCGCCTGGTCGACCATGTCGGCCTGGAGTGCGGCGTCCTGGCGGCTATCGAGCACCTGCAGCTGCACGCCGAGCGCCTTGGCCTGCGCCTCAACACCGGCCAGATAGGCCTGGAAGAAGTCGCCGGTCGACAGATAGCGCACCAGCGCGATTTTCACGTCGCCCGGCTTGTCGAACGGGGCCGGTTTGTCCTGCGCCATGGCCGGCAGCGCAAAAAGCGCGGTGGTTGCGAGCGCGAGGCCCGAAAATACCCTGCGAGTAATCCTCATGATGCTTTCCTCCATGTTTCCGCAGCCCTGTGTGGTGCTAGCGCCTGCCCTGGTTTGAAAGGGCAAAGGTGAATATGAGCGCGACGACGAGCACCGCGCCCTTGACGAAATCCTGGGTGTAGTAAGGCACGTTCATCATGGTGAGGCCTTGCAGCAGCACACCGACAAACAGCGCCCCGATTGCCGTGCCAAACGCATTCGGCTTGGCCGCGCCCAGCACCGCGTAACCGATCAGCGCAGCCGCCACAGCATCCAGCAGCAGATTATTGCCCGAGGCGATGTCGCCACGTCCAAGCCGCGCGGCGAGCAGAATGCCGCCGATGGATGCAAAGATGCCGGAGATAACATAGGCCCAGATCTTGTAGGCGGCGACCGGCGCGCCTGCGAGTTCGGCGGCCCGCGCGTTCGACCCGACGGCATACATCATCCGGCCAAAGCGGGTGTATTCGAGAAAGAACCAGATCAGCACCGCAAGCACGATCAGCACCACCACTGAAACCGGCACGAGGTTTGGCAGTACAAGGTCAAAACGATGGCGGCCAAGCGCCAGGAAGGCGGGCGAAAACGTGCCGGCTGCGGTCGACCCGTCGGGCATCGTCATGCCCGCCGCAATCGACCGGCCTTCGGTCGGAATGCGCTGCAGGCCGACCAGCAGGAACATCATGCCAAGCGTCGCCAAAAGGTCGGGAACGCGCATATAGACGATAATCAGGCCATTCACGAGGCCGACCAGCGCACCAATCGCAAGGCACACGATCACCGCCACAAAGGCGTTCTGTTCCAGCACGATCATCACATAGGCGGCGGCCATCATCGCGCTGGTGGCGACCGATCCAATCGACAGATCAAAGCCGCCGACAACCAGCGTAGCGGTGACGCCCAGCGCCAGAATGCCGGTGATCGCGACTGACTGGAATATGAATACCGCGGCCTGCGGCGTGGCAAAGCCGCTGGTCATCAGCGAAAAGAACAGAACCAGCCCGGTCAGAAGGGCAAGAAATCCATATCGGATCAGCGTGTCGGCCATCAGGCAGCGCCTTTCATTGCGCCGCCCGCCACATCGGCAAGCAGTCGGTCCATGTCGAGATTGTTGTTGCGGTGCTCACCGACAATCGTGTGTTCTGACATGACCAGAATGCGGTCGGCTGTCTCCAGCGCCTCATCAATTTCGGTCAGGAACAACAATGTCGCGCGGCCCATCGCGCTGGCGCGCAGTTTGGCGGCAATGTCGCGGCGGGCAGAAATGTCGACGCCTTGGAACGGTTCATCTAGCACGAACAGGCGCGACGGCTGCGACATCCACCGCGCCACCATCACCTTTTGCTGATTGCCGCCCGACAGGGTGTTCATCATGTCGCGCTCGCTACGGCAGACAATCGACAGATTGTCGATCTGGGTGCGTGCCGCCTCTCGCTCTGCGCCATTGCGCATCACGCCGCCGCTGGAGAAACGCCGCAGAAAAGGCAGCGTCACATTGCGGTAGAGATTGAAGTCGCTGACGATGCCGCTCTCGGCGCGATCCTTTGCGACCAGAAACGCGCCGTGATCGATCGCATCCAGCGGGCTGACCGGCGCATAGGGACGGCCGTCTAGGAACATTGCGCCTGATACCGGCGGCCTCAGGCCAAACAGTGTTTCGGCGAGCAGGGTTTTCCCGACGCCGACAAGCCCGGTGATCGCCACGACCTCGCCATCGCGCAGCGACAACGAGAATGGCCGGCCGCCCGCCTTCAGGCGCATATCTTTGGCTTCAAAGACCGGCTTGCCGCCATCCTCGACGTCGATCTCGGCGGCAAGCGTCGAGCGCCCAAGCATGGCTTCGACAGCACCTTCATAGTCAAGCTGTTCACCCTCGAACATGCCGGCAATCTTGCCGTCGCGCAGCGACACGATGCGGTCTGCAATGCGGCGGATGTCCGACATGCGGTGCGAGATGTAGAGGATTGCGACACCCTGGGCGCGCAGCCGCTCGATCAGGGCAAACAGCCGTTCGGCCTCGGCATTGGACAAGGACGACGTCGGCTCGTCCAGGATCATCACTTTTGGCTCATGCGACATGGCGCGCGCGATGCCGACCATCTGGCGGTCAGCCAGCGACAGCGAGGAAATGTCGGCGCGCAGGTCAACTTCCAGCCCCAATCGCCCGGCAACTTCCGCCGCCTCGCGCCTGACACGTCTCGGATTCACCAACAGGCGCGCGCCACGGCCGGACAAACGATCAAGCGTCAGATTGCTCGCCACATCCAGCGACGCGACGACACCGTCATTGATGTTCTGATGCACAGTCACAACACCGGCGCGCATGGCTTCTGCGGGGCTCGACGGTGCAAACGGCTGGTCGAACAGGGTCATCGACCCGGCATTGGGCGCGTGCACGCCGCTCATGATCTTGACCAGTGTCGATTTGCCAGCGCCGTTGGCGCCCATCAGCACAGTCACCTGGCCCGCAAACAGGTCCAGCGACACGCCGTCCAGCACCCTGTACGGGCCAAACGACTTCCCCAGTCCGGCGATGCGGAACATGGCTGCCATGAATGGCGAACTCCTCCATTGGCTATGATGCTAAGGCTCAATCTGAGCAATTGTCAACTCGATTGACATTTGCCAGAGCTGTGGACTAGCGTTTCCCAAATGGCGATGATTGCGCTCGACGGCGCATCGGGAGGAGCGCATGGCTGTTTCGGCCTATAAACCCTTGAATGTAGAGACGCTCGGGGCGCGGCTCGGCTCTGTCGCAGCATTGCGCGACACGCTTGGCGATCCCGCAGGCTGGCGGGTGCGCGAGGTCGGCGACGGCAATCTAAATCTGGTTTTCATTGTCGAAAGCGACGCAGGCGGGCTGATCGTCAAACAGGCCCTGCCCTATGTGCGGCTCGTCGGTGAAAGCTGGCCTTTGCCGCTCAAGCGCAGCTTCTTTGAATATCACGCGCTGAAGCGTCAGGCCGCCCGCGATCCCGGCCGTGTGCCCGAAGTCATCCATTTCGACGAGAGCCAGGCGCTGATCGTCATGGAGTTCCTGACGCCGCATGTCATCTTGCGCCACGCGCTTGTGGCCGGGCGCATGCCGCCAAAAATCGCCAGGGACCTCGGCCTGTTCATGGCGCGCACGCTCTTCCGCGGTTCCGACCTGTCGATGGCCGCGCGCGAGCGGAAGGCCGACCTTTCACTCTTCGCCGACAATGTCGAACTGTGCGACATTACCGAAAACCTCGTCTTCACTGACCCCTATTTCGCCGCAGAACTGAACCGCCACACATCGCCCCAACTCGACGGACTGGTTGCCCAGATGCGCGCCGACACCGCGCTCAAGATGGAAGCGCAACGGCTGAAACACCTCTTCGCCACCAGCGCCGAAACGCTGGTCCATGGCGATCTGCATTCCGGCTCGATCATGGTCACCGACGACGACACCCGCGTCATCGACCCTGAATTTGCGTTCTACGGGCCGATGGCGTTCGACGTCGGCATGCTGTTCGCCAATTTCTGGATGAGCTTTTTCTCGCAGCGCGGTCACGAGGAGGCCGGCAGCCGCTCGGCTCAGCGCGACTGGCTGCTTGACGTGATTTCCGAGACCTGGGCGACCTTCAAGGCCGAGTTTGAACGGCTCTGGATGACAGAACGAACCGGCATGCTCTATGCGCGCAGCCTGTTCGAGGATCAGGGCGACGCAGACGGCGCCAAGGCAAGCCTGACCCGGCTGCTTGGCCAGCTGGAACAGGATCTCTTCGGTTTTGCCGGCGTCGAGATTCATCGCCGCATTCTCGGCCTGGCGCACAATGCCGATTTCGAAACAATCAAGGACGAGGATTTGCGCGCCAGCTGCGAGACCAACGCCTTGAACTTTGGCACCGGGATCATCCGGCGCGCCAAGAACGGACTGACAATCGCGGCGGCAAACGCTCTGGCGCGAGAAATTGAAGCTGGCGGGGGTGCAGACCAATGAAAGTGTCCAACCAGCATTACCGCACCATCTGGCCGGCAGAAGACGGCCGATCTGTCGAGATCATCGACCAGCGGTGGCTGCCGCACGAATTCCGGGTTGTCCGGCTCGCAACCACTGAGGAAGTCGCCACAGCCATCCGCGACATGTGGGTGCGCGGCGCGCCTCTGATTGGCGTGACCGCAGCCTATGGTGTGGCCATCGCCATGCTCGAGGATCCGTCCGACGAGGGCCTTGACCGGACATGGGAGCAGCTTCACGAAACGCGTCCGACCGCAATCAACCTGCGCTGGGCGCTCGATGACATGCGCGCGCTGCTGCGCCCGCTGCCACCCGGCGAGCGCGCCGCGGCTGCCTTTGCGCGGGCCGCTGAAATCGCCGACGAGGACGTCGAGCTCAATCGCAGCATCGGCCGGCATGGTCTCACCCTCATCCGCCAGATCGCAGCGTCAAAACCTGCCGGTGAGCCGGTGCGCATTCTCACCCATTGCAATGCCGGCTGGCTGGCCACCGTCGACTATGGCACCGCGACCGCGCCGATCTACATGGCGATGGAAGAAGGCATTCCGGTCCACGTCTATGTCGACGAGACCCGGCCGCGCAATCAGGGCGCGCAGCTCACCGCCTGGGAAATGGTTGGCGAAGGCGTGCCGCACACACTTGTCGTCGACAATGCCGGCGGCCACCTGATGCAGCACGGCCTGGTCGACATGGTCATTGTCGGCACCGACCGCACAACCCGCAATGGCGACGTTTGCAACAAGATTGGCACGTACCTCAAGGCGCTTGCTGCGCGCGACAACGGCGTGCCCTTCTATGTCTCGCTGCCCTCGCCGACGATAGACTGGACGGTTGGCGACGGCGTCGCCGAAATCCCGATCGAGGAACGGTCCGGCGACGAGGTATCATTGGTGTGGGGCCGCACCAGCGACGGCCAGGTGGTCCAGGTGCGGATTTCGCCCGACGAAACCGAGGCCGCCAATCCGGCCTTTGACGTGACGCCAGCCCGGCTTGTGACCGGGCTCATCACCGAGCGCGGTGTTGCAGAAGCCTCCGAACAGGGTCTGCGCGGGTTGTTCCCTTCGCGCTAGAAAACTTTTCGCGCCATCCGGCGGATAAAGGCGAGCGTTGCATCGGTCGCCACGAATTGCGGCATGTGGCCGATGCCTTCGAGAATTTCGATGTCGACGCCCTTGAGGCGTCCACGCATCGACTGGCCTTGCTCCTCGACATCAAGCACACGGTCCTTGTCGCCGAACAGAACGCCGACAGGAACCTTGATCTCGCCGACACGCGCAGCCAGCGCATCAATCTCGTCATTCACCGCCACATAGTCTGACGACGTCGCATAGAAATGGTCGGGACGCAGGCCGAGCCAGCCACCTCCCTTGACACCATAGTCCTCCGGCGGTTGCTGCGGACCGAATACGAAGTCCAGAGTCTGCGGCGCCATCTTGGCTGACATCGGAATGGCAAGCGTATTGGCCAGAAATCGCCTGAGAAAAGGCGAGGCAATCGCCAGTCCGGCAAAACCCGCCGGCGGGTTCTTTACCCGCGTCGTCAGAGGCGACAGCAGCGCCAGCCCGGCGATCTTGGCCGGATGTTCCAGCGCCAGTGTCAGCGAAATCATGCCGCCCAGCGAATGCCCAACGACCAGCGGTTTATCGATGCCGAGCCTTTCGATCAATCCGGCCACGACTGCCGCCTGTTCGCGCAACCGCCCTGTCGCGCCTTCTTTTCTGGCCGAATAGCCCGCACCCGACCGATCGAGCGCAATCAGCCTGAAATCGCCCTTGAGCTGATCAAACAGCGGCCCTTTGAAATGGTGCAATTGTCCGCCCAGCCCGTGCACGAAGACAATCGGCCTGCCCTGCCCCTCATCGACATAGTGGATCTTGTTGCCGTCGATCTCGGTAAATTTGCCCGCCGGCGGGATGAGCTGTTCAGCCTTTGCCGCCCAGCGGCGCGTCACATAGACATTGACGCCCAGATAGAGCGCGAGCGCCAGCAGGACCGAGCAGAGCAGATAGAGCAGGATAGTCACCAGCAATCTCCAAACAGATTGCGGCAAAACTGACCGACCATCAAAGCCGCGTCAACATCAGCTCATGCCGATGTAGCGGCCTGGCCTGTGATTGATCGCAATTACCAGGTTGAGCGCCACCGCTCCCAGGATCGACAACAGCGCCTGTGTCCAGTCGATAACAAAAAACGACAGCGCCAGAATGCACAGATCGACGCCAAGCGAGAAATAGCCGGCACGTATGCCATGCTTTTCCTGCAGATAGAGCGCCAGCACATTGATGCCGCCCAGCCCCGCCCGGTGGCGGAACAGGATCAGCAGCCCGGTGCCCATCAATCCGCCGCCCACCAGCGCCGCGTAGAGCGGCGCGACATCGGCGATTTCGACCCATTGCGGCGTAAAGCGCGACAGAACTGAAAACAGCGTCACCGCCGCAAAGGTGCGCAGCGTGAACCCCCAGCCCATTTTTCGCACCGCCAGATACCAGAAAGGCAGGTTGACCAGGAAAAAGACCAGGCCAAAGCTGTAACCCGTGGCATAATTGATAAGCAGCGAGATGCCGGACGACGAGCCCGTCACCAGCATTGACTTCTGGTAGAGCGCCAGGCCAAGCGCCACAAAGCTCGCGCCCCACAGGATTGCAAAGCTGTCCTCAAGCAGGTTGTGCTTTTCCGGCGTCGACTTCATCGGGCGTCCGTTCCAAGTGTCAGGCCGCTCAATATCTGTGGAAGCGTGTCAGTGCGAGCCGAAAGGGCTGCCTGTGGCAAGGGGTCTCAACGACAAATGGGCGGCACTTGCCGCCCACCGCCAACTTTTCTCGAATGGATACGCGTCAGGCAACCAGCTTGGCGGCGATCTCCGCCACCCGCTTGCCCTGGAATTTTGCGCCTTCCAGTTCCTGCTCGGATGGCATACGCGAACCATCGCCATTGGTCGTAGTGGTCATTCCGTAAGGAGCACCGCCGCGCACCACGTCGTTGCCCATCTGGCCCTGATAGGCATAGGACAGCGGCACGATGACCATGCCGTGGTGCTGCAACATGACCTGGGTTGCAATCAGCGCGATTTCCGCACCGCCGTGCTGGGTTGCCGTCGACGTCATCACCGAGCCAACCTTGTTCAGAAGAGCGCCCTTGGCCCACAGAGGACCGGTCTGGTCCCAGAAATTCTTCAATTGCGAAGCCATTGCGCCATAACGCGTCGATGCGCCGACAATGATCGCGTCATACTGATCGAGTTCGAGCGGATCGGCGATCGGGGCCGCCTGGTCGAGCTTGTAATAGGAAGCCTTGGCCACGTCCTCGGGAACCAGTTCGGGCACCCGCTTCACCGTCACCGTAGCACCAGCATCGCGTGCGCCTTCGGCAGCTGCGTTGGCCATCGCTTCCATATGTCCCCAGCTCGAATAGTAGAGCACCAGAACCTTCGCCATTGTTATCTCCTGCATGTGTCTTGGAAAAAGCGTGTTTCGAAATTTGGTCGGCGGGGATTTAGCTGAGTGGATCGTTCACGGATAGAACAAGTTCGGTGACGGACCGTTCATCGAAACGATACCGTTGCGACGGCCAGAATTGACCGCTAAGCAGGCTCGTCTGGAGCACCTTCATGAGCGACATCATTACGGCGGCCATGGTCGTCATCGGCGACGAAATCCTGTCGGGCCGCACCAAGGACCGCAATATCGGCCACCTTGCCGATATCCTCGCCACCATCGGCGTCGACCTGAAAGAGGTCCGTATCGTCCCCGATGAGGAGGACGAGATCGTCGCCGCAGTAAATGCCGTGCGGGCGCGCTACACCTATGTCTTCACCACGGGCGGCATCGGCCCGACCCATGACGACATCACGGCCGATGCCATCGCCAAGGCATTTGGCGTGCCTTGCGAATATGACGCCAAGGCTTACGAACTGCTCGCGAAGAGTTTTGCGTCGCGCAACATCGAATATACCGAAGCGCGCAAGCGCATGGCGCGCATGCCGGTTGGCTCCGTGCACATCCGCAACCCGATCTCGGTCGCGCCCGGCTTCAACATCGGCAATGTCTATGTGATGGCCGGAGTGCCGTCGATTTTTCAGGCAATGCTCGACAATGTTGTGCCCACGCTCAAGGGCGGCACGGTCATGCTGTCGGAATCCGTCACCAGCCCCTTTGGCGAAGGCACGATTGGCGGACCACTGGGCGATATCCAGAAAGCCAACCCTGACACAGTGATCGGCTCCTATCCAAAATATCTTGACGGAAAATTCTGGACCGAGCTGGTCGTCCGTTCGCGCTCGCCCGAAAACCTCGCCAAGGCAAAGTCCGAGATCGAGGCCATGCTGGCCAAAACAGCCGCAAACTCCTGAAATCCGTGTGGATGGCGTCTGTCAGGCGCTTGCCTGGCGGCAGTCGACCGGGGTATTTCCGGCTGCATTCCAGTTTTGCGCGTTTGCCCGGAGTGCACACCCGATGTCCCTGCCCGATAAAGCCTTCCCCGTTTCGTGGGACCAGTTCCACCGTGACGCGCGTGCGCTTGCCTGGCGGCTTGCGGGCGTCAATTCTGCTCAGTGGAAGGCCATCGTCTGCATCACGCGCGGCGGGCTCGTTCCAGCCGCAATCATTTCGCGCGAACTCGGCATCCGGGTGATCGAGACAGTTTCCGTAGCCTCTTACCACGACTACGATTCGCAAGGTGAAATGGTCGTCCTCAAGGAGGTCTCGCCAAAACTGCTCGAAAATGAAGGAGAAGGCGTTCTCATCATCGACGACCTCACCGACACCGGCAAGACAGCGGCTATCGTGCGCGCCATGATGCCGAAGGCCCATTTTGCCGCTGTCTACGCCAAGCCGAAGGGCCGGCCAATGGTCGACACTTTCGTCACTGAAGTCAGCCAGGATACCTGGATCTATTTCCCCTGGGACATGGGCTTCACCTACCAGAAGCCGATTGCCGAAGGCCACGCCGGCTGAGCCGGTCCATATCCGCATCCATATCCAGCCGGCCAGCCTTGCGCCGACCCGCCCGCCCGATGCGTGTTGTATCGGGGGCTCTGGATTCCTATGTGTTAACAGGATATTAACGATACAGGTATTAAGCTGGCTTACATAAGAGGTGCGACAGGCGCGACGCGATGCTGATCTCCTACACCACACGACAGACTGTTTTTGACAGGGTTCGCCGTTTCTTCGGGGGCCTTCCGTGCCGTGTGCAGGCAGCCGCCCTTCCCTGGCGCCTCACCAAGGATGGCGTCGAGGTCATGCTGGTCACCAGCCGCGGCACTGGCCGCTGGGTCCTGCCAAAGGGCTGGCCGGAAAACACCGAACGCCTGAGCGATGCAGCCTTGCGCGAAGCCAAGGAAGAAGCTGGCCTTGAAGGCGGCGTGGCGCGCGGCGAAATCGGTCGTTTCTACTATTCCAAGGCGCTGCCTAACGGCAATCAATGGCAGTGCGAAGTCCATGTCTTTCCGGTCGAAGTTGACCAGGTCGCCGACAAGTGGCCGGAAATGAAGAAGCGCCGCCGCCAGTGGTTTCGCTCCACCGACGCTGCAAGACTGGTTTCCGAGCCGGATCTCGCCGAACTGATCAACGGTTTTGGCCGTAATCCACGACAATTCGCACTCTGAGCCGCTGGCAGCCCAGCCAATCATTGATCGCAGGCCCATCCTTCAATAGAGCGTTTCACGGCTGCATTGGCAGCTGTTGATCCCGTCCTCCCGGCCGGTATTCAGGAAGGTGCATGGATGGCCCCGACGTCTCACAAGGCGCGCAAGGATACTCTCGACAAGGATCTCGACAAGTTCGTCTCGGTCGAGGAAGCCGCTGGCGTGCTGTCGCGTGGCCTGGTCGCGCCAGGCATTGCACTGCTGTTCATTGCATTTGCAGGCGTCGTTGCCTCGATTGTTGCGTCTGGCGAAGCCGGCATCTTTACGATCATCGCCGCGGCGGCCATCGGCGGCTACATGGCGCTGACGATCGGCGCCAATGACGTTACCAACAATGTCAGTGCTGCTGTTGGCGCCAAGGCGCTGACCATTGGCAGCGCGCTGGTCATCGCCGCCATTTTCGAGACTGCAGGCGCGCTGATCGCAGGTGGCGACGTGGTGGCCACCATTTCCAAAGGCATTGTCAGCCCGGACGCCATTGCTACGCCCAACGATTTCATCTGGTTGATGATGGCGGCTTTGCTGTCGTCGGCATTGTGGGTGCACCTGGCGACCTGGATAGGCGCGCCGGTCTCAACCACCCATTCCATCGTTGGCGGCGTGCTTGGCGCTGGCATTGCCAGTGCCGGCATTTCCGCTGTCGACTGGACTGTAATGGGCAGTATTGCAGCGAGCTGGATTGTCTCGCCGCTGGCAGGTGGCGTCATTGCCGCCTTCTTCCTTTACCTCATCAAGTCGCTGGTCATCTATCGCGACGACAAGATCGATGCAGCACGTGTCTGGGTGCCGGTGTTCGTGGCTGTCATGGGCGGCGCCTTCGCCACCTATCTGTGCACCAAGGGTCTGTCGCGTGTCATGCATCTGAGCACGACGTCCCTGTTTCTCATAGCAGCCGCGTCAACCGCCGTCTCCTGGGTCCTGTCGCACCGGCTGGTCGCCTGGCAGTCGCGTGGCCTTGAAAACCGCAACCAATCGCTTCGCAAACTGTTCCGCATCCCGCTGGTCATTTCGGCGGCGCTGCTGTCTTTCGCCCACGGGGCCAATGACGTTGCTAATGCGGTAGGTCCGCTCGCCGCCATCGTCTCGACCACCCGTTCCGGCTCGATTGACGCTTCGGTCGGCATTCCGCTTTGGGTCATGTTCATTGGCGGTGCGGGCATTTCCATCGGCCTGCTGCTGTTCGGGCCACGCCTGGTGCAGATGGTTGGCGAGCAGATCACCAAACTCAATCCAATGCGTGGTTTCTGCGTCGCTCTTTCGGCGGCGCTCACCGTGCTCGTTGCATCGGGGCTGGGCCTGCCGGTCTCGTCGACCCATATTGCAGTCGGCGCAGTGTTTGGCGTCGGGTTCTTCCGCGAGTGGTATACAGCCCATTCGCCGCGCCGCCGCGCCTATCTGGCGCGCAAGGCCGAACGGCAGCGGGCGCTGGCCGGAATGCAAGCGTCGTCAGACGAAGCCGAAGAGGAAGCCGAAGCTGTCCAGGACCTGCCTGTGGCCGAAATCGCGCGCCGGCGGCTGGTGCGCCGCGCCCATGTCACAACCATCGTCACCGCCTGGCTGACGACCGTACCGCTGGCGGCTGGTCTGGCGGCTGGCATCTACCTCATCCTGCGCTGGATTGGCTGACCGATCTAAGCCACGCGGTGGTTCTTGAGATCGACGACCACTGAATTGCGGCCGAGGTTCTTGGCGGCATAAAGATTGCGGTCGGCTTCCTTGATGACATCAGCCGCCGATTGGCCGGGGCGATGCGCCGCGACGCCAATCGACACCGAAACTTCGCGTACCTCAAGATCGGAGAAGGCCACTTGCTGGGCAATTCGCTTGCGCAATTGGTCTGCAATGTTTCCTGCCCCGGCATTGGTTTCGCCGGCCAGGAACATCGCAAATTCTTCGCCGCCCAAGCGCCCGCACAGATCATTTGGACGAGCTGCATCGCGGATGTGGCGTGCAATATAGCGGATTGTGTCATCGCCAACCGCATGGCCGTAGCGGTCGTTGATCTGCTTGAAATGGTCGGCGTCGATATAGGCAAACGCCCCTGCCGCCCGGCCGGCAGGAAGCGAGCCAACCAGCCGCTCGACCTCCTTGAGGAATGACGGGCGATTGAGCAGGCCGGTCATCTGGTCGGTCGTGCTCAGATAGACCAGCTCACGCGACAGCGCAGCAAGGCGTTTATGCTGACGTTGAAAATACCAGATTGTCGGTGATGCTGCGGCGACAGTTATCGCACCTGAGATGATCATTTCGAACCGCAGACGCTCAGGTTCAAAGTTGGCGTAGTAACTGACAATCAGCAGCTGGACGACGCCGAAGACGAAGAAGAACGCCACCAGCGGATGCGACATGAATATGCGCCTGACGCTCAGCACACTAAGAATCCTAAAAAAATGCGAACAAACAAAATTCCCTAACGTAAGTCTTATGCTCACCCGGTTAAGAATTTGCTGCCTGATTGAGCGGTGTCTTACACAGGTTCACAATTTTTTGGCGGGCCGCACATCCCCGTTATCCACACCACCCCACCACAAGATGTTGTGGTCGTACAATTCATACAAACGAATCGTTGACGCTCCGGATCGAGTCGTCTTTTATGGCTCATGCGTCTTGTGTGTTGGCGCGGCGCGGGGATGATCCTCCGCCTGTTCTTCCCCGATTTCCAAGGTTTCTGACGGGTCAGCTCCGCTTCAGGCGGCGCTCGAAACCGTTCGCTTTCTGTTGTCAAAATTTGGGAGGTTCTGGTGGCGGAAACAGGTTGTTAATACTATATTTAGTGATTGGAGTGACGCTCGCCACCAGATACAGATCAGGCCTCGCAAAGCGAGAATCACCTGACAGGTGTCGAGACGGTCTGATCGCGAACCCAGAATGAGGCTTCGCGATGCGGATTGTGCGGGAATTGGGACAGATGCAGCACCGGCAGCGGCGCTGACTATTCGGGGATGGGCCGGCGGGCCCGGGTGTTAACGAGGACAGCCGGAACGCCGCCCCTATATATGGGGATTGAAGGGATAATCTGATGCGGATCGAGCGGCGTTTCACGAAAGATACACAGTCGGCCTATGGCGGGATCGCATTCCGCAAGGCTCTGTCGGAAATCAAGAACCCCGACGGTTCGGTGGTGTTCCGCCTCGACAATATCGACGTGCCTGAGCAGTTCTCCCAGGTTGCTTCCGACATTCTGGCCCAAAAATATTTTCGCAAGGCTGGCATTCCGGCTCGGCTGAAAAGGATAGAGGAAACCGGTGTTCCGTCGTTCCTGTGGCGCTCGGTCGCCGATGAGGCGGAGCTGGCCAAGCTGCCCGAGGGCGAGCGCTATGGTTCGGAAACCGACGCACGTCAGGTCTTCACCCGCCTCGCCGGCACCTGGACCTACTGGGGCTGGAAGGGCGGCTACTTCAAGTCGGAAGACGATGCGCGCGCCTTCATGGACGAGCTGTCCTTCATGCTCGCCACCCAGCGCGTTGCGCCCAACTCGCCGCAATGGTTCAACACCGGCCTGCACTGGGCCTATGGCATTGACGGCCCCGGCCAGGGCCATTTCTATGTCGACCCGTTCACCGGCAAGCTGACCAAGTCGAAGTCGGCCTATGAACACCCGCAGCCGCACGCCTGCTTCATCCAGTCGGTCGCCGACGACCTCGTCAACGAGGGCGGCATCATGGATCTGTGGGTGCGCGAGGCGCGCCTGTTCAAATATGGTTCGGGCACCGGCTCCAATTTTTCGCATCTGCGCGGCGAAGGCGAAAAACTGTCGGGCGGCGGAAAATCATCCGGCCTGATGAGCTTCCTCAAGATCGGCGACCGGGCAGCTGGCGCAATCAAGTCTGGCGGCACCACGCGCCGCGCGGCAAAAATGGTCATCGTTGACGCCGACCATCCCGACATCGAAGCCTTCATCGACTGGAAGGTGAAGGAAGAGCAGAAGGTGGCCGCGCTCGTCACCGGCTCCAAGGTGGTCAAGCAGCATCTCACCAAGATCATGAGCGCCTGCGTCAACTGCGAAGGCCCGGCCGGCGACTGCTATGATGCCAACAAGAACCCAGCGCTGAAGCGCGCGGTCAAGGACGCCAAGAAACAGTCGGTTCCGGAAAACTACATCCAGCGTGTCATCCAGTTCGCCAAGCAGGGCTACACCGCGCTCGACTTCCAGACCTATGACACCGACTGGGATTCCGACGCTTACCTGACCGTCTCGGGCCAGAACTCGAACAATTCGATCTCGCTGAAGGACGACTTCCTGCGCGCTGTTGAGACCGACGGCGACTGGAGCCTCACCGCCCGCAAGGACGGCAAGGTGATGAAGACGCTGAAGGCGCGCGATCTGTGGGAAAAGATCGGCTACGCCGCCTGGGCGTCGGCAGATCCTGGCCTGCACTACAACACCACGATGAACGACTGGCACACCTCGCCCGCCGGCGGCCCGATCCGCGGCTCGAACCCGTGCTCGGAATACATGTTCCTCGACGACACCGCCTGCAACCTCGCCTCGATCAACCTGCTGCCCTATCGCAATGCCGACGGCACGGTCGACATCGAGGCTTACGAGCACACCGCCCGCCTGTGGACGATGGTGCTCGAAATCTCGGTCATGATGGCGCAATTCCCGTCCAAGGAGATCGCAAAACTCTCCTATGACTACCGCACGCTTGGCCTCGGCTACGCCAATATCGGCGGCCTGCTGATGACGTCGGGCATTCCTTATGACTCCGACGAGGGCCGCGCCATCTGCGCCGCGCTCACCGCGATCATGACCGGTGTGTCCTATGCAACCTCGGCTGAAATGGCGGCTGAACTCGGCGCTTTCCCCGAATATGACAAGAACGCGACCTCGATGCTGCGCGTCATGCGCAACCATCGCCGCGCGGCTTACGGCGACAGGGACGGCTACGAAAAGCTGTCGGTCAATCCGGTGCCGCTGGTCCATGCCGATCTCAGGCAGACCGCACTTGGCGAGCACGCCAAGGCCGCCTGGGACCGCGCCATCGAGCTCGGCGAAGAGCACGGTTTCCGCAATGCCCAGGCCACCGTCATCGCGCCCACCGGCACGATCGGCCTCGTCATGGATTGCGACACCACCGGCATCGAGCCCGACTTCGCGCTGGTGAAGTTCAAGAAGCTGGCCGGCGGCGGTTACTTCAAGATCATCAACGCAGCCGTGCCGGAGGCGCTGCGCACGCTCGGATATTCGGAAGCCCAGATCGCCGAGATCGACGCTTACGCGGTCGGCCACGGCAATCTGAACCAGGCGCCGGGCGTCAATCCCTCGACGCTCAAGGCCAAGGGTTTCACCGACGAAAAGATCGCCCAGCTCAACGGCGCGCTGAAGCAGGCCTTTGACATCAAGTTTGTCTTCAACAAGTGGACGCTCGGCGAAGACTTCATGAAGTCCGCGCTCGGCTTCACCGGCGAGCAGCTTGGCGATCCGTCCTTCGAAGTGCTGCCGGCGCTCGGCTTCACCAAGAAGGAGATCGAAGCCGCCAACATCCATGTCTGCGGTGCGATGACGCTGGAAGGCGCGCCCTTCCTCAAGACCGAACATTACGCGGTGTTCGACTGCGCCAATCCTTGCGGCAAGATCGGCAAGCGTTACCTCTCGGTTGAATCGCACATCCGCATGATGGCGGCTGCCCAACCCTTCATCTCGGGCGCGATCTCCAAGACCATCAACATGCCGAACGAAGCGACCGTCGAGGACGCCAAGAACGCCTACATGCTGTCCTGGAAGCTGGCGCTCAAGGCCAACGCGCTTTACCGCGATGGTTCAAAGCTGTCGCAGCCGCTCAACGCCTCGCTGATCGCCGACAATGACGACGAGGAAGACGAGGCCGTCGAGACCCTGGTTGCCCAGCCCGCTGCTGCGCGGGCCGCCCAGGTCACCGAGCGCATCGTCGAACGGATCGTCGAGCGTGTGGTGCGCGACCGCGAAAAACTGCCGAACCGCCGCAAGGGATACACCCAGAAGGCAATCGTCGGCGGCCACAAGGTCTATCTGCGCACCGGCGAGTTCGACGATGGCCGCCTCGGCGAAATCTTCATCGACATGCACAAGGAGGGTGCAGCCTTCCGTGCGATGATGAACAACTTTGCCATCGCCATCTCGCTTGGCCTGCAATATGGCGTGCCGCTCGACGAATATGTTGAAGCCTTCACCTTCACCAAGTTCGAGCCGGCCGGCATGGTCGTCGGCAATGACGCGATCAAGAACGCCACGTCGATCCTCGACTACGTGTTCCGCGAACTCGCCGTCTCCTATCTGGAGCGCCGCGATCTCGCTCACGTCGACACGTCCGACTTCTCCAATACCGCGCTTGGCCGTGGCATCGAGGAAGGCAAGGCGTCGGCCTTCTCCAAGGGTCTGACGCGTGGCCACAAGCCGACGCTGGTGCGCGCCGGTTCCGCCAACGAGCCTGTTGGGCAGGCTGGCAAGCCGGCCGGAGGCACGGCCCCTGCCCGCACATCCGCCCCGACCGCTTACGCCGGGGCCACCGTGCTGGCGCTGCAGGCGGCAGTTGCCGAGCGGCACGATGAATCGGTCGCCTATCGCCGTGACTATGAGGACCGGGCCAAGGAACTGGCGGAAGACATCGCCTTTGATGAATCCGCCGACGAAGCGTCCGAACGTGTCGCCGACGCCACGTCAGGCCGGGCGGCCTATGCCGAGCCAGCGCCCGCCGTCACCGGCGACCTGTTCACCGACAAGGCGCAGGCGCAGGCCGCCGACGCCAAGACCGTGGCGGCCGACCGCCGCGCCCAGGCCATCCAGCAGGGCTACACCGGCAACATGTGCACCGAGTGCTCCAACTTCACCATGGTGAGGAACGGCACATGCGAAAAGTGCAACACGTGTGGGTCGACGAGCGGGTGCAGCTGATCTGAGGGTTGTGGAGAGCTGAAATCAAAAACGAGGGGCCCGCATTTGCGGGCTCTTTGCTTAGGGACACCTAATGACATCGAGAACAGCGAATGAATCTTTCGAGCATTTCAAGAACAGCATGGGCGAAGAATTAGGAAATTACTTCCACCATACACGCCAAGAATTGCTTTGGACGGCATCAATTTGGGATGTTCATGAAGTCTTGTTTAGTTCGCCAGAAAGCGTTGCCGTCCTCAATGAAGAGAATGGTGGTCTAGCTTTCAAATTGCAGACAATATTGTTAGAATACACTGTAATTGGCGTCTGCCGGCTTACCGACCCAGCTAGGCAAAAGCGTGGAAACAACACTACGATTCTAGCGTTTCCGGACCTTATTGATGCAGGAATATTGGCCGAATGTCGAAAGCGTATTTCAATAGCAAAAAAATGTTCGACGCCATTGAGGGATTGGCGAAATCGCAAGATCGGTCATGCCGACTTCGACCTAAAAAAGGGAACCGCCAAGCCGCTAGAATCGATAACGCGCAAATCTGTGACTGAAACAATTGCCCGAATTCATGATGTTCTTCATCTACTGTCAATGCACTATTGTGACACAAATTTGGGTTTGATTGGAATCGGGGACGATGATGCTTTGCAGCTTATTGTTTCACTAATGGAATCAAAGCGAATGAAGGAGATTCGGAACAATGAGATAACGCCGCGCGACTTCGATTCATTGAATTTCCGTTTCCCAGAATGGCTACATTCAAATGATCCAATGGCACGCTATGATCTCAACCGCATTGCCAATATTCCGGTAGAGTAACTCGCATTTCATGCACTCACATTGACAATATTCACCACGTCTGACCATTTGGAAACCGCCGAGACCACCTTACATTGGCCTTGCGTACACCCCTCATCCGTCGCCTGTTTCCAGATCTCACTGTTGTTCGATCAGGGGCGACACCTTCTCCCACAAGGGGAGAAGGAAGAGCGGCGACCTTCGCGCCAATTTCCAACGTAGACGACTGGCCGAAACGCCAACGCCAGTCTCCCCCTTCGCCCCTTGTGGGGTGAGATCACCGGTTCGCCGAAGGCGAAATGAAAGGTCCAGTGGACCTTTCATAGGTGTCGAACGCCCGGAGCCATAGCGGAGGGCCGGGTTCACCCCGAAGTTGCGGATGCAACTGAGGAAAAAGGTGACGGATGAGGGGTCGTTTTCACCGCCACCCGTCCAGCGTTCGATCCTTCACGTAGCCAATGATCGTATCGCAGACGGCATCGAGATCACGCAGCACATCGTCATTCCAGAAGCGCAGGACACGAAAGCCCCTCGCCCTCAATTCTGCATCGCGTGCGGCGTCGCGCTCTGAACCCGCATGTTGCGTTCCGTCGATTTCAACGACCAGTCCCGCCTCGACGCAGACAAAATCGACTACATAGCGTCCCACCGGCATCTGACGTCGAAACTTGATCCGGTCGAGTTTCCGCGACCGCAGTTCTCGCCACAGCCGTTCCTCCGCCTCGGTCATCTCACGGCGCAGTTTTCGTGCAAACTGCCGCTTGTCATCGCGGACAGGCTGATGCGGCACCGCCGGCCTCCCCTTCTCCCCTTGTGGGAGAAGGTGTCACCCCGAAGTTGCGGATGCAACTGAGGAAAAAGGTGACGGATGAGGGGTGCATTAGATTGCCTCACAAAAAAATCTCAAAAAATCTCTCCCCCTCCCTCACGCCGCCCCCACAATGTCTCCAACACAAACGGAGACACACATGGCAAGGGAGGGAAGACAAGACAGCAGACTGACAATGCTTCACCGCATCGTCGCGATGCTGTTTGCGCTCTCCGCTCTGGCCGAGCGCACGACAAAACGCTCGCGTCCCATTCGCCGCGCGTTGTGCTGGATTCTCGGCCTCGTCATTTTTCCCGTCCGGGAAATGATCTCCGAAACCGGGCTCGAACTCGGCTTCGACATCGTCTTCTCCGACATCGACCTGACGGGCTCCGACGACAGCGCGGACGACCTGATGCGCATTGCCTCAGCCTTGAGTGAACTTGGCCGGGCGCTTGAATTCCTCGTCAACCACATCGAGCAACTCGATCTCGCCGAGCGCGAAGTGGCGCTGCAAGCCATTTCGCGCCACGTCACGCGCTGCCTCACCCCGCTCATGCCAGAGTTCAACATCCCATTAGGCCGGACGCCCTACTTCGACACGTCCTGAGCCCCCTGCCCGGCAAAAGCCGGGCCGATTAAGCCGCCAGAGGTTCTGATTCAACAATCCGTGCGCGACCGCCTTCCTTGGCGGCGTAGAGTGCGGCGTCGGCGCTACGGACAATGTCGTCGACATTGCCGCCCTCGCCGCTGTGACACAGGCCGCCGCTCAGCGACAAAGTCAGGCTCTGGCCATCGAATTGCATCGGCGTCTGCTGCATCGACTTCACCATGTAGGTCGCAATCCGGTACGCCACTTGCGGTGGGCAACGCTTGAGAATGATGAGAAATTCGCCGCCGCCATAACGCACGACATGGTCAGTCGCCCGCACCATCGATTTGAGACGTGCGGCCAATTCGGCCAGCACACGGTCGCCAATGCGGTGGCCATAGGTCACGTTGATTGACTTGAAGTTGTCGATGTCGAGCACCAGGATCGAGGCAATGAAACCGGCGTCGATTTCGCGCTGCAGCTCGTCAAAAAAAGCCAGCGCCGCTCGGCGGTTGTGTAGACCCGTCAGCGCATCATGGCTCGCCGCGCGCGACAGCCCGAGGCTCTGGCTGGCGATCGTGCTGGCCTGTTCAGCGAGTTCGCGGCTAGCCAGCACATGATCCAGTTGCGACATCACCAGGCCAGCAAAACCTTGCAGGTCGGTGGCGTCTTCGCTTGAAAATTGGCGGGGCTCGACATCCAGCACACAGAATGTGCCGAGGTTGTGACCGTTGCTGGTGCGCAACGGAGCAGCGGCGTAGAAGCGCAGACCTTTTTCGGCGGCCACCAGCAGGTTCGTCATCGAGTTGGGATCTTCGCGCAGATCGTTGGCGATGTAGCACTCACTCCCCATGATCGCCGATGCGCACAGGCCCGGACCACGATCGACCTGTCGCAAATCGCCCAGCCCATATGCGGACTTGAACCAGACGCGGTCGTTGTCGACCAGACTGACGATGGCGATCGGCATCGAAAAGAAGCGCGCCGCCATTCGTGTGATTTCGTCAAAGGCGTCTTCGCGTGGCGTGTCGAGGATGCCGTATGATTGCAGGGCGGCGAGCCGCGCCAGCTCATCGCATGGCATCTCCGGCTGCTCGGATAGTCCAGGCAATACAACCATTGAAATAAGAACCCGCTCCAGATTGGGTTCGTATTATCGGGTGCAATCGTTCACGAAATGGAAAAAATGCCCCCTGCAAGTAAAATTTGCCGGGACCAATCACTAACGGACAGTTACTGTCGGCGATAGAACTGGCTTCTTCATTCAATTAGCATCGATTGCTAAGCATTTATGGTTAACAGACCTTAAATGGATAAGATCCGGCGCGCCTCTTTGCGCCGGGAATCGCTTGCTACGCCGCCACCGGATCAGAAACGACAATGCGATCACGCCCGCCGTTCTTGGCGGCGTAGAGCGCAGCATCGGCGCTGCGCACCATGTCGTCCACCCGGCCGTCCTGGACGCTGTGGCACAAGCCACCGCTCACCGATATTGTCAGAGTGACGTCACCGGCAATTATCGGGGTTTGCGCAACGCTCTTGCGGATGCGCGCAGCAATATCCTGCGCTATTTTTGGCGGGCAGCGCCGCAGGATAATCAAGAATTCCTCGCCGCCGAATCGCACGACGTGATCGCTCCGGCGGACAGAGCTTTGCAGCCGTTTGGCGAGATCGACCAGAACAAGGTCGCCGACATGGTGGCCGTATGTGTCGTTGATCGACTTGAAATGATCAATGTCGAGCAGCAGCATAGAGGTGTCAAGGCCGTTGTCATTGTCGCTCTGCACTTCGTCGAAGAAGGTGCTGACCGCCGTTCGGTTATACAATCCGGTCAACGCATCATGATTTGCGGCGTGAAGCAGGCCGACATTCTGAGTGGCGATGGTGTTGGCCTGGCTGGCAATCTCGCGCGTCGCCAGCACATTGTCCATCTGCGCCATCACAAGCCCGGCAAAACGTTTGAGATCGGCGGCATCGGCTTTGGAAAATGGGCGCGGCTTGAAATCGAGAACGCAAAACGTGCCGAGATTATTGCCCTTTTTGGTCTTCAGCGGCACCGCTGCATAAAACCGGAAGCCGTTTTCACTGGCCACCAAAGGGTTCGCCAGGGAGTTCGGGTCTTCGCGCAAATCACGGGCGATGTAGCAGCCATCCTGCATGATCGCCGAAGCGCACAAGCCCGGTCCTCGCCCTATCTGCCTGACATTGCCCAATCCATGAGCCGACTTGAACCAGACCCGGTCACTGTCGACAAGACTGACAATGGCGATGGGCGTGTCGAAAAATTTCGACGCCAGGCGCGTTATGTCATCAAACGCCCCGTCACGCGGCGTATCGAGAATGCTGTAGGACCTCAATTCGGCGAGCCTGGCTGGCTCGTCCCGCGGTATGCCCAATTGCGCGGACTGTGCGGATACGTCTTCCACTGCCGTGGATCTCCAGTTCAACCTGATTCATGACGCTAGGCCACAATCGTTCACGAAACGGAAAGATTTTTTGGCCTGGAGATTTTCACCATGCGAAAAGGTTTACGTAAGGTTGCCCGCGAGGATCTGGATCGGCCAATTCCATTGTCTGGACCAATCATCTAGCAATCTATGTTTCCGCCTGCCGCACCGGCTGCGCGCGTTTCAGTCTGGCCCTTTCTGTAAACAGTCAATGGCGGCGATCTGGAATTTGGCCAGTTGACAGAATTTCCTGCGCCGGAAAAGGTGGCGGCATCGCCGGTTGAATGCAATGCAGAAGCTGTTGCCCGGCTGAAACAGAGGAACTTGACGATGAAACTGTCAGACTTGCTGGATTCGCTGACCGATGGCGCCCGCAAACTGGAGGCCCAGCTGGACGATTGGCAAAAGTCTCTTTCTGTGCAGGGAGAAGAAGCCGTGGCCAAGGCCAAGGAATGGCAGAAGACGGCTGAAGCTCGCGGCGAGGAATGGTCCAAGCAGTTCCGGGCCTATGCCGACAATGTCGACGATGATCTGAAGAAGCAGTGGGACAAGATCCAGTCAGGCTTCGACACACAAATGACGGCCGCTCGCGCCCAGGCTGACGAGTGGCGCTCGAAGGCCGAAAGCGCTGACGCCGAGACCACTGCCAAGTGGCACGAAGCCTATGCAGCGAACATGGTCGCACTGGCCAAGCGTGCAGAAGAAGAGGCATCAAAGGCAATTGCCGGCGCAACCGAAGCCCGCGCCAAGGCGACTGCAAAGAAGGCCTGAGCCAGGCGCCGGCCTGTTGAACGGCGGCCATGGCGGCCGCCGTTTTGCGTTTTGCGTCAGGCGCGCCTGGCCGGCTGAAGAACCCCGTCAAGATATACGGAGACGATTGTGTGGTCGCTTGGCCAGTTCTCCGCGGCCACCGGCGTGATCTGCGCCTGGATGCAGCGCCACCGGCCGTCTTCATGCAGATAGGTATCGGTGTAGGCCGCCATTGCGGTCTGCTCGCGCCCATCCAGCCTCTCAACATATTTGTTCATGGCCGACACCAGGGCGACGTTCCCGAACACGGAGATCTGTTCGTCGCGCGTGTCCCAATATGGCAGGATCGCCGAGTCGAAACCGGCCGCCCAGTTTTTCAGATAGGTTGCCCGGCCGATCCGCGCGCCGCTTCCCGAGATGTAGGCGAAGCGGGGATGGATCAGCGCGTCGTGGGCAACGACGTCATTATGGACGAAGTTTGAAATGAACTGGGCGTTCAGGCGGCGCAACGTGTCGAGCGGTTCGGTCATGCGCACAGATTGCAGCGGAAAGTCCGGCGCGACTTGGGGAATATTGCTATTGTTTGTGCATGAGCAGTTCCGCCTCAAACTTGCAGATTGCCGTGGGTGATGGATGGCGGCTGTCGCGGATCGAGTGCTGCGCAAGAGCATCAGACCGGCCGTTTGAGGAAGTCCACGGCGCACATTTGATGGCAATCGTCGAACGAGGTTCGTTTTCCTATTCTGGCGCACGCGGTCGGGCGCTGTTGCATGGCGGCTCCGTTCTCACGGCCCATGCTGGCCAGTGCTATTGCTGCGCTCACAATCGGGATGGCGGCGATACCTGTCTCGCCCTGCAAATCGATAACGTCCGGTTTGAGGAGATTGCCGCGTTTGCGGCCGGCAGCAGCAGATTTGTCTTTCCTGCCGCCGCCTATCCGTTGCACGGCAGTTTAATGGCGGGCGCGGCGCAGCTTGCAACGGTCCGGAATGCAGCAAGGCTGCAAGATGTGGTATTCGAGTTCGCCACACAATTGCTCTGCCTGTCGGCTGGAGTGTCTCAGGACAGACCGGCTTCACTTGCCAACACACTGCGCATTGAAACTAGTTTACGTCATGCAGACGCCCGCCTTGGCGAAAGACTGACGCTGGATGAACTTGCAAGCTGCGCCGGGCTCAGCCGGTTTCACTACGCACGGCTGTTCAAGACGATCGTCGGCACATCGCCTTATGACCACATACTGAAGCAAAGACTTTTTCGCGCCGCGCGCCTGCTCGCAGACACAAGACGCCCGGTCCTGGACATCTCGCTGGATTGCGGTTTTGGCGATCTTTCGACATTCAATGCGGCGTTCAGATCCCATTTCGGGCAGACACCTGGCGCCTTCAGGCGAAACAGCACCAGCTAGATCGTTTCAGGCGAAACGCCGCGCGAATGCGACGCACAGCACCACCAGTCCGGTCGCAGCGATCATTGTCCACGCAACCGGTTCGCCCAGCAAGAATCCGGCGAGCGCCAGCCCGAAGAACGGTTGCAGCAATTGCAGCTGGCCAATGCTGGCGATACCGCCAAGCGCCAGGCCGCGATACCAGAATACAAAGCCGACAAGCATCGAGAACACCGACACATAGGCGAGCCCAAGCCATTCCGGCACGGTGACATCTCCGAAGGTGACGGGCCAGACAGAAAGCATGACGACGGCCATCAAAGGCGCCGCCAGCAAGAGTGCCCAAGAAATGACCTGCCAGCCTCCCAGCCGCCGTGACAGCACGGCGCCCTCGGCATAGCCCAGGCCACAGATCAGCACCGCAGCGATCATCAGGAGGTCGCCTGTCGGCGAAGCTTCGCCGCTGCCACTCACGGCAAATGCAGCCACTGTGGCGCTGCCTGCAATCGAGAAGAGCCAGAAGAGCGGCTTTGGACGCTCACCTCCACGCAACACTCCAAAGATCGCAGTGGCAAGCGGCAGCAGTCCGATGAACACGATGGAGCGTGCCGAGGTGATGTGCTGCAGTGCGAGAGCGGTCAACAGCGGGAAGCCAACGACGACGCCTAGCGCCGTAATCGCGAGAGGACCAAGGTCGGCGCGTCCGGGCCGCCTCTGCCGCAGGGCAAACAGCAGCAGCATCGCCAACATGGCTGCGATGACCGCCCGCGCTGATGTCAGGAACAGTGGCGAGAACCCACCAACTGCGACACGTGTCGCCGGCAGCGAGCCGCTGAAGATGACGACGCCCAGCATTCCATTGGCCCAGGCTTCAAATGTTGGCCGCATGATCTGCCCCTTTGCATTGCCGCCGCGAGGTAGCAGAGCGCATCTGGGCAAGACAGCGACAATCCAATACAATTGGAACAAACTGTACTGGACAAAACTGCAACACAGATGCGCGCGCAAAACACTGAAGGGCAAGCCGGATCACTGATCGAACGAGTGACTGGAGTAGTCAGGCAGCGGATTGCCAACCGCACTCTGGCCGCCGGCGACCGGTTGCCTTCCATCCGTGTGATGGCTGAAGCAATGTCGGTGTCTGCGTCGACTGTGGTTGAAGCCTACGACCGGCTGGCGGCTGACGGGACGATACGCGCGCGGCGAGGGTCAGGCTTTTATGTTGCGACAAATACCCTGCCCGCGCTTTCACTTGCCGGCGGACAAGCCAGACTGGAGCGAGACATCGATCCGTTCTGGGTGTCGAGCCAATCGCTTGACGTTGATCCGTCTGCCTTGAAACCGGGTTGTGGTTGGCTGCCGGCGGACTGGATGCCGGTCGACGCCATCCGCAAGGCGTTGCGTGCGCTCACACGCGCCGGCAATACCGTGCTGACGGACTACGGCACGACCCGCGGCGCTTCAGTATTGAGGCGGCTGCTGGCGGCGAGATGCGCGAGCGACGGGCTTGAGATTTCGCCAGATTGCATCCTGCTGACCGGTTCGGCGACACAGTCGGTTGACCTGATCTGCCGCCTGCTGCTGCGTCCTGGCGACACGGTGCTGGTAGACGACCCATGCTATTTCAACTTCCGGGCGCTGCTGCGCGCGCATCAGGTCAAGATTATCGGCGCGCCATGGACCCAGGCAGGGCCGGACATTTCGACGTTCGAACGGTTGGCGGCCAGCGAAAAGCCCCGCCTCTATGTCACCAACTCGGCTCTGCACAATCCGACCGGTGCGACCATGTCGGCCCAAAATGCTCATAAAGTGCTTGTCGCAGCCGCAGCGAACGACATCACAATCATCGAAGACGACACTTTTGTCGATTTTGAACCCGAGCCGTCGGCCCGTCTGGCAGTGTTCGACGGGCTGGACAGAGTGATCCGCGTCGGAAGTTTCACCAAGACCCTGTCAGCCGCGGCGCGTTGCGGCTTCATTGCGGCGCGGCAGGACTGGATTGACGAATTGGCCAATCTTCAACTCGCTTCCAATTTTGGCGGTCCGAGCCCGATTTCAGCAGAGATCGTCACGACACTGCTGGCCGGCGGGTCTTATCGCAAACATATTGAGCACCTGCGGCACAGGCTGTTGAAGGCACAACGTGAAACGCTTACGCGGCTGGCGACTATAGGTATCGAGCCGTGGACGTTACCCAGAGGTGGCTTCAATCTATGGTGCAGTCTGCCGGGTGACGTAAATTCAAGCGAGATGGCGCGGCGTGCGCTGGAAGATGGCATGGTGCTGGCGCCGGGCAACATCTACAGCGCATCACAATCGGCGGCAAACTACATGCGCCTCAACGCCGCCCAATGTGGCGACGCGAGTCTGATGGCGAAGCTGGAACGAGCCATGAACCGCGCGATGGATCGCGCCTGATTCTCAAGGCATTGGCTCGCGCAGGAATTCCTCGATCGAACGGGCAGACCCGACCGGGTCAGTGACAAGGAACAGATGACCGTCGTCGATCAGTTGCAGCCGCGATCTCGGAATGAAGGTTGCCAGCATGCGCGCGTTGATGACCGGCACCAGAGGATCGTCTGTTCCTGCCATGATCAGGGTCGGCTGCTTCAGCGTCCAGAGCCAAGGCAGGCTGGTCCACCCACTCATTGCGAACAGCTGCAGCATATAGCCGTACTGACTTGCGCCCTTCATCGCGCTGGCATGGCGCGTGATCAAAGTCGGATCGGTGCGGAAGGAGCCGCCATAAATCTCGGCAGCGATAGAACGCATGTAGCCAGCATCGGTGTAACGTTTGACGCTGGCCATTTTCATCAGGACATTTGGCGCGCCGGGCACCATCGTGATGCCTGGGGCCGTTGCGGCCAAGATCAGCTTGCGGCACATTTTCGGGTATTGGTAGGCGAATTGCTGCGCCATTCCCCCGCCCCACGACACGCCTGAGACGTCACACTGATCAAAACCAATCTGCTCCATCAGGTCGTGCGCCAGCCGCGCCATGGTACCTGGGCGATAGGGAAGGTTCGGCGCAGGCGAACCGCCAACGCCGGGGATGTCGAATATGACAGCCGCAGTGTCGTCAAGCGCGTTCATGAAGGGTTCGGCAAGTTCAAGGTTGGCGCCGATGCCGTTGAACATCAGAAGCGGCGGACGGTCCGACGTGCCTTCGCGGATACCGACCCTCAACTTCTGGCCATCCACTTCGAACATGCCGATATGCATCGCCGATTCGGCCGTGCCACGACGCTGCTTTTCCGCAACTTTCACCATGCTATTCCCCTCAGCGCCCATTACGGCTCAAAAACATAAGTGCCAGGCGCAGGACCGATGTCCTTGAACTTGGCGTTACCGGCCTTTTTCGACGCGTCCACTTCTGTGCCGGAACGTTCCTTCAGCCGCTCCGCCCAGTCAAGCCACCACGAGCCTTCCTTTTTCTCTGCCGTCTTCACCCATTCCTCGGGATCCGTTGCGCCTGCAACTCCCTTGACGTACCAGGACTTCGGGTTCCCCGGAGGATTGAGCAAGCTCTGCAGATGGCCGGAGTTGGACAAGATGAAAGTTGTCTTATCGCCGTAAAGACGCGCGGTCTGATAGACAGCCTTCCACGGTGTGATGTGGTCGGTGGTGCCGGCGATCACATACGTGTCGAGCTTCACCTTCTTCAGGTCAATCGGCACGCCTGCGATGGTCATTTTCCCGCCATTTACGAACGGATTTGTGAAGATCAGGTCGAGGAAGTCGGCGTGCAACTGTGCCGGCAGCCGGGTGGTGTCGGCATTCCAGAAAAGGACATCGAATGCAGGCGGCTTGTTTCCGAGCAGATAGTTGTTGACCCAATAGTTCCAGATCAGGTCGTTCGGCCGCATCCAGGCGAACATTTTTGCCATGTCCTGGCCATCGAGAACGCCGCGCGCCTTGGACATCTGCTTTGCAGCCATCACCGTTTCGGGCGTGACAAGCGCAGCCATGTCGTTGTCTGTCTTTGCTTCCGTGTCGAGCACACACACGGCAAGGAAGTTCGATTCGATCTTCTTTTGTTTCTTGCCTGCAAGGTAAGCGAGATAGGTCGACAGCGTGATGCCACCCGAGCAGGAGCCCATGATGTTGGCTGAATCTGCGCCTGTGATCGCCAGAGCGGCATCAACTGCCTCGTCAAGCGCGAGGATGTAGGTCTCCAGCCCCCAATCGGCCTGTTCCTTGGTCGGGTTGCGCCAGGAGATGCAGTAAGGCTGAATGCCATTCGAGGTGAGGAACTTGATCATCGACTTTTCGGGTGCCAGATCGACTGAATAATATTTGTTGATCTGGGGCGGCACGATGATGAAGGGTTTTTGATAGACCTTCTCGGTCGTCGGTGCGTAGACGATCAGCTCAAGCACCTCGTTGCGGAACACAACGCTGCCCGGCGAATTCGCGACATTCTTGCCGACCTGGAACTTCGATGCGTCGACCGACGACGGCAGGCCGCCATTCTTGGTCATATCGTCGAAGAAGTTCTTCAGGCCAGAAACGGCGCTCTTGCCGCCCGAATCGACGAATGTTTTCAAGGCAGTCGGGTTGAGCACAGGATTGTTCGACGGAGCCATGGTGTCGACAAAGATCGAGGTGACGAGGCGCGCGCGCGCTGCGTCCTTCTCATCAAGTTCCGTCTTGTCCACCAGATCCGTCACAGCCTTTGACCAGGCCATATAGGACTGGGCCAGCGCCTTGTGCACGCTGCTCGACTTCCAGGCCGGGTCGGCGAAGCGCCGATCCTTGGGATCAACCTCGATTTCCGACTGGCCGGTCATGATCTTGGTTACGTCGGTTGTAAACGTCATCCATTGCTGGACGAAATTCTGCGGCTCCGTCGTCATGGCGCGGATCGCCTTGCCGGCTGCTTCCATCAAATCCTGTGGCCGCATCGCGACAAGAGGATTTAGGGCCAGTGTGTTCTGCGACGCGCTTTCGGCGATCTGTTCGGAAAGCGATTTGTCTCTTTCTCTGTCGGCCATAACTCAGTTCCCCTTCTTTGAAGGCGGGCCAGCAACCAGCATAGCCAGCGTCTCGGCGATCGCAGCAGGCTTGTCCTCGCCCTCAATCTCGATTGTGTTCGAGCATTTCATCAGAAACTGACCCGGGCTCTTTGGTTCAAAGGATACAAGCGTCGAACGCATCCGCACCTTCTGCCCTGCCTTGACAGGAGTCAGGAAGCGAACCTTGTCCAGACCATAGTTGAACGCGGCAACCGTTCCCTGGGGAACAGCGCCAATGTCGTAGGACATGGGAGCGATCAGCGAAAGCGTCAGATAGCCGTGCGCGATAGGCGCGCCAAACGGGCTCATCTTTTTGGCCTTTTCGACGTCAATATGAATCCACTGTTTGTCGTTGGTGGTCTCGGCAAACTCGTTGATCATCCCCTGATCGACTGTGATCCAGGATGATACGCCCAACTCCTTGCCAACAAGGCCAGGCATCGATTCAAACGTAAATGCGGACATTGCTCCTCCCTGCCAGAAACTGCTTCTGGAATGCCGTGTTGCCTAATCTTAAACAGGCGTCATGCAATTGAAAAGCAGCGCGCTGGTTGAAAACAATGGCCAAACAGCCATCACAATGGCTATGTTTTGACAAGTGTCAAAGGTAAGAGCGGTTCCAGCAAGAATCAATCCGGATCAAAGCCATGCCTATGCAGCGGGGCTACGATCTCATGGCCGAGCCCCTTGCGTTTTCCTGGCCATGCCTGAATGATTTAGACGCCTTTTGGGAGGGAATATCACGTGAAGGGTCTGACCGGTATCGACGCGACGTTTCTGTATATGGAAACGCCAGACACCCCGATGCATGTCGCGGGCCTGACTCTTTATGAGAAGCCAGCCAAACTTGAAGGTTCGTTCTTCGAACATTTCAAGGCTTTCTTCCTTGAACGAATTCACCTGGCGCCGATCTTTGAGAAGAAGCTCGCCCGCCGGGTGCTGGAACTCGACCATCCAGGCTGGGTGGATGCCGGCGAGATGGATTTCGACTATCACCTCAAAGAGATTACGCTGCCTGCGCCAGGCAACTGGGAGCAACTGGAAGAGCTGGTTGCCGAGCAGCATGCGATTCACCTCGATCGGAGCAAGCCACTCTGGCAGTTCACGGTGGTCGATGGTCTCGATAGCGGGCTGGTCGCGATCTATACAAAGATCCATCACGCCGCGGTCGATGGCGGCGGCGGCATGGCCATTGCGGCCGCGATGTATGACATGGGGCCAACGCCGCGAAAGGTGAAACCGCCCTTGCCAAAGAAGCCGGTCCGGGTGCCGACTATCGAGGAGCGCGCCATTCTCGGCATCAATGACGTGATCCAGAGTCTTGCCCGGCAGCACTTGAAGGCCATGGAGGCGATTCCGCAGTTTCTCGGCACGATGACGGATATGCTTGCGCCCAAGAAAGAAGGTGGATCCGGCTCCGGGCCGAGCAGCCTGCCGGGCATTCCCGACGTGCTTGCACCCAAGACCCCGTTCAATGTCAGCGTTACAAAGCAAAGATCGTTCGCGGCTCGCGAAGTGTCGCTGGCGGACGCCAAGATGGTCGCAAAGGCGACGGGCACCAAGATCAACGATGTGGTGATGGCTATCTGCTCCGGGGCAATCCGCAATTATCTGGAAGCGATGAAGAAGCTGCCGAAGAAGCCGCTCGTGGCTTTCGTGCCGATTTCGCTGCGTGCGCCCGGAGACGAAGATTCGAGCAATCAGGTGTTTGGCATGCTGTGCCCGATCGCCACCGAAATCGCCGATCCGCTTGAAAGGCTGCAAGCGATCAAGAAGCTCTCGGTCGAATCCAAAAACCTGGCCGGCTCCGTCAAGGACGTATCGCCGAAAGACTTCACGTTGCTTGGCGCTCCGATCCTGCTGCCCGGGCTGGCGCAGCTTTATGGCAGCAGCGGCCTGGCAGACGTAATGCCATCGACCACCAACCTGACTATCTCCAACGTGCCTGGCCCGCCGATCCCGGTATTTTGCGCCGGCGCCAAGGTCGTAGCCATGTATCCGGTTTCGATCCCCGTGCATGGCATCGCGCTGAACATTACCGTGCAGTCCTATGTCGACAAGCTCGACTTCGGAATCACGGCCGGTCGAAAGGCCCTGCCGGATGCTGATAAGCTCGCGGATTTGTTCGCACCTGCACTCGCTGAATTGAAGACTGCAGCATTGGCGCAGCAAACAAACGGTTAGTTATCACTAACATACGTTGGCCTTTTCGCGATTGCGAAGCAGTTAACGCGTTGATTTTGCAATGTTGCTGCGGTGCAACATTGCAATTTTGTGCATTGCACCATTTTTGTTGCAATGCCGATTGACGAGTGTTATATCCTCTGCACAGAATGAGTGGTTATCCGGCTCAGTTCGTCTTGCCGGGCAGAGGAGATCGAATGACTGCGCATGCCCAGCCTTTGAAAGCCCCGTCCAAACTGCTTATGGCGCTTGAGCTGCGGGCCCTGCCCGAACTGGGGGGCTTCTTCGCCACCCTGCCGCTTCTGGCGGCTTCAGCCCCGCGTGGCGACGGCCATCCGGTCATCGTCTTGCCTGGCCTTGCCACAAGCGACCGCTCGACGGTTGCGCTGCGTACGTTCCTCAAGTCGAAGGGCTATGATGTCTACGGTTGGGAACTGGGACGCAATTTTGGCCCCCTGCCCGGCATCGAAAGACGCATGATCGACAATCTCAAGCGCATCCATGAAGAGGCCGGTCGCAAGGTCTCTCTGATCGGCTGGTCGCTGGGCGGCATCTACGCGCGACAGCTTGCCAAAACTGTGCCTGACGCTGTGCGCCAGGTCATTACGCTGGGCAGCCCGTTCAATGGCGACCCGCGCTCGACGAATGCCTGGCGGCTGTATGAATTCACCTCCGGCCACAAGGTCGACAATCGTGAGGCCCATATGGGTGGAGCCTTGTCAGATGCGCCTCCGGTTCCCTCGACCGCGATCTACAGCCGCACCGACGGCATCTGCGCCTGGCAGACCTGCAAGGAAGCGCCGTCGGCCACAACTGACAATATCGAGGTTGAAGGCAGCCATTGCGGCCTTGGACACCATCCAGCTGCCGTCTATGCAGTTGCTGAAAAACTGGCTCAGCCTGAAGGCAAATGGGCCAAGTTTGATCGTTCAGGCTGGAAGGCGCTGGCCTTCCCGGACCCCAATCGCTGATTGACCAGCGCCGCCAGCTCTAATCGGCGCTGGCGACTGCTTCTTGACGGCCGACCCAGTTCCACCATTCGCTTTCTGAACCGCGGAACACGTTCAGGTCGATCTTGCCGTTGACACCCTGCGACAGGCCAGATCCCGAATATTGCCAGAACACCCACTTTCTGCCCGGATAGACCTTTGACGGGTGCTGGGCGACCGCGCGCAGCCAGAACGGATAGTTTGCGAACGCGCCCCGCAGATTGTCGTCGTAGAAATCCGGAGCAGTGTAGATGACGGGGCGTTGACCGTAATGCGCTTCGATCTTCTCCATGAAGACCTTCATTTTCTCGAGAACGCGCTCACGCGACGGACGCTTCTTGCAATCTGACAGGTGATTCCATTCGACATCGATTACCGGCGGCAGTGCTTCGGGATCACGCGGCACATTGCGGATGAACCAGGCCGCCTGCGAGCCGGCATCGCGGCACCAGTAGAAGAAGTGATAGGCGCCGCGCTTCAGCCCAGCCTGTTTGGCAGCCCGCCAGTTCTTGTTGAACATCGGATCAAGGTGGTCGCCGCCATCCGTCGCTTTGATATAGGCAAAATTGGCGCCTTGGGTGCGCAGTTTTGCCCAGTCGATATTGCCCTGCCAGCGCGAAACGTCCACGCCGTGCACCGGATAGTGCTTGGGCTTGGTCTTGCCAAAATTGATCGGCTTGGCGTCACGAAAACGCTGCGCCTGAACCTTGCCGCGTGCAGCACTTGCCTTGCGGACTGGCTTGGCCTTTTCGACAAGGTCTGTTTGCGCAACATCCTTTTCCTGCTCCTCGACGAGCGAGTTGATGGCGGGTTCGGGCTTGCTCTCCACAAGCGCAACTGCGCGAGTTGCCGGACGCAATTGTTCTGCCACAGGGGCGCTCAGGCCAGTATCGGGACGCTTCACTGAACTGGTGATTTCCTGGGACGGGACCGACGCAAAGTCGTCTATCCCCCGGCTTGCGGAACATGCGGACAATGCTGCAGTCGCTGCAAGTGCAGCAATCAGGGCTCTCAAACGCATACGGACTGTACTCGATACCAGACCAGACATAGCAGGCAGAAACAAACGCCCGGCGAAGGAGTGAGTCTTGCCGTTCAAATGCCAATAAAGTTTGAATCAACTTGGTTAAGATCGAACAGGGTTGTCCTGCCGCAACGAATTTCTCTCGAATTGGCATCCCCTTCTGGTCTAAAGCATGCCGCGTCCGACCGGCAAATCTCGACATCGCCGCCCGGATCACCTATGTAGGATTCACAGATTTATCAGTGCAGGCCACATCTGTTTGAGGCGGCACGCTAGGGAAGGCTGCGACATGAGCGCGATTGCACAATTCATCGACAACGAAGTGAAATCCAACGACGTTGTCCTGTTCATGAAGGGCACACCCGGGTTCCCACAATGCGGCTTTTCGGGTCAGGTCGTGCAGATCCTCGACTATATCGGCGTCGACTACAAAGGAATTAACATCCTGACATCGGACGAGCTTCGCCAGGGCATCAAGGAATATTCGCAGTGGCCGACGATTCCCCAGCTCTATGTGAAGGGCGAGTTTGTCGGCGGCTGCGACATTGTCCGTGAAATGTTTCAGGCTGGCGAGTTGCAGGCCTATTTCGACGAAAAGGGCGTCAGCGTCAAAGGCGCAGCCTGAGTTCTGGCGGCAACGCCACCCATTTTACTGTAGCGGCGCCCCGGTGGCGCCCTGATCGGGGATGCGCCCGCCAAGGCGCATCTCTTTTTTGCTTTTTTGATCGGAATGAACATGGACAAGCAGGTCGAGAGGTCGCCGGCGGCCGTCGAGGCTCTGCCGCGATGGGAATTCATTGCTCTGGCGGCCGCGTTGATGGCGCTGAATGCACTCGCCATTGACATCATGCTGCCGGCGCTGCCTGCAATCGGCGATGCGCTTGGGGTGACCGAGGAAAATCATCGCCAATACGTCGTCTCAGCCTATTTTGGCGGCATGGCGGCAGCTCTTCTGTTTTTCGGGCCGCTGTCTGATCGTTACGGCCGGCGCATGCCTCTGCTCGCCGGACTGTTGATCTACGTGCTGGCCTCGATTGCAGCAGCCTTTGCGCCAACCTTCGAATGGCTGCTGGCCCTGCGCTTTGTCCAGGGCGTGGGCGCTGCATCGACACGTGTCATCGCAGTATCAATCGTGCGCGACCGGTTCGGCGGCCGTGCGATGGCAGAAGTCATGTCGTTGATCTTCATGACCTTCATGATCGTGCCGGTCATTGCCCCCAATCTCGGCCAATTGATCCTGCTATTTGCCGGCTGGCACGAGATCTTCCTGGCGATGGGCGTGCTCGCCTGCGGTATTGCCTTGTGGGCGTATTTGCGGCTTCCGGAGTCGCTGCACCCTGAAGATCGCAGGCCGATCGACATCACCTCAATCTTGCGCGGCTTCCGCATCGTTCTGACCAACCGCCTGTCGCTCGGCTACACCCTGGCGTCGACAATCATCTTTGCGGCCCTGTTCGGGTTTATCAATTCGGCACAGCAGATCTATGTCGGCGTCTACGGCCTGGGAACGCTGTTTCCGCTTGTTTTTGCCGTGGTGGCCAGCTTGATGGCAGTCTCGTCCTATCTGAACTCGCGGCTCGTTGCCCGCTTTGGCATGCGGCGCATGTCGCACAGCGCTCTGATCGGGTTCACGGTCGTCAGCGCCATATGGTTTGCCTGGTCGCTGATGGAACCGGTGCCCTTCCCGGTCTTCATCGTGCTGTTTTCGGCGGCTATGTTCCAGTTCGGCTGGATCAGCTCCAATTTCAACGCCATCGCCATGGAGCCGCTCGGACACATCGCTGGCACGGCCTCGTCTGTTCAGGGTTTCATCCAGACACTGGGCGGCGGTCTTGTCGGCGCATTGATCGGCCAGGCTTTTGATGGCACGACACGGCCGCTGGCCGCTGGCTTCTTCTTCGTTGGGCTAGCCGGTCTGGTGCTGGTGCTGATTGCGGAACGTGGCAAGCTGTTTGCAACGCCGAGCCTCGAGCGCGCCGCCGCTCGCGAGGCCGCCATACATGGCGGCGGGCACTGAATCAAAAGTCACCCGGAGCGGGCCAGCCCGGCAAAATCAAACAGGTTGCGATCGAGCAGATGGCTCGGCCGCGCATTGCCCAGCGCACGGATCATCGAGTCCTTGCGCCCCGGCATGCGCTTTTCGATGTCGTCCAGCATGGCCTTGGTGAGGTTGCGCTGCAGCCCTTCCTGAGAGCCGCACAGGTCACACGGGATGATCGGAAAGACCATCGCCTCGGCAAACTTCGCCATGTCGGCTTCGGCGCAATAGGCGAGCGGACGCAGCACCATGACATCACCCTCGTCATTCAGCAGCTTTGGCGGCATCGCGGCCAACCGGCCGCCGTGGAACAGGTTCATGAAGAAGGTTTCGAGAATGTCTTCGCGATGGTGGCCCAGCACCAGCGACGAACAACCCTCTTCGCGCGCAATCTGGTAGAGATGGCCACGCCGCAGCCGTGAGCACAGCGAGCAATAGGTGGCGGTTTCCGGCAATTTGTCTGTGACGATCGAATAGGTGTCCTGATATTCGATCCGGTGCTCGACGCCGACCTTTGCCAGGTATTCCGGCAGAATATGCTTGGGAAAATTCGGCTGCCCCTGATCGAGGTTGACCGCAATCAGCTCTACCGGCAACACACCGCGCCATTTCAGATCAAGCAGCACCGTCAGCAGACCGTAAGAATCCTTGCCGCCCGACAACGCCACCATCCAGCGGTCGCCCGGGCGCACCATGGCAAAATCTTCAATCGCCTGCCGGGTCTGGCGCACCAGCCGCTTGCGCAGCTTGTTGAACTCGAGCGACGCCGGCGCATCTGCAAACAGTGGATGAGCTGCGCCAACCTCGGTCTCGGGCTCAGGGATATGGACGTTCATGGCATTGGCTTCCGTGCGCGCCGACGATAGAAGCCGCCGCCAAAAATGAAAAGGCCGCCCCGGGATGACCCATGGGGCGGCCTTGAACTCAATGAGAAAACCGATTAGCGCGAATAGAATTCGACGACCAGGTTCGGTTCCATCTGAACCGCATAAGGCACATCGCCCAGGCCCGGAACGCGGACATACTTTGCGATCATCTTGTTGTGGTCGGCCTCGACGTAGTCCGGCACATCGCGCTCGGCGAGCTGCACGGCTTCGAGAACGATAACCAACTGCTTCGACTTCTCACGCACTTCGATCACGTCGCCCGGCTTGCAGACATACGAGCCGATATTAGTGCGGACGCCGTTTACGTTGACATGACCATGATTGATGAACTGGCGGGCGGCGAACACGGTCGGCACGAACTTGGCGCGGTAGACAATCGCATCAAGACGCGATTCGAGCAGGCCGATCAAGTTTTCGGAGGTGTCGCCACGGCGGCGGTCGGCCTCTTCATAGGTCTTGCGGAACTGCTTTTCCGAGATGTCGCCGTAGTAGCCCTTGAGCTTCTGCTTGGCGCGCAGCTGCAGACCGAAGTCGCTCATCTTGCCCTTGCGGCGCTGGCCGTGCTGGCCCGGGCCGTATTCGCGGCGGTTAACCGGCGACTTCGGACGACCCCAGATGTTTTCGCCCATACGGCGATCAAGTTTGTATTTGGCAGCTTCGCGCTTGCTCATCGCATTTCCTTCAAACGTTTATGAGCCGATGCTCATGCATCGGTTCAAGGAAACGCGCCCTCCTCTGGTCTCTTTCGAGGCCTGACAGGGTCTCCCACGCACGCTTTGCGCAAAGACCCACGGGACACGTCGGTTGATGCAGGCTGATCTCAATTCCTTATGGGCCTGCGACCACAAAAAATCGAACACCGCACATTGCTGCGCGGCGTTGGCGGCTAAGTAGTCGAAGGCAGGGGCAGAGTCAACAAGGCCGGGGGCCTATTCCCGAAGGCCTGGTCCTACTTGCCCGACTTGTCGAGCCTGGGGATCGCCGGCAGAGGATCATTGGCTTTCACGCCTGGCAGACCACCGTTGCCACCTTGCGTTGCTGCGGATGGGGTGACTTGCAGCTTCTGGCGTGGAGCATCGGCCGACGAGGCCTTCTGTCTGCTCGACGATGCTGGCTTCTGTCCATTACCTGAGACGAACCCCGCATAGACCCAGCCGCGCAAGCCCTTGTAAGACACTTCGCACCAGGACGAACGGCATCCGTAGCTGGTGATTTTGACGCCGGCAGGCACGGCGCCAAGTACCCTGCCTGTCTTGTTGGCGCGGCTGCGAACATTGGCGGCCGTAGTCAACACAATCTGGCGTCCGCCGGCCGCAGCATTTGGTTCTTCCCGGCGCAGCGGGGGCGCAATTGCTGCAGTTTCCTGTGAATCTTGCCCAAGTTCTTCGTCCGGCTCCTCAATGGCCCGGTTTACAGCGGCAACCGCGCCGCCGGACTTTCCGGCAGCGTCAAATGCAGCCGCTTCACCGGGCTGCACGTCATTGCGCAATTCATCGAGCGGCGGGGCGGGTTTTTCAAACTGCGCCCAGCGCGGATCGCTTGATCTGAGCGCTACGACATCTTCTTCACGTGCGGCTTCTTCAACAACGGGCGCGGTCGCGGCAACAGACGCCGCCGGCCCGGGCGTTTCATCCTGTGAAGCTGCGGCCAGCGTCGCCATTTGCGCAGTTTCTGAAGGTTTCTGAGCTATCGGCGCGTCCGCGACGATAGGAGCTGCGGCCTTGACTTCGGGAACGGCGACACCGGCAACGCCGCTCGACAGTTCAGGAACATCTGCCGACAACAAAGACGACGCCAACAGCGTCGCACCGGCTGAACCGGCAGCGACGGCAACAAACGCAACAGCAAGGGTCAGGTAATTTGCACGGGACGGCCACGCCCCTTTGCTCAGCGTCTGGCCGAGCAGTTCACGGTCAGATTGCGCCGGCTTGGCGCGCCACGCGCTTTGCGAACCGTTCCAGTTGATTTTTGTCACACCACAGGCTCCACACTCGGCAAAACATGCCGTTACTCCGACGCACCCTCGCCAAGCTGCGGGTCCCAGACGCAGCAACATTGGGCCATCCGGCCATATATAAGGCCGCCCCTCTTTCCTTTTTTGAGGACAAATGTGGCGCTGATTGGATCAAATGACGCAATTTTAACGATTGTTAACAATCGGTGCAGGATCTCTGTGTCCTGCACGGCAGACCTCGACCCGGCTCATTCGACCGCGAGGCCAAATCCCTGCATCAAACGGCGAGCGGCAAAGTCTGGCGTGCCAGAGGTGAAGATGGCGATGTCGTTCAAGTCCTCGGCGCGCCGCGTTTGGTTGCCCGGCGCATGCGGCGCCAGCAAAGACAGGGCGCGGCGGGCAATCGCCTCGCCGGAATCGATCCAGTCGACCGGCCAGGGAGCTGTCTTGCGCATACGATTGACCAGAAACGGATAGTGGGTGCAGGCCAGGACGACAATGTCGGTGCGCCGCCCGTCCTTCTCGATGAAACAAGGCTCGATTTCGGCGCGCACCGCATCCTCATCGACAAAGCCGTCGCGCATATAGGTCTCGGCCAGGCGCGCCAGCTGTGTCGAGCCGACCAGACGGACATGGCACTTCTGCGCCCATGTCGAGATCAGGTCGCGGGTATACTGGCGTTTCACGGTGCCGGGCGTCGCCAGAACCGAGACCAGACCCGAACGCGTCCGCTCCGCCGCCGGCTTGATCGCCGGAACTGTGCCAACGAATGGCGTATCCGGGTAGGCTTTGCGCAGATCTCCAAGTGACAGCGTCGAGGCTGTATTGCAGGGAATGACTGCAATTTCGGGATCAAACCGCTCAATCAACTCGCCAAACAGCGCGACGATCCGCTCGTTCAGCGCCGGCTCTTCCCAGTCGCCATAAGGAAAGGCGGCGTCATCAGCGACATAGACGAAACGGTGATCGGGCATCAGCACGCGAGCTTCCCGCAATACGGTCAGGCCGCCTATACCGCTGTCAAACATCAGGATCGGGCGATCAGTCATCGGACGTTTCTCCGTCAACACCAAGATCGGCTTGTCGCTTGCGATCCGGATAGCCCGCGCCGCGCGGCTCTTTGGGCGAGAAATAGTCGAGCGATGAGAGTACCCCGCGCAAGACCTTTACTTCCGGTTCGGTGAAGCCCGGACGGGTGAAGACGGCGCGGACATTGTCGAGCATTTTTGGCTTCTTGGCGGCGGGCCGGAAATAACCGCGCGCCGACAGGGCAGCATCAAGATGCTCAAGGAAGCCGTGAATGTGGCGCTTGTCAGCCGGGGTCAGGTCAGGACCGGCAAAATTGGTATCCGTCTCGCGCTCCAGCCCTGATTTCAGCCACTCGTACGACATAAGCAGGACCGCCTGAGCGATGTTGAGCGAGGAAAATTCGGGATTGACCGGAAAGGTGACGATCTCGTCGGCCAGCGCAATTTCTTCATTGTAGAGGCCAAATCGCTCGCGGCCGAACATCAGGCCAGTGCGCAGGGCACTGCGCGAGGCCGTGCGCAGCTTTTGCGCCGCCTCGACCGGCCCCACCACCGGCTTGAAGTTGTCACGCGGGCGCGCGGTCGTCGCACCAACATATTGCAGGTCAGCTACCGCCTGCTGCAGCGTCTCGAACACGACCACACCATCTATGACATGATCGGCGCGGCTGGCTGCGGCCTTCGCCTTCTCATTTGGCCAGCCGTCGCGCGGCTTTACCAGCCGTAGTTCCGACAGACCAAAATTGGCCATGGCGCGCGCCACCATGCCGATATTCTCGCCAAGTTGCGGCTCAACCAGAATAATGACGGGTGCGGGTTCGGGCTGTTCGGTCATGGAAGCGTTCGTAAATTGCGGCTGTCCGCCGTCCCTGCCATAGTCGGACGGGAAAATGAAGGCGAGGCACAACAATGACATCCGAACTGGTGGGTCGCATTCGCGAATCGCTCGACGGCGATCCCAACATTTCCGAGGTGCGGATGTTCGGCGGCGTCTGCTTCATGCTGAACGGCAACATGCTTGTCTGCTCGATGCGCGACGGCGCGATGCTGGCGCGCCTGGGCAGCGAACAGATACCTGCCGCACTGAAAAAGGATGGCGTCGCCACAATGACGATGTCGGGCCGTCAGATGAAGGATTTTGTCGTCATTCACGAAAGCGAGCTGAGCGACGCGGCAATGAAACGCTGGATTGCCCAGGCAACCAACTATGTCGGGCCGATGCCACCCAAGGAGCCGAAGCCGAAAAAGCCGGCCAAGGCAAAATAATTCAGCCGACAAATCCGCGAATCAAAGCCGAAACGTCCGCCGGCCGTTCGTGCAGGATCCAGTGTGTCGAGCCGTCAATGTGCTCAATGCGCAGATCAGACGCAAATTCGCCAAGGCCGGCATAAGAACTCGGCTGCAGCGCCACATCAGCGTCGCCCCAGATCAACAGATGCGGGCACCGCACCATGAATGTGGCCATGTCTGAAGCAAGCAAGGCGGATGATGGCACGGGAGCGCCGGGCTCCGGCACGATGACCGGCGAGGCGCGATACCAGTTCAGCATGCCGGTCATTGCGCCCGGCTGGCTCCACGCCTCGCGATAGCCGTCACGTGTTTCGCCTGCCATCCAGGGGGCCGGCGAAAACCCCTCAATCATGCGAAACGTGCGGCGGCAGCCGTCCTCGACCAAACGTGCGTCCGTCGCCGGATCACGCAGCTTGTTGATGTATTGGCTGGCGGCGCGCTGCGCCGGATCGTCAAAGATCGCGCGCTGAAAACAGACCGGATGCACGCCATTGGCGATCACCAGATGCGTCAGCTTTTCCGGGTAGAGAAAAGCCGTGGCGTATGCGACCGATGCGCCCCAGTCGTGGCCAGCGAGCGCTACCGGGCGGCCGGGCGAATAATGATCCGCCAGAGCCGCAATATCGGACGCCAGCGCCCTGCCCTTGTAGGCCGACAGGCCCGCAGGCTTTGACGACGTGTTGTAGCCGCGCTGGTCGGGCACGATGACAAAGTAGTCATTCGCCAGATCAAGCATGACGTCGCGCCAGGCCGCCCAATATTCGGGAAAACCGTGCAGGCAGATGATCGGTGGTGCGGCCGGATCGCCGGCGGTGGCGACGTTGAGCGACACGTCGCCCGCATCAAATCTGGAAAAGGAAATCAACCGCCGGCCTCCTGCAATCATTTTGCAGACAGGTTGCCACAAAAGTCACGCCTGTCATTGAAGACCCTCAACGGAGCATCCGGCGCCGTCAAGCCGCTGGCCCGCCATTTCTGCGCATTCGTCCAATGACGCACCGCATACGACATTCTGCGACTTTGCCTTGCCGCCACCCAGTGTTATGAGGTCCGCAGACTCTTTTCAGTAACCGCGGCGCCGTTCCCGGCGCCTCTTTGCGCGAGGCAATGATTTATGTCGAAAATCAAGGTGGCAAACCCCGTCGTCGAACTCGATGGCGACGAGATGACCCGCATCATCTGGCAGCTCATCAAGGACAAGCTGATCCTGCCCTACCTGACTGTCGACCTGCACTACTACGATCTGGGCGTTGAATATCGCGACCAGACCAATGACCAGGTGACGGTCGACGCAGCCAACGCGATCAAGAAATATGGTGTCGGCGTCAAATGCGCGACCATCACGCCTGACGAACAGCGCGTCGAAGAATTTGGCCTGAAAAAGATGTGGAAGAGCCCCAACGGAACCATCCGCAACATTCTGGGCGGCGTCATCTTCCGCGAGCCAATCATCATGAAAAACGTGCCACGCCTGGTGCCCGGCTGGACCAAGCCGATCGTTGTCGGCCGCCACGCTTTCGGCGATCAGTACAAGGCGACCGACTTCAAGTTCCCCGGCAAGGGCAAGCTGACGATCAAATTTGTCGGCGAAGATGGAGCCGTGATTGAGCATGAAGTGTTCGACGCGCCAAGCTCCGGCGTCGCCATGGGCATGTACAATCTTGATGAGTCGATCCGCGATTTCGCCCGCGCCTCGTTCAACTACGGCCTGCAACGCAATTACCCGGTCTATCTGTCGACCAAGAACACCATCCTGAAAGCCTATGACGGCCGCTTCAAGGACATCTTCCAGGAGGTGTTCGACAAGGAATTTGCTCCCGAATACAAGACCCGCAAGCTGATCTACGAACACCGCCTGATCGACGACATGGTGGCTTCGTCGCTGAAGTGGGAAGGCGGCTATATCTGGGCGTGCAAGAACTATGACGGCGACGTGCAGTCTGACACGGTGGCGCAGGGCTTTGGCTCGCTCGGCCTGATGACCTCGGTGCTGCTGACGCCGGACGGCAAGACGGTGGAAGCAGAAGCTGCCCACGGCACCGTGACGCGCCACTATCGCCAGCACCAGAAGGGCGAGGAAACCTCGACCAACTCGATCGCCTCGATCTTCGCCTGGACCCGTGGCCTCGCCCACCGCGCCAAGCTGGACGACAATGAGAAGCTGGCCAAGTTTGCCGCGACGCTCGAAAAGGTCTGTATCCAGACTGTCGAGAGCGGCTACATGACCAAGGACCTGGCGCTGCTGATCGGCCCGGATCAGCCCTGGCTGTCGACCACCGGGTTCCTCGACAAGATCGACGAGAACCTGCAGAAGGCAATGGCTTAGTCGCCATGCGCGCGCCGATCCTCTTCGGCGCGCCTTACAGTGTCTATGTGCGCATTGTCCGGCTGACGCTCGCCGAAAAGGGCGTCAGCTACGGCCTCGACCCGGTCGACATTTTTGCCGAAGGCGGGCCATCGCCGGACTATCTGGCGCGTCATCCTTTCGGGAAAATTCCTGCCTTCGAACATGGGGGGCAGACGATTTTTGAGACCAGTGCGATCACCCGCTATGTCGACGAGGCGTTTGACGGGCCGCCGCTTCAGCCCGAGACAGCACTTGGCCGCGCCCGGATGAATCAGGCAATCAGCCTGCTCGACGCCTATGCCTACCGGGCGATGGTCTGGGATATTTTTGTCGAACGCGTGGAAAACGCTGCGGCCGGCAGCGACGAGGCGAAGATTGCCGCCGCCCTGCCCGTGGCCAGAACATGCTGCGACGTGCTTGAGCAGCTTGCGCGAGATTCCCAGTGGCTGGCGTGCGACAGGCTGACGCTCGCCGACCTCCATGCCGCACCGATGTTCGACTATTTCCTCAAGACGCCGGAGGGCGCAGAAATGATGGCGCACAACCCACGCCTGAGCGCGTGGTGGGTGGCCATGTCGCGCCGACGGTCATTTGCCGCCACGCAAGACTGAGCCTTGAGTATGATGAGGTTGAGTTGAAAAGGCGGACGGCGCAAGGGGAGCACGCCGCCCGCAAAGCAACTTTGACATTCACAGACCCGGCAAAAAGACCGGGACTGAATGCGGCAACGCGTCTACAACTGGCGGTGTCGGGTGGCAGGCGACGAAATTACCTAGCCTGGCCACTTCGAAACCTGCAGCTTCAATGATGCACACCGCAATGTGAGAGGACACTTCACACGACAAGTGTCAAATTTTCCCTTGACAGATGTCAAGTGCGTTTCTTGACCGGAGGGAAAAAAAATGGTTCACCGGAATAGATTGCACGGCGCAGAAGCTTGAGTCGCCGGCGATTGGAGTCTTATGGATACGCCTGCCCAAATGCGGAGCGCCAAAGTTGCCTCCAGCGCCCGTTCGCGTCATAGGCGAATCGACAAGTTCGAGCTTCGACGCACCGAACTGGCTGATGCCGCCCTCGCGACGCTGGCTGAGCTCGGATATGCGCGCACCAGCCTGCGCGAGATCGCACAGAAATGCGATTTCACCCATGGCGTGTTTCACTACTACTTTTCCGACAAGGTCGACCTGATCCTGTGCGCGGTGCACAACTACAAGTCCAGTTGCGCAAAGCGCTATGACGAGGTGGTCGAGACATCCCGCACCGCAGACGAACTGGTCGAGGGTTTTTTGGCAAAGCTTGGCGACACGCTGCGCGACGAGTCGCACATGCATCGCCTGTGGTACGATCTGCGTTCACAAGCGTTATTTGAAGACGCATTCCGGGCACAGGCGCTTGAGATCGACCAATTGCTTGAGAACATGATCGTCCGGGTTACAAACCGGCTGGCTGAACTGTCGGGGCATCAGCCACGTCTGTCGCACCGTTCGCTCTATGCAGTGTTTGACGGCCTGTTTCAGAAACACCTGCTGGAATATCTGGAGGGCGACAAGACGGCGGTCGACCGTCTGCGTCAGGAAGTTCGGACACTTCTGCCGGCAATCATCTGACAGATCTCTGATCGCCTCGTCTGGCCTCACTCTGAATGTGCTGGCGGTTTTTTCGCGGCGAACGCTGTGCCTCATTCCGTTCGCGGGATCAGTGGCGAACCGTTGCGAACGCCGGGTGACTGATACCAAACAGGGCAGCCGAGCGGTGAACGTGTTGTCGGCGCGGGCAAACCTGCTCGCCGCCGGTTTGCTCGTCATGGCGAGCACAAATGGATGGCAGCCATTGCCATTCCTGGCTGGCGCATTTTGCGCAAGCCTGGGGCTGGCTGTGATCTTTTCACAACCTGAATAGCGGGATCGGTTTCGGCTATGCGCGCGGCGACCTGACCGGCCTGCGCCAGTCAGGTCATGGCAAGCGGCACTATGCCTGCATCGCTTTTTTCACCGCCGCAATCGCCTCGGCGGCCTTTGACGCATCGGGACCGCCCGCCTGAGCCATGTCGGGCCGGCCGCCGCCGCCCTGCCCGCCCAAGGCTGCAGAGGCCACACGGACCAGATCGACGGCGCTGAACCGCTTGACCAGATCATCGGTGACGGCAACGACAACCGATGCCTTGCCGTCGGCTTCACCGACAAACACGACAACGCCAGAACCGAGCGACTTCTTGCCTTCATCGGCAAGACCCTTGAGGTCTTTTGGCGCAACGCCCGAAACGGATTTGCCGAGAAAACCGACGCCAGCCACCTGTTCGGCGCCGCCGCCTTCGCCTGCCGGCGCACCGCCGCCCATCGCGAGCTTTTTGCGCGCATCGGCCAGTTCCCGTTCCAGCTTCTTGCGTTCCTCGACCAGCGTTTCGACCCGCCCGAGCACGTCTGCAGGACCGACTTTCAAGGCAGCAGCAACGGCCTTCAGACGCCGGTCCTGTTCATCGAGATAGTGACGCGCAGCCTCGCCTGTCAGCGCCTCGAGCCGGCGCACGCCGGACGCAACCGCGCTTTCGCCGACCACCCGTACCAGTCCGATGTCGCCGGTGGCGCGCACATGGGTGCCGCCGCACAGTTCCACTGAGTAGGGCCGGTTGGCCTTGTCGCCATGCAGCGCCGTGCCCATCGACACAACGCGCACTTCGTCGCCATATTTTTCACCAAACAGCGCCATTGCGCCTTCGGCAATCGCATCATCAACGCTCATCAGCCGTGTCGAAACCGGGCTGTTCTGGACGATGATTTCGTTGGCCAGATGCTCGATGCGTTCAAGCTCTTCGTCCGAAATCGGTTTGGGGTGCGAAAAGTCAAACCGCAAACGCTCGGGCGCAACCAGCGAGCCTTTTTGCGCAACATGGGTGCCGAGCACTTCGCGCAGCGCCTCATGCAAAAGGTGCGTCGCCGAATGGTTCGAACGCAGCCGTGTCCGGCGCTGATGTGCAACTTTCAGCTCGACCGCAGCGCCGGTCTTGATGACGCCCCTGGTCACCTTGCCAAGATGGACGAACAGCCCGTCCGCCTTCTTCTGTGTTTCAGTGACGGTGATCGAGAAACCCTCGCCCGAGATGATGCCTGTGTCGCCCATCTGACCACCGGACTCGCCATAGAATGGTGTCTGGTTGACGATGACCGCGATATCATCATGGCCGCCCGCTTGCGTCACCTCGTGCCCGTCCTTCACCAGAGCGAGCACCACGCCTTCGGCAATCTCGGTATCATAGCCAAGGAATTCGGTGGCACCCAGCCGCTCGCGCAGCGCAAACCAGATCTTGTCGGTACCGGTTTCACCCGAACCTGCCCAGTGCTTGCGGGCTTCGGCCTTCTGCCGCTCCATTGCATCCTGGAAGCCATCGAGATTGACCGAAATGCTGCGCTGGCGCAGCGCATCCTGCGTCAGGTCAAGAGGGAAACCGTAGGTATCGTAGAGCTTGAACGCCGTTTCGCCGTCCAGCATGTCGCCGGCAGTCAAAGACGATGTTGCGTCATCAAGCAGCGTCAGGCCACGCGCCAGCGTCTTGCGGAAGCGGCCTTCCTCAAGCTTCAACGTTTCCGTAATCAGCGGCTCCCCGCGTACCAATTCAGGATAGGCCTGGCCCATTTCGCGGACCAGCGCCGGAACCAGCTTCCACATCAGCGGCTCAGATGCGCCAAGTAACTGGCCGTGACGCATGGCGCGACGCATGATGCGGCGCAGCACATAGCCGCGGCCCTCGTTCGACGGCAGCACGCCATCAGCGATCAGGAAACAGGACGAGCGCAGATGGTCGGCGATGACACGATAGGACGCAACCGTCTCTGGCGCGGGTGCACGGCCAAGAGCCGAAGCCGTCGCATCAATCAGGTGGCGGAACAGATCGGTCTCGAACACGCTTTCGACGCCCTGCAGGATCGAAGCCATGCGCTCCAGGCCCATGCCGGTGTCAATCGAGGGGTGTGGCAGGTCGACCCGCTCTTCCTTGCTCAACTGCTCGTACTGCATGAAGACCAGATTCCAGAATTCCAGGAACCGGTCGCCATCTTCCTCCGGGCTACCGGGCGGGCCACCCCAGATGTGTTCGCCGCGGTCGATAAATATCTCCGAGCAGGGACCGCAGGGACCGGTGTCACCCATCGACCAGAAATTGTCGGACGTCGGAATGCGGATGATGCGGTCATCAGACAAGCCGGCGATCTTCTTCCAAAGATCAAAGGCTTGATCGTCGGTGTGGTAGACCGTGACCAGCAGCTTGTCCTTCGGCAAGCCAAAATCCCTGGTGATCAGGTTCCAGGCCAGCTCGATCGCGCGCTCCTTGAAATAGTCGCCGAAGGAAAAATTTCCGAGCATTTCGAAAAAAGTCAGATGCCGGGCAGTGTAGCCAACATTGTCGAGGTCGTTATGTTTGCCGCCGGCGCGCACGCTCTTCTGCGCGGTGGTGGCGCGGACATAAGGCCGCTTCTCCATGCCGGTGAAAACGTTCTTGAATTGCACCATGCCCGAATTGGCGAACATCAATGTCGGGTCATTGCGCGGCACAAGCGGGCTGGAGGCCACAATCTCGTGGCCGTTCTTCCTGAAATAGTCGAGGAAAGTCGATCGTATCTCGTTGACGCCGCTCATTCTCTTGCCTTTGCGGAACGCCGCGCAATGATGCAGCGGCACAGAAAGTCGCCTTCTACCGTCCGGCTCGCGGCCTGTCCAGAAAAGCGAAAGGCCACCGGTGAGATCCGGCGGCCTGAGCACTCAAATAGTTATCGAGGATGGGGTCATCAACCTTCGGCGGCATCATCCTGTTCGTCAGGCCCGCCATTCTCCAGAAACTGCTCGGCGATCAGGCCAGCGCTCTGACGCAACGAAGTCTCGATCTCATTCGCCAGTTCTGGATTGTTTCGCAAAAACTCCTTGGCGTTCTCTCGCCCCTGCCCAAGACGCTGGGAATTATAGGAGAACCAGGCGCCCGACTTCTCGACAACGCCAGCCTTGACGCCGAGGTCGACCAGCTCACCCATCTTGGAGACGCCTTCGCCATACATGATGTCAAACTCGACCTGCTTGAAAGGCGGCGCCAGCTTGTTCTTCACCACCTTGACACGGGTCTGGTTGCCGACCACCTCGTCACGATCCTTGACCGAACCAATGCGACGAATGTCGAGACGCACCGACGCGTAGAATTTCAAAGCGTTGCCACCCGTCGTCGTTTCAGGCGAGCCATACATGACACCGATCTTCATGCGGATTTGGTTGATGAAGATGACCATCGTATTAGAACGAGAAATCGATGCAGTCAGCTTACGCAGCGCCTGGCTCATCAGGCGCGCCTGAAGGCCTGGCAGCGAATCACCCATCTCACCCTCGATTTCGGCACGCGGCGTCAATGCGGCGACCGAGTCGACCACCAAAACATCAATCGCACCGGAACGGACCAGCGTGTCACAGATTTCCAGCGCCTGCTCGCCCGTATCTGGCTGCGAGATCAGCAGGTTTTCGAGATCAACGCCGAGCTTTCTTGCATAGACCGGGTCAAGCGCATGCTCGGCGTCGACAAAGGCGCAGATGCCGCCCTTCTTCTGGGCCTCGGCCACCGTGTGCAGAGCCAGCGTCGTCTTACCCGAGCTTTCCGGTCCATAAATCTCGACAATGCGGCCACGTGGCAACCCGCCAACGCCCAAAGCAATATCGAGGCTGAGCGAGCCGGTCGAGACCGTGGCGATCTCCATCACCTGATCGCCGCCGAGCTTCATGATCGAGCCCTTGCCGAAGGCCCGCTCGATTTGCGACAGCGCCGCATCCAATGCTTTTGATTTGTCCACTGACTTAGCGTCCTCAACAAGCCGCAACGTGTTCTGAGCCATGATACATCACCCCTGAGTCGTCAATGAAGGCAGGACGCCAATTCGATGGCTCATTTGTATCCGTTTTGTTCTTATTTGGCAATAGGAATTAACTTATTGATATCATTGGATTTCAATATTTTCGTTCGATTTAGGTTCTTTTTTCGTTCGATGACGGTATGACTACTCACTATTCGAAAGCTGGCACAATTTGCGGGATTGAATCGAAGCCGAGATCGAAATAGACGGCGCCGCCGACAACGATGGCGAACAACACGACTGTGACGACAGTCGTGCGCAGAATAGCGCGCAGCATATGAGCGCCCTTGGGAGCACTGGCGACCGTACCCAGCGTCACCTCGCCGTCCTCATCCTGCGTGCGCAGCGAAATTGGCAGAATGGCGATCAGGACCAGCCACCAGGCCACAAAAAACACAGCAGTCAGCGTCAGCCAGCTCATACCTGTTCAAGCTCTACAAGAGTTCCGAAAAAATCTTTTGGGTGCAGGAAAAGCACCGGCTTTCCGTGAGCGCCGATCTTGGGATTTCCGTCGCCAAGCACCCGGGCGCCCGACGCCTTCAGCTGGTCGCGTGCCGCGATGATGTCGTCGACCTCGTAGCAGACATGGTGCATGCCGCCGGACGGGTTCTTCTCCAGAAACGCGGCGATCGTCGATTTTTCGCCGAGCGGTTCCAGCAGTTCAATTTTTGTATTTGGCAGTTCGATGAACACCACCGTCACACCGTGTTCGGGCAAGGCCTGGGGCGCGGTGACCTTTGCGCCCAGCTTGTCGCGATAGGCGTTCGCCGCTTCCGCGAGATCGGGCACGACAAGTGCGACATGGTTCAGACGGCCTAGCATGGTGAGGCTCCGTTTGAGGGCAGTAAGGCAGTAGGGCACCAGGGCACCAGGGGAAAGGGAAAAATGACGTTGTGCGGCCGATTGCCGATGCCGCAATCGAAACAGGCTACGGAAGAGCGGGGAGTAGCCCCCTACTGCCCTACTGCCCTACTGCCCTACTGCCCTACTGCCCTACTGCCCTACTGCCTCAATACGTCACAAACACGGTCACCACCGGCTTCTTGCCCCAGGCCTTGTCGGCGGTGTTGCGCACGGCGCGGCGGGCAGCTTCCGCCACCAGATCAAGATCTTTTCGCTTGGCGCGTGGAATACTGCTCACCGCGCTGACAACAGCCGCCAGCAGCACGGCTTCAAAGTCGGCGCCAGCAGCGTCCACCTGGGGCAAGCCAATCGCCACCAGATCCGGGTCGCCAGCCAGTTCATAGCGTTCATCAAGCACGACGTTCACCGCGACGTGGCCGGAGAAGGCCAGCTTTCTGCGATCCTTGACGCCGACGCCCTCTTCCGTGCCGAGCAGTTTTCCGTCCTTGAAGAGGCGGCCATGCGGCGCTTCGTCGATGATTTCAGCTGGCCCCGGCGACAGGCGCAGCACGTCGCCGTCGCGGATCTGAACGACTTCGGGAATGCCCGCCATTGCGCCGAGCGACCCTTGCGCCACAAGATGCGCCGCCTCGCCATGCACCGGCACCAGAATACGAGGCCGCGTCCACTCATACATCTTGCGCAGCTCGTTGCGGCGGGGGTGGCCAGATACATGGACAAGCGCATCGCCGTCCTCGATCACCTTGACGCCCATATCGATCAGCCGGTTCTTGATGCCCAGCACCGGCTTTTCGTTGCCGGGAATGACGCGTGAGGAAAAGATGACCGTGTCCCCGGCGGTGAGTTCAACCGACCGCATCTCGTCGCGCGACAGCTTTGCCAGCGCTGCGCGGTCTTCGCCCTGACTGCCAGTGCACAGAATGACGATCTTGTCGCGCGGAATGCCAGCAAACTCCTGCTCGTCGAGGAACGGCGGCAGACCGTCGATATAGCCAAGCTCCGACGCGACATTGATGACGCGTTTCATCGAGCGGCCAAGAACAATCACCTCGCGGCCAGCGTCACGGGCGGCCTCCGCGATCAGGCGGATGCGGCCGACATTGGACGAGAATGACGTGATGGCGACCAGGCCAGGCGCCTTTTCGATCTCGGCGCGCAGCCCTGCGCCCACTGCCTGCTCGGTCGGCGAATCGCCGTCACGCATCGCATTGGTGGAATCGCAGACCAGCGCCAGAACGCCCGCGTCGCCAAGTTCGCGCAGCCGCACTTCATTGGTCGGCGGGCCGATTTCGGGCTCGGCATCAATGCGCCAGTCGCCGGTGTGGATCACCGTTCCGGCAGGCGTCGTGATCGCCAGCGCAAACGGTTCTGGAATGGAGTGCGCGACCGGGATCGCTTCAATCTTGAACGGGCCAACCTCAAACCTGTCGCCTGCCCGGTAGATCGTCACCGGCACTTCGACATTGACCCGGTCGTCGACGCGCTTGGCCTCCAGCATGCCGGCTGCAAAGGGCGACATCCACAGCTCAACGCCGATCTTGGGCCACAGGTCGAGCAATGCACCATAGTGGTCTTCGTGGGCGTGGGTGATGACGATGCCCTTGACCTGCGGCAAGACCGAATTGACGAATTCAATGTCAGGCAGCACCAGATCGACGCCGGGCAGATCGGGGCCAGGGAATGTAACCCCAACGTCAACGATCATCCATTCGCGGCGGTCGGCAGGTCCGTAGCCATAGAGAGCGAAATTCATGCCGATTTCGCCGACGCCGCCGAGCGGCACAAAGACGAGTTCGGCTTGCTTATTGGCCATTCCTGATCCTCCGGCCGCTTCAGGCGGCTCCTGCAGACGCGACCGCACCGAAATGCACGTCGCCTGCTGCTATGCTTGTTGTCATGCCATTTGCCTCACGGATGATAAAGCGGCAATCCTTGTCGATGGTTTCAAACACGCCGCGCACAACGCGGCCTTCAAGCGCAACCGCCACCTCGCCGCCGAGACCGGCTGCGCGGGCAAGCCAGAGACGGCGGATTTCGGCAAGTCCCCGCCCCTCGTTCCAGATGCGCTCATTGCGCTGCCAGGCGTCAGCGAGCTGTTCGAACACGTCCTGAGCTGTCGCGCCGGTTCCAAGCGCGGCCAGCGACGTCGCTGGATATGGCAGGCCATCAGGATGAGCAATGACGTTGACGCCGATGCCGATCGCCACGGCAAAGCGGCCGTCAGGCAGGAATGTCGATTCAAGCAGGATACCGGCCAGCTTTGCGCCACTCGAAAGTACGTCATTTGGCCATTTCAGCTCATAGCGGCGCACGCCGGGGGCCGAACCGCCGTCGATGCCAATGGCCAAGGCTGCCCCCTTCGCCACGGTGTCGAGCGCTTCGCCGAGCGACAGGCCGGCGACAAAGCCCAGCGTCGCGGCGTGGCTGGCGTTGCCTGGCAGAACTTTCAGCAATGTTGCGGCGAGATTGCCGTGTGGCGTCGCCCATGCACGTCCGCGCCTGCCTCGGCCGGTTTCCTGGCGCAGCGCCGTGATCCAGAGCTGTCCCGCATCGCCGGACCTGGCGCGTTCAAGCGCCATGGCATTGGTCGACCCCACCGTATCATGCGCCTCGAGACGAAATTCCCGCGCCGCAGCGGCTGAGAGGCGAAAACTCATCCGCCGGGGAAGAAGGTGCGGGCTGCTGCCAGGGCTGCCTGTTCGACCGGGCCGCCGAACACGACGTAGAGCACGACAAAGGCAGCAGACAGGCCAAGCACGATCCTGAGTTCAGTCGAGGCCGGCACAAACGCGCCCACTGGCTCATCAAACCACATGATCTTGATGATGCGCAGGTAATAGTAGGCGCCGACGACCGAGCAGAGCACGCCGATCACCGCCAGAGCCACCAGATTGGCCTCCATGGCGGCAACGAGCACGTACCATTTCGCCAAGAAGCCAGCCAGCGGCGGAATGCCGGCCAGCGAGAACATCAGGATGGTCATGATCGTCGCCATGATCGGATTGGTCTGCGACAGCCCGGACAGATCGTCAATCTGCTCGACATTGCCGTCCTTGCGCCGCATCGCGAGAATGAATGCAAACGTTCCAAGCGTCATGACCAGATAGATTGTCATATAGAGCGCCACGCCGCGCACGCCCATCTCGGTGCCCGCAGCCAAACCGACCAGCGCAAAGCCCATGTGGCTGATCGACGAATAGGCCATCAGGCGTTTGATATTCTTCTGGCCGATGGCCGCAAATGCGCCGAGCGCCATTGAAGCGATCGAAATGAACACGATGATCTGCTGCCAGTCGGTCAGGATCGGCTTGAACGGATCAGAAACAACCCGCACCAGCAGAGCCATTGCGGCCATCTTTGGCGCGGCGGCGAAGAATGCCGTCACCGGTGTCGGTGCGCCCTCGTAAACGTCAGGCGTCCACATGTGGAACGGCACCGCCGAAATCTTGAAAGCAAGACCTGCCAGCACAAACACCAGGCCGAACACGACACCCAGCTGGCGCTCTGTTCCGCTCAGGGCAGCGGCAATTTCCGAGAAGCCGGTATTGCCGGTGTAGCCGTAGATCAGGCTGATGCCGTAGAGCAGCATGCCCGAGGACAACGCACCCAGCACAAAGTATTTCAGGCCAGCTTCGGTGGCGCGCGAACTGTCGCGGTTGAAGGCGGCGACGACGTAGAGCGCCAGCGACTGCAACTCCAGCCCCATATAGAGCGAGATCATGTTGTTGGCCGAGATCATCAGCAACATGCCAAGCGTCGACAGCAGGATGAGGATCGGGAACTCGAACTTGTCGAGCTTTTCACGCTGGGCCATCGATACCGACATGGCGAGCGTTACCACCGCGCCAATGATCGTCAGCACTTTCATGAAGCGCGCGAACGGATCCTGGACAAAGGCGCCGTTGAAGGCTTCGCCATTGTCGCCGATCAGCAGCATCCAGCCGCCTGCGCCAACCAGCAAGGCAATCGCCAGTCCATTGACCAGCGTTGCGCCGCCGCGTTCGCCGGAGAAGACGCCAACCATCAACAAAATCAGCGCGCCGCAAGCCAGAATGAGTTCTGGCATTGCGAGAGACAGGCTCGAGATCAACATATCAGGCATATCGAGCGATCCCCGTCAGTGCGCTGGAGCGGCAGGCGCCGCCGGAGCGGCCGATGCCGCAGATTCAGCCGCCACGGTCATCTGGTTGACCAGAGCCTCGACCGACGCGGCTGTCGCGTCGAGGATAGGCGCCGGGTAGACGCCGAAGAGAATGACCAGCACGACAAGCGGATAAAGAATGGCTTTTTCACGCACCGACAGGTCGAGCATGCCCTTCAGGCTTTCCTTGGTCAGCGCCCCGAAGATCACGCGCCGATAGAGCCACAGCGCATACGCCGCGGACAGGATGACGCCAAAGGCGGCAAAGAACGCCACCCAGGTGTTGGCCTTGAACGCGCCGACCAGTGTCAGGAATTCGCCGACAAAGCCGCTGGTGCCAGGCAGGCCGACATTGGCCATAGTGAAGATCAGGAACGCGACCGCATATTTCGGCATGATGTTGACCAGGCCACCATAGGCGTCGATTTCGCGGGTGTGCATGCGGTCATAGATGACGCCGACGCACAGGAACAGCGCACCCGACACCAGACCGTGCGACAGCATCTGGAAGATCGCGCCCTGCACGCCTGCCTGGTTCATCGCAAAGATGCCCATGGTGACATAACCCATGTGGGCGACGGAAGAGTAGGCAATCAGTTTCTTGATATCTTCCTGAACCAGCGCGATCAGTGAGGTCACGACAATCGCAATCACCGACAGGGTGAACACAAACGGCGCAAAATAGATCGACGCGTCCGGGAACATCGGCAGCGAGAACCGGAGGAAACCGTAGCCGCCCATCTTCAGGAGAATGCCCGCCAGAATGACGGACCCCGCTGTCGGCGCTTCAACGTGTGCATCTGGCAACCAGGTGTGGACCGGCCACATCGGCATCTTCACCGCAAATGAGGCGAAGAACGCCAGCCACAGCCAGATCTGCATATTGGCCGGGAAGTCGTGCGTCAGCAGTTTGGTGATGTCGGTGGTGCCCGACTGCCAATACATCGCCATGATGGCGAGCAGCATCAGAACCGATCCCAGCAGCGTGTAGAGGAAGAACTTGAACGACGCGTAGACGCGCCGCTTGCCGCCCCAAACACCGATGATGATGAACATCGGGATCAGGCCGGCTTCGAAGAAGACGTAGAACAGCACGATGTCGAGCGCACAGAACACGCCTATCATCAGCGTTTCCAGGATCAGGAACGCGATCATATAGGCCTTGACGCGCTTCTCGATCGATTCCCACGAGGCGAGAATACAGAACGGCATCAGGAAGGTCGTCAGGATGACGAACAGCATCGAAATGCCATCGACGCCCATGCGGTAGGTAATGCCGTTGGAAAGCCAGGCCGCTTCCTCGACAAACTGGAAGCCGGGGTCGGCCTTGTCGAAGCCAATCCAGATCAGCAGCGACACGACAAAGGTGAACACAGTCGTGAACAGCGCGACCGAACGGATGTTGCGGCGTCCCGACGGATTATCGTCGCGGATCCACATAATGAGGAACGCCCCTACCAGCGGCAGGAAGGTGACCGTCGTGAGAATTGGCCAATCGGTCATGATCTAGACGGAACTCCTCAGCATCATCCAGGTAATCAGCGCCGCGACGCCGATCAGCATGGCGAATGCGTAGTGGTAGAGATAGCCGGACTGCAGCTTGACGACACGCGACGTCAGGCCCTGAACGCGGGCGGCAATGCCGTCCGGTCCCAATCCATCGATGATACGGCCGTCACCCTCCTTCCAGAGGACATAGCCAAGCCACTTGGCCGGACGGACAAACAGGAAGTCGTAGAGCTCGTCAAAATACCATTTGTTGAGCAGGAAGGCGTAGAGACCACGGTTCTGCGCCGCCAGTGCAACTGGCGTCTCAGGCGAGCGGATATACATGTACCACGCGCCCAGCAGGCCTAGCAGCATGGCGACAAACGGCGCCAGCTTCACCCACATCGGCACATGGTGGAATTCTTCCAGAATCTCATTGTCTGGCAGCAGGAACAGCGCCTGTTTCCAGAACGCGTCATAGTGATCGCCGATGAAATAATTGTGGAAGACAACGCCTGCGAACAGAGCTCCGGCAGCCAGAATGAACAGCGGCACGAGCATCACCATTGGCGATTCATGCACGTGGTGCATGACGTCTGCGGAAGCGCGCGGCTTGCCGTGGAAGGTCATGAACATCAGACGCCAAGAGTAGAAGCTGGTGAACATCGCGGCGATGACAAGGATGACAAAGGCAACCGGGGCCGCAGCATTGTGCCCTGCAAACGCGCCTTCAATGATCGCGTCCTTGGAGAAGAAGCCTGCGGTGCCGATGATCGTGGCCGGAATGCCGACGCCGGTCAGTGCAATCGTGCCGATAAACATCATCCAGTATGTCTTCGGGATCAATTTGCGCAGACCGCCCATCTTGCGCATGTCCTGCTCGTCGGACACGGCATGAATGACCGAGCCGGAGCCGAGGAACAGCAGCGCTTTGAAGAAGGCGTGCGTGAACAGGTGGAAGATCGCGGCAGAGTAGAAGCCGAGGCCCAGCGCCACAAACATGTAGCCAAGCTGCGAACAGGTCGAATAGGCGATGACGCGCTTGATGTCATTCTGCACCAGACCGACGGTCGCGGCGAAGAAGGCGGTAATCATGCCAACGACCGTCACGACGAGCAGCGCAGTTTGCGACAGTTCAAACAGCGGCGACATGCGCGCGACGAGGAACACGCCGGCGGTAACCATGGTTGCAGCGTGGATCAGGGCCGACACAGGCGTTGGGCCTTCCATCGCGTCCGGCAGCCAGGTGTGCAGCGGCACTTGAGCCGACTTGCCCATGGCGCCCATGAACAGAAGCAGACAGACGATGGTGATCGCAGCAGCCTTGTCGAGGTGATAGCCGAGGAAGGTCAACACCGTCTCGCCATGCTGGGCAGCAGCGTCAGCTGCGGCAGCCGCTTCGCCATGACCGCCAGCCGGCAGATAGGTAGCTGCGGCCGCAAAGATCGTGTCAAACGACACGGAGCCGAACAGCACGTAGACGCCAAAGATGCCGAGCGCGAAACCGAAATCGCCGACACGGTTGACCACAAACGCCTTGATCGCGGCGGCGTTGGCGGATGGTTTCTTGTACCAGAAGCCGATCAGCAGATAGGACGCGAGGCCCACGCCTTCCCAGCCGAAGAACATCTGCACGAGATTGTCCGACGTCACCAGCATCAGCATGGCAAAGGTGAACAGCGATAGATAGGCAAAGAAGCGCGGCCGATGCGGGTCGTGGTGCATGTAACCGATCGAATAGATGTGCACGAGCGACGACACCGTTGTCACCACCACCAGCATCACAACCGTCAGCGTGTCGATGCGGAACGCCCAGTCGACATCAAGATTGCCAGACTGGATGAAGCGCAGCACCGGCACGGTGAACGCAGCCGTATCGCCCAGCGCCACCGTGAAGAACGCGACCCAGGACAGGACAGCGGAAATCACCAGCAAGCCGGACGTGATGTATTCGGACGCAGCAGCGCCGATCTGGCGGCCACCGAGGCCGGCGATCAGAAACCCGATGAGCGGGAGGAAGACAATGAGGTGGTACATCTGTCCTCAGCCCTTCATCATGTTCACGTCTTCGACCGCGATCGAACCGCGGTTGCGGAAGAAGACAACGAGAATTGCAAGCCCGATTGCCGCCTCGGCGGCAGCAACTGTCAGCACGAACAGCGCAAACACCTGTCCGACCATGTCGTTCAGCGCCGCCGAAAAGGCGACAAAGTTGATGTTGACGGCGAGCAGGATCAGCTCAACCGACATCAGGATGACGATGATGTTCTTGCGGTTCAGGAAGATGCCGAACACGCCAAGCGTGAACAGGATCGCCGAAACGGTGAGGAAGTGAGAAATCCCGACAACCATGATCAGATGCCCTTCCCCGTGTCGACTTTTTTGACTTCGATTGCCGTTGCCGGGGTGCGCGCCACCTGTGCGGCAATCGACTGGCGGCGGACGCCCTCCTTGTGGCGCAGCGTCAGCACGATTGCGCCGATCATCGCCACCAGCAACACCAGACCCGCGATCTGGAAATAGAAGATGTAGTCCGTATACAGAATATCGCCGAGCGCTGCTGTGTTGTGCCGCGTGGCGATGTCAGGCGTTGGCTGCGCAACCGTCTTGGCAAGCTCCGGAGAGAACGCGTAGCCGCCGACAACGACAATCAGCTCTGCCGCCAGGATCAATCCGACCAAAGCGCCTATCGGCGCGTATTGCAGTGCGCCAGACTTCAGTTCAGCGAAATCGACGTCCAGCATCATCACCACAAACAGGAACAGAACCGCCACCGCGCCGACATAGACGACCAGCAGGATCATTGCCAGGAACTCGGCGCCAGTCAGCAGGAACAGCCCGGCTGCGTTCACAAAGGTCAGGATCAGAAACAACACCGAATGCACCGGGTTGCGCGCAGAAATGACCATGAACGCCGACGCTATCGCGACGAAGGCGAACAGGTAGAAGAAAAAGGCCTCGATGCCGTTCAGCATTGCATGTCCCCGATCACAGGCGAGCGGCTTTTACCGGTAAGGCGCGTCAAGCGCGATGTTCTGCGCCAGTTCGCGTTCCCAGCGGTCTCCGTTGGAGAGCAGCTTTTCCTTGTCGTAGTAAAGTTCCTCGCGCGTTTCCGTCGCGAATTCGAAATTTGGTCCCTCGACAATCGCGTCGACAGGGCAGGCTTCCTGGCAGAAGCCGCAATAGATGCACTTCACCATATCGATGTCGTAGCGCACAGTGCGGCGCGTGCCATCATTGCGGCGCGGGCCAGCCTCAATGGTAATGGCTTGCGCCGGGCAGATTGCTTCGCAAAGCTTGCAGGCGATGCAGCGTTCTTCACCATTGGGATAGCGGCGCAATGCATGCTCGCCACGGAAACGAGGACTGAGCGGCCCCTTCTCGTGCGGATAGTTGATCGTCTCCTTTGGCTCGAAGAATTTTCGCATCGCCAGAAAGAAGGCGTCGATGAACTCCTTGAGCAGCAGCGATTTGGCAGCCTGGGCTAGTGCCGACATCAGATCATTCTCCCACCATCAAGCCGCCGACAAACGCGCCGACGACCGGGAACAGGGCAAGATTGACGATCGCTGCCAGCCGCAGCGCCGTCTTTGTTTCTTCAAGCTCGACGCGGTTGGCCAGCAGACGCATGGCGACAAAGTCCGCCACGCCGATAACCAGCCCCACAATTGCGCCCCAATACATACCGTTCATCACGCCAGTCCCGTCAGCTTGAGGAACGCAGCGGTCGCGATGACCATGAACAGCGAGAGCGGCAGGAACACCTTCCAGCCCAGACGCATCAGCTGGTCATAGCGATAACGCGGAACAAAAGTCTTCACCATTGCGAACATGAAGAAGCAGGCCAGCACCTTGAGCACGAACCACACGATGCCTGGAACCCAGGTGAAAGGAGCCATGTCCACAGGCGGCAGCCAGCCGCCCAGGAACAGGATTGTCATCATCGAGCACATCAAGATGATGACGACATATTCCGACAGCATGAACAGCAGATACGGGGTCGAGGAATACTCGATCATATGGCCGGCAACGAGCTCAGATTCAGCTTCCACGAGATCGAATGGCGGACGGTTCGTTTCAGCCAGCGCCGAGACGAAGAACACGATGAACATCGGGAAGAGACCAAGCCAGTGCCAGTCGAGTGCAGAGTTCCACAAGCCGAAATGCGTACCCAGCCCATCACGCTGAGACAGCACGATGTCGGTCAGGTTGAGCGATCCGACACAAAGCAGCACAGTGACAATGACGAAGCCGATCGACACTTCGTATGACACCATCTGCGCTGCCGAGCGTAGCGCGCCCATGAACGGGTATTTCGAGTTTGACGCCCAGCCAGCCATGATCACGCCATAGACCTCAAGCGAGGAGATGGCGAAGATATAGAGGATGCCGACATTGATGTTGGCAAGCACCCAGCCTTCGTTGAACGGAACGACAGCATAGGTCGCCAGCGCCAGCACCGTGGAAACCAGCGGCGCGATCAGGAAGATCACTTTGTTGGCCCCGGACGGAATGACCGGCTCTTTGAAGACAAATTTGAGCAAGTCGGCGAAGGATTGCAGCAAGCCCCATGGACCGACAACGTTTGGGCCGCGCCGCATCATCACTGCGGCCCAGATCTTGCGATCGGCATAGAGGATGAATGCGATACCGACCAACAGGATCACGATCAGCATCACCGACTGCGCCGCGATGATGATCACCGGCCAGACGTAAGTCCAGAAAATGTCGGACCAGGTCATTGCGTCACCCATCGACCTACTCCGCCGCCTGCTTGAAACCATCCCGGTGCATGGCCGAGCATTCCGCCATGACGGCGGAAGCGCGTGCGATCGGGTTGGTCAGGTAGAAATCCTTCACCGCCGACACGAATGCCGACTTGACTGTCGTGCCCTTGTCGCGCGCAATCTTGCCGATCACCGCTGGATCGGACGCCGGCACGGAGCCGATTTCGGCGAAATGGGGGTAATCTGAGTGCAGTTTTGCGCGCAGCTGCGCCATCGAATCGTAAGGCAGCATATGGCCGAGCACTTCTGACAGCGCCCGCAGGATTGCCCAGTCATCCTTGGCGTCGCCCGGCGCAAAGCCGGCGCGGTTGGCGCGCTGCACGCGGCCCTCGGTGTTGACGTAGGTGCCAGATTTCTCGGTGTAGGTGGAGCCCGGCAGGATGACGTCGGCGCGGTGTGCGCCTGCATCGCCATGCGTGCCGATATAGACCGTGAATGCGTCACCGATCTTGCCCATGTCGAGTTCGTCAGCGCCGAGCAGGAACATGACGTCCATCGCGCCCATCATGCCGGCAACGTTCTTGCCGCCCTCGCCCGGCACGAAGCCGACATCGAGGCCGCCGACGCGGGCAGCTGCGGTGTGCAGAACCGCAAAACCGTTCCAGTCGTCGCGCACCGCCTTGACCGAGGCCGCAATCTGGGCGGCCAGACCAAGCACCACAGCGCCGTCCGAGCGGGTCAAAGCGCCCTGCCCGACGATGATCATCGGGTTCCTGGCTTTCTTGAAGTCCTTGATGAACTTGCCATTTCCGGCCACGAGCTCCTTCAGCGCATCTGCGCCCGAGCCGAGCTGTTCGTAGCTATAGCGTGTGTCGCCGATCTCGCCGACGACGCCAATCGGATATGGCTCCTGCCGCCAGCGCTTGCGGATACGTGCGTTCAGCACCGAGGCTTCAAAACGCGGATTGGCGCCAATGATCAGCAGAGCGTCGGAATTTTCGATGCCTTCGATGGTCGGGTTGAAGACATAAGTCGCGCGGCCAAGCTTCGGGTCGAGTGCTGCGCCATCCTGACGGCAGTCGATATTCGCCGAACCAAGCGCCGTCATCAGTTCCTTCAGCGCATACATTTCCTCAACCGTCGCCAGATCACCGGCAATCGCGCCGATACGCTCAGGCGAGGTCTTGCCGACAGCGTCCTTGATCGCCGCAAACGCGTCAGGCCAGGATGCGGCAACCAGTTTGCCGTTCTTGCGCAGATACGGCCGGTCAAGGCGCTGGGTGCGCAGGCCGTCCCAGATGAAGCGGGTCTTGTCGGAGATCCACTCCTCGTTCACCTGCTCGTTGACGCGCGGCATGATGCGCATCACTTCGCGGCCACGCGTGTCGACACGGATCGCCGAACCGACCGCGTCCATCACGTCGATCGATTCAGTCTTGGTCAGTTCCCACGGACGCGCGGTGAACGCGAACGGCTTTGAGGTCAGCGCGCCGACCGGGCAGAGGTCAACGACATTGCCTTGGAGCTCCGACGTCATCGCACGTTCGAGATAGGTGGTGATCTCGGCGTCTTCACCACGGCCAATCAGGCCAAGTTCAGAGATTCCAGCGACTTCCGTCGTAAATCTCACGCAACGCGTGCAATGAATGCAGCGGTTCATCTCGGTCTTGACCAGCGGACCGATATACTTGTTCTCAACCGCGCGCTTGTTTTCCTTGTAGCGCGAAGAATCGACGCCAAAGGCCATCGCCTGGTCCTGCAGGTCGCATTCGCCGCCCTGATCGCAGATCGGGCAATCGAGTGGATGGTTGATGAGCAGGAATTCCATCACGCCTTCGCGGGCCTTTTTGACCATCGGCGTGTTGGTGAAAATCTCCGGCGGCTCGCCGTTTGGCCCAGGCCGCAGGTCGCGCACGCCCATGGCGCAGGAGGCCGCTGGCTTTGGCGGGCCGCCCTTCACCTCGACAAGGCACATGCGGCAATTGCCGGCAATCGACAACCGCTCATGGAAGCAGAAGCGCGGCACTTCCGCGCCAGCCTCTTCGGCCGCCTGCAGCAGCGTATAGTAGTCGGGAACTTCGATCTCTTTCCCGTCGACCTTGATCTTAGCCATTCTTGCCCCCGGCGACTTGCGCCGCTTCGTATCCTTACCGGCCTGCAGTCACAAGCTCACGCCCTGCCTGCACAGCCACCGAAATCCGCTGACAACCGCAAATCGCGGTCATCCAAGCTTCTTCCCGGTCATCAATTTCGACGCCTGGTCAATCCAGCCATCGCGCAACACCCTGCCCGTGAAGCCGAAGTGCTCCTCGATACGGGTCACATCAGCGTCCGTCCATGCGGCGATCTGCGCATAGGTCGACACACCGAGCTTGTTCAACACCTGCTCCAGCTTTGGCCCGATGCCTGAAATCACCTTTAGATCATCCACGACGCTCTTGGCAGGCTCTGCCTCAGCCGGCGCGCGTTCAACAACAGGAGCGCTTTCGGCCACTGTCGCGTTTTCGGCTACCGGTTTGGCCGGGCGCAACTCAATAATCTGCGCTGTCGTTTCCTTGGCGACGTCAGCCGCCTCGCCAGCTGCGCCGGCAATGGTCTTCTTCACTGCGGACTTGGACTTCACCGCTGCCGGCTTTTGCGTCTTTGGCAGGCTCGCCTCGTCAGCTGCGGTGCCGCCCAGCGGCGCGCTGGCGTCAGCGATGCGGCGGCCTGCCTGCATTGCGCCCGACATAGCGCCCATCCAGAAGCCAAACACCTGGCTCGCGGCGCCAATACCCAGCGTTACCGCAATCGCCGGCAGCGCCAGCGGATGCGAAAACAGCTCGGATTTCACATCCGCATCGTCCTCAACCGGACGCTTCTTTTCAGGATCGCTCATCAAACCGCTCCTTCCCAAAAATGCCCTGCCCTACTCAGCCGCCGTCAGCACCGGCTCATTGCGATGCGAGTTGCGGGAGAATTCGTCGATACGGCGCTCGATTTCGCCACGATAGTTGCGGATCAGGCCCTGGATCGGCCAGGCAGCGGCGTCGCCAAGCGCACAGATTGTGTGCCCCTCAACCTGCTTGGTCACGTCGAGCAGCATGTCGATCTCGCGCTTATGCGCCTCACCGGTCACCAGGCGCTCCATCACGCGCCACATCCAGCCGGTGCCTTCACGGCAGGGCGTGCACTGGCCGCAGCTTTCGTGTTTGAAGAAGTAGGACAGGCGCGCAATCGCCTTCACAATGTCGGTCGATTTGTCCATGACAATCGCCGCCGCCGTGCCAAACGACGACTTCAGCTCGCGCATGCCGTCGAAATCCATGTGGGCGTCTATAATGTCTTCGCCCTTCACCACCGGGCAGGACGCGCCACCTGGGATCACCGCCAACAGATTGTCCCAGCCACCGCGAATGCCGCCACCGTGCCTTTCCACCAGGTCGCGGAAGGTGATGCCCATTTCCTCTTCAACGACGCAGGGCGTGTTGACGTGCCCAACCAGCATATAAAGCTTGGTGCCGACATTGTTGGGACGGCCAATGGACGAGAACCAGGCCGCGCCGCGCCGCAGAATAGTCGGAGCAACGGCGATCGACTCGACATTGTTGACCGTGGTCGGGCAGCCATAGAGACCCATATTTGCCGGGAACGGCGGCTTCAGGCGCGGCTGGCCCTTCTTGCCCTCAAGCGATTCCAGCAGAGCCGTTTCCTCGCCGCAGATATAGGCGCCTGCGCCATGGTGAACGTAAATCTCGAAATCGTAGCCGTTCTTGTTATTCTTGCCGATCAGTTTGGCGTCGTAGCATTCGTCAATCGCCCGTTGCAGCGCCTCGCGCTCGCGGATGAATTCGCCGCGCACATAGATGTAGGCAGCGATTGCGCCCATGGCGAAACCGGCAATCAGACAGCCCTCGATCAGCGTATGCGGATCGTGGCGCATGATTTCGCGGTCCTTGCAGGTGCCGGGCTCAGATTCGTCGGCGTTGACGACCAGGTAGCTCGGACGGCCGTCCGAAACTTTTGGCATGAACGACCATTTCAGGCCTGTCGGGAAACCAGCACCGCCGCGGCCTCTGAGGCCCGACGCCTTCATCTCATCGATGATCTTGTCGCGTCCGCGCTCCAGAATTTCCTTGGTGCCGTCCCAACAGCCACGCTTCATCGCGCCCGCCAGAGACTGGTCGAACTTGCCGTATAGATTGGTAAAAATGCGGTCCTTGTCAGCGAGCATCCGTCACATCCTCAAACCGGTTTCTTGCCAAAAACGCGGACATATTCCGCAACACCACCCTTAGCCAAGGCTTTCGCCTGCTTGACCCATTCGTCGCGGTCAATGCGACCGCTGAACGAGAGATAGCTGTCGACCCATTCGCGCTGGTCCTTGGTCCAGGCGGCCACCTGCGCAAACTGGAAAATGCCGAGTTCGTGCAGAATGGACTCAATCTTCGGTCCAACGCCGGAGATCAGCTTGAGATCGTCAATGGCCGCAGGCCTGGCAATGCCAGCTGGCCGGCGCTTGTCATCCAGGGTTGGTTTTGCGGCTGCTGCCGCCTTCGCAGCCTTTTTAGGCGCAGCTTTGGCAACTGGCGCAGCGGCAGGGATTGCAGCCTTCTCGGCCGCCGGCTTTTCAGACGCAGCCGCCTTCAGCGTCTTTGCCGCCTGTTTGGCTTCCTTGTCGCGGGTTGACTTCAGGAACGCCGTTTCATCCTTCAACGTCGTAAAGCCGGAAGCCGGCGCGGAAAAATGGCGGCCGTTTTGAGGGCCGGGCGTAATTGACGAGCCCCTACCCGCTTCAAAAGCGTCGATGATCTGAGCCAGCCGTTCCGGCGTCAGGTCCTCGTAGGCATCCTTAAAAATCATCACCATCGGCGCGTTGGTGCAGGCGCCCAGACACTCGACCTCTTCCCAAGACAGCGTGCCGTCGGCATTGGTATGGAACGGCTCATCGTGAATTTTCGAGCGGCACACTTTCAGGAGCTCGCCAGCGCCCATGAGCGCGCATGGCGTGGTGCCACAGACCTGAATGTGCGCGCGGGTGCCGACCGGCTTCAACTGGAACTGGGTATAGAAGGTCGCAACCTCAAGCACGCGGATGTATGGCATTTCCAGCATCTGGGCGACGTGTTCGATCGCTGCGCGCGTCACCCAGCCTTCCTGCTCCTGCGCCAGCATGAGCAGCGGAATAACGGCCGACTGTTCGCGGCCCTTTGGATATTTCTTGATCCAGGTCTTGGCCTGCGCGGTCATCGCCTTGTTGAAAGCGAAGCTCGACGGCTGGACTGCGGGATCTGCAAGACGGCGGACTGACATTTAGCGATCGACCTCACCAAACACGATATCGATGGAGCCAAGGATCGCCGTCACGTCGGCAAGCAGATGGCCCTTGCACAGAAACTCCATCGCCTGGAGGTGGGCAAAACCCGGGGCGCGCAGCTTGGCCCGATAAGGTTTGTTCGAGCCGTCCGACACCAGATAAACGCCGAACTCGCCCTTTGGCGCCTCGACGGCGGCGTAGACCTCGCCCTCGGGCACTCGGTAGCCTTCGGTATAGAGCTTGAAATGATGGATCAGCGCTTCCATCGACTGCTTCATCTGGCCGCGCTTGGGCGGAACGACCTTGCCATCGGTGTTGGCGACCGGGCCAATCTTGTCCTTGCCGAGCAGCAGATTAACGCACTGGCGCATGATACGCGCCGCCTGACGCATCTCTTCCATACGGATCAGGTAGCGGTCGTAATTGTCGCCGTTTTTGCCAATCGGAATGTCAAATTCCATCTCGGGATAGCATTCATAAGGCTGCGACTTGCGCAAATCCCAGGCAGCACCCGAGCCGCGCACCATGACGCCCGAAAAGCCCCAGGCCCAAGCGTCTTCGAGAGACACCACGCCGATGTCGACATTGCGCTGCTTGAAGATGCGGTTCGGGGTCAGAAGATTGTCGAGATCGTCGACCGACTTCAGGAACGGGTCGATCCAACGGCCGATATCTTCAATCAGCTTTTCAGGCAGATCTTCATGCACGCCGCCCGGACGGAAATAGGCCGCGTGCATGCGCGAACCGGAGGCGCGCTCATAAAACACCATCAGCTTTTCGCGCTCGACAAAGCCCCACAGAGGCGGCGTCAGCGCACCGACGTCCATTGCCTGCGTCGTGATGTTGAGCAGGTGGCTCATGATGCGGCCGATCTCGGAATAAAGCACCCGGATCAACTGGCCGCGTCTCGGAACGTCAATGCCCAGCAGCCGCTCGACGGCCAGGCAATAGGCATGCTCCTGGTTCATCGGCGCGCAATAGTCGAGACGGTCCAGATAGGGCACCGCCTGCAGATAGGTTTTGTTCTCCATCAGCTTCTCGGTGCCGCGATGCAGCAGGCCGATGTGCGGATCGACGCGCTCAACCACCTCGCCGTCCAGTTCCAGCACAAGACGCAACACGCCGTGCGCCGCCGGATGCTGCGGGCCGAAATTGATGTTGAAGTTTCGGACGGCGTGCTCGGTCATTATTGCTTCGCCTTTTCATCGCCCGGCAGCACATAGTCGGTGCCTTCCCATGGCGAGATAAAATCGAAATTGCGGAATTCCTGCTTGAGCTCGACCGGCTCGTAGACCACCCGCTTCACTTCGTCGTCGTAGCGAACCTCGACAAAACCTGTGAGCGGAAAATCCTTGCGCAGCGGATGCCCCTCGAAACCGTAGTCGGTCAGGATGCGGCGGAGGTCCGGATGACCCGAGAACAGGATGCCGTAGAGATCGTAGGTCTCGCGCTCATACCAGTCAGCGCCCGGAAACAACGGCGTGATCGATGGCACGACGGTATCTTCGTCGGCCTGGATTTTTACCGCAATGCGCTGATTCTGGCGCGGCGACAGCAGGTGATAGACCACGTCGAAGCGGCGCTGGCGGGCAGGATAGTCCACCCCGCTCACGTCAATGATCGAGATGAACTGGCACTGCACGTCGCGCTTCAGGAACGAGATGACGTCGAGAATATCATCGACGGCGACGCTCAACGTCAGGTCGCCAAACGCCACGACGGACCCCTCGACCTTTGCGCCGAGCTTTTCCTGAATGTAGGCGGCAAGTTCGTTCAGAGCTTCGCTCATGGCTATCTCTCGATCGTTCCGGTGCGGCGGATCTTTTTCTGCAGCAGCAGCAACCCATACAGCAGCGCTTCAGCAGTCGGCGGGCAGCCCGGCACGTAGATGTCGACCGGAACGATACGGTCACAGCCGCGCACCACCGAATAGGAATAGTGGTAGTAGCCGCCGCCATTGGCGCAAGAGCCCATCGAGATGACGTATCGCGGCTCTGGCATCTGGTCGTAGACCTTGCGCAGCGCAGGCGCCATCTTGTTGGTCAAAGTGCCTGCCACAATCATCACGTCCGACTGGCGTGGCGAGGCGCGCGGCGCAATGCCGAAGCGTTCGCTGTCATAGCGCGGCATCGCCGAATGGATCATCTCCACGGCGCAGCATGCCAGGCCGAAGGTCATATACATCAGAGAGCCCGTGCGAGCCCAAGTAATCAGCGCCTCTGACGAGGTGACAAGGAAGCCTTTGTCGGCCAGCTCGTCATTGATCTGGGTGAAGAACCGGTCGTCGTGACCGATCGGCTTGCCGCTTGCGTCAAGAATGCCCTTGGGCTTCGGCGCAACAAGCGTGCCGGATGCGTCGTTCAATCCCATTCGAGCGCTCCCTTCTTCCATTCGTAGATGAAGCCAATTGTCAGCACACCGAGGAAGATCATCATCGACCAGAAGCCCAGCATGCCGATTGCTCCGAACGAAACCGCCCAGGGAAACAGGAAGGCCACTTCAAGGTCGAAAATGATGAACAGGATCGACACAAGGTAGAACCTGACGTCGAATTTCATGCGCGCATCGTCAAATGCATTGAAGCCGCATTCATAGGCCGAGAGCTTTTCCGGATCGGGATTCCGGTAGGCAATCAGGAATGGTGCGATGGTCAGAGCTAGTCCGACCACAAGGGCTATCCCGATAAAGATCACTACCGGCAAGTAGGAAGTCAGAAGCGATTCCATCTCGCACCTTTCCCGTTGGCTCGCCATACACTAGCAGCTTGTCGCGCCCAAACGACAACAAAACGCGCCAAGAATGCGCGACAGTTTCGCCCAATTTCGCGAGCCGCTGCATACGGTTGCTAAATTGGGGCGACGGTTATCGCAGCCGCCAGCAGGAAGCAAGACCGCACCGGCCGGTTCAAGCAACTGATCGGCGCATGGGCTGGCGATTTTCGACAAGCTCGGCTAACCAAAGGTGAGTTGATGCAAAAACTTGATCCGACTGAACTGAAGCAAGCTCAAAGGGGCGGAACACGATTTGACCGAGGCTAGCCCCCAGGAATTCCTGCCACCCTATTCGCGCCCTGTAACTGCCGTCACGTTAGCTGTTGCCGTCGCTGCGGCGATGGCCGTGTTCACGATCTTTCCGGCGCTCGATCTGATCCCCGCAGCCTATTTCTACATGCCCGGCCCGGTACCGTGGGACAATTCTGCCTGGTATTGCCGCGGCTACGCGCTTGCCTGCCAGCCAACGCTGGTCATTGTCCGCGATTTTCTCCACGTGCTGCCGCTATTTCTCGGAGGCTTGCTGTTCGTCGCGACGGTCTGGATCGCGGTAAAGCGCAGGTCGATCATTGATGGCCTGGTGCTTCGTTGTGGAGCTGCATTCTGGAGCCTGGTCATCAGCAACCTTCTGGTCGTCGACTTCCTGCTAAAGCAGCATTGGGGCAGACCCCGCCCCTATCACCAGTATATCGGCGAAGCACGTTTCTCTTCACATCAGTTCGTTGCCGCCGGTGACTGGCGGGGTGCATGCGAATCAAACTGCTCGTTTGTATCTGGCGAGGCCAACGCTCTGTTCTGGATGGTTTGCGCCACCGCCATTTTGCCGGCAAGCATCCGCAGGCCGGCTTTCTTCATTGCGCTCATCCTGGCGACCGGAGGATCGCTGCTGCGCGTCGCGTTCGGGGCGCACTATCTGTCGGACGTGATTGTCGGGGGGTTGCTTGCGGCTCTGATCTTCTCGTTGATTGCGCTTCTCGTTTCGCGGCTTCTGCGGCAGGACCGTACCGGCGCGGCGTCAATCAACACATGATCAGTCAAATTTGAAAGATGGCAGATGCCAGCCGCAAATTCGACTGGCAAACATTTCAGTTTTTCCTTGGAAAAACTGGCGCGAGTGACGGGGCTCGAACCCGCGACCTCCGGCGTGACAGGCCGGCACTCTAACCAACTGAGCTACACCCGCGCTTCGACTGGGCAGGTTGCCCCGCGCGTCGTGGGGCGGTGGATACGAGTTGATCTGCGGCCTGTCAAGCGTTGTCGAAACGAATTCGTGTGACTTTTCAAGAAGGACGCGCATTAGCGCAAACCGCCCCCGATTATCCTTGCACGAAATGCGCGAACCGCCTAAATGCCGCTTCCGGGGGGCGATTAGCTCAGTTGGTAGAGCGCTTCGTTTACACCGAAGATGTCGGCGGTTCGAGCCCGTCATCGCCCACCATTACTCCCCGCCTGTCTCACAATACCCCAGCCTTTCGACTGGGCGGGCGTTGCCATGGCTGGCGGCGCAGTTTGCCGGCGCACTTTGCGAGGCCGCAAAACAAGAAAAGCCGGACACAGGTCCGGCTTTTCTGTCAGGTTTTCCTGACGCTGAATTCAGTCTGAGACCTAGTTCACGGCGTCCTTGAGACCCTTGCCGGCAGCAAATTTCGGCACATTACGTGCTGCAATCTGGACCGTAGCGCCTGTGCGGATGTTACGGCCTGTCGACGCTTCGCGCCGGGTCACTGTGAAATTGCCGAAACCAACCAGACGCACATCGCCGCCGCTTTTCAACTCGCGGGTGATGACATCAAAAACCGCGTCAACTGCAGAGCCAGCATCGGTCTTGGAGAGGTTCGACATTTCTGCGACTGCGGAAACGAGTTCGTTCTTGTTCATGCACATCCCTTCCCTTGTTATTGACCGGAAAAACGACTCACCGGTGATGGCGGGACTGTAGGGAAAAGCCCTCGCGTTACCAACCTTCAACACAGCCAGGAGACTGCCGCAAAGCGAGATTCACAACGTTTCTCACACCTAGATTGACAAAACTCGTGCAGATGGAAGCCCGGGACTGTCCGCATTGGCCAACAGACCGCAGTGAACCGCCCTTATCAGCCATCTGCATCAGACCGCACAGATAGGGCCTGACTTATCGATGCCGCCACTGATGAGTCCGCTCATTTGCCACCGCCAGAATCCGCGGCAATATTTCAAGCAGTTTGACTTCGAAGGATCGTTCTATCAAAATGACGTAAGGTAACTTAGGCATGCTTGGCGCACTTTGCGCACCATTTCTTGTTGTTATCGCGCTCCTCGGTTGCCGGTTTTCTGTGTCCGAAACCAACATGGAGACGCCGCCAATGCCTATTTCCCCATCTCGCAATATGTTCTCAAACGCGTGGACAGTTGTTCTGCTGGTTACGCTTTCAGCAACGGGCTGTTTCGCGGCATCGGCCCTCGCGGTTGAGACGCTCTCGGCGGCAACCCGGGCGAAAATTGTCGACACCGGATCCAACTGGGCTGCGACAATGGCCACTTCCGGCGAATCCAGGCCGATCATCGTCGAGTTCGCCATGCCGGAATTGCCAAGTCTTCCCGCCGCGGCAAGCGAAGGTGATCGCGACAAGGCTCACACTGCAGCTGTTCGAGGTGTGCAGGACAGCATCTTATCCGCCGCCCTGAGCATGAGCGACAAGACTTCGATCACGGCAGCTCAGAATTCTACATCCCGGAATCTCAAGCTGATGCCGTTCTCACCGCAATTTGCCGTCATTGCCACGGCAGCCGAGATCGAAAGATTCGCTGCAGACGCCAGGGTCATCAAGATCTACGAGGATGAGATTTCAGTTCCGTTCCTCAATGAATCAGTCCCGCTGATCGGCATGCCGACCGCCTATGCGCAAGGCGCGACGGGCAGTGGCTTCAACGTCGCAGTGCTCGACTCGGGCGCGCGCCGGGGCCACGAATTTCTCGCCACCAGCATCGCAGGCGAAGCCTGTTTCAACACGACGAACGCGGCCGACAACACGCAGAGCCGTTGTCCCGGCGGCGCCCCATCGTCGACAGCCACCGGTTCCGCCCAGGACTGCAACGCGGGAACCATCACCAGCTGCGGCCACGGCACCCATGTGACAGGCATCGCAACCGGTTTGAACGTCAATCGACAGGCCGGCGAACCTGCCAACGGCGTGGCCCGTCATAGCAAGACTGTAGCGATCAGCGTGTTCTCACGGTTCAATGCGCCGTCATCGTGCAACAATTCCCCACCCTGTCTTCGCGCGTATACGTCAGACCTGATAGCGGCCTTGAACCATGTCAATTTGCTGAGGAATTCGCATTCTATCGTGGCTGCCAATATGAGCCTTGGCAGCGGACGCTACAGTTCAGCCTGTGATTCAACGGCGGCGCACACGTCGATCATCAATATCCTGCGCGCCAACCGGGTCGCAACCATTGTTGCAGTCGGCAACAGCGCCTATGACACCGAAATCGCATCCCCCGCCTGTATTTCAAGCGCGATCGCTGTCGCGTGGTCGACTGATGAAAATCTCCGATCTGGCTATTCGAACTGGGGCAGTCTGGTTGACCTCGTAGCGCCTGGCTCATCCATCCTGTCGTCGCACACCAATTCCGGCTTTGTCGGCTATAGAACTCTGGATGGAACTTCGATGGCTGCGCCTCACGTCACGGGCGCCTGGGCCGCGTTACGCAGTCGGTTGCCTGCTGCGGCAAGCGTGACGCAGATCGAAAGCGCCCTGGAGACGACCGGTCTCGGCATAACTGCGGCCGGCGTCACCAAGCCCCGCATCCGGGTTGACCGGGCGCTGACGCGGTTGCTGCAAACACTGCCGCCCTCAAACAACAATAACTTTGCCAACCAGATCACGGTCACCCCAAGCGAGAACGCCAGCGGCACGGTCAGTGTATCTGCCAACAATTTCGGGTTTACGCTTGAGACGGGCGAGCCGGCGCATGCCGGGCAGTCTGACGCTACAGCAAGCGCCTGGTGGAGCTTTACTCCAGAATCTTCAGGACCTGTGAGGATATCGACCGAAGGTTCGTCATTTGACACCGTCCTTGGCGTCTATGCCGGAAATTCGCTCTCAAGTTTGTTCGAGATAGCAGCCAACGACAACACCGCAGGGGCGCAATCCGTAGTCAACTTTACTGCGACCTCGGGCGTCCAATACAAGATTGCGGTAGCCGGAAAATTTGGAAGCACCGGATATATAGCGCTCGCGCTTACCGGCGGCGGCGGCCGGGCAACGCCAACTGCCCGCATCTTTGCGGCGATTACCCCTGTCGCAAGGCGCGGTGTCGCAGGCGGCGCGCCAGTAACCGCATTCGCCTCTGTCATCAGTGCGCCGGACAGCGAATCGATGGCCACGGGTTGCGCAATTGCGCGTCCGGTCGACGGTCAGCCCTACAACTTTGAATACGCGTGGCGCAATTTACCAGGCGACAGTCTCGGAACAACCAATGCCCCGTTTACGTTGCTACCGGGGCAAGCGCGGCATTTCCTGCTGACCTTTACGCCAACGGGCGTCTTGTCACGCAATTTGCGGCTGGTGTTTGACTGCGCCAATACCAGTCCGGCTCCGACAACACTCGGCCTGAATTCGTTCAATCTGGTGGCGACACCGGCGGCCGGCGCCGATGTGATCGCAATCGCGGTCACAGCCACCAATGATGGCATTCTTCGGGTGCCGCAGACCAGTGGCGGCGCAAACGCTGTGGCGATGGCCGGCGTCAATATCGGGCCGACGCGAACGGTTGAGGCGCGTCTCTCGACAGTGGCAATCGGCGCATCGACCGCTCCGGTCCCTATTGGGCTGACGCTTTGCCGGACAAATCCGTCGACGGGTGCATGTCTTTCACCGCCCACCGCGTCACCGATCTCGTTCACGGCGACCTCGAACACCTCGTTCACCTTTGCCGGCTTCGTCACCTATGCAGGCACGCCAGTCCCGCTCGATCCGGCAAACAAACGTATCTTCATCCATTTTTCTGAGGTGTCGACGAATGTCGGCTCTGCGAGCGTCGCAGTGACAACCGTGCCACCTGGCGGAGGAGCGAGCCTGGCTGCCCGGTAGATGGATTCCCCCAGGGTCAGGACCTGTTGATATAACGTTTGACCGCGCCGCAGCGAAAATCCGGCATTCCCGGGAGCGAGGAGGAAGGACATGCAACGCATATTCGACGACGAGCGACGGTGAACTGGCGAATTTGCTTCAAGTCGATTGACTTCGTGTCATTGTCTTATCAAGATGACGTTAGGTAACTTAGGTTTTTCCAGCGCGCATTGTGCGCATCTTCTTGTCGTTATCGCGCTCCTTGGTTGCCGGTTTTCTATGTCCGAAGCCAACATGGAGACCTAGCGAATGCTTATTTCCCTCATACGGTCTATGCTCTCGGAAGCACGAACAGCGATCGCACTGATAGCGCTTTCAGTGACAGTCTATTGCCCGGCATTTGCTGTCGCCGCAGAACCGTTTTCAGCAAATGCCCAGTCGAAGATTATCGACACCGGCTCGAATTGGGCAAATTCCATGGCGTCAACCGGCGACGCGAGGCCAGTCATCGTCGAGTTCGCCATGCCGGAGTTGCCAAGCATGCCAGCGTCGGCAAGCGAGGAAGACCGCGACAAGGCCCACATTGCAGCTGTTCGCGGTGTGCAAGAAGACATCTTGTCCAGCGCGTTGAGCATGAGCAACATGGCTTCGATCACAGCGGCCCAGAACTCCACAGACCGCAATCTCAAACTGATGCCGTTCTCACCGCAGTTTGCTGTCATTGCCACGGCAGCCGAGATCGAAAGATTCGCTGCAGACGCCAGGGTCATCAAGATCTACGAGGATGGGTTCTCTGCACCATTGCTCGACCAGACAGTTCCGTTGATTGGAATGCCCAACGCCTATGCACAAGGTGCGACCGGCAACGGCTTCAACGTGGCGGTGCTCGATTCGGGCGCGCGCCGGGGCCATGAATTCCTTTCGGCAAAGGTCGTTGGCGAAGCGTGTTTCAACACCAATTTTCAGTCGCAGGGGGTTTCCAGCCGCTGCCCAGGCGGCGCGGCATCATCAACTGCCACCGGTTCCGGCGAAGATTGCACCAGCACTTTCGCGCGTGATTGCGGTCACGGCACCCATGTGGCCGGCATCGCCGCGGGGCTCAATACCAACCGTCAAGGGAACGAACCGGCCAATGGCGTCGCACGCAATGGCGGTATTGTGGCTATCAACGTGATGTCCTTGATCCAAAATTCTACGATCTGCGGCACATCGCGATGCTTGATGTCGTCCGCATCCGATGAAATTGCCGCTCTAAACTACGTCAACGCGATCAGGGCATCTGCGGCGATTGCATCGGTTAACATGAGCCTCGGTGCCGGCCTTGTCAGTTCGCCATGCGATTCGACCGATGCGCGAACGTCAATCATCAATACGTTGCGATCCAACAACGTCGCGACTATCGCCGCAGCGGGCAACAACAACCAAGGCTCTTCGGTGGTGAGACCGGCCTGCATCACCAGCGCGATTGCAGTGGCAGCATCAGGGAACACAGACGCTCGACTGTCCATGTCCAACTGGGCCAACATGATCGACCTCGTTGCGCCGGGGGTAGCCGTCTCGTCCTATACGGGTGCGGGTAGTTTGGTTTACGAAACACTTCTGGGCACGTCGATGGCCGCCGCGCATGTGGCTGGCGCGTGGGCGGCACTGCGCAGCCGGGTTCCCACCGCAAACGTTTCACAAATCGAGTTGGCGCTGAAGACGACCGGAGTTCCAATCACCGCCGTAGCAACAACCAAGCCACGCATTCGCGTCGACTACGCGCTGACGCAGTTGCTAGGCGCTCCGCCGCCGCCAAACAATGACAATTTCGCCGACCGTTTCACAATCGAGACTCCATATCCAACTCGTGGAACGAGGGTGTCAGGGAGCAATGGCGGCTATACATTAGAACCTGGCGAACCAGTGCATCACAATGAGCCATCAGCAACGAAAAGCGCCTGGTGGAAGTTTACAGCAGCTGCATCCGGACCGGTTGCCGTTTCGACCAATGGCACGACATTCATCAACCTGCTTGCCGTCTACACCGGTAATTCGGTCTCGAACCTGACAAGAATCGCTTCAGATTTCCGTCACATATCCAATGAAGGCCCCCTCATCTTCGACGCAATTGCGGGAGTCGAATATCAGATCGCGGTTGCAGTGTATCAGGGAACTTCTGGCCTGATCTCATTGTGGGTCGGCGTTACAGATCAGATTGAACCCAAGGCGTATCTTGTTGCGGCGACTACGCCGGTTGCACGGCGCGGTGTTGTTGGCGGGCCGCCGATCACAGCCTTTGCGACAGTCATCAGCAGGCCTGACAGTCCATCCACTGCAACCAGATGCACAATATCTCCCGGCTTTGTGTCCGACGAAGCGAACCTCAATTTCAGCTATGCCGAACGATTATTACCGGGCACCGGCCTTGGCGCGGTCAATGCGCCCTTCTCGCTGACGCCTGGACAGGCAAGACACTTCCTGCTCACCTTCACGCCGACGGTCGAGATGTCGAGCAATATGCTGATGCGGTTCCAATGCATCGACACGTTGGCTGCCCCATATGCCTACGGCCTGAATTCGTTCAATCTGGTGGCGACACCGGCGGCCGGCGCCGATGTGATCGCAATTGCGGTCACAGCCACCAATGATGGCATTCTTCGGGTGCCGCAACGGACAGGCGGCATTGCGGCAGCGGCGATGGCCGGCGTCAATATCGGTCCAACACGAACGGTTGAGGCGCGCCTCTCGACAGTGGCGATAGGAGCATTCGGGACGCCGTTACCACTCAGCCTGATGTTATGCCGGACAAATCCGTCGACGGGTGCATGTCTTTCACCGCCAACCACATCACCGATCTCGTTCACGGCGACCTCGAACACCTCGTTCACCTTTGCCGGATTTGCCTCCTATTCGGGCACTCCGGTCCCGCTCGATCCGGCAAACAAACGTATCTTCATCCATTTCTCGGAAGGCTCGACAAGCGTCGGCTCGGCAAGTGTCGCAGTGACAACCGTGCCACCTGGCGGAGGAGCCAGCCACGCGGCGCTTGAGTAACTGCGCGCGCAAGTAACCAGGGCGGGCGGCTCATCAGGGCCGCCCGTTTTCACAACCTTACGCAGAGGCAAGACCGCCTGCGTCGTGTATTAATTATGTAATATCCGCACGATCCATATGTACGTTGTCTATTCAACGAAACGGGATCCGTCTTAGAACATAAAATGACACATCTTATGCCACTACCTATCCCAGCGGCAGGCAAATCTTTCTTCTTCATAAATTCGAACAACATTATGAATTTCCGCAATGTTTGCACACTTGACGGAAATCAAATTTTCATAAAATATTTTTTTACATGCTCTCAATGGAGTTGCTTCCCATGCGTTCATCCGCGGCAGGTAAACATCCATTCAAGACATGGCCTTCGGCTCTATTGCTGATGCTGGCGGCATTTGGACTGCTCTCAGCACCTGCACTGGCAGACAAACCTCTGTCGTCCGCCGCCCAGTCGAAGATCATCGACACCGGCTCGAACTGGGCGAACGCCATGGCGTCAACCGGCGACGCGAAGCCAATCATCGTCGAGTTCGCCATGCCGGAATTGCCAAGCATGCCGGCGTCAGCCAGCGAAGAAGACCGCGACAAGGCTCATATTGCCGCCGTTCGCGGCGTGCAGGACAGCATCTTGTCCGCTGCGCTTGGCATGAGCAGCGTCGTCTCTGTCGAGGCGGCTCAGAATTCGACAGACCGCAACCTCAAACTGATGCCGTTCTCACCACAGTTCGCCATCAAAGCCACCGCGGGCGAGATCGAGCGCTTCGCCGCTGATAGCCGCGTGGTGAAGATTTATGAAGATCAGCTGTCTGCGCCGCTACTTATCGGATCGGTCCCGCTGATCGGCATGCCCAATGCCTACACGCAAGGCGCAACCGGCAACGGCTACACTGTTGCGGTGCTTGACACCGGCGCAAGCAAATCACACGAATTTCTGATTTCCCGGATCACGCAGGAAGCCTGCTTTAGCACAAATGATTCCGCGAATTTCATATCCAGCCGTTGCCCGGGCGGAGTAACTTGGTCAACCTTGCCGGGTTCTGGCCAGGACTGCCGTCCGGAATGGGCCGATGGCTGCGGCCATGGGACTATGGCGGCCGGTGCCGCCGCGGGATTTAACACCAATCGGCAATCGGGCGAACCTGCCAATGGCGTCGCTCGCGACGGACGTATCATGGCAATTAACGTGTTCTCGACGGTTGGTTTGTCGGCCCAATGTCGTGAATTTGGCATGAGCACACCATGCCTCCTTTCATATGATTCCAACCAGATCTCTGCCTTGAACTATGTCTATTCCGTCCGGATGCTGCGGTCGATCGCATCAGTCACCATGAGCTTTGGACGCGGACGATTCATGAACCGATGTGACGGGGAGGCGCCACAATCATCAATCATCAATACTCTGCGTATGAACGACGTCGTGACTGTCATCGCTGCCGGCAACACCTATGAAAACGAGGCAGTGCATATGCCAGCTTGCATTTCTTCCGCAATCACTGTCGCGTCGTCGTCAAAATCGGATGTTCGCTCGTCCTACTCCAACTGGGGTTACAATATCGATGTCGTTGCACCGGGCGAAATGATCGGAACCCCCTTTACCTTGAACGACTCGGCCTATGCTTGGGGCAACGGCACATCGATAGCGGCGGCGCATGTGGCCGGCGCTTGGGCGGCATTGCGCAGCCGCGTACCTACAGCATCTGTTTTGCAGATCGAAACAGCCCTCGAGACAACTGGTCTCGGCATAATGTCTGCAAACTGGATCAAACCGAGGATCCGGGTCGATCAGGCATTAGCCAGCTTGATCAGCATGTCACTACCCCGCAACAACGACGATTTCGAGAACCGGTACCAAATTTTTCCGGTGTCAACAACGGCCAATGGAGTTGTCACATTTACGGGCAACAATGTCGGCTATACGCTTGAGACGGGGGAGCCGATCCATTCGAATATTCCCAGCGCTACGACGAGCGCCTGGTGGAGATTCGTGCCGGAATCTTCCGGACCCGTGACTATCTCCACATATGGTTCCAGCTTTGACACTGTCCTTGCGGTCTATGCAGGACCTTCAATGTCATCTTTGATACCGGTCACCGCCAACGACGACTACAATTATGATGTCAGCTATTCTCAGGTAAGCTTCTATGCGACATCCGGGACTGAGTATCGAATTGCGGTCGCCGGACACAGCTCCCAAGCTGGCAATTACACATTAACAGTCACCGGTGGCGGCGGGACACCGACTGCTTCGGCCAGTATCGTCGCAGCCGTCACACCGGTTGCACGGCGCGGCGTCGTGGGCAGCAGCACGCCGATCACCGCCTTTGCCACCGTCATCAGTTCTCCGGCAAGTGCGGCAACTGCTATAGACTGCGCTATCGCGCGGCCGACCGACGGACAGCCCTATTACTTCGCCTTCAAGGAGCGATTGCTGCCGGGCAGCAGCCTTGGCGCGGTCAATGCGCCCTTCTCGCTGACACCTGGACAGGCAAGACACTTCCTGCTCACCTTCACGCCGACTGCCGCCATGTCGAGCAATTTGCGGCTGGTGTTTGACTGCGCCAATACCAGTCCGGCTCCGACAACACTCGGCCTGAATTCGTTCAATCTGGTGGCGACACCGGCGGCCGGCGCCGATGTGATCGCAATTGCGGTCACAGCCACCAATGATGGCATTCTTCGGGTGCCGCAGACCAGTGGCGGCGCAAACGCTGTGGCGATGGCCGGCGTCAATATCGGGCCGACGCGAACGGTTGAGGCGCGTCTCTCGACAGTGGCAATCGGCGCATCGACCGCTCCGGTCCCTATTGGGCTGACGCTTTGCCGGACAAATCCGTCGACGGGTGCATGTCTTTCACCGCCCACCGCGTCACCAATCTCGTTCACGGCGACCTCGAACACCTCGTTCACCTTTGCCGGATTTGCCTCCTATTCGGGCACTCCGGTCCCGCTCGATCCGGCAAACAAACGTATCTTCATCCATTTCTCGGAAGGCTCGACAAGCGTCGGCTCGGCAAGTGTCGCCGTGACAACCGTGCCACCTGGCGGAGGAGCCAGCCACGCGGCGCTTGAATAACTGCGCGCGCAAGTGACCAGGGCGGGCGGCTCATCGGGGCCGCCCGTTTTCATGCAAAAAACCCCGCCCAGAAGGACGGGGTCGTTTGTGGTCCGAGACCCTTTCAGGTCCAAATGGAATCGTGCTTCCGGGAATCGATTCCGATTTTCGGGCCGATGCAGTAAGGCCGGAGCTCAAGCTCCGGCCTTATCTTTACCGCCAGCGCGTCAGTGCGCGACGCCAATCGCCGTGTCGTCCGACCCGTCGCGCTTGACCGGCGCATTTTCAGGCTCGACCCATTCGATGGGTTCAGGCATCCGCTGGAGCGCATGACGCAGAACCTCGCCGACGCGGCTGACCGGGATGATCTCCATGCCCGACTTCACATTGTCGGGGATGTCGGCCAGGTCCTTGGCGTTCTCTTCGGGGATCAGCACCTTCTTGATGCCGCCACGCAAAGCCGCCAGCAGCTTCTCCTTCAGGCCACCGATCGGCAGCACCCTGCCCCGCAGCGTCACCTCGCCAGTCATCGCCACATCCGCCTTGACCGGAATGCCGGTCATGACAGACACGATGGCTGTCACCATCGCGATACCCGCTGACGGACCGTCCTTGGGCGTAGCCCCTTCGGGAACGTGCACGTGGATGTCGCGCTTGTCGAACAGCGGCGGTTCCAGGCCGAAATCGATGGCACGGGAGCGGACATAAGACGCCGCAGCCGAGATCGATTCCTTCATCACGTCCTTCAGATTGCCGGTCACCGTCATGCGGCCCTTTCCGGGCATCATGACACCTTCGATCGTCAGCAATTCGCCGCCGACCTCGGTCCAGGCAAGTCCGGTCACGACGCCGACCTGATCATCCGCCTCGACCTGGCCGAAGCGGAAGCGCGGCACGCCGAGATAATCAGCGATGTTGGCCGCGGTGACTTCCACCTTCGGGGTCTTCTTGCGCAGGATCTCGGTCACCGCCTTGCGCGCCAGCTTCATCAGCTCACGTTCAAGCGAACGAACGCCCGCCTCACGGGTGTAGGTCTGAATGATCGCACGGATGGCGTCTTCCGAGACCGAGAACTCGTTCGGCTGCAAGGCGTGGTCCTTGATTGCCTTTGGCAACAGGTGCCGCTTGGCGATCTCAACCTTTTCGTCTTCGGTGTAACCGGCAATACGGATGATCTCCATACGGTCCATCAGGGCCGGCGGAATGTTCAGCGTATTGGCTGTCGTCACGAACATGACACTCGACAGATCGTATTCGACCTCAAGGTAGTGATCCATGAAGGTCGAATTCTGTTCCGGGTCGAGCACCTCGAGCAGGGCCGATGACGGGTCGCCGCGATAGTCCTGGCCCAGCTTGTCGATCTCATCGAGCAGGAAAAGCGGGTTGGACTTCTTTGCCTTCTTCATCGACTGGATGACCTTGCCGGGCATCGAGCCGATATAAGTGCGGCGGTGGCCGCGGATTTCGGCCTCGTCGCGCACGCCGCCAAGCGCCATGCGCACATATTCGCGGCCGGTCGCCTTGGCGATCGACTTGGCGAGCGAGGTCTTGCCGACGCCCGGAGGTCCGACGAGGCACAGGATCGGGCCTTTCATCTTGTTCTGGCGGCTCTGAACCGCAAGATATTCGACGATGCGGTCCTTGACCTTGTCGAGGCCGAAGTGATCAGTGTCGAGCACTTCCTGCGCCAGATCGAGGTCATACTTGACCTTAGAGCGCTTGCCCCACGGGATCGACAGCAGCCAGTCGAGGTAGTTGCGCACGACGGTGGCTTCCGCCGACATCGGCGACATGGTGCGCAGCTTCTTCAGCTCGGCATCCGCCTTTTCGCGGGCTTCCTTCGACAGTTTCGCCTTCTTGATGCGGGCCTCGATCTCGGATGCCTCGTCGCGGCCGTCTTCGCCCTCGCCGAGTTCCTTCTGGATCGCCTTCATCTGCTCGTTCAGGTAGTACTCGCGCTGGGTTTTCTCCATCTGGCGCTTGACGCGCGAACGGATGCGCTTCTCCACCTGCAGCACCGAAATTTCGGACTCCATGTGGCCGAGCGCCTTTTCCAGCCGCAGCTTGATCGACAAGGTCGCCAGCATGTCCTGCTTTTCAGGGATCTTGATCGCGAGATGCGAGGAGATCGTGTCGGCGAGTTTTGAATAGTCTTCGATCTGCGACGCCGCCGTGATGACCTCAGGCGAGATCTTCTTGTTCAGCTTCACATAGTTTTCGAAGTCGGAGATAACCGACCGCGCCATCGCTTCGATCTCGACCTCATCCTCTTCGGGCTCGGTCAGCAGCGATGCCTTGGCCTCATGGTAATCCTCACGATCGGTGAAACTCTCGATCCTTGCGCGCGAGGAACCCTCGACCAACACTTTTACGGTGCCGTCAGGTAGTTTCAGCAGCTGCAACACGTTTGCCAGCGTGCCAACGTCATAGATTGTCTCCGGCGCCGGATCGTCGTCAGCTGCGTTCATCTGGGTGGCGAGAAGGATCTGCTTGTCAGAACCCATCACCTCTTCCAGCGCCTTGATCGACTTTTCACGGCCAACGAAGAGCGGCACGATCATATGCGGGAACACAACAATGTCGCGCAGCGGGAGGACTGCGAAAGTGCCGTTTCCCTTGGATTTTGCCTGCTTGGCCATTTGGTCTGCCTTTCTTTCACGGCCGCCTTTGGCCAACCGCGAATCTGATATTAGCGGGCGCGCGCCATTCCGCCTACCTCGGTAAAACCCTTGGGAAATTCAGCACGGAAAAGGTCAAGCGCCCCGTCTCTGGTTAGTTGGATGCGCGAGGCCAAAAAAACAAGTGCCGGACAACCCTGACCACTCGGCGCTGACTCTCCTTGACGGACTGCCCCGGACTTAACGAACCCGGCACGCATATCATTGCCGGACAGGCTTGCCCGAAACTCGACACTGAATCAAAAACGGCCGCGAGCGGCCGTTTTTCACCATTTCAGACGTCGCGCGATCAGGCGCTCGCCTTATCTTTCTGTTCCTTCTCGGAATAGATGTACAGCGGACGGGCATTGCCGTTCACCACTTCATCCGAGATCACGACTTCCTGAACGCCGTCGAGCGCTGGCAGTTCAAACATCGTATCGAGCAAGATGGCTTCCATGATCGAACGCAGGCCGCGCGCGCCGGTCTTGCGCTCAATAGCGCGCTTGGCGATGGCAGTCAGCGCCGTCTCATGGAAGGTCAGGCCGACATTTTCCATGTCGAACAGCCGCTGATACTGCTTCACCAATGCGTTCTTCGGCTCGGTCAGGATCTGGATCAGCGCAGCTTCATCCAGATCTTCCAGGGTTGCGAGCACCGGCAGACGGCCGACAAATTCCGGAATCAGACCAAACTTCAGCAGATCTTCCGGCTCCACCTGGCGGAACAGTTCGCCGGTGCGGCGATCTTCCGGTGAGGCAACAGCAGCGCCAAAGCCGATCGACGTTTTGCGGCCGCGATCCGAGATGATCCGGTCGAGGCCGGCAAATGCGCCGCCACAGATGAACAGAATGTTCGTCGTGTCGACCTGCAGGAACTCCTGCTGCGGATGTTTTCTGCCACCTTGCGGCGGAACCGAAGCAGTCGTGCCTTCCATGATCTTGAGCAGCGCCTGCTGAACGCCCTCGCCCGACACGTCGCGGGTGATCGAAGGATTGTCAGATTTGCGCGAGATCTTGTCGATTTCGTCGATGTAGACGATGCCGCGCTGGGCGCGCTCGACATTGTAGTCGGCAGCCTGCAGCAGCTTCAGGATGATGTTCTCGACATCTTCACCGACATAACCGGCTTCGGTCAGCGTTGTGGCGTCGGCCATTGTGAACGGCACGTCGATGATGCGAGCGAGCGTCTGGGCGAGCAGCGTCTTGCCGCAGCCGGTCGGACCGATCAGCAGAATGTTGGACTTGGCCAGCTCAACATCGTTGCCCTTGGTAGCGTGGGCCAGGCGCTTGTAGTGGTTGTGAACCGCAACAGACAGCACGCGCTTGGCGTGAGGCTGGCCGATCACATAATCGTCAAGCACCGCGAGGATTTCCTGCGGCGTCGGCACACCGTCGCGCGACTTCAGCGTCGAGGTCTTGTTCTCTTCGCGGATGATATCCATGCACAGCTCGACGCATTCGTCGCAGATGAACACGGTTGGACCCGCAATCAGCTTGCGCACCTCGTGCTGGCTCTTGCCACAGAACGAACAGTAGAGCGTATTTTTGGAATCGCCGCCGTTAGAGACCTTGCTCATCCTACCAATTCCTTTTCTTCAGGGCCGCGGCTGCGCCTTCGACCCGATCCGCAGGGCGCGGCGCCACTGCGCCGCCACCGGCAACCCGGCTCCTGCAACGTGTCCCGTACCAAACACAAATCGAAAAACGTGGCAATGATTCGTGGCCACCTGTGCGAATGCTAAGCCGCCGAAAATCAACAGAAGCTTAACGTAAGCGCTGTCAGTTCCCGAAGAAACAGCAAAATGTGGCCTATTTGCTTCAGTTAGGCTCAAATCACGCCAGCGTTTGCACACGTCATTTTGATTGCGGCGCCTCCATCGCGTCGCGCTCGGTGATGACCTTGTCGATCAGGCCGAACTCAAGAGCCTGTTCGACCGACAGGAAGCGGTCACGCTCAAGCGCCGTGTGCACTTCGTCATAGGTCCGGCCGGTGTGCTTGACATAGATCTCGTTCAGGCGGCGCTTCAAGGCTTCGGTCCACTGCGCGTGGATCATGATGTCAGTGGCCTGGCCCTGGTAGCCGCCCGATGGCTGGTGGACCATGATCGAGGCGTTTGGCGTGGCAAAGCGCATATCCTTGGCGCCGGCGGCCAGCAGCAGCGAGCCCATCGACATTGCCTGGCCGGTGCAAAGCGTGGCAACCGGAGGCTTGATGAACTGCATCGTGTCGTAGATCGCCAGACCCGACGTCACCACGCCGCCCGGCGAGTTGATGTAGAGGTTGATTTCCTTCTTCGGGTTTTCGGCCTCGAGGAAGAGAAGCTGGGCGCAAACCAGCGAGGCCATGCCGTCTTCAACCGGGCCGGTGATGAAGATGATGCGTTCCTTAAGGAGGCGCGAAAAGATGTCGTAGGCGCGTTCGCCGCGGTTGGTCTGCTCGACCACCATGGGAACGAGGTTCATATAGGTCTGATACGGATCCTTCATGTGACGCCTTTCGGGGGTAAATAGCCGTGTCGTGCGGGAATCACGGCGAGAATAGTCATCCGTAGATAGGATGGCCCCCGTTGACCTTGCAAGGGCTGGCGAGCGCCGGAAAGCTCAACCCTCCTGCCTCAGCCAAGCCTGGAGCGCGCGAATGCCGCCGCTCTCGACTGCGTCCGCCACCCGCCGCCCGACCGCCGCGCCGAACTTGTAGCCATGTCCTGAACAGGCCGAGACGACCAGCGCACGCGCGTCGTCCAGCGCGAAAAACCGCTCGTCATCTGTGTAGGTATAGGCGCACGTCACAACCTGCTGCACCTTGTAGCCGTCAATCCGGGCCATCGGCGGCGAAAACCATTTCAGGATTTCAGCCCCCTCGCCTGCATGTGGGGCACGGTTCTTGCTGGCGTCATCAGTCGCCTCCTTGTGCATGCCGGTGCCAAATTTCAGCCCGCCTCCACCTGACGGCGGGATGATATAGCCATCCAGCCGCCCGCCAATGTCGAGGATGACGGGGGCTGTATCCCAGGCCGCCCGCAGATCATCCGGCGGATCGAGATAGGCAACAGCTGTCCGGTAGGTGGTGAGCGTAGACACAAGACGCGGATACAATTTTGTCACCCAGGCGCCCGCGGTGACCACGATCTTGTCGGCCGCCACGCGCTCACCACCGTCGAGCGCGACCATGCCGGACACGCTATCAACCGCCACAACTCTGGCGTTTTCGCGCACATCCGCGCCATTGGCCCGCAGCCAGTCCGCCATGCCCGCCGCGATATGCTTGCAATGCAAGACGCCGCCCTCTGGCGAAAAATAGCCGTAGCGCACGGTTGCCGGGTCGATGAACGGATAGCGTGCCGCCACTTCGTCCGGCTCCAGCATGTCGAATGGAAACCCGCCCTCTTTCAGCCCTTCGAGATATTCTTCAGCCTCATCACCCGGCTCACGCGAGACGCACAGAAAACCGCGTGCGTCATAGTGCGATGCGCCGAGGTCGCCCCACAATTCGTCCCATGCCTGATAGGCTTCGGTGATCGCCCCGGCATAGGTGCCCGCCGGATAGGCGCGACGGATGATGCGGTGATGATCGCCTGATGCAGCAAGCGGATTTGGGATCGGCCCCTGCTCGATGAGCGTCACCTTGTGCCCGCGCTTGGTCAGCGCCCAGGCCGTTGACAGGCCTGAAATGCCCGCCCCGACTATCGCAATATGCACGTGAGTCTCCGCATCTTGTTTGCTTCGCCAAGTGTATTCGGGCCGGCGCCGACGGCAAGACACCGCCGCAAGCATTCAGACAACGCTCCGGTAACCAGCATCAGAGATAATGTTCCGGGGTTTCTTCGGGTTTTGGGGCAGGTTTGATGACGCAGCCGGATTATCTGGACTATTCGGCGCAGACTCGCGTCATGCGGCTCGACCCGCACAATGCACATTTCGTCAACGATCCATATCCTGCCTATAGCTGGATGCACACGACCGCGCCGATCGTCTTCTGGGAAGAGTTCGGCTTCTGGTGTCTGGCCGGCTATGACGATGTTTCGCGGATATTTCGCGACCGCCGGTTTGGCCGCGAACGGCCCGGCGGCTACCTTGCATCTGTCGGTGAACGTCCCCACCTGGCCGATTTCGACCGGCTTGAAGCCGGTTCAATGCTCGAACTTGAACCGCCAACACACACAAGGCTGCGCGCACTGGTCAACCGGGCTTTCGTGTCGCGCCAGGTCGAGCGGCTGCGCCCGCGCATCGAGACCTTCGCCAATGAACTGATCGACGGATTTGCCGGCGACAATCATGCTGACCTGCTGCCCGCATTCGCCACGCCGCTGCCCAGCGTCATCATCGCCGACATGATGGGCGTCGACGCTTCTATGGCGACGCAGCTGGTCGACTGGTCGAACCGGATGGTGGCGATGTATATGCACGCGCCGTCTCGCCAGACTGAAGATGACGCCAATGCGGCAGCACGCGACTTTGCCGCCTTTATCCGGGCCGAGGCGGTGAAGCGGCGCAACCGTCCCGGCGAGGATCTTCTCTCCGTTCTCATCGCGGCGCGCGAAGATGGCGACCGGCTGACCGATGACGAACTGGTATCGTCTGCGGTTCTGCTGCTCAATGCCGGGCACGAAGCCACCGTGCACCAGACCGGCAACGCCGTGCGCGCCATCCTGCACCAGAACGGCGACCCGCGCCGCTTTTTCGAGACGCCGGAACAGACGGCTGCGACGATCGAGGAATGCCTGCGCTTCGATGCGCCGCTGCATATGTTTACCCGCACTGCCTATGAATGGATCGATCTTGCGCCCGGCGTCACCATTGAACCTGGCGAACGAGTCGGGCTGCTTCTTGGGGCAGCCAACAATGATCCGGCCGCGTTTGACGAGCCTCGCTGTTTCCTGCCCGGCCGTCCCGACCAGAAAAACGTCTCTTTTGGCGCCGGCATTCACTTCTGCATCGGCGCACCACTGGCAAGGCTGGAAATGCAGATCGGCCTGAAGACCTTGTTCAATCGCCTGCCCGCAATGCGCCTCTCCTACGAGCCCAGCTACCGCGACGCCTACCATTTCCACGGGCTCGACATGCTGAAGGTCGAGTGGTGAAATTGTATTTACAAATTTGTATTTACACAGAAGCTCAAGCTTCATAGGATGGGGCAATGACGCGGTTCGAATGGGATCCTGCGAAGGCCGCAACCAACATAGCAAAGCACCATATCGACTTCGACACCGCATCAAAGGTTTGGAACGATCCGCATCTCAAGCTTGTCTTCGACCGGATCGAATATGGAGAATTCAGGTGGTGGGCTATTGGGGCAGTCGGTGGGATTACCCTTCTTGTTGTCGTGCACACCTACCCCGATGAAACCGATGAAGACCTTGTACGCATCATCAGTGCGCGCAAGGCATCTCCGAGAGAGCGAAAACGATATGAGCAAGACATTGACTTCTGAACAGTTGGAAATGCTGCGCAGGTTGGCCGCCATGCCAGACGATCAGATCGACACGTCAGACATTCCTGAAATTACTGACAGCCAATGGGAAGCGGCACGCCGGGAGAACTTCTTTCGACCTCTGAAGCGTCCAGTGACAATCCGTCTCGACGCGGATGTGCTCGACTGGTTCAAAAAACATGCCGGAGGCAAGGGCTACCAGACGGACATCAACAGGGCGCTTCGCAAGCACGTTATCGAAGCGGAAGCCGGGAAAGCGTCGTAAGATTCAGCGCGACCTCTATTGCGCATCAACACCACGCCCAACAACAGAAAGGCGCCGGGATTGCTCCCAGCGCCTTCCTGTTCAGCCGTTGCCCTATTCCATGCAGCACCCGAAGGCGCGCGGCGGTCAAGGTCCGGTTCTGAAGGCCGTGCAAATCGCATCCGTAAAGTTGCGTCTTGCCTGACCGAGCTCCGTGCCGCGAGGACACTGCAAGCTTTTCCACCCTGGCGTTCCAGACCGCTTCCGATGGATTCCGCTGGACTGGGACGTCATCGACCTGCCGGATTTCGCCGGTGTCCGCCTGACATCGCGGGGCTCAGTGTGCTTTCTGGCTTTGATCCACCGTCCGAATGGAGCCGTCAGCTCTTGAGATGGATTGAGGTTATGCCCGGCTTCCGGGCGGCGCAACCTCGACCAGCCTGTGGACAGACGGGATAACGGGAACTATGGCAGCGCAGCAAAACCTGCCGCGCCGCAGCATCCAAATCTACAATCGGATGACATATTCTTTGCGAGTCGTCTCAAGCACTTCCCAGCTTCCCTTGAAGCCGGGTCTGAGCACAAAACTATCGCCCGCCTTCACCGTCACCGCGTCGCCGCCGTCCTCGGAAAGGATCGAGACGCCTGTGAGGATGTGACAGAACTCCCACTCGTCATATTCGATGCGCCATTTGCCAGGTGTCGCCTCCCAGATGCCGGCATATACGCCGCCATCGGCCTCCTCGACATTCCACGTTCGAAACACCGGATTGCCTGAAATCAGGCGCTCCGGTTTTGGAGCGCCCTCTTCCGCTTCGCCTGTCGTGTCGACGGTTATGATGTGCGTTTTCGCCATACTGGGCTCCTTGCCAGATTCAGGTCCGGGCGTGCCGAAAATGACGGAGTTCGAGAACCGAAGCGGAGTTTACATTGAAGTAAATGAGCATCGGAAGCGCAGAACACCGCCATTTGCAGGCGGCCCCGATCTGAATCTACCCTGCCTTTGCCAATGCCTGCTTGAGATCGGCGATGATGTCCTCGACATTTTCGAGCCCGATCGACAGGCGAATGACGTCATTGCCGGCTCCTGCCGCAGTTTTTTGCTCGTCCGACAACTGCCGGTGGGTGGTCGAGGCCGGATGGATAATCAGCGAACGCACGTCGCCGATATTGGCCAGATGCGACAGCATTTCGACGCCTTCCACCACTTTCACGCCCGCGTCGAAGCCACCTTTCAGGCCAAAGGTGAACACTGCTCCGGCCCCCTTCGGTGAATATTTTTGTTGCAGCGCGTGGTTCGGATCGTCCTTCAGGCCCGGATATGACACCCATTTCACCTGCGGTTGCGTCTTCAGCCACTCCGCTACCTTGAGCGCATTGGCATTGTGACGATCCATGCGCAGAGACAGGGTTTCAATGCCCTGCAGGATCAGGAAGGCGTTGAACGGCGAGATGGTCGGGCCAAAGTCGCGCAGGCCAAGCACCCGGCAGGCAATGGCAAAGGCGAAATTGCCAAAGGTCTCGTGCAGCACGATGCCGGCATATTCCGGCCGCGGCGACGACAGCATCGGATAATTGCCCGATTTCGACCAGTCGAACGTGCCGCCATCGACAATGACGCCGCCCATTGAATTGCCGTGGCCGCCCATGAATTTGGTCAGCGAGTGCAGAACAATATCTGCGCCATGCTCGATCGGCCGGATCAGGTATGGAGAAGCCATCGTATTGTCGACGATCAGCGGCAAGCCGTGTTTCTGCGCCACCTTCGAGATTGCCTCGATATCGACAAAGGTGCCGCCGGGGTTTGCCAGGCTTTCGACAAAGATGGCGCGCGTCTTGTCGTCAATCAGCTTTTCCAGCGCCGCCAGATCACTGGTATCGGCAAAGCGCGCTTCCCAGCCAAAATTCTTGAAGGCGTGGCCGAACTGGTTGATCGAACCGCCGTAAAGCCTTTTGGCGGCAATGAAATTTTCGCCCGGCCGCATTATCGTGTGGAACACCAGCAGCTGCGCTGCGTGGCCTGAAGCGGTCGCCAGCGCCGCCGTCCCCCCCTCAAGCGCGGCCACCCGCTCCTCAAGCACGGCCTGCGTCGGGTTCATGATGCGGGTGTAGATGTTGCCGAAAGCCTTGAGGCCAAACAGCGAGGCGGCGTGGTCGACATCGTCAAACACGTAAGCCGTCGTCTGGTAAATCGGCGTGGCGCGCGCGCCTGTCGCCGGATCGGGCTTTGCGCCTGCATGAATGGCGAGCGTGTCGAAACCTGGCATGGAAATCTCCCGGAAAGCGGATTGGATTGATTTGAAGTTACGCCATCATTGGCGAAGCGGACGGCCAAGGCAAAGACGAATTTTCCAAGTCGAGGCGAATTTGTGGGGCCAGTGGCCGTGAAATCGACGCAAGCAGGAAATCAGCGGCTATTTCTGGCGTATCCCGAAACTCTGAAAACCCTGCCGCATGATCGGCCGTTTTGAGCTGATTGTGCCGGAATTGATGCCGTTCCAGCCGATCTCGCCCGACAGGCGCGCATATTCGATCTTCGGGCAGCGGTTCATGACCACCTTGATGCCTGCTGCCTCCGCCCGCGCCGCCGCCTCGTCATGGCGCACGGTGAGCTGCATCCAGATGACTTTTGGCAGCGGGTCGAGCTTCAAGGCCTCATCGACGATCGAAGGCACAGCGTCTGACGCGCGAAAAATGTCGACCATATCGATGGCGGCAGGAATATCGGCCAGCGACGCATAGGTCATGCGCCCCAAAATTTCCTTGCCCGCCTGCCCCGGATTGACCGGATAGACGTCATAACCCTTGTCGATCATGTATTTGGCGACAAAAAAGCTTGGCCGCACGTCGTTGGCCGATGCGCCGATGATGGCGACCGACTTCACCTGATTCAAAATGCCGGAAATGTAGGAGTTTTCGTAGGTATCGTGGTTCATGTTTCTGCTTCTTTGAGCGCCTCGGACAGGAATTGCTCCGGGTCGCTGGTAAAGTCCTGCATCATGCGAAAGTGGTCGGTCTCGCGGAAGTCTGTCTCATGCAGGCCAAAACGGGTCAATTGCAACAGCCGTGCACCGGGCAGAGCCATCAGCAGCGGCGAGTGGGTCGCCATGATGATCTGGGCATTCTGCCTGTCTTGAATGGCTTTCAGCACCCGCAGGAACGCGATCTGGCGCGACGGCGACAGCGCGCTTTCGGGCTCGTCCATGAAATAGATGCCCTGCCGCGACATCCTTTCCTCGAAAAAGCGCAGAAAACCTTCGCCATGCGACCAGGACAGGAAATCCGGGGGTGTTGCGCCGACATCCAGCGCCGCCTCGTCCAGATAGCGCGCCACCGAAAAGAAGCTTTCGGCGCGAAAAAACCAGCCAGCCGTGACCTTTGGCAGCCAGTGAGCACGAAGCGCCTCACCAAGTGCCGCACCGCTGCTGTCAACTGCCCGGCTATTATCCACGGCCCGATAGCCCTTGCCGCCGCCGGCTTCGTCATACCCGGCCAAGGCGGCAATCGCCTCAAGCAGGGTCGACTTTCCGGTGCCGTTTTCGCCAACAAGGATCGTTACCGGCGTGGTGAATTCGAGCTCAAACTCCCTGTCCCGGAAGAAGGGCAGATTGAACGGATAGGTTTCCCAGTCCTCGACTTTTTCGGCGTCGAGCAGGATGCGTTTGAGATAGGGGGCGGGAAGTCTGGACTCCGGCTTTCGGCGCGCCATAACTCAGCCCGCCGGTGGAAGCGAGATGTTGCCGTCGGCATCAATCGGGAACGCTTCGTTGTGGGCGACCTCCCACAGATTGCCTTCCGGGTCGGAAAAATAGCCATACCAGCCACCCCAGAAGGCGCGGCTGCCGCGCTTGACCAGTTTGCCGCCGACAGCCTGGGCCTGGGCCAGCACGTCGTCGACCTCGGTTTCGGATCGCGTGTTGTAGGCGAGGTAGACGCGGCTGACGCCGTCCGAAAAGATCAGCCCCGCGTCCTTCTCCGCCTCGCCGCGCGCGAACAGCGCCAGGATGACGCCACCAAGCTGGAAAAACTCGACATCGCCGCCAAAACCCGGATGCCGCTTCAGCCCCATGCCTTCATAGAAACGCGCCAGCTTTTCAACATTGTTGGCGGCAATGGTGATGATCGAAACGCGCGGCTGCATCAGTCCTTTGACCAATCCGGCTTCTTCTTGTCGATGAACGCGCCGATGCCGTCGATGGCATTCTGGTTCAGCATGTTTTCTACGATCACCCGCGAGGCGAGATCATAGGCGTCGGCCAGGCCAAGTTCGGCCTGTTCGTAAAACGCCTTCTTGCCCATCTGCACTGCAACAGGCGCTTTTGAAGCAATGACTTGCGCGTATTTCATCACAACTTGAGTCAGGTATTCCTGCGGCACGACGCGGTTCACCAGCCCAAACTCGCGTGCAGTCGCCGCGTCGATCATCTCGCCGGTTAGCAGCATTTCCATCGCGTGTTTCGGCTTCAGGCCGCGCACTAGCGCCACGCCCGGCGTGGTGCAAAACAGGCCGACATCAATGCCGTTGACGCCAAATGTCGACTGGTCCGAACAGATCGCCAGATCACACGACGCCACCAGCTGGCAGCCTGCCGCTGTCGCCAGCCCGTCGATCTCGGCGATCACCGGTTTCGAGTTCTTCACGATCGACAGCATCATTTTGGTGCAGGTCGCAAACGTCTCTTCGAAATAGGCTTTTCCGCCGTCCGCATCGGAGCGGTGCGAGGTCATCTGCTTCAGGTCATGGCCGCCGGAAAACAGCTTTCCTGCCGCCGCGATGACAATGACGCGTACCGACTTGTCGGCAGCAGCCTCATCAAGTGCCGCCTGCATCGCCTGCATTGTTTCCATCGACAGCGCGTTGGCCGGCGGGTTGGACAGCGTCAGGCGCAGCACCCTGCCTTCCTGCCGCACGATGACCGGCCCCGCCTCGGGCTCGCGCCGCATCGCCAGGATTTCCGCCATGATCTGCCTCCGTCGCGTCTTCGTCGTCCAAGCCTGCACAAATAGCACGCCCGGCGGCAATGGACAGAGCGCCAATGCCTGTCTTACGTTTACGCAAACGGAAAGCAGGTTCGGGAGGAACCATGCCAAAAGTCCTTTACGAGAAAGACGGCCGCATCGGCCGCATCACGCTCAATCGTCCAGACGTCATGAATGCGATCGATGACGAGCTGCCGGTCGAGCTCGCCGATTGCGTCGCGCGCGCCAATGCCGACCCGGGCGTGCACGTCATCATCCTGTCGGGCGCGGGCAAAGCGTTCTGCGCCGGCTACGACCTCGCCTATTACGCGCAAGCCGCCGGCGGCGCGGGCAATGCGGCGACACAGGAGATGCCGTGGGACCCGATGAAGGATTACGCCTTCATGATGCGCAACACCGAACTCTTCATGTCGCTCTGGCGCTCCTACCGGCCGGTCATCGCCAAGGTGCACGGTTTTGCAGTCGCCGGCGGATCGGACATCGCGTTGTGCGCCGACATGATCGTGATGGAGGACGAGGCGGAGATTGGCTACATGCCGGTTCGCGTCTGGGGCTGTCCCACAACAGCAATGTGGGTCTATCGGCTTGGGCCGGAACGCGCCAAGCGCATGGTGTTCACAGGTGACAAGATCAAAGGAACGGAAGCCGCACAGATGGGGCTGGTGCTGAAATCAGTCCCGAAAGCCGATCTCGACAATGAGGTGGAAAACCTCGCCGAGCGCATGGCCACGGTTCCCGTCAACCAGTTGATGATGCAAAAGCTGGTCGTCAATCAGGCGATCGAGGCGATGGGGCTGAAACAGACGCAGATGTTTGCCACCATATTCGACGGCATCACCCGCCATTCGCCCGAAGGCATCAATTTCAAGCATCGCGCCGAGGAGGTCGGCTGGAAACAGGCGGTGCGCGAGCGCGACCTCGGCACATTCGACTGGACCCAGAACCGGCCGATCAATTCAACGAAATGAGCGAAGAACATCCGGCCGCCAGCAATTGAGGGCAACGACCCCGACAGTCCGGCATATCTGAAACAGCCCGGCATATCTGAATGCGCCGCACGCTTCGTCCGGCGCCAGTTCGGTTGCCGCCCCTGACCGGGTCTGCGCACCGTTCCATCTATTGCGCTGGCGCCGTCAGCGCCGGCACAGCGTATTTGTAGGTCATCTCAAATTCGCGGACCTGACATTTTGTATCGGCCGGAACAGGCACATTCGCAGCGATTTCCTTATCGGCCGCAAATATCTCGGACATGTTCTGCAGCTGCAGCGTTACAACCGCCGTCGCCTTGCCATCGACTGGCACAGTGCCGACGTAACCTTCCGCAGGGCCATAGATCAGTTTCTTTTCGGGCAGCGCGCCAACGCAGTCGACAGTCAGAAAACCAAGCGGAAATGCGTTCTTATTGGTCACCTGCACGATCATCTTCGCGCCAATGCTGATCGGCTCAACAACCAACACTTCAAGTGTTGGCGTTTCCAGGCCGGCAGCCGGCGCGCTTACCGTCGCCTGCAATCCACCAATCAACGCGGTTGTGGCAAGGGCGAGTAATTTCTGAAAGCGTTTGCTTTGCACCGAAATCTCCCTTCGATATCTACTAACTTTTTGTAATTATGAGCAAAGTCGCAATACTGGCGACCGAATTCAGACGCACTATGCTCTTCCAAAAAGACGTCAAATTTCTACTTGACCTTGCCACCCAAGGCGTTGCCGCCAACAACCTCCTTCAAGCCTGCCGCGCCGGGTATATTTCTGGCTGTTTGGCACCTGGTCTGGCCATTGCGATATTTCGTTTCAGCGCTCTGCATGCAGAATTCGTTTGATCCGTCTCTAGCCCCCCTGCATTTGAATTGCTCTTCTTTGTATTCCGATTCCAATCGCCCGAGGCAATCATTGACGGCTTTGACGTCGGTGGCGCTGGCCACCGACGGCGCAACGAGAATTGCCAGCGAAAAAATCAGTTGTTTCATCTTGCGCTCCTTGCGCCACACAGCCTACGTGGCCGCCTGAACTCCCCATCGATTGCGTTTCGCGCACATTGCCAACTTGATCTTGCCTGGCCTTGCTATTCTTGCTTTCGTTGCGGCCAGGCGTGCAGTGCGCGGCTTTTGACCGGAGCAAACGGTTGGCAGCAAGCGCTGTCCGCCGTTGCAAGAGCAAACATAGATGCTGCGGCGGCCGTCTTGCCTGGGAGCCCGGCGCCTCCCCTATTTTTTCAATCGCCGCAAGAAAAACATGCAGAATTACGATGCTGCCGATAGGGTATCGAGTCAATACAATTTCGGTTACGCTAAAACCGCGCCTCTCAATATTGACTTTTTCGGTTAAGTATTTTCGGATTGACAGACATTTGTTGGAATTCAACACAATGCTGATCGCAGTCCATTTTCGAATATTGGTTCCGAATGCCGGTTATTCGGACAACCCGATATGACTCACCGTCAGAGCGATCAACGGGCGCTTTGCACCGCGTCGGACTTTTCCGTGCCTACCTCGCCGTCTCCGATTTTCGCGATCAATTCCGCAGCACGCGTTCGGCGTCTTGAAATGCCCGGCCGCACCATGCTTTGTCTTTGCTGAAAACCGCTCATCGAAAGGACATTGGATGGGGACCCTCACGCCGGTTATGACCGCGACCGAAGTCAACAACCTGATCGAAAGCGCCTTTCCGCAGCTCAATGATTCCCGCAATTCCTTCTATGCGGTGGATGTTTTTCCGGGCGGCTGTACAGTCAGGCTCGACGCGACGGAGCGCCACCTGCGCCCCGGCAATACCGTGTCAGGCCCGGCGCTGTTCACGCTGGCCGACATTGGCGGCTATGTCTGTGTTCTGTCGCATAGCGGACCGGAAGCATTGTCGGTGACCACCAACATCAATATCAATTTCATGCGCAAGGCCGTTGCCGGTCCGGTCGACGGGCGGTGCAAGATCCTGAAACTCGGCCGCTCGCTGATGGTCTACGATTGCGAGATCACACAGGATGGCGCAATCGTTGCACACGCCACCGGCACCTATTCTATCCCGCCGAAGAAATAGCGGCCCCGCCGGGGTGCGAGGCCGCCGTCATTGTCAGGCCGCCAGCGCCTTGAGGCGTGGGGCAAGGTCCTTGATCGATGCTTCCAGCGAGCGCGGCGGCTTGCCGGACAGTTTTTCCACACTGTCGGTGACAGTCGCAGTCCAGCCATTGGCGACCGGCACAAAGATCGATGCGAGGAACTGCGCATATTCGGCTGGAACGCCATGCGCCACCGAATCCGCCACGAATTTTTCGCCTGAAACGGGTGTATAGGTCACTGTCTTGCCAAGCGCCTGCGACAGCAGCGCAGCCGCTTCGGCATAGGTGCGCCCCGCAGGGCCAGTCAGCACAAACGCCTTGCCATCGTGCTCATTGCTGGTGAGTGCGCCAGCGGCGGCGGCGGCAATGTCGCGCGTGTCGATCAGGCTCGACGCGGCGTCGCCTGCGGGCAGCGCCAGCACGCCGGCGGCAACGCTCTGCCCCCAATAGTTGACCAGATTGTCGGCAAACCAGTTCGGCCGAACGATCACGAACGGCGCGCCGGACTTTTCGAGAAGCAATTCTGCCTGCCTGGCGGGAATGGCGTCATCAGCATCAACGCCCATCGCCGTCTGCAACACCACCTTGACGCCACGCCTGGCTGCAAGTTCGATCAGCGGCTTCAATGCACCGACCGGATCAAGCGTGCCCGCCGGCGTCAGCGCATAGACGCGGTCGACGCCGTCCATCGCCGGTTCCAGCGTCACTTGGTCGCCAAGGTCGAACCGCACCCATTCAGCGCCTGCGGGAAGCTGTGCCGGCTTGTTGCGCGAGGCCGCCTTCACCTTTTCCCCACGACGGGTCAGTTCGGCCACCAGCGGCGCGCCGACATTGCCGGTTGCGCCGATGACAAGGATTTTTCCAGACATGATATGCTCCGTTTTCAACTTTCAAATCTTTTCGGCCCTGCTTTCTTTTTGAAAGCAGCGTGCCGTTATGCACTAGCTAGCAAATCGAAATATGCGTAGAAAGAGGGCACTTTCGAGTTATGTAGGGTTCAAATCCGGACCCTGGTTACCGGCAGGAAATCGCCCATGCGCAACTTCAACGTTTATGCCCAGAATTGCCCCACCCGCCTTCTGCTCGACCATATCGCCGACAAGTGGGCCGCGCTGATCCTTCGCAAGCTCGCCGACGGGCCGGTGCGTTTCAACGAGTTGCGCCGCCAGATTGAGGGCATTTCGACAAAAGTGCTCTCCCAGGCGCTGAAGGAGCTGGAGCGCGACGGTCTGATCTCGCGTCAGGCCTTTGCCACCGTTCCGGTGACGGTCGAATATTCGATCACGCCGCTTGGCCTGACGCTGAGCGAGACGATCGCCGCCATGACAAGATGGGCCGAAGCCAATATCGAGACAGTGCTTGAAGCGCAGAAGCAATATGATGCGCGCGCCGCCTGACGCCTGGTATGACGGCTCATTCAAGTCTATGGTAAAATAATACCACATATTTAGGGCGTTGTTTTTGCATCGCTTTCCGGCGCGACGCCTGATTCCGCTCGCTTGACCGGGCATTCGCCCTGCCCTATAAGCCTCACCTGAAGCGCGGTCCTTTTGGGCCGCTGTTTCTTTGTTGGGCAAAACCCAACGCAAGCAACAAGAAACGCCCTGTCCAGACATCAGCCTTGGCCGGGATCAATTTGAGAGAAGTCCAATGTCCACATTCTCGCAGAAGCCTGCGGAAGTGACGAAGAAGTGGGTGCTTATCGACGCCGAAGGTCTCGTCGTCGGCCGCCTCGCCTCCATCGTCGCCAACATTCTCCGCGGCAAGCACAAAGCCACTTTCACTCCCCATGTCGACGACGGCGACAATGTCATCGTTATCAATGCCGACAAGGTTGCCTTCACCGGCAAGAAGTTCACCGACAAGGTCTATTACTGGCACACCGGTCATCCCGGCGGCATCAAGGAGCGCACCGCGCGCCAGCTGCTCGAGGGCCGTTTCCCCGAGCGCGTCGTCGAAAAGGCGGTTGAGCGCATGGTTCCGCGCGGTCCGCTTGGCCGCCGCCAGATGAAGAACCTCAAGGTCTATGCGGGCGCCGAGCACCCGCACGAAGCCCAGCAGCCGGTGACGCTCGACGTCGGCGCCATGAACCGCAAGAACAAGAGGGCCGCATAATGGCTGATCTGAGCGCACTCGCATCGCTGAACACCGGAACGGTCGCGGCTTCCGCCCCGGTCCACGTCCAGAAGCTCGACAAGCATGGCCGCGCCTACGCCACCGGCAAGCGCAAGGACGCGATCGCTCGCGTCTGGATCAAGCCAGGCTCGGGCAAGATCATCGTCAACACCAAGGAATTTGCCGCCTATTTCGCGCGTCCGGTCCTGCAGATGGTTCTGCAGCAGCCGATCGTCGCGGCCAACCGCAATGGCCAGTACGACATCGTCGTCACCGTTCAGGGCGGCGGCCTTTCGGGTCAGGCCGGCGCTGTGCGTCACGGCATTTCCAAGGCGCTGACCTATTACGAACCGGCGCTGCGTTCGGTTCTGAAGAAGGGCGGCTTCCTCACCCGCGACTCGCGCACTGTGGAACGCAAGAAATACGGCAAGGCGAAAGCCCGCCGCTCGTTCCAGTTCTCGAAGCGGTAAGAGACCGGTTCGCCTATGGCGAAGCCATCGCGCCAGTGGCGCGATGGCAGGGATCGAACGGGCGGGTGCTGCCGCAGGCAGCAGGGCCCCGCCCCATGATTCGAAGCAGAACGCCCGGAGCCGTAGCGAAGGGCAGAGCACCGAACCCATCAGAAAACCCGCCCGCGTGGCGGGTTTTTTGTTTGGGGTTCTATACGCCGCCCCGATTCCCTTGCATCAACCTAAGACATTACACCCGTCTCTCCGCTCCAACCCCATTTCCGCTCCGCCCGTGACCCCTACCCCCCTATCCCCCGCCCCGTTCCACGTCACCAGCCGGATGGTCGCCTCGATCGCCTTGCCGATGACGCTGGCCTATATGACCACGCCCTTGATCGGCGTTGTCGACACGGCGGTCGTCGGCCGGCTCGGTCAGGCGGAACTGCTCGGCGGGCTGGCGATTGGCGCGATCCTGTTTGACCTCATCTTCACCACCTTCAACTTCCTGCGCGCCGCCACGACGGGGCTGACGGCACAGGCCTCTGGCCGTAACGACCGCGAAGAAGAATACGCGATCTTCTGGCGCTCCTTCATGCTGGCGCTCGCCATCGGCTGCATTGTCGTGGCGCTCGGGCCGCTGCTGCTCGGCGCAGGGCTCGCCTTCATGAATGCCGGGCCGGATGTTGCCGGCGCCGCTGGCGTCTATATCGCCATCCGCCTGTGGTCAGCGCCGGCCGCGCTCGCCAACTATTCCATCCTTGGCTATGTGCTGGGGCGCGGCGAGGCGGCCACGGGGCTGGCGCTGCAAATCGTCATCTCCGTCTCCAACCTTGTTCTCTCCATCCTGCTCGGTCTCACATTCGGCTGGGGCATAGCGGGCGTCGCCTGGGCGACCGTCATCGGCGAGGTGCTTGGCGCCGCCGCCGGGCTTGCCATCATCCTTGCCCGAGCCCGCAATACCCCCTTTCCCGGCCGCGCCAGATTGTTCGACCGCACGGCGCTGCGGAAACTCTTTGCGCTCAATGGCGACATCATGATCCGCTCGCTCGCCCTGATGAGCGCGTTTGTCTTTTTCACCCGGTCAGCCGTCCAGTTCGGCCCGGTGACGCTCGCCGCCAACGCGGTGCTGATGAATTTCTTTCTCGTCGCAGGCTATTTTCTCGACGGTATCGCCACCGCCGCCGAGCAGATCGCCGGCCGGGCGATTGGCGCACAAAACCGCACCGCCTTCCGCCAGGCGATCCGCCTGACGCTGATCTGGGGTTTTGTCATCGCCGCAATCGGCACGATCACCATTTATCTGGCCGGCCCTGCCCTCATCGACCTGATGACCACAGCGCCCGGCGTACAAGCCGAGGCGCGAACCTATCTTGGCTGGGCGGCGATGACAGCGATTGCGGGCGTTCTGGCCTTCCTGATGGACGGCGTCTATATCGGCGCGACCTGGTCACGCGATATGCGAAATATGATGCTGCTGTCGCTCGCCGCCTTCCTGGCGCTGGTCTTCATGATCGTCCCGGCAACGGGCAATCATGCGCTCTGGGCGGCTCTGCTTGTGTTTCTGGGCCTGCGCGGCGTCAGCCTGTTCGCCCGCCTTCCGGGCCGGGCGGCGGAGACTTTTGGGCAACAGCCAAACTGACCTGCCGCGCGCGGCGCAATGGCTGGCACATCGGCCGGGCGCGGGCCGCCAGGATTTTCCGGCCATTGTCACCGGCCATGCGCCGGGTTCTGACCGCCTCTTCACCGCCTCGATGGGCGTCGCCGCACTCGCGGGCGAAGGCGACTTTACAGCCCTCTACGAACGCGCCGAAAAGCTGCTCTATGAAGCCAAGAGCGCGGGGCGGAACCGGACACGGACGGCGGAGGAGTCGCCTGCGCGGGAGGGACGCGAAGCGGTGGAGTTGAGCAAGGCGGGGTGATTGGGGGGCAAACTCCTGCCTGCGAAGCCATAATGGATGCAAAGGCTGTGGCGGCTTGGCGCCTTCATGTCGGCCGTTCAGGCAAACTTTGCGTTTGCCTGAAACCGGACGCTGCATCAACGCGGCAGGTACGGCGATGCGCCTCCTTCGCCGCCTTGTGCGGCACGTTCTGGATTGTCTAACAGCTGTCTTCAGACCCGCAAGACTAGGAAAGCGGACCGCGGGCCATATCGATCCACAAATGGTGCACTCGTATATCGGGGAGGCCTTTTCGTCGGTGCACTGATTCCAGCAATGCCGACCGGGCTGCTGCATCGTGCTTGGTGACGCGAAGCACATCATCGACGGTCCAGCCGTCAACGGGCGTGTCGACCAGGCTTTGTAGCCACGCGCGGATCTGTGCGTCCCAGAAATCGATGTCGCGAGACTGAATGTAGCCAATCATCGCAGCAATCGAATGAACGGCACCGTGGTGCCCGGCCTTGAAGCGCTGAACCCCTCCAGTCGATGAATGTGCGCTATACAGGTACTCCCGCTCATCACGCGTTGGGCTGGCAGGGATGGGCAGGCGCTTGCATTCGATGGGAATGAGCGGCGTGTATTGAGTGTACTCACGACCGTCGATCCAGATCGTCACCGCGCTCGGAGCAGGCACAAGATCGAGTTTTCGGCCTCCGACGAGTTCATCAGGCTCCTCGACGCGAAACTGCAGGAAGTCCCATCCTCCAGACTTTCGGGTCGCGCTATTCATGTGGGCGCAAAGCCGGGAGGTGAGCGATGTCTCCGCGGTTTCGACAGGACGCTTGGGATCGTCACGCCACTTCGGGAGCTCATCCGCGATAAAGTCGAGCAGGGCGACGCGCCATGCCGCTGGGAGGTGAAGGTTTGGATCGAGGCCGCCCGATTGGACGTTTGGTTCTGCGTGATCTGCCAGCACGCCTAGAACCCCTGTGCACGGAGATCGGCGAGCACGTCATCGGCGTCCCGTAGCGCGATCGAACGAAGCCAGTAACGAAGGCGGTCGGGCTTGAGCAGGAAGACAAACTTGCCGTCGTAAATCCGTGCGATGCGCGTGACCGTGATACTCGAGCCGCGCTGCTCGCGCAGCAGGTTGTCCAGTCGGCCACGCAGTTCATCGACGCCGGTCCAGTCGACTTGGCCGGCGCCAAAGACGAAAGGTTGGCAAATGATGCCGGGCCATGATTGTGGTTCAAGCGCCGACAGCGGCGTGGTCGGGTAGACCGTGTTGATCTGTGACGCGAAACATTCGGCGAAGGTGCGCAGCCCCTGTGAGCCATCCCGCTTCATGACGTCGGAGTCACTTCCCTTGCGCACGAAATCCCGCCAGTACTGCACCACGTCGTCGACCAGAATTTGCTCGTTCACGCTCAGATCGAGCGAACCCTCGGCGGGATAGGGAAGCGCCATGACGTCGGCGCTGGCGATCGAGGTTGCTCGGCGCGTGAAGAGCCGAGTGCTGGTGCCAGCGACATAGGCTTGCAGTGTGGATCGGTTGCTCACGATCCAATCACGCACTTCTCGCAGACGCTTCAGGTCCTTCTTGGGGGCCGCAAAACCAACGATCTCGTCCTTGTACGTAAGGTAGTTCTCCTCCCATATCGCATTGTACAAATCCTGATGCTCCTTCACGAGCAGCATCGGCGGCGTGAAGCGCGCCTCCGACTTCGGATCCTTGATCGGCGCCTTTGGCACCTTAGTAAGCGCGGCTCTGTCTAGGCCTTTCGCGGAAAGCGCCTTGGTGGGCAGTAACTGCTGTCCGACGACGTGCGCCGCAGGCCTGGAAATTCCCTTCTGGCCGGCGATGTACCCTTCACCGCTGTTCCAGTTCCTTTCGGCCGCGTATTCGCCGAGCGTGCGGAAGCCGCGCAGCCGCTGAACGAAACTCAGCAGGCGCTCGCCTCCGAGCAGGTTGGCGCGCCAGATGTCACTGTTGCTTGACAGCTTGGCATGCGGCACCCGGTGAAGGTCGTAGTAGTCGATTTCGAACCCTTGTTCGGCATTGGCTCGCCCGTTTCTACGGAAGACCGTGTGCAGCAGCTTCGAGGCCGAGTTTGCGGGTCCCGCAAGAGCCACGACGATCACGACCTTCGGATCTGCATCGCCTTTCTTGAACATTCCGCGGACGGAAACGAAATCGAGGATCTCGCGCACGTTCCAACACTTGAAGAAGTTCGCGCGGAAATCGCCGGCATGCTGATTGTAGAGAAAACCCGAGGGCTGGATCATGCTAAGGACACCGCCCTCGGTGGTCATCCCCATGGCTTCGTGCAGGAAGAGGTAGGCGATCTGCTGGTCGGCCAGCTTGCCGTACTGTTTGACATAAGCGTCATAGGCACGTTTTGCGGCCGGTGTTGAAAGGCGTGACTCGAAGGGAGGATTGCCAATCAGCACCCCCACTGGGCCCTTCACCAGGCCCTCTTCCTTGGCTTGGAAGAAACACCGTTGGTGCAGCGAGGCGTCGGCCAGCTTCGGAAAGAGCTTGACACTGGCCCGGATCTCCTCGGGTTCGAGCGCGTCGCACAACGCCAGGCACAGGCTGAACGCGGCCAGTTCGACCGCGCCCAGTTCCAGGTCGATGCCGTGAACGCGCTCCAGCAGCGCACGCAGTTCGTCGACCCCGGGCCTGGCCCAATCGTTGCGGCTGCGCCAATGCAGCACCAAGCGCTTGTACGCCTCTACGAGAAAGACGCCTGAACCGCATGCCGGGTCCAGAATGATCTCCTTGCCGGCCATCAGGCGATCGATGCGATCCCAGCTCAACGCCTCATCAAGCATCAGCCGAACCAGGGTGGGTGGCGTATAGACGGAACTGTCGGTGTCCGTGACGAACAGTTGGTAGATGTGACTGATCAACTCGACCGGCAGATCCTTGAAGGAATAGAGACGCCAGAAACTGAGCTGACCGCCGGTATCCTCGTAACCTTCCACCAAGCTGGCGAACCGGCCCAACTGACGGCTGGCCTTCAGCGCCGCGGCTTCCTCATCCTTGAGCGCAAAGACGTGACCGTTGAAGCGGTCTTCGAGCGCCTTGAGCATCTCGACCAGCGCATCACCCTCGCGCAACACTTCAAAGAAGCGGGTGGCGCCTTTCACATAGCGACCAAAGAACTCCGGCCGGAGAACGCCGCGCTCTTCGAGGTATGCGATAAGCAGGGAAAGGATGAGCAGCCGTCGCCGCAAAGGCTGGGTCAGCAGGCGCTTGGTGTTGAGTTCGTCATTGAGTCCACGGACGACGTCCACAAGCTTCCGGTGAGCGGCTTTTTGGGCGGACAGCATGATGCGGCAGGCATCCGGATCATCCCAGAGCGTCCCGTTGCGGATCCGCTCGGCATCCCACCATGCTTCCTTCCCGGCGATGCGGGAGCCAATGTCGAGTACCTTGAAAGGCCTGCAAACCTGCTCGCCGCTCACGGAAATGAAGTCCGGGTCATGCGCACAGCGGAAGAGCTGAATCTGACCGGGCGTTCGCCGGTAGAGGATCGGAACGCCGCCCCAGCTCCACAGCCGCTTGTGCAGGTCGGCGAACTCCTTGTCGTCGGTGCCGTCCTTGGAGACGAAGACGAAGGCCTGCGCGACCGGGGGGCGCCCATTGCGTCCCGCTTCGAAGAACACCGAGTGCGCGCCGTAACGTCGCGCCTTTTCCATGGTCGCGACTTCTTCGGGAGAACGTCCCGTCGGGGCATAACCAGCGACAAGAACGAGGCCGTTGACGGGCTTTGCGCTGGTCGATTGCTCCAGTTCGACGAACCAACGGGTGGGTTCAGCCTCGGCATCGCTGAACAGATCGAGGGTCATGTCGTCCCTCGATCATGCTGCGCGGTCGCGCGGTCTGTCCGGTCATCGGAAAGGGGGCGGCTCACTGGCTGCGCCGCTTCTTGGATAGCGCGAAGCCTTCCTTGAGGAGGTCCACCATACTGATCCCCTGGCGGACCGCGTAGCCTTTGAATTCCTTCTTGAACTCAGGAGTGACTTTGAAATTGAGGGAGCCGCTGCTGCTCTTGTCGCTGTCTTCCAGCAGGTTCTTCTTGCTCGCGCGAGGGCGGTTTTCAGCCATGAAGGGTAACCTGTCTTGGTCATCGACCGGGAAGAACTCTGATTCGAGAATTGTAGCGGAATCTGCCTTTCTTGCAAGGCGGAAAGCCAGATCGGCAGAAAGCGGGAAAGCCAGAAATCTGTTGGATAAACGCCTCATCGGCTCGATCCAAGTCAAGGGTCTATATCTCGGGCTATTCTTCCCGCAACCGGAACGTCCGCTACCGGCCCCCTTTCAGCCTCACCACCCCCAAAAAAGCTTATCCCCCTCTCCCCCACCGCCCTCATCATTGCCGCATGAGCACGTGGGTGATGGATTTTGACGGAGTGATCGAGCGGCAGACGGCGCTGCTGGTCCGCGTCGTTGCCGCGCTCATCGCCATGGCCGGGCTGAGCCCGGCGGGCAACCCGGCAGATGTCCCTGCTGGCGTCCTCACAGTCGGCGCGGGCAGCAGTGTCGAGACGAACGCAACAGGCCAGCCTGCCGCCCGCCCCACCATGACGCGGCGGTTGCGCAATGCGGTGTTGCGCTTGCTCCGGCCCGCTGAATCGGTTGCCCGGCGCATTGTCTTTGCCGCCGCCCGCAACATCAAAATGACGCTGCCGCCTGCCCGCCCGAAACCGCTGTCGCCGCAGGAGATCATCGCACAGCGCCACGCGCTCGGCCTGCCGGTCAGCCTGTCACAAAAGGCCCGGGCGCGGCTGGCGGAGATCGCCAGCAAGAAGGCCGCGCAAGCGGTGGCCCGAAAACGCCAGCCGCTGCGCTATCTGCTGCCGCTGGTCGAGCGGCTGCCTCCGCTCATGCCGCGCCGCAAGTTGACGCCTGCCCATCGCGCCCCGCGCATCATGTTTTTCGGCGGCGGCGCGCCACCGCCGTTCCGCCTGCCGCCCCCGCCGCAATCGCAGCGGCCCGACGATCTCGTCAGCGCTGAACGCATCGGCCAGCGGCTGGCGACGCTGCAAAAATTTGGCGGCGAGCTTGACCGCCACGTCCGGCGTCTCGCCCGCTGGACCGCCCGAAAAGACGCCGGGCTCATTAAACGCTGGTCGCCGCTGCGGCCAGGTCCCGCCCCCGGCACACTCGCCCGCCACGCCCCGCGCCACCACGAGCACGAGGTGCATGAGCTGTTACACGAGGCGCAGTGGCTGGCGCATGAGGCGGCCAAACCGCCCGACACGTCCTGAGCGGCGCGCCGTGCCATCTGTCCGTTGCACCGGGCGGCCCTTTTGGGTTTCGCGCCTGGCGTGTATTGGTGCGCCATGACCAGCGACACATCACCATCGGCTGACACAAGTCCGGGTCCCGGCGTCTGGCAGACCGTCGCGCGGGTTCTCGGCAGCGCCGTCGCTGTGCTTGTCCTGATGCATCTCGCCGGCCGCCTCGCCTTTCTCGCCTCCCTGCCGGGCCTGTCAAAACTCAGCATCGACCCTGCCGTGTGGTGGCCATTGCTGGTCGCGCTGCCCTCCTTCCCCGTCCTGCTGGCCTTTGCCCTCTGGGTCTGGGCCGACGGGCTCGCCAGCCGTTCGCCCGCCGAACTGGCCGCGGCGTCGCGCACAAGATTCCCGACCCGCGAGGTGCTGATCCTGCTCGCGGGCATCGCCATTTTCTCGGCCCCTGTGCTGCTTGGCGCGGGCCATCTGATCGTGCCGCTGCTCGCCGGTCTCGGGGTGCTGCTTGTTGCTGCCTATCTGATGTTCCGGACGCGCCTGCCGCGCTATGTCACTGGCCCGGTCAACGGCGTCGTGCTGGCGTTTGCTCTCTCCTGGGCGCTGGGCGGCAATGGCGGCAGCTATGAGCTCGACTGCGCCTCGCTGAAACCCTCCCGGCTGCAGTCAGGCGAGCCGCTGGTCTGCGACACGCTGCGCATGTTTGGCGACGAGGGGCTGATGCTGATCATGGACGACGACGCCAACCGGCTGTTCGTGCGCGGCGCGATCGTGCCAGCGTCGGCCGATTGAGCCAGCGCCAATTCAGTATCGCCAAGTGGGCCGATTTCCAGTAGGTGAACAGGCGCTGAGGGACACTTTATGGCTGGCAAGACAATCGACAATGCATTCACTGCGCGCTCGGTCGCGGGCTCGGCCTATGAGCCGACCTATGCCGGGGCGCTGTCCTTCATGCGGCGCAAATATTCCAAGACGGTCAAGGGCGCGGACGCGGTCGTCTGGGGCGTGCCGTTCGACGCCGCCGTCACCAACCGGCCGGGCGCACGCTTCGGGCCGCAGGCGATCCGGCGGGCGTCCGCCATCATGGACAATGACGCGCAATATCCGTTCAACGACGAGTTTCTGGAGACGCTCAAGGTGGTCGACTATGGCGACTGCCTGCTCGACAGCGGCAACCACAACAAGACGCCCGCAACAATCGAGCGCGAGGCGGCAAAACTGATCCGCGACGGCGCATTCCTGCTGACGCTTGGCGGCGATCATTTTATCACCTGGCCGATCCTCAAAGCCCACGCGGCGAAATATGGCCCGCTGTCGCTGGTGCAGTTCGACGCTCATCAGGACACCTGGGACGATGACGGCAAGCGCATCGACCACGGCTCGTTCGTGCTGCGCGCCGTGCGCGAGGGCGTCGTCGATCCCGAGACCTCGATCCAGATCGGCATCCGGACGCATGCGCCGACCGATTGCGGCATCAAGATCCTCTACGGCTATGAGGTCGAGGAGATGCGCGCCGCCGAGATTGCCGATGCGATCCTGACGCGTACGCGCGGCCGCAAGACTTACCTCACCTTCGACATCGACTGCCTTGACCCGGCTTTTGCGCCCGGCACAGGCACTCCGGTCGCCGGTGGTCCGTCATCGGCAAAAATGCTGTCGGTGATCAGACAGCTTGGCGGTCTCGACCTGGTTGGGGCCGATGTGGTCGAGGTCGCGCCTGCCTATGATCACGCCGACATCACCGCCATCGCCGCATCCAACATCGCGATGTATTATCTCGGGCTGCTGGCCGAGCGACGAAGCCGCGCTTGAGCAATTGATTCAAGCGCCTGACGGATCGATTCAACCTGCTCAGGCGTTGAATCTCCGAAGCTGCATAACCATTTGAATTTGCCCGCAAACGGGACACGATTTCCCCGACGGGATTCTGGGACTGGACTGAACGATATGGCACCGAAAATATTCATCGATGGCGAACACGGCACCACCGGCCTGCAGATCCGGGCGATGCTGGCCGGCCGCAAGGACATCGAGGTCATCTCGATCCCGGTCGAGCGCCGTAAGGAGATTGCGGCGCGCGCCGAGTATTTGAACAAGGCCGACGTCGCGATCCTGTGCCTGCCCGACGATGCGGCGAAGGAAAGCGTGTCGCTGATCGAAAACTCGACCACGCGCGTCATCGACGCCTCAACCGCGCACCGGACTGCCGGCGGCTGGGTCTACGGCTTTGCCGAGATGGACACCGCGCAGTTTGACGCGGTGCGCAATGCGCGCTTTGTCGCCAACCCCGGCTGCTGGCCGCAGGGCGGCATCGCAACGCTGCGGCCGCTGATTGCCGCTGGCCTGCTTCCTGCGGGTCTGCCGGTCACCATGAGCGGCGTGTCGGGCTATTCCGGCGGCGGCCGTCAGATGATCGAAGACTACGAAAGCCAGGGCGAGGACGCACCTGAGTTCCTTCCCTACGGGCTCGGCTTCAGGCATAAGCACATTCCGGAACTGAAACTCTATTCAGGCCTCTCCTCCGATCCGATGATGCAGCCGGCTGTCGGCAATTTTGCGCAAGGCATGCTGACGATGATCCCGCTGCAGATGGCGGGTTTCGAGAAAGTTCCGACTGGCGAGCAATTGCACGCAGCAATCGCCGATCACTACGCCGCCCTGCCGGCGAGTGCGGTCGAGGTCGCGCCATACGAGAAGATCGAGCGCACGCCGGAGCTCAACCCCGAGCTCTACAACGGCACCAACCGCATGGTGCTGCATGTCTTTGCCAACGACCAGCGGGCGCAGGCGATGCTTGTTGCGGTCTACGACAATCTCGGCAAGGGCGCGTCAGGTGCTGCGGTGCAGAACCTCGACCTGATGCTGGGGCTCGGCGGTTAAGCCTTCGACCGCAGCGCCGTCACCCATTCACGGAAAAGCCCGACATCCTCGCGGGCGCTTTCCATGATAAGATCGGCCTTGTCGAAATCGAGAACGCGAATATTGCGAAGCCCCGGCTGGGCCAGAAACTCGACTGGAGTGGCTTTCAGTTTTTCGCGCAGGATCGAGTTCTGCATGATCTGGAATGCGACAAAGATCGCATTGGCGCGGCTGGGCGATTGCGACTGATCGCTGTCGTCCTTGACGCCCGCAACGTTGATCGCCGCGATCTGGCCGACCTTGTCTTTGAGGACATCGAACGGCACGGGATTGACACAACCGCCGTCAATCAGCGTCCGGCCGTCGCGCGTCACCGGCAATATCAAGCCGGGCAGCGCGGCGCTCGCGGCAACGGCCGTCGCCAGATCTCCCTCGCTGATCAACACCTGTTCGCGGGTCCAATAGTCCGAAGCGACGACAATTGTCGGAATGGCCAGTTCCGAAAAATTCGAAACCGGCAGAATGTTGCGCAGGACGCTTGCCGTCAGCCCGCTCGACAGGCCGGTGGAAAATAGCCGCATGGCGGCGTCAAACACGCTATCATCCTCAAAACGTCTTGTGATCTCCGCCACTGGCAATCCCGAGGCATACATGGCGCCGACGATAGCGCCGATGCTGCACCCGGAAATGAAGGCGGGGCGAACATTCATCTCGTCGAGGGCCGCCAGAAACGGAATATGGCTAAGCCCCTTCGCGCCGCCGCCGCCAAGCGCCAGGCCAAAATCCAGTATCTGCGGTTCGCTGTTCATGCGGCGTCCAATAGATGGTGTTGCCGGGCCGCGCTATCTGGAAATGCAAGCCGACGTGCAGAAGCAACAACCTGTCTTACCGGCTGACGTTCATCACCTGCGTTTCGGCAGGATATGGCCCGACGGTTGCGCGCCAATGCGCGACCGCAAAGCCGAGCGTCAGGATGGCGAACCCATGGTGCGCCAGCGCCCAGCCGAACGGTACGATCAACAGCAATGCCGTGATGCCAAGCACTGCCTGCGCCACAATCATCAGCATGAGCAACCCTGCCCTTGCAGCGTGCGGCGACCCCGGCTCATGTCTGGCAGTCGAGACAAAATGCCAGACCGCTGCCGCCAGCAGTACATAGGCACCGAGGCGATGCACGAATTGCACCGTCTTTGGATTATCGAACAGGTTGGCCCACCAGGGTTGCTGAACGAACAAATCGCCGGGAATGACCGCACCGTCCATCAACGGCCAGGTGTTGTAGGCCATGCCGGCGTCGAGCCCGGCGACGAGTGCGCCCAGTCCGATCTGGATCAGGATCAGCAACACCATCACGCCCGCAAACCTTTGGGTCGGCCGCGACGCCGGGCCGGCGCTGTGCGGGGCGAGACCCCGCGCCACCCACATGACAGCGGAAAAGATGATACAGGCCAGCAGCAGATGTGTCGCCAGCCGGTATTGCGAGACGTCGACCCGCTCGGTGAGACCCGACGTCACCATCCACCAGCCGACTGCGCCTTGAAATCCGCCCAAAGCCAGCAAGCCCAGCAGTTTGGGCTTGAGATGGCTTTCGAGCCGCCCGCTCAGCCAGAAGTAAGCCAGCGGCGCCGCCATGACCACGCCGACAAGGCGCGCCAGCAGCCGATGCGCCCATTCCCACCAGAAGATGCCCTTGAATGCCTCAAGGCTCATACCTTTGTTGATCTGCTGGTATTCGGGGATCTGGCGATATTTTTCCAGCTCCTCCTGCCACTGCGCCTCGTTCAATGGCGGGATGACGCCATGGATCGGCTTCCACTCGGTGATCGACAGACCCGAATCCGTCAGACGCGTGCCGCCGCCAACAAGAAACAGAGCAAAGAGCGTCACCAGAACGGCGTAGAGCCAGTAACGCACAGCACGGCGGTTGGCCGCCTCGCGGTCGCGGGCGGTCTTGATGTCGGGAATTGCGGTGATCGTCGTCATGCTCAACCAGATACAGTCTTTGCCCGGTCACGTCGCGCGACACGCCGTCGCGCGCCCAGGCGCTATGCCCGATCGTCGATCAACGGTATAGGAAGCCATGTCTGTTCGCATTCGCAAACTCATCGGCACCGTACTGCTGATTATTCTGGTGATCGTCTATGCCTGGCTGGCGACGACGGTCGCCGTTGCGCGCCTGGGAGAATCCGGACCGATCGTCCACCTGCTCTATTTCCTGCTGACCGGCCTGCTCTGGATCCTGCCTGCGATGTGGCTGATCCGCTGGATGGTCAAGGAACCAAAGCCGAAGGGCTGAGCCTACACCGTCACCAGCGCCTTGCCCCGGTTCGCCATAGCTGTCGTGATACCGGACACCATTGTGCGCACATGGCTCACCTGCTGGTATCGGCCATTGACCGAGATGCGCGGCAGCGCGTGCATGTGGTTGCGATGCTCGGCGCGCAACACGCCATGCCGGGTTGTCACGGCGCTCGTGAAACCGGCCTCTGCCGCCAGATCCACTTCACGCTGGCCGGCTGCATTGGCATAGCCATATGGATAGGCAAAATGCCGCGGCTTTTCGCCCAGTTCCATCTCCAGCACGTTCCGGCCGTCCGTCATCTCACGCAACGCCTGTTCAGGCGCCAGCCGCGCCAGGTTGTAATGATTCATCGTGTGCCCACCAATCGTCACCAGTGGATGGGCAGCCGCCTTGCGGATCTCGTCCCATGTCATCAAGGTCTCGCGAGCGGGCCGTGCCGGGTCAACGCCAGCCGACGCTGCCAGCTGCCGGATAGCCTGACGTTGCGCCTCTTCAGGCATTTCATTGGTCAGGAAATTATGGATCAGCGTATTGGCGCGATATTTGTCGCCCGGCGTGGCGCTCTCGATCGACAACCGGCCACGCGGTGTATCGAGATAAATGTGATCCCGTCTGGTCACCACCTCTTCCAGCACGTCCCACCACAGGTCGACTTTCTGCTCGATCAAGTTGGGTGCGACATAGATCGTGAGCGGCGCTTCATATTTTTCCAGCATCGGCAGCGCACATGTCAGATTATCCCGATAACCGTCATCGGCGGTGACCGAAACGAATCTTTCGGTCTGGCTGCGCGCAGCCAGCCGGTCGACCGCTTCATCCATCGACACAAATTGAAAGCCGAGGCCCGCGATTTCGGCGAGGATCGCATCAAGAAACCGCGGCGAGATCGAGAGGTGACGGTTGAAACCATACGGCAAAGGTGGATCATCCGTGACCCGGTGCAGCATCAATATGGCGCCCGAGCCGACAGTGAAACGGCCAGCCACAGCGCCAATGCCGCTGAAACGAACGACGTTGAGGGCAAGTTTGCGAAACAGCTCCCCTCTGTCGATCATTGATTCACCTTTTGCACGTAGTGTTTTGATGGTCACAAACCATCTCTTTGTGCTCAACCTAAAGCGTAAGGATTGAAGTATGGTTGACGCGGCAGCGTCTACAAAGCGCGAAATAGATGACAGCAGTCCAAAGCGGGGCGTCTCTTCGACGCAGCCGGCAGCTGCTGTGTCGTTGCTTGATGTGGCTGCCTATTCCATTTTTGCCCAAGGCAATTACTTTGCGCCTGCCCAGTCACCGGCCTGGGTGCGCGAATGGGTCCGGCATAGCGGGCAAGATTGCGCCATCGTTCAGATAAGTCTGAGACACGGTGGCCAGATAGCGCTTCCGCTCGAAGTGTCAAAAGTTGGCCCCCTCAAGGTCGCGCGCTTCATGGGCAACCGGCACGCCAACGGAAATTTTCCGCCAAGCAGCGGCTCTCCCGGCCGCATCGAGGCGTCCGAAATCGTCGCCGCCGTCAAACAGGTTCGGCCCGATGTGGATCTGCTGCTATTGGAACGGATGGCGGAGCAAGTGGGCGGGGCCGTCAATCCGTTAGCTCATCTGCCACAACAGCAGAGCCCGAATGTGTCACTCGCAGCTGATCTTGACGGCGGCTTTGACGCACTGCTCGACAGGGCGAGTGGCAAGCGCAAACGAAAGAAGCACCGGTCGCAGACACGAAAGTTCGAAGCAGTCGGCCCAATCCGGCGCATCACGCCAGCAACTGCCAGCGAAGTGAACCACATCCTCGACGCTTTCTTCGAACTCAAGGCCGCCCGCTTCCGTGAAATGGGTCTGACCGATGTGTTTGCCGATGAAGGCACCAGATCGTTCTTCCGCGGACTGTTTACATCGTCGCTCATGCAGGAACCGAAACAGTTTGCTCTGCAGGCGCTTGAGGTCGACGGCAAGCTGCGTGCAATCACCGGCTGCAGCCGATCGGCGGACCGGATGATCTGTGAGTTTGGGGCAATCGCCTCCGACGATCTCGCCCATGCCAGCCCGGGTGAGTTTCTGTTTTTCGACAATATCCGCGAAGCCTGCGATGAGGGCTTTGCGGTCTTCGACTTCAGCGTCGGTGACGAATACTACAAGCGCCTCTGGTGCAATATCGAAGAGCATCAGTTCGATGTCAGGCTTGCCACTTCGCTCAACGGGCGCGTGTTGGCGGGGCTGCTTGGCGCTGCCGCGTCGGCCAAGCGGTCGATCAAGGCGAACCCGCTAGTGTGGTCAACAATCAAGCGCTTCCGCCGCTCAAAAGCGCTGTCGTCAGCCGAAACGGCCGATCAGGACAGAGGAATCGCGGACTGAGCGTCTAGGTCGTAGTGACAAATTAACGCTTGGCTGCGTTGGCGACCAAAATTGGCCCTGAACAGGAGAAAAGCGCAAGGCGGTGTTGACCACCGTCGAGCATTTTCAACGCATTCACGGACGATTTTGGTCCAACCCCGAAGGGGCCGCGCGCAAATCCATCATTCCGGCGTCGCTCGTCGTCGAATATGCGCTGCATGTCCGTCCTCCTCGCTCCTGGGACTGACGGATTTTCGCTGCGGCGCAGACAAACGTTAATTCGTCACTACGACCTAGACCCTTTCAGGTCCAATTGGACGCGCAAAGGACGCTCTAACACTTTGAATCTGCTGCATCGTGTTTCCGAAAATCGATTCCGATTTTCGGACCGATGCATTAAGCCAGCCCGCACTCTTGTGCCAGTTCAGGCGGCCGACTGCCGCGTCGTTGGCCGCGGGGCGATCGGCGGCGGCAAGTTGCCGGGCCGTACCAGCAGCACCCCTTCATACCCCCCCTCTGCCAAATTGGCGGCAGTTGCGCCAATCGCGCGGTCCTGCAACTCAAGCGCACTGACCAGAACCTGTGTGCCGTCGGCCACCAGCCGGCGGATGCCTTCTGCGTCAGCTGGCCCGCATTCGACCACGACGACGTCATAGGCCGTGACCAGCGAGTCCATGATGATCGGCAACCGGTCGGCGGCCCGCATCGCCCGTGCAGGATTGGCAGTGCCGGCCGGAATTACGTGGCATTCCGAATAGAGGTCGGCGTGGATCACATCGGCAAACTGCGCCTCGGAGGCGAGCAGGTTTGTGATGCCCGGCAGATCGGCTGCGTCCAGCATCGGTGCAGACGCAGCACCTGACGATGTCAGGTCGAGCAGCAGCACACGCAGACCCGCGTCCGACACTTCGCGGGCGACCGAGACGGCGCTGGCCGCCCCCTCGTCGCCTTCAGGCGACAGGAAGATGGCGCGGCTGGCGCCGCCGGCGATGATGTGTTCAGCGGCGCTCTGGACGCTGAGGCGCTTGTCATTGGCAGCCTGACGCCTCGGCGCTGGCTGAGCGGTCACCAGCGGGGATGCCTGACGGTAGTAGTACATGTCTTCTTCAGGCTCTGGCTCCTGCCCCGTCGTATGCCTGACGCTCTCCCCATAGACTGGCGCTGGATACGGCTCGGCGACCGGTGGCATCACGACCCGTTCGACCGGTTCAAAAGCGATGCTTTGTGCAGGACGCATCGCCCTGCCCGAGAAGAGTTCACGCAGCAAGGTGATGATCGCCATGATCAGCAGCGAGCCGACAAAGGCCGCGCCGGTGATCGGAAGGATTTTTGGGAAATACGGCTCAGCCGGCACGCCCGCACGCGAGAATATGCGGGCATCCGCAGGCAGATAGGCTCGTTCGACGCGCGAAGTCGCCTCGCGATAGCGGGCCAGATAGGACTCCAGCTGTTCGCGCTGCGCATTGGCCTCACGCTCAAGCGCACGCAGCTCGACCTCCTCATCGCCAGCACGAGCAGATTCAGCCTTCACGACATTGAAATTCTGCAACAGCTTCTGCTCTCGCAGCCGCGAAGTCTCGGCCTGGGTGTCCAGACCCTGCAGGATTTTTCGAGCTTCTGCGATAATCTGGGCATCGAGATCCGCCAGCTGCGAGCGCGCCGACTTGATGTTGGGGTGACCTTCCAGCAGCGTCGTCGACAGGTCGGCAATATCAGTGTTCAGCTGAACCTGGCGTTCGCGCAGCTTCTGGATCAGCGGAGATGCGAGAACGTCTGGCAAGGCATCAAGCGAGCCGCCATTGTTGATCGCCTGGCGCAGGCTCTGGGCGTTGGCTTCTGCGGTGGCGCGGGCATTGCGTACACGCGACAACTCGGTCGACATTTCCCCCAATTGCTGGGCCGCCAGCGTCGAATTGTTCTGGCCGATCATCAGGTCGGACTGGGCGCGGAACTCGGCAATACGGGCTTCTGCGTTCTTTACCTTTGTGCGCAGGTCGGCAATTTCAGGCTCCAGCCACTTGGTTGCATCAGAGTTCGACTGCAGCTTGGCATCTTGCTGCAAGTCAAGATACGCCTCGGCGATCGCATTGGGCACGGACGCCGCCAGCTTTGGATTTTCCGACGAGAATTCGACGACAATGACGCGTGAGTTTTCGACCCGGTAGACCCGCAGCTTCTCGCGCATGGTCTTGAGCACGCGGTCTTCCGCCGCCATTTCGCCCAGGTCGCTTTTCAAACCGGCAATGACCAGCAGCGTGTCGAACATGCCCATGTTGGCCTGCTCGTCAAACTCCTTCAGCTTTCCAAGCTCAAGCTTTGCCGCGACCTTCTTCAACAGGTCGGCAGAATTGATCAGTTCGACCTGGCTGGTGACGCCCTCTGCATCGAGGTCGGGATCGTTGGACTGGTCGCCGTTCGGGTTGGCGCGGGTGTAGATCGATTCGCGCTTCTCGATCATAATCTGCGTCTGCGCGCGATAGTGCGGCGTCGCAAGCCAGGCGAGCGCAAACGCCAGAGCCGTCACGGCGAGCGCGACGCCGAGAATCGATTTCCAGGATCTGAGGATGCTGGCAAACAACGTCCCCAGGTCGACATCGACGTCGTTGCCTCTGACTTGTGCGCCCGACATACATCTCACTCCGATACTCAATCCGGCGAAACGTAAACGGCTATGGTTTCCGTGTGGTTAAGACGAAACCGCAAAGCAACGCCGCGCCCTTTACCGGCCATTAACCCTAACAAGCTGATAACGGAGACATCCAAGTGCACCGCTCAGGCTGTGCCTCGCATGTTGAAGGTATTTCGAGTCCGATGAAACGCGCTTCAGTTCTGTTGACCAGTGCCGTCGCCCTCGCCCTGCTGTCAGGGTGCAGCAGTTACAGGCCCGCTCCGGCTGCCTTCCACAAGGCGCTGGCGGAACCATATGTGCTTGATTCCGGCGACCGGGTACGGGTCACAGTCTTCGAACAGGAATCTCTGACGAACACCTATTCCGTCGATCAGTCGGGCTACATCGCTTTCCCGCTCGTCGGCGCTGTTGCGGCGCGCGGCATTACAGTCGCTGATCTTGAATCCCAGATCGCCGCAAAGCTGCGCAACGGCTATCTGCGCGATCCTGATGTGTCTGTAGAGGTCGACCGCTACCGGCCAGTGTTCGTGATGGGCGAAGTCGGTGCGTCGGGCCAATATTCTTATGTGCCAGGCATGACCGTGCAGAAGGCCATTGCCATGGCGGGCGGATTCTCGCCTCGCGGTGAACAGGGTACTGTCGACATAACGCGCGCCGTCAACGGCAAGGTGATGACAGGACGGGTTCGAACGTCTGATCCGCTGCTGCCTGGCGACACGATCTACATTCGCGAACGTCTGTTCTAGCTCAGAGACAGGCGGGCGTGGCGCAATCTCTCCGGATCGTTCATTGCTTCAGGTCGCCGGTCGGCGGCATCTTCCGCCATGTCCGCGACTTGACCGATGCGCAGGTCGCAGCTGGCCACCAGGTCGGCATCGTCTGTGATGCGACCACGGGCGGCGAGTACGAGGCGAGGATGTTTGACCAGATGGAAGGGCAGCTGGCGCTCGGCCTGCACCGCACCCCCATGCAACGTCACATCGGCCCCGGGGACATCGCCGCGGCCTATCGAACCTATAAGGTTATCAAAAGTTTGCAGCCGGATGTTCTGCACGGACATGGCGCCAAAGGTGGCGTCTATTCGCGCGCGTTCGGTTCATTGTTGCGGGTCTCCAGGTCGCGCGTAGCCCGCCTCTATTCGCCGCACGGCGGCAGTCTGCACTATGATGTGGACACGATGACTGGCAGGGTCATCTTTACCTCCGAGCGGATGCTTGACCGGATGACCGACCATATCCTGTTCGTGTCGGGCTATGAGGAGCGCGTCTATCTTGAGAAGGTTGGCGCTCCCCGAGCACGGTCAAGCCTGGTCTATAACGGCCTGCGCGCAAATGAGTTCGAGCCCGTATCACCTGAAAAGGACGCAGCGGATTTTCTTTACATTGGCATGATGCGCGACCTGAAGGGGCCGGACATCTTTCTCGACGCTCTGGCCGAAACAGAACGGCGCACGGGCCGCAAGCTGACCGGCCAGATGGTAGGCGCCGGCGATGATCTGCCCAACTACAAGGCACAGGCAGCTCGTCTCGGCTTTGGCAGCCGGATTACATTCCACGAGCCAATGCCGGCGCGAAAGGCATTTGCATTGGCGCATGCAATCGTCGTGCCCTCGCGAGCCGAAGCCATGCCATACATCGTGCTTGAGGCGCTTGCCGCAGGCATGCCGATGATCGCAACATCGGTTGGCGGCATTCCGGAAATCTTTCCTGCTGGCTCCCCTGCCCTTGCTGACCCCGACCCTGTCCAGATCGCAGACCGGATGGAGCGTTTGCTGGCCGACCCGGCAAGCTGGCGTGCACTGATGCCGGAGACAGCGACACTCAAGTCGCGCTTTGGCGCCGACGTCATGGCGCGAGACATCGAGGCGGCCTATCGCGGCGTTCTGTTTCCAAATGCAAAAACGGCCTGACAGCCCGATTAGCTGCAATGCAGGTTCCCGGTCTAAGTCTTTGTTAGCCAGTCAATGATAAGACCAACAGGAGTTCTTGTCCGCGTTCGAGTATCAGTCGCATGAACGAAATTGACCCGAAGCTTCGCTTCTCGCTCCAGGCCGTCCGGGCCTACCAGGATTCCGGACCCAAATCGGGCGATACCAAGCTCAATCCGATGGCGCAATATATCGCCGCCCACTACCGGCAGGACACCATGTCGCCGGTCATGGTCTCGGGCTGGCTGCGCCTCGTCGAGTTCTCCCTGCTGGCACTGGCCGGCATCATCTCTTATGTCTGGCTGATCGGCTTCAACAGCCACATGGCCTGGGAATACCCTGCGGTCATCTTCGGCGGCTCGCTGGTCGCCGCTATCCTTCTCGAGTTCACCGACGGCTATTCGATCTCGACACTGCGCCAGCCATTCCATTTTCTGGGCAAGATGTTGCTTGTGTGGGCAGGCACCTTTGCCCTGCTCGCGCTGGCTGGCTTCCTGTTCAAGGTGTCATCGGATTTCTCGCGTATGTGGTTCGGCGCCTGGTTCGCCATGGGATTTGGCGCGGTCCTGCTGCTGCGGCTGATCATGTCGGTCCTCATCCGCCGCTGGGCCCGCAATGGCCGCATGGAGCGCCGCGCCGTCATCGTCGGCGGCGGTCAGGCTGCAGAAACACTGATCCGCACAGTTGAAGCACAGTCCGACAACGACATCCGCATCTGCGGCATCTTTGACGACCGCGACAACAGCCGTTCGCCGCCGATCGTTGCCGGCTATCCCAAGCTCGGCACCATCGCCGAACTGATCGAGTTCGCCCGCATTGCGCGTATCGATATGCTGATCGTCTCGCTGCCGCTGACGGCAGAGAGCCGTGTGCTGTCGCTCTTGAAGAAGCTCTGGGTGCTGCCGGTCGACATCCGCCTCTCAGCACACTCGAACCAGCTTCGTTTCCGTCCGCGCAGCTATTCCTATATCGGCGCGGTGCCGATGCTCGACATTTTCGACAAGCCGATCAACGATTGGGATTCCGTCGCCAAACGCGCCTTCGATATCGTGTTCAGCCTGCTGGGCATCATCGTGCTGTCGCCGATCATGCTGGTGACTGCAATCGCCATCAAGCTGGACTCTAAAGGGCCGGTCCTGTTCAAGCAGAAGCGTCATGGTTTCAACAACGAAGTTGTCGAAGTCTACAAGTTCCGGTCGATGTATACTGATCGCTCGGACCCGACCGCCAAGCAGGCTGTGACCAAGGGCGACCCGCGTGTTACCCGCGTCGGCCGGATCATTCGCAAGACCTCGATCGACGAACTGCCGCAGTTCTTCAACGCGCTGTTTGGCTCGCTGTCGCTAGTTGGCCCCCGACCCCATGCGGTCGCCGCGCAGACGCACAACCTGCTCTACAACGAAGTGGTCGATGGTTATTTCGCCCGCCATCGCGTCAAGCCCGGCGTCACCGGCTGGGCCCAGATCAACGGCTGGCGCGGTGAAATGGACACCGACGAAAAGATCAAGATGCGCACTGAATACGACCTCTACTACATCGAGAACTGGTCGCTGTGGTTTGATCTGAAAATCCTCTTCCTCACGCCGATCCGTTTGCTGAATACGGAAAACGCATATTGACCGCTGCCGCCGCCCACCTGCCGCAATCGGCAATCAATCAGAAGTCCATCGACATCGTCGCGGCAGCGTCGGTGTCGTTTGGCGTTTTCCTCGCAGGTTTCGTCATTCGCGAACCGGCGCCATATGAACTCTACATGGCCGCCCTGATCGGCGTATGGGCGCTGCTGGGACTGCGTCTGTCAATGTCGATCACGCCGCTGCTGGTCCTGCTGATTACGTTCAATATTGGCGGCATGATCTCGATGACGCAGATGGGAGACATCACGACCCGCGGCGTGCCGCTCTACCTGGCTGTATCGCTGTTCCTGGCATTTACTGCTGTCTTCATCGCCGAAGTCGTCGCCCAGCGCCAGGATCTCTACCTGCATATGTTTCGGGCATGGACGCTTGCGGCGCTGCTGACCGGATCTGCAGGCATCATCGGCTATTTTCACGCCCTGCCCGGTTTCCAGATGTTCACGCTTTATGATCGTGCTGCCGGCGTGTTCCAGGATCCGAACGTCTTCGGCCCATTCCTCGTGCTGCCAGGTGTGTGGCTGCTCTATAGGCTGCTGACCGGCGGACTGCGCGACTGGCTGCTGTGCGGTCCACCGCTGGCGGTCATCGTGTTCGCCCTGCTGCTGTCGTTTTCCCGCGGTGCCTGGGGTCTGTTCGCGGTCAGCTCGATGCTCATTATGGCAACGCTGTTTCTGCGCAGCCAGAGCGGTGCGTTTCGCCTCAGGCTCGTGATGATGAGCATTGCCGCCTTCTCGGTGCTGGTGATCGGCCTGCTGATCGCGCTGCAATTTCCGGCGATCTCGGAGCTGTTTACCACCCGCGCCCAGCTGGTTCAGAACTACGACGGCGCACGGCTTGGCCGGTTTGCCCGCTACGCCATCGGCTTCATGCTGGCGACCGAACATCCGCTCGGCATCGGCCCGCTGCAGTTCGGCCGGATCTATGGCGAAGACACCCACAACATCTGGCTGAAGGCGCTGATGGACTATGGCTGGATTGGATTTGCGTCCTGGCTCACCATGATCGTCTGGACGCTGGCGGGTGGCTTCCGCATCATGTTCCGCGAGCGGCCCTGGCAGCCCTACCTGCTTTGTGTCTGGGTGACGCTGGTTGGGCACGTGGCGCTCGGCACCGTCATCGACACCGATCACTGGCGCCACTTCTATTTGCTGATCGGCATGGTCTGGGGGGCGATGGCGCTGGAAGCGCGGCACGGCGAAACCTATTCACGGCTGGCGCAAACGGCCCCTGCCCAGCGCCAGAGGATGGCTCAACCGGCCGGCTGAGCCATTTCCGGCACCTCGACTTTCACGTCATGCCGGATCGTAGTGATGCAGGGGCATTCATGTTTGGCAGAACCGTCACCGGGCACAATTGGCAATTGGCGCTTGCGTCGATGCGCGGGACCATATAGGGCTTCGCGCGGTTCGGAGCGTAGCGCAGCCCGGTAGCGCACTTGACTGGGGGTCAAGGGGTCGTGGGTTCGAATCCCGCCGCTCCGACCATTCTTCCCTTCCCCATGCCTTGCAGAAACAGCATCGTTTTGCCATCGGCGGAAGCGGCGATGACGTTCCCGGTTATCCGGGCGATGCCTCTTGCGGGCAATTTGGTTTGCTTGCACAGGACCAAGAGGTTGGGAAGCTTGCGCGCCAAATCCGCCTTGTGCTAGCTGCCAATCGTTGCCCGCGTCCGTTAAGGCCGTAGCCGAGATTAATCCCTGCCAGCCTGGCCTCTGATCCCAGCGCAGAATGGAAGTTACATGATAGAATTCTTCAACCAGGCTATTCACGAGATTTTCTCGCCGGAGGGATTTAGCGCCCTTCTGCAGGTGTTGGCGATCGACCTGGTGCTTGCAGGCGACAACGCCATCGTCATCGGCCTTGCAGCGGCCGGTCTCCCAAAAGAGCTTCGCGCAAAAGCCATTCTGGTTGGCATCATCGCCGCCACGGTGATGCGTATCGGCTTCGCGTTGATAACTGCACAACTTCTTGCCTGGGGGCCGATGGTTCTCGTCGCAGGCGGCCTGCTGCTGCTGTGGGTCTGCTGGAAGATGTATCGCGAGCTCACTGTGTCGCATGAAGAAGAGCAAGAGGCGACGGAAGCAATTTCGGGTTCTGACCTGAACGCAGACGGAACCGTCGCCAAGAATGCACCACGCAAGACCTTTGCGCAGGCCGCGATGCAGATCGTCATCGCAGACGTATCGATGTCGCTTGACAACGTGCTGGCGGTTGCCGGCGCCGCCCGCGACCATCCGACCGTGCTCGTAATCGGCCTTGCCGTCTCCATCGCCTTGATGGGCCTTGCAGCGAGCTTCATTGCCCGGCTGCTGCACAAATACCGCTGGATCGCCTATATCGGCCTGCTGGTCATTCTGTACGTTGCGCTGAAGATGACCTATGACGGCTTGACATCGCTCTGGCCGCAATTTGCGATCTTCGGCGTGCCAGCCACTCATTGACCGCTGCACACAGCCGGCTTCGAACGAAAAAGCCCCGCGCCATCAACGCGGGGCTTTTTCATGACTGAGGTGCGCCTGGAGACGAGGTCAGCGCACCTGATCGAGAAGGCGCTTGCATTCAAGCAGGTCGAACAACGCTTCCTGAAGCAATGCCCTGTTGTCCTTCGACAATTTGGTCTGGTCTGGCGAGACTGGCCCATCATCGTCTGGCTTGCCGAGGCCAAAGAACCGCCGGCTTGGCTTCGCTTTGGGTTCGCCAAGCAACATCTCATCATCGGGCAATGGCTGCCTCGGCGCCGGAGACGGAGTAGCATCGGCCAGGGCTGCCTCCTGCTTGCGGGCGGCAATCGCCGCAACCGCGGCCACATCGCCATGACCGACGGCCGCTACAAACTGATTGCCGTTTTCGCGCAGAAGCTTCTGAACGCCCTTGATAGTGTAGCCCTGGTCGTAGAGCAGCGCGCGAATGCCACGGATCAGATCAACATCCTGCGGGCGATAATAGCGGCGGCCGCCATTACGCTTCATCGGCTTGATATTGGTGAAACGGGTTTCCCAGAAGCGCAGCACATGCTGCGGCAGGTCGAGGTCTTCGCCGACCTCACTGATTGTCCGGAATGCGTCGGGACTCTTTTCCATGTCAGCACCGCCGATCAGATGATTCGTGCGACATTTTCAGCGACATAACGCCGTCAATTCAAGCCCGGCCTCAAGAAACGCAGCTATTTGGCGCTCTTTTTCTTGTCACTCTGGTGCGACCGCAAGATGCGGCTCTTCAGCACGTTGGACGCCTTGAACGTCATGACCTTGCGCGGTGAGATTGGAACCTCCTCACCGGTCTTGGGATTGCGGCCGACGCGCTCGTTCTTGGACCGCACCTGAAACGTCGCGAACGACGACAGTTTGACGGTTTCGCCGCGCACGATTGAATCGCAGATCTCGTCCAGAACCATCTCGACAAGCTGGGCCGATTCAGTCCGCGACAGACCAACCTTCCGATACACAGCTTCAGCAAGGTCGGCGCGAGTGAGAGTTGTTCCCCCCATATGTCCTTCTCGCAGATCAATAGGTAGTGATGTTATGTGATGAAATTACCGTAAGTTTTCGAAACTCTCAGGTCAAGGACGGAACTGTCTGGACTAATAAGATGAGCTTACCAACGAATTAAGACTGCACCCCATGTGAAGCCGCCGCCCATCGCCTCGATCATGACCAGATCGCCGCGTTTGATGCGTCCATCGGCCACAGCAACCGACAGGGCCAGCGGCACGGACGCCGCAGACGTGTTGCCGTGCAGCGAAACGGTCGCAACGACTTTTTCAGGTGCGATACCCATCTTTCTGGCCGAAGCGTCGATGATGCGCAGATTCGCCTGATGTGGCACAAACCAGTCCAAATCATCAGCTGTCACGCCACCTTCTTCAAGTGCGGATATGACGACATCAGTAATCATGCCGACAGCGTGTTTGAAGACTTCCTTGCCCTCCATACGCAGATGGCCAACTGTCTGAGTGGTCGACGGGCCGCCATCGACGAACAGCTTGCCCTTGTGCGATCCATCCGAACGCAACGCCGACGCCAGAATGCCGGTGTCATCCTTGCCGCCGGGCTGATCGGTGGCTTCAAGGATGATCGCGCCGGCGCCGTCGCCAAACAGAACACAGGTAGTGCGATCCTCCCAGTCGAGAATGCGCGAAAATGTCTCTGACCCAATGACCAGGACACGTTTGGCCATGCCACCGCGAATATGCAGATCGGCAATCGAGACCGCATAGACGAAACCGGAACAGACCGCCTGGATGTCAAAAGCGAAACCGTGCTTCATGCCGAGCCGGTGCTGAATTTCAACCGCAGAGGCCGGGAATGTGTTGTTAGGCGTCGAGGTCGCCAGCACAATCAGGTCGATATCGTCTGCAGTCAGGCCGGCATTTTCGAGTGCGGCACGGGCCGCAGCTTCCCCCAATGATGCCGTTGTCTCGTCTGCTGAAGCAATATGGCGCTGCTTGATGCCGGTGCGCTGCACGATCCATTCATCGGACGTGTCGACCATCGCCGCCAATTCTTCATTGGTCAGCACACGGCGTGGCAGCGCCGATCCGACGCCCTTGACCTGCGAGCGGATCATTACTCTTGGTCCTCGCCGGTTGGCGTTGCCCGTGCACCCGAAAAACCAGGCGCACGCGAATGGAATTGCTCAAGATCGGCCTTGATCTTGTCGATCAGCTTGTTGCGGGCGATGTCGTAGCCGAGTTCAACGGCTGCGGCAAAGCCTTCATCGTCAGCTCCGCCATGGCTTTTCACAACCACGCCGTTGAGGCCAAGAAACACGCCTCCATTGACCTTTCTGACGTCCATCTTCTCGCGCAGGCGGTTGAACGCACCGCGAGCGAAGACAGCGCCGATCCTGGACATCAGAGTGCGGCTCATCGCCTCGCGCAGATAACCGCCGATCTGCCTGGCGGTGCCTTCAGCAGTCTTCAACGCGATATTGCCCGCAAATCCTTCTGCAACCACGACGTCGACGGTGCCCTTGCCGATATCATCGCCCTCAACAAAGCCGCGATAGTCCATTGTCGACAAGTTGGCTTCGCGCAACAGCACGCCAGCCTCGCGCACTTCCTCGGCGCCCTTGATCTCCTCGACGCCGACGTTGAGCAGGCCAACTGTCGGGCGCTCGAGGTCAAACAGGGCGCGCGACATTGCCGAGCCGAGGATCGCAAAATCGATCAGCTGCTGGGCGTCAGCGCCGATTGTCGCCCCCACGTCGAGCACAAGGCTTTCGCCGCGCGACGTCGGCCAGATCGCCGCCAGCGCCGGCCGGTCGATCTGCGCCATCGTGCGCAGGCAAAACAGCGACATCGCCATCAGCGCGCCGGTGTTGCCAGCCGATATACATACGTCAGCATCACCGGTCTTCACCGCCTCGATTGCCCGCCACATCGACGACTTGCCCCTGCCCTGGCGCAAGGCCTGGCTCGGCTTGTCATCCATCTTGATCGCGACGTCGCAATGGGTGAATTCGCTGATTGCACGCAGCCGCGGATATTTGATGAAATTCGGCGACACAGCATCTTCGCGGCCATAGATCAGAAACCTGACATCTGGCCGCCGTTCTGCAACCTTGAGCAGGCTTGGCAGTACCACGTCCGGCCCATGATCGCCGCCCATGGCATCAATTGAAATCTTGATCACTCGTTTCCCTAGAACCTAGAGGAGAAAGTCTTTGTTGCCGCAAGGATTGGAACCTGATCCGTATTTTGCGGGCCGGGGCGAAAATAGCGGTTTTGAGGTGAGGCACAACCGGCAAATCGTCCGCGTCATGGCCGGAATCAGTTTTTCCGCAGACTGTCGCGCAATTTTGCGAATGGCGAGGTTTCTTCGCCGCTCGAACCTTCCGCCGGAAGCTGCGCGTCCGCCTTGCGCGGATACGGATCAAGGCCGAGGCCGAAAAACTCCTCGGCCAGAGCGCCAACATCTATGCTGTGGCCGTTGAAGGGTTCAGGAGCGTCCGGTCCGTCAGCCTGGAGAAACATCTCACCGTCTTCAACTGGCGTGCGGGCCAGCTCAGACCCCTCCGGCACAAACACTGCATCGACTGCCTCATCGACTTTAGCCTGCATCGGTTCAAGCGTCACGACGCATTGCTGCGTCACCGAAGCGGTAACATGTCCAGTCACGTTGATTCCGGACTTCTTCCAGTCCCGCACCAGCAATTCAGCGCGGAACGCGTCGACCGACAGCAGCCCCTGCGCTTTGGCCAGCGCCTCGCGCTCGGCAGGTTTCAACTCGATAACAATCGGAAAACCCTTCTGTGGCAACCGGCGTGTATCAACGACAAAGGAAATCGGGCTCTTGGTCTCGTTCATCAGCTTGTCTCCCCTGCGCCGGGAACAGTCAATTTTCCGGCAAGCAGCGCATCCAGCGGCTGTTTGGCGAAGGATGCCGAAACCGCCATGACGTATCGCGCCAGGTCAACTGCCTCTGGCCATGCCTGGACGTCAGGGCGGACATTGCGCGCCAGCGCGCCGGCGAGTTCGCCAACATCACCTGCGTCGATCGCCGCCTCATAGCTGGTCACCCGGCCATAGAACATACGGGTCAGCTTCTTCATCCGCTTCGGCACGCCCATGTCGGCTATACCCAGTTCGCGCAGCGAGTGGTCAACATCCAGAAAGAACGTGTCTGCAAGTTCCTGGCCCAACGCATCGGCGGAAGCGCCCTGCCCTTTGATCCGGTGGAAGAACAAAAAAATCGCCAGCGACAGCATTTCATAACGGCCAAGTGGCGTGTCGGGCACATTCCAGCTTGAATAAAGCGCTGGCTGCCGCGCCATTGCCACGATCTCGGCATAAACAGCATCCGCTATGGCGCGGTTTGCTTTGTTTGCTGTGCTGAAGAAACGCTTTAACATGCCGTGGGGACTTCCGCTTTGCGCTGGCCGGTTGCATCGACGCGAAAGCTGGTTTACCGAGTTCGCGGCTTCGCGCAAGCTCCGCGACGGGCTGAGATGGAGATGTCGTTGCAAGGTTCAAAATTCAAGGCCCGGCCGGTTGCGGCGGTCACGTTTGCGCTTGCAGCGTCTGTTGCGCTGACTGGCTGCAATGCAGGCGCAGCCCTTGCACCGTCTGAAACCATGACCCAAGGCTACATTATCGACCCTCAGGCGATCGAGCTCGCGCCAATTGGTTCGAGCCGTGAACAGGTTCTGCTGGCGCTCGGCACGCCGTCGACCCAGGCCACCTTCGACAATGAGGTGTTTTACTATATTTCCCAGATCCGCAAGCGTAACGCGGCTTTCATGAAGCCGAAGCTGGTGGATCAGCGCGTGCTGGCAGTCTATTTCGGCGCAGACGGGCGCGTCGAGAACATTGCCAACTACGGCATGCAGGACGGCAAGGTTTTTGATTTCATTTCACGCACGACACCGACAGGCGGCAAGGACCAGAACTTCCTTGGCCAGCTGTTGTCAGGCTTTGGCGGCGGCGGCAAGAAGCCGCCGAACCTGTTCGGCAATCCCGGCGGCTGATAGGCTACTGCATCGGTCAGAAAATCTGAATCGATTTTCGGAAGCACGATGCAGCAGATTCAAAGTGTTAGAGCGTCCTTTGCGCGCCCAATTGGGCGCGCGGCGCTCCAAGCCGAAACAAACGCCGGCTGCCGAAAGGCTGACCCCAACAAAAAACCCCGCGGATCGCACCGCGGGGTTTTTGTTTGGCCTGATCTGATCGATCAGACGGCAGAGTGTGCCAGGATCGCCAGCAGCAGAAGAGCCACGATGTTGGTGATCTTGATCGCCGGATTGACGGCCGGGCCAGCCGTGTCCTTGTAAGGGTCGCCGACGGTGTCGCCGGTGACGGATGCCTTGTGGGCCTCCGATCCCTTCAGGTGTTTTACGCCGTCCTTGTCGGTAAATCCGTCTTCAAACGACTTCTTGGCGTTGTCCCAAGCGCCACCACCCGAGGTCATCGAGATGGCGACAAACAGGCCGTTGACGATCACGCCCAATAGCGAAGCCCCCAGCGCCGCAAACGCCGACGCCTTCGAGCCCGAGATCAGCAGGACGCCGAAGTAGACGACCAGCGGAGCCAGAACAGGCAGCAGCGAAGGAATGATCATTTCCTTGATCGCTGCCTTGGTCAGCAGGTCGACGGCGCGAGCGTAGTTCGGCTTCGACGTGCCCTTCATGATGCCCGGGTCTTCGCGGAACTGCTTGCGCACTTCCTCAACGATCGCGCCAGCTGCGCGGCCAACCGCCGTCATCGCAATACCGCCGAACAGATACGGGATCAGGCCGCCAAAGATCAGGCCGGCGACAACGTATGGGTTCGAGAGGTCAAACGAAATTTCCCCCATGCCCTTGAAGTAGGGGAATGCGGTCGAGCCTTCGGCATTAGCCTGAGTAGCGAAGTAGCGCAGGTCGTTCGAGTAGGCTGCAAACAGCACCAGCGCACCGAGACCGGCCGAACCGATCGCGTAGCCCTTGGTGACAGCCTTGGTGGTGTTGCCAACCGCGTCAAGCGCGTCGGTCGACTGACGCACTTCCTTGGGCAGGCCTGCCATTTCGGCAATGCCGCCAGCGTTGTCGGTGACAGGGCCAAAGGCGTCGAGCGCCACGATCATGCCGGCCAGGCCAAGCATGGTGGTGACGGCGATGCCGATGCCATAGAGGCCGCCGAGGATGTAGGTCGCGAGAATGCCGAAGACGATCACCAGTGCAGGCAGTGCAGTCGATTCGAGCGACACAGCCAGACCCTGGATCACGTTGGTGCCGTGACCGGTGACCGAGGCCTGCGCGATCGAGTTGACCGGGCGCTTGTTGGTGCCGGTGTAATATTCGGTAATCACGACGATCAGCGCCGTCACGATCAGGCCGACGACGCCGCACCAGAACATGTTCACGCCGGTGAGGCCCGGGCTGAATTCGCCCCAGCCGATGGTGTAGTGCGTCGCAGCGGCAAGACCGGCCACCGACAGGACGCCGGTTGCGATCAGGCCCTTGTAGAGCGCGCCCATGATCGAGCCATTGGAGCCGAGCTTGACGAAGAACGTGCCGATGATCGAGGTGATGATGCATGCGCCGCAGATCAACAGCGGATAGACCATTGCGCTGTCCAGTGCATTCTGTCCGGTGAACAGGATGGCGCCAAGAACCATGGTCGCAACAACCGTCACGGCGTAGGTTTCAAACAGGTCAGCGGCCATGCCTGCGCAATCGCCGACATTGTCGCCGACATTGTCTGCGATGGTGGCCGGGTTACGTGGATCATCTTCCGGGATACCGGCTTCAACCTTGCCGACCAGATCGCCGCCAACGTCAGCGCCCTTGGTGAAGATGCCGCCGCCCAGACGGGCAAAGATCGAGATCAGCGAAGCGCCAAAGCCCAGAGCCACCAGCGCGTCGATGACTTCACGGTCGTCCGAGAAATAGCCCATCGGACCGGTCAGGACGAGGAAGTAGACCGAAACGCCCAGCAGCGCCAGGCCAGCCACCAGCATGCCGGTGATGGCGCCGGACTTGAAGGCGATGTCGAGGCCTGCCGACAGGCTCTTCGAGGCAGCCTGCGCGGTGCGAACATTGGCGCGAACCGACACGTGCATGCCGATGAAGCCTGCAACGCCCGACAGAACTGCGCCGATCAGAAAGCCGAGTGCGGCCTCCCAGTTCAGCAACCACCAGGTCAGCGCAAACACCACGATGCCGACGATGGCGATCGTCCTGTACTGGCGCGAAAGATAAGCCTGCGCACCTTCACGGATGGCGGCGGAGATTTCCTGCATGCGGGCGTTGCCCTGATCGGCTGCGAGAACCGAGCGCGTGGCCCAGATCGCGTAGGCAATCGATAGCAAGCCGCAAAGAACGACAAACCAGACTGTCAGCATATGCGGAGTTTCCCTAGAACCTGGCCCGTCCCTATTCCTCTCCGGGCCGATAAGACCGGCGAACTATAGCTTGCGCAACAGTACGCATCACTTCGGCTTATGCGAAAGGCAGGCTGCAACGTCAAGATATGGACGGGTTTTTGCCCCGTTTTCGGCGTGATTGGGCAACGCGGGCTTGCCGGACAATCAATCCTTCAACTGTTTGCGGCACCGAAGCTATGCAGCGAATTGATCAATGCAGTTGCATCACCTTTTTTCGCGCATATGTTTGGAACCACAACAAGCCAATTTGGTACCGGCCTGATCAAGCAGTCGAGGCTGTCTGCATTTTGGCGAATATGACGGAGCCGAACAGCAGCCCAACTATGGCAATCGCTCTCTGGCCAATCGACAGCCACCGTTCTTTTTCGGCCATGAATTTCGACCTGGGGACAGTCTGGTGATTGCGATCGACGAAAGAGCCAAGCGGCCTTCAATCCGGATCGAGATTTCCTCGCGGCTGCCGCTCGATGCGGATAGCCTGTGGGCGCGCGTTGCAACCCCGGAGGGGGTGAACACAGAACTCATGCCGTTGGTACGAATGACCTTTCCCAAGGGAGTGGCATTTCTGGAGCTGCGTCCAGACCAACTACGCCGGCCTCTGCTCGTCTCGTGGCTGCTGGCGTTCGGTTTCGTCCCCTTTGATCGTCATGTCCTGACGTTCGACCGGGTTGGGCAACGTAGTTTTTTCGAGCGCTCCCACTCGATATTGCAACGCAAATGGGATCATGATCGCGCGGTGGTCCCCGACGGCGGTCATTCGATCCTTTCCGATCGGGTCGAGGTGATTCCTCGCATATGGCTGTTCAGTATGCCGACAAGATGGCTGGTGCGGCGCATATTCGAGCATCGACATGCGCGGCTGCGGTCCCTGTATGGCGACAGTCAAACTCCTGGCGACAGAAAATCTGACGCGCACAACGGGCAAACTTCAGGTCATTGATTTCCCGGCCGGCCCGGCATCAGCCGGTCCGGGCCTGTTTTTGCAACATCGCCAGCCAGCCAAGCGCGGCCAGGCAGATCAGGCTCACCGGGAATACGATCCAGTTCAGCAGGTCCCACCCGCCCGCATTGTAGGCGACGCCTGCCATCAGGGATGCAACGGCTGTCGTCGAGAACAAGATCAGGTCATGAAAACCCTGCACCTTGGACTTTTCGGCGGGCCGGTAGGATTCGGCGACGATGGCAGTCGCACCGATAAAGCCGAAATTCCAGCCGAGACCAAGCAGGATCAGCGAAGTCCAGAACTGCCACAACTGGATGCCCGACAACGCGACCATGGCGCAGGCAATCAGGATAAGCAGACCAGCCGAAACGATTTTCTCGACGCCGTAGCGAGCGATCAGCTTGCCGGTAAAAAAGCTTGGTCCAAACATCGCCATGACATGCCAGGAAATGCCAAGCGTCGCCTGATCGGCGGAAAAGCCGCAGCCAACCATCGCAAGCGGCGCGCCGGTCATCACAAACACCATCAGCGCATACGAACCGACACCGCATGTCAGACCGACAATGAAACGCGGTTGTGAAATGATCTCGCCCAATGGCCGAGCTGGTGCAGCGTCAATCACTGGCCCCTGCGATGACAGCGCCTTGCGCGGCAGGAAAGACAGGATCACCGCTCCGACAGCGGCAATGATCGGGATCATCGCAAACGCGCCGGCAAAACTGACTGGCGCGAACAGGTCGCGCGTGAAGATGACGATCTGTGGCCCCAGAATGGCCGTCACAATGCCGCCAGCGAGCACGAAGGAAATGGCGCGCGCCTTGAATTCCGGTGGCGCATTGTCGGCGGCCGCAAACCGGAACTGCTGCACAAATGCGCCGCCAATACCAATCAAGCCAAGCGCCAGCGCAAACATCCAGAAATTCTGCTGAAAGATGGCTGCGGCGGCTGCCGCGCCGCCCAATGCGGTAATCAGTGTGCCGGTCATGAAACCATTGCGCTGACCAGCGCGGCGAATGATCGCCGCCGCCGGCAATGCGCCAAGCGCCACGCCGATATTGTATCCGGTGACTGGAGCAGTCGCGAGTGTCTTGTCTGCGCCAAGCAGGTAGAACCCCACCAGCCCGCCGATCGACAGGGCAATCGGAGCGGCCGAGCCGACGATCGCCTGCGATGCGGCAAGGATCAATGCGGTGCGCCGGGCATCCTGCTCGGAAATGGCCATTCGAATCGTCCCCCAAAGCTGATGCTATGCAGACGTGGACCCTGGCTGACAATCGTCCTGGCGGATCGATTTGTGGGCCAGTCAGCCGTTTTCGTCAGCCGCCCTTGCCTTCGCCGCGCACCCGGCGCGCCACACGGTCGAGGACCGCGTTCACCAATTTTGGCTCGTCCTCGGAATAGAAAGCCTTGGCGATGTCAACATATTCGGACACGATCACAGGGACTGGAACATCAGCCCGCTGCATCAATTCGAACACGCCTGCGCGCAAGATCGCTCGCAGCGTCGAGTCCAGCCGCGACAACGGCCAGTCTTCAGTCAGAGCCTGGCGGATGATCGGGTCAACCGTCTTCTGGTTCTCGACAACGCCAGACAGTATGGCGCGGAACCATTGCGCGTCAGCTTCGCGATAGGTCGCGCCATCGACCTCCTTGCCGAGGCGATAGGTCTCATATTCAGCCGCGATTTCAAGCAGGCCAGCGCCCGCCACATCCATCTGGTAGAGCGCCTGGACTGCCGCCAGACGCGCGGCGCCGCGCTTGTTAGCGCCACGTGGTTCGCCGCTTTTTGGCGCGGTGGTGCTCACTCGGCATCCTCAAAACGTTCGCGGATCGCAATCATGGTCAGCGCGGCCTTGGCGGCAAAGCCCCCCTTGTCGCCTTCGGAGCGGCGGGCGCGAACCCATGCCTGCTGTTCGTTCTCCACCGTCAGGATGCCATTGCCAATGGCCAGTGTCTCCTGAACCGAGAGATCCATCAGAGCGCGGCTGGATTCATTGGCGACAATGTCAAAATGATAGGTGTCGCCGCGAATGACCGTGCCAAGTGCCACATAGCCGTCATAGGAGACGCCGCCTTCGGCTTCAGCCACCAGCGCCATCGAGATCACGCCCGGGATTTCAAGCGCGCCGGGAACCGTCACCACGTCCCAGGTTGCGCCTGCCTCGTTGATGGCGCGCTCGGCTCCCTCAAGAAGAGCGTCAGCCAGCGGCGCATGAAAACGCGCTTCGATGACCAGCAGGTGCGCCTTGTTCTTGGGCCTCAGAAATGCGTTGGCGAGATGTTCAGCCATTTTTGGAACTCCGGAAAGCCGGTCGTGTAGGCCGAAAGAATGCGGGCTGCAAGCGTTTGCGAACGCATGGAAGCCATGCGCCGGTGATGGCGCAAAATCTGCCCGGATTCTGGAGCGTACAGGCTGTGGCCTGCGTCAGGCGAGCCCTTCGGCCGCGGCTTCGGTCAGCCGTGCCGCATATCTGGCCATCGTGTCGATCTCGAGATTGACCAGATCGCCCACCTTGCGCTCGCCCCAGGTGGTGACACCAAGCGTATGATGGATGATCAGAACGTCAAACTCGACGCCCGACACCTTGTTGACAGTCAGCGACGTGCCATCAAGGGCAACCGACCCCTTGGGTGCGATGAATTTCGCCAGATGAGCGGGCGCACGCAGGCGAAAACGCACCGCGTCACCCTCTTGTTCGCGGGCGAAAATCTCGGCCGTGCCGTCGACATGGCCCGACACAATGTGGCCGCCCAGTTCATCGCCAACCTTCAAGGCGCGTTCAAGATTAACCGGCGTGCCTTCTTTCCATGCGCCAATGGTCGTCAGACGCAGCGCCTCTTCCCAGGCTTCCACTTCAAACCAGCATGCGTTTGACGTGGCTTCGGGCAGCCGCGTCACTGTCAGACAGACGCCAGCGTGCGAGATCGACGCCCCGATGTCGATGGTCTTTGGGTCATAGGCCGTTTCAACCCGCAAACGAACACCTTGAGGCAGGTCGTTCACACTGGCGACGCGTCCGACATCTGTAACAATTCCGGTAAACATTATGCCCTCACCCACTCAAAATAGCGGTCGAGCCCGAATGCCGCTTCGCGCAGCAACCGGAACCCGTCAGGCATATGGTCCGGGTTGATTGGCGCTTCAATGCCGTCCGGACCGACAGGATCCGCGCCTTTGAACACGATGATGCGATCAACCAGACCATCATCGAGAAAAGCCCGGGCGGTGGCAGCTCCCCCTTCGACCAGAGCTGACGAAATGCCCCTGCCGGCAAGGTCTTCCACCAGTTCCGGCAAGGCGATGCGCCCCTCCACCATTTCGACAGCGAGAAACTGCACACCGATCATCTCGAGCGACGAACGCCGCACAGGTGGTGCGCCGGGACCGGCAGCGACAAACATAGGCACCGAACGCGAACTCATCGCCAGCTTTGACATGACCGGCATGCGCGCCTGCGGATCGATGACAATGCGGATCGGCGAGCGGTCAGTCAGCCCGTCGAGACGGCAGGTCAATTCCGGGTCGTCTTCGACAACCGTGCCGACGCCAACAAGGATTGCATCGCACTGGGCGCGCAGCACCTGCGACTGGGCGCGCGAAATACCGTTGGTAATCTGGATCTGGCCAGCACCCTTGCGGCCGATCTTTCCATCTGCGGAAATCGCAAGTTTCAGAATCACTTCCGGCCGTTTTCTTGCGCTGCGCGACAGGTAGCCCGCCATCGCGTCTGCGGCCTTCTCGGCCAACACGCCGTGCACAACCTCAATGCCTGCCGCCTCCAGGATCGCATAGCCCTTGCCGGAAACGCGGTCGTCGGGGTCGCCGGCCGCGCCAACGACGCGGGCAATGCCAGCATTCACGAGAGCATTGGCGCAGGGCGGGGTTCGCCCGTGATGAGCGCATGGCTCGAGTGTAACGTAGGCCGTTGCGCCCCGTGCAGCATCGCCAGCTTCTGCCAGTGCGGCGGCTTCGGCATGCGGACGCCCGCCAATTTCGGTGACGCCTCGCCCGATGATCACGCCATCCTTGACGATGAGACATGCCACAGACGGATTGGTCCCGGTCAGACCAAGGTGTTTGATGGAGAGCCGGATGGCGGCGGCCATGAAACGAAGGTCTGCTGCGCTGACCAGCCTTTCAACTACCGCCACTCCTGTCTCACTTGCAGCCTTGGCCTTAGGCCGCGCCACCCGCTTCTTCGGGGCAGTTGCTTTTGGCCGCTCGTCCGCCATTGATCAGCTTCCTTCGTCGGACAATTCGCCCAACACGTCGTGAAAGTCTTTTGCCTCGCGAAAATTCCGGTAAACCGATGCAAATCGTACATATGCCACGTCGTCGAGCGATTTCAGCGCCTCCATGACCAGACGGCCAATCTCGTCAGACGGTATCTCTGATTCTCCCGAACTTTCGAGCTGACGCACAATGCCGCTGACCGCACGGTCGATGCGGTCAGGCTCGACATTGCGCTTGCGCAGCGCCACTTCGACCGAGCGCGCGAGCTTGTCGCGATCAAACGGAACTTTCCGGCCCGACTTCTTGACCACCACGAGATCGCGCAATTGTACACGCTCAAACGTCGTAAACCGCCCGCCGCAATCCGGGCAGACGCGCCGGCGGCGGATCGCCGCCCCGTCTTCGGCGGGACGGCTGTCCTTCACCTGGGTGTCTTCGGATTGGCAATAAGGACAGCGCATGGAGCTCAATTCATTTGCGGCGCAATGAGCCGGACTTCGGGGAAATAGGTCAGGTATCGGCGCGTGTCGCGCGTTAGCAGCGGTATGTCCAGCGCGGATGCATGCGCGCCGATGAAAAAGTCGGACAGAACGCCGCTGCGCGTTCCACCCAAGGCGCGATAGCGTCCAAATGCTTTGGCGGCAAGGAAGGCTGCCTTGCGTGAGATGTCGGCATATTGGACGCCTGTGGCGTCAATCAACTCATCCACTTGGCCAGGAGATTCATAGCGGGCTGCAAGTTCTGCGTAGACAACAGCATTGATGACTACCGGGCCATCGGCTGCGGCAGATTCGATTGCCGCCACAGACCAGTCGAACCATTGCGAATCGTCCGTCACGAGGTCGAGCAGGATGTTGGTGTCGACAAGAATCAATCGTCACCACGCATCATCTGCATGACCTCGTCTGTGGTGGGTCCGGGACCTGCGTGACCGCGCAACTTCTCAAACCGGCTTGGCGGACGGATGCCATCCGCCCGCTCAAGAATGATCTCGCGGTTCGGGCCATAGCGGAAGCGCACCTCGCTGCCCGGCTTCAGATCCAGCAGGTCGCGCACACCCTTGGGGATGGTGACCTGACCCTTTGTCGTGACTTTTGTTGTCATGTCAGCCTCGGTAATACCTGTTTTCCAGAAGGTATTACCGAAGTCGTCACGATTCAAGAAGGAGCTGCCTTCCGGGCATCTACCCCAGATAGCCATACATCGGGAAGCCGTCGGTCAGCTTGACGACCTTGGCCTTCACTGCCGCCTCGACGCCGGCATTGCCTTCGTCGGAATTTGCGGTTTTCAGTCCGTCGAGCACTTCGGTGATCAGATTGCCGATTTCGGCGAACTCTTTTTCGCCAAAGCCGCGTGTGGTGCCTGCCGGCGCACCCAGACGAACGCCCGAGGTGACAAACGGCTTTTCAGGGTCAAACGGAATGCCATTCTTGTTGCAGGTGATGTTGGCGCGGCCAAGAGCGGCCTCTGCCCGCTTGCCGGTCGCGTTCTTCGGACGCAGATCCACCAGCATCAGGTGGTTGTCGGTGCCGCCCGAGACGATATCAAGACCATTGTCTTTCAGGCTGGCGGCCAGCGCCTGTGCATTGGCGACAACGTTTTTCGCATAGGTCTTGAACGAGGGCTGCAGCGCCTCGCCGAACGCCACGGCCTTCGCGGCAATCACATGCATCAGCGGGCCACCCTGAAGACCCGGAAACACCGCCGAATTGATCTTCTTGGCAATGCCCTCGTCATTGGTCAGCACCATCCCACCGCGCGGGCCACGCAGCGACTTGTGCGTTGTGGTTGTGACAACGTGGGCGTGCGGCAGCGGCGACGGGTGTACGCCGCCGGCAACCAGACCGGCAATATGGGCCATGTCGACCATCAGGTAAGCGCCGATCTCGTCGGCGATTTTGCGGAACGCCGCCCAATCCCAGATGCGTGAATAGGCCGTGCCGCCAGCGATAATCAGCTTTGGCTTTTCGCGCCGCGCGGTCTCGGCGATCTCTTCCATGTCCAGCAGCTGGTCGTCGCGGCGCACACCATAAGAGACGACCTTAAACCACTTGCCGCTCATGTTGACGGGCGAACCGTGGGTCAGGTGGCCGCCTGAATTGAGATCAAGGCCCATAAAGGTGTCGCCGGGCTGGAGCAGCGCCAGAAACACCGCCTGGTTCATCTGGCTGCCGGAATTGGGCTGCACATTGGCGAACTGGCAGTCGAACAGCTTCTTGGCGCGTTCGATTGCGAGCTCTTCGGCGATATCGACGAACTGGCAGCCGCCATAATAGCGCTTGCCGGGATAACCTTCGGCGTATTTGTTGGTCATGATCGAACCCTGCGCTTCCAGCACGGCGCGAGAGACGATGTTCTCCGATGCGATCAACTCGATCTCATGGCGCTGGCGGCCAAGTTCAGAGCGGATCGCACCGAAAATCTCGGGGTCGACGCTCTCAAGAGGCTCGTTGAAAAAGTCTGTCATATTGGACATGTCGGAAATCCTGTAAAAGCCGAACCAGTCAGTGCGGTCGCGCCACTAACACACATGGCGCAGCGCCGCCACGTCCGGCGTGCGAATTCCGCTCATCCGTTTGCGCCAGTGGCTCTATCTGGCGGCAAGTGTCGCCTGGCTCAGCGTCAGCTCCTGGAACAGCCGCTGGGCGGTGTGGTCATTGATCTCGCCCGACAAAAGCATCTGGCGCAACCTGTCGCCCTCCGCCTGCATGGCGACCTTGCGCAATTCGGTCTGGGCGGCCATTTCGGTCTTGACCTCTTGCGCCAATGAAGCGCCCTGCTCCAGAGCCGATATCCGGCTCCGGTAGGCGGCAATCAGACCTTCTGCCACGGCCTGGCGCGGCGTTATCGCGCCGTCATCTGCACCTGCACCGGCAACCTCCTGCTCGAGCCGCGCTATCGCTGCCTGCGCAGCAGCCATGCGCGCCGACCTGATTTCGAGCGCAGCGGCCGCATGGCCGTCGCTATGCAGGTTCCTGGTCAGGCCGGGCAGCAAGACCCAAGCGAGCAACAACCAGAACAGGATCACACCAGTTGCGAGGAAAATCACCAGATCGCGCGCGGGAAATGGCGACCCGTCCGGCATCGCCAACGGCAGCGACAGGGCGGCGGCGAGCGTTACCGCACCCCGGACGCCGGCAACCGATACCGCTATCTTCATCTTCACCGAAAACAGATGGCGCGCCCTGCCGGTCAGGCGGCTGATGGCGCCACCCGCGAACATGAACAGGAGACGCAGCGCCAGCAGGCACAGCGTCAGCAGCACAATGACAACAACCGGCTCAATCAGCCAGTGCTGCGTCATCAGTTGTGGTGGCACAGCACGCATGATCGCCGGCAGCTGCAGACCCAGAAACACAAAGATCGCGCCGTTCAGTGCAAACATGATCATCTGCCAGCTGGAGACCGCAATCATTCGCGCCGAGACTCCAAGGTGCCGGAACAAGCCAAGCCGCCCGGCCATCATGCCAGCAGAAACGGCGGCAAGGACGCCCGATGCTTCAAGATGTTCGGCAAGAAGGTAGGCCAGAAATGGCAGCAAGATCAGCACCAGCACCTGGCATTCGGCCGCTCCGCTATGCATTTTTGATAATATTTTCAGTGCCTTGACGGCGACAATCAAACAGATGATTCCACATGCGATGCCTGCAATCACAGCATAGAGAAAAGCCGCCGAGGCCTCCGGCAATGAAAAAGCTCCGGTCAACGCAGCGGCCGACGCAAAGCGGAACATGACCAGTCCCGACGCGTCGTTGAACAGCGACTCGCCTTCCAGCAAATGCAACATCGGCGGCGGCAACCTGTCCTTGTCGACAATCGATGACACAGCCACCGCATCGGTTGGCGACAGGATCGCGGCGGCGGCAAAGGCGACCGCCAGCGGCACTGCGGGCACCAGCCAGTGCAATGCGTAGCCAAACGCTGCGATGGTAAAAAACACCAGGCCGAACGCCATTGCGGTGATCTGACCACGCATCTGCCAGAATTCACGCTTGGGCGCCTGCCAGGCGTCGCCGAACAGGAGCGGAGGGATGAAAATCAGAAGGAACGCTTCGGGTTCAAGTTCAACGTGCAACCCGCCCGTCAATGGCCAAGCCAGCGCGGCGCCAACCCCGATCTGCACGATGGGCAGCGGCACGACCCGCACCAGACGCGCCAGCGGCTGCGAAGCGATCACCGCTGTAACAAGGATCAGAACAAGGCTGAATGTTTCCATCCGTCCTTATTCGTGAAGTCCGATGCTTTCGGCAACCGGGCAAACAGTTTGTCAGAAGCAAAAACGGCCGCCCCGAAGGACGGCCGTCAAATTGTGTCGGGAGACCGGATCAGCCTGCGTTTGACAGCATCAGCTCAGCCGCGCCGTCCTTGGCGTAGATGTCGTCGCGGAACTGCACCACGCCGCCGGTCGCCCAGGCCGAAATATACTGAAGGTGCACGGGCACCGGATTGACCACGTTGACCGGCGTGCTCTGGCCGCCGCGAATTGTGTCCTCGAACTGCTGACGCGACCAGCCGGGCGTGTCGCGCAGGATCCAGGTGACCAGATCACGGACATTCTGCACGCGCACGCAGCCTGACGAGTCGAAACGCATCAACTTGTTGAACAAGCCCTGCGACGGTGTGTCGTGCAAATATACATTTTCCGGGCTCGGGAAGTTGATCTTCACCGACGACATGGCGTTGATCTTTGATGGGTCCTGACGCAAACGATACCTAGCGGCGTCCTCAGTGTTCCAGTCGATCGCTTCCGGCGGAATTTCCTGTCCGTCAGGTCCGAAAATGCGGATGCCGTTCTTGGTCAGATATTGTGGATCCTTGCGCATCAGCGGAATGATGTCCTTGCGGATGATCGATTCTGGCGCGGTCCAGTACGGGTTGACGATAATCTCGTTGATCTTGGAATCGAGCAGCGGCGTCGGACGGTCGATCTTGCCGACAATCGCTGTATGGCGCTGCACAACGCGGCCGTTTTCGACGGCTTCGATCTGTGCCGCCGGGATGTTCACCAGGACATAGCGGCTGTTGTAAAGATCAGAGCGCGAACGCAGCCGTTCGAGATTGGTCTGCAACTGGCCCAGGCGCACATTGGCGCCAACATTCATCGCCGCAAACGTATACAGGCCAGTTACGCCATCCGCCGGAAGGCCGTGCCGCGACTGGAAACGCTTGACGCCAGCGTCCACGTACGAGTCGAACTGTTCCGATTGGCCGGCATCCCGCGGCAGGTCGCCTGTCACCATCAGGCGGCGGCGCAGCGCCACCACATCCGGATCGGCAACACCCAGCTTCAGTTTCTTGGTTGCCGGCACCTGCGGCCAGCCGCCCTGGGCCGCGATGTTGCTGTATTCACCAATCGCCCGTTCGACGTTGTCGACCGTTTCCTGGCTGTAGATCGGCTGGTGTGACGAGACGACGGCGTTGCTGGTCGAGGCCTTCGCGTCGAAAGAATCGTCCCAGTTGCCGCGCTTGCGCGCCGCAAAAATATCCTGAAGGATCTGATCCTGCGCGTAGGCTGCTCCTGCAAAAAGCGTAGCTGCACCCGTCAGGAACGTCCGGCGACTGGTCTTGCTCATCTCTATCAAATCCCGCTCTGGCGCACCCGCCCCAATGGTCCACGCAATGTGTCACTACTTCAGCAGCCGATCCGCACGGAAGCTCCCCTGCGTCCGTTCGCAGCACGCATAGCCACATTTGTATGCTTCGCTGCCACCTGAATATGGCGGCATGGTGGCTTTTCCAACACAACTTGCCGTTATCGGCAGACGGAGCCGCGCAAGGCGGTTCCAGGTCAACGGCATCGTCTCAACGCAAACGGCGCGCAGGTTTCCCTGCGCGCCGCCGCGAAAAGGCCGAAATGGAGCGCCTGTTACATCCGATAGGCGATGGTATCGTTCCAGAAGCGGTCCAGACGCTGCAAGGCGCGGTTCATCTGGTTGAATTCATCTGAATTGATGCCGCCAACCTGTTCGATCGAGCCGATATGACGTTCGTAGAGCTTTGCCACCACTTCAGCGATCGCGCTACCCTTTGGCGTCAGGCTGACGCGCACCGAACGGCGGTCAACCCGCGACCGCTGATGGTTGATGAAGCCCAGTTCCACCAGCTTCTTCAGGTTATAGGAGACGTTCGAGCCGAGATAGTAGCCACGCGAACGCAGCTCACCGGCGGTCAGCTCGGCGTTGCCGATGTTGAACAGCAGCAAGGCCTGGATCGCATTGATGTCGGACTGACCCTTGCGGTCGAACTCGTCCTTGATGACGTCGAGCAGACGGCGGTGCAGCCGCTCAACCAGTTGCAGGGATTCCATATAGAGTGTGCGGATCGCATCCTTGCGCTCGTCTTTTGCGGGTGCCGGCTGCTGCTGCGTGGAACGCATCGTGTTCATCTTGTCTGCCTCTTCTGTGTGACGCCTGGTGATGTCTTTTTGCTCACCTTGGCCCTGACCATAGCGCCGTCACATAAAATTCGACTTAAACCGCAGGCTTAATCAGTGGTTACAAACCGCGTTTGAAAGAGAAGCTTAATTTCGGGTAAATGAAACAGTTAAGAAACGGAAAATCCGAAAATAAATCCCGCAGCGGAAACTGCTGTATTTCCCGGGAAAATCAGCGATCCGGGCGGACCTCACGCGCCTGGAAATGAAGCACGACACGAAATGCCACATAAAGAAGCGCAACACCGGCATGCAGCGCCACCACCGTGTATTTGGCGCCGAAATATTCTGGGAAGCCGGCATACATGGTGACTTCGGTCGCCGCGCAGAGCAGCCAGATCACCCAGCCCCATGAGGTCAGCATCCACAGTCCGATACCGGCGAAAGGATAGAGCGCTGCCAGGATGGCCGCGGCGATGCGCCATTCCACCGGCATCAGATCAAAGCGCCACAGCGGCCCGTCATAAACGCCGATCAGCCTGATCCAGTAAAGCGTACCGAACATCACGCAATAGACGGCGATGATGCGGTGAAACCACCAGAAAGCCTGTTCGGCCAGGCTGGGGCGCGCAATCGCTGGGCTGTCGCGATAAACCATCAGTCGTTGATCACAATTGCAGTTCCGCACCGGGCAATGGCGCAAAATACTTGTCGATCTGTGCTCCGTCTATCTCTGCGAACGACGGCGGCGACCATCTTGGCGTGTCTCCCTTGTCGACCAGCACTGCCCGGATGCCTTCATAAAAATCGTGCCCTTCCAGCATCCGGTTGAGAATGCGGAATTCCATCCGCATCACCTCATCCATGTCGAGCATTTCAGAATATGTCACCTGGCGGAATGCGACGCTGACGCTGGTTGGCGAGCGGCTTTCGATCAGAGCCAGCGTCTTTGCGGCAAATTCCTCGCCAGCTTGCCTGCCCTGACGAAGGCTCTCGATCAGATCTTCCAGACTGCCGCGGGTAAAATGATGGCCGATCTGGGCGACGGTCGATTCATCGACCGTTGGCTCCGGCCTGATCGCCAGCGGCGCCAGCACAGCGTCCGGATTTCCGGTTTCGGCCACACCCTGCTCGACTGCTGCAATGTTCTCCGATTTGACCGCATGGGTGGCCAACCCGGCCCGCAGCGTATCGCCGGGGCCGATGCGCCCGCCGGTCAGTCCGAGATACATGCCATAGCCGCCCTTGACGCGCGACAGCAGGTAGCCGCCGCCAACGTCCGGAAAGAAGCCGATGCCGACTTCCGGCATGGCGAACAACGCCTTTTCGCCCAGAACGCGGTGTGAGCCATGAAACGACAGGCCGACACCACCGCCCATGACGATGCCGTCGATCAGCGACACGACCGGCTTTGAGTAGCGGGCCAGATAAGCGTTCAGCCGGTACTCGTCGGCAAAAAACTGCGTCAGTTTCCGGCCTTCCTTGCCGGCGCGGTAGACATCCATGATGTCGCCACCGGCCGAAAACGCCCTGCCCTCACCCTTGACGATGACGGCCTTGACCGCGGCGTCCGCCTCCCATTCGCGCATCTTGGCGTCCATGCGCAGGATCATGTTGTGGGTGACAGCGTTCAGCGCCTTTGGCCGGTTCAGTGTGACGATGCCCGCATGGCCTTGCCTGTCGAACAGGATCTCCTGGTCTATCTCGCTGGTCATCGTCATCTCTCCAAACCCTGCCCTACCCGTACGGCGCGGCGGTCACGCCAGTCAATGCCGCAGGCTGCGAAGCCGGTGCGCCGCCCACAGCAAGATTTGTCTGAGCCTGCGCCTGTGCTATCAGGCGGGCAAGCAAAGGACTGTCAGATGAACAAGCGTGAACATCCAATCAGAAGCCACCGTTCAGTCGACGAGATCACCGGTTCGCGCCGGTTGCGCCGCATGCGCAAGGCCGACTGGTCGCGCCGTCTCGTACAGGAAAACCGCCTGTCGGTCGACGATCTGATCTGGACGATGTTCCTGACGGAGGGAACAAATGTGCGCGAACCGGTGCCTGCGATGCCCGGCGTTTTTCGTTTGAGTATCGATGTCGCTGTCAAAGAGGCAGAGCGCGCCGCAAGGCTTGGCATTCCGGCGCTGGCGACCTTTCCGCGGATCGACAGCGAGCGCAAGGACATTTCCGGCTCCTACATTCTCGATCCCGGCAATCTCATCAACCGCGCCACACGCGCCATCAAGGACGCCGTGCCGGAGATCGGCCTCATCACCGACGCCGCGCTCGATCCGTTCACCTCGCACGGCCATGACGGCATCCTGCGCGACGGCGTCATCGTCAACGACGAGACGGTCGATCAGGTTGCCGCAGCAGCTGTGGTACAGGCACAGGCGGGCGCCGACATCATCGCGCCGTCTGACATGATGGACGGCCGCATCGGCGCGATCCGCGACGCGCTTGACGCCAACGGCTTTCAGGACGTGGCGATCATGAGCTATGCGACCAAGTTTGCGTCCGCCTTCTACGGCCCTTACCGCGACGCCATCGGCACGCTCGGCCTGCTCAAGGGCGACAAGAAGACCTATTACATCGACCACGCCAATTCGGACGAAGCCGTACGCGAGGCAGAGCAGGATCTGGCCGAAGGGGCCGACATGCTGATGGTGAAGCCCGGCATGCCCTATCTCGACATCATCCGCAGGCTGAAGGACACGTTTGCGGTGCCAACTTTCGCCTACCAGGTGTCCGGCGAATACGCGATGATCGAGGCGGCCGCCGCAAATGGATGGATCGACGGCGAAAAGGCGATGCTGGAATCGCTGCTCGCCTTCAAGCGCGCCGGTTGCGACGGCATCCTCACCTATTTCGCGCCACGCGCCGCTGAACTTCTCGCCAACGGATCACGCTGACACATGAGATCGGTGTTTCTTGTCGCCGCCGGCATTTGCGGTGCGGCGGGCGTTGCAGCTGCGGCTGCGGCCGCTCACGCCGATGCCAGCAATCTGTCGGCCACGTCGACCATGTTCCTGGCCCATGCGCCTGCCCTGCTTGCGATCGGGCTCACCGCCAACGGATCCCGGCGTCCAGTCGACTATGCCGGACTTGTCATGTTGCTTGGCGTCTTCATCTTCTCGGCTGACCTGCTGGCGCGGCAATATCTTGCTGTGCGCCTGTTTCCGATGGCGGCTCCCACCGGCGGCCTGCTGATGATCGCCGGCTGGCTTGGCGTTGCGGTCAGCGCGCTTCTGTCAAGCCGCACCAGATAGTCCGTGAGTATGGGCTTGCTTGCAAAACCGGCCGCAATCGCCTTGTAATGCTCCTTTGGAGCACCATCTTGCTGAAACCATGGCAAAAATGACGACAGACACAGACGCTATCAATCCGGGACTTCAGGACCCGCGTGCATTCGAAGGCGTATTGACCCGGCGCGTCTTTGCGTTCCTGATAGACTATCTGTTTATTGGTCTGCTGCTGATCCCCGTCGGCATTGCCGTGTTCTTTCTCGGCGTCATCACTTTTGGCCTGGGCTGGCTGGTATTGCCGTTTCTTGGTCTTGTTGTCGCCCTGCCCTATGTTGCGCTGACGCTTGGCGGGCCCAATCAGGCGACACCCGGCATGCGCATCTGCGGGATACGAATGCAGCGCCTGGATGGCACCGGGACCGACTGGCTGCTGGCAATCGTCCATACTGTGCTTTTCTGGGCGTTCAACGCGGCGCTGACACCGCTGATCCTGCTGGTCTCCTGGTTCACCGATGGTAAGCGCACCCTGCATGACGTACTGCTCGGCACCGTCATCGTCCGCGACGACGTCTGACAGACCACAAGTTGCGTGATCGCGATTTTTCTTGACCTTTATCCGCCAGGCGCGACAAGTTCGCCGTCACAGCGGGAGGCGATTTTTCTTTCATGACGCAGCATTCGACACAGCCGTCGCAGTTTTTCCTGACAGCGCCGTCGCCATGTCCTTATCTTGACGGCCAGTTCGAACGGAAGGTGTTTACCCATCTTGTCGGCGAGCGTGCGCCGGAGATGAACGATTTGCTGACCCAGGGCGGCTTCCGCCGCTCGCAAAACATTGCCTATCGTCCGGCTTGCGAGACCTGCCGGGCCTGCGTCTCCGTCAGAATTCTCGCCAACGAGTTCAAGCTGACGCGCAATATGCGCAAGGTCATCCAGCGCAATTCAGACCTGATTGGCGCGATGCACGATGCAGAGCCGAGCACAGAGCAATATTCGCTGTTCCGCACCTATCTTGACCGCCGCCACACCCGCGGCGGCATGTCTGACATGAGCGTGCTCGACTATGCGATGATGGTCGAGGACACTCATGTCGACACAAAGATCATCGAATACCGCAAGCGCGGGCCCGACAGTTTCATCACCGGCAAGGGCACGGGCGAACTGATTGCCGTGGCGCTGTCTGACAAGATGTCGGACGGCATGTCGATGGTCTATTCCTACTACAATCCCGACCTGGCTGACCGGTCGCTCGGCACCTTCATGATCCTCGACCACATTGCCCGCACGCGCGCGCTTGGCCTGCCCCATGTCTATCTCGGCTACTGGGTCAACGGCTCGCGCAAGATGGATTATAAGGTGCGGTTTACGCCCCAGGAGCATCTCGGTCCCAAAGGCTGGGACCGGTTTGCCGGCCCGGCAGAGTGATCCCGGCGGTCACGGGGTAATCGCATTGTCGACATCGTCAGATCACATCAAGGGCCTGGTGCTCGCCACGATCGGCGGGCTTGCAATCACGGTTGACATCCCGCTGATCCGGCTGGCTGAAGGCGAAGCATGGTCGATACTGTTCGCCCGCTGTCTCGCCACATTCTGCGCAGCCATCGTCATTTGGGCGGTCTGGCGAATGGTGAGCCGCGATGCGCCCGCGCTTATTCCCGGCAAGGCCGGCTTGGCCGTCGCAACCCTCTATGGTCTCGGCTCGATCACCTTCATCACCGCCGTCTTCAACACGTCGACCGCCAATCTCGTCTTCATCCTCGCCTTCAACACCGCATTTGCCGCCATCCTGTCATGGATCTTTCTGAAAGAACGCCCGGCGCGGCCGACCTTGATTGCAATCGCTGTGATGATCCTCGGCGTCGCCATCATCGTCTGGGATTCGATTGGCACAGGCAATCTGTTTGGCGACTTCATGGCGCTGATGTCGGGGCTGCTCATCGCGTCAGCCATCACGGTGTCGCGCGCCAGCGGCAAGGATATGGGGTTTACGCCGCTGATCGGCGTGTTTTTCCCGGCGATGGTGGCGCTCTTCATCGTTTCGGACGGCAGCTACCGCATTGATCACCCCTGGTGGATCATCTTCAACGGCGCGGTCATCATGCCAATCGCATTCTATTGTCTGGGCGCTGCGCCAAAATATATCTCGGGCGCAGAAGTCGCGATGTTCTATCTGCTGGAAACCGTGCTCGCGCCGGTCTGGGTGTGGATCATTTTCAACGAAGCGCCGACGCGCAACAGCCTGATCGGTGGTCTGATTCTGATCGCGGCGCTGGTCGCTCATTCGATCTGGCAATTGATGGACGGCCGGCGGCGGCGGCGCGCAAACGCCAACATCGCCTATCCGCTGTGATCCCGGATTTTTCGTCAACGGCGATTGCCTCGCCCTTATTGATCGGCTAAACGCCCGCCTCCCCTTGGCGGCTTGATGTCGCGCGCAATCAACAAGAAGAGCCAGTAATGAGCCGACTTTTCGCCGGTGTCGACTTCGGCACGACCAATTCCACCGTTGGCCTGGCAGCGCCCGGCGCAGCCCCGGCCCTGATCCCGGTCGAGGGCAACGAGGTCACCATTCCGTCGGCGATGTTCTTCAGCCTCGAGGACCACGGCGTTCATTTCGGCCGCGCCGGGGTGCATCAATATATGGAAGGCGTCGACGGCCGCTTCATGCGGGCGCTGAAGTCGATCCTCGGCTCGTCGCTGATGAAGGAGACGACGCTGGTCGGGCGCGACCGGCTCACGTTCCAGCGCCTGATCGGGCGCTTTCTCGGCCATCTCAGACAAAAGCTCGAAGCGCAGCCCGGCGGCAACCCAGACAATGTGATGTTTGGCCGCCCTGTGTTCTTTGTCGACGGCGACGAAAAGGCGGACCGCGCCGCACAGGACCAGCTTGCGGACGCCGCGCGCGAAGAAGGTTTCCGTCACATCGAGTTCCAGTTCGAGCCGGTTGCGGCGGCCATGCACTTCGAGCGTTCGCTGACCCGCGAGGCGCTGGCGCTGGTGGTCGACATTGGCGGCGGCACGTCCGACTTTTCAGTGCTGCGCCTGTCACCGGAACGCGCCCGCGCCACGGACCGGCGTTCCGATATCCTGTCAACGTCGGGCGTTCATGTCGGCGGCACCGACTTTGACCGCTGGCTGTCGATCGCGACCGTCATGCCGCATCTTGGCCTCGGCACGATGACCAAGGATGGCAAACGCCATCTGCCGGTCTGGTATTTCAACGACATGGCCACCTGGCACCGGATCAACCAGCTCTACACAACCAAGGTGGCGCGCGACGTGCACGGTCTGATGCGCGAGGCCGCCGAACCGGAAAAGCTGGCGCTCTATCAGCATGTGCTCGAACACCGCTCGGGTCACCGGCTCGCCGCACAGGTGGAAAAGGGCAAGATCGAGCTGACAGACGCCGACGCCGCCACCATCGCGCTCAAGGAGCCGGGGTTGGCTTTGACTGTCCCGGTCACGCGCAGCGAGTTCGAAACCGCGTCAGCCGATCTCGTCAGACGTATCGATGCAGCCATTGCGGACGCGCTCGCTCAAGCTGGCGTCACGGCTGACGACATCGACACGGTCATTCTGACCGGTGGTGGCGCGCTGGTGCCGCTGGTGCGGGCTGCAACCACCGCGCCGTTCGCCAACGCCACGATTGCCCAGTCCGATCGGTTTGGCTCTGTTGGCCTGGGGCTTGCGGTCGATGCTGCGCGGCGGTTCGGATAGAACGCCGCGCGTCCAACTGGACGCGCAAACGATGCTCTTACACTTTGAATGTGCCGGTCAGTTGCCGAACCGGCCCGTCCGTGGAAAACCCTTTGGCGCCATGCGGCCGGCGGCGGCGCGTTCACCCATCCACTCTGTCAGCTCGTCCCGCGTCTTGGTGAAGGTGCGGTCAGCTGAATCGACCCAGGTCAGTCCGTCTGTCATGGCAAAGGTCTTGATGTCTGCGATGCCACCGTCCTTGTAGCGTTGCAGACGCACACCCTTGCCGCGCGCCATTTCCGGCAGCTGTTCCAGCGGGAACACCAGCAATTTTCTGTTCTCGCCGACAATTGCGACATGGTCACCCGAAACAAAGATCAGCCTGGCCGCCTCATCAGGCGACTTGACGTTCATCACCTGCTTGCCCTTACGGGTGTTGGCGACAACCTCGCCTTCCGAAACGACGAAGCCATAACCTTGATGGCTCGCCACCAGAAGTTTCCGCTCCGGCTCGTGGACAAAGGCGGTGACGATGTCGGCGTCGTTTTCCATGTCGACAATGATACGGATCGGCTCGCCATGGCCGCGCCCGCCCGGCAGCCGGTCCGCGCCAATCGTATAGAATTTGCCGCCTGTGGTGAACACGATCAGCTTGTCTGTCGTCTGGGCGTGGAAGGCGAGTTTCAGTTTGTCGCCTTCCTTGAAGGCCAGCGTCGAGAAATCGGCCATGTGGCCACGCATGGCGCGCAGCCAGCCCTTTTCCGACACGACAATCGTCACCGGCTCCTTTTCCACCATCGCGTGGTGGATGTCCTTGTCGTCATGCTCCGGCGCGTCGGCAAAGGTTGTTCGGCGCGCGTTCAGCGCCTTGTTCTTTTCGGGCGAATAGCGGTCGCGCGTCTGCTCGACCTGCCAGCGCACCGCCTGCCATTGCTTGTTATCTGACGCCAGCAGCTTTTCGATATCGTCCTTTTCAGCCGTCAGCTCATCGAACTCCCTGCGGATCTCGATCTCTTCGAGCTTGTGCAAGGCGCGCAGGCGCAGGTTGAGGATCGCTTCGGCCTGCGCATCGGTCAGGCTCCACTTGGCGATCATCACCTTCTTGGGCTCGTCCTCGAACCGGATGATGCGGATCACCTCGTCAATGTTCAGATAGGCGATCAGGAAGCCGCCCAGGATTTCCAGCCGCCGTTCGATCTCGGCCAGCCGGTAGCGCGATTGGCGCACCAGAACTTCCTTGCGGTGGTCGAGCCATTCCTGCAGCGCGCCCTTGAGCGACAGAACGTTGGGCACGCGGCCACGCGACAGCACGTTCATGTCGAGACGGAAACGCGTCTCCAACTCGGTCAGCTTGAACAGCGATTCCATCAGGAGAGCTGGCTCCACCGCGCGGCTCTTTGGCACCAGCACGAGGCGGATTTCTTCCGCCGACTCGTCGCGCACATCTTCCAGCAGCGGCAAGCGCTTGTTGATCAGGAGGTCGGCAATCTTTTCGATCAGCTTTGATTTCTGCACCATGTAGGGGATCTCGGTGACCACGATCACCCAGGTGCCCCTGCCCTGATCTTCCGTCTCCCAGCGGGCGCGAAGGCGGAAGCCGCCGCGGCCGGTCTCATAGGCGTCGAGGATTGTTGCGCGATTGTCGACAACGATGCCGCCGGTCGGGAAATCCGGCCCCTGCACCAGTCCGTCATCGGCCGAATGCGACATCAGCTCGGATACAGACGTCGCGGGATTGTCGATCAGTTTCAGCGCGGCGTTGCACACCTCGTAGGCGTTGTGCGGCGGGATCGACGTCGCCATGCCCACCGCAATGCCGGTCGAACCATTGGCGAGCAGGTTCGGGAACGCGCCGGGCAGAACTGTCGGCTCCTCGTTCTCTTCATTGTAGGTGGGGCGGAAATCCACCGCGTCTTCGGTGATGCCTCGCAGCAGATCGGTCGCCGCCACCGTCATGCGCGCTTCGGTGTAGCGCATGGCTGCAGGGCTATCACCGTCGATATTGCCAAAATTGCCCTGGCCGTCGACCAGCGGGTAACGCACCGAAAAATCCTGCGCGAGACGCGCCAGTGCGTCATAGATCGACTGGTCGCCATGCGGGTGGAATTTACCCATCACGTCGCCGACAATCGCCGCGCTTTTTGAAAACCGCTGCCCTGGCTCCAGCCGCAGCAGCCGCATCGCGTGCATGATGCGGCGGTGCACCGGCTTCAGCCCGTCGCGCACGTCAGGCAGCGCCCGGTGCATGATGGTCGACAGCGCATAGGCAAGGTATCGTTCTTCCAGCGCCTTTCTCAGGTCTACCGGTTCAATGCCCTCGCCGTCGCCTGAACCTGGGCCCGAATCAGGCGGATTTGTCGATTTCCCCATGCTGCGGGGTTAGAAGAGCAGCGTTTTGCGCGCAAGCGGCACGCAGCCAAGAGCTTCGGGACAATCGGCCCTGCCTTGGCTATTCTCGAACAATCCGCCACAATTCACGCCCAACGTCATGGAACAATCCGATTCAACTGTTCCGTGCGCGATCAAATCATGATGGAGTTCGAATGATCCAGTTATCAAGCAAGACGTATTGGGCCGCTGCCGTGGCAGGCCTGTCCTTTTCGTCGCCGGTCTGGGCCGAGGTGACTGCCGATGAAATCGGCAAACGGCTTAATCGCGTATTGGCCGGCCAGGCTACCACGTTCAGTTGGGATGCTGTCGAGGGTTCTGGCAGCTCGTTCGTGCTCAAGAACGTCAGGGCATCGTCACAGCAAGCTGGCTCACAGCCGGTTACGATCGGCGACGTGCCGCTGAGCGACGTGACCGAAATGGATGACGGCGACTACCGCATTGGCCGCGTCGAGGTTCCGTCCATGTCGCGCTCTCAAAATGGCGTAGACGCCCAGATGAGCGAGATCGTGTTCGAGGGAATGAGGCTCACGGGCGAGACGTCAACTGACCCGCTTGCCGGTGGTCTTCTGGCGGATCGAACAAGCATTGCACATGCGGGCGTATCACGTGCCGGGCAGAAACTGTTCGAATTGCAGAACCTTACGTACTCGGTCAATCGCAGCGCCGATCTTAACGAAATGACCTACGAATGTGGGGCCGACAAATTCTCAAGCGACATGTCCGGAGCCAAAGACCCAGGCACGCAGGCCGTGCTTTCACAGCTCCAACTGACGCAAATCAGCGGAAAGCTTGAATGCGCCGGCAACTGGTCTCTCAACACCGGAATTACCGAACTCACCCAATTCGACATCCTGGTCGAAAATCAAGGCAAGATCGGCCTGACGGTGACCATAAACGGTTACACCCGTGACTTGTTCAAGGCGATGACCGGCCTCCAGCAAAAGGCAGCCGAAGCTGCGACGCCCGAGCAGGCGCAGGCACAAGGCGCAGAGATGATAGGTCTGATGCAGAAGCAGCTCAATCTTGTCGGGGCCACCCTGCGCTATGACGATGCGTCTTTTGCGATGCGTGCGCTCGAAATGGCTGCGGCCACGCAAAACGCTCGCGCTGCCGATCTGCCGGCCACGGCCCAGATGTTGATGCCGATGGTGCTGCCGCAATACCTGCCCGCGGAACTGGTCCAGCCTGTGACTGCTGAAGTGGTGAAATTCCTGAAAGATCCGAAGAGTTTGGAGATCAAGCTCAACCCGCCGCAGCCTTTGCCGCTGATGACGCTGGCAGGGGCCGGAGCGGATCCAAAGGCGACCGTTAAAAGTCTCGGCCTGTCGGTTGTCGCCAACCATTAACACCAACTGATCGTGCAAACGAAAATGGCGCGGCATCAAATGCCGCGCCATTTGCTTTCCTGGCCCTGATGGCGTCGCCTACGCCTTTTTGGGCGGCAGCACCCGCAGCGCCAGCTCGTTTAGTTATGCCGTCACACGACGTTTAGTGTGCCGCAATCCATGTCACAGCCAGCGCGACTAGGATCGTATAGAAACCCGCCCACTTCCGCTTGTTGGGCAGGTCCGCCCAGATTTTTGAATGAATTTTTTTCGTCCGCCACGAAATACAGGCAACAACAATAAGCGAGCTTACTGCTGCGTAGGTAAACTGGATGAGGTTGGGATCGAAGTCCGAGAAGTAGTTTACCGGCCAATCGCCAAGTAAGAAGCCAGACACTCCGTAGAGAACTGCATAGCTCACGGCTGCAGCCAGCAGCAGCATGTAGGTCAGACTGGAGAACTTGACCCAGTCCTCGACCACCGCCTCCTTGCTCTCGGTCTTTCGCAGAGCGACAACGCCAGCGAATGCCAATATCGCATAACTCACGAGAACCATCTTGAGGTTGTCGGCAATGTCAGAATCGGTCGCGGCTTCGAACGAACGCAAGAACGCGATTACTAGGCTTCCAACGGCAAGCAGGAAGCCTGCACCGATCACATGCGCAAGCGTGTTTGAAGGCATCAGAAAATGAGGTGCACGCATTTCAGCCATCTCCGACAGCAGTTTTTTGGGACCACTGAGATCAACCCCTCCTGAGCCCACGGCTCCTGGATCGGGATCATTTTTACTATCTGACATTGTGCGCTGCCTTCATTAAGCGAAGGTTAACCCTACTTCCAGGAGATCTCCCAGAACCTCTTGCGGCCCACAAAGGGGTTCACTCCCAGATCAGTCATTCCCTGATAATCGAAATCCTGAACATGGATCCGTGTCGCAATCGTATCTCTGCCGATTGCAAGCGAAAAACACACAGCGTTGCGCGTCACTGCATGCATCCTTCCATAATATTTCAGTGCAGCACGAAGCTTGCTCACTCCTTGCGTGTCGCCGACATCAGCAACCGCTCGGCCAATCAGGAAGGCAAGGATCGGTGACCGGTCCTTGTAGATTAGCTTGAACTCCTCAAACACGAATGCCTTCCGTCGTCTCCGATCGGCCGTTTTCCTCTCGGTGTTGCCTTTGTGGAGATAGGGGCTATGAAATTTCTTCAGGTTTCCCTTGATGTTACGATTGTTTTCGTGCGCGTCCTGATAGGTCAACAGCGGCGCGTTCAGGCCTCTTTCGGCCGGCACTGCACGCCCTTTGGAGCGTTTGAATTCATCTCTGTCGAGTGCCACGCCCAGTTTGTCCTGCTTGACGTCGACTTTTCCATAATCGACCGTCTTCAACAGAACGACCCCGCCATCATTGTCCCTGTGATCATTGATGACATAGGCAAACCTTTGGCTCGCCCAGCTGCGATCCAGCGTTGTATTAGGCTTGACCAGGAGCCAGCTGTTTGACTTGAGTACATAGAGGCTGTTGTCAATCGCGTTGTCCGGCAATGCTTTTCCGCAACGATCTGCCTCAGCGGCTTGAGACATTGAAGAAATCACCAAAGCGGCGGCGCAAATAACACTTCTCGAAGCAGCGTTTCCCATTACCCTCTCCCAACCTTTGGTTGTTAGCACAACATCTAATATATTTTTGACCGACTTTACAACCCCGGCGTGTTTTTCAGCAAGAAAGCGCCGTCTTCAACGCTGCTCGTTCGGATTGCAGCGTTCGACGAGCGAAGTGGCACTGCATGTTTGGGCGCGCCCGAGCGCGTTCAGAACAGGCTTTCCAGGCAACTTGGAGGATGAGGGGGAACAGTAGCCATCGTTGCGTCGCCCACTGCTACGCCTGCGGCATCACGCAACGCCCCCGGAGGCTTAGCGAATTTGGGCGATCATCGGCCACATCTGGACGGCAGCGGGATCACGTCCTTGCGGCATCGAGAAACGCAAGCGCATGTGTATGGCCCAGTGATGCGGGCCACACTCGACAAATGATTCAATAGGACCGCTGCGACTACACCTTCTTGGGCGGCAGCACCCGCAGCGCCAGCTCGTTCAGCTGGGTTGGCGTTGCAGCCGCCGGCGCGTTCATCAGCAGATCATAGGCCTGCTGGTTCATCGGGAACATGGTGATCTCGCGCAGGTTCTTGGCGCCGACCAGCAGCATCACAACGCGGTCAACGCCGGCCGCCATGCCGCCATGCGGCGGTGCGCCATACTGGAACGCGCGGTAGAGGCCGCCAAAGCGCTCCTCGACCGTCTCGCGCGACAGGCCGACCATTTCGAACGCCTTCACCATCGTCTCGGGCAGATGGTTGCGGATGCCGCCCGACGCGATCTCAAAGCCGTTGCAGACCATGTCGTACTGGAACGCCTTGATCGTCAGCGGATCCTGATTGTTCAACGCGTCAATGCCGCCCTGCGGCATCGAGAACGGGTTGTGGGCGAAGTCGATCTTTTTCTCGTCCTCGTTCCATTCGAAGAACGGGAAGTCGACAATCCAGCACAATTCGAACCGGTCGCGGTCGACCAGGTTCAGGTCTTCGCCTGCCTTGGTGCGCGCGTCGCCGGCAAACTTGTAGAATTTTGACGGATCGCCTGCGACAAAGAATGCCGCGTCGCCTTCGTTCAGGCCAAGCTGGTTGCGGATCGCCTCGGTGCGCTCGTCACCGATGTTCTTGGCGATCGGGCCTGCGCCCTCAATCTTGTCGGCCTCGTTGCGCCAGAAAATATAGCCAAGGCCCGGCTGGCCCTCGCCCTGCGCCCAGGAATTCATGCGGTCGCAAAACGCGCGCGAGCCGCCGGTGCGCGCCGGAATGGCCCAGACCTGAGCCTTTGGGTCATTCGCCAGAATGCCGGCAAAAACCTTGAAGCCCGAACCGCGGAAATGTTCCGACACGTCCTGCATTTCAATCGGGTTGCGCAGGTCCGGCTTGTCCGAACCGTAGAGCCGGATCGCGTCATCATAAGGGATACGGCGGAAGTTCTGCGTCACCGGCTTGCCATCGGCAAAGGCTTCGAAAATGTTGCGCATCACCGGTTCCATGGTCTGGAACACGTCTTCCTGCTCGATAAAGCTCATCTCCAGGTCGAGCTGGTAGAACTCGCCCGGCAGGCGGTCGGCGCGCGGGTCTTCGTCGCGGAAGCATGGCGCGATCTGGAAATAGCGGTCAAAGCCGCTCATCATGATCAGCTGCTTGTACTGCTGCGGCGCCTGCGGCAGCGCATAGAAAGTCCCGGGATGAATGCGCGACGGCACGAGGAAGTCGCGCGCGCCTTCCGGCGACGATGCGGTCAGGATCGGCGTTGAATATTCGGTGAAATTAGCCTCAGCCATCTGCTTGCGCATTTCGGCAATGATTTTTGTCCGCGCGACAATGTTCTTGTGCAGCGTGTCGCGGCGCAGATCGAGGAAGCGATATTTCAGACGGATGTCTTCGGGATAGTCCGGCTCGCCAAACACCGGCAGCGGCAATTCCTTGGCCGCCGACAGGATCTCGATCTCGCGGGCAAAGACTTCGATCTCGCCGGTTGGCAGGTTTTTGTTGACGGCTTCCGGCGCGCGCGCCTTCACTTCGCCGTCGACGCGGATCACCCACTCGCCACGCACCTTCTCAGCGGTCTTGAAGGCCGGCGAATCGGGATCAACGACAATCTGCGTCATGCCGTAGTGATCGCGCAGGTCGATAAACAGCAGACCGCCATGGTCGCGGACACGGTTGACCCAACCGGAAAGGCGGGTGTTGGCGCCTACATCCGACTTGCGGAGATCGGCGCAGGTATGGCTGCGGTAACGATGCATGTCTTGAACCTGGTCCAGTCAGGAATTGAACGGGCGCGGAGCGAAGCGGTCGCGCGCCAGGAAAGTCGCCGGAAAAGCGCACCAACGCCCCGCTTTGTCAAGAAGAAGCAATGTTTCTGGCCCAATGCGAAGGTCAAGTTACGCTGGCAATGATGCCAGCAATGGCTCATTAGCAAGAGTGAAACCGCCAAAGGCGAACGCTTGTCTTCCATTCGTCCACTGATCCCCTTGCTGACCGCCGCCGGAATCCTTCTCGGCGGCAACGGGCTGCAGAGCACACTGATTGCGCTGCGCGGCGCCAAGGAAGGGTTCTCGCCCGCTCTCATCGGCTTCATGGGAACAGCCTATTTTATTGGCTTCCTGATCGGCTGCCTGACGATCACCAGAATGATGCGGGCCGTTGGCTATGTGCGTTCGTTCGCCTCGCTTGCCGCAATCGCATCGGCTGGCACGCTGGTTCTTGTCCTGTTTATCGATCCGCTCGTATGGATCGGCATACGCCTCATCACCGGATTCGCCTTCGCCGGATTGTTCACTGTGATGGAGGCGTGGATCAATTCCACCGTCACCAACCAGAACCGCGCGCGGACGCTCGCCATCTATCGCGTCGTCGATATCGGTTGCGTCACCGGCGCACAGTTCATCATCCCGGTGGTCGGCGTCGACGGCTTCGCCATCTTCGCCATCATGTCGATCATGCTGACCCTGTCGCTTGTGCCGGTGTCGCTGGGCGACCGCTCCAATCCAAGCATTCCGGGTGACGTCAAGCTCGACATCAGGCGCGCCTGGGCGATCTCGCCACTGGCGGCGATAGGCTGCGTCGGTGTCGGCGTTACCAATTCTGCCTTCCGCGCATTGTCGCCGGTCTATGCCGAGCAGCTTGGCATGTCGGTCACAGATATCGTCACTTTTATCACCTGCGGCATCATCGGCGGCGCGTTGATCCAATATCCACTCGGCTATCTGTCCGACCGGTGGGACCGCCGCACCGTCATGCTGGGTGCAACGATTGCGGCGATGGTTGCGGCGCTGGCGCTGGTCTACCTCGCAGGCGCAGATCCGGTGCGCAATTTCGTGCTGGTTTTCATCTTCGGCTCCTGCGCCATGCCGATGTATTCGCTGTGTGCAGCGCACGCCAATGACCGTGCCGGTCCCGGCGAATTTGTGCTCATCAATGCCGCGCTGATGTTGTTCTATTCGGTCGGTGCGGTGTTCGGACCAATGGCGGCGGCCGCCTTGATGCAGGCAAATGGTCCCGTTGCGCTGTTCGAGTTTTCTGCAGCTGTCTATTTCGTGCTCGCCATCGTGACCGGCTGGCGGATGGTTGTGCGTTCGCCGGTGCCGGTCGAGCGGCAGGGGCGGTTTGTCGCACTGCTGCGCACCTCCACCTTCTTCTCGAAACTGGCGCGGCGCGGCCAGAACACAGCCAAATCAAAGTCCGACGCTTGACGGGCCGGGCAGCGGCTGAAAAGAGTCGGACAAAGCCGCATTCAGAATGATCTCCATGCAATTGATTACGAATCAGAATGACCTTGTCGACGTGGTGGAAGCCCTGTCCCGGTCCGATTTTGTCACCGTCGACACCGAGTTCATCCGCGAGACCACGTTCTGGCCGGAACTGTGCCTGATCCAGATGGCCGCGCCTGGCGTCACCGCCCTCATCGATCCGCTTGCGCCCGGCATCGACCTGCAGCCCTTCTTCGACCTGATGGCCAATGAGAAGGTGCTGAAGGTCTTTCATGCAGCGCGCCAGGACATCGAAATCGTCTTCCACCGTGGCGGCCTCATCCCGCATCCGGTGTTCGACACCCAGATTGCGGCGATGGTGTGCGGCTTTGGCGACAGCGTCTCCTACGACCAGCTGGTGCAGCGCATCACCGGCACCCAGCTCGACAAGTCGTCACGCTTCACCGACTGGCGGCACCGCCCCCTCTCCGACAAGCAGCTCACCTATGCGCTGGCCGACGTCACCTATTTGATCGAGGTCTATCTCGACCTCAAGGCGCGGCTGGAGAAGGCAGGCCGCGCCCACTGGCTAAACGAGGAAATGGACGTCCTCACCTCGCGCGGCACTTATGACATCAAGCCGGAAGACGCATGGCGGCGGCTGAAAATGCGTGTGAAGAAACCGGTCGAACTTGCCGTGCTGCAAAAGATCGCTGCCTGGCGCGAGCGCGAGGCGCGTGAACGCAATGTACCCCGCAGCCGCGTCATCAAGGACGATGCACTTTACGAAATCGCCCAGCAGCAGCCCAAGGATACGACCGCAATGGCGCGGCTGCGTTCAATCCCCAAAGGATGGGAGCGGTCGTCCGCCGCCGCCGGACTGATCGCCGCCGTCAACGAAGCATTGTTATTGCCGAAGGAAGAATTGCCGAAGGTGACGCGTCCGCCACAGCCTAGCGAAGGTGCAAATGCCGCTGCCGAAATCCTGAAAGTGCTGTTGCGGATCGTCGCCGAAAAGCAGGGCGTTGCGCCAAAAATCCTGGCTACCGGCGACGATATCGACCGTATCGCCGCTGACGGCGCAAATGCCGATGTCGGCGCCATGCATGGCTGGCGGCGCGACGTGTTTGGCGACAAGGCGGTACAACTGATCAATGGGGAACTGGCGATCCGGTTCGAGAACCGACGCATTTCGGTGTTTGAGGTCAACAAGGCCCCGGACGCCGCGCCGAGTGAATGGCGGTAAAGCCCAAGAGACTTTGTTGAAGCCGTCAGGCTGAGCCGAAAATGGTGATTTTCGAGCATCGGAGCGGAGCGTAGTTCAACTACGCGAGCACCGATGCACAGGAAGGCGCCATTTGAAGGCCAGCCTCACGGAATTCAAGACAGGCTCTTACTCCGCCACCAGCCTCAAGGTCTTGCCTGTCGCACGCGCCAGATGCGCCAGCCGGCCGTTTGGCCTTTCACCCAGCAGCGCCTCAAGCTCCCTGGGCACCACCAGCGACATCGAACCGTCCTCATGGGTATCCCAGCGCAGGCGCGGGATGACGCCCGGCATCGACGCCGACAGCAGATAGACTACCCGCATCATCGCGCCGATCAGCCGCGCGCGCTCGACAAAACGTGGCGGCGCCAGCTTGATGATCTCGGGCGCTGCCCCATCGTCGATCAGGCCTTCGTGACGGTAGAGATTGACCAGCGCGATGAACACGCGGCCGGGATGGTCAACGCCAATGAACGAGGCGTTCGAGATGATGTTGAGCGACTGCACGCCGCGATATTCGGGATGTGCGCGCCAGCCAATATCCGCCAGCAGACAGGCGGAGCGGCGATAGCGCGCCTCTTCGTCAGTCTCGTCGATGCCAAATGCGGCAAAAGACCTTCCGGTCCATTCAACCAGTTCATGCGCGTGCGCCACCGAGCGGGCGCGCAGGATCGCCAGTTCTTCCGATGACGAAATCAGCGGGTCGGCCTTCTGCTCCTGCGGTGATAGCAGCGAATACAAAAATCCTTCGCGGACCCCAAGCGCCGACACCACAATGCGGCCGGGCTTCATGGTGCGGATGATCTCCTGCAGCACAATCGCGCCATAGGCCAGCAGCGCGCGGCGGCTTTTCGATACCCGCTCGATACCCTTCATCTTTTCGATTTCGCCGCGCGCAACCTGCTTGAGGAAGCCGTCGAGCCCATCGAGATCCATCTCGTAGTGATGCATGACATGCAACGGGTAGTTTCGCGCCGTCATGTGCAGCCGGGCGAGATTTCGCCAGGTGCCCCCAACGCAATAGAATGTCCGGCCCTTTGCGCCATCGAGCACCTTTGCGCGGGTCAATTCCTGACGGGCGATCTTTGCCGCCGCCTGCACCGAGCCCTTCGACATGTCCTGCAGCCGCAAGCCCCCGAGCGGCAGCGTGATGCCGCCACCGATCTCCTCGCCCCTGACGTCGATCAGTTCAAGGCTTCCACCACCCAGATCGCCGGCAATCCCGTCGGCTGGATGGAAACCCGAAATCACGCCAAGCGCGGAATAATAGGCTTCTTCCTTACCGGTCAGGACCCGGATTTCGGTTCCCAGGATTTCTTCGGCCTGACGGATGAATTCCGGCCCGTTCTCGGCCTCGCGCGCCGCAGCGGTGGCGATCACATAAAGCTGTTCGGCCCCTGCCTGTTCCGACAGCGCGCGGAAACGGCGGAACTCTTCCATCGAGCGGCTGACCGCTTCCGGGTCAAGCCTGCCGGTCGACACGATGCCGCGCCCGAGGCCGACCAGCATCTTTTCATTGAACAGAACGGTAGGCGACCGGGCGATGCCCTCGTAGACGACAAGACGGATGGAATTCGATCCGATGTCGACGATCGAAATCGGCCGGCGCCCCTGAAGCCGCCCCTGCGACTCGCCAATCATGCCGGGTTCGACGCTTTCGCCTTGCCGCGCTTCTTGTGCGCGATCCGCTTGGGGGCGTTTGATTTCAGGGCGTCACCGCGACCGGACAGGCTGGGATTCGTCATGAAATATTCCTGGGCGTTGAATGGTTCTTCGGCCTCGTCACGCGTCACGCGCCGGGAGGTTCCGTCCGGCAATACTTCGAAACTTTGCTGATTGTCCATGATGTTTCCCAGCATGATCTGGCCCAGAACCTGCTCATGCACAGTGGCGTTGCGGACCGGAACCATCAGCTCCACGCGCCGGTCGAGATTGCGCGGCATCAGATCGGCGGATGCAATATAGATGACCGCATCGTCCGACGGCAGGCCGTTGCCATTGCCAAAACAATAGATGCGGCTGTGTTCCAGGAACCTTCCGATGATCGACTTTGCCCGGATGTTTTCACTCAGGCCTGGCACTTGCGGCCGCAAACAGCAGATGCCGCGCACGATCAGGTCGATCTCGACGCCCGCCTGGCTGGCGCCATAGAGCGCGTCAATGATTTGCGGGTCGACCAGCGAATTCATCTTCAGCCATATCTGTGCGGGACGGCCAGCCTTGGCGTGTTCGATCTCGGCAGCGATGTGATCAATGATGCGCTTGCGCAGCGTGAAAGGAGACATGGCAATCTCCATCTTGTCGGCAGGCTCTGCGTAACCGGTGATGAAATTGAATATCTGCGACACGTCGCGGGCAATCGCCGGGTCAACCGTAAAGTAGGACAGGTCGGTATAGATGCGCGCCGTGATCGGGTGATAATTGCCGGTGCCCAGATGCACATAGGTGCGCAACCGCTGGTCTTCGCGGCGCACCACCAGCGACATTTTTGCGTGCGTCTTCAGTTCAACGAACCCGAAAACCACCTGCACGCCTGCCCGCTCCAGATCGCGCGCCCAGCGGATATTGGCTTCCTCGTCAAAACGCGCCTTCAGCTCGACCAGCGCCGTCACCGATTTTCCAGCCTCTGCCGCATCAATCAATGCGCGGACAATCGGACTGTCATTGGAGGTGCGATAGAGCGTCTGTTTGATCGCCACCACTTCAGGGTCTGCAGCGGCCTGGCGCAGGAACTGCACCACAACGTCAAACGACTCATAGGGGTGATGAACGATAATGTCCTTCTCACGGATCGCGGCAAAACAATCGCCGCCATGTTCACGGATACGTTCTGGAAAGCGCGGATTGTAGGGTTTGAACTTCAGGTCCTCGCGCGGCACCGCCACAATCTCGGAAATCTGGTTCACCGCCAGCAGCCCGTCGATGATCGAGACACGGCCAGCCGCCACGCCAAGTTCAGTGGCGACAAACTCGCGCAATTCCTCGGGTATCTCATCGTCAAACTCGATACGGATCACTGATCCGCGGCGGCGGCGTTTCAGCGCTGTCTCGAAGAAGCGAACCAGGTCTTCGGCCTCTTCCTCGATTTCGATATCGGAATCGCGAATGATGCGGAATGTGCCAGATCCCTGCACTTCATATCCGGGGAACAGGTGGCCGATAAACATCGAGACCACGTCTTCCAGCCGTGCAAAGCGCACGCAATCGCGATTGTCCGGCAGCCTGATAAACCGCCGCAGAGCCACTGGCAGGCGCAGCAGCGCCACCATGTTTTCCTGGTCACGGCGGTTGTGCAGTTGCAGAGCAATCGAAAAGCCGAGATTTGGAATGAACGGGAACGGATGCGCCGGGTCGATCGACAGCGGGGTCAGCACCGGATAGATCGCGTCAAGAAAATGCCGCTCCAGCCAGTCCCGTTCCTCTTTCGACAGGCTTTCTGACCGCACCACCTCGATACGAGCATTTTCAAGCAGGCCAAACAGCAGCGACAGGCTGGTCTGCTGGTCCGCCTGCAAACGGCTTACCTCCACCAGCAACTGGTCAAGCTGCTGTTCGGGCGTGCGCCCGTCTGCGCTCAGCGTCGTGATGCCGGCACGCACTTGGCCGGCCAGACCGGCGACACGCACCATAAAGAACTCGTCCAGATTGGCCGCCGATATCGACAGGAAACGCACGCGCTCCAGCAACGGGTGATTGTCGTTCTGCGATTCTTCCAGAACGCGCCGGTTGAACTGCAGCCAGGAAAACTCGCGGTTGACGTAACGGTTCGGATCGCCCTCGCCCAGCGCCGCTGCCTTCGCCGCGTCCGATGTGAAATCCGTGCTGACCGAAGTGTGTTCGTTCATATCCCTGCTCGCGCTGGTCCTGTCTGTGCCGTGCGTGGCCATTGCCCTGCAATTCTAGTCGGCTTCATTGTTTCCTGACAGGGTTTTGCGACAGTTTCATTGCAGCGGCTTGCATTGGCGGGCATATTGCGCGAAACGCCAAGTGACAATGATCAGGGGACTGCGATGGCTGGACATGCCATTCCACATTTCCACAACGACGCCGGACACGCTGTGATTTCGGTCGGTGCGCATGAATTCATGTGCGTCGGCGCAAATCCGCCGTTCGACCACCCGCATGTCTTTCTCGACATGGGCGGCGATTCAGAAAAGGTCTGCCCCTATTGCTCAACGCTTTATCGATACGATCCGGGCCTCAAGGCGACCGAAAGCGTTCCCGCAGGATGCGCCTACACGCCGCGCGCAGCCTGAACTTGATCGCTCAACCGAATGAATTGAGATGATGGATCGCGGTTCCGGATCGCGGCATGTGCTGATCGCAGGCGGCGGCATCGCCGGTCTGACGACGGCCATTTCATTTGCGGCGCGCGGGTTTTCTGTCCGGCTGTTCGAGCGGTCGGCCAAACCGCAGGAACACGGCGCGGGCCTGCAATTGTCGCCCAACGCCACCGCCATTCTGGACCGTCTCGGCGTGCTCACCCGCCTCAAGGGCGCAGGGATGCAGCCGGACGGTGTGCTGTTGCGCGACGCCCGTTCGCTTGACGAGATCGCCCGTGTGCCGCTTGGCGAAGCGGGAGCTGCCCGCTGGAGCGCGCCCTATCTCGTCATGCACCGGGCAGACCTTCACGCCGCACTGATGTCGGTCGCTTCCCGCGACTCCAATATCGAGATCGTCACGGGCGCCACCGTGCGCGACGCCGCCACCCATGGCCACGGCATCACCGCATCCATCGACAGCGGCGGAAAAGTCAAGGAAGCCTCTGGCCGGCTGCTGGTGCTGGCAGACGGCGTCTGGTCGGCCAACCGCGCGCTGGTCGGAGCCGAAACCAGAAGCACGTTCACTGGCCGCATTGCCTGGCGTGCGACACTTCGTACCGGCGCAAGTGCAGTTTCCGGCCTGATCGCGCCGGACAGCGTCAACGCATTCCTGCATCCACGCGCTCATCTGATTGCCTATCCGATCCGAGGCGGTTCTGCCGTCAATCTTGCTGCCTTTGCCTGCGGATCAACAACCGACAGAACGTGGGTTGAACATGCGGACGTGGCCGCACTCACCAAGGCGTTCACCGGCGCTGACGACGCGCTGTTGCGGCTGCTGCGTGAAGCAGGCCCGTGGACCGTCTGGCCTATCCACACGATAGATCCCAAATCGCCCTGGATCGACCCGGAAGGCATTGTTGCAGTCGGCGACGCCGCGCACGCAATGACCCCGTTTGCCGCCCAGGGCGCTGCGATGGCGATCGAAGACGCCTTCGTGCTTGCGCAGAACGTTGCCGGGCAACCGGCAGCCATTTCCGTGGCGTTAAAACGCTACGAACACGAACGCCGCGAGCGCATTGCCGCGGTCGCCCGGCGCGGCCGCCTGAACGAATTTGCCTGGCATGCCGGATTTCCCGCCAGCACAGTCCGCAACCTGTTCCTGCGCCTGCGCGGACCGGAACATCTCGTCGCCGACATGGATTGGCTCTATGGCTGGAGGCCGGCGGACGGCGGCACAGGTTAAAGTAGCTGTGTTGATCAAGCTGGATTTGAGGAACGGCAGCTGAAATCCCCCTCACCGCTCCTGCGCTTCGCGCAGCGGCCGGATGAGAAGTCTCATCCAATATGCGACGACATCGAGATCAGAACCCGGTCCGCTATTGCTCAGGAGGATCAACCAGCACCGGCGGCCCGTTGAACAGTCTGAGCGACCAGGTCAGGCTTTGCGGCAGCGGGTTCCACAGTCCGGTCTGCAAGCCCCCTTCCCGCAATATGGCGCTGGTCCAGGTGTTGCAGCCGCGCAAAGCCGAGAACCAGCCATCGGCCTCATAGAACCGGTCGGATTCGCCATAGCCAGCGCCGGCAATCTCGATCGGCGCATTGTCAGGCCCCGCGACAAAACTGGCTTCGACGGCAGCGAGCATACGCTCAAACCCTTCGGGCGCAACCTGCATCGTGACGACCGACGGCTGGCTGCGGTCGATGTCCCCGGCAACCGCCACATGCAACACCGATGCATCAACCGTCAGCGCCTTCAGGACTGGCAGCGGTTTCAGGTCACCCCAGGTCGGCGTTTCAATGTAGAATGCGCGTCCACCCCAGCCTACGACAATCCAGCGCAAGTCTGGCGACCTGACAGGCAGTCCTGCGCCTTCCAGAAACGCGAAACGCTCCAACACATCTGGATCGGCAGGGAAGGCAATATCTGTATGGATCGGGTTAGAAAGCATCAGCACGTCGCGCCGCGCACTGATGGTTTCCTGATCGGTCGGCGCAATCAGCGGCCGTGGGATCAGCGCCCCGGCAACCGGAGGCAGCACGACAGCAGCCAAAGCAGCCAGCGCCACCTTCCAGCGGCGCTTCACGCAGTCAATTCCCGATTTCCGCCAATCCTGCTCAGTGCAGGATCTGGCTCAGGAACAGTTTTGTGCGCTCATGGCGCGGATTGTCGAAGAACTCGGCCGGCGTGTTCTGCTCGACGATCTGGCCCTGATCCATAAAGATCACCCGGTTCGCCACTTTTCGTGCAAACCCCATTTCGTGGGTCACGCACAGCATGGTCATGCCTTCTTCGGCCAGCGACACCATGGTCTCCAGCACTTCCGAGATCATTTCCGGATCGAGCGCCGAGGTCGGTTCGTCAAACAGCATGATGTGCGGGTTCATGCACAGCGAGCGGGCAATCGCCACGCGCTGCTGCTGGCCACCCGACAGCTGGCCCGGATATTTGTTGGCCTGCTCCGGAATCTTGACCCGGTTGAGGAAATGCATCGCCGTTTCTTCGGCCTGCTTCTTCGGGATTTTTCTGACCCACATCGGCGCCAGCGTGCAATTTTCCAGGATCGTCAGGTGCGGGAACAGATTAAAATGCTGGAACACCATGCCGACCTCGCGGCGCACTTCGTCGATCTTCTTAAGATCGTTGGTCAGTTCAGTTCCCTCGACGATGATCTTGCCCTTCTGGTGTTCCTCCAGCCGGTTGATGCAGCGGATCAGCGTCGACTTTCCCGATCCCGAGGGGCCGGCAATGACGATGCGCTCGCCGCGCATCACCTTGAGATTGATGTCCTTGAGGACATGGAAATCGCCATACCATTTGTGCATGCCAATGATCTCTACGGCGACGTCGGTCGCCGACACGGTCATCTTTGAGCGGTCGACCGACAGGTCCGCGGCTGCGGCTGTATTTTCGGTGGCCATGAAAGTCCCCTACCGTTTGTGGCCGGTGTCGAGCCGGCGTTCCATTGTGATCGAATAGCGCGACATGCCGAAGCAGAATATCCAGAAGACAAAGCCGGCAAAGACAAGTCCCGACATCGGTGTCTGGGGCGAAGCCCAGTTGGAGTCCGAAAAGTTCTGGCGCACGATGCCGAGCAGATCGAACATACCGATGATCGACACCAGCGACGTGTCCTTGAACAGGCCGATAAAGGTGTTGACGATGGCCGGGATCACCAGCTTCAGCGCCTGCGGCAGCACAATCAGCCCCATCTTCTGCCAGTAGCCGAGGCCAAGCGAATCGGCGCCTTCATACTGGCCTTTGGGTACAGCCTGCAGGCCGCCACGGATGACTTCCGCCATGTAGGCCGAGGCGAAGATCGACACCGCGATCAGCGCGCGCAGGAACTTGTCGAAGGTTGTGCCCGGCGGCAGGAACAGCGGCAGCATGACCGACGCCATGAACAGAACCGTGATCAGCGGCACGCCGCGCACCGTTTCGATGAAGATCACCGACAGCATCTTGATCACCGGCAGTTTTGACCGCCGGCCAAGCGCCAGGATGATGCCGAACGGCAGCGACACCGAGATGCCGACAAACGACAGCACCATCGTCACCAGCAGGCCACCCCACATGTCTGTCGCCACATAGCGCAGACCGAATGAACCGCCGACCAGCAGGAAATAGGCAACGATCGGGAAGGCCACAAAGAACAGCAGCGCGTTCAGCCCCTTGCGCGGCACACGCGACATCAGGAGCGGAACCAGCAGCGCCACAAACATCGCCGCCACCAGCAGCACCCGCCAGCGCTCCTCGACGGGATAGCGCCCGTACATGAACTGCGAGAACTTTGCGCCGACAAAGGCCCAGCAGGCGCCAGACCAGCCTTCCGGCTGGACGCCGCCCTGCGCCACTGTCGTGCAGACGCTGCGGTCAGCGCCGGTCCAGGCCGCCTGGATGAACGCCCAGTTGATGAAGGGCGGCAGGAGCCAGGCAATCAGCAGCAGGCCAAGCACCGTCAGGATCGAGTCCGTGGTCGAGGCAAACAGGTTTTTCCGCAGCCAGCTGCCAATGCCGCGCTCGCCTGCTGGCGGCGCAGACGCGATGATCATTTCTGACCGGACGTAGGAGAGGTCGTGCTCTTGCATCGCTTATCTCTCCACCAGGGCCATCTTGGCGTTGAACCAGTTCATGAACAGCGAGGTCAGCAGGCTGAGGCTGAGATACACCGCCATCCAGATCACCACGATCTCGACCGCCTGGCCGGACTGGTTGAGGATGGTGCCGCCGATCGCCACCAGATCGGGGAATCCGATCGCAATCGCCAGCGACGAGTTCTTGGTCAGGTTGAGATACTGGCTGGTCAGCGGCGGAATGGCGATGCGCAGCGCCTGCGGAATAATCACCAGCCGCAGCGCCTTGCCACGGCTCAGCCCAAGCGCAGCCGAGGCTTCGGACTGGCCACGATTGACGCCCAGAATGCCGGCGCGGACGATTTCGGCGATGAACGAGGCCGTATAGAACGACAGCGCCATATAGAGCGCCAGGAACTCCGGCTTCACCTGACTGCCGCCGGTCATATTGAACGTACCCAGCACAGGATATTCAAACGTCAGCGGCATGCCGGTGACCAGATAGGCGAGCAGCGGCAGGCCGATCAACAGGCCAAGCGAGGTCCACAGAACCGGAAATTGTTCGCCGGTCGCCATCTGGCGCGCACGCGCCCGGCGGGCGACAAACCAGCTCAGCACGATCGCGACCAAAAAGGCCACCCCGATCAACCACGCCCCCTCACCCCAGATCGCCTTGGGTACAAAGAAACCACGGCTGTTCAGGTAGGAGCCAAGCGGCAGGTCAATCGATTCCCGGGGCAGCGGCAACACAGCCAGCACACCGAAATACCAGAAGAAGATGACCAGCAGCGGCGGAATGTTACGGAACAGCTCGACGTAACACATGCAGATCTTAGAGATCAGCCAGTTGTTCGACAGCCGTCCCACGCCGACGAGAAAGCCGAGGATCGTCGCGGTGATGATGCCAAACGCCGCCACGTAAATTGTGTTGAGAAGCCCGACGAGCAGCGCCCGGGCATAGGTATTGTCTTCGGTATATTCGATCAGGCTGGTCGAGATCGGAAAGCCGGCGCGGCCGTTGAGAAACTCAAAGCCAGAGGCAATGCCGGCGCGCCTCAGATTGGTGATCGTGTTGTCGACAATCCACCAGACAAACAGAACCAGCGCCACAAACACCACGACCTGATAGATCAGGCCACGAATTTTCGGATCGTTCAGTGGCGACGAGCGTTGTGCCCTGCCGCCGTCAATTGCGTCCTGCGAAGCCATCGCGTCCCCCGGATATGGCCGTGTAGACCGGGAGAGAAGCTCTCCCGGTCCTTTTCACGCGGATGCGATGTTTAGCGGATCGGCGGTGCGTATTGCAGACCACCCTTGTTCCACAGGGCGTTGAGCCCGCGCGCGATCTTCAGCGGGCTACCCTGACCGACATTGCGCTCGAACACTTCGCCGTAATTGCCGACGTGCTTGACGATACGCACGACCCAGTCATTGGTGAGGCCAAGATCGGTGCCGAGCTTGGTGCCTTCTTCCATGCCAAGAATGCGCTTCACTTCCGGATTCGCGCTTGCCTTCATCTCTTCGACATTGGCCTGGGTGATGCCGAATTCCTCAGCGATAATCATCGCATTGAGGGTCCACTTCACCACGTCAAACCACTGGTCGTCGCCCTGGCGCACTGCTGGCCCGAGCGGCTCCTTGGAGATGATTTCCTTCAGAACGACGTGATCGTCGGGAGCAGCCATCTTCAGGCGGGTCGAATACAGGCCCGACTGGTCGGTGGTGTAGACGTCGCAGCGGCCGGTGTCATAGGCCTGTTCGGTGGCTTCGAGCGCTTCGAACACAACCGGATTGTACTGCATGTTGTTGTTGCGGAAGAAGTCGGCCAGGTTCAGCTCGGTGGTGGTGCCAGTCTGCACGCACACGGAAGCGCCCGACAGTTCCAGCGCCGACTTCACGTTCGGCAGCTTCTTGGCGTTAATCATGAAACCCTGGCCGTCATAATAGTTGACGCCAGCGAAGTTGAAGCCGAGCGACGTGTCGCGGCTCAGCGTCCAGGTCGTGTTGCGCGACAGAACGTCAATTTCACCCGATTGCAGCGCGGTGAAGCGCTCCTTGGCGTTGGTCGGCACAAACTTGATCTTCGACGGATCGTCAAAGATCGCGGCGGCAATCGCGCGGCACATATCAACGTCAAGACCGGACCATTCGCCCTTGTCGTTTGGAGCGGCAAAACCGGCCAGACCGGTATTGGTGCCGCAGTTCAGAACGCCGCGCGCTTTCACGTCGTCGAGCGTTGCGGCTGATGCAGCGCCTGCCGAAACCACGAGGGCTGCGGCGCCGATCAGGCCCGAAATCAGATTGGTCTTCATATTCAGGAACCCCTTATTTTTCTAGATTCAGGACGTTTATCGCCCTTTTCCATTCCTCAACCGAAAAGCCAAGGCGTTCTCCCAACGCCCCGAAAGCATATCGTCAAAGCGGCAGCCACCCGACTTTCCGGCATTGCGCCATCGAAGGCGATAATTTTGACGAGGTCAAGCCTTCCGGCAGTTAGACAGTTGAAACTCCGGGAAAAATTGTTGTGCTGCAAGGCGATGCTTGACGCAGTGGTCACTTGACGCGCGGGACCAGACGCCCGGCAGTGGTCCTGAACCCAAGCCCGCGTCTGGCAAGCAGGCGCGCAAGCCACAGCGCAAACAGTGCGCCGATCGAAAATCCGATAACCACATCAGACAGATAGTGCCGCAACACGACAACACGGGTCGCGGCGAGGAACACGCCTCCCGCCATGATCGGAATCACGGCGCGCGGAAACCACAGCGACAGCACGGCCGCAAGCGCGCCGCAGGTCGCCGCATGGCCTGACGGAAAACTGGCGTAGGGACCGGTTCCATTGAAAAAGTCGAACTGAAAGGCGCCACCGGCATCGTAGAGGTGTGGCCGCGCCCGCCCAACGATATCCTTGAGCAGATTGACGATGATCTGCGGCAGGCCAATCGCTGCGGCGGCGAACCCCGCCTGACCAAACAGCCGCGACAGCCACAATCGCCGCGACCGGTCCATCGCGCTGAAGTCGAGCGCCCCCAGCATCAGAAACGCCGCAAGCGAAGGATAGGCATACCATTTGCCAAGACCGGCGTCGGTTACGGCGATCATCCATTGTACAAGCGGCCCCCTGCTGGCGCGCGCCAGTTCGGTCATCTGCGCGTCGATCAGCATTGCGGCTGCGCCAGCCGCGGCCGCGGCCAAAGCCAACACGGTCATGCGGCGGTCCCAGGCAGGCGGACCATAGCCGCGATGGCGGCGAAACCGCCGCCACAGCCCGGCAAACGCCGCGAAATGGCGTGTGGGACCAGCTGCGTCCGGTCGGCGTTGCCTCTTGAATGGATCCGGCACCGTATTGTCCTGTCCCATCGGTTCGGGAATGTTGGCGCGATTGCGCAGCTTCGGCCTACAGACTAATCACTATGCCAGTTCGCCAGATGAGGTATTGCAGTGACAAGCAGCACAAAAAAGGGAATGAACACAAGGCTGGCCCATGCGGGCTACAATCCGCGCGACTATCACGGCTTTGTCAATCCGCCGGTCGTGCACGCGTCCACCGTGCTGTTCCCCGACGCGGCTACGATGGCCAACCGTTCGCAGAAATACACCTATGGCACACGCGGCACGCCAACCACCGATGCGCTCGCCGCTGCCATCGACGATCTCGAAGGGTCGGCCGGCACAATCATCGTCCCGTCGGGCCTTGCCGCCGTCACCATCCCGCTGCTCGCTTTTGTCAGTTCGGGAGATCACGTTCTCATCGTTGATTCTGTCTATGCGCCGACGCGCAACTTTTCCAACACGATGCTGAAGCGCCTCGGCGTCGAGGTCGAATATTACGATCCGGCCATTGGCGCGGGGATCGCGGCCCTGATGCGGCCCAACACCAGTGTTGTCTTCACCGAATCGCCCGGCTCCAACACGTTTGAAATGCAGGACATCCCCGCCATCGCAAAGGCAGCGCACGCCGGCGGGGCCATCGTCATGATGGACAATACCTGGGCGACGCCGCTGTTTTTCAAGGCGCTCGATTTTGGCGTCGACGTGTCGATCCATGCTGCGACCAAATATCCGGCCGGCCATTCCGATGTGCTGCTTGGCACCGTATCGGCCAACGCTGCCGCATGGCCAAAGCTGCACGAGACTTTCCTCACCATGGGCTGCTGCCCTGCGCCCGACGATGTCTACCAGGTGCTGCGCGGCCTGCGCACAATGGGGGTCAGGCTCGACCGCCACGAACAGAGCGCGCTGGCGCTGGCAAAATGGCTGGAAAGCGAACCCGGTGTAGCGCGCGTGCTGCACCCCGCCTTGCCCAGCTTTGCCGGACACGATCTGTGGAAGCGCGATTTCGGCCGTTCCAGCGGCATATTTTCCATCGTGCTCAAGGGCGGTGGCACAAAACAGGCCCACGCCTTCCTCGACGCGCTTGAACTGTTTGGCCTCGGCTATTCCTGGGGCGGCTATGAAAGCCTGGCGGTTCACGTGTCGCTGGCCGACCGCACTGTTGCCAAGGGCGACTATGAAGGCCCGGTCATGCGCCTGCAGATCGGCCTCGAAGACGTCGAAGACATCAAGGCCGATATTGCGCGGGGGCTGGCGGCTGCGGCCGCTGCCTGACCAGGCGTCACAGGGGCATTTCCTCAAGATTTGCCAAACTTCTCGAAATCGGGCCTTGCGCCCGGCGCGGTGGGAACCTATACGCCCCTTGGCCTCGGAGTGTAGCGCAGCCTGGTAGCGCACCTGATTTGGGATCAGGGGGTCGCAAGTTCGAGTCTTGCCACTCCGACCATTCTTCTTCCCCTCCCATCCGCACATTCCGCCAGCGTCGACTCACCCGGCGCTTGCCCGATCGGGCATTGCGAAGTAATGACGGGTCGAGGTGCGCAATACGCCACAATCTGGAACGAGCCCCGGAACGAACCGATGTCAGCGAAGATTTTTAGCCCCGCCAAGACCGCGATGCAGTCGGGCAAGGCAAATACCGGCGACTGGATCCTCGAATATGATCCGGCGATCCCGCGCAAGATCGACCCGCTGATGGGCTACACGTCGACGCGTGACACGGCGAGCCAGATCAGATTGACCTTTGAGACGCTCGAAGAAGCAATCGCCTACGCCGAAAAGAATCACATCGAGTTTCGCGTCGAGGAGCCGCATCAGCTCAAGCGCCGCCAGATTTCGTATTCGGACAATTTCAAATACGACCGCCGCATTCCCTGGACACACTAGCCCAGACAACGGTCCCGTAGCTCAGCTGGATAGAGCACCGGCCTTCTAAGCCGATGGTCACAGGTTCGAATCCTGTCGGGATCGCCAATTTTTCCGCCGTCTGACCGCCTCACCCGCCCCACCTCAAAAAAATTCTGAAAAAATCTGTCCCCCTCTCTTCAACCTGCCGGATCATGTCCGACAGAAAGGAGCGTGCGGTGAACGGGTTTCGGACTTTTGGTTACAATCAGATCGGCATGATCCAGCACTTCATCGCGCTGCTCTGGTCGTTTGCCGAACTCGCCGAACGCTCTGCGGCAGCGCCCGCACCGGTGCGTCTGTCGCTGCTTGTGCTGTTTCGCCTCGCTGAACCCGCCGCACGCCGCTTCACCGCCCGCGCCGCACTCGGCGTCGGAATGCATCTCGATGAAGATCTGCTTGTGCCGCTGGCCGATGGCTCCGGCATCGATGCCGCCATCAGCCTGGCCGACCAGTTTGTTGTGCTGGCGCAGGCGCTTGAAACGATTCTGTATTGCCTGACCGGTCTTGCGCAGCCTGACGAATGGCGCGCCGGTCCAGATAAGCAACCCGGCCTTCAGGTCCAAATCGGGCGGATTGCCCGGCAATCATCGGGCGAAACGCACCGCATCGTTCGCGCCAGCTCCTCGGCCCGCGCGCCGCCGGCACGCGAATCTCTGACCATAAGCATCTGAAACTCAATCGAAATCCAGAACGCCCTGCCCCTCGTCCATCGCCGAAATTGTTTCGGCGGCGAGGCTACGGGTGATCGCCGCCTTGCGTTCAAGCGCCAGCCGGTCCAGCCGTTCCACCAATGCGCTGGCGGTCGACAACGACCGCTCCATGCGCCTCACCAGATATTGCACCACCGATGGGTCGACCTCGACCTGCCGGTCGGCGAACAATTTTGTGATCACGCCCGCCAGCAAGTCGTCGTCGGGTTCGCGCATCTCGACCAGCGTCGCGGCTTTCAGGCGCGAGGCAAGGTCTGGCAGCGCCACGCCCCAGGCAGACGGAAAGCGTCTGGCCGTCAGCAGCATCGACCGCCCCTGCCCGCGCACCGCATTGACCAGATGGAACAACCCGGTTTCGTCGACAGGTCCCCGATCCGCATCGTCGATCAGCACCGGCCCGCCGCCTTCGATCAACGACGGGTCAATATGGCTTGCATCGCCCACCGCCGCCGAAGCAAATTCACGCCAGATCGAGGCAAGATGGGTTTTGCCGCTGCCGGCTGGCCCAGCCAGGATCACCACCGGCGACGGCCAGGCTGGCCATTGCTCGACCATGTCGACCGCCGCCCGGTTCTGGGCGCTGACAATCAGATGGTCGCGCGACAACCCGGCGTCATGGGCGAAGTCGAGCGGGATCTGGACCGGCGAGTTCATCGCGCCGCTGGTTTCTTGCGCTTCGGGCTTTCAATGGCCGGGCCGGCGGCGCTGACGATCTCAACCCGGGTGACATTGGGCGTTTCGTCGTTCTCACCCGTGTAGAGCGGCGACTGCAGATAGCGGGAGATTGCAAACCGGACCAGAACGCCGATGGCGGCAGCGGCGGGCACTGCGACAAGCAGGCCGACAAATCCGAACAATGCTCCGAAGGCGAACAGTGAGAACATCAGCCAGACCGGATGCAGGCCGACGCTGTCTCCGACGAGCCGCGGCTGGATAAAATTGCCCTCGATGAATTGTCCCGCTGCAAAGATCAGGACGACAACGACGACCCAGTGCCATTCCGGCCAGAATTGTCCGATCGCCACTGCGACCGCCAGCAGCAGTCCGACTGCCGAGCCGACATAGGGAATAAAGCCGATCAGGCCCGACACCATGCCGATGACAATCGCGAAATTCAGTCCGACCATCGACAGCGCTACCGAATACATCACGCCCAGAATAAGTCCGTCGAGCGACTGGCCGCGCACGAAGCCGGCGGTCGAGGCGTTGATGTCAGTTGCGATCTTGCGCACATCGGCGACATTCTTGCGCGGTACCCAGCTGTCGACGCGTGCGATCATCCGGTCCCAGTCGAGCAGCATGTAGAAAGCGACGACCGGCGTCACGACAAAAAGGCCTGCGACGGAAAACAGCGACGCCGCCGAACTGATCAGCGATCTGAATACCGAACCAAGTACAGTCAGGCCGCTCGACAAGAGCGAATTGAGGCCGTTGCGCAGATCGTCGGGATTGATGCCGAGGCGTGTCGTCAACCACTCGGGATTGAAGCTGGAGACAAATTGCTGAATGCTTGCAACATAGCCTGGAACCTGAGCGACAAACTCGGTCATCTGCGTGGCGATCAGCGGAATGAATGTGACCAGCAACACGACCAGAACCGCAAGGAATGAAAGCAGGATCACCGTGGACGCGACTGCGCGCGACATCCCTTTGGTCTCCAGCCAGTCGGCGACCGGGTCGAGGAAATAGGCCAGCACCATGCCTGCCGCGAAAGGCAGGAGGATGTCGCTGAACAACCAGAGGAAGCCAGCGATCAACAGAAGGATAATGGCCCAGAAGCGGAGCTGCCGTTTGAGCGCAAGGCTCGATGGCGACGCCGAAGCAGCCTGATCCGTATTCTGTTCGAGATTTGAACTAACCATGATCCGCCATGTGTCTCAGCCAGACCACGAGATAGGCCGCACCCGACACGACGGTCAAGAGCACCGACAGCGGAGCCAGTGCCTCGCGTACCGTCCCCAGATCGAGCGAGAACGCAAGATCAGCCAGAACGATCACCACCAGCACGATCTGCACCGCCGTGTTCGCCTTCGACGCCAGCGATGGCCGGATCGTTACCGGCCGCCCCATCACCGTCGACAGCATCACCGCCAAGAGGATCAGCGCATCGCGCGAGACGGCGATCACCACCAGCCAGAGCGGCAATTGTCCGAGGATCGCCAGCACGACAAAGACCGAGACCAGCAGCAGCTTGTCAGCGACGGGATCGAGATAGGCGCCCAGCTCCGACATCTGGTTGAACTGGCGGGCAATGAAGCCGTCGACGCCGTCCGAGATCCCGGCAATCAGAAAAAAGCCGAATGCCAGATCGAAATTGTGGGTCAGCAGCGCCCACACGGTCGCAGGCACCAGCAGCAGCCGAATGATTGTAATGATGTTTGGTATCGTCAAACCCGTCTCCTTGATTGCACACATGGCAATGCCGGAGACGTGGCGCAAGCGCCTCGCAGCGGTGGACACCGGCTCACAATGCTTGCAGCCTCCCTGCCTTCATGCGAAGAGCCGACCGAATCCAGCCGGAGCCAAACATGACGACGGGCAAGAACGGTCTGACCTATGCCGAAGCGGGTGTCGACATCGACGCCGGCAATACGCTGGTGGAAAAGATCAAGCCGCTGGTGCGCTCAACCCGGCGCCCAGGCGCCGATGGCGAAATCGGCGGCTTCGGTGGATTGTTTGATCTCAAGGCCGCAGGCTTCTCCGATCCGATCCTGGTTGCTGCCAATGACGGCGTCGGCACAAAACTGAAGATCGCCATCGACGCCGGAAAACACGACACCATCGGCATCGACCTCGTCGCCATGTGCGTCAACGATCTGGTCGTGCAGGGTGCCGAACCGCTTCTGTTCCTCGACTACTTTGCAACGGGCAAGCTCGATCCCGATCAGGGCGCAGCGATTGTATCGGGCATTGCCGCAGGTTGCCGTATGGCGGGCTGCGCTCTGATCGGCGGCGAGACCGCCGAGATGCCGGGCATGTATCACGGCAATGACTATGATCTCGCGGGCTTTGCCGTCGGCGCTGCCGAGCGCGGACAGTTGCTACCGACCGGCGACATTGGCGAAGGCGACGTACTGCTCGGCCTCGCCTCGTCGGGTGTTCACTCCAACGGCTATTCGCTGGTTCGCCGCATCGTCGCCATGTCGGGCCTAAACTGGCCGGACGAAGCGCCGTTCGCGCCGGGCAAGACGCTTGGCGAGGCGCTGCTTGAGCCGACGCGCATCTATGTGAAGCCGCTGCTGGCGGCGATCCGCGCAACCGGCGCGATCAAGGCGATGGCGCATATCACCGGCGGCGGCTATCCCGACAACATCCCGCGTGTGCTGCCAGCCGAGTGGGCTGCCGAGCTTGACCTGCCCGCCATCGACGTTCCGAAGGTTTTCGGCTGGCTGGCCAAGACCGGCGGCGTCCAGCCGGCAGAAATGATGCGCACGTTCAATTGCGGCATCGGCATGGTGCTGGTGGTCGAGGCAGGACGCACCAATGACGTCGCTGCGGTCTTGCGCGAACAGGGCGAGACGGTAACAGTGATTGGACGCATCGTGCCGCGCCGGGGCGAAGGCGTCGTCTACCAAGGGAGCATCGCGTTTTGAGCCGCAAGCGTGTCGTCATCTTAATCTCGGGCCGCGGCTCCAACATGAGCGCACTGATCGAGGCGGCCAAGTCGCCCGACTATCCCGCCGAGATCGCCGGGGTCATTTCAAATCGCGCCGACGCCAAGGGGCTGGCGGTCGCCGCCGCCAAAGGAGTCGCCACGGTCGTGGTTGAATCCAAGGGACAGACGCGCGAAGCCCATGCCGCGCAGCTTGAAAAAGCGATCGCCGGCATGAAGGCAGATATTGTCTGCCTCGCCGGCTATATGCGGCTCTTGGACGAGAAGTTCGTCAAGCGCTTCGAGGGACGGCTGATCAACATCCATCCTTCTCTGCTGCCGTTGTTCAAGGGCACACACCCGCACCAGCAGGCTCTCGCCGCAGGCGTGAGGGTGCATGGCTGCACTGTTCACTTCGTCACACCCGAAGTTGATTCAGGCCCGATCATAGCCCAGTCCGCAGTGCCAGTCCGGCTGTCCGACGACGAAGACAGCCTCGGCATCCGCGTTCTGTCAGCCGAACACCGGCTCTACCCGGACGCGCTGGCGATGCTGGCGTCCGGCAAGGTGCGTATGGAAGGCGGCAAGGCTGTGTTCGGCGACTTCATCGAACGCGAGCATGACGGCGCAACTGTCTCGTCACCCTCGCCCCGCCCCGAGGTGACCGATCTGGAAAGCCTGGCGCGCCGCACGCCCTGAGGCGTGCGCCACTTCACTGCTTCAGTGCACACGCTCGGCATGAGCACATGACGTCCGCTCCGTCTGCAGCGTCGTGTGATCAATCTCGAACCTGTCATGCAATGTCTCCGCCACCGTCTGACGTACATTGTCATGATCGGCGCCATCGGCCAGCACAAGATGAGCCGTCAGCGAGAACTGACTCTGGGTAATGGCCCACAAATGCAGGTCATGCACCGAGTCGACACCCGGCGTATCGCTGATCGTTTTTTGCACCTCTGACAGATCAATGCCGGGCGGCACCCCTTCCAGCAGGATGTTCACGCATTCCTTGAGCAATATCCAGGTTCTCGGAAACACCATGAATCCGATACCGACAGCGATGACCGAATCGACCCATTGCCAGCCGGTGAACCAGATCACCAGCGCACCGGCTATCACGCCGACTGAGCCCAACATGTCGGCCCAGACTTCGAGATAGGCCCCTTTGACGTTGAGACTTCTGTCCTTGCTGTCTGACAGCAGCCACATCGAGATCAGGTTGACAACGAGCCCGACCACAGCAACGCCCAGCATGCCGAGCGACTGGATTTCCTGCGGCTGCGAAATCCGCTCATAGGCCTCGTAGAGAATGTAGAAGGCGACGGCGAGCAGGATCAGTGCGTTGAAGGCAGCGGCCAGAATTTCGAAACGGGCGTAGCCATAGGTGCGAAACAGATCGGCCGGTCGCCGCCCCATGCGGATCGCGACGAGCGCAATCGCCAGCGCGGTGGCGTCCGTCAGCATGTGCGTCGCGTCTGATATCAATGCCAGCGAACCGGTGACGATGCCGCCAACGACCTCCGCCACAACAAAGATTGAGGTCAGACTAAGCGCTATCCACAATCTGGATTCGGGCGTTTTCTCGAGGTTGCCGTGTTGATGATCTCCACTCATATTGCCTTCACCCAAACCTTGTTGTCATGAAATGCCGCGCCGCCATAAGGCGCGGCAGCGTCCGAGCCGGTCAGCACATTGATGCCCTCACCGCGCTCATGCGCCGAGTTCGGCCAGATGCCTTCGGCGATGACGACGCCGCGCTTGACGCCATCGAACAATTTGACGTGCAGGACAACCTCGCCGCGCCTGTTGCCGATCTCAACGCGACCGCCTTCCATCAGGCCAAGCTCAGCCGCATCGTCTGGGTGAATCATCAGCTCCGGCCGTCCCTCCTTCTGCTGAGACACCGGCGTTTCAGTAAAGGTCGAATTGAGGAAGTTGCGCGCCGGCGACGTTGCGAGGCGGAACGGGTGTTCGGCATCCGCCGCTTCGATCAGATCGACATGGTCGGGGAACTCCGGCAGCCGGTCATAATCGCCAAAGGCTTCGCCCATCGATTTAGGCGGCCGGTTTGGCGCAACACCGCCGACCCATTGGGGGCGGAAGCGGAATTTGCCGTCCGAATGGCCAAACCCTTTCAGATAGTGGGACGTCTCGAAATCCGGCTGCATGTCGGCCCAACGCTCCTCCTTCAGCCTCTCGAACGTGCCGATGTCCCTGCCCTTCAGCATTGTGTCGATATGCTGTTGCTCGGTCATGCCGAAGCCGGGCAGATGCGCGACGCCCAGCCGTTTGGCCAGTTCCTCAATGACAAAATGGTTCGACATCGGCCCCGGAGGCGGGTCGATCAGTTTTGGCCCCAACGTCACATATTGGTGTCCGCCACCCTTGTAGATGTCGTCATGCTCGACAAACATCGTCGCCGGCAGCACCACATCGGCGAGCTTGGCCGTGTCGGTCATGAACTGTTCGTGCACGCAGGTGAACAGGTCATCACGCAGAAAACCCTGTTTGACGAGCCTCTGCTCGGGCGCGACATTGGCCGGATTGGTGTTCTGGATCAGCATTGCGGTCACCGGCGGACCGCCATAGAGCGCGTCCGCATGGCTCATCAGCACCGGCCCGATGCGCGACTGGTCCAGGAACCGGATCGACGGGTCGCGCAGTTTTGAACCTTCCACCGTTTCCTTGTTGAACTTGTATCCGGAAATGCCGGAATTGGAGTTCAGCGCCCCACCGCCCTCATGCTGCCAGCACCCGGTGACTACCGTGAGAGACAGCGCCGCGTGCATGTTGACCGAACCATTGCGCTGGCGGGCAAAACCGTAGCCCAGGCGGAAGAAGGTTTTTGGCGTCGTGCCGACCAACCGTGCGAAGGCTTCGATTTCGTCCACCGACAGACCGGTGATCGCCGACGCCCATTCCGGCGTACGGGTTTTGAGATGCTCCTCCAATCCCTTCGGATCGTCTGAATATTGCTCAAGATAGGCGCGGTCAGCGAGCCCGTCGCGGAACAGGACATGCATCGCAGCGCAAGCCAGCGCGCCATCGGTACCGGGTTTCAGAACCAGGCCCATGTCAGCCTGTTTCATCGTTGCATTGTCATAGATGTCGATGACGACGATCCTGGTTCCGCGCTCCTTGCGGGCCTTCGCCGCATGGGTCATCACATTGACCTGGGTGACCACCGCATTGGTGCCCCAGATGACGATGCAGTCCGACTTCGCCATTTCGCGCGGGTCGACGCCCGCGAGCCGTCCCGTGCCCATGACGTAGCCGGTCCAGGCAAGATTGGTGCAGATCGAATCGAAATAGCCGGAATACTTTTTGGCGTGCCGCAGCCGGTGAATGCCGTCGCGCTGCACCAGTCCCATCGTGCCGGCGTAGTAGTAAGGCCAGACCGTCTCAGAGCCATGTCTTTCTTCCGCGCGGTCGAAGCGCTCGGCCACCAGATCGAGTGCTGCTTCCCACGAGGCTTCTTTCCAGGCGCCCTCGCCTTTGGCGCCGGCGCGTACCAGCGGCTTCAGCAGACGGTCAGGATGATGCACCCGGTCGGCGTAGCGCGCGACCTTGGCGCAGACGACACCTGCGGTGTAACTGTTTGACTTCGCGCCGTGCACGCGGCCGATCCGGTCCGGTCCCAGCAGTTCGATGTCAAGCGCACAGGTCGACGGGCAATCATGTGGACAGGCCGAATGGCCGATCTCGATCGGAGCGTGGGTGTTCATCAAACCTAACTAGCGGATTCTTGCCAGCAGGTGTAGGGCGTCGGCCATGCTTAGCTTGTTCCAGATCCGATGAACTACGATCACGCCTATCACGCAGGAAACTTTGCCGATGTGGTAAAGCATGCAACGATCGTGCGCATTGTCGACTATCTCAAGCGCAAGGATCAAGCCTTTCGCATCATTGATACCCATGCAGGTTCTGGCGTCTACGACCTCAGTTCCGAGCGCGCCCAAAAGACCGGCGAATGGCTGACTGGCATTGGGCGGGTGCTCCAGGCCGACTTCCGGCCGGACGCGACCGCGCTGCTTGCGCCCTATCTCGACAGCGTGCGCGCATTCAATCCAGATGGCGGCTTGACGCACTATCCGGGCTCACCCGCGATCATGCGCCATCTGCTGCGCAAGCAGGACCGGATGCTGGCGATCGAACTTGAGCCAAAGGCTCATCTCGCACTCAGCGCACGCTTCGCCAATGACTATCAGGCGCGTGTGCTGGCGCTGGACGGCTGGCTGGCGCTCGGCGCGCATGTGCCGCCTAAGGAAAAACGTGGTTTCGTCATTGTCGATCCGCCATTTGAGATCGACAATGAGTTTGGCCGCATCGTCGACGGGCTGAAGCGGGCGCACGCACGGTGGCCGGGTGGCGTTTATGCATTCTGGTATCCGGCCAAGGATTTCGCCGCAATCGAGCGTTTCCGCAAGGCGCTGAAGGCGACCGGCATCTCAAAGATCCTCGATTCCTGGCTGACGATCCGGTCGGCTGGCGATCAGCCGAGGCTCGATGGCACCGGGATGATCGTCGTCAATCCGCCCTACACATTGGAACAGGAATTGAAGGTCATGCTTCCGGCTCTCTGTGAGGTACTGAAAACCGATGACGGAGCCAAGTGGTCGGTCGACTGGCTCACCGGCGAGACGTCTTCGGGTTGACGTTCAAATCGAGTTGCAACAGTGTCGGTATCAACTGTTCAAAAGGAACGTCGAAGATGAGCCTGCGGAAAATCCTGTTGTCGATGTGCGTTGCGGCAGCGATTGCCAGTCCGGTGCTTGCTCAGCCGCTTTTGCCGCAGATGACTGCGCCCTCTCCGATCTTGTCTGCGGGCTTCCTTGACCGGCCCGAAGCGCGCCTCTGCGAAGACAAGGCCATTCTCACAAAAATCGTCAATCGCTTCCGTCATCAAGTACAGAACGTGCCGCATCTGCCGGATGTCGGCATTGTCGACTTCCACCGCGTTCATCAGCATCGCAACTATGCAGCGACCGAAAAGAAGCCGATAGCACGGCGATATTGCGGGGCGACTGCGGAACTGTCAGACGGCCGGCGGCGCGAGGTCTGGTATCTGATCGAGGAAGGCATGGGCCTCGCCTCGATTGGCGACAATGTCGAATTCTGCGTGTCAGGCTTTGACCGCTGGTTCGTCTACAACGGACGTTGCCGCGTTCTCAGGTAGTCCGATGCGACGGTTGCCTGCCCTTCTGGTGCTTGGCGCGGCACTTGCGCTTGCTGCATGCAGCGATGGCGGCGAGCCGTCATCAAGCGCGTCCAACTCCATTTCACAGCCGTCGTCCGGTTCACAGCCAGACATACACGAGGGCAAAGGGTTCGACTTCTACGTGCTCGCGCTGTCATGGTCGCCAAGCTATTGCGAATCCGAGGGCCAGCGCGCCAACCGCCAGCAATGCGGCGCGACGCGCTCTTACGGATTTGTCGTGCACGGGCTATGGCCACAATATGAGCGTGGCTATCCAAGTGAATGCGCCAGCACACAACGCGACGTGCCGAATGATCTCGCCCGGTCGATGTATGATCTGATGCCGTCCACCGGCCTCATACGCCAGCAGTGGCGCAAGCACGGAAGTTGCGCGGGTCTGTCGCCGGCTGACTACTTCGATGTTGTGCGAGCAGCGCGGAACCGCGTGACAATTCCCGCTTCATTTAATGACGCGTCGCAACGCCAGTCAGTCGATCCCGGCCAGGTCGAGCGCGACTTTGTCAAAGCCAATCCCGGTCTGCCGGCCGGCGGCATTGCGGTTGCCTGCGACGGACGTCTGCTGGAAGAGGTACGCATATGCATGACCAAGTCGTTGCAGTTTCGCGCCTGCCCCGAGGTCGACAAACGTGAATGCCGGGCACGCAGCATCACATTACCGGCCATGCACCGGTAGCCCTTTCCATTGCCAAATGTCCCTGTGAGAAATCCCCATGCCAAAAATCCTTGTTTCCCCACCCTCTCCCTACAGCGCCAAGGTGCGCATGGCTGCAGTCTATGCCGGCTATGCGTGTGAGGCGGTGGTTGTTGATACCAATGCTGACCCGGCGCTCCTGATCGACAACAATCCGCTTGGCAAGATACCGGTTCTTGTGCCTGACGATGGCATTGCGGTTTACGACAGCCGCGTCATTGTCCAATACCTCAATCGCGTTTCAGGCAACGCGCTCTACCCCCGCAATGCCGCAAAACGAACCGAAGCCGAGCGGCTGGAAGCCTTGGCGGACGGTATCTGCGACTGCCTGCTGGCGCATGTCTATGAGCGCAGGATGCGGCCGGAGGAGAAAATCCATCAGCCCTGGCTTGACCGCCAGTGGGAAAAGGCGACGCGTGCGCTTGACGCGCTGAACGCCAATCCACCCAAACTGCCCAAGAAGATCCATGCCGGCCACATCGCGCTGCGGGCAACCCTTGGCTACCTGGCGCTGCGCTTTGAGGGAAAATGGGAGCGCGGACGCGCAAAACTGGTGCGCTGGGCGAAACGTTTCGACGAGGCTCACCCGGCTCTCGCCGAATTGCTTCCGAATTAAGCCCCAAACGAAAGAAACCGGCGGATCGCTCCGCCGGTTTCTTTTCACATCAGCCTGCCGGTTGATTAGAACTTCACACCAAGACCCAGGCGCACTGCGCTGGTGTCCTGGCTGATACGCTGGCGTCCGCCGCCAAGGTTGAAATTATCCTTGCCGAGATCGGTGTAGCGATATTCACCGCGCACAAAGACCTGCTCCGTGACCTTGGCGTCAACGCCTGCACCGACTGTGTAGCCGAGCATGGTGTTCTTGTCTGCGCCGATGCCGTCGGACACCTTGACGTTGCCGGCTGCAGCGCCTGCGGTGCCATAGACCAGAACTCGATCGGACGGTGCGAAGCCGAGACGTGCGCGTACCGAACCTTCAACACCGGTCTTGGCAGAGATTGCTGCGTTGCGGCCGTCCGCATTGCCATAGCCGACATCGGCTTCCGCGCCGTAGACGATTGAGCCGTTCTGCATCTGGTAGCCGCCGAACACGCCGCCGCCGTAACCTTCCGGCTTGGTGCGGCTCGGGATGCCAGGAGCTCGGGTCTCACCCTTGTTCCAGTGGCCGTAAGCACCAACGTAAGGACCGGCCCAACCGGTCGATTCGACCGGTGCAACTTCAACCGGCGCCGGCTCTGGCGCAGCGTCAATCATGTCGGCCGCAAATGCCGAAGCAGCCGAAAAGGCGAACACACCGGCCAACGCGGCCGAACCGAGGAATTTGGAATAGGCTTTCATTATTGCCTCCTTGCTTCAAGGAACTCTGGACACACCACTTAGCCGGTTGGGAGCCCGGCATTTTTGGTTACGGTGCAGAATGATCGCCAAATGCGGCGCGAAATGTGGGGCAATAAGGTCTTACGCTGGCGGGGTTCTGGCCAAATAAAGGCGTTGCTTGAAGGCCACATCGGGCGCAGCAGATCGACATCGCACTGGACCGGTAGACGCGCGCTCACTGCGCATCTATCTGTAATTGTTTAGCTAAATCCGACCATTCCTCAAATCCTGTCGCAACAGAATGATTTGAACCTGCCAGCATCGACGTAAGGGAAAGCAGGTGCCAAACTGGGGAGCGCGCCGCGATTTGGCCCCAACAATTGACAGAAGATAAACACCAGTCAGAAAGTTCGCGGCAGCCTGAAACTACCTGCCTGCCTCAAGACGCACACCGACAAAACGGCAGTCGGCAAAGATATCCGGCTTGCGAGTCTCAACTGTCGCCGAGACGACACCCGGCTGCGCAAGAACAAAGGCGAGAACCCGCCGGGCCACTGTTTCCTGGAGTTCAAAATGCGCCTCGCGCTCGAGCGATTTGTTGAACGCATGCAGCTTGTCATAGTCGAGCGTCGCGCCAATCTGGTCGCCCTCGTCGCCCGCATCTTCAAGGACAGCCTCGACACTGACGACAAGCCGCTGCGGCGCGGCCTTCTCGTATGAGTGGACGCCGATGCGGATCAGCAATTCCTGCTCGCGCAGGATAATCGTCATTTTCGACTTTGGCATATTCACTCCGACAAGAAGGCCACATCACGCTCGAGAGACATCAGGCGTTGGCCGCCATCCAGCACTATGATCTCGCCATTCACCGACTTGGTTGACCAGATGAAACGGATGGTGCTGGCGATGTCGGCCGGCGTCGGACCGGAGCCGGTCAGCGTTCGCGCCCACCCTTGCGCAAAGGTATCGTCCGTCTGGTCGCCGCTGATCAAGGTGTTGCTTGGTGCGATGCCGCACACGCGCATGCGGCCCCTGAAATGCTGTGCCAGCATCTCGGTTGCGCCCTTGAGCGCGAACTTCGCCAGACTGTAGCTGAAGAAATCCGGATTTGGCGCAAACACCTTGTTGTCGAGGATATTGATGAGCGTCGCTGACGGCGACCCGACGTTGCCGAAGGCGCGAGCCGCCGCCACCTGGGCGACCAGGTTGACCGAAAGCATTTCCTGCATCTTCACCGCCGAAAACTCGGAAGGAGAATCATATTCAAATCTCGACGCAGAATTGACCAGCAGGTCGAGCCGGCCGAAATATGCTGCGGCCTGATCAACCAGCCTGGCCGCCGATTCTGGGTCTGAAAAGTCAGCAGCAAATGCAGCTGCCCGGACACCTGTCGTGGCAATCTCGTTAGCCAGCGCATCGGCTTCGGCCAGCGAGCGGTTTGCATGAATAGCTATGTCGAAATCGCCAGCCAGAGCCTCGACAATCGCCCGGCCGATGCGCTTGGCGCCACCCGTGACAAGGCAGACTGGCCGCGGCGCGGCGTTCATCGCTTGCTTCCCGCCAATCGAGCACCAATTGAAACCACTACGAGCCCCTCACCATATACATGCTGTCATTGGCTCCGCAGTTTGCGAGGCTTGCGTTTGGCAGCAGACTTCAGCCAAGAGCAGAATGCTTGCCACCAAACGCCGGAAGTTTGCAACAGTCTGCCGGGCAAACCGAATCATGGAGAGAACCCTACAGGCCATGCAAAAGCCGCCGCCTGAACCTGATGACGACGACGATGATGTTCTGATCGAAGCCACCGGCCCGGTAGGCGGCGAGCCGGAATTCACCGCGCTTGCCTGGTCGCAGGATGACGACGAGGCCGCAGGCAAGAGCGGGCCGGAACTTATCAATGCGCTGGTCAAGCGCCTGCCCAACTCGCCCGGCGTCTACCGGATGATGAACGCCGCAGGCGACGTTCTCTATGTCGGCAAGGCGCGCAACCTGAAGAAGCGCGTCACGGCTTACGCACAGGGGCGCTATCACACCAACCGCATCGGCCGGATGGTCCGCGACACCGCCTCGATGGAGTTTGTCGTCACCCGCACCGAGATTGAGGCGCTTCTGCTGGAAGCGAATCTCATCAAACGCTTGCGGCCGCGCTTTAACGTGCTGATGCGGGACGACAAGTCGTTCCCCTACATCCTGATCACCAATGACGGGCTGGCGCCTGGCATCTTCAAGCATCGCGGCGCGCGCGCCCGCAAGGGCGACTATTTTGGGCCTTTTGCATCAGCTGGTGCAGTCGGGCGAACCATCAACGCGTTGCAGCGTGCCTTTCTGCTCAGAAGCTGCACGGACTCGATGTTCGAGAGCCGCACGCGACCCTGCCTGCTTTACCAGATCAAGCGATGCTCGGCACCGTGCACCGGCGAAATCTCGGACGCTGACTATGCCGAGCTGGTGAAGGAGGCCAAAGACTTCCTGTCCGGCCGCAGCCAGAAGGTGAAGGAAGAAATCTCCGGCCTGATGCAGCAGGCGTCCGAAAAACTCGACTTCGAGCGCGCCGCGATCCACCGCGACCGGCTGTCGGCGCTGTCGCATGTTCAAAGCCACCAGGGTATCAACCCGCAATCGGTCGAGGAAGCGGACGTGTTCGCCATCCATCAGGACGGCGGCCAGAGCTGCATCGAGGTGTTCTTTTTCCGCACCGGCCAGAACTGGGGCAATCGCGCCTATTTCCCGAAAGCCGATCCATCGCTCGAGCCGGGCGAAGTGCTCGGCGCATTCATGGCTCAGTTTTATGACGACAAGCCCTGCCCCCGCCTGATCCTGATGTCTCATGCCATCGAGGATCAGGATCTGCTGGCGCAAGCGCTCGGCACCCGCGCCGGTCGCAAGGTGACGATAAGCGTTCCGGCGCGCGGCGAGCGCAAGGATCTTGTCGGCCATGTGATGCAAAACGCGCGCGAGGCGCTTGGTCGGCGGCTGGCGGAAACGTCAACGCAGTCAACACTGCTCAACGGCCTCGCCGAGACATTCGGGCTGGAGGCTGCGCCGCGCCGCATCGAAGTCTACGACAACTCCCACATCATGGGCACCAACGCAGTCGGCGCGATGATTGTCGCGGGCTCGGAAGGATTCGTCAAAAACCAGTACCGAAAATTCAACATCCGTTCGCAGACGATCACCCCTGGCGACGATTTCGGCATGATGCGCGAGGTGATGCAGCGACGGTTTTCGCGGCTGATCAAGGAAGCAGGCGACGGTCCGGACAAGCCTGCTGACGAGGCCGGCGACGTCGTGTTCGATGACGCTTTTCCGCAATGGCCGGACCTCATCCTGATCGATGGCGGTCAGGGGCAGATGAGCGCGGTGCGCGCCATACTCGACGAGCTCGGCATTGCCGACAAGGTAACGGCCATCGGCGTCGCCAAGGGCGTTGACCGCGATGCGGGGCGCGAACGGTTCTTCACGATCGGCCGCGAACCGTTCATGCTGCCGCCACGCGATCCAGTTCTCTATTTCGTGCAACGGCTACGCGACGAAGCGCATCGCTTTGCCATCGGCTCGCACCGGGCCAAGCGCAAGAAGGAGATGGCCCGCAACCCGCTGGACGAGATTGACGGAATCGGCCCGACCCGCAAACGGGCGCTGCTGCATCATTTCGGCTCGGCAAAGGCCGTCAGCCGCGCAGCACTTGCCGACTTGAGGGCTGTGGACGGCGTGTCTGCGGCGCTCGCAAAACAGATCTACGACCATTTTCATGAACGCGGGTAGCCGGGAATGCTTGCAAACCCGCTGCCAAAATAGGATCAAACGGCCACAGTGTTGACTTTCTCGCCTCACATTTGGTCACATTGACCGATCAACGAACCGAACAGTCTCCATTATGGCCAGCCGCGCTTACAATATTCCGAACCTCCTGACCTATGCGCGCATCATCGCCGTGCCGCTGATCGTGCTCTGCTTCTTCCTCGAAGGCAGACTCCAATCGAGCGATTTCGCGCGCTGGTCGGCGCTTGGCCTGTTCATCGCGGCCAGCATCACGGACTATCTCGACGGCTACCTCGCTCGCATCTGGAAGCAGACATCGAATATCGGACGCATGCTTGATCCGATTGCCGACAAGCTGCTGGTGTCGACCTGCCTGATGCTGCTGGCGGCAGACCCCAGCGAAACGATCCATGGCTGGTCGCTGTGGGCAGCGATCATCATTCTCTGCCGCGAAATCCTGGTGTCAGGCCTGCGTGAATATCTCGCCGACCTCAAGGTCAGCCTGCCGGTAACGCGGCTGGCCAAATGGAAAACAGCAATTCAGATGGTGGCGATCGCCTTCTTGCTGGCGGGTCCAGCCGGCGACAAGATCATGCCCTATACGACCGAGATTGGCATTGTGCTGCTGTGGATTTCGGCCATCGTGACGCTCTACACCGGCTATGACTATTTCCGTGCCGGCCTGAAACACGTGGTCGACGACGATGAGTGAAGTCAAGCTCGTCTATTTCGCCTGGGTGCGCGAGCGGATCGGCACGGCGGAAGAGCGCATTGAACTGCCGGCCGAGGTGGTGACGGTCACGGATTTGCTCAACTGGCTTGCCGGCAAGGGAGACGGCTATGCCGAAGCGCTTGCACAGCCAAAGGTCGTCCGCGTGGCGCTCGATCAGGAACATGTACGCCATGACGAGCCGATTGGCGGGGCACGCGAAGTCGCGCTGTTTCCGCCGATGACCGGCGGGTAAGGCCCGAGATGAGCGCCCGCATCGTCGTGCGTATCCAGAGTGACGACTTTGACGTTGCCGGAGAGACCGCCAGCCTGATCAACGGCCAGCCAAATGTCGGCGCGGTCGTCACCTTCACCGGCATTTGCCGCGCAGACAAAGGCCGTCTCGACGCGCTGGAACTCGAACACTATCCCGGCATGGCGGAGGCCGAGATCACGCGCATTGCGGCTGAGGCCGCTGCGCGTTGGCCCGTGTCGGCGCTGGCCGCCATCCACCGTGTCGGCAAGATCGCCGCCGGCGACAATATCGTGCTCGTCATTGCCGCGTCATCGCACCGCCAGGCCGCGTTCGACGCAGCCGGCTATTTGATGGATTTTCTGAAATCCCGCGCGCCTTTCTGGAAGAAGGAGCATCTGCACGACGGCGAGACCGGCGGCTGGGTCGACGCCAAGGAAAGCGACGAAGAGGCGCTGAAGCGATGGGCTGAGACCAAATAGGCCAATCGATAACAATCGCATAAATGAAAAGACCGGGATCGCTCCCGGCCTTCATTGTATTCTTGGCTGAGCGCCGAAGGCTGAATCAGCCTACAACCTCGGTGCCCGAAAACCAGTAGGCGATTTCTTCTGCAGCGGTTTCCGGGGCATCCGAACCGTGCACCGAGTTTTCGCCGATCGACAGGGCGTGAACCTTGCGGATGGTGCCTTCGGCAGCGTTGGCCGGGTTGGTTGCGCCCATGACTTCGCGATTCTTGGCGATTGCGTTCTCGCCTTCGAGAACCTGAACGACGGTCGGGCCCGAGGACATGAATTCAGTCAGTTCGCCGAAGAACGGACGATCCTTGTGCACAGCGTAAAAGCCCTGCGCCTCGCGCAGGCTCATCCAGACGCGGCGCGATGCGACGACGCGCAGACCGGCGTCTTCAAGCATCTTGGTGATGGCGCCCGTCAGGTTGCGCTTGGTGGCGTCCGGCTTGATCATGGAAAACGTGCGTTCGATGGCCATGGATGGTCCTTTTCTTGCAATCTCGATGGAAGTGGCGCGCTCTATACGTGGCGCGCCCGCGATTGCCAAGGGCCGTCATGCCGCAGCGGGAACGCGCCTCATCAGTCCGTCATTGGCATCAAGGCAGCGTTCGAACCAGGCCGCGACCGAGTCTGCCGGGTCGATCAGCTCCATCGGCGACACTATGCGCACCCACTGCAATGCCCCGGCGACGATATAGTCATGGAACAAAGGCGACTGCCCGCCAATGAATGGCTGATAGGTCAGCATTGAACGCAGCGGCTCAAGTGATCTGCGCCAGGCGTCCCGCCCGGAAGCCGAGCCTGCCACCACATCTTCCAGCGACTTGCCAAAACGGGCCTCGCGGGTGCGGCGAAAATGTTCCTGATCGGCGGGATCGAGCATGTCGTGAATGTCGAGCAACACGCTTGCACCGGCAAACGGATGCACAACCATCTGCGACCAGCGTTCGACAAACCGTGCACTTGCCTCGCCACCCGGCCCGCCAAACAGTGTCGGCCGGTCCGGATAGGTATTTTCGAGATAGAGCGCGATGTCGAACGAATCGGCGACAAGCTTCTCGCCATCGCGGATCACCGGCACGATCTGGGCAAACCCCTCTTCTACGCCAGTGACTGCCGTGAACGGCGTCGGCACGCTTTCATAGGCGAGACCCTTGTGCGCCAGCGCCTGCGCCACTTTCCAGCAATGCGGACTGAACGGACGGCTGGCGTCCGAGCCAACGAGGTCGTAGAGCTTGATTGTCATCTTTCCTGCCTGATTTTTTCGGCGACAGACCACCATGCCTGTCGCCGCGCTGCAAGGACCTCTTCGTGAAACAGCATTTTCTGATGTTTGCCGCTTACAACCAATGGGCAAACAGCGCGATCTACGATGCCGCCACCGAACTCTCCCGGGACGAACGGGATCGCAACATGGGCGCGTTCTTCAAGTCGATCACCGGAACACTCAACCATCTGCTGGTTGCCGACCGCATCTGGATGAAGCGGTTCACCGGTGAAGGCCAGGCGCCGGCAACGCTCGACACGATCCTGTTCGAAGAGTTTGAACTACTGCGCACCGCGCGCGTCGCCGAGGACCAGCGCATCTACGACTGGGTCAACAGGCTGGACGCCAAGGCGCTCGCCGGACGCTTTACCTATCTGACGGTGACAGACATGCGCACCGTTTCACAGCGGCTTGCACCGGCGCTTGCGCATCTGTTCAACCACCAGACACATCACCGCGGCCAGATCCACACGATGTTGACGGCGCTCGGCAAGCCTTCATTGCAGCTCGACCTGATCTACTTTCAGCGCACGCCGGAAGGCAGGGCGTTTGCGTGAAACCTATTTCACCAGAAGCTATCGATACGACTGCAAACCGATCACCGTTTGCATGTGCGCGAAATCGCGGTCTTTGTGCAGCAGCGGCACGTTGTTTTCGATGCACCACGTTGCGATCATGACATCGATCGTGCCCCGAACAGTGATCCCCTGCGTCCTCATCAAACGGTAGTTTGCAGCCGCCGTACGGGCAATTTCCTCTCCGCCCAACGTCACAACGCGAAATGCGTCGATCGTGGCGCTGGCGGAACGAAGTTGCGGGCCGTCGCGCATGCCTTGAAGAAGTTGTGCGAGGATCAGGTCGCCGATGACGATCTCCACCCGTCCCAGCGCCCGGTCAAACCTTGCTGTATGCGGAACGTCGATACCGCGGAAATAGTCGATCCAGACCGACGTATCGACGAGAACCATCAGGTCGGTAGCCTGTCGCGCCGCATGGCGTCCAAATCGCCTTGCCACTCAATTTTGCCACGCAATGAACGTACCGCTTCCTGACTGCGAAGTCTGACAAGCAATTCAAGCGCCTCTTCAACCGTCTCGCGCTTGGTCCTGCGGCCCGACGCTCGCATTGCACGCTCCATCAAGTCATCGTCGATTTCGATGTTTGTGCGCATCATATGTGCCCAATGTGTATAATCTAAAATCATTATACACATGTCGCCCGGACACGACAATGAGATCAGCAAGCGTTGCCGCTTCTTGCCTCCCCTTCTCCGCCATGCCAAAGCCTCGCCATGCTGATCATCAATGACCTTTCGCTGCGCATCGCCGGACGTCTGCTGCTCGACCATGCCTCTCTGACCCTACCCGCCGGCACCAAGGCCGGGCTCGTCGGGCGCAATGGCACCGGCAAGACGACGCTGTTTCGCGCCATCACCGGCGATCTGGCGTCAGAAACCGGCTCGATTTCCTATCCGAAGGGCACCCGCATCGGCCAGGTCGCACAGGAAGCGCCAGGCACCGAGGAGCCGCTGATCGAAATCGTGCTGAAGGCTGATCTTGAGCGCACCGCGTTGCTTGCGGAGGTTGAAACGACAACCGACGCCAACCGCATCGGCGAAATCCACATGCGGCTTGCCGATATTGACGCCCATTCAGCGGAAGCCCGCGCCGCCACCATTCTGGCCGGTCTCGGCTTTGACGACGAGGCGCAGCGGCGGCCCGCCTCCTCGTTCTCAGGCGGCTGGCGCATGCGCGTGGCGCTGGCCGCTGTACTCTTCTCGCAGCCAGACCTGTTGCTGCTCGACGAACCGACCAACTATCTCGACCTTGAAGGTACGCTCTGGCTGGAAACCTACGTCGCCAAATATCCGCACACTGTTCTGCTCATCAGCCACGACCGCGACCTGCTCAACCGGGCCGTCGACAACATCGTCCACCTCGACAACAAGAAGCTGACACTGTGGCGCGGCGGGTATGACCAGTTCGAGCGCCAGCGCGCCGAGAAGCTGGAATTGCAGGAAAAGGGCCGGGTCAAGCAAGAGGCCAAGCGCAAGCACCTGCAGAGCTTTGTCGACCGGTTCCGCGCCAAGGCATCCAAGGCACGCCAGGCACAGTCGCGTATCAAGATGCTGGAGCGGATGGAGACAATTGCATCAGTGGGCGAAGACAATGTCGCGCCGTTTTCCTTCCCTGCCCCGGTGAAGACGGTCGCTTCGCCAATTGTCGCGATGGAAAAGGTTTCGGTCGGCTATGCGCCCGGCGCACCGATCCTCAAGGGCATGAACCTGCGCATCGACGCCGACGATCGCATTGCGCTGCTCGGAGCCAACGGCAACGGCAAGTCGACTTTCGCCAAGCTCTTGTCAAAACGACTCGAACAGGAAGCCGGCACGATGACAATCGCACCCGGTCTGAAAGTGTCGATCTTCGCGCAGCACCAGCTCGACGATCTTCGGCCGGAGGAAAACGCCATCGAGCATGTCCGCCGCATGATGCCCGATGCTCCCGAGGCAAAGGTGCGTGCGAAGGTCGCCCAGTTTGGACTGGCGACGGAAAAGATGATGACGCCTGCAAAGGATCTCTCCGGCGGCGAAAAGGCGCGCCTCCTCATGGGGCTGGCGGTATTTGACGGCCCGAACCTGTTCATCCTCGACGAACCGACCAACCACCTCGACATAGACAGCCGCGAAGCGCTGGTGATGGCGTTGAACGATTTTCCCGGCGCTGTGATCCTGATCTCGCACGATCGCCACCTGATTGAAGCGACGGCTGACCGGCTCTGGCTGGTGAAGGATGGCGCCGTGAAACCGTATGACGGCGATATGGACGACTACCGCACCGAAGTAACCGGCGTGTCGGCCAATTCAAAGGAGAAGCGCGAAGCTGACAAGGCATCAAAGGCCGACAAACGCCGCGAGGCGGCCGCCAGACGTCAGGCCCTCGAACCGCTGGCGAAGGAGATCAAGGCAACCGAAGGACTTATGGAGCGGCTGCGCAAGCGCCTCGACGTGATCGAAGACCAACTGGCCGACCCAAAACTGTACGAACGCGATCCGAAGGCGTCGACGCAGCTTGGCAAGGAGCGAGCTGATCTCGCCTCGCAACTCGCCAAACACGAGGACCGCTGGCTGACACTCTCGACTGAATATGAAGAAGGGCTTGCCTGATGAGCATCGAGGTTGGTCACGACGGCGCGACAACCATCGTGCGCATCAACCGGGCGGATGCGCGCAATGCCGTCAATCCCGAGATGGCAGAACAATTGTTCCAGGCATTCGTCGCCTTTGAACGCGATGACAGCCAGCGCGTCGCTATCCTGACCGGTGTCGACGGCGCGTTCTGCGCCGGATTTGACCTGAAACATGCCGCAGGCAGCGTCGGCGAGGACTGGTTTGCCGACATGGACCTCGCTGCCGGTTTCGATGGCAGAAATGACAATCCAAGGAAGGGACCGATGGGCCCGACGCGGCTGTCCCTGTCAAAGCCGGTCATCGCCGCCATTTCCGGACCCGCCGTCGCAGGCGGCATGGAACTGGCTCTGTGGTGCGACATGCGTGTGATGGAGCAAAGCGCCTATATGGGCGTCTATTGCCGGCGCTGGGGTGTTCCGCTGATCGACGGCGGCACGGTTCGCCTGCCCCGCATAATCGGGCATGGCCGGGCGATGGACCTGATCCTCACCGGCCGGCAGGTAGAGGCTGATGAATGCCTTTCAATCGGCCTCGCCAACCGCCTGTGTGCAGACGGGTCGGCGCTTTCGACCGCACTTGATCTCGCAGCCCAACTGGCGAAATTCCCGCAGCAATGCATGCTGGCCGACCGTGCGTCTGCCATTGCGCAATGGTCGCTCGACCCTGCCGCAGCACTGGTCAACGAATGGAAAAGCGCAGATGCGTTCCGCAAGGAAGGCGCATCCGGGGCAGCGCGCTTCGCGTCGGGCAAAGGCCGTTCAGGCGACTTTGGCGAGATCTGAACCGGTTCAGCGGCCCCATTTCGGTTGCGGCGGCTCAGATGGCGGACGGCGGTTGCTGCCTCCTCTGAACGACAGGACAAAGCCGATAAAGCCGATGACCCCCAATACGAGACCGATTGGCAATGCGCGCGCGTCGTAGGTCAGCGCTACAGCCCGAAGAATCAGATCCGCGGAGCGCATCTCGACAGTTTCAGCATCGCCGGGGCCGACAACAAACACGTAGTCGCCATCCACCACCGGATCGATCGAACCGGCCGTATCGCCATAGATCGTGCCGCCAGCTTGCGGATTGTCCGGCCTGGGGTTCTGCTGCGTGAAGGTAAGGGTATTGGCCAGAACGGTCTGGTTGTTGACCGTTGCCGTCAATGTCAGAACGGTGCTGTCGCCAGACAGATTCATCGCCCCTATCGACGTCATGTCGACAAAGACCCGGACCGGCGACTGGTCAGCGCGCAGCGTCACAGTCACTGGCATGAATCCGCGCCCTCGTTCGAAGACGCGTTCGCGCGCAATTTCCTCACCGGAAAAATTGTGGACGGCCCAAGGGTAGACGATACCCAAGGCAAGACCGGCGAGAGTAAGAAGCAGAAAAAAGAAGCGCATGTGTCCGGCCATTGTTCGACGGAAGCGCTAAGTGCCACGGCGGCCGATTGGAGTCGAGGGCGCCCAGATGGCGAGCGACCGGCGGCGCGGAAACACGCCGCCGATCAAACATGGCAAAACTATTCGGCAGCCTTGGCAGCCTCAACGATCAGAGCAGTGACTTCCTTTGGACGCGACGCCAGTGACGCGTGGCTTGCGTCGAGCGAAATGACCTTCTTGGCGTTCATCCGACCCGACATCATTTTCTGATTTTCAGGATTGATCATCCGGTCAGACGTGGAGATCTGGTACCAGCAGTCCTTGTGCTTCCAGGCCGGGTCGGTGACGTTGTCGCCAAAGGTGGTTCCCACTGGGGCTTTCTGGGTAACTGCCATCACCAGCGCTTCTTCTGCAGTCAAATCCTGACAGAAGTTCGCATGATACTGGTCAGGAGCGACCCAGAGATAACCATCGCTGTCGGGCACGACTGCTGCAATGCCAGCAGGCGGATTGCCTTGAGTGATTGCACCGGCGCTTTCACCTGCATCCGGTGCAAAGGCCGCGATGTAGACCAGGCCAGCGACATTCGGCTGGTTGCCCGCTTCGGTGATAACTGCGCCGCCATAAGAATGGCCAACGAGGATGACCTTGCCCTCCTGCTGTTTGATCATCTGGGTCAAACGTGCAGCATCATTGGCGAGCGATGTCAGAGGCATTTCAACGGCATGGAGATCAGTATAGCCCTGAGCTGCGAGTTCGGGGATCACCTTTGCCCAGTGGGCAGCGCCACCCCAAAAGCCGTGAACGAGAATAATGGCTGGCTTTGTCATAAGCTTTCACTCCAATGTATGAACTATTCCCACGTAGGACTCTGTCGAAAATTGACCAACCGTCCAAACCGGCGAAAACCGATGGAATCGGGCCAAACTATAGGGAACTTCAATGAAGCCGATTGCCGCCCGTTCAATGACAAGCCGTCCCCTCTCAAGGTTGCAGTGCTGGCATTTGATGGCGTGCGGCCATTTCAGTTGTCGGTACCCTGCGAGATTTTTGGCGAGGCCCACACCGCCGGCGACAGGGCACAACTAAGGGTCTGCAGCATCGAAGACGGGCCAATCCGTTCGAGCGCAGGCTTCCACATCGAGACTGATTTTGGGCTTGATGAATTTGCACGAGCCGATGTCATCTTTGTGCCGAGCTGGAAGCTGCCGCATGAGCGGCCCGCGCCGAAACTGCTGGAAGCCCTTCTGGCAGCAAACGCCAATGGCGCGATCATTGCCGGGCTATGTCTGGGCGCGTTTGTGCTGGCGGAAACCGGACTGCTGGACGGCCAGCGCGCCACCACACACTGGGCCTTCGCCGACGATTTCCGGCGGCGCTTCCCGCTGGTTGATCTCGACGAAACACAACTCTATGTCGATGGAGGCAAACTGGTGACGTCGGCCGGCGTTGCAGCAGGCGTTGATTGCTGCCTCCATCTGGCAAGCCGGCTTTTCGGGGCCGAATACGCCAACGGAATTGCCCGAACTATTGTCGCGGCGCCGCATCGTGCCAGCACGCAATCTCAACTGATCGACCGGCCGATGCCAGAAAGCAATCGCGACAGCCGGTTTCGAACCGCCTTGTTCGAAATTGTCCGCACCATCAGCGACAGGCATACGATCGACTCTGTGGCTGCCAGTCTTGGCATGAGCCGGCGCAATTTCACCCGGATGTTCCAGCAGACATTGGGCATCAGTTTCCACGAATGGCTTGCAGACATGCGGCTCGCGATCGCCGTGCGAGCGCTGGAGGCAACGTCGAAATCTGTCGAACAGATTGCAATTGAAACCGGCTTTGGAAGCGCCGTTACATTCAGGGCTCGCTTTGCGACGCGCTACGGCGTCAGTCCAAGCGTCTGGCGCAGGGCATTCCGCCAGAAAAATGCTTCGCCTCTTCCGTAGAGGTTCAGCCCTATGCCTTGCGTTCCCAGCGTCGGGCGTCGGCCTGCTGCCAATAAGTGACCTGGTGCCCGCCGCCCTTGAGCGCTTTCCACTGGCTGCGCGCCAGTTCAACCTGCTGCTGGTCGTGACCGTCAAACATGAAGACCGCGCGCTCATATCCATCGAGTGAGGGAGGCTCGGCACCGTCGACAATGAAACGCACGGCGGCCTGATTGGCATTGCCACCCTGCGTCGTCAGCAGAATAGGCTGATCGGCCGCCATCGGGTCGCTGTCGAGGCCATGGCCAAGGAAACTGTCGTCACGATAAGTCCACAGATGCGCGTCAAGCGAGTCCATGCGTTCCTCGCTGCCGGCCTGCACCACCACGCGCCAGCCGCGCGCAATGCTCTTTTCAAGCAGCGCGGGCAGCGCGTCTTCGAGTGTCGACTCCGTCAGGTGGTAGAAGAGAATTTCGGCCATCACTCGTAGTTGTCATGAACGAACCGGTCGAGCAGGCGCACGCCAAAGCCGCTACCCCAGGACGTTGAATATTCATTAGCAGGAGAACTCATCGCCATGCCCGCAATGTCGAGATGGGCCCAAGGCGTATCCTTGACGAAGCGCTGCAGAAATTGTGCGGCAGTGATTGCGCCGCCGTAGCGGCCGCCAATGTTCTTCATGTCGGCGTTTTTGGAATCAATCAGCTTGTCGTAGTCAGGCCCCAGCGGCATGCGCCACAGCTTCTCATTGGTTTCTGCGCCTGCTTTCTGCAATTTATCGGCCAGTCCGTCATTGTTGGAGAACAGGCCCGCGTGATTTTGTCCAAGCGCAACCATGATCGCGCCTGTCAGCGTCGCCAGATCAATCATCGCCGTCGGCTCAAATTTCTTGTTACAATACCAAAGCGCATCGGCCAGTACGAGGCGGCCTTCTGCGTCAGTGTTCAGAACCTCAATCGTCTGCCCGGACATTGACGTGACGATATCGCCTGGTCTCTGTGCATTCCCGTCGACGGAATTTTCCACCAGCCCGATCACACCAACGACATTGGCCTTGGCCTTGCGCCCTGCCAGCGCCCTCATCAGGCCGGTGACAGCAGCCGCGCCGCCCATGTCGCCCTTCATGTCTTCCATGCCGGCAGCTGGCTTCATCGAATTTCCGCCCGTGTCGAACGTCACGCCCTTGCCGACAAAGGCCACCGGCTTTTCCTTGGCCTTGCCGCCATCCCAGCGCATGGTCACCATGCGCGCTCCACGCGGTGAGCCCTGCGCGACACCGAGCAACGCGCCCATGCCAAGCTTTGTCATCTCCTTGTCCGTCAAGACCTCGATCTTGACGCCGAGCGACGCCAGTTCGCTGGCGCGAGCGGCAAATTCAACGGGCCCCAGCTTGTTTGCCGGCTCGTTGACAAGATCACGCGCAAGTTCAACTCCGGCCGCAACTTCCTGCAGTCCGGCAAAGGCTTTTCCAGCTGCGGCCGCTGAGGGCGATACGATCGTCACCTTCACAGCTTTTGGCTGCGCTTCGTCATCGTCGCGCCTGGTCTTGTAGACATCGAATCCATAACCACGCAGCTTGATGCCGAGGGCAAATTCGGCAAGTTCGGATGCGCTGATCCCGACGCCGGGAATGTCTGCACTAACCGATATCGACGATGCATTGCGGAATAGCGTAGCGGCCTTGCCGCCCATTCTGATCCAGGCGTCCGAGGTGCGTGCGCTGCTGTCGCCAATGCCGACAACAGCCAACCGGCCGGCCTCGATGCCTTCGGGGGCGATGATATCAAGCGTCGTCAGCGATTTTGCGGCATAGCGCTCGGCTTTCACGGCACGGTCAAGCTTGCCAGCGAAGGCTGCAGGCAAAACGACATCCTTGCCGTCCGGTGCTGCGAGCACGATCACAAGATCGGCTTTGGCCGGCGCACTGCGTGCGAAATTGATAGTGACGGCCTTGGTCATTGTGCCTCCAGGCAGTTGAGTCGGAATTGCTACGCCCCAAAATTCGCCCCTTTTGGTGTGCAATGGCAAGTGTCGCACTGCGAGACCGGCGCAAAAGTCCGCATCTGGTGCGTAAGCCGAGGCTTGTCAGCCCAAAAATCGAAATATCGCCAGGGGTTAGGCCGGCGCCACGCTGAGTTTACGAAAATTTTACCATGCTTCTTCGTCAAGTTTTAGCCAATCTGACATTCCATGCCTATAGCAACGGTTGTATGGTCCGGCGCTTCTCCGCGCCGCCGGTGACAGAGATTTCGGCGACAGGAACAGCCGCAACGCAATGAACCTATTTCAGCGCTACATATTTTCGCGCGCGTTCAGGCTGACGGTGATGACACTGGTAGCCGCGACCGTGATCGTGCTGATTACCCAGATTCTCGACCGGGTGAACCTGCTCACCTCATCGGGCCAGGCATTGGTGACATTTGCAAAACTGGCGCTGATGCTTGTTCCGTCGGTTGCGACGGTCACCCTGCCGTTCGCAATGCTGGTGGGTGTTGTCCAGGTCATGTCGCGCATGAACTCCGATTCTGAACTGGCAGTTCTCGAAAGCGCCGGCGCGTCTCCGCTCGCGACTTCGCTGCCGGTCATAGTTCTTGGGCTGATGCTCAGTGCGATCACCTTTGCGACCAACAACTTTGTTGAGCCGCTGGCAAATCGCGAACTTCGGAACATCGTTTCGACTGCCGGCGCCGATCTGGTCCGAACCGCCATTCAGTCGGGAAGCTTCAAGGAGCTCGACGACAACCTGTACATTCAGGTTGCAGAGGAAAAGCCTGGCGGCAAGCTGGGCGGCTTGTTTATCGCCGATCTTCGCGACCCCAACATGGATTTGCTCTACTACGCCAAGGAAGCGATAATCATGTCGCATGGCGAATCTTCGTTGCTTGCGATGGAAGACGGGCAGATCCAGCGCAAAGCGCGGACAACCGGTGACGTTTCGATCATCCGCTTTGATTCCTACAGCATCGACTTTTCGCAGTTTGGCGCCGCAGGAAAGGATGTCATCTACTTCCCGAAAGAACAGAGCCTCTCCTATCTGCTCGATCCGCCAGCAGCAGACTATTTTGCGAAGAACCGGCCGCATTTCATCCGTAGCGAGATCCACAGGCGCTTCACTGAATGGATGTATCCGCTCGTCTTTGCCGTTATCGCCAGCTATTTCGTCGGTACCGCTCGGTCGAACAGGCAGGAACAGATATGGAGCGTCGCCGCTGCCAGCCTGATTGCGCTGACACTTCGCGGCGGCGGCTTCTTTATGATCAATCTTGCCGGTACAAGCACTGCCATCGCTGTTCTGGTCTACGCGGTTCCGGCCAGCGTGTTTGTCATATTTGGCTGGCTTATCCTGACAGGACGGCAATTGCGCGTCCCGCAACGGCTGGTGGAAAATACAAGCACGGCCTTGGCTTGGGTCGAACAGCGCCGGATCGCATTTCAGCTTTGGGTGCAGGGCCATCGCGGACGCCAGGCGGGGGGACCGACATGATCGGACGAACCCTGTTTGGATATTTCCTGCGGCGTTACCTTATCATCGTCATGCAATTCCTGCTGGCGGTGGCGATAATCGCGTTTCTCATCGATTTTGCAGAACTGGCCCGACGCGTTGGCGGGCTTCCAGGCTATTCGATGGGAATCGGCATGGTTGTCACTGCCTTGCGTCTCCCTTCTCTTATCGAACTGGCGATGCCCTTTGTGATCCTGTTTGCGGCGATGTCAGTATTGATGACCCTCAACCGGCGATATGAACTGGTGATCGCCCGGTCTGCCGGCGTCTCGGCCTGGCAATTCCTGATGCCGATTTGCCTTGGCAGCGTGATGATCGGCATCCTGACAATCACCGTTTTCAACACGTTGAGTGCGTATGCGCTGTCTCAATCTCAAATGCTGGAAACCACTATTCGGGGTGGTGCGGCGCGCGCCGACGGTCAACGCATGCCCTGGCTAAGGCAGAAGACCGATGAAGGCGCCACAATCATCGGCGCCAAACGCACTGCAGAACAGGGCTTGCTGCTTTCGGAGGCCACTTTTGTGCGCTTCGACGCCAATAACGACATTTCCGAGCGGCTTGACGCGCGCGAAGCGCGGCTGGGCGACGGCGCCTGGAAGTTGACAGACGTCACCCGTTACGATTCGAACGGTACCAAAAGCACTTTGCCGACTGCAGAAGTTGCAACGGGTCTCAAGCCCGAATTTGTCGAAGAGCAGTTCGCGATGCCGGAGACAATCCCCTTCTTTCAGCTTGCCGGAAAGATTGACGCGGCGCGTTCATTTGGACTGAGCGCAAACGCATTTTCCATGCAATATCATTCGCTTCTTGCCCTTCCGCCACTTTTGGTGGCCATGACGCTGATTGCGGCAACGGTGTCGATGCGGTTTGCAAGACTGGGGCAATCTGCACTGATGATTTTGGGTGGCGTCTTGGCGGGCTTTCTGCTTTATGTCGTCACGGTTCTGGTCAAGGCGCTCGGTAGTTCGGGCTTCGTGTTACCTGTAGTCGCAGCGTGGACACCGGTGGTGATCGCAGCGTTCTTTGGAGTAACGTTCCTGCTGCACAAGGAGGACGGTTAGTGGGGTTGGGGAAAGCTAGCGGGAGCAAGTATGCCCGCGCGGCGCACCTTCTGGGTGCGACGGCGCTTTCTTGCGCCTTCATTTTGGCTCCGGTTTCGAACGGCCCGGCTTTCGCTCAGGACATCGAATCGCTCGGTGCAAGCGTGCCGGCCAACGGCCAGATGTTGCTGGAAGCAAATACCCTCACCTACGACAATGATAGAGAAGTGGTCGTCGCAGCAGGTGCTGTGCAGATCGAATATGCGGGAAATCGCCTTGTCGCGCAGCGCGTCACCTATGACCGCAAGAGCGGCCGGGTGATGGCGACCGGAAATGTCGAGATTGTCGACAAGGACGGCACCCGCATCTTTTCGGATGAGATCGACGTAACCGACGATTTCAAGGACGGTTTTGTCAACGCGCTGCGGGTCGAGACGACCGACAAGACCTATTTCGCGGCAGAAAGCGCCGAACGGCGCGGTGGCTACCTGACGACATTCAACAATGGCGTCTACACGGCCTGCGAACCCTGCGAAGACAAGCCGGGCAAGCCGCCGATCTGGCGCGTCAAGGCACGCAAAATCATCTGGAACGGTGAAGAGAAAACAATCCGGTTTGAGAGGGCGCGGTTTGAGTTGTTTGGGCTGCCGATCGCCTATGTTCCCTATTTCACGGTGCCGGACCCGACGGTCAAACGCAAAAGCGGTTTCCTTATTCCGGGCATATCGACCAGTTCGAGGCTCGGAACCGGCGTTACAGTCCCCTACTATCTCGTGATCTCGCCTTCTTCGGATGCGCTGTTCAAGACGACCTATTATGGACGTCAGGGCTTCCTCGGCCAGGCTGAATTCCGCAGGCAGTTCAACAATGGCCAGTTGAGCGTTACGGTTGCGGGCATCAGTCAAGACCATCGCAAGGCGTTTCCAACGGGCTGGGTAGACCGTGAGCAGCATTTCCGCGCGATGATCGGAACGAAGGGCGATTTCAAGATCAACCCCCGCTGGTCATTTGGCTGGAATGTGCTGGCCCAGACCGACAAGAACTTCAGCCGGCGTTATGAAATCGAAGGCTTTTCCGAGCCTGTCCAGAGGTCGGAACTCTATCTGACCGGCCTGAACGACCGGAATTATTTCGATCTCCGCGCCTACAAGTTCAACGTTCAGGAACAAACGAGCTCTCGACTTGCATCGCGCGATTCGCGTCAGCCCTATGTACTCCCGTCATTCGACTACACACGGACAGCAGATGATCCGGTCGCAGGTGGGCAGCTCCGGCTCGACCTCAATGCGCAGGTTCTGACGCGTCGGGATCAAGACGTTTCGACCACCAGTGGCTATCGTGTCAGAGGCATTGAAGGCACTTCTGCGCGCTTCACCGCCGAGGCAGAGTGGAAACGCCAGATCGTCGCAGAAGGCGGTCTGTTGATCACGCCTTCGCTGCATGCGCGTGGTGACGCCATTGGCGTTGATATGAGCACGGATTCGGCAACGGCCATCAGAAACATGGCGGGCTCACTCGGTGGTGTGCCTTACACCAATGACGGTAGCCTGGCCTACGGACCCGTCGGCACAAGCTTCCAGTCGACTTACATGAGAGGCATGGCGACAGCCGGTCTCGAGCTGCGCTGGCCGATTCTGTTCGCCGGGGGCAATTCGACCCACGTGTTCGAGCCGATGGCGCAATTGTATGTGCGTCCTGACAACACCTACCGCACCCAACTTGGAATTCCGAACGAAGACGCCCAGAGCTTTGTCTTTGATGCGACGACGCTTTTCGAGCGCGACAAATTCTCTGGATACGACCGGATCGAAGGCGGCACACGCGCCAATGTCGGCTTCCGCTATTCCGGTAATTTTGCCAATGGCTGGACCGCCAACGGCATCTTTGGCCAGTCCTATCGCATCGCCGGTGAAAACTCGTTCGCCTCGCCTGACCTGGTCAATGTCGGAGCCTATTCTGGCCTGGAGACTGACGTTTCGGACTTTGTCGGTCTTGTCGGCTTCACCAGCCCTTACGGATTTTCGGCGTCGGCGTCGGCTCGCATGGATGAAACCACGGGCGCCCTTCGCCGCTACGAGCTCAAGGGAGGTTATACAGGCACACCTGTCTCGCTTAGTGCGCGGTATGTCTTCATCGAAAAGCAGCCACTTTACGGATTCGACAAGGACCGCCGCGAAGTGACCGTCGCTGCGCAGACCAGGTTCAACGAAAACTGGAGCGCTTTTGGCTCAGCGACGCATGATTTCGTATCGGAGAAATTTGTCCGCTCGTCCTTTGGTTTCGCCTATGATGACGAGTGCTTCACCTACTCAATGACCTATTCGCAGATCAATCCGACTGCCATCAACGCTGAGAAGCGGACCAAGATCGGATTCAATGTATCGTTCCGCACGCTCGGCGATTTCGGTTCCGATACGCGCGGCTTTGACTGACGGCTATCCTGGCGGTCACGCTTTCGCCGCACTGGCGATGCATGGACGGAACTGGAAACCCGTGCCAAAATAACCAAAAAGGGTTGGAAACAGCATGACACCAGCGCGGAAACGCTTTGTCGCGGTGACTGCCTTCGTTGCATTGTCGATGCTTGGGGGACTGGCGGCACCGTCTTTCATCTCTGCTCAAGCGAGCGAGATCAAACACGTCGTCAATGGCAACCCGATCACAAGCTATGACATCCAGCGCCGCGCAGCGCTGATGAAACTCTTCCGCCAAAAGGGAAGCGCATCCGATCAGATGGTCGAGCAGACGCTCAAATCGGCTGAAATGGCGCGCTTCAATGTCCGCATCAGCAAGCAGCAGGTAGACGGCGCATATTTGAACTTTGCCAGTTCGAACAAGCTGAAACCTGCACAACTCGACCAGATTCTGAATCAGGCCGGGGTGACGGCAAAACACATGAAGGAGTTCATTCGTGTGCAGATGGGCTGGTCACAGGTTCTTGGCATGCGAATGCGCTCCAATTCCACCGGCGGCGGGATGATGACCGAGCAGCAGATGGTTCGAAAGGTTTTCGAACTCGGCGGCAAGAAGCCGTCTGCGACCGAATACATGCTGCAGAAAATCACGTTTGTGGTTCCGGCCAAGGAGCGCAGCGCGATCCTGGGGAAGCGCAAGCGTGAGGCGGAAGCATTTCGGAAGCGGTTCAATGGCTGTGCATCCAGCCGCCAGTTTGCCAAGGGCCTGATTGACGTTTCCGTTCAGGATATTCCACGTATTCTGGGGCCTGAACTGCCGCCAGATTGGAAAAAGGCAATCGAGAACGGCAAACCGGGCACCGCAACGCCAACGCGCGAAACTGCGACTGGCATCGAGTTCATCGGCATTTGCAGCACCCGCGAAGTGAATGATGACCGCGCCGCGCAAATGGTTCTCAACAATGAAGGCAAGCTCGACGAGAAGGCCGAAGAAATGTCGAAAAAGTACATTTCCGAGCTGCGCGAAAAGGCCCAGATCGTCAATCGCTGATCTTTCGGAGCCTCCATGCTCGCCCTGACTTCCGGTGACCCGTCGGGTATCGGACCGGAAATTGCCCTGTTGGCATGGCAGTTGCGCCATGAGCGGAATATTCCGCCATTTTTGCTGATAGGCGACGCGCGCGCTGTGAAAGCTAGGGCCAATCGCCTGGGTCTCAACATTCCAATCGAAATGTCGAACCCCGATCTGGCGCAGGCGCAGTTCGAAACGGCGCTGCCCGTGCTCCCGCTGAAGCACCATTTTTTTGACGCACCGGGTGTTCCGGATGTGCGCAATGCAGCAGGCATCATCGAGTCAATTGATCGCGGCGTCGAGTTAACCCGGACGGGTGCGGTCTCAGCCGTGGTGACACTCCCAATCGCCAAGAAGCCGCTTTATGATTCAGGTTTCCAATTTCCAGGTCACACAGAATACCTGGAGCATCTGGCAAATACCGCTTCCGGGCGCAAGGACATCGCAGTCATGATGCTTGCCGGGCCCGAACTGCGCACCGTGCCGGTGACCATTCACATCCCGCTAGCCAGCGTTCCCGGCGCGCTGACCACTGAACAGATCATCGCTGTCGGCCGGGTTGTCGCTAACGATCTCAAACACCGGTTTGCGATTGCAAAGCCGCGTATTGCCGTGCTCGGCCTCAATCCGCATGCGGGCGAAGGCGGGGCAATCGGGCTTGAAGACGCGAACGTTGTGCTTCCCGCAATCGAAACCCTGCGCCGCGAAGGCGTCAACGCGTTCGGGCCTGCGCCAGCCGACACCATGTTTCATGCACGCGCACGCGCCAGCTATGACGCTGTATTGTGCATGTATCACGATCAGGCGCTGATCCCTGCCAAGATGCTGGCCTTTGATGAAGCAGTAAACGTGACGCTCGGCCTGCCGTTTGTCCGGACCTCACCTGACCACGGGACTGCCTTTGACATCGCAGGCACTGGCAAGGCGCGCCCCGACAGCCTGATCGCAGCCCTTCGCCTCGCGGCCGAACTTGCCAACAACGACAAACGCCTGTCATGAGCCCTGACGGATTGCCGCCGCTCCGGGCTGTTATCGAGCAATATGGTCTTGCTGCGAAAAAGTCGCTTGGCCAGAATTTTCTGCTCGATCTCAACCTAACCGGCAAGATCGCCCGCGCCGCTGGCGATCTGACCGCATCAACCGTCATCGAGGTCGGTCCCGGACCCGGAGGCCTGACACGGGCGCTGCTGATGCATGGCGCAGCGCACGTCATCGCAATCGAGCGCGACGAGCGCTGCCTGCCGGCGCTGGCGGATATTGCTGCGGCCTATCCGGGCCGGCTTGAGGTCATTTCAGGCGATGCGCTTGAGACCGATTTTTCCGCGCTGGCTTCAGGCCGGAGCGATATCAAAATCGCCGCCAACCTGCCCTACAATATCGGCACCGAGTTGCTGCTGCGGTGGTTGACGGCGCAGCAATGGCCGCCATTCTGGTCATCGATGACGCTGATGTTCCAGCGCGAAGTGGCTGAACGCATTACCGCCCGGCCAGACACTGACCATTATGGGCGGCTCGGCGTGCTGGCGGGCTGGCGGGCGCAATCGCGCATCGTATTTGACCTGCCCCCACAGGCATTCTGGCCGCCGCCGAAGGTGACATCCTCGGTCGTGCACATGACGCCCCGCCCTACCCCGTTGCCAGCCGAATTGCGGGCGCTTGAGCGGGTGACAGCTGCCGCATTCGGGCAGCGGCGCAAGATGTTGCGGCAGAGCCTCAAAGGTGTTGGCGGCGAGCGTCTGCTGGAAGCTGCTGGCATCGACGGTACGCGCCGGGCTGAAACGCTCAGCGTTGAGGAGTTTGTGCGGCTGGCAAACGTTCGCGTCAGCTGACCGGTCAGATATTCTCGTCGAGCAGCCGCGTCACAAAATCGAACAGGCCCGGCCTGCGGTCGCGTCTCAATCGCTCGGCCGTGACGATCGACTTCACCTCTGAATAGGCCTTGTCGAGATCGTCGTTGATGACGACGAAATCATATTCGCGCCAATGCTCAATTTCGACGCGGGCATTGGCAAGGCGCTTTTCGATCGTCGTCTCGCTGTCTTCCGCGCGCCGCTTCAACCGCGCCTTCAACTCCGCCATTGACGGCGGGAGGATGAAAACCGAGACGATATCGGCACGCATTTTTTCGTTGAGCTGAACAGCTCCCTGCCAGTCGATGTCAAACAGCATGTCACGGCCTTCGGCCATTGCGACCTCTGCAGGCTCGCGTGGCGTACCGTAGAAATTGCCATGAACCTCGGCCCATTCCAGCAATGAATCGCTGTCTTTCAGGCGGTCAAATTCGCGCCTGTTGATGAAGTGATAATGCACACCGTCGATTTCGCTTGCACGCCGCGCCCTTGTCGTCACCGAAACAGAAAGCTCAAGCCCCTGGTCGTTTTCGAGGAGGTTGCGTGCAATCGTCGATTTGCCAGCACCTGAGGGCGACGAAATAACCAACATCAATCCACGGCGTCTGATCCGTGACCCGGCCTGTTCCAAACTCATCCCCCCAACTACTCCAAGTTCTGTATCTGCTCCCGGAACTGGTCGACCACCGCCTTCAGTTCAAGTCCGATCACGGTCACAGCCGTCGCATTAGACTTAGAACACAACGTGTTCGATTCGCGATTGAATTCCTGCGCCAGAAAATCGAGCTTGCGGCCAACCGCCGTCTGTGACGACAGCAGGGTGCGGGCCGAGACGACATGAGCCTTCAGCCGGTCGATCTCTTCCCTGATGTCTGCCTTGGTCGCCAGGAAAGCCGCCTCGGTGTAAAGTCTCTGCTCGTCCAGTGGGACGGCAGCGTTCATCAGCAACCGCACCTGTTGGGCAATGCGTTCCCGGATCACCGCAGGCTCACGCGATGGATCTGCCTCGGCGCGCAACGTCAATGTTTCTATTGCGTCTACCTGGCCAAGCAAGACCTGGCGAAGCGCGGCTCCTTCACTGGCGCGCGCTTCAGCCAAAGAGCCGGCTGCCTGCTCAAGCAAGGCAAGAAGCGCCGCGTCTGCCGCCTGCTGGGTTTCCGGGTCCTCGACCTTCTCGGGAATGTCGAGAACACCCTTGATGGCCAGCAGGCCATCGGCGCTGGCTGGCGCACAACCGAACTGGGTTTCAAGCCGTTTGCTCAACTCAGCGATGTCACGCAGGAACTCTTCGTTGACGACGGGCTGGGCCGCCACGCCAGTACGAGACACAGTCAGAGTAGCATTGACATTGCCGCGCGTGAACGCCTTCTGCACAATCTGCCTGGCAGGCGCTTCAATGCGCTCATAGCCTGGGGGCAGGCGCAGCCTGACATCCAGACCTTTTCCGTTAACTGAGCGTAGCTCCCAGACGGCCAAACCAACGCCGGTGCCGGCGTCCGCGCGAGCGAAACCTGTCATACTCTGCAAGGCCATCGTTTCCCCTCTCTGGCCCTGGCCGACCAAAATCTACTGACTGCTGGCAGGCTGCTCCGAACCTGACGCAGCGCCGGCCGCTGCCTTCTTGGCCTCTTCCGCCTGCTTCTTTTCGAACGCCCGCCAGCGGGCAACATTGCGGTTGTGCTCTTCGAGCGATTTGGCAAAGACATGGCCGCCGGTGCCATCGGCAACGAAGTAAAGATCATCCGTGCGCGAGGGGTTTGCAACAGCTTCAAGTGCCGCCCGGCCGGGATTGGCAATAGGCGTCGGCGGCAGGCCGTCGATCGTATAGGTGTTGTAGGGCGTCGGCGTATCAATGTCGGAGCGCGTGATCGGCTTGTCGGCCGGCTTACCCTTGCCACCATAGATCCCATAGATGATCGTCGGGTCGGACTGCAAACGCATGCCCTTGTTCAGCCGATTGATGAACACGGCAGCCACGCGCGAACGTTCGTCACCGCGGCCCGTCTCTTTCTCGACGATCGACGCCAATGTGACAAACTCGTTGATGTCCTTGATTGGCAGGCCATCTATGCGGCGCTCCCAGATGCTTTCAACCAGACGTTTCTGGTCGGCAGTCATCTTGTCGATAACTTCCTGGCGGCTGGTGCCACGCGCGAAGCGTTGCGTGTCGGCAACCATCGCGCCTTCGGCGGGCATCGTCGCCGGCATTTCGCCTGTCAGAATTTCATTGGCTGCAATACGCTGGAACACCTGCTCGACTGTCACGCCTTCCGGCACAGTGAGCGAATAGAGCACCGATTTGCCGCTTTTCAGCAGGTCCATGATCTCGTGCATGGTGGCGCCGGCTTTCACCTCGTATTCGCCAGCTTTCAAGGCGCTTTCATTGCCATAAGCGCGCACACCCATACGGAACACATTGGCATCGCTGATAAGGCCATTGCGCTCAAGCAAGGAGGCGATTTCGCCGAGGCCAGAGTGTGGCTTGACGTTGACTGTCGCATTCGACGTGAGCGGCCCGCTCGTCTCGAACGACGTCTTGCCGTACCAAAGCACGGCGCCAGCGGCGATCGTCACAAAGACGATTGCCGACATCAGGAAATTCAGGAAAACGATTGTCTGGCTGCGCGCCCGGCGCGAGCGCTTTTTGCGTTCAGGCGGAGTCGGACCAGGTGTCGGGCGCAGGGCCTCGCTTGCTGATTTGGGGACGATCGGTTTCGGCGCCTCGGTGCGGGTGCCAAAAGCAGACTGATCCGGTGTGGAGTTCATCGTGCCGCGCTCTTCGTTCAAACAAAATCAGGGCGTCTTCGAGGAATCAATGACAGCCCGGCAACGCCAAAACCTAGCGCCGAATATGGCAAAATTGCCGGTGTGCGCCAGGCCCTGGGAGGCCGGCTGGCGCACTAGCCCCCGTATCGCTGGAAAATCAGCGACGCGTTGGTGCCTCCAAAACCAAATGAATTGGACAGAACCGTATTGATTTCACGCTTGCGTGCCTTGTGCGGCACCAGGTCGATCGGGGTTTCGACCGATGGATTGTCGAGATTGATAGTCGGCGGCGCAATCTGGTCGCGGATCGCCAGGACCGAGAAAATCGCTTCAGCTGCGCCCGCAGCACCCAGCAAATGGCCGGTTGACGACTTGGTCGACGACATTGAAACCTTTGACGCTGCATCGCCCAGAAGGCGCTCGACAGCAGCCAGTTCAATCGTGTCAGCCATGGTCGAAGTGCCATGCGCGTTAATGTAGTCGATGTCGGACGCCGACAGCTTGGCGCGCTTCATGGCTGCAGCCATCGAGCGGAACGCGCCGTCGCCGTCTTCGGCCGGTGCGGTGATGTGATAGGCGTCTCCCGACATGCCGTAGCCGGTCCATTCGGCGTAAATCTTGGCACCGCGCGCCTTGGCGTGCTCCAACTCTTCCAGGATGACGACGGCTGCGCCCTCGCCCATGACAAAACCGTCACGGTCGCGGTCATAGGGGCGCGACGCTTTTTCCGGCTCGTCATTGCGATCGGTCGACAGCGCCCGGCATGCGGCGAAGCCCGCAATCGACAGGCGCGTGATCGGCGCCTCGGTACCGCCGGCGACCATCACGTCGGCGTCGCCGAGCATGACAATGCGGGCAGCGTCGCCTATTGCGTGCGCTCCGGTCGAACAGGCTGTGACTACCGAATGGTTCGGGCCCTTCAATCCATGACGAATCGAAACATGGCCGGATGCCAGATTGATGATGTTGCCTGGAATGAAGAACGGGCTGATGCGCCGCGGGCCGCGCTCTTTCAGCAGCAGCGCGTTTTCTGCGATGCCGTCGATGCCGCCAATGCCACAGCCAATCATCACACCGGTAGCGTTGCGATCTTCAGTGGTGACGGGTTTCCAGCCAGAATCGGCCAGCGCCTCGTCGGCGGCTGCAATCGCGTAGATGATGAAATCAGCGATCTTGCGCTGTTCCTTGGGCTCAAGGAATGCGTCGGGATTAAATGTACCGTCGCTGCCATCACCGCGCGGGATAGCACAGGCAATCTTGCACGGCAGATCGTCGACTTCGAACGTCTCGATCCGCTTCGCGGCACTTTTTCCAGCAAGGATCTGTTGCCAGCCGTGGTTGGCCCCGACGCCAAATGGCGACAGAAGACCGATGCCGGTAATAACAACGCGCCTCATCGGATGCTCGCTTGATGCAAATTGCAGGCGGCGCGGCGCTTGAAGGCGCCGCGCCGGCAGATCGTCAGGCCGAAGCCTTGTCGATGTATTTCACCGCGTCGCCGACGGTGAGAATGGTTTCTGCCGCATCGTCGGGAATCTCGACGCCGAACTCTTCTTCAAACGCCATCACGAGCTCAACCGTGTCCAGGCTGTCTGCACCGAGATCGTCAATGAAGCTCGCACCTTCGGTAACCTTGTCGGCGTCGACGCCAAGATGCTCGACCACGATCTTCTTAACGCGTTCTGCGGTATCGCTCATGGGGTCTGTCCTCGTCTAATCACTGTGTTGGAACTTCGTTAGCGACCGGATTGCCGCTAATCAAGCTGAAAACTAGTACAAGCGCAGCCGCCGAAATGGCCCGATCCACGCTCGTCGAAGGCGGCATTACACGAAAAGCCCCGGTCGTCCAAGGCGAAAACGTGCAAGTCAGATCATCGCCATGCCGCCATTCACATGAATGGTCTGGCCGGTGACGTAAGAGGCTTCCGGCGACGCCAGATAGAGCACTGCCGACGCGATCTCGTCGCCGGTTCCCATGCGCTTCATCGGAATCGCACCCATGATCGCTTCTTTCTGCTTGTCATTGAGCTTGCCGGTCATGGCCGACTCAATGAAGCCCGGCGCGACGCAATTGACTGTGACGTTACGGCTGGCGATTTCCTGCGCCAGAGACTTTGACAGGCCGATCATGCCTGCCTTCGAGGCGATGTAATTGGCCTGCCCAGGATTGCCCGACACTGCAACAACCGAAGTAATGTTGATAATGCGGCCCCAGCGGCGGCGCATCATCGGATGTGTCAGTTCACGCGTCAGCCGGAACACAGAGGTCAGGTTGACCTCCAGAACCGCGTCCCAATCAGCGTCGGACATACGCACGAACAGGCCGTCCTTGGTGATGCCGGCATTGTTGACCAGAATGTCGACGCCCTCGAGATCGGCTTCCGCCTTGGCTGCCAGCTCCTTGACCGCATCACGATTGCCCAGATCGGCGGGAAATAGGTTTACCCGGTCACCGAGATCAGCGGCAAGTGATTCGAGCTTTTCGACGCGCGTGCCGTGCAGGCCGACGGTTGCGCCCTGCTTGTGCAGCATACGGGCAATCGCCTCGCCAATGCCGCCGGATGCGCCGGTGACGAGCGCCTTCTTTCCAGTCAGATCAAACATATTGCTCTCCCTTGGAGGGGGAGCCGTCTCTGCGACGGCCCTCATTTGTTTTTTCAGGCCAATGCCTCGACAGCCGCGTCAATGTCAGCAGGGCCACTCACGGCCGCTGTGGCGATATCCTTGTTGATGCGGCGGGCGAGGCCAGTCAGCACCTTGCCGGAACCGATTTCATACAGCGTTGCGATCTTGTTGGCTGCGAACCATTCGACCGTCTCACGCCAGCGCACACGGCCTGTAACCTGCTCTACCAGCCTTTTGGCAATTTCGTCGGCATTGGTCAGCGGCTTGACCACGACATTGGAAATGACCGGCACAACAGGCGGATGTTTTGCCACATTGGCCAGCGCCTCGCGCATCGCTTCGGCGGCCGGAGCCATGAGAGCACTATGAAACGGCGCGGACACCTGCAGCATCAGAGCCCGCTTTGCGCCCTTTTCGGTGCAGATGCGAGCGGCATGCTCGACGGCGGGCTTTGTTCCCGAAATCACCAGTTGCCCACCGCCATTGTCGTTGGCGATCTGGCAAACCGATCCGACAGCAGCCTCGGCGCATGCGTCTTCGACAATTTGCGTATCGAGACCAATGATTGCGGCCATTGCACCCTCGCCTACCGGCACGGCCTTCTGCATAGCATCACCACGAATGCGCAACAGCCGCGCCGTGTCGGAAAGCGACAGCATGCCGGCGGCGCAGAGCGCCGAATATTCACCCAGCGAGTGACCTGCCACATAGGCAACGTGGTCGGAAAGGGTTACGCCACGCTTTTCCAGCACCCGGATTGCCGCCATCGACACGGCCATCAGCGCCGGCTGGGCGTTTGAGGTCAGGGTGAGTGTCTCTTCCGGCCCTTCCCACATGATTTTTGAGAGCTTTTCGCCAAGCGCATCGTCAACCTCGCGAAAAACCGCGCGCGCTTCCGGATAGACGTCGGCAAGGTCCTTGCCCATGCCAACTGACTGACTGCCCTGTCCGGGAAAGGTAAATGCGACCGACATCGGCTTCTCCGTCTCGGAAATCCTGTGACCCAGCGTGTGGCGCACGTGCGGCGCGGGTGTCAAGTGCAGGCGAAAGTGCGCCTTGCCGGTGGAATAATGTCGCAGCCCATAAATTTTTTTTGGAACGACTTTTTTTTGTGACAGTTGAATGACAGTGGCATGACGCCTCGCACTCCAACCCAACAAGTCTGGCCATGTCGCAACAGCGTGCACAAATTGTCGATCTGGGATCAAGTCGCGCCTTTCCGGGACGGTTTGGCCGTGCCGCGCCCTATTGGCTGGTCGCCCGCTCGGTGTTGGCGACCATCTTTATCGCGGCATTGCTGACGTTCTTTGTCGAGTTCATCGCGCGCGGGTCGTTTGGCGACACGATGAAGTTCCTCAGCGAGCCTTACCGGCCCGCTTTTGCAACTGTCTTGCTGTTTGTCCTCGTCTTGCTGGGGCTCGATGCACTGCTTGGGCGCGTCCATCTTGGCATCATGCTGCTGGCGCCAGTTGTGCTGACGCTGGCCGCAACCGGGCAACAGAAGTCGTATTATCTTGGCGACCCGCTCTATCCCGCCGATTTCCTCTACGGCCGCCAGATCCTCGAGCTTTTGCCGCTTTTGGCCAAGGAGCGGGTCGGAACAGCCATCCTGATCGTCGCCATTATCGCGGCGCTGGCGGTCCTTATTCCATTTGCCTGGATGCACTGGCGCAGACGCATGCGCGTATTGCAACTGCCCGGGCGCGCCATGCGCGCCGCCGTCGCAATCCCGCTGATTGTGGGTTACGCCTCGATTCTCGACTACTCGACATTCTCCTGGACCCGCGACCGGCTGTGGATCAGCCCGATGATGTGGGATCAGAAGGAAAACTATTCGTTTAACGGCTTCACGCTGGCTTTTGCCATGAACGTGCCGCTGGCCAAGGTGATGGCCCCGTCGGGCTATGGCGAAGAAGCAGTCATCACCGCCGGCGGCGGGCGGCTGGTCCAGACCGTGGTGCCGGAGGCCGAGCCCGACATTATCATGGTGATGAGTGAATCCTTCTGGGATCCGACCCGCCTGCCCGGCGTCACATTCAACATCGATCCGCTTGAAAACACCCGCCGCGTCCAGTCGGGCAATGTGTTTTCGCCCGAATTTGGCGGCATGACCGCCAATGTCGAGTTCGAGGCGCTGTCCGGCTTCTCGAACGCATTCCTGCCCTATGGTTCGATCCCCTATCAGCAATATGTGCGCGGTCAGGTGCCATCGGTGCCGTCTTTCCTGAAGAACCAGGGCTATGAGACAGTTGCCATGCACCCGTTCGAGGGCTGGTTCTGGAACCGCAACGACGTCTACAAGTCGTTCGGGTTCGACCAGTTCCTGTCGATGGAAAAGCTGCCCAAGCTCGAAACCCGCGGCATGCTCACCTCTGACGAGGCGCTCGTCGACCAGATGATCAAGCGCGCCAACAAGGCCGAGAAGCCGTTGTTCATGTTTGCAGTGACGCTGCAGAACCATGGTCCATACGAGCCAGGCCGCTACAAAAACGCCACCATCAAGGCCGACGGTCAGATGAACACCTGGACGCGCGGCTCGGTTGAGACATTCGCGCAGGGCATGGCCGATTCCGACCGCTCGCTGCAAAAGCTGATGGACTGGGCCAAGAAGCGCAAGCGTCCGACCGTGATTGCCTATTTTGGCGACCATCTGCCGCCGATGGGGCCTGCCTATGTCGGCACTGGCTTCCTCCCGGACAATGTGGCGCCACGCACTGGCCCGGCCGCCGAAATGAAACGGGTTCGCGAAACGCCGCTGGTTGTGTGGTCGAACCGCAAGGGCCACGCCAAGGATATCGGCACCGTCAGCCCGCTCTACATGCCCTATCTGGTGCTGCGCCAGGCCGGCATCACGCACCCGTACTACACGGGGATCCTTGGCCGTCTCCATGCCGCCTATCCGGTGCTTGACCGTCAATTGCTGATCGCCAAGGATGGGTCAGAAACCCGCGACTGGAGCCGTGCGCACAAGATCGACCCGCTGATCGAGAAACAGCGGCTGATGCAGTATGATATCTTGTTTGGTAATCGCTACGGTGAGCGGCGGTATTTCCCAAAGCGTAGCGTAATGGGCCCGCTGATCGCTGCGCCTGCGACCTTTCCTGCCTTGATCTCGCCTCGAAACCCTGTATAAGCGCGGCCATTCCGCTGGTCCGAATGGGGGCTGAACGGAGGGCCGGGCCACCTTTGCAAGATGGTCCGTTGTGGAGCGATAACGCTTCCGCCTCCCGTGTCTCCGCTCTCGACCAACTCCTACCGCGCCTTTCCAGGGTCGTCTGACCCCAGAGAAGTCGCAGAGGCTCAGCTTCGGCACAGTGGAGAATGTAGAAAGGCAAAGAACATGGCATTGTACGAACACGTGTTTTTGGCCCGGCAGGATCTCTCGCCGCAGCAGATCGACGCCCTTGTCGAACAGTACAAGGAAGTCCTGGCAGCTGGTGGCGGCTCGGTTGGCCGCGTCGAAAACTGGGGACTGAAGTCCCTCACCTACCGCGTCAACAAGAACCGCAAGGCTTATTATACGCTGATGGACATCACCGCGCCGGCAGCCGCCGTCAAGGAGATGGAACGTCAGATGGGTCTGTCGGAAGACGTCCTGCGCTTCATGACCATCAAGGTCGAGAAGCACGAAGAAGGCCAGTCGGCCATGCTGCAGAAGCGTGAACGCGACGACCGCCCGGACCGTGGCGATCGCGGCGACCGTCCGCAGCGTTCGTTTGGCGACCGTGACCGTGGCGACCGCCCGGATCGTGGTCCGCCCCGCCGCCGTGACAACCAGGAAGGAGGCGAATAATGGCCCCTGAGATCGTTTCTGCCGCTCCTGCGCGGCGTCCGTTCAACCGCCGCCGCAAGACCTGCCCGTTCTCGGGCCCGAATGCGCCGCGCATCGACTACAAGGACGTTCGCCTTCTGCAGCGCTACATTTCCGAGCGCGGCAAGATCGTTCCGTCCCGCATCACCGCGGTCTCCCAGAAGAAGCAGCGTGAACTCGCTCAGGCGATCAAGCGCGCCCGCTTCCTGGCCCTGCTACCGTACGTGGTCCGCTGAGTTTCCAGGCGCGGGCGGTTCGCCGCCCGCGCCATTCTACCGCTTCGGGAGCGGCAAACCCCGAGTTGGGCAGCTTTTTTGCCCATGATCCTTTTCCGGAAAGTCTCAACTTTTCGGGGTCATGGGAAGCGCCCTAACTGCCAGCAGGCAGGACAGCGATCAGGGCCGCAGTTGCCCATTTGCTCCCTGCCTTTCAGAGATTTTGTTCAACCGCATGCGGTTCTGAAAGGATAATAACATGGACGTCATTCTTCTCGAACGTATTGCCCGCCTCGGCCAGATGGGCGAAACCGTCAAGGTTCGCGACGGCTACGCGCGCAATTTCCTGCTGCCACAGGGCAAGGCGCTGCGCGCCAACGAAGCAAACAAGAAGAAGTTCGAAGGCCAGCGCGCCCAGCTCGAAGCCCGCAACCTCGAGCGCAAGTCGGAAGCCCAGACCATCGCTGAACAGCTTGACGGCAAGTCGTTCATCGTCGTTCGCTCGGCTGGCGAAACCGGCCAGCTCTACGGTTCGGTTTCGACCCGCGACATCGCCGACCTGGTCACTGCTGAAGGCTTCTCCGTTGGCCGCAACCAGATCGAACTTAACCAGCCGATCAAGACCATTGGCCTGACCAATGTTGCGATCTCGCTGCATCCGGAAGTCGAAGTGACGATCACGCTCAACATCGCCCGTTCGGCTGACGAAGCCGAGCGTCAGGCCAAGGGCGAGACGCTGACCACCGCTGAAGCGATCTACGGCGACGACATCAACGAAAACGCCCGTCCTGACGCATTCTTCGATCCGAATGCAGACGAAGACGGCGAAGACGACAACGGCTGATTTCAGCCGAGTTTGAAATGAAAAGGCCCGGATGGCGACATCCGGGCCTTTTCATTTTGCAGAGCCGACCGCCCTACTCGCCGGTAAACTTCGCTTGGCGGCGCTGCAAGAAGCTCATCACGCCTTCCTGTGCGTCGCTTGAGGCCATCAGCTTCTTGATCTCTGGCACCAATTGCTGGAACGCCGCTTGATGCCCCTCTTCAAGCCCCTGGCGCGCCGAACGTAGCGTCGCCTGCACCCCAAGCGGGGCTTGAGCTGCGACCGTTTCTGCGATGGCAATGGCGCGATCCAGTTCTTCACCTGCGGCGACAACTTCCTGCGCCATGCCGATCCTGTAAGCGGTTGCGGCGTCAAACTCGTCGCCGGTCAGAAGATAGCGCATAGCATTTCCCCAGCCGGACACGCTGACCCAGCGCTGGCTCGCGCCACCAAAGGGGAAGATGCCGCGCTTGACCTCAATCTGCGCCAGCCGGGCATTGTCGCCCAGCACCACAATGTCGGACGCCAGGATCAGTTCAATGCCAATCGTCAGGCACAGGCCTTTGGCGGCGGTGATCACCGGCTTCGACGTGCGCTTGCCGTGCACCCCCAGTGCATCATAGGCGCCATCCGATAGAACGCCCTTCGCCATTTGCGGCGCGACATCCACAAGATCGAGACCAGCGGTAAAGTCCGGCCCGTGTGCAAAGATCACAGCACAACGCAACTCCTTGTTCGCCTCATATTCCCGGATCGCGTCGGACAGTTCGTTCAGCATTTGCACCGTGAACGAGTTCTTTTTTGCCGGGCGGTTGAGGCCGATCAGAAACACATGGCCGCGGATTTCGCGGGTAATCGTTTCATCGGACATGTTGCAGACTCCCTTGTTGAGTTCAGCCGAATACGCCGAGCAGCCCCTTGCCGGCGGCAAAGGCCAACCAGGCCAGCACGCCAAAATAGATAACCGAAGCCAGGATCATCGCGTAGCCTGCAATCACGATCAGCCCGTCACGCTGCGCCATGCCGACGGCCAGCAGCAGGATCGCAAAGGCTGGCAGCGTATTGGAAAACGGCACCAGGCCGAGCGGCGCCATTAGCAGAACACCTGCAAAGATGATCGCCAGACCATTGATCCGATTGGCGAAAACCGAACCCGTGAGGGAACGGTAGCGCGGCTTCACATAGGCTTCGACCCGCGCAACTACATCAAGGCCCCGGCGCAGGATGCCGGTCAGTTTTGCTGCATCCAGCTCCTTGTCCATCAGGCGGTCAGGCAACCAAGGAAGCCGGTTCAGCGTGATGCCAATGGCAATCAGAATGATTGCCGCGCCAAACACAGTCGAGACACCCGGGATCGACACAGGAATGAGAAAGGGAATTGTCAAAAGCGCACAAAGAAACAACAGCCCGTGCTCGCCGACCAGCACCAGCAACCGCCTCAGTGTGATCGTGTCACCATCGATCTGATCAATCGCGTTGGTCAGAGCCGAATGGAGCGACTCTCTTGTGTCGTCGAAAGTAACCTGCACGGCAGAATCCCTTGGGGCCAGAAGCGGCACCATCGCCTGTCGAGACTACAATCGTGTTAACGTCATGACGGAGCAACAATCTTGCGTTTTTGTTCATATTACGTTCTCTATTCACGCTGGCGGGTGTAGACTTCGATTCGAGTCAACCGTGATCGATGCGCAATCTTGGAAAGGCTGTGAATCGCGGGCATGAGGCCAAGTTCATGCGCAACTCGCGCCACAAGTCTGATAGCAGACAGCGGGGAACACTCGACAGGACATCATGGCAGAAGCACTTCGCAAACCGGCCGCGGCCAACGACACGCCGCTCTATCGCGAGGCCCCGAACAATATCGAGGCCGAGCAGGCGCTGCTCGGCGCGCTGCTCGTTAACAATGATGCGTTTTACCGGGTTTCGGATTTCCTCAAGGCGTCGCATTTCTACGAGCCGCTGCACCGGAAAATTTTTGAGGTCGCCGGTGAGCTGATCCGTATGGGCAAGACTGCCAACCCGGTGACGATCAAGACGTTTCTTCCGTCGGACGCCAAGGTTGGCGACATGACCGTTGCGATCTATCTGGCGCGCCTCGCAGCCGAAGCTGTCACCGTCATCAACGCTGCCGACTATGGCCGCGCGATCTACGATCTGGCGACGCGGCGGGCGCTGATTACGGTCGGCGAGGACATGGTCAACATCGCCTATGACGCGCCGGTCGACATGGCGCCGCGCGAACAGATCGAGGACGCAGAGCGCCGCCTGTTCGAACTGGCCGAGACCGGCCGCTATGACGGCGGGTTCGAAAGCTTCAACGACGCCATCAAGACCGCCGTCGACATGGCCAACGCCGCCTATCAGCGTGATGGCGGCCTGTCTGGCGTTTCGTCGGGCTTTCGCGACCTCGACAGACGCATGGGCGGGTTGCAGCCATCTGACCTGATCGTGCTTGCCGGGCGTCCGGGCATGGGCAAGACGTCGCTGGCCACCAACATCGCCTACAACGTCGCTGCCGCTTACCGGCCGGCCCAACAGGCCGATGGAACGGCAAAGGCGGCGGAAGGAGGCGTCGTCGGCTTCTTCTCGCTGGAAATGTCCTCAGAACAGCTGGCCACCCGCATCATTTCCGAGCAGACCGAAATCCCCTCTTCGATGATCCGCCGCGGCGAGCTGACCGACGCTGACTTCCAGAAGCTGGTCGCCTACGCGCAGGAAAATCACAAGCGTCCGCTCTATATCGACCAGACCGGCGGCATCTCGATCGCCCAGCTTGCAGCACGCGCAAGGCGGTTGAAGCGCCAACGCGGCCTCGACGTCATTATCATCGACTATATCCAGCTGATGACAGGCGCATCAAAGCGCGCAAGCGAAAACCGCGTGCAGGAAATCACCGAAATCACCACTGGCCTGAAGGCGCTGGCCAAGGAACTGGCAGTGCCGATCATCGCGCTGTCGCAGCTGTCGCGTCAGGTGGAAAGCCGGGAAGACAAGCGCCCGCAGCTGTCGGACTTGCGTGAATCGGGTTCGATCGAACAGGACGCGGACGTGGTGATGTTTGTCTACCGCGACGAATATTACGTCAAGAACAAGGAGCCGGAGCGCGGCTCGCCGGAGCACCTCGCGTGGGAAGACAAGATGCGCGAGGTTACGGGCAAGGCTGAGGTCATTATCGCCAAGCAGCGCCACGGACCGACGGGCACCGTGCCGATGGGCTTCCAGGGCGAATACACCCGCTTCTTCGACCTTGCCGAAGACAGCCATCTGCCAGAGCGTTTTGAGTGAGAGTTCAAAGCTGGAAAAATCATGCAACTTATGCAATATATGGAAACTGCATGATTTGCATGAGATTAGGCCATGATCAAAGTCAGTTCTGCTGAATTTCAGCGCAACATCGGTCGATATCAGGACATCGCACTCACTCAACCCATCGCGGTCACACGCAATGGACGCGAGCGCACTGTGATGATTTCAACCGAGGAATATCAGCGCCTTAAGCAACTCGACCGTCAGGTTCTCCTGCTGGATGATTTTTCGGATGAGATGATTTCCGACATCGAACGGTCTGAACCGCCGGAAGAGGCAAGCGCGTTCGACAATGAGTTTGTTCGCTGAACTTGACCAATCTGCCAAAGCCAGTTCCGGGCCTCGTCATCCGCTACAGCCATCTGTGGGCGCGGGAAGCCGCGTCCGGCAAAGTGGAAGGCACAAAAGATCGACCTTGTGCGATCATCCTGGCGGTCGAAACTGGCAGGGGTCACAAGGTCGTCGCCTTACCGGTCACACATCGCCCCCCTTCTCCGGATAAGCCGGCCATCGAAATTCCAGCTGAAACGAAACGGCGTCTCGGACTGGACGCCGACATATCCTGGATTGTGCTGAATGAGGCCAACCATTTCGCATGGCCCGGCTATGATCTGAGGCCAACGACACCCGGCGATTTGTCCAGCGTCGCCTATGGCCTGCTACCTGCAAGCTTTTTCCGCGCAGTGCGCGATGCCTTTGTCGCTGCGCACCGTGCGCGCCGAACCCAACTCACCGACAGGTCCGAATAGATGGCCAAGTCCCGCACCCAGTTCATCTGCCAGAATTGCGGCACGGTGCATCAGCGCTGGGCAGGCAAATGCGATGCCTGCGGCGAATGGAACACGCTTGTCGAGGAAGGCACGGCCGGTGGCATTGGCTCCGGTCCACAAACACTCAAGAGCGCACGCAAGGGCCGCGCTGTCGCCCTCACTTCTCTTGCCGGCGACATCGAGGATGCGCCGCGTATCGCGTCCGGTATTGGCGAACTTGACCGGGCAACCGGCGGCGGCTTTGTGCGCGGCTCGGCGCTGCTTGTCGGCGGCGATCCCGGCATCGGCAAGTCGACGCTTCTGACGCAGGCCGCTGCCGCCCTGGCGCGTCAGGGCCATCGTGTCGTCTATGTGTCGGGCGAAGAGGCGGTGGCGCAGATCCGCCTGCGCGCGCAACGGCTGGGTGCGGCGGACTCGGCGGTTGAACTCGCGGCCGAAACCAATGTCGAAGATATTCTGGCGACGCTGGCTGATGGCAAACGGCCAGATCTGGTGATCCTCGATTCGATCCAGACGCTGTGGAGCGATCTGGCCGAATCGGCGCCCGGCACCGTGACCCAGGTTCGCGCCTCGGCGCAGGCGATGATTCGCTACGCCAAGTCGACAGGGGCGGCGATCGTGCTGGTCGGTCATGTCACCAAGGACGGGCAGATCGCCGGCCCGCGTGTTGTCGAACACATGGTCGACGCGGTGCTCTATTTCGAAGGCGAAGGCGGCCACCATTATCGCATCCTGCGCACCATCAAGAACCGTTTTGGACCGACCGACGAAATCGGTGTGTTTGAAATGTCGGACAAGGGCCTGCGTGACGTGCCCAATCCGTCAGAGCTGTTTCTGGGCGAACGCAGCGGCAAAGCGCCGGGAGCTGCGGTTTTTGCCGGTATGGAGGGCACAAGGCCCGTTCTGGTCGAGATCCAGGCGCTGGTCGCGCCTTCCCCGCTTGGCACGCCACGCCGGTCGCTGGTCGGCTGGGACAGCGCAAGGTTGTCGATGGTCCTCGCAGTGCTCGAAGCCCATTGCGGCGTTCGTTTTGCAACCAACGATGTCTATCTCAACGTCGCTGGCGGCTACCGCATCACCGAACCGGCTGCTGACCTTGCTGTTGCGGCAGCGCTGGTTTCGTCCCTGACCAGCCTTGCCCTTCCATCCGATTGCGTCTATTTCGGCGAAATCAGCCTTTCGGGAGCCATCAGACCAGTGGCGCATGCGGCGCAACGTCTTAAGGAAGCAGAAAAGCTCGGGTTCCGTCAGGCTGTCCTGCCGGGCTCAGGCGGCGATGCAACCACAGCGTTTTCCGGCCAGACTTTTCGGCCTGAGCATCTGGCTGATCTCGTAGCCCGCATCGCGGGCTCGAAACTGCGGCGCGACGAAGACTAGACCGGACTGGAGACATTATGCCGATTACGCTGCTGGACGGAATTCTCGTCGGCTTCACCCTCGTTTCAGCCATGCTGGCGATGGTTCGTGGCTTCTCCCGCGAAGTGCTGTCGATCGCGTCATGGGCAGCCGCAGCAATTGCCGCCTATTTCTTCTATCCGCTCGTGCTGCCCTATGTGACGCCCTATCTCGATCAGCAACAGCTGGCCATCGCCGCGTCCGCTGCCGTGGTGTTCTTCATCGCGCTGATCATTGTGACCATCATCACCATGAAGATCGCCGATTTTATCATCGACAGCCGGGTCGGCGCGCTCGACCGGACGCTCGGCTTCCTCTATGGCGCGGCGCGCGGCATTCTCGTCGTTGCAGTCGGCCTTTTGTTCTTCAACTGGCTGGTGGCCAGCAATCAACCCGCCTGGGTGGCAAATGCAAAATCGCGGCCAATGCTTGAAACGATAGGGCAAAAGCTCGCAAGCCTGTTGCCGGAAGACCCGGAAGCCACCATCTTGAATAAATTGACGCCAGGCGGTGACGCCGCGCCTGCCTCACCGCAGGAGCCTGCGACGCAGTCTGACTAAGAATACAGCGACACCAACAACTAGGTCCGGTCAAAAACAGGACGATAGAGAGGCGCGACGGATATGGCCGACGGGCACGACACTCCCTTTTCCGGCGCGGACGGTTTCCACGACGAATGCGGCGTCTTCGGCATTTTTGGCCGCCAGGACGCAGCGGCCATTGTGACGCTCGGGCTGCACGCCCTGCAACATCGCGGCCAGGAAGCGGCAGGCATCGTCTCCTTCGACGGTTCACAATTCCATGTCGAGCGCCATGTCGGCTTGATCGGCGACACGTTCACCAATCAGGCGGTCATCGACAGCCTGAAGGGCAATCGGGCGATCGGCCACACGCGCTATGCGACAACCGGTGGCGCTGGCATCCGCAACATTCAGCCTTTCTTCGCCGAACTGGCTGACGGCGGCTTTGCGGTTGCGCACAATGGCAATTTGACCAATGCGATGACCGTGCAGCGCACCTTGCAAAAGCAAGGCGCAATCTTCTCGTCCACCTCGGACACAGAAACGATCCTGCACCTTGTCGCCATGAGCAAGGAACGCGACCTCAATGCCCGCTTCATCGACGCGGTGCGGCAAGTCGAAGGCGCGTTCTCGCTGGTGGCGCTGTCTTCCAAGAAGATGATCGGCTGCCGCGATCCGCTTGGCATCCGCCCGCTGGTTCTGGGCGATCTCGACGGCGCCTGGATTCTTGCTTCCGAAACCTGCGCGCTCGACATTATCGGCGCACGTTTCGTGCGCGACCTGAAACCCGGTGAAATGGTGGTTGTCACCAACAAGGGTATCGAGAGCATCTTTCCGTTCGAGCCACAGCCGCCAAAATTCTGCGTCTTCGAATATGTCTATTTCTCCCGGCCGGATTCCTATGTCGAAGGCCGTAATGTCTATGATGTGCGCAAGCAGATCGGCATTGAACTCGCCAATGAAAGCCCGGTCGACGCCGACATCGTCGTGCCGGTGCCCGATTCCGGCACGCCAGCGGCCATCGGATTTGCCCAGGCGTCGGGACTGCCGTTCGAGCTCGGCATCATCCGCAATCATTATGTCGGCCGCACCTTTATCCAGCCGGGCGATTCCATCCGCCACATGGGCGTCAAGCTGAAGCACAATGCCAACCGCAAGATGATCGAGGGCAAACGCGTCGTGCTGGTGGACGATTCCATCGTGCGCGGCACCACCAGCCAGAAAATCGTGCAGATGGTGCGCGATGCCGGCGCGCGCGAAGTGCATATGCGCATCGCCTCGCCGCCGACACGCGCTTCCTGCTTCTATGGCGTCGACACGCCAGAAACGTCGAAGCTTCTGGCGTCGCGCATGTCAGTGCAGGAAATGGCGGATTTCATCCGTGTCGATTCGCTCGGCTTCCTGTCGATAGACGGGCTTTACCGTGCCGTTGGCGAACCATCGCGCGACAATGAACAGCCGCAGTTCTGCGACGCATGTTTCACCAAGCAATATCCGACGCGGCTGACCGATCACGATTCGACCGACAATGTCCGGCAATTGTCGGTGCTGGCGACAAGAGCAGGAACATGATGCTCGAAACATGCGCGTAGAAAATTGATCTGATCAGGCCGCGTCGTCGTTGCGGCTCGTCCTGATCAATACGTCTGCTGAAATGCCAAGCTGCGAATGCAGCCGTCGGATCATATCAATCGACAGGCCACGCTTGCGGTTGAGAATGTCGGCAACCCTGTTGCGCGGGCCGATAATTGCCTCGATATCTTTCCGTGTCAGACCCTGCTGTTCCATCCGAAATCTGATGGCTTCGACAGGATCAGGAGGGTCCATCGGGAATTGCCTCACCTCATATGCCTCGATTAGCGTCGCAAGCACGTCGAGGCGGCGCCGTCCGGCGTTCCCGACGCAGCGCCCCACAGGCGCTCAAGCTCCGCCAATGCCGCGCCATAGTCCGCTTCCGTGCGTATCGGTTTGAGATCGGTTGCCATGTCGCACCTATGAAACTTTTCGATTCATCCTCAATTTGTTAGACCCTGTCGACAATCAAGATCAAAGGTACCCATGACCATCGACCTTTCCGGCCGTATCGCGGTCGTCACCGGCGCGTCGCGCGGCATCGGCTATTTCATCGCAAAGCATATGGCGGCTGCCGGGGCGCATGTCATCGCCGTGGCCCGCACCGTTGGCGGACTTGAAGAACTGGATGACGAGATCAAGGCCGAGCACGCCCGCACTGGCAAAGGCTCGGCGACCCTTGTGCCGCTCGATCTGGCCGACATGACCGGCATCGACCGCCTGGGTGGCTCGATCAATGACCGCTGGGGCAAGCTCGACATCATGGTGGCCAATGCCGGCATCCTTGGCACGATCTCGCCGATCGGCCATGTCGAAGCCAAGACTTTTGACAAGGTGATGAACATCAACGTCACTTCGACCTGGCGGCTGATCCGCTCGCTCGACCCGCTACTGCGAGTCTCTGACGCTGGCCGCGCCATCCTGCTCTCTTCCGGCGCCGCGCATTCGGCCCGCGCATTCTGGGGGCCATATGCAGCATCGAAGGCTGCCGTTGAGGCGCTTGGCCGCTCTTGGGCGGACGAAACCAAGAACATGCCTTTGCGGATCAACATAGTCGACCCAAGTGCCACACGGACGGCCATGCGGGCGCTGGCCATGCCGGGCGAAGACCCGAACACCCTGCCCCATCCGTCAGAAATTGCCGCAAACATCCTGCCGTTGGCCGACCCAGGTCTGAAAGAGACCGGATTAATCTGGCGCGCCCGCGACAAGGTCTGGACGCACTACCGCATGCCGGAGTAATTCACTGGCGCGCTTCGCGTCACGCGAGGCTTTGCAACAGGATTGAGGTTTCCGATGAACGCCGCTGTGACCGCCTATATCTGGTATCTGGTCGTTGCCGGCCCTGGCGGCGGCATGGTGGTCATGCCAACGGGGTTCGATGCGCGCGAGCAGTGCGAAGCTGCGATCGTCGAATACCAGAAGACAGCGCAGCCCGCCGGCTGGTCGGTCTCCTGCCTGCCTGCGGCAGCAGCATTCTTGGGCGAAGGCGAGCCCGAAGAAGAGCAACAGTGATTTCTGGCGGTCAGCCCGCGCTCGCCAGCGTCTCGCGCGGCGTTTCGCCAAATTCACGGCGATAGTCGACCGAGAAGCGGCCGAGATGGACAAAACCCCATTTCAGCGCCGTCTCGGACACACTGACCGCATTGCCAGACAAGAGATCGAAGCGCACCAGCCGCAGCCTTTCCTGCTGCAGTGCGCGCATGGGCGACACACCAAATGCCGATTTGTAGGCAAGTTGCAGCATACGTGGCGTCACACCAGCAACATCTGAAATATCAGACAACGAAATCGCACTGGCGGCATTCGCGTGGATGAACTCCTGCGCCCGCTTGGTATGGCGCGGCAACGGCCCTGGCGGTTTTTCGCCGATGAACAGCGACATATTGCTTGGCTGCACCCGCAGGAACAATTCCATCAGCCGCTGCTCATTGAAGGCCATGCTGATCTGACTGTCACGCTGGCCAATCGTCTCGGCGGCATGAAACAAGCTATTGGCGAACGCCCGCCAAGCCTGCATTTCCGGCCTCGAAAAGTCGACAATCGGATCGAAATGCAGAGGACCAGGCAAAGGACGGTCGAATACGGTTTCGGCAAAGGCCAGAAATGGCGCTTTGCGCACCTGTAACAGAATCTGAGCGCACCCCTCCCACCAGCGCATTCTCGTTGCAAGGTCGGGATTCAGCACAGACGCAGTCGACCGGTCGGTCAGAAATTCTTTTGTGCCGTTGCGGATCGTCGCGGCACCGGTCACAGGCATCTGGATCAGGTAAAAGTCACCCAATTCGCCGGGGTCAATCTCAACATCAGCGCCATAGCTGATATAGTTCAGCGACAGCATATCTCCCGGCACATGATGATGGCATGCACGAAACGGGCGGCGCGGCCCGACAATGTCGAGCCTGTGGCGGCAGAATTTCTGCGCGACCCGCTCCCTGGCGCAGTCGAGATCGTCTGACTGGAACAGGATGTGACTGGACAGTGGAACCGCAGTTTGGGCACCGAATGCAGCTTGCATGCCCTAAACAGTAGCAAACGGCTGCTTCGCGCCCAACGGGTTTCTGCGTCGGTGCGCCGCAGCGGCAATTTGTTTTCGTTTTTCGGATAGTCGCTTCGCCATCCGGATAGACGCGAAGCCAGCCTTGTTCAAAATGTCTGGCGATGCAGGGCGCTGGAGGTTGCGCCTTCACAAAACACCAGGGGAGGACATCATGGCAGGAGCGCTCGCCAAGGGCATTACCGAAAACGGCACGGGCTTTCAGGGGACGACCTGGAACATTCTGGGCCAGACCTACTATCCGAAGGCGATCACCGAATCGGCCTTTGCGTTCGAAACCAACAGCGACCCGGGCCAGTTTGTGCCAGTCCATATCCACCCCACTCAGGACGAGTTCATTCTGGTGCAGGAAGGCGAGCTTGACCTCAAGCTTGACGGCAAGTGGGTGAAGGCCAAAGCTGGCGACCTGGTGCGCATGCCGCGCGGCATCCCGCATGGCTATTTCAACAAGTCCGACAAGCCTTGCCGCGCCCTGTTCTGGGTGTCCCCGGCAGGCAAGCTCGAGGACCTGTTCAAGAAGCTCGACAATCTCAGCGATCCCGCCGAAGTGGTGAAGGTATCGGCCCTGCACGAGGTCGACTTCCTGCCGCCCGAAGCCAACGACTAACCGGAAACACGCACGGCCTTGCTTCGCGCCGCCCGGCATTGCCGGGCGCGGACGGGGCCGTGCATCCGTCGGGAGGACAAGACATGGTCGACAGGAAGAAAGTCTGCGTCATCGGCGCGGGCGTGAGCGGGCTCGCCTCTGCGCTTGCCTTCAAGCAGCGCGGTCACGACGTGACCGTCATCGAGCGCAGCCACGGGCTGGGAGGCGTCTGGGAGCCGTCCCGCTCCTATCCTGACGTGCAGACCCAGAGCCCCAAGGATCTCTACCGCTACACCGGTAAGGCAATGCCAAATTCCTATCCGGAATGGCCCAAGGGGCCGCAGGTACATGCCTATCTGGCCGAGTATGCCCGCGACAACGGGTTGATGCCGCTGATCCGGTTCAACACCAAGGTTGAAACCGTCAACCGGCGCGCCGACGGTGCTCCCGGCTGGACCGTGACCCTGTCGGACAATGGCAAGGCCCCGGCAAAGGAAGATTTTGACTTCGTCGCCGTGTGCACCGGCCAGTTCAGTGACAAGAACACGCCTGATTTTCCCGGCGCAGCTGAATTCCGCGATCACGGCGGCCAGATCCTGCATTCGTCGGAATATACGGATCCGGCAACGCTCGCCGGCAAGGATGTGCTGGTACTCGGTTTTTCGAAATCGGCCACCGACATTGCGGTCAATGCGGTCAAGGCCGGGGCGAAATCCTCGACCATCGTCTATCGCGAAAGCGTCTGGCGCGTGCCCTATTTCATCGGCGGCCTGATCAACTTCAAGCGCATCCTCTACGTCCGCGCGCAGGAGAACATGTTCCCTGCCTGGGCGCAGACGCCGATGCAAAAGTTCAATCACGCCATTGCCAAACCGTTCATCTGGGCCAATTGGCGGGCGCTGGAAAGCCTGCTGTCGATCCAGTGCAAGTTTGGCAAGACCGGCCTGCGCCCTGACCATCCGATCGAAACAAATCTCAACTGCTCGGTGCCGATCGTGACGCCAGGTCTGTTCGATATGATCGCTGACGGGCGCATCAAGGCGATCAAGGGGTCGATCGATCATTATGAGCCTGGCAAAATCGTATTGACCGGCGGCGAGCGTGTCGCGTCAGACATGGCTGTGCTGGCGACGGGCTGGAAGCTCGGCGTTCCGTTCCTGCCTAAGGAATTTCAGGACAAGCTGATCGAGCCGGATGGCCAATATCGTCTCTACCGCATCATCGCCAATCCCGATTTGCCGGAAATGGGCTTTGTCGGGTTCAACTCGTCCTTTGCCTCGGTGCTGACGTCGGAAATGGCGGCCAACTGGCTGGTTCGCTATGCCGACGGCCAGCTCGCCAAGCAGCCGAGCGCCGCGCAGATGAACGAGAACATCGAGATGATGTTGAAGTGGAAGCGCGGCGAGCGGCCAGCTGCGGGCGTCTATGGCGGGCTCTGCGTAGCCCCCTACCATTTCAAGCATCTCGACGAGTTGCTCGACGACATGGGCGCCAAGGAACGCAAGCGCAATCCGCTTGCCGAAAACCTGACACCGCCCAACGCAGACGCGTTCGGCCGCTATCTTGCGTCAACGCCGCAATATCAAGCGGCCTGAGCGCCTACCGCAGGAATGGCCCCACCTTGGTTTCGAGCAATCGGACCAGGGCCGGGTCCATGAACTCGTAGTCATCAGGAATGTCGAGGCAGATCACCCGCTTGCCGTTCAGGCTGCTGCGATAGCGCTTCGACAGCTTGTTGCGGTGCGCCTTTTCCATCACAAAAATCACCGTCGCCCAGTCGATCTGTTCAGTCGACAGCACCGTGATTGCGCTGGGCGACAGACCGGCCGAGTCGGTTTCGACATTCGGCCAGTCTGCAAAAACCTGCTCAGCCGTGGGGCTGCGCAGGCGGTTTGCAGTGCAGATGAAGAGTGCGCGGGTTACGCTCAAACAGCAGCCACGATGATGATCTCGACCTTGTATTCGGGGGTAGCCAGTGCTGCTTCGCCGGTTGCGCGGGCCGGCGCATTTTCCTTGTCAACCCAGCTGTCCCAAACCGAGTTCATCTCGGCAAAGTCACGCATGTCGTCGAGCCAGATCTGGGCTGACAGGATCTTTGACTTGTCCGAACCCGCAAGCTTCAGCAAACGGTCGATTCCTTTCAGAATCGCCTTGGTCTGATCGGCGACGCTCTTGCCCGGCGCGCCAACCTGGCCGGCGAGATAGACAGTGTTGCCATGAACGACAGCCTGGCTCATGCGCGGGCCTGGCTCGATGCGGCGGATAGTCATGGGTAGTCCCTCCTTGAATTGATGCTGCCTTATCCACCGTCGGTGAAGGAACGGCAAGGTTCTCCTTCAACTCAGTTCAGTTCAGGTCATCTCAGTTCAGGGGCCACACGATCTGCAACATCGGCACGCCGACCAGCACCACCAGTATGGACAGCGGCAAACCAAGACGCGGGTAGTCGGAAAACCTGTAGCCGCCCGGCCCCATGACCAGCGTGTTCGACTGATGACCGATCGGCGTCAGAAAGTCGCTGCCTGCGCCGATTGCAACCGCCATCAGAAACGCTTCCGGCCTGAAGCCGAGCGTCGTTGCGAATCCGGCAGCAATCGGAGCCATGACCAGCACCGTCGCAGCATTGTTAAGGAACGGCGTCACCGCCATTGCCGCCACCATAATCAACGCCAGCGCGCCCCAGCCGGGCATCGTCATCGCCAAGCCAGCCAGCCACTCTGAGGCGATGTCGGTCACGCCGGTTGAGCGCAGCGAATCCGATACGGGGATCAGCGCGGCGAGCATGACGAGGATCGGCCCGTCAATTGCGCTATAGACTTCCCGGATCGGGATTGCCTTGAACAGCACCATCAAGACCGCTGCAGCAAAGAAAGCCAATGCGACCGGCAGGATCGACAGCGCCGTCAGCGCCATCGCTCCACCCAGGACGGCCACCGGCACAAGCCAGTTGCGCACCGATCCGAGCTTGATCGGGCGTTCCGCCAGCGGCAAGCTGCCGAGTTGCACCAGAACCTCCGGCAGCCGGTTGCGCACGCCTTGCAGCACGATGACGTCGCCGGGACGGAACACCACCTCGCGCAGACGCTCGGTAATCCGCTGGCCGCGCCGGCTGATAGCCAGGAGATTGACGTCGAACCTGTCATGCAGGCTAAGGCGTTCGGCTGTCAGCCCCACAAGAAATGAGTTCTCGCCGATCACCGCCTCGACCGCACCGATCTCGACACGCGGATTGGCACCCTTGACCACCCTGCCCCCGGACATCTGCAATTTGCCGCCGGACGTGATCTTGTCGAGCGCGTCAGGATCGCCTTCGAGCAGCACGATGTCATTTTCACGCAGCACGGCGTCCGGCAATGGCGCGATGCGCAGACCACCGGCCCGGATCACCGAAGTAACGGTTGCGCCGCCGTCGCCAAGCTTGAGCAACTGGCCAATCGTCTTGCCGACAACGGTCGATTCGGCCACGACGCGACCCTCTGAAATGTAGTTCTTGATGTCGATGGCGTCATGCAGCGATGCCGTCTCGCGTGAACGCTGGGGAACGAGCCAATAGAATGCGGTGAGGAAAATCAGGCCGGTCAAGGCAAGCGTAGCGCCCACGGGTGTAAAATCGAACATCGCAAAAGGCGCGCCGCCCAGCTCCTCGCGCATGCGCGAAACGATGATGTTGGGCGACGTGCCAACCAGGGTCATCAAACCGCCAAGCAGCGAGCCAAACGCCATCGGCATCAAAAAAACCGAAGGCGAGACACGAGATCGCCGGGCAAACTGGAATGCAATCGGCATCATGATGGCGAGCGCGCCAATGTTTTTTACAATCGCCGACAGAACGGTGACGATGCCAACCAGAACGACAAGCTGCGCCCGCACACCGGTGAGATTCGGCAGATACTTGCGAATCGCAACTTCCATGATGCCGGATCGCTGCACCGCCGAACTGACCAGCAGCGCCGATCCGACAATGATGACAATGTCATCGCTAAAACCTGAAAACGCGTTTCGATACGTAACGGTGCCCGCAGCAACAGACGCCAGCAGCGCCAGGCAGGCAATCAGATCGTAGCGCAAGCGGCCCCAGATGAAGGCGATCATCATCGCACCGATGATGCTGACAGCGAGCATTTGAGGCAGTGTCATACGTATTGGTCTCCATCCACTACGGAAATACGGGCCAAGAGTATGGTTTCGCGGCTGGAGCCGCCAATTGCAAGGTACGGGTCAAGCCTGCGGCTTGCCGCCACGGCCTTGGCAATTCATTTCATCGGATGGATTGACGCCCGGCGCGAGCCAACTAGGCTTGCAGCGCGTTGCGGTCTTGCCCTCATCAACCCGGAGAATTTGTCTGTCTACTGTCGTTCTTGTGCTGGCCGTTGCCGTCGCCGCCTATCTGGTCGGCGCCCTGACGCAGACCTATCGCCTCGGCATTTCTCTGCGCCAGGCCATACTCTATCTGCCCTTGAAGCTGATCTGGCGCGTGTCGGACGGGCGGATGCGCAAGGCGCGAAAGGCGGAAGCGCCCGTCATCTATGCCATCGCACATCAGTCCCAGATGGACCCGGCGCTCATGCTGGCGCTGTTGCCGGACGATACGCTGCATATCCTGGATGAAGTTTCTGCAACGTCCAGCTGGCTTGAACCTTACCGGGCTCTTGCCCGCACCATAACCTTCAACGCCACTCAGGTCTTTGTCAGCCGCAGGCTGGTGCGGCATCTGAAAGGCAATGGCCGGCTGGCGGTCTACTTTCCACAGACCGTTGAGCCTGACGCGCGTGAATTGCGCCTGTTCCGTGCGGTGGCGCGCATCGCCGCCAGAGCAAACGCTGACATTGTTGCCATTCATGTGGCGCGGTCTCAGTTTCTGCCCTGGTCGAGATTGCCCGAGGATCAGGCCCCTCGCCGCCTGTTTCCCAAGCTGATTGCAGCGTCGCTCGAAGCAGTTTCTCTAGAAACCTTCGCCACGCGAGGCGGGCGGCCGCCGACGAACCTCACCAATGCCCTGCTCGACCGGGTCGCAGAAGCACGCGTTGCTGCGACCCGCCGAAAAAGAACGCTGTTTTCAACCCTGTCGCTGGCAGCGCGCGGGTTTGGCGCAGAGCGGACAATCGTCGAAGACGGCATCGCCGGCACGCTCAGCTATCGGCAGTTGATGATCTCCGGACGTGTTCTGGGCGGACGGTTCGCGTCCATCTCCAATGGCGGCGAAACGGTCGGGTTGATGGCTCCCAATTCAGTCGCAATGGTCAGCGCTTTCGTCGGTCTGCAATCGGCTGGCTGCGTTGCTGCAATGATCAACTACAGCGCAGGACCGGCAACTGCGGCGGCGGCCGTTCGCATGTGCCGCATCCGTACCGTCGTTTCGTCTCGCGCCTTTGTCGACCGGGCGCAAATCGCCGACATCGTGACCGCGATTGAGGCGGCAGGCGCAAGGATGCTCTGGCTTGAGGACCTGCGCAAGGAAGTAACGGCCTTCAGCCGTGCAGCAGGCGCAATATTCTGGCGCTGGCCGCACACGCGTGCAAAGCCCTCCGCAACTGCCGTCGTCCTTTTCACCTCCGGCTCGGAGGGAACCCCCAAAGGAGTCGAGCTGACGCACAATAATCTGCTCGCCAATGTCGCGCAGATCGATGCGCGCATCAGGTTTTCGCCCGCTGACAAACTGTTCAACGTCCTGCCAGTGTTCCACTCCTTTGGGCTGACTGGCGGCACGATCCTGCCGCTGGTCAGCGGCGTGCGCATCCTGTTCTATCCCTCGCCGCTGCATTTCCGGCAGATCCCGGAGATCGCAGCAAAGGAAAAGCCGACAATCATGTTCGGCACGGACACATTTTATGCTGCCTATGGCCGGGCTGCCGGCGATGGGGATTTTTCCAGCCTTCGCCTGGTGGTCGCCGGAGCGGAGCCGGTCCGCGAGGAGACTCGTCGGCAATGGCGCGAGCGATTCGGGGTCCGGATCGTCGAGGGCTATGGTATGACCGAGGCCTCTCCAGTAGTTGCGGTAAACACTGCCAGCCATTCCCGCGATGGCACGGTCGGACGGCTGTTGCCCTCGATGCGTTGCCGCCTTGAAGCGGAGGAAGGTATTGAGGACGCCGGCCGGCTCTGGCTATCCGGCCCCAATATAATGCGCGGATACATCCGGCCGGACGGCCGCAGCGCCGACCTGTCGGCAACCAGCGACTGGCTTGACACTGGTGATGTCGTTTCGTTTGACAGCGACGGTTATCTGACAATCCGGGGCCGGATGAAACGTTTCGCCAAAATCGCCGGCGAAATGGTGTCTCTGGCGGCGGTGGAAATGCTGGCACAGGAGCTCTGGCCGGACGCGCACCACGCAGCGGCAGCGCTTCCCGACAAGAAGCGCGGCGAGCGTATTGTGCTCGTGACCACCCAGCCAAATGCCGATCGGCAGATCTTGTCGGCCTTTAGCAGGGAACGCGGGGCAGCCGAGATCGGCTTTCCGGAAAACATCCTGATTGTCGAGGACATCCCCACGCTCGGATCTGGCAAGACCGACCATGCCGCCGTCAAGCGTATGGCCGAAAATCAGATCAAGACGTAGCGTCGTCCTTTTGTGGGTCCTGTGGCTGCGTCTTCAAGACATCGGTCGCGCGCTGCTCGGCCGTCTGACGACTGGCAAACGACCGTACGCTGATCGGCAAGGCAGCAAGATAGGCCAGCGCCGACACAGCCAGCGTCTGCCACGTATAGCTCGCCAGCATCAGCACATAAAACACCGCCACCAGAATGAGCGGGATGACGATGTCGCCGCGCACTTTCGAGCCAAGGCTCTTTCCCGAATAGACCGGCAGGGTCGAGACGAGCAGCATCGCGATCAGGATCGTGTAGCCAACTGCGAGGTAAGTGAGCACGCCAGTCATGTCGACGCCCAGGAAGCCTACATAGACGGGCAACAGCAGCAGCACCGCGCCGGCGGGCGCCGGCACGCCGGTAAAGTAGTCTGACGCCCAGGATGGCCGGTTTGGATCCTCAAGCTGCACGTTGAAGCGCGCCAGCCGCAGGCCGCAGGCAATCGCAAAGATCAGCGCCGCCGTCCAGCCGATCGCGCCCGTCCGGTCAAGCATATAGGCGTAGATCACCAACGCCGGGGCTGCGCCAAAATTGACGATGTCGGCGAGCGAATCCATCTGCTCGCCAAATTTCGACGTCGCCTTCAGCGCCCGCGCAACACGCCCGTCAATCCCGTCGAGAAATGCAGCGATCAGCACCATCACCACCGCGATCTCGAAACGGTTCTCAAACGCCAGCCTGATGCCCGACAATCCCGCACATATCGCCAGAACGGTAATCAGGTTGGGCAAGAGCAACCGCAGCGGTATGTCGCGGATTTTTGTGCCTTGCTTGCTCGTTTGGCCGTGTGGTTCGAATGGGGCGAAGGGCGGTTCCATCAGGAGACCTTTACAAGCGGGAAGCCAGAACCACTGTCAAAGTCGGCAAGCACGGTTTCACCAGCAATCGAGGTCTGTCCGACCGCCACGCGCGTCCTGGCGTTTTGCGGCAGGTAGACGTCGACACGCGAACCGAAGCGGATCAGGCCAAAACGCTCGCCGACAGTGAGCGATCCGCCCTGATCGACCCAGCACAGGATACGCCTGGCAATCAGGCCTGCAATCTGCACGACGGCCACCTGCCCGTGCGGGCTTTCGATCACCAGCCCGTTGCGCTCGTTTTCGGTGCTGGCCTTGTCGAGTTCGGCGTTAAGGAAACTGCCCGGGCGATGCTCGACGCGCAGGATGCGGCCGCGCACCGGGGCGCGGTTGATGTGTACCGAGAACACGTTCATGAACACCGAAATGCGCAGCATCTCGTCTGCGCCCAGCCCAAGCTCGCGCGGCGGCACGGCTGGCCCAACGGCCGAAACGATGCCATCGGCGGGGCTGATAACCAGTTGATCATCGACCGGCGTCACGCGCTGCGGGTCGCGGAAGAAATAGGCGCACCAGGCGGTCAGCAGCGCGCCGATCCAGAACAGCGGCTCCCACAGCAGGCCGAGCACCACCGATGCGGCAGCGAACGCGCCGACGAATTTGTAGCCTTCCTTGTGAACGGGCACGAAGGCGGCCCGGATGCTGTCGGCTATGCTCATGGTAGCGCCTGTCCTGACTGGAATTGGCGTCTGATTACAAAAATGCGGCGAAAGGGGCAACGACCAGAGGCCAACTGTTCACGCTTGCGTCAGTTTGCCTATTTGGTCTCACCCACGTCCGACACACGCTTGCGCACCACAACGCCCATTTCGTCCGTTTCGCGGGCGATACGCAGCCGCTCTTCGGCTTCAGTCGCCTCGCGCTGACGATCCCACATTGACGCGTAAAGGCCGCCCTTGTCGAGCAATTGCCGGTGCGTGCCCCGCTCCTCGATCAGCCCGTCACGCAATACGATGATCTCGTCGGCGCGGATGACGGTCGACAGGCGGTGGGCGATGACCAGCGTCGTGCGGCCACGGCTGACGAGGTCAAGCGCCGCCTGGATCTCCTGCTCGGTCTGCGTATCCAGCGCCGACGTCGCCTCGTCGAGGATCATGATCGGCGGCGCCTTGAGGATGGTGCGCGCAATCGACACGCGCTGCTTTTCGCCACCTGACAATTTGAGCCCGCGTTCGCCGACCATCGACTGAAAACCTTCCGGTAACGCCTCGACGAAACCGGAGATCTGCGCCAGTTCGGCGGCCCGGCGCACCTCTTCCTCGGTCGCATCGGTGCGGCCATAGCGGATGTTGTAGAGGATCGTGTCGTTGAACAGCACCGTGTCCTGCGGAACCATGCCGATCGCGGCACGCAGGCTGTCCTGCGTCACATCGCGAATGTCCTGCCCGTCAATGGTGATTGCGCCGGACTGGACATCGTAGAACCTGAACAGAAGGCGCGAAATCGTTGATTTTCCTGCGCCTGACGGGCCGACAATGGCCACCGTCTTGCCCGCCGGAACATCAAACGAAACCCCTTTCAGGATCGGCCGGGCCGGGTCATAGGCAAAATGCACATCCTTGAACGCAACATTGCCCTCGGCCACCTTCAGCGGCTTTGCATCCGGCTTGTCCGTCACTTCTGCCGATACGTCGAGCAAATCGAACATGTTTTCTATATCGGTCAGGCCCTGGCGGATTTCGCGGTAGATGAAGCCGATGAAATTGAGCGGCACCGATAGCTGCATCAGCATGGCGTTGATGAACACGAAGTCGCCGATTGTCTGGGTGCCGGCCTGCACTTCCATCGCCGACAACACCATGACTGCCGTCATGCCGATGCCAAAGATGACGCCCTGGCCAAAGTTCAGCCAGCCAAGCGAGGTCCAGGTCTTCGTCGCCGCGTCCTCGTAGCGCTCCATCGACCGGTCATAGCGCTTCGCCTCCATCGCCTCGTTGCCGAAATATTTGACCGTCTCGAAGTTGAGCAGCGAATCGACCGCCTTGGTGTTGGCGTCAGTGTCGGAATCGTTCATCTGCTTGCGGATCGCGATGCGCCAGTCGGACGCCCAGACCGTGAACCAGGTGTAGGCGACCACGGTCGCGGCAACGATGGCGACATAGACCCAGCCATAGGCAACCGCAAAGATGACGGCCGTCAGCGCAAATTCGAGAACAGTTGGCAGGGTGTTGAGAATCGTAAACCGCACGATGGTCTCGATGCCCTTGGTGCCGCGCTCGATAACGCGCGAAAGACCGCCCGTGCGGCGCTCCAGATGGAACCGCAGCGACAGCCGATGCAGGTGGACAAAGGTCTTGTAGGCAAGCTGGCGCACCGCGTGCTGTCCGACACTGGCAAACAGCGCATCGCGCAACTGGTTGAACCCCCATTGGCCAATGCGCACGACATTGTAGGCGACGACCAGCATGACCGGCGCCAGCAGGACAGGAGGCAGGTCGGGCATTGCGCCGCCATCATTTGCCAGCGCATCGGTCGACCATTTGAAGAAGTAAGGGACAAGGATCAGCAGCAGTTTCGCCGCGACAAGGAAAAACGTCGCCCAGACGACGCGCATCTTCAGATCGTTGCGGCCCTCTGGCCACATGTATGGCCACAGATTGTAGAGTGTCTGCCAGAGCGAGCCGGAATCGGCGGAAACTGTCTTGTTGGCCATAGATCAGGCTTCTTTTGTCTGAGGGATTTCGGTCTGCGACCCGGCCGCGCGTTCGGCACATTGGGCGAGCCAACCCGACAGATCGGACGAGATTGCTTCGATGGCCTGCCTGTCGACGCTGTAGCGGGATTTTTGACGCTCGGGCTCGAATTTGACCAGCCCCGCGTCCACCAGCACTTTCAGATGTTGCGACACGGTCGACTGCGCCAGATCGAGGCGACCGACCACTTCCTTGCAGCAGCAAGCCCCCTCGCCCGCCAGATGCTGCAGGATCAACAGCCGGGACGGATGCGACAGTGCCGCCGCCTTGGCGGCAAGATCAGCCAGATTGTCAGGTTTGCAGCAATTCATCGTTCATCGGCGATATACGATGAACGATGAGGATGCAATCGGATAGTGTCAGGATTTCGGGGCTTTCTGGTCAGCGATGGCATCCATGTCGGCGTCCTCGCCTTCGCTGGTCTTGCCCGGCACCGAAAACACCTGGCCCGGCCAGATGCGATTCGGATCGCTGATCTGCTCCTGATTGGCGAGATAGATGGTCGAATAGCGCACGCCGCGGCCATAAACACGCTTGGAAATGCGCCACAGCGTATCGCCGCGGCGGATGATGACGCCATTTGCTGCGGCCTCGAGAGGTTCTGCAGCGTGACCGGCAGGTGAAGTGCCTGCGTCGGTGGCCACCGCGGGTTTTGCCGGGCCCGTTTCCGCGGTCTTCGCTACCCCAACATCCGAAGAGGAAGGCGTCACGACGCCCGGGGCAACCGCGGCGACCGACTCGCCCTCCAGACGCCGGAACGGCACCTGGGCCCGGGCTGCGACGTCACGGCCGTTTCTGGCGATCAGGTCGGCGCGGACAATATAGTCGCCCACCGCCAGATCGCGGATCGTCTCGACCAGGAACTCGCCATTGGGGGAGGCCTTTGCCTCACCCAGCAGAATATCGTTGGCGAAAACGCGCACGACACTGCCTGCCGGCGCGACGCCTGCGACAAAGACACGGTTACCCTCGATCTCGACTGCCTTCACCAGCACCTGGGCTGGCGGGGCGGCAGCCGGCTGCGCTGCCGCTGCAGGTTTTTCGGCTGCGGGCGCGGCTGCAGACTGTGCCGGATCCTGAATCGGTTCGCCAGTCGCGTCAGCAGGCTTGGGCACGTCACCAGACGCTGGCGCGGACTGTGTTGGCGCGGGCTCTGCTTCCGGCAATGTAATCAACCGGCTCGGCTGGCCCGGCTGCTCAACCAACGCCAGCACCTGTCCATCGGTCCGATCAGGGATCGAGACGATAGCCGTCTCGATTGAGGTGGCGGCGATCTTGTCCTCGCCGGTGGCGCGTAGCACGATCTGATAGTCGCCGGGCGGCAGGCGGTCGTCCAGCACCACGGCAAAGTCGCCTTCCGGCGATGCGGTGGCCGTTCCCAGCACCTTCGAACCTGACACGATTTCCACCGCCGAACCGGGTGCCGCCTTGCCGGCTATCACCAGCGATCCGTCAGGCTCTGCGCGCACGATGTCGAAGCTGGGCGCGACAACTTCCGCCCTGGCGGCAGCGCCTGGCGTCGCCGCTGGCGGCTGGACGTTTGCAGGCTGCTGGATGGCCGGCGGCTTGGCCGAAGGTTGCGTCACGATTGCTGCCGGATCCTGCTTAGCCATCAAAGGCACAGGTTCGGACTTCTGCACTGCGGCCTGCTGAACCGGCGCGTCAAGAAACCGGTCAAGCGCACCCGACACATAAGCGGCTGTGCCGACAACAGCCGTGCCGCCAAGCAGCAGCGACAATGCCTTTAATTGAGCGCCAAACATGCCCGTTTCCCCGTAGTAATCTCGCCGGTCTAACGTGTATTTTGCAATACGACAAGAAAAAGGCCGTTTGGCGGCTTGACCCACCCCTGCACCGGCATCAGCTAGCGGCATGACAGAGATTCGATCCATTTGCGTTTATTGCGGTTCTTCGCCGGGCCGCGACGACATCTACCTCGCATCCGGCCGGAAACTGGGCCGCGCCATCGCCGAAAATGGCCTCAGACTGGTCTATGGCGGCGGCACGCGCGGCATCATGGGCGCAGTGGCCGCTGGCGCCAGCGAAGCCGGCGGCAAGGTGATGGGCATCATTCCGCGCTTCCTGATGAACAAGGAAGCCACCGAAACGGCATTGCAGCGGCTCGATGAGCTTGTCGTCACCGACAATATGCACCAGCGCAAACATCGCATGTTTGAGGAATCAGACGCATTTGTGGCCCTGCCTGGCGGCATCGGCACGGTCGAGGAAATCGTCGAGATCATGACCTGGGGCCAGCTTGGCCACCACAAGAAGCCGATGGTGTTCGCCAATGTCGCCGGCTTCTGGAGCCCGATGATCGCGCTGCTCGACCACATGCGCGCAGAAGGTTTTGTGCACACCGGCCATCTGGTGAAGCCGCTGGTCATCGACAGCGTCGACGATGTGGTTCCCACCATTTTGGCACATGCAAATGGCGCGGACGGCGATCAGAGCGTGATCGACAAGATGTAGGTCAGGCTGCTCTCGCCCGGGCGCGATCCCGCAGGATCGAGCCGGCATAGATCGCCAACCCCGCCCAGATCAGCGCGAAGGCGATCAGCTTGGTTGTGCTGAACGGCTCCTTGAACACAAAAACCGCGATCAGGAAGACGATTGTCGGCGCGATGTACTGCATCAGGCCAATCGTCGTCAGCGTCAGCCGCTTTGCAGCATTGGCGTAGAGCAGCAGCGGTACGGCAGTGACCACCCCGCACCCCATAAACAGCAGCGCCTCAATGCCGCTGCGATCAAAGAAATGGCCCGTGCCGGTCGACTGCACATAGAAAACATAGGCGAACGCCGGCACCGACAGCAGCGTCACTTCCAGCAGGAACCCTTGCGCCGGACCAACCGGAAGCGTCTTCTTCAGGAAAGCATAGGTCGCCCAGGACCCGGCCAACACCAACGACACCCAGGGCAGGCCGCCGCCGTCAAAGGTCAGTACTGCGACCGCGGCCGCAGCCAGCGCAATCGCGATCATCTGCACACGCGACATTTTTTCGCCCAGTACGACCGCGCCGACGAGCACTGTCACCAGCGGATTGATGTAGTAGCCGAGCGCCGTCTCCAGCGTGCGGTCAACGGAGATCGCCCAGACATAGACACCCCAGTTGATCGACACGAAGGCGGCGGCAATCGCCGCCTGCGCCACGGTGCGCGGCGACTTGATCGCCGCCTTGAAGTCACTCAGCCGGCGCTGGATCAAGAGCACGGCAAAGGCAATCGGCACCGACCAGATGACGCGGTGCGCAATCACTTCCACCGTCGGCAGATGCGCCACCAGCTTCATGTAAAGCGGCATCACCCCCCAGAACAGATAGGTGACGAGCGCCAGCAGGAAGCCGTCCAGCGTGTCGCCGGAGGGGGCCTGTTGCGCGACTTTTTCGGTTTGTGCGGTCTCGACTGCCATGCCCGCTTATGGACCGAAGCAATCCGCCAGGCCACGCAATAATGCTGACTGGATCAAGCAATGAAATTGAACTGGCCGGGCGGGGTCGGGCCAGCTTCACCGTCATCGACGCGGCTGCACCGGCTTCGCATAACCATCAAGCAGTCCCGCCACGTCTTCCCACCGGTCGGCCCAGATTGCGTCCAGCACGTCTGTAACGAGGCTGAGCGGCACCCTTCTGGCGCAATACATTTTCAGATGACCCATGACGCGGCGGGGGGCAGGCTCGAAATAAATCCAGCGAACCAACACCGTGTGGTCGCCGTCTCGAACAACGTGCACCGTTCCGTTCATGAATGTGGTCATCAGGCTGGTTTCCGGTTGCCCGTTTCCAACCTCAGCAAGATCGCTCACCTCGACTGCTCCGCCAGACCAGTCCATCTCAGCCAGAATGGCCTTCATCTGCGACAGGGAGACGTCCTTGTAATTCAATCCGGGACCAACAGGCTGTTTGCGGATGACTACAGGGGCCATTTCTGAAGTATCACCATCCGCCCGCGGAGGTGCGGTGCCTTCTTCAATGTTCGTAGGTTTTGTCGGCAATACCCGGTCGGCCAACATTGAAACAGCCACAGACAATACGATCAGGATCGGAAACGAGAACGCATGATACCAGATCCATGTACTCATCGATGACCATAGCCAGATGAGTTCGGAGCCGATGAGGAACAGAGCTGGACCAAGGCCGCTGGCTATGCGTGCGACCAGATCAGCCGATCTGGCCGGCAGATCGAACCTTTCCGCCGATATGAATTTCTTCCCGCGCCCGTATTCGACCGCTGTCGGGATCGCAACAGCATAGGCCCACAAGCGCATGATTTCCGGGAGGCCCGTGAGAACAGCTGCAAGCGGAATGCCAACAAGTATTGTCATGACAAGCGCGAATTTGAACCAGCTTTTCGGTCTGGACCTCTTCCCTCCCAGTCGTGAAAAAGTCGCCACAAACAAGACCGGAAACAGCAGCACCGCCGCCTGCCACCCGAGAAGGTAGTATGCCGCAAGAACCGCCAGCGGCATGCCCAATGCCGCTATTGCCAGGAAACCCATGATACGCGGGACAAAACCTGCGCTTCGTTCAGATGTGCGTGGCTCTGCGTGATCGGTCATCTCGTGCCCTAATTGCCCGGTCATTACCGCCCGTCCTCACAGGAACAGACAGCCAAACCCTCAAACAGACATAGGAACTTCAACCAATATCTGTAAGATGACCTGATGACGATTTCCGGTTGAGAAGCACAACTCCGCAGCCGATCCTATCCACGGAAATCGTCAGCGCTTCGGCTCCACCGGCTCGGCATAATCAGCGAGCAGCACGCCTACCTCCTCCCACCGGTCGGCCCAGATCGCGTCTCCCACGTCAGCAACGAGGCCAAGCGGGACCTTTCTGACGTAATGGTGCCGTAGCAGACCCTGGACCTTTAGCGGAGAAGGCTCGAAATAGCGCCAGTAGACGGTTGCGGTCTGGTCTCCATCCCGCGTTACATTCACCTGGCCTTCCAAAAACTTGGCTACGATACTGGTTTCCGGTTGGCTGCCCTCGACTTGTGCGTATTTGGTCGTGGGAACATCTTCCCCCGACCAATCGGTCTCCGCCAGAATTGCCTTGAACTGCGACAACGAGACGTCACCATAGCGCAGCGGCAGGCCGGCAGGCTGTCGTCGAACGACCGTGCCGGCCGAGTCGGACCGATCGTCAGGCGCTCTCGGGGGCGGTTCGCTGTCAACTATGTCTGATGTGTCAGTCACAAACGTGTTTGAAAACGGGATCATGAGCATCAGAAACAGGCCGAAAAATATCGGAGCGGCAAAGGCGTGGTACCAAATCCATACGCTGATCGATGACCAGACCCACAAGAGTTCGCTGCCGAGCACAAAAAGCGTCCCTGCGGTCCCCAAAAGGATTACCGCCTTCCACATCGTGCCGCTTTCGATCGGTCTCGGTTTTTCTGACCAGTCGACAACCTTCTTTCGTGTGATTGCGAACGTAAAAGGCACGGCGACGGCATAGGCCCAAATCCGCATGATTTCGGCCTTTCCGGTCACAACGGCGGCGATCGGAATTCCAAACAGAACCATGTGCGTCAGGATGCGCTTCAGCGGCCAGTGCAAGTTCCAGTAGCTACGTCGGTGATTATTGGTCGCCGTGCCGAGCGACAACATCAATACCGGAAAAAGCAGCACCGCTGCCTGCCAGCCAAATGCATAGTACGCAATCAGAACCGCAACGGGCATGCCCAGCGCGAGTAAGGTCATGAAGCCGACAGCGCGCGGTATCATCGCTGCCCTGCGAACCGTCTTCCGATCTTCAGATTGATCGGTCATCCTGTGCTCTCCAAGCCCCGCCCGTCCCCACAGGAACAGACAGTCAAACCCTCAAACAGACATAGGAGCTTCAACCAAAATCTGTAAGGTGCACTGACGACGATTTCCGGTTGCGCAGACTATCGCTTGGCCGCCTTTCGGACCATTGCCGCGATCTTGCGGTCTCCGCGCTCCACCGCTTCTTCCAACGCTGTCTTGCCGAACTCGTTGCGCAGCGAAACGTCTGCGCCGTGTTGGAGCAAGAACTCGACGACCTCCACATGCCCGCGTTCGGCTGCGTCGTGCAATGGCGTATTGCTCATGTCGCCCTGCACATTCACCCTTGCGCCGTTGGTGATCAGCACCCGCACATGGCCCAGATTGCCGCGATAGGCGGCGATGTTGAGAACAAAATTGTCCGACCCACGCGCGTTGACGTCGCGCGGCGGGGTGCGAAACTCCGGGTGATCCGCATAGGCGCGAAGAACGTCGTCTAACGTGGGATCAGGCCGCGACTTCGACTTCATCGCTACTCCGCCGCCACCAGCCCGGCCATTTCGCGGTTCTTCATCAGCTTGTAGACAATCGAATCCATCAGCGCCTGGAACGAAGCGTCGATGACATTGTCCGACACGCCGACCGTCCACCAGCGCGCGCCGGTCGAATCATGGCTCTCGATCAGCACGCGTGTGATCGCCTCGGTGCCGCCGTTCAGGATACGCACCTTGAAGTCGACCAGCGCCATGTCGGCGATCTCGTCCTGATACTTTCCCAGATCCTTTCGAAGCGCGATGTCGAGCGCATTGACCGGGCCGTGGCCTTCGGCCACCGACATGCGTTCGACGCCATCAACCGTCAGTTTCACCACCGCCTCGGACACGGTTTTCACCTGCCCGCGCGCGTCGTAGCGGCGCTCGACCAGACAGCGAAAGCTCTCGATACGGAAAAACTCCGGCACCGTGCCCAGCGTCTTTCGCGCCAGCAGTTCAAACGACGCGTCTGCGCCCTCATAGGCATAACCCGATGCCTCGCGTTCCTTGACGAGCGAAATCAACCCGTCGAGGCGGCTGTCATTCTTGTCGACAGCTATCCCGCGCCGCTTCAGCTCGGCCAAAAAGTTCGATTTGCCGCCCTGGTCGGACACCATCACCTTGCGCCGGTTGCCGACGCTTTCGGGCGGCACATGTTCATAGGTCGCCGGCTCCTTGATCAGCGCCGACGCATGGATGCCGGCCTTGGTGGCAAAAGCCGACGGCCCGACATAGGGGGCCTGCGCGTCGGGTGCTCGGTTCAACAATTCGTCAAAGTTGCGCGACAGCCGCGCGATGCCAGCCAGCGCTTCTTTTGAGATGCCGGTCTTGAAGCGGTTCGAAAACGCCGGTTTCAGCATCAGCGTCGGAATGATCGTCACCAGATTGGCGTTGCCGCAGCGTTCGCCAATGCCGTTCAGGGTGCCCTGCACCTGGCGCACGCCCGCATCCACCGCGGCCAGCGAGTTGGCCACTGCCTGGCCGGTATCGTCATGGGCGTGAATGCCCAGATGATCGCCCGGAATGCCCGCCTTGATCACCTGACCGACGATGTCGCGGACTTCCGATGGCTGCGTGCCGCCATTGGTGTCGCACAACACCACCCAGCGCGCTCCCGCGTCATAGGCCGCTTTCGCGCAAGCCAGCGCATAATCCGGATTGGCCTTGTAGCCGTCGAAAAAATGCTCGCAGTCGACCATCGGCTCGCGCCCGGCGGCCTTTGCAGCAGCAACCGAATCCGAGATCGAACCAAGGTTTTCTTCATTGGTGCAGCCGAGCGCCACACGCACATGATAATCCCAGCTTTTGGCGACAAAACAGATCGCGTCGGCTTTGGCCTGCAACAACACCGCCAGCCCGGGGTCGTTGGACGCTGACACGCCTGCCCGCTTGGTCATACCGAAGGCGACGAATTTCGACCGCACCGTGCGTTTCTTGTCAAAGAACGCCGTGTCGGTCGGGTTCGCGCCCGGATAGCCGCCCTCGACATAGTCCATGCCGAATTCGTCCAGCATAGCTGCAATGGCGATCTTGTCCTCGACCGAAAAGTCGACGCCCGGCGTCTGCTGGCCGTCGCGCAAGGTCGTGTCGAAGAGGAATATCCGCTCTTTACTCGTCATCATTGTGCCTTGCAGCGCGACGGCTGTCTGTGTCGTTTGTCCATCCTCGCCTGACGGCTGCGGGCGGACGGGCCGCTCAATGTAGTATCAAACATGTAGATGCGTTCTTTTGCGGTCATGGAATTATCCGAAAATGCCTGCGTACCAAAGAACGCCGGCTGTGATTGACACAACCAGCACTATCTTGGCGGCGAAACCGTAAATCAGCCATTTCGGCATCTGGGTCGCCGGCTTGTCGCCGGTCATCACAGTTGCAGTCCACTGGCCGGCCAGAACTCGGTGTCGTGATCCGGGTGCTGGAACGAGATGATCTGCTCTTGCTGCCGCTTGGCGTCCTCTTCGACCGAACGTTTTGGCGCGTCAAAAATATGAAACACCCACGGAATCGCCGACCCGGTATTCACCTGGATTTTTGGCTCCAGATCGGACCGGTCGTCAAACGCACCTATGGCGATCTCTAAGCCGCCAGGGTGGCGATAGGTCAGCGGTGTGCCGCAGCGGGCGCAGAAGCCGCGATCAATGTTGACCGACGACTGGAAATAGCTCGGCGTCTCGCGAGTCCACTCGACACCATCTTTTGGCGCGGAGACCAGCGGCCCAAAGAACCCGCCAAACGCCTTCTGGCACATGCGGCAATGGCAGATCGAGGCGCGCCCGAGTTGTCCGCGAATGCGAAAGCGCACTGCGCCACACTGGCACCCGCCCGTCCGATACGTCTCACTCATGGCTTTTCCTCCGGTGGCCAGCTGTCGGTATCGTAGTCCGGATGCTGGTAGGATTTCAGATCTGCAAGAAACTGGGCTGAAGCAAGATCGCCCATCGTATGTTCTTCGCGCAGATGGGGCACCTCGTCGACATAGGGCAATTTGGCCTCCACCCCCCATGCAACTTCCGGCGCAATGTCTTCGGGCGCATCAAACGAGCCAATCGTCAACGCCACGCCGTCCGGCGCCTCATAGGTCAGCGGCGTGCCGCAGGCAGAGCAAAAGCCGCGTTGGGCTGCGCTCGACGACTGGAACCGCTTTGGCTCGCCGCGTGTCCACTCCAGTTTCGCCGCGCCGACCGACACCAGCGGCAGGTAGAAATTTCCTGCTGCCTTCTGGCACATACGGCAATGGCAGACAGACGCGTCGCCCAGCGCACCGTCGACGCGGAACCGCACCGCGCCACACTGGCAGCCGCCCGAATAATGTGGCCGGTTGTCGAGGCTCATGCGCTCTCCGGCAGATGGCACACCGCCTCGACATTGTTGCCGTCGGGATCAAACACAAAAGCACCGTAGTAGTCCGGATGATAATGCGGACGCAGGCCCGGCCCGCCATTGTCGCGGCCGCCTGCGGCAATCGAAGCGGCATAGAACGCATCGACTTCGGCGCGGCTGTTAGCGGTAAAGGCAATGTGGCGGCCCGGCCCCGGCTCGTCGCCCTCATGCAGCCACCACACCGGCCGGTCGCGCCCATAGCCGCCGACATTCTTGCCGCCGGTGTATTCCTTGGGCACCACCATCAGCAGCTTGCCGCCCAGCGCGGCAAACGCCGCATCGTAAAACGCTTTTGACGCCTCCCAATTGGACACCGCGCAACCTGTGTGGTCGATCATGGATGGTGCTCCTTGTGTGGGGTTGGCATCTGATTTTCTGATGCGCCCAGACCGGTGATGGCAACGATATGACTGCACACCCCGTCAATATCGTTCAGCACATCATCGTTCCAGAAACGCACAACCGTCCAGCCTTCGCTTTCAAGCTTTGTGGTCCGCGATGAATCACGCGCGGCTTCGGCGTCGTCGCCATGTTGCGACCCGTCCAGCTCGACAATCAGCCGATGGTCCGGGCAGGCAAAGTCGACAATGAAGCCAGCAATCGGCATCTGGCGGCGAAAGCCCAGGCCCATCAGCCTGTGGGCGCGCACCTGGTTCCACAGCTTCAACTCGGCATCCGTCATCACGCGGCGCATGCGCCTGGCGTTTGATCGGTTGCGACGGGGCACCAGTTCATGCGGCATGGGCATGTCTCTCCCGCCGGATACCGATGTCCAAGCTGGTCAGGTCAGCGGGACAGCGCCCCCCTCTGTCCTGCCGGACATCTCCCCCGCGAGGGGGGAGATTGGCAGCGTTGACATCGCCGCCATGCCTAAGACGTTCGCGATTGGCGAAACTGGTGATGACGGCCGATCTCCCCCCTTGCGGGGGAGATGTCCGGCAGGACAGAGGGGGGCGCCGTCCCGCCAACATCAAAGGATTGGCGCGTCTAACCCTCACCGCTTCACTTCCCATGTCGTCACGCGCTCGCCGGTCGCCGGGTCCTTGCCGTCTTTCAGCTGAATGCCCTGCGCCAGCAACTCATCGCGTATCCTGTCAGCCGACGCCCAATCTTTTGCCGCGATCAGCGCGAGACGTTCGGCGATCCTGCCCGCAACGCCAGCCTCATCCACGTCACCAGCATCAAGTTCAAAACCATAGAAAGACAGCGCGGCCAGCAGTTGCGAAGCCGCTTCCGGGTCGCTCGCTGCACGTCCCGCCAGATCACTCATCGCCTGAAACGACTGATACGTCCCCAGATCGTCCGACATGGCCTCGATCACCGCAACCGGCGGCGCACCCACGTCACCCTTTGCCAGATCAGCCGCCCGCTTCCACCGGCGAAGCGTATTCTCAGCCTCCTCGAGCTTCCGCACACTGAAATCGATCGGCTCGCGGTAATGCGTCATCAGCATGGCCAGCCGCAGCACTTCGCCGGGCCAAGTCCGCCCGCCGAACTTTTCCGTCGCCAGCAGCTCGTTGATGGTGACGAAATTGCCGTCCGACTTCGACATCTTCTTGCCCTCCACCTGGAGGAAGCCGTTGTGCATCCAGTAATTGGCCATCACATCGGTGCCGTGGGCGCAGCGCGATTGCGCGATCTCGTTTTCGTGGTGCGGGAAGATCAGATCCAGCCCGCCGCCATGAATGTCGAACACTTTTCCCAGATACGCCGCGCTCATCGCCGAGCATTCGATATGCCAGCCGGGACGGCCGCGAATGTCGATACGCGCGCCATCCAGCAGCCGGAACTGCGCCGGCCAGCCGGGCTCGTCGTCCGACGATTGCTTCCACAGCACAAAGTCCGACGCATGGCGCTTGTGCCGGTCGACAGCAATGCGGGCGCCCGCCATCTGCTCGTCCAGCGGCCGTTTTGACAGCTGCCCGTAGTCTTTCATCGCCTGGGTGTCGAACAGCACTTCGCCTTGCGCAACATAGGCATAGCCGCGGTCGATCAGATTTTGAATCAGGCCGATCATGTCCGTCCTGCCATCCTCGCGCGGCAGCACAAACTCGGTCGCGCGCGGCTGCTGCGTCGGGGCCAGGCAGCCCAGCGCCGTCACGTCCTTCTGATATTGCTCATAGGTCGGCTCGGTCACCTTGCGGATTGCCTCGTTGAGGCTCAGCGTCCCTGCCGCAATCTCCGTCCCGAAATCGCGCAGGGCGCGGGCGTTGATCTTGTCGTCAAGGTCGGTGATGTTGCGCACATAGATGACATTCGCCTCGCCATAGAGATGGCGCAACAGGCGGAACATCACGTCGAACACAATCGCCGGGCGGGCATTGCCGATATGGGCGTAGTCGTAGACCGTCGGGCCGCAGACATACATGCGCACGTTTTCCGCATTGATCGGGCGAAAATCCTCCTTCGCCCGCGTCAGCGTGTTGTAAATGCGCAAACCCTTGAACCCGTCAGACGGCATAGTTTCTCCCCGACCTGCTGGCCGGGGCGTTTGCTGTCTTTGTCGAGAAGAGGCGAAAACGGCCGGACCAGCGGTTAGCTAGTCGATAATGCAAATCCCGCAAATGGCGAAGATCGTTTTCATGGCCATTCTTATGCGCATTGCCCTGCCCGCCCGTCAAGCCGTCACGGCATAGCCGTCGCCCGCGCGTGTTGCGCCAAAGCCTCGCAGTTTTTGAGACTGTTTTGAAACCGTCAGGCTGAGGCGAAAATGGTGATTTTCGAGCATCGGAGCGGAGCGTAGACTAACTACGTGAGCACCGAAGCGCAGAAAAGAGCCATTTGCAGGCCAGCCTCACGGGAATCAAAACGGGCTCTTAGTAATCCGGTAACGATGATGGCGCCTGCCAGAGATTGTCACGAAAGCCCCGCGAACCGACCACTTTTCAGTCCAATTCGGCCAGCATTTTCGTCATTGCAGGCAAACAAGGCCTGATTGTCAAAGGGACAGGGAAAAATGCAACGCGCCCGCAGCGAAAAACAGATCATCCGCCAGCAACAGGAAACGTTGGCCAGCCAGTACCGCGCCATCGGCCCGGCAGCCATCATGGCGGCTTTGATCTTTGCTTCGCGCAAGCCTTCGAACAAGGCTGAGCTGCTGCCACAGGCGGCGTAGAGTTAGAAAAGCTTGAACTGATCGTCTGATGCGGGCTTGTCTTTCTTGCCCGCGCTTTTTGCGGGCGCTGCGTCCGCCCCGGCGATTGCCGGGTCCTGAACGTCAGGGCCTGAATTGGCAACCTTGTTGACCTTGTCGGAAATCGGGATCGCCTCGAAAAAGTCCGGCTCCACCGGCTGCATCAGGCTGGCCACGTCGCGCGGCTCATTGTTGATGCATTCGAGCCAGCGGCCAAAATCCTGCGGCTTTATCACCACCGGCATGCGGTCATGAATCGCGGCGATGGCCGAATTGGCAGCTGTCGTCAGGATCGCGCCGGTGTCGATCTCGGATCCATTGGGGTCGCCATAAGTTTCCATCAGCGCGCCAAACGCCACCAGCCCGCCGCCACGCGGCCTGATGAGATAGGGCTGGCTCTTTTTCGAGCCGTCGCGTTTCCATTCATAGAAGCCGGTCGCCGGCAGCAAAGCCCGGCGGTGCCGCATGGCGGCGCGGAAGGCCGGCTTTTCCGCCGCCGTTTCCGAGCGCGCATTGATTAGCAGCGGCAGGTCCTTCGGATCTTTGGCCCAACCGGGAATCAGCCCCCAGCGCACCAGCATGGTCTGCCGGTCGGGCAGGTTGGACCCCGGATCACGCGACGGACCAGCGATTACCAGCATCACCGGCTGCGTCGGTGCGATGTTGTAGCGCGGCGGAAACGCTGCCGGCTCGATCACCTCAAAGGCAGCTGCCAGTTCTTCGGAAGTCGCAGTCAGGGCAAAACGTCCACACATTCTGCCAAAATCGGCATCGACAGACACAACGTCAAGGTCAGTGCTTGCCGCAAGCCGGGGCGGACGCTACTCCAGAACCATGACAGCTGCTGGCAATTTGCAACCCGCCGTATCCGTTGCGCTGCAGCGCGACAACACACTGCTGCTGGTGCGCCGTCTGCGGCCACCAGCGCAGGATTTTTTCGCCTTTCCCGGCGGTCGGGTCGAGCCAGGCGAAACCGTCGAAGCAGCCGCCCGGCGCGAGCTGGCGGAAGAGACCGGTCTGTCCACAGCCGAGTTGTGGCCCCTGGAAGTTCTCAACATCGACGGCGAAGCGGGCGGCCAGGCGTTCCGGCTGCATGTCTTTTCCAGTCAATATATCGGCGGCGAGCCGGTCGCGGGTGACGATGCGGCGGACGCTGGCTGGTATTCGCTTGCCGATATGGAGGGTCAGCCTGTCCTGCCCTCGGTTCTGGCGGTCGCGCGTAAACTATTGCGGTGAACCATGTCTTCAGACTTGCCTTGCACCTGACAAAATCTTCAAACACAAAGCACCCATGAAGCGTGGGGCAATATTCGTTGCGATGGTCGCGGCCGGATTGGCCGCCCTGCCCGCGCGCGCCGCTGAAGCCCCGTTTGAAACCCGGCTGCTGCGTCTGTCGGAAGTGCTCGGGTCGCTCCACTATCTGCGCAATCTATGTGGCGATCGCACCAATGAGTGGCGCGACCAGATGCAGGCGCTGCTCACGGCCGAGGATCCGGAGCCTGCGATGCGGGCGCGCTACGTCTCCTCATTCAACAGCGGCTACCGCTCTTTCGGCTCGGCTTACGCCTCGTGCACCCAGTCAGCGAGGCTGGCGGCAGAACGATATCGGGTGGAGGGCGCGGCTTTGGCACGCGACATTGCGGTGCGTTATGGCAATTAACCTTCAGTTAACTTTTTCGACAGGGCCGACGTGCAGATCACTACAAACGTGCTAGATATCTTTAAGGGACGTTAAGCATATCGCGCCGGTTCGCTGGCGCGGGGAAGCAGGGTAGTAAGACGATGACACAAGGCCTGGCAGAGCTCGACGCCCTCGTCCGCGAAGAGAAACGCCTCACCGCACTGGAAATGCAGACCGATGCCTGGGCCGAAGGTCTTTCTGCCGGCATTGAACCGGAGTTGATTGCAGAAGTCGCCCTCTCTACAGCCTTCCAGGAGCTTGTCCGCAATTTTGGGGAAGACGCCGCCGTGTCGCTGATCGACCGTATGCGCGAGCGAATCGTCAGTGGCGAATTCGCCGAAGATCAGCGCCGGCATTGACGAGGCCAGCCGCTTCAGGCTCTAAGCACGTATCGGTTCTGGAGACGATATGGCGCAGCGTTCGCCCAATTTTCGGTTGTTGATGGTGGCTGCGGGCGTTTCGGCGCTCACGTGGGCAGATGCCTTTGCGCTCAGCGAACTTGCTCCCGATGATCGCCCGGGCACCGAGGTAACCGAAGACGAGAACTTGCAGCGCGCGCCGTTGCCAGCGCCTGTCGAGGAAGACGGCCAGCCGGCGCCCGGCGTGCCGATGCCCGATCCAATCCGTCCGCCGGGCGCCGCAGTGCCATCGGATGAAGACGTCGAACCTGCATTGCAACAGCCTGACAGCGACATCGAGCGGGCTGCCGATCCGGCCCGCCCCGTGGTTGAGCCCGACGGTCCCCTGCCGGAAATCCTCTACGATTTTTCAAAACTGCCTGAACCAGTCCAGCGCATGCGCAACCTCATTCTTGAGGCGACAAAGAGCGGCGACGTGGAAAAACTGCGGCCTTTGCTCGGAACAGGCCCAGGCGCGACCCGGCTCGATTTCGTCGAGGTCAAGGGCGATCCCGTCGGCTTTCTGATCGGTAGTTCGGGCGATGGCGAGGGCCAGGAAATCCTCGCCATTCTCGAGGAAGTGCTTGAAGCGGGTTATGTGCGTCTCGATGCCGGCACCCCGGAAGAGCGCTACATGTGGCCCTATTTCTCGGCCATGCCGCTCGACAAGCTTACCCTGCCGCAGCGCGTGGAACTGTTCCACGTCGTCACAGCCGGCGATTTTGACGAGATGCGCGGCTTTGGGGCCTATACATTCTACCGCACGGCGATCACGCCGGACGGCAAGTGGATGTTCTTCCTCGCCGGCGAGTGAGGATCAGCCCGCCGCGCCCGACTCGGAAAATTCGACCGGCCGCCCCTGCCCCGGACTGGCGATCTCACCCTCCCACATCACCTTCATGCCGCGCACGATCGTGCCGACCGGCCAACCGGTCACCTGCCGGCCGTGATGCGGTGTCCAGCCAGCCTTTGACCCCTGCTGTGCGTCTGTGATCGTCTCGCGCCGCTTCATGTCGACGATGGTGAAGTCGGCGTCATAGCCCGCCGCAATCCGCCCCTTGCGCGCCATGCCAAATATCCGGTTCGGGCCGTGGCTCGACAGGTCGACAAAACGCTCCAGCGTCAGCCGCCCGGCGTTCACATGGTCCAGCATCACCGGCACCAGCGTTTGCACGCCGGTCATGCCCGACGGCGAGTCCGGGTAGGACTTTGCCTTTTCGTCCAGCGTGTGCGGCGCGTGGTCTGAACCCAGCACGTCAATCACGCCGTTCTGCACGCCCTTCCACACGCCGTCGCGGTGGCGGACAGAGCGCACCGGCGGGTTCATCTGCAACAGCGTGCCGAGCCTTGCATAGTCATCCGCCGTCAGCGTCAGGTGGTGCGGCGTTGCTTCTGCGGTCGCCACATCCTTGTGATGTTCAAGAAAATCGATCTCTTCCGCCGTCGAGATATGCAGCACATGGATACGCGCCCGCGCCCTGCGCGCAATCGCCACCAGCCGTTCGGTCGACTGCAAAGCCGCGATCTCGTCGCGCCACACCGGGTGCGAGGCCGGGTCGCCCGGTATCCGCTCACCCATGCGGTCGCGCAGACGGAATTCGTCCTCGGAATGAAATGCCGCCCGCCGCCGTGTGTTCTTCAGGATCGAGAACACGCCTGCATCGTCTTCCACAAGCAGATCGCCGGTCGACGACCCCATGAACACCTTGATGCCCGCCGCGCCCGGCAGCCGTTCCAGCTCGCCGACATCGCGCGCATTCTCGCGCGTGCCGCCCACCCAGAAAGCAAAGTCGCAATGCATGCGGCCAGTCGCGCGCGCCACCTTGTCGGCCAGCGCCGCCTCGCTTGTCGTCAGCGGTTTGGTGTTCGGCATTTCGAACACCGCCGTCACGCCGCCCAGCACTGCTGCGCGCGATCCGCTCTCGAGATCTTCCTTGTGCTCCAGCCCCGGCTCGCGAAAGTGAACCTGGCTGTCGACAACGCCTGGCAGGATGTGCAGGCCGGTGCAGTCGATCACCTCGCCCGCGTCCGCCCGTGACAGGTCGCCGATGGCGACAATGCGACCGGCGCGCACGCCGACGTCGCGCTTGCCCACGCCGTCATGATTGGCCACCGTTCCGTTCTTCAGGATCAGATCGAACGTCTCAGCCATATCACTACCCTTGTCCGCAAACTGCTCGCGGCTTACGTAATGGTCCCTGCCAATGCAAGTCCGGGTTATCTCATGGCGAGCGTATTGCTGACCGACCGCACCCTTGTCCGCGTTGCCGGACCTGACGCCGAGCATCTGTTGCAGAACATCGTGACGGCTGATCTCGACACGCTCGCGCCGGGCCAGGCCAAACCCTGCGCGCTGCTCACGCCGCAGGGCAAGATCCTGTTTGATTTCCTCATTTCGCGCGACGGGCCGGACGGGTTCCTGCTCGACTGCCGGGCTGACATCGCGCCAGACCTCATGCGTCGGCTGATGCTCTACAAGCTGCGCGCCAAAGCCGAAATTTCCCAGCAAAAGGAATCGCTTGTCACGGCCAGCTGGGGCGATGAATCACCCGCCTCACAGAATGAATCATCTGCCTCACAATCTGATTCAACGGCGCTGCGCGACCTGAGATTTTCCACAATGCCCGTCTGGCGCATGTATGCACAGCAGATAGACGCTCGCTCCGATCAATCTGCATGGCGGGCGCTGCGCATCGCCCATGGAGTCGCCGAAAGCGGTTCTGACTACGAGCTTTCCGACGCGTTTCCGCATGACGTGCTGCTCGACCAGAATGACGGCGTCGGCTTCAAGAAGGGCTGTTATGTCGGCCAGGAGGTCGTGTCGCGCATGCAGCACCGCGGCACTGCGCGGCGGCGCGTCATGGTCGTCAGCGCCGATGCGCCCCTTCCTGCACCGGGCACCGACATCACCGCCAATGGCCGTTCCATCGGCACGCTCGGCACGGTCGAAGGCAATACCGGCCTCGCCATTGTCCGCATCGACCGGGTCAAGGACGCACTCGACAGCGCAACGCCGATGCTGGCCGGCGACACGCCACTCGCCTTCGCCATTCCGCCCGGCGCTCGCTTCACACTCCCCGCAGATGCAGGCGGCGACGCATAATGCCCGACAAGCCGTCCGCCCCGCCGCGCGCCTGGCAGCGCATGCTGTCCGGCCGCCGGCTCGACCTGCTCGACCCGTCGCCGCTTGATGTCGAACTCTCCGACATCGCTCACGGTCTTGCCCGCGTCGCCCGCTGGAACGGCCAGACGCGTGGCGACCACGCTTTTTCAGTCGCCCAGCATTCATTGCTGGTCGAGGCCATCGTTGCCCGGCTTGAGCCCGCCGCGACCGGACAAATTCGTCTTGCGGCGCTGCTCCATGACGCGCCCGAATATGTCATCGGGGACATGATCTCGCCCTTCAAGTCGGTTGTCGGCGGCGGCTACAAGGAGGTTGAAAAGCGCCTGCAGCGCGCCATCCATCTGCGTTTCGGCCTGCCAGCCGAGTTGCCCGCTGGCTCAACAAAACTCATCAAGCGCGCCGACCAGATCGCCGCCTATTTTGAAGCGACTGAGCTGGCCGGGTTCAGCGCCAAGGAAGCGGCGCAATTCTTTGGCCGCCCCAGCGGCTTTTCCGCCGACCAGTTGCAGCTTGCCCCGCGCCCGGCCAAAGCCGCGCAGCGGCAGTTCGAAGAGCAGGTCGCGGCGCTGGCGACGCTCATCTGATCGCTCCGGCTGTATTCTACCGCCACATCCAATCAACGAACTTGATCTTCGCTTGATTTCTAATCATTGGACGGACGGCCAAATCCAACTAATGTGCATATACAACATTATCTGTGGAGTCGTCCGTGACAGCCGTTTCAAACACCCGGCCCGCCTCGTCTGGCATGCCTTGGCTCATCATCATCAGCGGCTGCCTGATCGCGGCGCTCACCTTTGGGCCGCGCTCGGCGATGGGTTTTTTCCAGCTGCCGATGCTGGCCGAAAAAGGCTGGGACCGCACGACGTTCGGCCTCGCTATGGCCTTCCAGAACCTCGCCTGGGGCATCGGCACGCCGATTTTTGGCGCGCTCGCTGATCGCTACGGCACCGCGCGCATCCTGTCGCTGTCGGGCATCCTCTACACCGCCGGCCTCGTCATGATGGCCTACTCGACGACGCCCGGCATGTTCTACCTGTCGGGTGGTGTGCTGGTTGGCCTGGGCGTCGCCGCCGGCTCGTTCGGCATCGTGCTCGCAGCCTTTGCCCGCGCCGTCACGCCTGAGCAGCGCAGCCTTGCGTTTGGCATCGGCACAGCCGCCGGCTCATTCGGCATGTTTGTGTTTGCGCCGCTCGGCCAGGGCCTCATCAGTTCGTTCGGCTGGTTCAATGCGCTGCTCTACATGGCCGCGATGATGCTGGCGATCCCGTTCCTTGCGATTGCGCTGCGCGGCAGCGCCCGCGACGGCAGAGGCGGCATGGCCGAGGTCGAACAGACGGTCGGCCAGGCGCTGCGCGAGGCGCTCGGCCACCAGAGCTATCTCCTGCTCACCGCCGGCTTTTTTGTCTGCGGCTTTCAGGTCGCGTTTATCACCGCCCACTTCCCGGCCTACATTTCCGACATCGGCATCGACGCCAGCTATGCGGTGATCGCACTCGCTCTCATCGGCTTCTTCAACATTATCGGCTCGCTCGCCGCCGGCTTTATCGGCCAGCGCTACTCAAAGCCAAAGTTCCTTGCCTACATCTATGTCGGCCGCGCCATCCTCATCGCCGCCTTCATCTCGCTGCCGCAGACGCCTGCGACGGTCATCATCTTTGCCATCCTGATGGGCTTGCTGTGGCTGTCCACTGTGCCGCCCACCAATGGTCTTGTCGCTATCATGTTCGGCACGCGCCATCTGGGCCTGCTCGGCGGCATCGTCTTCCTGTCTCACCAGATCGGCTCGTTTCTGGGCGTCTGGCTCGGCGGCTACCTCTACGACATCTATGGCAGCTACGACATCGTCTGGTGGCTGGGCGTGGCGCTTGGCCTCTTTGCGGCCGCCGTCCACTGGCCGATCAGGGAAGCTGCGGTGGACCGTCCGGTGCTGGCGCCGGCCGAGTGAGGCCGCCAGCCAGACTTTCCCCCCGCCTCAGAAGCCGCTGATAGGCAAGGCCGATCCCGATCAGGATCACTCCGAGCCCGATGAAGGACAGGGCCCGGAGTATGCCTTCCAGATTGGACATGTCGATGACAAACACCTTGATGACGGTGAGCGCGATCAGCGCCGCCGACGCCAGCCGCAGCGCGTAGAAGCGGAAGCGCATTCCGGCGATCAGAAGCACCACGCCGAACGCCAGCCAGAGCGCCGAATAGGCGTAGTTCTCAAGTTGCAATACGCCAAGCCACCAGCCGATGAACTCGCCCTGGAACAGCCGGCGCAGCGACAGCGTGACATAGAGAAACGCCAGAGCCGAAGCCAGCAGGCCAAGCATGATCGAATACCAGGCCGGGCGTTTGCGCCGCGCATAGATCGCGAGCGCCGCGCAGGCCAGCGCCGGCAGCGCATAACCCAGCAGCAGCAGGTTGAAGACCGGTATCTGCCCCGTCGGCTCGTCGGTCACCAACGGGTTGAGCACAAACACATGCAGCAGCACGATTGCGGCCGCGCCGATGCAGCCGAGCACCAGCGAGCCATAGGTCATCACCGGGCTCGGTGCGCGTTGGCCTATCGCGATCAGCGCACCGCCCATACCCAGCGACAGCAGGGTGTAGATTGACTGCTCAGCCAGCCAAAGCTCGCCAGAATTGACATCGCCGCCGTTCATCGCGTGACGCACCAGCATGGCAATTGTCAGCATGGCGAACAGCACGGCTGCCACTTCCATCACCGGCCTCGGCCGGCCATCAGTGGTACGGGCCAGTTGCCAGGCGCTGAATGCAAAACCGATGGCCGGAATGCCATAGGCAGGCAACAGGATGTTGAAGAAAGGCCGCGCGGACAAAAGCTGTTCCCAGCCGACAATCGTCGGGTCGAGCCCGATCCGGAACGCAGTCACAGCAAAAGCGCCAACCGACAACCAACCGAGAACCGGATAGGTGCGAATGCGTGTCGCCAAAGCCGGCACAACCGCCGCAGCGCCGATCGCCATTGTCGACCAGACAGGCCCCAGGCCTGTGCGCAGCGCAAGCACGGCCAGCAGCCCTGCCCCGATCAAGGCCGCGCTGACGGCGCGGCCGCCGGCCATGGCCGGTTCTTCGCGGCGCGCCAGATGTTCAGCGGCGTAGACCAGCACCACAGCCACCGCCGTCGACCACAAGAACGTCCTCAGATCGACTTCCGGATTGCCATAGCGCCACCAGAGTCCAGACAGGATCGCCAGCGCCACGGCACCGGCCCAGCCGATCCATGCCATTGCACGTGTTGGATAGATGGCGGCTGTCTGGAGCGCCTTCCAGACACCTGCGGTCAGAAACAGCAGGATCAGCAGGCCGCCGGCCAGTTGCTCGGCCTCAACAAGCTGGACAAATCCATTTGCGCCATAGCCCTCGACCAGTTCAACGGCGTAGGCGAGCGGCGCAATCATCAGGATCGCCGCCACGCCCGCGCCGGACAGCAGCGGAATGAGATTGTCCTTCCACGCTGCCGCCAGCACCATCAGCGCAACAATCGCAACTGCCGTGAAAAGGCCGTCGCTGCCGCCGATCCTCGACTGCCACAACACAATCACCGCCATGAAGAAGGCGACAACCCAATAGGGCAACCGGCCTCCCCAGGCCCTGCTCAGGGCATAGGCTGTTGTATGGTCCCACAGCAGCGCAAGCGACCCGGCCAGCACCACCGAAATGAACACGACGACGGATATGTCTACCGGCCCGTTCCAGAGATAGAGCAAAGCCCAGACACCAACGCCAAAATATGCAGTCGTGGCGAGCAGATGGGCGCTGCGGATGCGCGCGACAGCGAGCGCCGCAACCAGCACGATCGCCAGATAGATGAACAGCGCCCAGACATTTGGCGCAGCCGAGGCAACCAGTGCCGGCGCAACCAGAGCGCCGAGCAATCCGAGTGCGGCAAGCGCCAGTCCATGAATGAGCGACAGGAACAGGATCAACAGCGCGACGGCCCCCAGCAGCACAAAGGCCGGTCCCGAACCGATGAACCCATAAACGCCATGCGCCGTGTATGTGGCCGCAAATAGCGTGAAACCGCCTGCCGCCGTGAGAATCGCCGGCACATAGGCGTTGTCCATGCCCTGTAACGGCACTTTCAGGCCGGTGCGGCGCACGATCTCGCCGGCGGCAAGCAGCAGCAAGCCGAATACGGCAGCGATCGTCAGCCGCGCAGCAGGCCCAAGCAAACCCGCCTCAATTGAATAGCGCACCAGAAACAGGCCGCCAAAGGCGAGTGCCACGCCGCCCACCCAGACCGCCCAGCGCGAGCCAAGCGCAGTCTCGATATCGCGCGCCGGTGGCGCGGCGGGTTGCGGCTCCTCCAGCAGGTCTACCTGCGCGGCTCTGGTGGCTTCTTCGGTGTCCGCCTGCAAGGCGGTGTCGCTCTCCGCCTCAGCGACTGCCTCACTCGCCATTGCCGCAGCCTGCGGCCGGACCTTTGGCACCCGGTATCCCGGTCCCTCTGCAATCAGGTCTTGTTCTTTTTCGATTGTCCTTGCTGCGGGAACGGCCGGAGCTTGCGCTTCGGTCTCGCCGTCCACGCCTTCCAGTGCATCAAGGCGGCGCTGTTGATCGCGCAGTTCAATCGAAAGGCTGTTCATCTGACCGCGCAGTTTCACAACCATTGCGCCTAGAATGATGAGGCCGAAGAACAGGATCAGGGACATTGCGGTTTCCATCAAACAGCCGAATGCGGTAGCCCGCGACTCATCGCATCACAATCACGAGCAGGTCTAGTAGCACGAACAGAAGATGACAAATGAGGTCAGCATTGCGAGAGTGCCCAATCTCCCCCCTTGCGGGGGAGAAAGCATTTTCCTGTATTTGCGAGCGGGCTTGTCCCCGAGCAAATGCTTGGAAAATGCCAGAGAGGGGCCTGCTTCGCTTCGTTCGCGGCATTGAAAGCGTGGACAAATTTGCCCCTCACTTGCGATTTCTAACACTTAGCCATCGGCTTCGCCTCGTCTAAGCTGTTGAAATCGCTTTCTCTCCCGCAAGGGGAGAGATAAAGCGCCGCATTTTTCTTATCCCACAGCCTCGCACCTCCCCCACAATGTCTCCACCACAAACGGAGGCACACATGGCAAGGGAGGGTAGACAAGACAGCAGATTGCAGATGCTTCACCGCATCGTCGCGATGCTGTTCGCGCTCTCCGCACTGGCCGAACGCACCACAAACCGCTCGCGCATTGTGCGCAGAACGCTTTGCTGGATCCTCGGCCTCGTCATTTTCCCCGTCCGCGAGATGATCTCCGAAACCGGGCTCGAACTCGGCTTCGACATCGTCTACTCCGACATTGACCTGACGTCGACTGATGACAGCGCCGAAGACCTGATGTGCATTGCGAGTGCGCTCAGCGAACTTGGCCGGGCGCTTGATTTCCTCGTCGCCCATATCGAACACCTGGATATCGCCGAGCGTGAAGCGGCATTGCAGAACATTTCGGCCCGCATCACGCGTTTGCTTGCAATGCGCGCGCCTGCGTTCAACGCGCCGACCATGCGCGTCCGCGTACCCTACCCGGACACGTCATAGCCAGACCTCTCGCCCTGACTACGCCTGCATCACCATCAATTTTCGATTGGAAGCGACATTGCTCCCGATCACGGCGGCGCGTACGTCAAATTCAGGTGGGGCGTTGCCATTCGCAACCCGCCCTCAGACTATCCAATCCCGGTCAGGGCGCGGCGAAAATGGCGGGCTCAGAGAACCGGAGCGGAGTGAACTCCAGTTCATGAGCACCGGAAGCGCAGGAGACCGCCGTTTGCAGCCCGCCCTCAACGGGATTTACCCGGCAAGGCGTTCAATCGGGAAAATGGAGCAGGTCTCTGTGCCCGTGGCGAGCAATTTGCCGTCCTTGTCCTTCAGCGTCGCTTCTGCAAAGGCAATCGTGCGGCCACGCTGGACGACGCGCCCCTCACAGACCACTTCTCCGGTGTTGACGGTGATCGGCCGCATCAGCTTGACGTTGAACTCGACCGTCGAATATCCCTCGCCCTTGGCCATCATGGTGTGGACGCAGCAGCCCAGCGCCGAATCGAGGATCGTTGCGGCCCAGCCGCCATGCACCGCACCGAGCGGGTTGAGATGGCGCGCGCCCGGTAGCCCGCGGAAGATGGCGACGCCGGGCGATGCCTCCGTCAGCGCAAAATTCATCCGCACCGAGATCGGTGGTGCAGGATAGAGCCCGTCGATCATCCGTTGAAGCATTTCGAGGCCAGTGTAGCTCAGCAGTTCGCCACGCGGCAGCGGGCCGACGCCGCGGGTCGCGACATAGCCGGGAAACAGTTCAACTTCTTCCATCTATAACTCCTGCAGTCATGTCATTGCGCGGCGCAGCGCCGCGACAAAGCCGGCGCGCGCTTCCGGCGGCGAGATGCCGCGCGGTTCATAGACGTGCCGGCCAAAAAAGAACCCTGTCAGCCGGTAAGCCTGTTCATAGGCTGCGAGATCAGCGTTTGCGCCCTGCCGTCGATCAAGAAACGCCGGCAGTGGCAACATCTGGTCGTGCCAGGGCCGGCCTGCTTCAGCCGACACCGCCCTGCCGGATTTTGGCGAGACATAGACAAGGTCTTCGCGCGAACCGGTCGCCGCGCAACAGGTCAGGTCGAGACCGAACCCAAGTTCGTCCAGCAGCATCAGTTCGAAGCGAACTACCAGTTCGCCAGCCGATCTCGAATCCTCCAGATGGCTCAGCACCAGCGCCAGCGTTTCATAAAGCGCAGGGTGCGGATCGCGCTCTGGCAGAAGGCGCAGGTGCGCAGCGATTGTCTGTAACCCGTAGACCGCGGTCGCGGTGTCGAACAGCCGCGCGGCGTTCAGTTCGAGCGGTTCGGCCTGAAAGGTTCCCATGTGCTCGTCCAGCCGCGCGCGCCAGACCAGGTCGAGCCGGTTGCCCGGCTGCAGCATCGGCTGCATTTTTCGTGAGCGCCCGCCTCTCACAAGTCCGAGATGCCGGCCATGGCCGCGCGTCATCACCTCGACGATGGCGCTTGTCTCGCCATGCCGCCTCACCCCGATGACGAATCCTTCATCGCGCCATTCCATTGTTCAATCCTGAACAGAGGCCGCAGCAAAACTCAAGCGTCAATCGATGGCGGCGGTGCGAGTTCCGTCAGCTGCCTATGCCGGAAAATCCAGCCCCATCTCGCGGTAGCGCTCCGGGTCGTTGACCCAGTTTTCGCGCACCTTCACAAAGAGGAACAGGTGCACCTTCTGTTCGAGAATGTCGCTGATCTCCTTGCGGGACGCGGAGCCGATCGCCTTGATCGTCTGGCCCTTTTCGCCCAGCACGATCATCTTCTGGCTGTCGCGCTCGACATAGATCACTTGCTCGATGCGAACTGACCCGTCCTGCTTCTCCTCCCAACGCTCGGTCTCGACCGTCGACGAATAGGGAAGCTCCTGATGCAGCCGCAGGTAAAGCTTCTCGCGGGTGATTTCTGCCGCCAGCTGGCGCATTGGCAGATCGGAGATCTGGTCCTCCGGATAATACCAGGGGCCGTTCGGCAGGGCGTCTGCGAGATAATCCAGAATGGCTTCGCATCCCGAGCCGGTCAGCGCCGAGACCATAAATGTCCGCTCGAACGCCGCAAGTTCATTGGCGCGCTCGGCCAGCGTCAACAGGGTTTCGGGCTGCACCCGGTCGACTTTGTTCAGCACCAGGATTTTTGGCCGGTGAATATCGCCGAGCTTTTCAACCAGAGCCAGCGCATCGCCCTTCAGGCCGCGTTCGGCGTCGATGATGACCAGATCAATGTCGGCGTCCTTCGCCCCGCCCCAGGCAGTCGTCACCATCGCCGTATCAAGGCGGCGGCGCGGCTTGAAAATGCCAGGCGTGTCGACGAAGACAATCTGCGCGGGACCATGATTGACTATGCCGCGCACGATCGCCCGCGTCGTCTGCACCTTGTGGGTGACGATCGACACCTTTGCGCCGACCAGCCGGTTGAGCAGCGTCGACTTGCCGGCATTGGGCGCGCCGATCAGCGCAACAAAGCCCGAGCGTGTGGCCGGGCTTTCGGGCTGAGGTGCAGAGGCGTCGATGTCGTCAGTCATGTTCCACCTGCTTGCGCTCGTTCGCGCTCGAGAAAGGCGCTGGCCGCCGCCCGTTCGGCTGCCTGTTTCGAGCGGCCCTGCGCTTTGACAGAAGCATACCCCGGCAGTTCAACCAGCACAGTGAATTGTGGCGCATGGTCAGGGCCTTCGCGCCCGACAATCGAATAGGCCGGCAGTTTGCCGGTCGCCTGCACCGCCCATTCCTGCAATTCGGTTTTGGCGTCGCGCGGCACTTCGGCAATTGCCCGCGACCGCGGCTCCCAGTTGGCGAGGATGAAGCGGCGCGCCGCATCAATGCCGCCGTCAAGATAGATCGCGGCGATCAGCGCCTCTACAGCGTCAGCCAGCACATTGCGCGCCTTCGACGTGCCGGAGCGGATTGCCGAGTCAGCGCGGATGATTTCGGCCAGCTTCAGGTCCGCCGCCACCTCGGCGCAGGTCTCGCCGCGCACCAGCGCGTTCAGCCGAACCGCCAGCTCCCCTTCCCGTGCGTCGGGAAAGGAACGTAGCAGCAGATCAGAGACCACGAGCGACAGAACCCGGTCGCCGAGAAACTCGAGCCGTTCATTGTTGTCCCTGACGCCTGGCGCGCTCGAATGCGTCAGCGCGGTCTGCAGCAGGATCAGATCCGCAAAGACGTAGCCGGTACGGTCGGCAACAACCGCAGCCAGAGCCTCGCCTGTCGGACGTTTCAGCGCCATCAGCGGACGAAGTTGAACAGGCGCGACGGCCGCATCTCCGTCGGCCACATCCAGACCTGCAACGGGCTATAGCCGCCGCCGATGGAGAAGAAGATGATGTTGGCGCGGCCAACCAGGTTCTCAGCTGGTACGTAACCGAACACCCGGCTGTCAGCCGAATTGTCGCGATTGTCGCCCATCATGAAATAGTGCCCCTCCGGGACAACCAGTTCGCGGGTGTTGTCAGACGTTGTGTTGGGAGACAGGTCGAGCGTGTCGTAAGAAACGCCGTTCGGCAGCGTCTCGCGGTAGACATCAACGGGGCGGTTTTCTTCGGTAATATCTGGATTGTCGATCTGTCCGGTCTTCTCGCGCTTGACCGCTTCGCCATTGATGAACAGTGCGCCATCAATCATCTGCACCTTGTCACCCGGCAATCCGACGACACGCTTGATGTAGTCGAGCGACGGGTTTGGCGGGTATTTGAACACGACAACATCGCCGCGCTCGGGTTCACCGGCCCAGATTCGTCCCGAGAAAAGATCCGGCGAGAACGGGAACGAGTGGCGCGAATAGCCGTAAGCCCATTTGGTAACGAACAGATAGTCGCCTTCAAGCAGCGTCGGCCGCATCGAGCCTGACGGGATTGAGAACGGCTGGAACAGGAATGTGCGGATAACCAGCGCAAGCAGAAGCGCCTGGACGATGACGGATACTGTCTCGCCAAAGCCGCCCGATTTCTTGTCTGTTTTGTCAGCCACGCTCATGTCGTCCTCGATTTGTGCGGCAGTGTTTATCTGCTTGCCCTGCTCGGGGCAACGTCAATGCGCGTTTCGTCCAACCAGCTAATTGCCGCTCAAGGCAGCGGCACGGCTTCAATCATCACAATCGCTTGAGCCATTGGATATTCATCGGTGATGGTCAGGTGCACCGCCGCTGTATGTCCAGGTGGCGTCATTGCTGCCAGCCGCCGCGCCGCGCCATTGGTCAGTTGCATCATCGGTTTGCCGCCGGGATCGTTGACCACCCCCATGTCGCGCCAGAACACACCACCTGCAACGCCTGTGCTCAGTGCCTTGGAGCAGGCTTCCTTGGCCGCGAACCGCTTGGCGTAGGACGCAGCACGCTGCTTCACCCGGTCAGACTTCGCCTGCTCGACCTCGGTGAAGATGCGATCAATGAAACGCTCGCCAAACCGGTCGATCGACTTCTGGATGCGCCGGATGTCGACCAGGTCGCTGCCCAGACCAATAATCACAGATTGCGGCTCCCCGGCTTTACCGGCGGGATAGCGGCAAGTTCCGGCGGCAGGTTGTCGGGTTGATAGGCCGGCACTTCATATTCAGCCAGCGAGATCAGCGGCACGCCAACCTTGGTCTTGCCCGCCGACCGGTCAACGATGCAGGCAGCGGCAACGACATCGGCGCCGATGTCTTTCAGACAGGCAATCGTTTCCTTGATCGACAGGCCGGTGGTGACGATGTCCTCAACGATCACGACGCGCGCGCCTTGCGGCAGTTCGAAACGACGCAGCCTGAACTCACCGGCCTCGCGTTCGACCCAGACTGCGGGCACACCCAGATGGCGCGATGTCTCATAGGCCGGGATAATGCCGCCAATTGCGGGGCCGACAACATAGTCGATCTTGCCGAACACCTCGGCCCTGATCTTTTCGGCCAGCGCCTTGCACAGGATCTCGGTCTTGCCGGCATGCATAAACACTCGCGCTTTCTGCAGGAAGATCGGGCTGCGCAGTCCAGACGTCAGGATAAAGTGCCCCTCAAGCACCGCACCGGTGTCGCGAAAGACCTGCAAGACTTCTTCAGTGTTCATCGGCATCCGGCGTCCTCGCATCTATCCGTTGACCCGCTTGGCAGCGCTGACGGCGGCATTGGCCTTGAGCTGCGACAAAAGTTTGTTCAGGTGCTTCATGTCATAGACTTCGAGATCAATCAGCATTTCGGTGTAGTCCGGCGCGGTGCGCACCATCGAAAGGGTGTGGATATTGGCGTCATTGGCCGCGACCACCTGCGCAATCTCGGCCAGCGAACCCGGTGCGTTCAGGGCGGTCACCACAATGCGCGCAGGGAACCGTTCCTTCCTGTCTTCGCTGATGTCCCAACGAACGTCGATCCAGTTTTCCGGCTGGTCGTCAAAGGCGGTCAGCGATGGCGACTGGATCGGATAGATTGTGATGCCCTCACCCGGTTGCAGAATGCCGACGATGCGGTCACCCGGCACCGCGCCTTCCGGCGCGAACTTGACCGGCAGGTCGCCGCGCACGCCACGGATCGGCAGCGCACCGCTGGTGACTTCGCCGTCCTTGGCCGTCTTTGTACGGCTGGCGCGGCCTGGCACCTGGAACAGCATGCCTGCTGCATTGCGCAGCCGTGACCAGCCCTCTTCCTTTTGCTTGGGCGGCGCCGCGGGCTTTTCCACCTTGGCGTCGGGATAGATCGCCTTCATCACATCGACGGAGGTCAGCTCGCCGCGGCCAACCGCCGCCAGCACGTCCTCAACGTCACGCCGGGCGAGCCGTGGCAACACGTCCGACAGTGCTTCGCGCGAAAACTTCTTGCCGGCCCGCTCGAAAGCGCGCTCCAGCATGCGCTGGCCGAGGCCGGAATATTGCTTGCGGATCGCCGTCCTTGTGGCGCGCCGGATGGCCGAGCGCGCCTTGCCGGTGACAACAATCGTTTCCCACGCTGCTGGCGGCGTCTGTGGCTCCTTGGAGCGGATGATCTCGACCTCATCGCCGTTTTGCAATTCGGTCATCAATGGCATGACGCGGCCATTCACCTTGGCTCCAACGCAGGAATCGCCAACGCTCGTGTGCACCGCATAGGCAAAATCGATCGGCGTTGCGCCGCGCGGCAGCGCGATCAGCATTCCCTTCGGAGTGAACGCAAACACCTGATCCTGGAAAAGCTCCAGCTTGGTGTTTTCGAGAAAGTCTTCCGGATTATCGCCGTCCGACAGCGATTCAATCGTCCGCCGCAGCCATGAATAGGCATTGGTCTCCTTCGACACAGCGACCGCTGCGCCGCCGCCGTTCTTGACGCCATCCTTGTAGATGGCATGGGCTGCGACGCCATATTCGGCAACGTCATTCATTTGGCGGGTGCGGATCTGCAGCTCGACGCGCTGCTTTGATGGCCCAAGGATCGTGGTATGCAGCGACCGGTAGTCGTTCTGTTTGGGGATCGAAATATAGTCCTTGAACCGGCCCGGCACCATTTGCCAGGTGGTGTGGATCGCGCCAAGCGCCCGGTAGCAATCGTCCACCGAATCGACAAAGACCCTGAAGCCGATGATGTCCGACAATTGCTCGAAGGACAGCGCCTTGGCTTCCATCTTGCGGAACACCGACCAGGGCTTTTTCATCCGGCCCTTGACGGCTGCGTTGATCTTGCGCTCGGAAAACATAGTCGACAGCGCAGCTTCAACATTGGCGACAACCGCCTTGCTTCGCTCTGCATAGGCCTCAAGGCGCGCCGTCACTGTCTTGTAGGCTTCGGGATTGAGCGCGCGGAACGCCAGATCTTCAAGCTCCTCGCGCATGTCCTGCATGCCCATGCGCCCGGCCAGCGGCGCATAGATGTCCATCGTTTCCTCGGCAATGCGTTGACGCTTTGCTTCCGGCACGTGGTTGAGCGTGCGCATATTGTGCAGGCGGTCCGCCAGCTTCACAAGCAGCACACGTACGTCTTCCGAGATCGCGATCAGCAGCTTGCGCAGATTCTCGGCCTGCTCCGCCTTTTTCGAAACAAGGTCGAGGCGCTTGAGCTTGGTCAGACCGTCGACGAGCTTGCCAATATCGGGGCCGAACACCTCATCGATTTCGGACCGGGTGGCGGTTGTATCTTCAATCGTGTCGTGCAGCAGGGCGACAGCGATAGTCGCCTCGTCGAGATGCATGTCGGTGAGAATAGCTGCGACTTCGAGGGGATGCGAGAAATAGGGATCGCCCGAAGCCCGGCGCTGATGCCCATGCTTCTGCATCGCATAGACATATGCCTTGTTGAGCAGAGCTTCATTCACATCGGGCTTGTAGCGGTGGACACGCTCCACAAGCTCGTATTGACGCATCATCGCGTGACGGTTCCCTAAAAAGCAACATGCGCCGCGCAATCTGCGCGACGCATGAAGTCAATAACATGAAAGCACCGCAACGAAAGCGGCACTATGTCTCGCTTTAGAAGTCGTCGCTCTTTTCAGGTGCGACCAGACCTTCGATGCCGGCCAGCAGGTCTTCTTCCGACATACGGTCAAACGAGACCTGATCGTCATCGTCGCTGGCGATGACGGTGCTGTCCTGCGCGGCAACCTTGTCGATCTGCTCGGGAGCGTCTGCCTCCGGCTCGTCGACCTCGACATGCTTCTGCAGCGAGTGGATCAGCGCTTCCTTCAGATCTTCAGGCGAAAGCGTCTCGTCAGCGATTTCGCGCAAAGCCACAACCGGGTTCTTGTCATTGTCACGATCAACTGTGATCATGGCGCCTTGGCTGATCTGGCGGGCGCGATGTCCTGCTAGAAGGACGAGTTCAAAGCGGTTGTCGACCTTGTCGATACAATCCTCAACGGTCACGCGGGCCATTGTTGCCCCTTTCTACAAACAGACTTTCGGAGATTTGACCGCGTCCTTATCCGTTTCGGGGGCGGAAAACAAGGCTCATGCGCCGGCACTGTTTTGCAGTTGGCGTCATTGGTGGAACTGTTTGTAGTTTGCTGAATTGTAGTTGAACCACAAATTGAGCTACTATTGACGACAAGTTAGAATGGAACGTAATTGTGACAAGGGCTTCACCTGTGGTTGAGATTCGAAGCACCACAGTTTTTTGTATCAACTGACTGGCAGGAGCAGCGAATGTTCGATTCGCGCGAGAAAATCGCACTTTTCATCGACGGTGCGAACCTGTACGCGACTTCGCGGCAGCTCGGCTTTGACATAGACTACCGCAAGCTGCTGACCTATTTCCAGAAGCGCGGATACCTTCTGCGCGCCAACTATTATACTGCGATCCTGGAAGATCAGGAATATTCGTCCATCCGCCCGCTGATCGACTGGCTCGACTACAATGGCTACAAGGTCGTCACCAAGCCGGCGCGTGAGTTCACAGATTCCGTCGGACGCCGCAAAATCAAGGGCAATATGGACATCGAGCTGGCAATTGATGCGCTCGAACTGGCTGAGCATGTCGATCATTATGTGATCTTTTCCGGCGATGGCGACTTCCGTTCGGTTGTCGAGGCCCTGCAGCGCAAGGGCCGCAAGGTGACGATCATCTCGACGCTTTCGACCCAGCCACCAATGATCTCGGACGATTTGCGCCGCCAGGCTGACCATTTCCTTGATCTGGCGAGCCTGCGCGCCGATGTTGGACGCGAGATCACCGAACGTCCGCGCCGCACCGAGCCTGTCGACATCGAAGTAACCTGACGGGCGTGCACCTGCGGCCATCCGCCGTTTCCAACTGCCTCTTGATTTGATCTATGCTGTGGGGATGCTGAAAGCTTCTTCCATAGCCGCTGGCCCGGTCGAGCCGGTGCATAACTGTGCGCTGTGCCCTCGCCTGCACGATTTCATTGGCAGTTGGCGCGACCGCGAACCCGCATGGTTTAACGGGCCTGTAGCCACATTCCTCCCACCGGAAGGCGAGCAGAGCGTAAGGCTCCTCATTATCGGCCTGGCGCCAGGTGTGCGCGGGGCAAATCGCACGGGACGGCCGTTCACCGGCGATTTTGCCGGAGATCTGCTCTATTCAACGCTTGGCAAGTTTGGTTTGTCGCGCGGTCAATACGATGCCCGTCCGGACGACGGTGTTGAACTGATTGAAACCGCGATCACCAATGCGGTCCGCTGCGTTCCGCCGGAAAACAAGCCGGTTCCGTTAGAAATCAATACCTGCAGGCAGTTTCTGACGCCCACGATCGGGCGTTTTGCAAATTTGCGCGCCATCGTGACGCTTGGCGCTGTGGCGCATCAGTCGACGATCAAGGCGCTAGGGCTGAGACTGGCGCAGCATCCGTTCAAGCACGGCGCGCATTACGAACTTGGCGGTCTCTCGGTGTTTTCGAGCTACCACTGCTCGCGTTACAACACCAATACCGGTGTGTTGACGCCAGCAATGTTTGAAACGGTGTTTTCAAATGTCCGCGAAACGCTTTCGCAGAACTGAGCGACGCGATCAGCCGCCATATTTGAGCAGGCGGCCCTTTTCGCGGTTCCAGTCGCGCTGTTTTTCGGTTTCACGCTTGTCATGCAGCTTCTTGCCGCGCGCCACGGCGAGCAACATTTTTGCCCGCCCCTGATCGTTGAAATAGATTTTTAGCGGCACCAGCGTCATACCCTCACGCTCGACGGCCTGCGACAGACGGGCGCGCTCGCGCTTGCTGGTCAGCAGTTTGCGGCGGCGGCGCGGCTCATGATTGAACCGGTTTCCCTGCAAGTATTCAGGCACATATGAATTGATCAGCCACAATTCGCCGCCTTCAACAGAGGCGTAGGATTCCTGGATGTTCGCCTGGCCAAGCCGCAGCGACTTCACCTCGGTCCCGGTCAACACAAGGCCCGTTTCGAGCGTATCCAAAACCTCGTACGAAAACCGCGCCTTGCGGTTTTCCGCGGCGATCTTGTTGTTCGGGTCTGATTTTTTCGACGGTGCTGCCATGATGGAACGCGATAATTGGGGTTGGTTCCCCTAGTTCACAAGCCCCACTGACCGCAGCGCCGCATCGATCTTCTCGGCAGTCGTCGGCTCAATATCGATCAGCGGCGACCGGACCGTGCGGCCCATCTTGCCGAGCCTGGCCAGCGCATATTTCGAGCCGGTGACGCCAGCCTCAATGAAGATTGCCTTGTGCAGCGGCATGAGCCTGTCCTGCAGCTCGAGCGCCTTCTTGTGGTCATTGGCGAGCGACGCTGCCTGGAATTCTGCGCACAGGCGCGGCGCCACGTTGGAGGTGACCGAAATACATCCCACGCCGCCATGAGCGTTAAAGCCCAGCGCCGACGCGTCTTCTCCCGACAGCTGCACAAAAGCGGCGCCGCAGGTGAACCGCTGTTCCGACACCCGTTCGACCTTGCCTGTCGCATCCTTTACACCGACGATGTTCTTGAAATCGTTGGCCAATCTCCCCATCGTCTCGGGTGACATATCGATCACCGAACGCGGCGGGATGTTGTAGATGATGATCGGCAGCTTCGTCGCCTTGGCGATGGTCGCAAAATGCAGATACATGCCGCGCTGGGTCGGCTTGTTGTAGTAAGGCGTTACGACCAGCACCGCGTCCGCGCCTGCCTTCTCGGCGTGCTGCGCCAGGCTGACGGCCTCCTCGGTATTGTTTGAGCCGGCGCCTGCGACCACAGGCACCCTGCCCTTAGCCTGCTCGATACAGGCCTTCACTACGGCATGGTGCTCGTCGTGCGACAAAGTTGGCGATTCACCGGTCGTGCCGACCGGCACGAGACCGTTGGTGCCTTCTGCGATCTGCCAATCAACGAAAGCGCGAAAGGCTTTCTCGTCGAACGCGCCGCTCTTCTCAAAGGGCGTAACGAGCGCGGTGAGCGAGCCTCTCAACATCATCAAATAGTCTCCGTGATTGAATTTGGGCCAAACCGGCCCAAGGGCGCGGCACCATAGTCTTGCCACGCGATTGCGGCAAGCATGAACAATCACGTCAAGGCATTCGGCCTGATGGTCTAAGAATTTGTTAACCATGCTTTCACAGTCGCCCGCTAGGCTGACTTTCAAAGCAACCGGGAGCCAGCCATCCAGCCGATGACAGCCCGTCACTTCATTCATGTGCTTTCACTCTCGGTCGCAGGCGCCGCAATTTTTGCTATCGCTTCGACAGGTCCGACAACGCACATTGTCCCATTGTCATCGCCGGTGCAGATTCCGCTGGCAGGGTTGCCCGACATCGGTCAGTTGTGGGCGCCACCAGTCATCGCGGCTCAGCCTGAAGCAGCAATCGAGCAGATTGCAGCGGTGGCTGTGCCCGATGTCGACAAAGAACCACGTGCGGTCCACCCGGCAGTTACGCCGGCCCCAGCGAATGCAGTGTCTTCCGAAACGGCTTCATCGATCACATCGGATGATATGCTGGATCCTCAGCCGGTTTGGAAACAGGTCGCTATCGCTCCCGCCCCGGCTACTGCGCCACCGCCTGCCGGGCGCAAACCGGCCGGTTCTCCCCCGTGGCCTGGCGCAGCGCCGCAGGCAGAGCCTTTGCCAGATATGCTGGCCTTTGTCGCTGTCCCGCGTCTGCCCACAACAGCGCCAAAGACACTTCTGCCGCCGCCGCTCACCAGCATCAAACCTGTTCCAAACCCCGGTAAACTGGTCATCCCGACGCAAAATGAAATCCTGCTCGACCGGGCGCTCAAAGCTAATCGCAGCCGTCATCCGCGTGAAGCGCTGGACATCGTGCGGGCGCTGCCCGAAAGCTCGGTCGAAAAGCGCATCGTGAACTGGGTGGTCGCGGTTGATTACGGTGATCTGGGACAGGATTTGTCGCTGATTTCCGAGTGGCCGGCGATGCGCAATGTACGCCTTCATGCTGAAAGGGCGCTGCTGCGGCCGGATGTCAAACCGGATCGCGTCGTCAACGCATTCGCCAACCGGCGGCCTGAGACTCAGCAAGGTGCGCGCGCACTTGCGCGCGCCGAACTGGCGGTGGGCCACGCCGGCAAGGCACGCGCGGCGCTTGTCGACCTATGGCGCACTGAAAAGCTCGATGGCTCTGTCGAAGCATCGATCATCAAAGAATTCGGCGCGGTTCTCACAGTCGCCGACCATCGCGCCCGAATGGACCGGATGTTCCATGCCAACCGTGTTTCGTCGGCGATGCGGGTGGCCGAACTGGCGAAATCTCCGGCGCTTGCCGCCGCCTGGTCGGCTGTGATCCGTGGCGACAGGAAAGCTGCGCAACTGCTGGAGGCCGTGCCAGCTGCAGAACGCGGCGCGGGTCATGCTTTCGCCAAAGCACGCATGTTGCGCCGCGCCGGCAAATATAAAGAAGCAGCTGTTGCGATGCTTGCTGCGCCGGCAGATCCGGCGGCTTATGCTGACGCCGACGCATGGTGGACCGAACGGCGGGTGCTGTCACGCGAACTGCTCGATCTGAACGATGCTGAAACAGCTTACAAACTGGCGGCGGCGCATGCTGCGGAAACGCCGGAAGTCGCTGCAGATGCCGAGTTTCATGCAGGCTGGTATGCCCTGCGTTTCCTCAACAATCCTGCGAAAGCTGCGCCGCATTTTGCCCGCATCTCCCAGATCGCACGTGGCGCGACATCGCTGGCGCGCGGCTACTACTGGCAGGCGCGTACCGCCCAGGCAGGCGGACCGGGCGACGCGCAAGAATTTCTGAAACTTGCCGCCACCTACCCTGCCTCATTCTACGGTCAGCTCGCAGCCGCACAACTTGATCGCCGCAACATTGAAGTTGCCACTCCTCAGCCGAGCCTTGATGACCGCAGGAATTTCGCTTCGATGCCGATGGTAGATGCGATCCGCACCCTCGAGCGCATTGGCGAAACAAAATACGCTGACCGGCTCTACCGGGCACTGGCGCGCCAGCTGACAAGTCCGGGCGAACTGTCGCTGCTTGTCGGGCAGGCCAAACAGCGCGACATCACGCTTGCCCTGCGAACCGCCAAGGCTGCCGCCAATCGCGGTCTTCCGATCGGAGGGCTTGCCCATCCGACTGGCGCCATTCCCGCCTACGCCGACATTTCAGGCGCAGGCAAGGCGCTTGCCTATGCGATCGCCCGGCAGGAAAGCGAGTTCAATGCAACCGCTGTGTCACACGCTGGCGCCCGGGGCTTGCTGCAATTGCTGCCGGGAACGGCCCGCGAAATGGCACGCAAGGCGGGACTTGCCTTTGCACCTGAACGCTTGATCACGGACGTGGCCTATAACGCAACGCTTGGCTCTGCCTTCCTGTCAGATCAGCTAGGGCGCTTTTCTGGCTCCTATGTGATGACTTTTGCTGGATACAATGCCGGTCCCAGCCGCGCCCGCGACTGGGCGAACCGCTATGGCGACCCGCGCGGCAAGCCGGTGGAAGAGGTCGTGGACTGGATTGAACGCATTCCGTTCACCGAGACGCGCAATTATGTGCAGCGGGTCATGGAGAACTATCAGGTCTACAAAATGCGTCTGACCGGCCGGTTCAGCATTGCAAGCGATCTGGTAAAGGGCCGCGAAGGCACCTGATCTGGATCAAGCAACTGGCGTTGCTTTCTGCAGACGCCTTGCGTAATCGGGACTCTCACCGGGGAGGATCGTTTTGAACACGCAGGGTTTTGAGGACTTTTTCTACACATCGCAAGACGCACTGACACTTCGTGCACGAATCTATGGTGAGCCCCGTGATGGCGTATTGCCGGCCGTCTGCCTGGCAGGTCTGACCCGCAACAGCGCCGACTTCCATGATCTTGCGCTCTATCTTGCCAACCATCCAACCAACCGACGACAGGTGGTAGCCTTTGACTACCGCGGCCGTGGCCGCTCGGCATATGCGCCAGACTGGAAAACATACGATCCGATCGTCGAAGCGAGTGATGTTCTGGCCGGTATGGCGGCACTCGGCATTGGCGAGGCTGCATTCATCGGTACATCGCGCGGTGGATTGATCATCATGATCCTCGCCGCCATGCGCCCTGCTGTGCTCAAGGCGGCCGTGCTGAATGATATTGGCCCGGTCGTACAGGCCGAAGGGCTGACCGCAATCCGCGCCTATCTCGAACGTGCGCCAAAGCCGAAGACTTTTGCAGACGCGGTCGAGTTGCAGCGCGCCATCGCCGGGCCGGACACAGCCCTGACCACTGCTGACTTCGAACGCATGGCGCACGCCATTTTCCGCGACGAAAACGGTGTGCCGGTGCCTGATTTTGATCCGGCGCTGCTCAATACGTTGAAAGCAGTCGATCTGGACAAGCCATTGCCCGAGCTGTGGCCGCAATTTGCCGGGCTGGTCAATGTGCCACTTATGGCTATCCGAGGTGCAAACTCGACCTTGCTGTCTGCCGAAACGCTGACCGAGATGGAAAAGCGCCATCCGGGCATGGTTTCGATCACTGTCACCGGTCAAGGCCACGCGCCACTTTTGGAAACGGGCGACCTGCCCCGGCAAATTTCGGCTTTCATCAAGTCTGCCGACAAGGGCTGAAGCCAAAAACGGCAAGCGACCTTTTACTACCGCATCGACATACGTCCAGCGGGTCAACTTCGCTTGCCCCGATTCCGGTCACAGACCTGCAACAAAAACAAAACCCGGCGGTTGCCCGCCGGGTTTCGCTCAAACCAATCTTGCGACTGGATTAGAAGTAACGCGTGAAGCGCAGGAAGCCGGAGACCGAACCTGGAGTGATGTCGAGATCGGTGTAACCGATTTCGGTGCGCACTTCGAAGTCCTTGACCGGGAACCAGACGACCGACAGTTCAGCTGCCCAACCATCGACGCCGCCACCGTTGTTGTTGGTGCCTGCTGCGTAGATGTCCGAGAAGTACTGGCCAGCAACCGAGACGCCGAGCGTTTCAGAGAACTGCTGGTTGTACGAAGCGAGGACCGACCATTCAGCCGAACCGCCGCCGATGCCCGAACCCGGGCTGCCGCCCGTTGCGTAGGAGTGGTCGCCGTCAGCGTAGAACGCGATGACGCGGAGCGACGAACCGGGCATGTTCGGCATGTTGAACTGTGCACCGAGCTGGGCGCCGAAGCCGTCCAGAGCGCCACCGGCACCGTAGGACTCATCGTAACCAACCTTGGCCCAGACTGCACCCCAACCGCCGGCGTAGCCGAGCTTGGCGACGACGTCAGGCGTGTAACCGCCACCAACGCCAGTTCCGGTGTAGTTGTCGTCTTCGAGCGACAGAGCGCCGAAGAAGCCGTTCGAGTCGAAGCGATAGCCGATCAGAGCGCGCTGCTGGTAACCGTAATACATGCCGGTCCAGGAGTGCGAGCCGTAGTTCGACGGACCGCCATTGCCCGAGTCAACCCAGAACGATTCCGAGTAACCCATCTTGAAGCCGCCGAGCTCGATGTAAGCCTGGTCAACCGTTGCGCCGCCGTCACCAACGCCGTTCCAGGTCGACTGGAGACGGATGTACGAACGCAGCGTGCCCCATTCGGTTTCCGAGCGGGCGTCGAAGTTGACGCGAGCGCGGATCGACTTGGCCCAACCGTCCTGGTTCGGCAGAGCGCCGAGGTGGTAGGTAGGCGTGTCGCCAGCTTCGTAGCTGCCGGTTGCGATCTGGTACCAGACGTAACCCGAGATCTTCAGGCAGGTTTCGGTGCCGGGGATGTAGAAGAAGCCCGCGCCGTAAGCGTCGCAAACGCGGACGTATTCAACCGGCTCTGGCTCTGGCGCCATGACGGCGTCGGCAGCACGTGCGCCGGAAACTGCGACGAGGGCCGCAGCGGAGCCGATGAGAAGGCTCTTAATGTTCATTTCCTGACCTCCAGTCAAAGTTAACAGTCCGGGTCTGGGATTTTTGCTGAAGGACAGCGTTCCCTGCCCCATCCCCAATCTCGAAAACCCAGCGTCAAAAGTCGCCCTGTCTTCAGGAATGACCCTTACCGGAGACCGATATCGTTTCAAGAATGAAATGCCGCAACGGAAGACATCCACACCAGTTCGGCGGACATTGTTGCCGAAAGGGCACAAAATTGGCGGCTCAAAGGCAAAATCGTGGTGAACAACTGCTTAAGGTTGCAATCACTCTCCGCGCCAACGGCCTTTGAAACCATTATCTGGCGCGACTCCAGCCAAAGCCAAATCGTGCCGAATCGCCGTGCGGAAGGAGAACACGCCATTCTGTTGGCGCCGATTCGGACGCAGCGACTGCAAATCTCACCTGCAACAAAAACAAAACCCGGCGGTTGCCCGCCGGGTTTCGCTCAAACCAATCTTGCGACTGGATTAGAAGTAACGCGTGAAGCGCAGGAAGCCGGAGACCGAACCCGAGGTGATGTCGGTGTCGGTGTAGCCGATTTCCGAACGGACTTCGAAGTCCTTGACCGGGAACCAGACGACCGACAGTTCAGCTGCCCAACCATCGACGCCGCCACCGTTGTTGTTGGTGCCTGCTGCGTAGATGTCCGAGAAGTACTGGCCAGCAACCGAGACGCCGAGCGTTTCAGAGAACTGCTGGTTGTACGAAGCGAGGACCGACCATTCAGCCGAACCGCCGCCGATGCCCGAACCCGGGCTGCCGCCCGTTGCGTAGGAGTGGTCGCCGTCAGCGTAGAACGCGATGACGCGGAGCGACGAACCGGGCATGTTCGGCATGTTGAACTGTGCACCGAGCTGGGCGCCGAAGCCGTCCAGAGCGCCACCGGCACCGTAGGACTCATCGTAACCAACCTTGGCCCAGACTGCACCCCAACCGCCGGCGTAGCCGAGCTTGGCGACGACGTCAGGCGTGTAACCGCCACCAACGCCAGTTCCGGTGTAGTTGTCGTCTTCGAGCGACAGAGCGCCGAAGAAGCCGTTCGAGTCGAAGCGATAGCCGATCAGAGCGCGCTGCTGGTAACCGTAATACATGCCGGTCCAGGAGTGCGAGCCGTAGTTCGACGGACCGCCATTGCCCGAGTCAACCCAGAACGATTCCGAGTAACCCATCTTGAAGCCGCCGAGCTCGATGTAAGCCTGGTCAACCGTTGCGCCGCCGTCACCAACGCCGTTCCAGGTCGACTGGAGACGGATGTACGAACGCAGCGTGCCCCATTCGGTTTCCGAGCGGGCGTCGAAGTTGACGCGAGCGCGGATCGACTTGGCCCAACCGTCCTGGTTCGGCAGAGCGCCGAGGTGGTAGGTAGGCGTGTCGCCAGCTTCGTAGCTGCCGGTTGCGATCTGGTACCAGACGTAACCCGAGATCTTCAGGCAGGTTTCGGTGCCGGGGATGTAGAAGAAGCCCGCGCCGTAAGCGTCGCAAACGCGGACGTATTCAACCGGCTCTGGCTCTGGCGCCATGACGGCGTCGGCAGCGCGTGCGCCGGAAACTGCGACGAGGGCCGCAGCGGAGCCGATGAGAAGGCTCTTAATGTTCATGTAGTGATCTCCAGTCAAAATTTAAAATCCAGGGCTGGGATTTACGATGCCTAAGGACAGCACTTCCTGCCCCTTCCCCAATTCTTGAAAACCCGGCACTTGAAACACGCCCTGTCTTCCGGGACCGAGGAATAGCGGCACAATGCGCCATTGCAATCGGCAAATACCTATCTGCCGTTGCGGCAAGCTTCTGAACCAGAAGGCATGTGGCCCAAATGCCACGCTTTTTGGGTTGGTATTAGGATTCTGTTTACGATTAAGGCAAGCTATCGGGAAATTTCGCCTGCTTTCGCCAGCCTACCGGCTCTGCGCAACGACGGCTTGATTCCGCGACTTCGCAAGAACCAAGCGCAAAGAAGCGGCTCAATGAATGCGATCTGAACAGAAACTATGCTGAAAGTGGAAATCTGGCGGAGAGGAAGGGATTCGAACCCTCGAGAAGCTTTCGCCTCTACTCCCTTAGCAGGGGAGCGCCTTCGACCACTCGGCCACCTCTCCGTCTTCGCTCCCGATAAAGAAAAGGCCGCGCACAATCAACTGCGACAACCAGACTCAACGCGAGAAACGTAAACTCAGCGAAAAAGACGCGGGTGCGACGCCTGCCGGCGGCTTTGGAAACGGCGCAGCGCGTCTGACTGTCGCCAAAGCCTCTCGATCAAGGATGGCGTGGCCGGAGCTCGTCTTGAGACTCGCTGCGGTCAGACGCCCTGACGAATCGATTCGGATCGATACACGCACAACGCCTTTGATCCCCGCACGCTCGGCTTCGGCGGGATAGCGCCTGTGGCGCTGAACCTGACGATTGACCAGCGCGCCATAGGCTGCCGCGCCACCAGATGCCGCCCTTGCGGTTCTGCCGGTCTCCCCCTGTTTGCGATTCTTTTCGCCAGCGCCTTTGCCGGATACGCCAGCAGCAGCTTTCGAACCCCGGGCGGAGAGCTCACGCTTCTTGTCTGACTGCGCCGCCTGTTCAGCCTTGAGCGTATCCTTTGCAGTGCGAACAGCCTTTTTGCGGGCAGGTTTCGGGCCGGGCACAGGCTGCGCGGTCTTCTGTTGTGGTTTTGCAGCGGGCTTTTCGGCGCGCTCCTGTTTTGCCGGCGCAGTCTTCTGCTGTCTATGCTCGGGTTCAAGCTTGCGTTGCGGCTCAGGTTTCGCTGCCAATGGCGCTGCAGGCTCAAATTCTGGCGGCGCAGCCAGCACTGCCAGAGATTCTGGCTCGGGCAGAGTCACTGCCCTAACCGGCGGCATCTGCGGCGGGCCATCAAGCGCAGCAGGCAGGTCTGGTGTGACAATCGCTGCCATTTCGGGCTTTGGCACCGCAGGCGCTTCAGTCAGTTGCGGCACAAACGGATCGGGCGGCTGGAAGTTTGGAGGATTGGCGTCCGCCGCCTCGCTGTTCAGCTCTTCGGCCGCAGCGCCGGCCATCTCCGGCGGTTCGACCACAATCTCGATCGATACTTCGTCGGTTTCGGCTTCGACGCTGCGCAAGTCGAGCCAGCTCACCAGCGCGTAAATGGCGGCCGCGTGAGCCGCTCCTGACAGCAACGCCGCCGGCAACAGCCAACGGCGGCGTAGACGGCGCGGGGCGATATTGGCCGATGCGCCAGCCAAAGGCGCATCCACCGGAACGGTTACGATAGGTTCGCCGGCCGCCGCAGGCGTCAACGGCTGCACGGTCGGGGCAGAACCGGACCCGACAAACGCCTCGCCAACCGGGGAGGCTACCGGCTCGGCGTCTGCAAATCCGCGTAGGCGGCCCTTGTGCGGCCACACCATCATCGGGATGCACCGCTCAAGCCAATGGGCGCGACGGCAAGACCACCGCCAATTTCGGTAACGCGCGCTTCGATGCCGAACACCTGGCCGAGCATTTCGGGCGTCATCACCTTGGCCGGCTCCCCTTCGGCGACCAGATTTCCCCGGTCCAGAATGACCAACCGGTCGCACCAGCGCGCGGCCAAAGTGAGGTCATGCAGCGACACAAGCACAGACCGGCCCTTGTCTGCGAGCGACCTGAACGCGTTCATCATGGCGATCTGGTGGGCGGGATCGAGACCGGCGGCCGGTTCGTCGGCCAGCAGAACGGGCGTGTCCTGCGCAATAGCGCGCGCGGCCAGCACCCGCGCCTGCTCGCCACCCGAAACTTCAGTCGCCAGCCGGCCAGCAAGCGAGGTTACATCTGTCAGGTCCATGGCCTTGGCAACGATAGCGAGATCGGCCTCAGTCAGCGCAGATCCAAAGCGACGCCAGGGAAGACGGCCAAGCTCGACAAGACGCTCTACCGTCACAGCCCAGCCAATGGTGCGCGATTGCGGCAGGTAGGCGATCTGTCTTGCGCGTGTCGCTTCCGCCATCTGATCAATCGGCGCGCCATCAAACATCGCCGTGCCGCCAAAAGGCGCAATTCCAGCCAAGGCACGCAGCAGGGTCGATTTGCCCGCGCCATTGGGGCCAAGCAGGCCAACCACTTCGCCTGGCCTCAACTCCAGCGACACTGGCCCGACGACATTCCATCCGCCCAGCCTGACAGTGAGATCGCGCGCAGCAAGAGACATCACAGCGCCTCCCTGCGGACGCGCATGACCAGCCACAGGAAAAACGGCGCGCCGATGAGCGCGGTCAGCACGCCGACATTGAGCTCACGCGACGGGATGACAACACGCGTCGCCACATCCGCCGCCAGCAACAAAGCCGCGCCGCCCAGCGCTGAAGGCAGGAACACCGAGCCCGGCATCCGGTCGGTCAGCGGCCGCACAAGATGTGGAACGACAAGACCGACAAAGCCGATCGCGCCTGCCACGGCGGTCGCTGCCCCAACGCTCAGCGCAACTCCGGCGATGACGAGAAGTCGCGTCAGACGCAGGTTAACGCCAAGGCTCGCTGCCGCCTCTTCGCCCAGCGTCAGAGCATCCAGCGCCCTCAGCGATATATATAAGAAGAGTAACCCTGCTCCAATGAGCGGCATTGCGATCCAGACATGGTTCATCGACCTGTCCTTCAGCGAGCCGAGCAGCCAGAAGATGATTTCGTAGCTGGCGAAGGGATTTGGCGACAGATTGAGCGCAAGAGAGGTCAGAGCGCCTGCCAGGCTCGACAGCGCCACACCTGCCAGGATCAAAGTCAGCGTTGAGCCAGAGCGCGCCGCAATCGCCAGCAGCACAATTACCGAACAGGCTGCGCCGATCAGGGCGCCCGCCGGCAATGCATAGATCGATGCGCCGGCAAGGCCGCTGTAGAAGACGGCCACCGCACCCAAGGATGCGCTTGCCGACACGCCGATCAGGCCGGGTTCGGCCAGCGGATTGCGCAAGAAACCCTGCAACGCCGCGCCGCCTGCACCAAGCGCCAGACCAATGGCAAGGCCAAGCAAGGCGCGAGGCAGGCGGATCTCGCGCAGGATGATCGCTGCTGCATCATTGCCGCCAGAAAACAGCGCGTGCAGGCTTTCGACCGGTCCATAGCCTGCGGGTCCAGTCAGGAGCGACAAGATGAAAAAGAGCAACGCAGCGGCCGAAAGCAGGCAGATCAGCACAGCGCGGTTCATTGTGAAGCGCTCCCTTTGCAGGGGAGTGTTCTTTCGCGCGCGGCGGCAAGCGCCTTCACGGCCTCGATGACAAATGGTCCGCCGCAGGCGAGCGAACCCGCCGGCACACGCACCTGAAGCGTCGACTTTGGCAGCGCGGCGATTGCCGGATGGCTGGCGATCTGGTCGGCAAGCGACGGCGTGTCGGCCAGAATGTCCGGCAAGACGATGATGTCCGGTGCGTCCTTGACCAGAAGCTCGAGCGGAAACGGCGTCATGCCGGCAAAACCCTGCTCAGCCGCCACATTGACCAGCCCGGCCGCCTGCATGGCCGAATCCATCAAGGTGCCTGTCCCCAGCGCAATTCCATTCTGCTCGTAGGCAAGTGCCCGGACGGGGCGCGAACACTGCGCCACACTCAGGCTGCCGAGAGAGCTTTCGAAGCCGGACGCCATCCTGCCGGCCTTGGCCTCAGCTCCCAGCAGCGCACCCATGCGGCGGATTTCTACCGGAACCGAACCCACACTCTGTACATAGGTGAACTCTTCAACCCTGTAGCCCAGACGGCGCAGGACCAGCGTCGTATTGTGCAGCGAGAATTTCCCGGTCACCACCAGATCTGGCGTTGCGGCGATGACTTCCTCCGCCAGTCCGCGATTGCGCGGCAAGCCGCCTGCGAGATCCTTGTGGAATGACAGCTGCGGATCATCGGCCAGCACTGACACCGAAATCAATTGTCCGGGTTCCGCCAGCAGCATTGCGAGCTGGTCAGTGCAGACATTGAGTGACATGACGCGGGCTGGTTCAGCTGCCTGCACCGGAAGAATGAACGCGCCCGCAATCGAAAGGGTAGCCACAAGGCAGAACCCTTTCGATGCGGACACGCTCAACATCAGAACTTCGCCTTGAAGCCTGCGTAGACAGACGCGCCTGGCGTCGCATAGCCCCGAACCGTTTCATATTTCTGGTTGAAGAGGTTTTCGCCGCGAAGATACAGTTCAGTCTTCTCAGTCGGCTTGTAAGCGACCTTCGCATCGAAAAGCACATAGTCGCCCAGCTTGAAATCGCCGGCGGCCGTCCGATCAGTCACGTCGGCGACAACCTGCAACTGCGTTGACACTTCCCATTTCTCAGCTGGCCGGACTGCCGCAGACAACACGAAATCATGCCTCGGCACACGCGGCCTGCGGGCGCCATCAGGTTGCCGCGTGTGAGTGTAGGTATAAGCAGCGCCGAGATCGAGCCAGCTTGTGGCTGCCCAGGTAGCCGACAGCTCGACGCCACGCCGTTTCGTCGTACCAGCAATGTTATTGTAGTCAGGCACGCCAGGCGTCGGGTCGTAGCGGTAATCGATAAGCCTGTCGGTATCGAGTTGGAAATAGGTGATGTCGGCAACCAGCCGTCCGTCAAAGAACCGCTGCTCAATGCCGAAATCAAAGCCGCGGCTTTCCTCTGGTTTCAGGTTCGGATTTCCCGCCTCGGGATTCCACGGCGCGCCAGGCGCATAAAGCTCATAGATGCTCGGTGCGCGAAATCCGGTGCCGTAAGATGCATGGAATTTTGTTCCCCAATCAGGGACGGCGTATGCGCTGGTGAACCGGTAGCTTCCGTGACCGCCAAACTCCTTGTGGGTGTCATGACGATAAGCTGCGCTGAAAGTGAAATTTTCAACCGGTTCCAACAGCACCTGCCCCCATCCGCCGGCGTTGTAGAATGAATCCGAGGTGTTGGTTCCAAAGTTGTTGCGAACATCAGCCTGTTGACGCTCATAGTCAGCACCGAACTGGAGCGTCAGCCAATCCGTCGCATCAAAAGCGCCCTGATAATCGAGTTTTTGCCGCTTGCCATTCCATGTCCCGTCGAACGGGCCAAACGCGCTGCGGCTCGATGTTTCGCGGTCCACATCCAGCATCTGCGCTGAGAATGTATTGCGGAAACGTCCGTCGAGAAGATCGAGATTGAAGCCGACGCGACCGCCAAACGTCTCCATTCCACCGACGTTGAACGAATTGTCGGTCGGAAGATATGACGGGAACGTTCCGCTGTCGTCATATTCGGCCTGCCCCTTGATATAGAGAAGGGAGCCAAAAACAGAAAACTGGTCGGTCAGCTTGTATTCGCCGGCAAAATTGGCGTTCAAATTCTTGAACGCATCCGGTTCGAGCCTAGCCGGATTGAGGTCGACAGCGCCGCCTCCGTTGCGCTTTGCGACCGAAAATCCGTCGGTCGACAACCCATTGATGCTGAACGACGCTTTGCCGCGCTCACCTGCGCCTGAAAGCGAATATCCGCCGCGCACTGTATTGCGCGAGCCATATTCGCCGGTGACCTCGTGATGTATGCCGGGCTCTATCTCGCCCAGAGTTGACATCCCCACAACGCCCGCAACCGCATCGGAGCCATAAAGCGTCGACTGCGGCCCTTTCAGCACCTCGATCCCGACAATGCCGCCCGATAGCAGATACTGATAGCTGGTCTGAACCTGGGGTGCGGTCACATCCGAAACATCGATGCCGTTGAACAGCGTCTTGATGTATTTCTTGTCGGCGCCGCGCATCGAGACGCTGGCCTCCTGGCCCATGCCGCCTGGAGAGGCAACATGAATGCCTGGTACGGCTTTCAGATAATCCAGCACTGTCGGCTGTGACCGCTGCTCGATCTCTTGCTTGGTCACCCTTTCGACCTTGGAGCCGACCTTCGTCTTGTCGGTCGGCGCGCGGTTTGGCGTCACCACCACTTCGCCGATGTCGATTTCCTGCGCCAAGGCCGGCGCGGACGCGATCAGCGCGAGCGCCGAAACGGTCAGTCCATGAACAAATGATCGCGAAATTCTCATAACATCCCCCCCGGCTTTGCCGGTCCATTGCTTCGACTGACGCTGGAGGGATCTTTTTCGTCCTGCCAGCGATGACTTCTGCCACCGCTGTTTGACACAGCTCCGGAAGCTCCCCGCGACCGGAAGGTGACGTTCAAGGCAGGTCTCCTGGCTTGCGGTTCAACGGCGCGTTCGCCTTCCCGGGGCTTCCCAGTGGCTTCATGAACACGCCTCACCGCTCACAGTTGCGGGGGCAGCTGCGGTTTCGGGCGAACCCGTTCCGCATTCCCTTTTCATCCACGCTTACGCGCAGAAACCTTGGACGCATCTTTCCTAGCAAGCCAACCGAGGGCGGTCAACGAACCGGGCGGTTGCGCCGGTCCCGCTGGACGCCCACCCTTTCGCCAGGTTCGGCGGGCCGCAAAATTGGTTAGTTTACAACACGTTAATCCGCCTTCTGAACAGGCGAATATTCGCCCTGTGTGAGGCAAATGCCACGTCTTTGGGTCGAGCGCCCAAATTCTGGACATGTGACCGTCACATTTCCGCAACATGGCGATTACGACCATCGCAGCGGCGCCGGATTTTGCCAGATGGACGCTTGCGCAGTTTCACGGCTTTCGTCATGAAAAATGCAAGAGCCGGGCCGGGACGATCCGAATCGGCGAAACGAACGAATTATCCCTTTCGGAGATTTCAAATGAACATTCGTGGCCTTCTTCTCGGCACCGCAGCGGCTCTCGTCGCAGTTTCGGGCGCTCGTGCAGCCGACGCAGTGATGGCACCTGAGCCAGAGCCGGTTGAATATGTCCGCGTTTGCGACGCTTACGGCGCGGGCTTCTTCTACATTCCGGGCACCGAGACCTGCCTGCAGGTTTCCGGCTATGTCTGGTACCAGATCGGCGCTACCAGCGACAATGGCGTCACCGACACCGGTAACTACATGGCTTTTGCTGCGGATGGCTGGAACAAGTCGGTCCGCGCCCGCGTCAATTTCGACGCCCGTTCTGAAACCGAATGGGGCACGCTGCGCTCGTTCATCCGCCTGCAGGCTGACTGGACTGGCGCCGGAGACGGGCCACTTGGAATCGATCAGGCTTATATCGAGCTCGGCGGTCTGCGCATGGGTTACACCGAATCGGCATGGGCAGAGACGGTCAACACGATCTCGAGCTGGGGCTCGCATACCTGGGGCGGCCTTTACTACGGCTACCAGCAGCGCGCTCTGATCCAGTACAACTTTTCGTCGAACGGCTTCTTCGGCACTTTGTCGCTGGAAGATGACGCCCTCGCAGGCGAAGGCTACATGCCCGATATCGTCGGCCTGATCGGTTACGAAGGCGGCTGGGGTGGCGTTTGGGCTCGTATCGGTTACGACGAGAGCTTTGATGGCACGCCGCGCGGTGTTCCCTTCATCGGCAACAATAGCGGTGGCTTCGCAGCTTCGGTCGGCACCCAGATCAACATTCCAAACGCAGCCGGTTCGTCGTTCCGCCTGATCGGTTACTACGCTGACGGCGACCATCAGTATGGCGCTGGCTCCAGCTTCACCCGTTACGCCACCCTCGGCAATTCGGAATGGTCGGTTCTGGCTTCCTACTACCACCAGTTCAACGACAAATTCGCCGCTTCGATCGGCGTGCAGTATTTCAATGACTTCTACGCTGCGGGCACCGATGTCGGCACCGGTCTTGACGGCTGGAGCGCGGATCTGGGCATCGTCTGGACCCCGATCACCAATTTCGAAGTCCGCACCGAATTCAATTATGACAAGGTCGAGACGCTGGACGGTTCGGTCACCGGCTTCCTGCGCTTCACGCGCTACTTCTGATCGGCCAAAGACCGCTTCAACAAAACCCGGCGGGCAACCGCCGGGTTTTTTGTTTGCCGGACGCATCGCCCTCTCACACTTCGTTGCATTCGGGCAACACCAGGTGCCTCAACGCCCGCCGTGGGGCCTTGCCCGGCTGATTGACGATTGCGCGATGGTGGCAATTCGTCCAAAAACCTGACTGCCATATACAACTTAAGCAGTCGCCTCCCATGACTGCCAAATACCGGGGATTTTCCGATGAACTTCAAAGCCCTCCTGCTTGGTGGCGCCGCCGCACTCTTGTCCTTCAACGGCGCGCGCGCTGCCGACGCTGTCATGGTGCCGGAGCCGGAACCGGTCGAATATGTTCGTGTTTGCGATGCCTACGGCGCAGGCTTCTTCTACATCCCCGGCACCGAGACGTGCATTCAGGTGTCCGGCTATGTATGGTATCAGATCGGCGCATCGGGCGCGCAGGGCGTGAACGACACACCGACCTTCAACGGCTTTGCCGAGGATGGTTGGAACAAGAACGTCCGCGCCCGCATCAACTTTGACGCACGTTCCGAGACAGAATGGGGCACGCTGCGCTCATATATCCGCCTGCAGGCTGACTGGGATGGGTTCGGCGACGGTCTGCTCGAAGTTGACCAGGCCTGGATTGCACTTGGCGGCTTCCGCATGGGCTATACCGAGTCTGCCTGGGCCGAGACCTATGTCGGCGGCGTTTCGACTTCGGGATCGCATTCGGACAATGCCATGAGCTATGGCGACCAGCAGCGCGCGCTGATGCAGTACAATTTCGAGTCCAACGGCTTCTTCGGTGTCCTGTCGCTGGAAGACGACGCTCTCGCCGGCGAAGGCTACATCCCAGACGTTGTCGGCGTTGTGGGTTACGCCGGCGGCTGGGGCGGCCTGTGGGCGCGTCTTGGCTATGTTGAGGGCTTTGATGGATCTGCTCATCCGCTGCCGCTTGTGGGCACCAACAGCGGTGGCTTTGCAGCTTCCGCTGGTCTCGAACTGAACGTGCCCAACATGGAAGGCTCGTCGCTGCGCCTGATCGGATACTATGCCGATGGCGACCACAGCTACGGCAACCTGCATGGCCCGGCGTCAGCAGTGTTTGGCGGCAACGGCAATTCCGAATGGTCGGTGCTGGCGTCCTACGGCCACACATTCTCGGAGAAGGTCAGCGGCTCGGTCGGGTTCCAGTATTTCAACAACTTCTATCAAGGTCTGACAGATCTTGGCACGGGACTCGATGGTTATTCGGCTGAGCTGTCGCTGGTCTATGTGCCGGTCAACGAGTTCGAGATCCGCTCAGAAATCCAGTACGACAAGATCGACACGCTTGATGGCTCGGTGTCGGGCTGGCTGCGCTTCACCCGCTCGTTCGGTGGCGCTGAATAAGTCACGTCACACTGAATGCATCAAACCCGGCGGGCAACCGCCGGGTTTTTTGTTGGCGAATGCGGTCACACATGCTCTAGGATTTCGGCACTCGGGTCAGGGCCACATCTGATGAAAAGACCAAATCTCACGCCGCTCGCAGCGTCGCTTCCGTCCACTGTGCCGTTTGTCGGCCCGGAGACCCAGGAGCGTCAGCTCGGCCGGCCATTCCGGGCGCGCATTGGCGCCAATGAGAACGGGTTTGGCCCCTCGCCCCGCGTCATCGAAGCGATTGCAGCGTCGGCTATTGATGTCTGGAAATATGCCGACCCGGAAAATTTTGAACTGCGCGCCCAGATCGCACGGCATCACGGTGTCGATCCCGCAAACATCATGATCGGTCCCGGCATTGACGGGTTGCTCGGTCTCGCGGTGCGGCTGTTTGTCGAGCCAGGCCAGGCCGTCGTCTCATCGTTGGGCGGCTATCCGACATTCAACTATCACGTCGCCGGCTATGGGGCGCGGCTCGTCACCGTTCCCTACCGCCACGACCATGAGGACCTCGACGGCCTGCTGGACGCGATCCGCCGAGAGCAGCCTGCCATGGCCTATCTGGCCAATCCCGACAACCCGATGGGCACATGGTGGCCGGCGGGCGATGTGCAGCGGTTCATCGAGGCGATACCCGAGACAACCATGCTCATTCTGGATGAAGCCTATTGCGAGACCGCGCCAGCGTCCGCGCTTCCGCCGCTGGACACAGGCCGGACAAATGTGCTGCGCATGCGCACCTTCTCCAAGGCCTATGGCATGGCCGGCATGCGTTGCGGCTATGTGATCGGCGAGGCCGACAACATCCGCGCCTTCGACAAGGTGCGCGACCATTTTGGCATGGCCCGTTTGACGCAGGTGGCTGCAGGCGCGGCTCTGGCGGATCAGGAGTGGCTTGGAAGTGTCGTTGGCCGCATTGCGCGGTCGCGCGATCGCATTGTGCAGATCGCCGAGACCAACGGACTTGCTGCCCTGCCCTCAGCGTCAAACTTCGTTGCGATTGATTGCGGAGCGGACGGCGCGTTTGCGCTAAACGTGCTGCAGTCGCTGATTGCGCGCGACATTTTTGTGCGCAAGCCGATGGCGCCGGGGCTCGACCGCTGCATCCGCGTCAGCTGCGGGCCAGACGATCTGATGGACATTTTTGCCGAGGAACTGCCGGGCGCCCTTGCTGCCGCGCGCGGCAATTAGAGACTTACAGCCGCGCCCCTCACGGAGCGCGGCTCTCGATCTTAGTCAGTGATTGTGCTTCTTCAGGCGGAATGACAGCATGACCAGCGTCACGCCGTAGACGATAGCGAACGCCGCGATTGCCCATATCAGGCCAAGCGCGCCGGCGCCGGGCATCACGATCATGAACACGCCGAGCAGCACCGACAGCAAGCCACCAAGGCCGAGCCACCATTCATTGTCGATTTCATTGCGCAGGCGGATCGCGCCGACGATCTGCATGACGCCAATTGCGATCGACCAGAACGCAATGAAATAGAGCAGAGCCAAAGCGGTGACCCCCGGCATCATCAGCGTGAGAACGCCAACCGCCAGACCAAGCAGGCCGATAGCGGCCAGCCACCACCGTTGGTCTTTTGCGTCACCGCTGAATGCAGCGACAATGGCAAAGATGCCGTCAACCAGCGCGTATGCGCCGTAGAGGATGACAAGGCTGGCAATGCCGATGCCCGGCATCATGAAGGCGATGACGCCGAAAGCGATGGCCGCCAGGCCGCGTAACAGGATCAACCACCAGTTCTTTGCCAACGCATGGAGCATCAGGCGTGGTCTCGGATTTGTCGTGTTGATCGACATGTCAGTCCCTCTCAATGCCGCTCGTTCGTGAGCGTTACAAGTAAAGTTTACACCCGTCCAAAAAATGCGTCGAGAGTAAAGCGTGCTGCGCAATGTTCCACCGTTTACTGACAGGCAATCCGTCCACAAAATCAGCTGAGCGCAAAAATCTCTTGAATTAAATGAACGGTCGTTTATTTAATTCAGCCGGAGGAAAGATGGCGCGCACTACAGGCTCGGATGGTGAGAAGACCGAGGCAGCGATCCGCGAGGCAGCGCTGACCCTGATCGCGCGTCTCGGGTTTGAAGCGATGTCGATGCGCCAGCTCGGCGATGAAGTCGGCGTGCAGGCAGCAGCACTCTACCGCTATTTCCCGACCAAGGAAGACCTGCTGTTTTCGCTTATGCGCGATCACATGGAAGGTCTTCACGCGTCGTGGGCCAACGCCGCACCCGACACGACCGATCCGGCTGACCGCCTCGCCGCCTTCGTGCGCAATCACATCGAATTTCATGTCGCGCGCCGCCACGCGACCCATGTGTCAAACCTGGAGCTGCGCAGCCTGTCGCCGGAGCGGCTCTCGACCATCCTGCGGTTGCGCAATGCCTACGAGAAAGAACTGCGCCAGATCCTGCGCGAAGGCGCAGAAAGCGGCCAGTTTGACATTGACGATCCACAGCTCACCGCCATGGCGATTATCCAGATGATCACCGGCGTCATCGTCTGGTTCCGCCCCGGAGAGCGGCTGTCGGTCGCCGAAGTAACCAATACCTATCTCGCCATGACCTCGCGGCTGGTGGGCATGGGCAGCAATTTCAACAACGATGGATCGTGGCAAATCCTGGAGGAAGCCGATGTACACTAATGGATTGACCTTTCCACTCGGCGATGAGGTTGAGGCGCTGCGCGACATGGTGCGCCGCTTTGCGCAGGAGCGCATCGCGCCGATTGCTGCCGAAACCGACAAGTCGAACGAATTCCCGGCTCATCTGTGGAAAGAAATGGGTGAGCTCGGCCTGCTCGGAATCACCGCCAATCCAGATTTCGGCGGTTCTGGCATGGGCTACATCGCTCACGTCGTGGCAATGGAAGAAATCTCGCGCGCATCCGCCTCGATTGGCCTGTCTTACGGTGCGCATTCCAACCTCTGCGTCAACCAGATCAACCGCTGGGGCACGCCAGAGCAGAAGGAAAAGTTCCTGCCTGGCGTCTGCTCGGGCGAACGTGTCGGCGCACTGGCCATGTCGGAATCGGGTTCTGGCTCAGATGTCGTTTCGATGCGGCTCAGAGCTGAAAAACGAAACGACCGTTTCATCCTGAACGGCACCAAAATGTGGATCACTAACGGCCCGGACGCCGACACGCTGGTGGTTTATGCCAAGACCGATCCAGACAAGAAGTCACGCGGCATCACTGCCTTTGTCATGGAAACCTCGACGCCCGGCTTCTCGGTCGCGCAAAAGCTCGACAAGCTCGGCATGCGTGGCTCCAATACCGGCGAACTCGTCTTCGAGAATGTCGAAGTGCCGTTCGAGAACATTCTGGGCGAAGAAGGCCGCGGCGTCGAAGTGCTGATGAGCGGTCTCGACTATGAACGCACCGTGCTGTCTGGCGGGCCGCTCGGCATCATGGCCGCATGTATGGACGTCGTCATGCCCTACGTGCACGAACGCAAACAGTTCGGCCAGGCGATCGGTGAATTCCAGCTGGTGCAAGGCAAGCTCGCCGACATGTATACGACGATGAACGCATGCCGCGCCTATGTCTATGCTGTTGCCGCAGCCTGCGACCGTGGCGAGACAGCCCGAAAGGACGCTGCCGGATGTGTTCTCTTTTCAGCCGAAAAGGCGACGCTGATGGCGCTCGACGCGATCCAGCTGCTCGGCGGCAATGGCTATATCAACGACTACGCCACCGGCCGCTTGCTGCGTGACGCCAAGCTTTACGAAATCGGCGCCGGAACCAGCGAAATCCGCCGCTGGCTGATCGGCCGCGAGCTGATGGCGGAGGGGTAGTCAATTACAGACGCCAAATGCGCATTCACCGGCCGAATGGCCGAACTGGCGCGAGCCGCCGAAAAAGCCCAAGCGCCAGGTGAACTGCTGCGTCTTCGGGTCTTTGTCGACGAAGCGCGCAACGACTACTGGAATGCTTCCGCTCAGGACTTTGACGCCCGCAATTTCATGTGGGGCAAGGCGTTTGACCAGCCGGGCAAGTTGATCCGCGACAAACTCGAACATTCGCGCACGGTTTGGGACATCGATCGTCTTGAGCCTCAAGGCCCAACCGCCGAGACCTTTTTCAACTTCTGGGGCGCGCAGCGGCAAACAGGTTCCCCGGAAACGCTGTCCGCCAATACAGCACTTATCGACGACGCTGAACGGCGGCTTGGCATCGCCATTGGCGGGCAGCTGCGGGCTGCCTTCACCCAAGACAATGGCGGATATACCGACTTCTGCAACTACCCACGGCAGCCCTGGGCTCCTCTCACCCTGTCGCCCGGCGCCTATCAGGACAACTGGTTCAATCCGTTCCATAGCGGCCTGATCGTCTCGGTCCAGCACTGGCGATCTGCAACTGACTTCCTTGCCGAAAGGGAAGCCAATCTTGTTGAGGTCGAAGCCGAGAATAAGCGTTGGCGCGACAGCCAACAGGGTCTCGACCGGCTGATCGCAATCTGTGCAAGCGAGCGAAAAGGCAACGGAGCGTGGACGCTGTTTTGTCTGGACTACCGCAACGCCCCGGAACCGGGAGCCGTTGTCATCGCTGAAGCTGAGCCGTTTGGCGGGCCATTGGAAGTGCTTGAGCAATGGCCGGATTTCGAACGCTTCTTCCAGCGCTTGCGCCGTTTCGAGATGCTGGAAATCGATGGCGTCGTCAGATGGCGCAATCGTGTTGTCGAAATCCTCGATAATGGGCGCTGGCGTGCGCCACGCGGCTGACCGTTTGTCACACATTGCCAGCCTGCCGCTCAAACGGCATATGCTGATGCCAGCAATGGCGAGCCTGACACCGCAATGGACATATTCAACCTTCCCAAGGTGATCGAGCAGGGCATCTACGATGTCATGATGTGGATCCTGTTCTTTCCGCTGACGCTTGGACGGATGATCATCAGGCCACGCAAGACGCTGGCCTATGTGCGCGAGCAGGCGCTCGAAGACCCCGATCTGGCGTTTACGGATGCAATGAGACCAGCGATTTTTCTGGCGATAGCGATCATCATCGGCAACTTCTTTTCGCCGGACGACTTCGAGACGTTGCGAAAAGCCGCTCCCAACGAATTCGGCAAGGCAATCTACGCAACATGGATGACCGCCGCCGCATTTTCGGTGGTCGCTGCCTGCCTGATCCCGCTTGTCGGGGCGCTGCTGCTTGACCTTTTGACGCCGGGCAAGATCACCCGCGCCACCATGCGTATTCCCTTCGACCAGCAATGCTACATCGGCGCACCGTCGACGCTGGCCTTTGCACTGCTCGCTGGAGTTGGCGCCCAGATATTTGGCGTCATTGGCAGCCTCGGCGTTGCGTCTGCGCTCTCTGCCTGGCTGATCGGCGTCGAATATGTCTACTTCCGCGATAATTCGGAACTGAGCCGCATCATCTGTATGGGGCTGGCTCTGATCACCCCGTCCGTCGGCTTCTCGCTGTTCCTCGCTGCAGGCATCATGGCCATCGGCTTTCCGGCTGAACCGTAAGGGGCCCCATGAAGGCGGATCAAGCCGCCGCAAATGCTTTCAGTTCGCCACCCAGAAAATCCGCTACCCGCCGGATGCGGGCGCTTGAGCGCACGTCGCGGTGCAGCGCCAGCCACATTGGCAAATCCTGCGGTGTGATTTCCGGCATCAATGTCTCTACATCCGGAGTGCGTGCGATCAGCGGCATCATTGAAAAGCCGACACCATTGCCCGCGCGTACTGCGGCCCAGTAGACGATCTGGTTGTCAGTTCTGAAGCGGAACGCTTTGCGGTCAATGGTAACGCCAGCCTCGGCAAAACCGCGCAGCACCAGATCATTGCGGTCGAACCCTACCAGATCATGCGCCAGCAGGTCCTCGACAGTTTGCGGCCTGCCGAGCCGCTCCAGATAAGACTTTGCCGCGCACATCCTCATCGGAATGTCAGCAATCTTGCGCGCCAGCAGTTCCTGTTGCGTTGGCTGCACCATGCGAACAGCAATGTCCGCATCCCGCCGCAGCAGGTTCTCCACCCGGTCAGACGCAACGATTTCAACCTCAATATCCGGCTCTTCGATCGCCAGCTTCGCCATGATCTGCGGGATGACAAAGGCCGAGACGACTTCGGAAGCGGCAATGCGCACCGTGCCTGCAATGCGCTCCTCCTGTCCTGCCGCCGCGCGGGTGACAGCGGAAAATGCCTCCACCGCCGCTTGGCCTTTTTGCAGAAGTGCAGCACCCTGCTCTGTCAGGTCGTAGCCACGCCTGCCGCGCACAAACAGAATCTGGCCGAGCGTCTGTTCCAGCTCATCAACATGGCGTCCAACCGTCGGTTGGCTCGAGCCCAAGGCGCGAGCCGCCGCCGACAGCGAACCTGTCTCTGCGACGGCGACAAAGACACGGATCAGGTTCCAGTCAAATTCAGCCATCTATTCATCCATGAATATCATTTATCCATTTCTATCCAATTTTCATGGAAACAACAAAGGCCTATCTTCGCTTCACTTCAACAGGAGGCCAATATGGCTCAGACAGTTCTCATCCTCGGTGCCGCCGGCCGCGTTGGCCTCGCGACGGCCCAAGCGTTTCTCGATGCGGGTTTCCGGGTCAAGGCAGCGACTCGCAACGGCCGCGCGGTCATGTCCGGCACTGAGCCGGTCGCAGTCGACGCCATGGACACCGCCCAACTACGCACAGCAATCGCCGGCGTCGACGTCGTGTTCAACGGCCTCAATCCGCCCTACACCGAGTGGAAGTCGGCCGCCATGCCGATGGCGCGCAATGTCATGCACGCCATGCGCGGTTCAGGCGCGCTGCATCTGTTTCCCGGCAATGTCTACAGTTTTGGTTCGCCTATGCCCAACGTATTGCGCGAAGAGACGCCTCAACGCCCTACCGCCAACAAAGGCAAGATCCGGGTCGAGATGGAAGAGCTGTTTGCCCGCGAGGCACGGGAGCATGGTACGCGCACAATCATACTCAGAGCCGGCGACTTTTTCGGCGGCGGCCCCGGCAGCTGGTTCGACCTGGCTTTGACGAGCCGGATCAAGAGCGGCGTCTTTGTGGCCCCTGCTGCCATGAACCTTCCGCATGCCTGGGCCTATCTGCCCGATCTCGCGGCCACATTTGCCAAACTGCCAGCAATTTCCAGCCAGCTTGCCCCCTTTGAGACGCTGCACTTTCCCGGCCACACCGTGACGCTCACCGACATGAAGTCGGGCATTGAGAAGGCGCTTGGCCGCCCGCTCAAGACCAGCACCCTGCCCTGGTGGGCTCTGCGCCTCACCACCCCGTTCAGCGCCATGAACCGGGAAATCCTGGAAATGCGCTATCTCTGGGACGAGGAACACCGGCTCGTTTCGGACAAGTTGCAGCAGCTTGTTGGCCCCGTGCCTCACACGCCACTGAACGAAGCGATCGCCCGTGCGATTGGCCAAACCCCGTTTCAGGCTGCCGCCTGACGAAATACCCGCGCCGGTGTCTCCACCGGCGCGGAGGCTCTCAGGCTTGCAGGTAAAGGCCGCGCGCCTTGGCCCAACGAACGACAATTGCACGCTCGGCGCCGGTCGCAGTTCGGTTGGCAAAGCCGCGCACCTGCACGACACGGTATTGACCATCTACCTCAATGGTCAGCAGCCGCTTGATCTCGCCCAGCGCCACCCGGCGCAGCACCCAGATCGAGGCCTTGCCGGAAATGCACTTGGCGGCATAGGCCGCCACGCAATGGTTCATCGCGCGGCTCTCGTAGACAAGATCCTGCGCCGAGGTGAGCTGACGAACGACAAAGCGCTCGCCCTTCGCCTCTGCCTCCTGGGCCGACGGTTTCCATTCCCAGTCAGCCAGGGCCATTCCGTCCCAGCGCGCGCCTGCCGGCGGCGTCGGCAGTCCGGGCGCGCGACGGCCCATCGCCCGACGCCGCAAGGCCTCGATCCGCTCAATCGCAGCGACGTCCCGATGCCAGTCGTGCATCTGGCGGCGGAGCGAGCCCAGCGTTCGCCCCTTGATGCTGTAGCCAGCATCCCGTCGCCGGGCGGCGTCAAGGAAATCGCACAGGTCGTCAATTTCCTCGCGCGTCGCAGGCTGAGCGCAGAAGAAACGCACTGCCTCACGCCAGAACGCAATCGACCCACGCGGGGCGGATGCGATCTTTGTCCTGGCAATCCGCAGGGCCAGCCCCGCATCGTCCGCGTAGGACCTTGCGATGGCGAACCAGAACGCCTCGGTGAACGACAGTTCCGCACCGGTTGTCAGGAACACATGCACTTCTTTTCGCGACAGCCATTCACCGGCTTCGGCCTTGAACAGCGAGTCGCCACGCGCCGCCGCTACATACCAACGCCTGCGCAGCCTCACCTCCTCGTCCGTCAGACCACGCTGGTCGAGCCACACCGCCTCCAGATGCGCGGGAACCGGGTAGCGCGCATAGAGGTAGCGCGCTGCAGCCAGCAGCAGACGCCCCTTGTCTCGCGTCTTCAGCTTTGGACGCCATTCGGCGGCTTCACGAATAGCGATGCCGCCAATGCCCTTGGCCGCTTCGCGCAGTGCCTTTTCGAAATCAGGCGCCTGACGCGCCGGGTGTGAAACCCGCTTCAGCGTCGCTGCAAATGCTTCAGCCTGCTCGCGCTCGGCCTCCTGCCTGCGCTTGATCCTGGACTTTGCCATGACCCTTGATCCTCAAAAGAGTGCTGTTTGCCGCACGCACATCGAGCGTCGGCACGGAATGTGTCGGTCCCGGTTGCGTGTTCATCTCAGCGTCCTTTCAGGTCAAAACAGTTTGGTTGCGGGCGGCTCTCTACAGCGCGAACTGTCGGCGCGCAACATAAAATCATCCTACGTATTCAATGCCTTATGCGAATGTTGCAATCTCGCAACTGAGGGATTCGGCAATAGAAGATCGCCGGCGGAGAGCGTTTTGCTCCCCGCCGCCAGCATCAATGAAACGCCCTCGGCATCCATTTTTCCGGCGCAGCGACAATCTGGACATCATCGGACCAGATCACCTGCGCCGGACCGCGCCAACTCAGCCGGACGACCGGAACGCCTGCCGATTGAAGCAGCGCGGCATAGTTCTGCGCCCGGGCAATTGCCTCCGCCGCCCCGGCCCTGAACCAGCAAACGCCCCACACCGAGCGCCCCCGCTTGAAATGCAGGCCGAGACGGTCCGGCACATCGAGCCATTGGTTGAACCAGTCGACCTCGTCCTGGAACGGGTCGTCCAGCCAATCTGGCTGACTTGAACCCAGGAGTTCTGAGTGTGCTTGAAAAATGCCCATTTCGGCGCGCGTATCAGCGTCGATGAGCGGCGTGACAAACCGCACATACATGATGACCTCCGCCGGCTTTCGCCTGCGGCCTCTGATTTTCGGAAACTTGAGAAAGCGCCGTTAGACGGCGCGACCAAAATTCCTGCCGAGAGGCGTCATACACATGAAGAAAAACATCATCGCCTCCATCTCGGCCATCGCTGGCGGGTCATCACTGGCCGCCAAAAGGACTGGCGGCATCGGGGATTTGGCTGATACACCAGAAGCCAGCATAGCGCAAATGCGCGCCTAGGAGGTCCATTCCCACATGCCCGTCATCCAGTCCCAGATTTCGCCCTCGTCCGACGCGTTCAAGGCCAATGCCGCAAAGATGCGCGATCTGGTCGACGAACTCGCCGCCAAGGCGGCGCAGGTGGAGCTTGGCGGACCTGAAGAAGCGCGCGAACGGCACACGTCACGCGGAAAGCTGCTGCCGCGCGATCGCCTGGCGCAATTGCTCGACACGGCTGCGCCCTTCCTTGAAATCGGCCAGTTTGCCGCCTGGGACATGTATGGCGGCGACATTGCTGGCGCGGGCATGATCGCAGGCGTCGGCCGCATTTCAGGCAAGGAATGCGTCGTCGTCGTCAACGACGCCACCGTGAAGGGCGGCACCTATTATCCGATGACGGTCAAGAAACACCTGCGCGCGCAGGAAATTGCCATGCAGAACAACCTGCCCTGCGTCTATCTCGTCGATTCCGGCGGGGCGAACCTGCCCAACCAGGATGAGGTGTTTCCTGACCGCGAGCATTTTGGCCGCATCTTCTACAATCAGGCCAACATGAGCGCGGCTGGCATTCCGCAGATCGCCTGCGTCATGGGCTCATCGACCGCCGGCGGCGCATACGTGCCCGCAATGAGCGACGAGACGGTGATGGTGAAGAACCAGGCGACGATCTTTCTGGGCGGCCCGCCGCTGGTGAAGGCGGCGACCGGTGAGGAAGTTTCAGCCGAAGATCTCGGCGGCGCGGAAGTCCACACCCGCCAGTCGGGCGTCGCCGACCACTATGCCCAAAACGATGAGCACGCGCTCGCGATCACGCGCCGCATCGTCGGCAATCTGAACCGCAAGAAAGACATGCAACTTGAGACACGCCCGCCGGTTGCGCCGCTCTACGCAGCCGAGGAAATCTATGGCGTCGTGCCGCAGGACACGCGCACGCCTTATGATGTGCGTGAGATCATCGCGCGCATTGTTGATGGCTCCGAGTTTGACGAGTTCAAGGCCATTTTCGGCACCACACTCGTCACCGGCTTCGCCCGTATCCACGGCATGCCTGTCGGCATCATTGCGAACAATGGCGTGCTGTTTTCGGAGTCGGCACTCAAGGGCGCGCATTTCATCGAACTGTGCTGCCAGCGCAAAATCCCGCTGGTGTTCTTGCAGAACATCACCGGCTTCATGGTCGGGCGCAAATATGAGGCCGGGGGCATCGCGAAAGACGGCGCAAAGCTGGTCACCGCTGTCGCCACCGCGCGCGTGCCAAAAGTCACGATCATCATCGGCGGCTCGTTTGGCGCCGGCAATTATGGCATGTGCGGCCGCGCCTATTCACCCCGCTTCCTGTGGATGTGGCCGAACAGCCGCATTTCGGTGATGGGCGGCGAACAGGCGGCGACAGTGCTGGCGCTGGTCAAGCGCGAAGGCATCGAGCGCAAGGGCGGCGAGTGGTCAGCGGAAGAAGAAGCCGAATTCCGCCGGCCAATTCTCGAAAAATACGAACGCGAAGGCCACCCGCTCTATTCGTCGGCACGGCTCTGGGACGACGGGATTATTGACCCGGCCAAGACGCGTGAGGTGCTGGCGCTGAGCCTCTCAGCCGCGCTCAACGCCGAGGTCGAGGAGACGAAGTTCGGCGTCTTCAGGATGTAGGTGCATATTTTGCGCTGAGATCAAGGCTGGGGATCCCCTGCGTTGAACTGCTGCGGTCAATCGCACAGTCCCAAGCGGCAAGCTTGAAATCAAGCGAAGATCAACGCCTCGGAAAGCCGTTTTCCAATTGTCAGCTCATTGACCGACTGAACGAGAGAATGTCTGTCGATGCGGAAATGCCGGTATAGATCGCCGATCGTGCCGGTCTGTCCGAAATGCTCGACGCCGTGGGAAATCGTTCTTTGTCCAGCCACGCCGCCCAGCCAGGACAATGTCGCCGGATGGCCGTCAATAACCGTAACAATGGCGCAGTCGCGTGGCAAAGGATCGAGTAGCCTCTCGATGTGGCTCCTCGCCGCCGGATTGCCTCGTGCACGCTCGCGCTGCGCAGCCGACCAGCCTGCATTGAGGCGGTCGGCCGACGTCACGGCAAGCACGCCTATGTCACGTCTCTCTTCGCCGATCAGACCAGCGGCCGCGATCGCCTCGTCGGCAACCGCGCCCTGATATGCAATCACCACTGCGCAGTTCGGTCCCGGCTTGCGCAGCCAGTAGGCGCCGTCGATGGAGCCCTGCCGGAAATCGTCATCGGCCCGTTTGACCGGTTGCTCAAGCGGTTTGGTGGTGAGACGCAGATAGACCGATCCTCCGGTCTCGTCGCGCAGCCATGTCCGCTCATCCCGCGGCCCTTCCCCGTCGCGCTGAAGATAGTCGAAAGCCCATTCCATGATCACTGCAAGTTCATCGGCAAAGGCAGGCTCGAAAGCCGCCAGCCCATCCTGACTCATGCCGATCAACGGGGTTCCAATTGACTGGTGCGCGCCTCCTTCGGGCGCAAGCGTCACGCCTGACGGTGTGCCGACGATCATGAAACGCGCATCCTGATAACTGGCGTAATTCAGCGCATCGAGACCGCGGCAGACGAAAGGATCGTAGACGGTGCCAATCGGTATCAATCGTTTGCCGAACAGGGAATGGGCCAGGCCGGCTGCGCCGAGCAGCAGGAAGAGATTCATCTCCGCGATGCCCAGTTCGACATGTTGTCCCTTCGGCGTGAAATCCCATTTTGCGGTCGATGGAATGCGGTGCTCGATGAAGGCGTCCGCCATAGCCGTGCGGGCAAAAAGCTTGCGCCGGTTGACCCACGGACCGAGGCTTGTCGTGCCCGTGACGTCAGGCGACGTCGTCAATATGCGATCTGCGAATTCGCTTTCGCCTTTGGCGAGATCGTCCAGGATTTTGCCGAAGACCGCCTGGGTCGAGATTTCGCGTGTGACATCGATCTCAATCGCCGGCACGTCGAGATGGGTATCATGGCGGCGGCGCGGACCCTGGGCAAAGAAAGGCGTCTTTGCAAGAAAGTCCTTCAAGCCATCAACGTCGGCAACGCCGGCGAACTGATCCCATTCCTGGCCTGCGGCGATGCCCATATGCGTTTGCCAGTCCGCAAACTGCTTGCTGTTCATCAGGCCGCCATGGTTGTCCTTGTGGCCGGCGATAGGTGTGCCCCAGCCCTTGACGGTGTATGCGAGGAAGCAGGTGGGGCGGTCATGGTCGATCGCAGCGAATATGTCGGCCATCGTCTCGACGCAGTTGCCGCCGAGATTTTCCATGAGCGCAGCAAGCTCGGTATCGCTGCGGCGGTCGATCAAGGCGGTTATGTCGCCCTGATCGCCAAGGTCGTCCATGAGGCGCTTGCGCCAAACCGAGCCGCCCATGAATGTCAAAGCCGCATAGTCCTGGTTCGGACATCGGTCTATCCAGTCTTGCAGCCGCGCGCCGCCCGGTTCCTTGAAAGCCGCACGCTGCAAGGCGCCATGCTTGACGCGCACGACGTCCCAGCCAAAAGCGTCGAAGATTTTCTCGATGCGCTCGAAAAGCCCTTCGCGAACGATACCGTCGAGCGATTGGCGATTGTAGTCGATGACCCACCAGCAATTGCGCAAATCGTTCTTCCAGCCCTCCTGCAGAGCTTCGTAGATATTACCCTCGTCAAGCTCTGCATCGCCCATCAGCGCGACCATGCGGCCGCACTTCAGATCGGCGCCCCATTCCTTCCCCTGAATGAAGTCCTGGACGATGGAGGCGAGCGGCGTGATGCCGACGCCAAGCCCGACCGAACCCGTCGAGAAATCGACGTCATCGATATCCTTGGTCCGGCTCGGATAGCTTTGCACCCCGCCGAAACCACGGAAATTCTCCATCTTCTCCCGCGTCTGATTGCCCATCAGATAGTGCATGGCGTGAAAGATAGGCGATGCATGCGGCTTGACGGCGACCCGGTCTTCAGGCCGGAGCGCCGAGAAATAAAGCGCCGTCATGATCGACACCATTGACGCCGAACTGGCCTGATGCCCGCCAATCTTGATAGCATCGACCTTTGGCCGGACATGATTGGCGTGGTGGATCATCCAGTGCGACAGCCATAGCAGCCGCTGCTCGATCGTCTTCAAGTGCTGGTGGCGGGGTTCGGTCATCGGCGGATCTCCGGCTGCTGTTCGGAGGGTAATTGCGGGGGGCGATCAGCCTTCCCGGTAATAATAGCTGTAGCCGTTGAGCGCCGGCGCTCCGCCGAGATGCGCGTAAAGCACCTTCGAACCGTCCGGAAAGAACCCCTTTCGCGTCAGGTCGATCATTCCCTGCATCGACTTCCCCTCGTAGACGGGATCGGTCATCATCGCCTCGGTGCGGGCCGCCAGGCGGATGGCGTCATTCGTCTCGTCCGAGGGCACGCCATAGGCCGGATAGGCATAGTCTGGATTGATAATGATCTCGTCTTCGCGGACCTTGCGGCCAAGGCCGACCAGTTCGGACGTGTTATCGACGATTGAACGAACCTGTGCTCTCGTCTGTTCCAGCGTTCCAGAGGCGTCAATGCCGATCACCCGGTCGGCGCGGTTCTGCGCCGCAAAACCGACGACCATGCCAGCCTGTGTGGAGCCAGTGACAACACAGACGACGATGTAGTCAAAGGTGAAGCCGAGGGCCTTTTCCTGCTCGGCAACCTCCTCGGCGAAACCGACATAGCCAAGGGCGCCATATTTGTGCACCGATGCGCCAGCGGGGATCGCGTACGGCTTGCCGCCAGCATCCTTGACCGACTGGATCGCATCTTCCCAGCTCTTGCGGATACCAATGTCGAAACCGTCATCGACAAGGCGGCTGTCGGCGCCCATCAGGCGGGTCATCAGGATGTTGCCCACGCGGTCATAGACGGCGTCATAGTGCGGCACCCATTTTTCCTGGATCACCACACATTTCATGCCGATCTTGGCGGCGGTGGCTGCAACCATGCGCGTGTGGTTCGATTGCACGCCGCCAATCGAGACAAGAGTGTCTGCGCCCGAGGCAATTGCATCCGGCACGATATATTCCAGCTTGCGCAACTTGTTGCCGCCCATCGCCAGGCCGGAATTGCAATCGTCCCGCTTGGCGTAGATCTGGACCTTGCCACCCAGAGCCTCGGTGAGACGCGGCAGGTGCTCGATCGGGGTCGGCCCGAAGGTGAGAGGGTAGCGTTCAAATTTTTCAACAAGGGACATTCTGGCCTCCGGGGCATTGGAACGGTGAAAATCGTCGCGTCGGAGACTAAGGTGTTTCCTGCGAAAGGTGCTTTCAATCTCATATATCAATATGACATTTTTTGACGGCAATACTGACCTTCCTTTATAAAGATCAGTCAAAAGATGGATACGCAATGGAAGAATCTTCCGGAACAGGCCTTGACAGAACTGACTTGCGGATCCTTCGGGCGCTCCAGGCCAACGGGCGACTGACGAATGCAGAGCTTGCGGCGCGGGTCAATGTGAGCGCTGCGACGTGCCACCGGCGCACCCAGCGCCTGTTTGACGAGGGCTACATTGCCGGCGTTCGAGCGGAGATTGCACCTGTTGCGATCGGTCTGGGAGCTCTGGTGATGGTTGGCGTGGTTCTCGACCGCTCGACGCCGGAGAGTTTTGCGGCCTTTGAGGGGGCCGTTCTGGAACTCAAGGAGGTGCTCGATTGCAATCTGGTGGCTGGGGACTTCGACTACCTGCTCAAGATCCGCGTTCGCGACATGGCAGATTTCAACAAATTGCACGGCAACAAGCTCATCGCCTTGCCTGGCGTAAGACAAACCCGGACCTTCTTCGTCATGAAGAACGTCAAGGACAATGCCCGCCTTTCATTCTAGGTGTTTGGTAGCTGTTTGAAACTCTTGCGATTTTGCCTTTGGCATCGTTCACATTTGAGATCCAGGCCATAGCGACGAACTAACGACTGGCCGCGATGAAGGGAAAGTCACAAGATACGCGAGCGATCTCACCGGCGTTAAGCGGTGAACAGACCGCGACTGTACTGGCGTTGGAAAAGCGCGACTATCTCGACGAACAAGACTGACCAGCAATCTTTGCCGGCTGTTCAAAAAAGAAATATCTGTCCCCACCCTCCAAACCTGCCGGATAATTCTGGTGCGACAACGAGGACGGCAATGAACCACAACAGGCACCATCGACAGGACAATCGAGTGCTTTGGCGCATCGTTGCCCTGTTGGCGTCGTTTGCCGGGCTGGCTGCTCGTCTTGCCAACGCGCCACAGCCGGTGCGGGTTGCAGTGCTGTTTCTGTTGCGCACGGCCGAAGCTCAGGTCAGCCGTTTCCTGTTCGGCGAAGATGACGACGTGCTGCCACCATTCACAAAGCAAGGCGACACACCGGACGATGCGCTGTTGCTGGCGCACCGGTTCGCCGACCTGGCCGAGGCACTGCATGACATGCTCGTGCGGGAAGAGTTTGGTCCGGACATCGAGGTGAAAGACGTTCCATCTGCAGTCGAGCACAGCTTGACTGCCAAGGTCCCGCGTCCGCTGCTGACCGTCCGTTTCGGCCGCCTGGCGGCCACAGCCACCGGTCCGCCATAGCCTGCACCGTGGCGACAGGCCAACGCCCGCAACGTGCCTGAAATCCAATCTTGTGCCCAGCCTGGCCGACCAATGCGTCCGCCGGGCCGCATGGTATGGCCAAGATGTTTGACGGAGCCCTTCGTCTCTGCCCCTTTCCGCCACCGCCGCCCGGCGCTAATAGTCCCGCATATTTTCTGTCTGGACGTTCACATGACCTTTTCGAAATTCTTCGCCCACCTCGTTGCACAGATCGGCGCTGGTGCGGCATTTCTGCGCCATCGCAATGACGGGCCACTGCCACAGGCGGCCGGTCCTGCGCCGTCTATTCCGCAGGCGAAACCTCAAGGCGTCCCGACACTGAAAATGCCGACTGCCAAGGGCTGGACCGGCAATCAGACGCCGACGCCCGCCAAGGGTCTCAAGGTCAATCTGTTCGCCGGCGGCTTTGAACATCCGCGCTGGCTTCACGTGCTGCCCAACGGCGACGTACTGGTTGCCGAGGCCCTGCCGGTCTCGGGTGGCATCCGGTCGATCTTCGACTACGCCATGCAGACGACCATGCGCCGCGCCGCGGCTCTCGCCGACCACAGCGCCAACCGCATCATGCTGCTGCGCGACGCCAATGGTGATGGCGTGGCTGAAACCCGCGAAGCCTATCTGGAAAATCTGAACCAGCCATTCGGCATGGCTCAGGTTGGTTCAACGTTCTACGTGGGAAACACTGACGGGCTGGTCGCCTTCCCGTTCGAGCCAGGGGCAACGCAGCTTTCCGGCGAGGGCAAGACGCTCGCAGCGTTCAAGCCGGCCGGCCACTGGACGCGCTCCATCCTCGCCTCGCCCGACGGCAAGCGGCTCTATATCGGCGTTGGGTCGCTATCGAACATTGCGGACGAAGGCATGGAAGCTGAGGAAGGCCGCGCCTGTATCTACGAACATGTCATCGCGACTGGCGAGACGCGCATTTTTGCCGAAGGTCTGCGCAATCCGGTTGGCCTTGCCTTCGAGCCAGTCACGGGAAAACTCTGGACCGTGGTCAACGAGCGCGACGGTCTTGGCGACGAAACGCCGCCAGATTATCTCACCTCGGTAGAGGACGGCGGGTTCTATGGCTGGCCCTATTCCTACTGGAACCGCGTCGTCGACGACCGCGTCCAGCCGCAAAGGCCGGAACTCGTCGCGCGACAGATCCAGCCGGACTATGCGCTTGGCGGACACACGGCGTCGCTTGGCCTCACCTGGATGCCGGCTGGCACCCTGCCCGGCTTTGGCGACGGAATGGTGATTGGTCAGCATGGTTCATGGAACCGCTCAAAGCTTTCAGGCTACCGCGTCGTGTTTGTGCCGTTCGAGAACGGCAAGCCGTCCGGCCCGATGCGCGACATCCTGTCAGGCTTCCTGTCGCCGGACGAAAAGGCCAGCTATGGCCGCCCGGTCGGCGTGGTCGTTGGATCTGACAAGAAGTCGCTGCTGGTCGCCGACGACGTTGGCAATGTGGTCTGGCGCGTCACCGGGGCCTGAATTCGGGCAAATACAAGTATTTTCCCGTGAATTGGCGACTATGTCGCGTTGGATTCTCTCGTCATGTAAGGCAAACGTGACGGAGCTTGGGGGGATTCGTCATGAACATGCATGCCGCGGCGTCGGCCGCGAACGCTGCGCGGGCGAAAGAACCTGGTCAGCCCTGGATCAAGGTGCTCGGAAAATATCGCGATCCCAACCGATTGCGCAGCGCAACCGAGCTCGCGATGACCGTCGCACCATTTCTGGCTCTCTGGATTGCCGCGCTATTTTGTGCAGCATCCGGATATTGGTGGGGGCTGGTGCTTATCATTCCGGCGGCCGGTTTCCTGCTGCGCCTGTTCATGATCCAGCATGATTGCGGCCACGGGTCATTCTTCGCCAGCCGCGCTGCCGACGACTGGACTGGCCGTGCACTCGGTGTGCTGACTATGACGCCCTATGACTACTGGCGTGGCGCACATGCCACCCATCACGCGTCTGCCGGCAATCTGGACGAGCGTGGCGTCGGTGACATCGAGACGCTGACGGTTTCCGAATACCAGGCGGCGTCCCGTTGGGGCCGGCTGCGCTACCGTCTCTACCGCAACCCGTTCGTCATGTTCGTCATCGGACCGATTTATGTCTTTATCCTGAAGCACCGCTGGCCGTTCGAGACATTTCGCGTTTCTGGCAAGCCGTGGCGCTCGACGATGCTGACCAATCTCGCCATCGTCTTGTTCTTCGCCGGCCTGATCTGGCTGACCGGCATAGTTCCGTTCCTGATCGTCCACATTTCGACGGTCATCATAGCCGGAGCCGCCGGTATCTGGCTGTTCTATGTGCAGCACCAGTTCGAAGACACCCATTGGGCAAAGGACGAGGAATGGACCTTTGCCGACAGCGCGCTGCACGGCTCGTCCAACTACATCCTGCCGCAGCCCTTGCAGTGGCTCACCGGCAATATTGGCATCCATCACATCCATCACCTGTCGAGCCGGGTTCCGTTCTACCGCTTGCCAGAAGTGCTGCGCGACCATCCGCAGCTGGCCGACATCGGCCGCATCTCGATCCGCGAAAGTCTTGGTTGCGTGAAGCTCGTCTTGTGGGATGAAAACAAGCGCCGGCTGGTTACATTCCGCGAAGCAATGGCGGTTTAGCGTTTCACCCTCACCATCTTGTCGAGCAGCTTTTCAACAACATCCTCGGCCTTCTGCGCCCTGCCGGTGTGGGCAGGTGAGGTCTGGATGATCGAGGAGCGCGGCGCGGTCAGCCAGTAGAACCGTTGTCGTGCGGGCAATTCGCCAATCGGCCCGGCTTCCTTGCCGCCAATGCAAATCCGCTCAAACGCTTCGAGGTGCGTCCGGATTGCCTCGATGTCAGCCGCCGGATCGAGCGCAGCCAGCCGCGCTTCGTCCAGATCGAATCCACAGGCAAGCAGCTTTGCCGTGGGGCACGAGACGATGACGCCGGCATTGATGAATTCGCCACGCTCGACGCGGGGCACGACGCGGACGATCGCATAGTCATAAGTGTGGGAGACGCCGGTCACAGCCGTACTCCCTTACGAGGCGGCGGCACATAGCCTGGCGGCGGGGCAGTCTGCCTCGCCTGCTCTGCCTGCTCGGCAAAACCGCGTGGTGCGGCCACCCGCTTCATCAGATAGCCGGCATAGGCGGCGCGATGCGCGTCGGCGCTGTCAAACGCCGGATCACCCTCCAGCCAATCCTCCGGCACCAGCCCCGTGATGCGTTCTACCAATTTGGGTGTGATGACAGGCGCAAGTGCAGAATCCGCCGCCATGATGTCGGATGCAAACGGCAGCAGCACATGATCCTTGATCGGCGCAAAGCGAGCCGTGGCCGCTGTCTCGGCGCGCGACCAGTCGTGATGGAAATAGAACGCAGCGCCATTGTCGATCAGGTAAAGTTTTCGGTGCCACAACAGCATGTTGGTGTTGCGCGCAGTGCGGTCGACATTCTGTATGAACGCATCGAACCAGACGATCCGGGCAGACAGACCGGCGTCAGGGCGGTCAACCAGCGGGTCGTAATTGACCGAGCCCGGCAGGTAATCCAGTCCCAGGTTCAGCCCGGCGCTCTCGCGGATCAGGTGCTGGATTTCGGAATCCGGTTCGGTACGCGCCATATCGGGGTCGACCGTGAGGAAGACGATTTCGGGGATCGGAAGCCCTAGCGCCCGCGCCAGCTCACCGCCAATCAGCTCCGCGATCAGCGCCTTTCGGCCCTGACCTGCACCGCGGAATTTCAGCACATACATGCCGTCATCGTCTGCCTCTACGATGGCGGGCAGCGAGCCGCCTTCGCGCAGCGGCGTGATGTATCGGGTGGCGGCGAGCGTTCTCAAGGCATGTAGCTTTCAGGTCGTTTCGCCCGCGGCCTTAGCATTGTCAGCGGTGCGCGCCAATCGATCGGTACGGCGTCACTTGAACGATTCTGAAATCAGTTTGATCTTGGCGTCGAGCAAGGCGTTGATCTCGGTCCTGCCGAGTTCAGTGAACGTCGCCTTGGCGGCCTCGAACCGGCTGATCGCCTTATCGGCTTCGGCCTTGCCACCGCCAAAGCTGGCAAGATTCCAGTGCACGTCGCCGATATTGTTCTGGGCGAACGCCCATTGCAGCGGGTCGGCCTCCTTGGTGAACACCTGCATCGACGCGTCAAATGCGGCGCGCGCTTCAGCCAGCGGCTCTGCATTGCCGATGCGGCCCGACAGGTTAAGCAGGCATTGGCCAAGCCGTGACTGCGCATTGGCCCAGTCGACAGGGGCATTTTCCAGATTCAAGACTTCAAGCGCGCCACTGGTCGCAACAATCGCCTGCTTGAGCGTATCGACCCCGGTCTCGCCGTTCGCAATCGTCTGCAGCACGCGGCCAAGCGCCAGATTGGTCTGCGCCCATAGCAGCGGCGCGCGGTCGCGCCGATATTCCTGCAGCGCATTGCGATAGGCCCCGGCGGCCTTGTCTTCCAGGCTACGGTCGTCGCCGATCAGCGCCATCAGATGCAGCGTGTTGCCGCCGTTCAACTGTGTCATCGCCCAATCCATCGGCAATGTCGCCCTGTCGTAGACTTCGCGCGCGGCCTCGGTCGCAGCAAGCGACCGGCGCAGCGTCTCCATGTCCTTGTTGCGCTGGCCAGTGGTCTGGAGCGTTGAGCCAAGATTGTTTTGCGCCGACGCCCATTGCAGCGGGGTGTTTTCGCGCTGGAACACTTCAAGCGCGGCCAGAAACGCAGCGGTGCCCTTGTCGAGCGCGTCAGTCCCCGTCTCGTGCCTGGCCAGATTGGCGTAGGCGCCACCGAGATTAAGCTGGGTCGATGCCCAGTCATAGGGCCAGGTCTGGCGGGTGCGGACCGTCATCGCCTCGGTGAACACATTGATGGCCTGCTCGTGATAGGCGGCATCGTTCTTCGCAAGGCCTATAGCGGTCAGCGTATTGCCGAGATTGTTGGTCAGCGTGCCCCAATTGATCGGATTGGCCGAAATTGTGCTAACCTCGAGCGCGGCGCGATAGGCCGTTTCGGCGCGCAGCAGACCGGCGATGTCGCCTGAATCGGTCGCGAGCGAAAATTCTGTGATGCCGATATTGCCCTGCGTGTCGGCCCAATCGTTCGGGGCAGTTTCGCGCGGCCGTTTTGCCAGCGCCTGCTTCAGGGCTTCAAGGCCTTTACGGGTCAGGCTCGGGTCACCCTGCCGCTCACCAAGTTCCATCAAGAGACCGCCGATATTGTTCTTGGCGTTGGCCCAAAGTCTGTCGTCATTGAGCCGGGCAAACACGTCAGTCACTTCTTCGAACAGCGCCAGCGCCTTGTTGAGGCTTTCTGTGCCATGCTCGATTTCGCCCAGGTCATAGAGCGTCACCGCCATATTGTTGCCGGTGATTGCCCAGTCCTCGCCTTTCTCGCCGCCTGGGATCATGTCCATCACGGCCTGATAGGCTGCGACCGATTGCTCAAAGGCCGCCTTGTCGCCATGCGCCTCTCCCTGCCCGCGCAAGGCTTCGGCCTGCTGGTTCTTGTAGTTCCAGGCAAGCTTGTCGTCCCATTTTTCGACCAGATCAAACGCCTTGGCGTAGTCGCTGGCGGCCGACGCAAAGGCAAAGGTCAGGGCCGAGGCATCGCCCCGCTTGGCGTAGATGGCGGCGTCGGCCAGGCGCTTTTCCTTCACCTGCTGCTCGAGCAGATCGACTGTGCCGGCATTCTTCTCAATGCGCGCCACCGCCTGATCAAGGAAGCTGCGCGCAGACACAATCGCGCCCTCGCCGATTGCCCGGTCAGCAGCAAGCGCAAGCTGCACGATCTCTGGATCGTCGGTGCGCAGCGCCTCGCGCTGGGCGTTCATCTCGCGCAGGCGCACCGCTTGCCCCTGAAGTAACTTGTCCAGCTGGGCCGGATCCTTGGGAATGACTTCGGTGCCCATGGCGCGCAGCACCCCATAGAGCGCATCAAGCTTGACCCCTTCGCGCAACGCCACCTGCTCGACCTGAGTGCGCTCGGCAGACGGCAGGTCAGCCATGGTCAAAAGCAATTGCCGCCGCTCGCCATTGATCTGGCCATCAGGGCCAGCTGGCTCTTCCGGCGCGAGGCCGAAATAGAGCAGCCGGCGCAGGCTCTCGTTTGTCCACGGGCGCTGCTTTGTGCCGGTCGCCAGATAGACTTCTTCAGTCACCATACGCATGACCTGACCGAACTCGACACCTTTCAGCGCAGTCAGATGGCGCATCAGCGCGCTGGCATAAGGACTGTTCGTGCCCGCATCGCCATCCAGCGCCGGTTCGCCAGGCTCTGCTGCGTAGCCAATGACAATGCCGAGATTGTCGCTGGCGGGTTCCGGCGTCTTGCCAGCGCTAAACAGTTTCATGCCGCGCACCAGCGCCAAGCCAGTCGCGCCAACGGGCGCGGGCGCAGCGCCAGGCGAGGCCCTGACCATGGCGTCTGCCGGAAACGGATTGGTGCGGCAGGCGTCGAGCAGCACGATCGTGACGGCTGTCTTCGTCTTCAGGCGATCAATCACTGCCGACAGGGAAACCAGCCGCTCGCCCGCATCGCCGAGAGAGGAGAGGTCGGCGTCGACGGGCACCAGCCAGTTGTCGCCGCCCGCCTCGATGCCATGGCCCGAATAGTAGACAAGCGCGACGTCAGCGCCTTCAGCGTCCTCTTCAAATCGTTCGAGGTCGCGGCGCAGCTTTGCGGTGTCGCGGTCGGTGACCATACGTGCGTCGAAGCCGAGATCTGTCAGCAGCTTCGACATGTCGCGTGCGTCATTTGCCGGATTGGGCAGCGCGTCGATATGACGGTATTCCGACTGGCCAATGATGAGCGCCACGCCGTTCAACGCTTTCGGCTCCTGCGCAAGCCCGCTCGCTACGGCTCCCGCGAGGAGCAGCAACGCTGCAATTGCCGATATGAACAGACGCCAGGTCACGTTGCAGACTATCTCACGCCCGACTGCCGGATGGAACAGGAACCAGCTTGGACGAAATCAATCCTCTACCCTTCCATCAAACGGTAAAATAATGCCAGATGCTAGGAAATGGCACACGTGTCCGTCAGGAGGAGGACTCGAAATGGCTACGGGCTTCATCTGGTATGAACTGATGACGAGCGACCTCGACGCGGCCGAAAAATTCTATTCGGCGGTAATTGGCTGGACAATGCAGGAATTTCCGGACGCCAACATGCGATATGTCGTCGTCAATGCGGGTGAAAGGGGCATCGGCGGACTGATGACAATCCCGAACGACGCGGCGGCGATGGGCGCTCAACCGGCCTGGGTCGGCTACATCCATTCCAAAGACATCGACAAGGCGACCGCAAGCCTCAAGGCGGCTGGAGGGCATGTGTTCCGGCCGCCGGAAGACATTCCCGGCGTCGGGCGCTTTTCTGTCGTCTCTGATCCTCAAGGCGCGATGTTCATGTTGCTGCAACCGAACGGCCCCGACCAGGAAGCTCCACCTGCCGGAACGCCCGGTTGCGTCGGTTGGCGCGAGTTGATGACAAGTGATTGGCAAAAGGCGTTCGACTTTTATGCCGGCCAGTTCGGCTGGACCAAGGACCAAGCAGTCGATATGGGCGAAGTAGGCACGTATCAGCTTTTCCGGTCCGGCGGAGATGCGGCTGCCGGCGGCATGATGAACCGGCCTCCGCACATTCCCATGTCCTATTGGGGGTTCTATTTTAACGTCGACAGCGTTGACGCCGCGATAAAGCGGGTCAAGGGAAACGGCGGCACGGTTACATTCGGGCCGACGCAGGTGCCAGGCGGCCAGTGGATTGTGAGCTGCCAGGACCCGCAAGGTGCTCATTTCTCCATGGTTTCAAACGACAAATAAGGCGGACATGTTCAAAAAAATTCTGATCGCCAATCGCGGCGAGATCGCTTGCCGGGTCATTCGCACCGCACGGCGCATGGGCGTGGCGACAGTGGCGGTCTATTCGGATGCGGATGCGCGGTCGCTGCATGTTGAAATGGCGGACGAGGCTGTGAATATCGGCCCTGCCCCGGTCTCTGAAAGTTACCTGCGCGCTGACCGGATCATCGACGCGGCAAAGGCGACCGGTGCTGAAGCCATTCACCCCGGCTACGGATTCCTGTCGGAGAACCCGAACTTCGTCAGCCAAGTGGTTGATGCAGGACTCGTTTTCATCGGTCCGTCTGCCGCGTCAATCCGCGCCATGGGGTTGAAGGACGCCGCCAAGGCATTGATGGAGAAGGCTGGCGTGCCTGTCGTTCCCGGTTATCACGGCGATGGCCAGGCGCTGGTGCTTCTTGCGACCAAGGCCAGCGAGATCGGCTTTCCGGTGCTGATCAAGGCGCGCGCAGGCGGCGGCGGCAAGGGTATGCGCAAGGTCGATGTTCAGGATGATTTTGCTGACGCACTGGCCAGCGCCAAACGCGAAGCAAAAGCCTCATTCGGCGACGACGCCGTGCTGGTCGAAAAATACGTGGAGAAGCCACGTCACATCGAGGTGCAGGTGTTTGGCGACAATCATGGCAACGCCGTGCACCTGTTCGAGCGCGACTGCTCGGCGCAGCGCCGCCACCAGAAAGTGATTGAGGAAGCGCCTGCCCCGGGCATGCCTGACGATATGCGCAAGGCAATGACGGATGCGGCGGTGAAGGCTGCCAGGGCGATCAACTATTCGGGCGCAGGCACGATCGAGTTCATTGTCGATGCGTCGGAAGGTCTGCGTGCCGACCGGTTCTGGTTCATGGAAATGAATACGCGTCTGCAGGTGGAGCACCCGGTAACGGAAATGGTCACCGGCGTCGATCTGGTCGAATGGCAGTTGCGTGTCGCTGCAGGCGAAAAAATCCCGCTGACGCAGGACCAGATCCGGCTGAACGGTCACGCGTTTGAGGCTCGTATTTACGCCGAGGACGCCACCAAAGGATTTCTGCCAGCCATCGGGACGCTGCACCATCTGCGCTTTCCGGCGCGCGCGCCCGCAGAATCGTCAATGCGTATCGAGACCGGCGTGCGTGAAGGCGATGCGATCTCGCCGTTCTACGATCCGATGATCGCCAAGCTCGTCGTTCACGCAGAAGACCGGACATCGGCATTGACAGCGCTTGGGGAGGCGCTGGAAGCAACCGAGATTGCAGGTTCGATCACCAACACCGCCTTCCTGAAGGCGCTGGCGGCGGATGCGGATTTTGCGGCTGGCGATGTCGACACGGGTCTGATCGCCCGGCATCAGGAGGAACTGACCGCCCTGCCCGCGCCAAGTCTTGCGGACCTGACAGCGGCAGCAGCGGCGGCCAGCGGCGCAAGCCTTCAGCCGGCGGCGGCCGACCCCTGGTCAGCCATGGCCGGTTATGCGCATTACCACCCTGTGGCGCGGCAAATCACGCTGGAGCGCGGCGAAAGCAAGGCCGTTGCCCGCGTCTTTGGCGGCAAGCGCGGTCTCAGCGTGTCGATTGCCGGAGAAGAGCCGGCTCTGGCGCATGGCGATACGCGCATTGCGGTGTGGCCCGGCCATGTCACGGTGTTTGACGGCGCTGTCGGGCACAATTTCAAGGTTACCGATCCATTTGCGGCGGCGGCCGATGCAGGCGGCGGGTCCGGCACGCTGCGCGCGCCAATGCCCGGCCTCGTCAAGGTCGTGCGCGCGTCAGCAGGCGACAGCGTCAAGAAAGGCGCTCCGCTGCTGATCCTGGAAGCCATGAAGATGGAACACACGATCGCCGCGCCGTTTGATGGCGAGATTGCCGAAATCCTGACCGAAGGCGATCAGGTGATGGACGGCGCTGTGCTGGTGAAATTCAAGGAGGCCTGAAGCCTCAAAACGAAAAGCCGCGCCGGCATGTTCCCCGCCGGTCGCGGCCTTCGACACCAATCCCGTATGCACCCCCGCCCATCGGGATTGGTGGAACCCTGTAACTCGCCCGGCGCTGGAGCGCCGTTCAGTTTTGTCGGCGTTGGAGCGCCGTGCATTTCTGGTTGCCTTAGTGGACGGTCATCCACTCGCGGGCTTCGCGCAAAGCGCGGGCCAATTCCTGCTTGGTCATGGTCGCTGCGATCTCGGTGCGCAGTTCGGCGGCGCGGGCAGAACCCTTGATGGCGGCAATGTTGAACCATTTGTGCGCTGTCACCATGTCGGTGTCGCAGTCGCGGCCCGTCGCATACATCATGCCCAGTTCGAACAGAATGTCGGCCTGAGCTGTTGCACCAATCGCGCCTACACCGGCTTCGAGAATTTCAAAACGCGCCATTTTCTTGACCCCTGTCTTCGCTTGTTTGTGCCGGTCCGATTGTCCCCGTCCGGCGTTGTTTCGATGTGTCCAAGAATGGCGGGCAGGCTTGAATCCGGGGTGAACGGGTGTGCTTAATTTGCGGAAAACAAAGCTAAAACAAGAAGTAAACGGCAGATTCCGTTAAGCATCGAAGCTGCTGGATTCCCCGGCGCTTTCCGAAAATTCGTCTAGAATTGCCTTTTGCTCTGGCAATAAAGCGGTAACTACAGCTTTCGAAGGAAATGGACTGATGATCGAAGACCAGTCCTTCCGGGCGCGCCAAAAATGCTCGTACCGGAATTCATCCAGCTGTCCAAATGACCAGTTCGAAGCGCTTTAATTTCGACAAGATTTCGTTTACGTTGACGTTCGCGTAAGGCGGTCTGTCGACGGGCCCAAGGTTCCACCGCCCACAACCACGCAGGGAGGACAACATGTTTCGTAAAATTGCCGTCGCCGCCGCCGCGACCTTGATCCTGAGCGCGAGTGCATTCGCTGATCCGATCGCCGGCAACTGGAAGACGCAGTCGGGCGAAACCGCTGCAATCACGGGCGGCGGTCCATTCTCGATCACATTGAAGACTGGCAAATATGCCGGTAAGCGGATCGGCTCGATGTCTGCCTCCGGCAACAACAAGTACACCGGAACGATTACCGATCCGGCCAGCGACAAGACTTACAAGGGCAAGGCTTCCATCTCCGGCAACAAGATGAAGATGAGCGGTTGCGTGGCTGGCGGTCTTATCTGCCAGACACAGAACTGGACCAAGATGTAAGTTTTCGCATCAAGCGAGCTTTCGGGAACGCCGGTGGCCAAAAGCCGCCGGCGTTTTTCTTTGGCGTTGGCGCGTCAACCAATTTGAACGGCAGATGAACGCCCGCCTCAGGGTGAGTTCAGCGCCGGCCGCCTATTCTGCATGCAACATGAAGGGAAAACCCGTGTTTGCACGCTTCACCATCGTCAGCCTGACCACCATCGTTTTTGGCCTGGTACTCGCAACCATCGTCGCTGAAGCGGGACGCGAACGCCGCTGGCAAAACGACCGTGTCGTCGATTGCAGGATCGACGAAGGCGTCATCTGCGGCGGCAAGCGGCTCTGAGGATTGGAAATTCGTCATGCGTAACAACAACCGCCCATACGCCGAGACCTTTGGCATGTTGCCGAAACTGGCACTCATCGCTCTGCTTTCAGGCGCCACAGCCGCCGGCGCTTCGCAGCTTGTCTCTGAGCCTTCGGCCATTTCCAGCGTCGTCGATGGTGGCTCGATCACCAAGCCGAGCGGTGTTGGTTTTGTGCTGGCGGTCACACTGCAGCGCCACGGGGCGGCGCTTCGCTGAGGGGCACGCCCGCATTTGCTTGAAAATCTTCCACGCAATTTGCGGTGCCGCCCCTCTGCAAACGTCACCTGCGAGTGACTATAATGGTGCATGGAAAAGCGAATCTACCCGAAAGCAATCGAAACCGTCATTACGCCCGAACCGTATGAGCGGCAGAGCTTCACCAGCCCTGCAGAAGCGGTGAAGGCGCTGCGCTGGCTCTACGACCGCAACACAGCCTTCCTGCGCGATGCTTTTGCCTCAATCGGTGACAGGCCACCGGCCGCCCGCTTCCGGGCATTTTATCCGGAAATCAGCATCACGACGCAATCTTATGCGGAAATCGACTCCCGCCACGCCTATGGCCACATGTTCATGCCAGGCAGCTATTCGACAACGATTACCCGGCCGGATCTGTTCGATACATACCTGACCGACCAGATCAGACTCATCATGCGCAATCATGGTGTTCCGGTAACGATCTCGGAATCGGAGACGCCGATCCCGCTGCATTTTGCTTTCCTTGAAGGCACTCACGTCGATGGCTCCATCGCCGAACGGCTGAAGCGGCCCTTGCGCGACATTTTTGACGTACCGGATCTGAATGCGACTGACGATCTGATCGCCAATGGCACCTATGAACCGGCACCGGGCGAGCCAATGCCGCTTGCGCCCTTCACTGCCCAGCGCATAGACTATTCGCTGCATCGGCTGTCTCATTACACAGCGACCCATCCCGGGCACTTCCAGAATTTTGTTCTGTTCACCAACTACCAGTTCTACATCGACGAGTTCTGCGCCTATGCGCGCAACCTGATGGCCGAAGGCGGCGGAGGGTATGAGAGCTTTGTCGAGCCGGGCAATCAGGTGACGTTTGCAGGCGAAACCGCGCCTGAGGACGGAACGCAACTGCTTCGTCTGCCGCAAATGCCAGCCTACCATCTGACCAAGGCCGATCATTCGGGCATCACGATGGTGAATATTGGCGTCGGCCCCTCCAACGCCAAGACGATTACAGACCATATCGCGGTCCTGCGGCCGCATGCCTGGCTGATGCTTGGCCATTGCGCTGGCCTGCGCAACACACAGGCGCTGGGTGACTATGTGCTGGCGCACGCTTATGTGCGCGAAGACCACGTGCTGGACGACGATCTGCCGGTCTGGGTGCCAATCCCGGCGCTGGCAGAGATCCAGGTGGCGATCCAGGAGGCGGTTGCGGAGGTGACAGGCCTGTCGGGCTTTGAACTGAAGCGCATCATGCGCACCGGAACGGTCGCCACCATCGACAACCGCAACTGGGAATTGCGCGACCAGAAGGGTCCGGTGCAGCGGCTGTCGCAATCGCGCGCCATTGGCCTGGACATGGAATCGGCGACCATTGCGGCCAACGGCTTCCGCTTTCGGGTGCCTTACGGCACGCTGCTGTGCGTTTCTGACAAACCTTTGCACGGCGAACTCAAGCTGCCGGGCATGGCGACCGAGTTCTACAAGCGCCAGGTTGCGCAGCATCTGTCGATTGGCATCAGGACAATGGAAAAGCTCGCCGCGATGCCTCCCGAAAAGCTGCATTCACGCAAGCTGCGCTCATTCTCGGAAACTGCATTCCAGTAGGGTCAACACTTGGCCGCAATCGCGGGCTTTGTGCGGCTCATGATACGGTCGACATTGTTTTCGGTTGCGCTGCTTCTAATCACCGGGGCGATCGCCTTCGCTTTGTCGATCGGCTTCCTGGGCCGCATTCACCCGGCATTTGATTCCGTCAGCCATTTCCGGCTGCATCTGACTGCATTGCTCTTTGTCGCCGGCGCCATACTGCTGGCCACCCGCTTTCGCCGCGAGGGCGTTTTTGCTCTTGTGTTGGCGCTGGCCACCGTGGCGGCAACGCCTGGAACCGCGGTCAATGCCCTGATCTCCGCCGGCGCGAATGCAGATCCCGCCACCCCGGAGGCGCCTGTCTATCGTCTCCTGCAGTTCAACGGCCGTTTCGACAATCCTACTCCTGAAGCCTTTCTGTCACTGATAGGCCGCACAAGGCCGGACGTCATTACCATGCAGGAAGTTTCGGGGATGTGGCAAACACGTCTGGCTGCGCTCAAGGCGGCATATCCATACCAGATCATTTGCGATGCGCGCGGCGCAGTCGGTGGCGTCGCAATTGTGTCGCGGCGTCCGTTTGCCGAGGGAACTGAGCCCGGTTGTATTGATGGTGGGGCGTTTGCGCTGGCCAGTGTGGACCTGGCGGGGCAAACAGTTCAGGTCGCCGCAGTTCATCTTTTCTGGCCATGGCCGTTTGAGCAGCCACCACAGATCCAGCGTTTGAATCAGTTACTCGCCGGCCTGGCGCCGGCGGCGATCCTGGCCGGTGACTTCAACGCCGCGCGCTGGAGCCACGCAGTGCGTTCGATGGCGGCGGTGGCAGATATGCGCGATGCCGGGCCTGCCGGTCCGTCATGGTTGCGGCGATATCTGCCAAACTGGCTGCGCCCATGGGTTGGACTGGGCATTGACCACGTCTTCGTGGGCGAACAGCTTGTTGCACGCCGTCTTGAACGGCAGGATTTTGCCGGTTCCGACCATCTGCCGATCCTGCTTGAGTTTTCGGTCAGGCAGCCTGAGCCCGGTCCAGCGCCACAGACTGATGTTGTCAGCGCCCCGGCGCAGCCGCGTCCTAATTCTTGACCAGTGCGAGAATGCTCTTTTCGACCGGGCCGTGACTGCGATGCTCGCGTTTGTCAAACGCAGCTTGTTCAGCGTTCTGGGCGGCTATCAGCTTGTCGATCTCGCGCCCGAGCGCAGCCAGTGATTTCCTGCAGCCCGGCTTGTCGGCCGCTTTGAATGTGCGAACCTTGCGGGCGACTGCATTCGCCATTTTCTTCGCGATCCGGCCATGCTCCTTCTCATGCACGACATTTGTCGCCTGGAAAGCACGCCACCGCTTGGCCAGCACGCCGGAAAGTGGCTTTTCAGGCTGCGGATAGACGTAGGTAATCGTCAGCACGTAGCCGCCACCCTTCGACTTGCAAAGGCCGTTCGAGTATTGCAACCCACCCAGAAATTTGGTCTTGAACTGTGTCTGGGCGATCGCCTTGGTCAGAAACCCGTGCCTGGGCCCCTTGCGGTTCATGTCCCAAAGCAATTCCGTACCGGTCTTGCCGTTGATCTTGTAGTATTTGGTGGTTTCACTGATGCGCGCCTGAGCGCTTGCATCGCTTGCCGCGAGCAATCCCATCAGCAAGCATGAGGCAGCCAGAAATCCAATTGCTTTCACAGCGTGTCGCACCCGTGGTGCACCGCCCACCAGCAGGCGGCGCTCAACATCACACAACAGACCACGGCTTTACCTCACACGCAATGGCTGCAGCCATGCCGTGACGTCAACTACATACCAGAGTAAACCGGACCTTCGCCGCCCTGTGGCGTCACCCAGTTGATGTTCTGGTTCGGATCCTTGATGTCGCAGGTTTTGCAGTGGACGCAATTCTGGGCGTTGATGACAAATTTCACATCGATGCCCATCTTGTCGGCCGCAGCATTGCCGTCAGCATCAACCCATTCATAGACACCAGCCGGGCAGTAGCGGGTTGACGGGCCGGCGAATACGTCATGTTCAGATGTTTTCTGCAGACGCGGATCTTTCAGATTGAGGTGTACCGGCTGGTCTTCGGCATGGTTGGTCGATGAAAGGAAGACCGAGGACAGGCGGTCAAAAGTCAGCACGCCATCGGGCTTGGGATAGTCGATCTTCTTGTGCTGGGCAGCAGGCTCAAGCGACGCAGCATCGGTCTTGCCATGCTTCAGCGTCCCAAACAACGAGAAGCCAAACAGCTGATTGGTCCACATGTCGATGCCGCCTACGGCGACGCCGGACAGGCCAAAGCGCGACCACAAAGGCTTGACGTTGCGGACCTTCTTGAGATCCTTGCCGATGTCGCTGTCGCGCCATGCAGCTTCATAAGAGGTAACGTCGTCATGGCTGCGGCCATCGGCAATCGCCTGCGCAATGTGATCAGCGGCCAGCATGCCCGACAGCACGGCGTTATGCGAACCCTTGATGCGCGGAAGGTTGACGAAGCCGGCAGAGCAGCCAATCAGCACACCGCCAGGGAACACCAGTTTCGGCACGGACTGCCAACCGCCCTCGGTGATGGCGCGCGCGCCATACGAGATGCGCTTGGCCCCTTCAAATGTGCCGCGCATGGCCGGATGCGTTTTGAAGCGCTGGAATTCCTCGAATGGCGACAGGAACGGATTCTTGTAATTCAGGTGGACGACAAATCCGACCGCAACCAGGTTGTCATCGAAATGGTAGAGGAACGAGCCGCCGCCGGTCTTCATGCCGAGCGGCCAGCCGAACGAGTGTTGCACCAGACCCGGCTTGTGATTTTCCGGCTTGATCTGCCAGAGTTCCTTCAGACCGATACCGAACTTCTGCGGATCGCGGTCGTCTTGCAGGCCAAACCGCTCGATCAGCTGCTTGGCGAGCGAGCCGCGTACGCCCTCGCCTATCATCACATATTTGCCGTAGAGCACCATGCCGGGCGTGTAGCCGGGGCCGCGTGTGCCATCACGCTCGACACCCATGTCGCCGGTAATGACGCCGGTCACGGCCCCATTTTCGTTGTAAGTCAGGCCTGCGCCTGCAAAGCCGGGATAGATTTCGACACCAAGCGCCTCCGCCTTCTGAGCCAGCCAGCGGCAGACATTTCCCAGCGAAACGATGTAATTGCCGTGATTGTTCATCAGCGGCGGCATAAGGAAGTTTGGCAGGCGCACCGAACCTGCCGGGCCGAGGATCAGGAACTGGTCGTCCTTGACCTCGGTCTTGAACGGATGGTCGCCCTCTTCGCGCCAGCCCGGAAGCAGGCGATCGATGCCAATCGGATCAACGACAGCGCCGGAGAGGATGTGTGCACCCACTTCGCCGCCCTTTTCGATGACGACGACGGACAGATCCGGATTGACCTGTTTCAGCCGGATCGCAGACGCCAGGCCCGCGGGCCCTGCACCGACGATAACGACGTCAAACTCCATGCTTTCGCGCTCGACGTCGCTGGCTTGATTTTCGCTGGCTTCGCTCATCATGTCCTCCACCGGCTTGAGCCGGCCTGTATTGCGTTCCTAATCGCGGGCAGTTTTGGCTGCAAGTGGCTTTGCCCGCAAGCTTGTTTCCCCGATGCCGCATCCGGGGCGCCACAAAACCGCATCCGCCAAGACTGAAATGTCCAAAGAATTCTTACCTTGACGTAAACGTCAATGCAATCACGATTGTTGTCTTGCGGCAGCGTTTTGCAGGTGAAACGATTTGATTTGCCGGCACGTGCTGCGGCTGGCATTCTGCAGTGAGGCAAATCAGTCCGCGAGGCGGCAATGGCCCGGCAGGCGCGACACCTTCCCGGCATGCTGGTTGCCCTTGCCGTTGCTTCAAGTGCGACGGGGGCAAGCGCTGAGACATGGTTTGCCGGTCCCTACTCGTTCTCGGATGAACTTGGCGGCTTTGTCATTCGCGGCGCGTCCGGCAGCGGCTCGAAGGACGATCCGATTGTCATTGAGCAGGAAATGTTGTCCGCCAGCCCGGTGACGCTGGTGGTGCGCGTGACCGTGGAACTGCGTCCACTCGGAGCACCCGGCTCAACAGGTATGCTCCACATGCGGCTACGTTCGCTCAACAATTCCGGCATCGCCTGGACCGAATATGAGTTCGAATTGCAGACACGGCTTGGCGAGCCGAGCGTGTTTGGCGACGGTATTTCGTTTGACCAGCGGCGTAGTGAACCAGGCAACCGCTCTTCCGACCTGTTCAAGATCCACGACACCAATTTCGAACCATATGACAGGCTGCTGTTCAGCAAGGGCTCCGTCGACCCGAACCAGACGGCTGGCTTTTCATTCTTCATCACCGATTTCACACCACGCTGGCTTTTCTATATCCGTCAGGACCCACGCATTCCGCTGTCATAGGTGGATGGCGCTTTACCCGGGCCTGCAGCGGCTCTATTCACATCGTCTATGTCTACTCGTCCCCTCACCCGCGCTGGTCTGGAGGAACTGCTGCGGTTTTACGCCGAGGCAGGCGTCGACACGCCAATTGAGGCTGAAGCCGTCGACCGGTTTGTCGTTGTCGAAGCAAAGCCCGAGGCGAAGCGCGACATGCGGCCCGCGCCGCAAATTTCAGCTCCGCGCCCTGCCCCGGTCACCACGACCGCCACTGTGCCCGACGAAGGCCAGGCCATTCTTGCGCGGCAGCTTGCAAGCGCAGCCTCGACCCTGGATGAGCTGGCCGAGGCGGTCAGGTCGTTCGACGGCTGCAACCTCAAATTCACCGCCAAGTCGACCGTATTTGCCGATGGCAATCCGGCTGGCGGCATCATGTTTGTCGGCGAAGCGCCGGGCCGGGACGAGGATCAGGAAGGCCTGCCCTTTGTCGGACGTTCCGGGCAGTTGCTGGACCGGATGCTTGCGGCCATCGGGCTTGATCGCACGTCGGCCTACATTGCCAATGTCATCCCGTGGCGGCCGCCCGGCAACCGCGCGCCAACGCCACTGGAAACTGAAATCTGCCGTCCTTTCATCGAACGCCAGATTGAGCTGGCCGCCCCCAAGGTGCTGGTGACGCTGGGCGGCCCTTCGGCAAAAGCTATCGTCAACGCGCAACAAGGCATAATGCGGCTGCGCGGACGCTGGCAGAACCACCTGACGGCCAGCGGCGTTGAAATTCCGGCTATGCCGACACTGCACCCGGCTTATCTGCTGCGCAATCCGGCGCACAAGAAGCTGGTCTGGCGCGACCTGCTTGAGGTCAAGGCGCGGCTGAGGTCGTTGTCTTGATTGCCAACGTCTGCCCCTGCGTTGCCAAACGCAACGACGACCGGCCGACTGGAACTTAGTCAGCCGGCTTCATGAAGCGGGCGATTTCGAGCCGCGGGGAGCCACGGAAGCGAGGCGGCAGCGCCGAGATCTGCGGTGAACCCTGTGCAGCGGGGCGCATGTCGCGCAATGGCCGCATCTCGGCGACGCCGTTTTCCAGCGCCACGACCTGATCATAAAAGTCCTCGCCCGTCTCAGACCGGAGCGGTTCCTTCTCATGCATGATCGAGATCACCGTCGCGTCCGGGCAATGATCCTTGATCGCCTGATGGAAGGCTATCCGGGATTTTGCATCCAGAGCCGACGATGCTTCATCGAGGAACAGCAGGGCCGGTTTGTGCAGCAGGATGCGCGCCAGCATCAGCATCTGCTTCTGACCGCCCGACAGCAGCAGATCCCAGGGTTGTCCCTCGCGCGTCTCATCATTGATGCCGGCGATCAAATGCCCGAGTCCTGCCTTGACCAGCGCATCGGCCACAGCGAGATCGGCATGCTCGCTATCGGCATTCGGCAGGCAGACAAGCTGCTTGAGCGTCAACCTTGGCAACTTGGTCTCTTGAGCCGCAAAGAATGTGCCTACGCCATCGGGATAGACAATCGTGCCGCGCCCATAGGGCCACAGCCCGTTCATCGCCTTCATCAATGACGTCTTGCCCGCGCCAGACTGGCCGGAGATCAGGGTCCAGCTGCCGGCCATGAAATCGAGGGCCGGAGCGCGCAGGAAGGGCGTCGCGTCCAGCCCCTGATGCGACAGCTCAAGATCGGACACTGCAAAGCCGAGCGCCGGCGCCTGATATTCGAACCGGAAGTCGGACGTGCCGCACTGGGAATAATATTCCGGCGCCTGGACGTCGTCGATGGCGGCTGCCAGGTCCGTGACGCGCTTTGTGTTTGCCTTCAAGCTGGCGATAGCCGGCATGACATGGATGAACCACGAACACTCCTGAATGAGCTGATTCACCAGTTCTGCACCGGTGACATAGCTCTTCAGGCCGATCTGTCCGCCGACATAGGGAACAAAGCCGGGCGCATAAGCGACGACGCGGGCGGCAAAGAAATTGTAGACCTTTTCGAAGGCCATGTAGCTGGCGTTGTAGCGGTTGAGCCGGTGCCAGGTCCGGTCAATGCCGACGTAAAGTCGATCATGGAGCGCGCGCTGTGCGCGCTCGCCCCGCGACGCAGCGATCTGGAAAGACCGGCGCAGGAACATTGTCAGTTCACCACGATAGCTGCCTTCAGTCTGCTGCATGGAGGTTTGCAAGAATTGCAGAACGCGGCCGATACGCAGTGCAATGAAAGTGTTCAAAGGCACATAGAGCGCCACCGCAGTCAGCGCCAGCGTGGCCGTCCCATAGATGCCGAGGAATTCGAGGCCGGCGACCTCCGCCGAGGTTTCGGCAAGCTTCATGCCGACAAACAGCAGAGAACTCGACACGCCAAGAATGCCCATCGCCAGGCCGATGGCGCCGCCGGTCAGGTCCTTGATCGACTCCTGCACGCGCTGGTCGACATTGTCGATATTTGCCGCCCCGCCAGCGTTTGCCGCCATGCCGTTCTGCAGATGAAAATGGGTGTGCCGCTCGTCCAGCAGCGCCGCGTTAAAGCGGCTGTCGAGGAATGAACGCCATTTGCGGTGCAAGGTGGTCGAGAACATGTGACGCACAGCAATGATGCCGGCGTCCTTTAGAATGACCAGACCGACCAGAATGGCGGCGCTTCGGATGACGGTTGAGAGCGGGTCGAGCGTGCGAGGGTCGTGGAACAGCGCGATTGACGTGACCAGTTCGGCAGAGGCTTCGGCAAACCAGACGCCAGCCTTGCTTGACACAACGGTCAATGCGGTAATGAAGAATGTCAGCGCCCAGGCTTCCTTCCAGCGATCCGACACCCAATAGGCTGTCAGTAGTCCCCAGAAGGTTTGCATTCCTGATACCGGCGTCCGCGAGTTGCCCCTCCTTCCGCGGATGATCCGGCTCAGCGACAGCCCGCGCGCCGCGGATTGGTCGCTCGTCACTTTTTGTTCCCCGCCCCTGATTCCGGTTCTGATAATTATTGGGAACAGACTAGGGGCATATGGTTAACGCGCAATTAGGATATCGGCAGGGGCCGCCCGCAACTGTCAGATTTCGTGACATATTTGGAACAGTTGGCGGCAAAGAGAGACGCCCGGTCAACCTGCCGTTGGGGCAATCTTTCTCGCTTTGGCGTACTCAAGGCCGAGTTGCCGCTCACGCCAGATGATGAACAAGCCAGACAGAACGATGATTGCGCCGCCAATGATCGAGAAGATCGTCGGCAAGTCGCCAAACAGGAAATAGCCGGCGACCGAGCCAACAATGATCGACGAATATTCGAACGGTGCGACCGTGGCGGCGCTGGCGTAGCGATAGGCCTCGGTCATCAAGATCTGGGCAATGCCGCCACAAAAGCCGCACAAGATCAGGAATATGGCCTGGGTCGACGTCAGCGAAATCCAGCCAAACGGCAGCGTCAGCAAAGCGAATGCCGACGACGTTGCCGAGAACCACAACACGATTGTCGCTGATTTTTCGGTGGCTACCAGGCTACGCACCTGCAGCATGGCGAGCGCCGACATGGCGGCTGCGCCCAGCGCTGCCAGTACGCCGAGCAGGCGCTCGTTCGACACTGCTGCACCAGAACCAACGAGTGACAAGGTCGGCCAACAGATGATGAAGACGCCAATGAAGCCGACAAAGACTGCGGTCCAACGATAGATGCGCACCTGCTCATGGAGAAACAATGCACTGGCGACGATGACAAGCAGTGGCTGTGCGTAATTCAGTATGATCGCTTCCGGCAACGGTAATCTGGTCAAGGCGTAAAACCCGCCCCACATCGACAGCACACCGACAACGCCGCGATGGATATGGCCCAGCGGCCGTTTCGTGCGCCAGGCGCCGCGCAGTTCGCCGCGCCAGGCAAGCATGAGGATGACGGGGAACAGCGCAAAGAACGACCGGAAGAAGACGATCTCGCCGGCCGGCAGCATTCCGGCCAGCTTGATGAAGGACTGCATCGCAACAAAGATCGCGATCGACCCTACCTTGAGAAGGATCGCCTTGAGCGGCTGGTGCGGAAGTCGAGCGTCAGCCGGGCTCACGCGCCTTTCGCCGTTTCAATCGCCTGCCAGACCCGCAAAGGAGTTGCCGGCATTTCGATGTGACCGATTCCGTGTGCACGCCAGAGTGCATCCGTCACGGCGTTCACCGCCGCTGGTGTCGCGCCAATTGTTCCCGCCTCGCCTGCCCCCTTGATGCCGAGCGCATTTGTGGTCGACGGCACATTCCGGGTCTCGAAATTGATGAACGGAATGATATCAGCGCGTGGCATGCCGTAGTCCATAAAACTCGCGGTCAAAAGCTGTCCGTCGTCGCCGTAGACCGTGTCTTCGGTGAGTGCTTGGCCAAGCCCCTGTACAACGCCGCCATGAATCTGCCCGGCTAGCAGGACCGGATTCACCACCGCACCGAAATCGTCGACAATCGTATAGCCCACAACTTCTGTCTGACCAGTTGCCGGGTCGATTTCGACCTCACAGATGTGGGTGCCGTTCGGATAGGTCGCTTCCTGCTGCACAAACTCGCCAAACCCCTTTAAGTCATCCGGATTGCGCGCAGCCTTGGCTACAGCCGAAAAGTCGATCATGTGGTCGGTCCCGGCGATTCGGGCGGAACCGTCCGCCAGTTCAATGTCAGCTGCGCTCGCTTCCAGTTCGTCAGCAGCAATCTGCTTGATCTTTGCCGCGAGGTCCTCGCCAGCGCGCGCTGCAGACACACCGCCAAGCGGGATCGAGCGTGAACCACCGGTGCCGCCGCCTTTCGACAGCTCATCAGTGTCGCCCTGCCGCACATGCACCCGCTCGACAGGCAGGTTCAGCTTTTCGGCGACCAGTTGCGCATAGGCTGTCGCGTGGCCCTGGCCGTTGCTCTGGGTGCCAATGAACAAGGTGACATCGCCGTCGCCGCCGAGCGTCAGGTGAGCGGCCTCCGAACCGGCAAAGGCGCATGCCTCGATATAGGTCGCCATACCGATGCCTCGCAGCTTGCCTTCCGACTGCGCCTTTGCCAGCCGGTCATCAAATCCTTGCCAATCTGCCCGTTCCAGCGCCTGAGTCATGTGACCGTTGAATTCGCCGACATCATATTTGCGGCCGGTCTGCGTCGTGTAGGGAAATTGTTCAGGCCGGATGAAATTCTTCCTGCGGATTTCAGCCGGCGAGACACCCAGATCGCGCGCGCAGGCGTCGACCAGTTTTTCAAGCAGGAATGCGGCTTCCGGCCGCCCCGCCCCGCGATAGGCATCAACCGGACAGGTATTGGTATAGACGCCTTCAATCGCCACATCGAGCGCCTCAATGTCGTAAACCCCCGTCGACATGGTCGCGCCAACGTACGGAATGTATGGGCCAAACTGATGGATGTAGGCGCCAAGATTGGCGATCAGCCGGACACGTAGTCCGAGAAACCGGCCATCGGCGCCCATCGCCATTTCCGCGACAACGTCGTTGTCGCGTCCCTGCGCGTCGGTCAGGAAATGTTCCGTCCGGTCGCCGGTCCATTTCACCGGCCTGCCAAGCCGGCGCGCCGCCTCGAGCACCATTGCATATTCGCGATAGACGAAGGTCTTCGGGCCGAAACCGCCACCGACATCAGGCGTCACCACCCGCAATTGGGCCGGCTTGACGCCCATCACACCAGACAAGATTCGCTGCATCGAATGAACACCTTGTGACCCTGTGGTCAGCACCAGCCGGTCCTCATCAGGCTTCCATTCTGCGAGTGCGGCCCGCGGCTCCATGTAGTTGCAGACAAGGCGATTGTTGCGGAAAGCAATTCGCGTGACCGACTTTGCCTTGGCAAACGCGGCATCTGTCTTCGCGGGATCGCCGAACTGGTATCGCAGCGCCAGATTGGAACCCAATTCGGGCCAGACCAGAGGTGTCTCCCGGTCGAGCGCAGTAGCTGTGCCAGATGCTGCCGGCTCGTCGTCATAGTCGACTTCAATCAGTTCGGCTGCGTCCTGTGCCTGGGCGCGGGTTTCGGCCACGACGAACGCAACTGCATCGCCGACATAATGCACCTTGTCGCGGCACAGAATCGGGATGTTGCGCGTCGGCGCGCGCGTGCCGTCAGGCTGTTTTTGCATCGCGCCGGACGCCAGGTCCGCGAGCGAAGAGACGTCTGCCGCGGTTGCAACCATCAGCACCCCGCGGGCTGCTTTCGCCGCGTCCGTGGAGCCGATTGTAAACGACGCATTGGCTGACGGCGAGCGCAAAACATGAAGATATACAGTGCCTTGCGGCGAAAAGTCGTCTGTGTAGCGACCACGTCCGGTAATGAAGGCGTTGTCTTCCTTGCGAAGGACAGATGCGCCCATTCCGAATTTCGGGGTCATAACCGTCATGGTAGCGCCTCGCGGTTCTTTGAAAATGCGACCGCGCACGGCCCTGATAATGTTTTGTCGACCGAACGTTTGGTGTAAAGGCCAAGCTGATTGATTAGTTTGCGCCAGCTGCCGCCTGACGCCCCCGGAAGGATCTTAGATGCGAAGCGACACCGGGCAAGTTTTCCGGCTCGAAGATTATCGTCAAAGCGACTGGCTTATTCCCACCACCGATCTGATTTTTCGGCTTGATCCGACTCATACGCGCGTCATCGCAAAACTGGTGATCGAACGCCGCCCGGGTGCGTCCGCAAGCGCACCATTGGTCCTCGACGGAGACGGCCTTAAACTGCTTGGTCTCAAGATTGACGGACATGACGCCCAACCGGAAACCTTTGAGGCGACGCCCGACACCCTCATCATTGCACGTCCGCCAAAAAGCAAGCAATTTGTGCTGACGATTGAAACCGAGCTCAACCCTTCGGCAAACACTACACTGACGGGGCTCTACAGAACTGGCGGCAATTATTGCACGCAGTGCGAGGCTGAAGGCTTTCGGCGCATAACCTATTTCCTTGATCGTCCGGACATTCTATCGGTCTACAACGTCCGCGTCGAAGCGCGACGCGACGAGGCGCAGGTTTTGCTCGCCAACGGCAATCCAGAGTCAAGCGGAGACCTGGAAGATGGCTGGCATTTCGCTGATTGGAACGACCCCTTCCCCAAGCCATCCTATCTGTTCGCGCTTGTAGCTGGAAACCTTGCTGAACTGACTGGCAGCTTCACCACCAGCTCAGGGCGCGCTGTTAAACTTGGCATATATGTCGAACCGGGCAAGACTGACCGCGCATCTTATGCAATGGACGCGCTCAAGCGTTCGATGCGCTGGGATGAACAAGTCTACGGCCGCGAATATGATCTGGGTGTTTTCAACATTGTCGCCGTGTCGGATTTCAACATGGGCGCGATGGAGAACAAGGGCCTCAACATCTTCAACGACAAATACATCCTGGCCGATTCCGAGACAGCCACCGACACCGACTTCGCCAATATTGAGACGATCGTTGCACACGAATATTTCCATAACTGGACCGGCAACCGCATCACCTGCCGCGACTGGTTCCAACTCTGCCTGAAAGAAGGTTTGACAGTCTATCGCGACCATCAGTTTTCTGCAGATGAACGCTCCGCGGCGGTCGAGCGCATTGCAGACGTCAGGGCGCTGCGCGCTCATCAATTCCCCGAAGATCAGGGGCCGCTGGCGCATCCGGTTCGCCCCCGCCGCTATCGCGAGATCAACAATTTCTACACTGCGACCGTCTATGAAAAAGGCGCGGAAGTTGTGCGTATGATCCACACCATTCTTGGTGCCGACGGTTTCCGGCGCGGCATGGATCTCTACTTCGAACGTCATGATGGCGACGCTGCGACGATCGAAGATTTTCTCAAGTGTTTTGAAGATGCTACCGGGCGGGACCTCAACCAGTTTGCGATCTGGTATCATCAGGCCGGAACCCCAAACGTGTCCGTCTCGACAGCATTTGACGCCCAGACCGGCACATTTACGATGGATCTCGAGCAATCTGTTCCGTCAACGCCTGGCGAAGTGCGCAAGAAGCTGATGCACATTCCACTGGCGTTCGCGCTTGTCGGCCCGGACGGAAACGATCTGGCCGTTCAATCCGACGACAAATCGGTCGAAAACGGACAGGTGATCCATTTGACCAGGCGGCGGCAGATCGTGCGTTTTCGAGGTCTGCAAGAACGGCCCGCCGTGTCGATCAACCGCGGATTTTCCGCCCCGATTACGCTTGCCTTCGATCAGTCGACCGAAGACCGGATGTTCCTGGCCCGGCACGACAGCGATCTGTTCTGCCGCTGGCAAGCACTGACCGGCATGCTCACCGAAACGCTGATCATCGCCACGGCAAATGCCCGCGGCGGCAAGGCCGCCGCTGTCGCGAAGACTTTGGTCGATCTGTGCATTTCGGTTGGCAGTGATGCGTCGCTTGAGCCTGCTTTCAGGGCACTGGCCCTCACACTTCCCGCCGAAGCTGAGATTGCCCGCGAGCTGGGCTCGAACATTGATCCTGATGCAATATTGACCGCTCGCAACGGAATGATCGGTAGTATCGCCGCAGAAGGTTCTGCGATGTTTGCCAATCTCTACGCGAGCCTCGCTGACGCCGGAACCTACTCGCCAGATGCCGAAGCCGCAGGGCGGCGAGCACTGCGTAATACGCTGCTGGATTTTCTGGCAGTCGGATCAGGCGATCCTGCATTCGCCGCCAAACACTATCGCACCGCCACCAACATGACCGATCTGGTTGCCGCGCTGACAGTTCTGGCCGTGCGCTTTACTGGCAGTGATGCGTCAAGAGAGGCGCTTGCCGATATTGAACGGCGCTTTGGCGACAACCCGCTCGTTATGGACAAATGGTTCCAGATTCAGGCTCTCGCACCCGGTCACGAGGCCGCGGCGCGTGTCGAAGCCCTTCAAGGACACCCCGCCTACGATGCGGGCAATCCAAATCGGGTGCGTGCGCTGGTCGGAGCCTTTTCAACCGCTAACCAGACCGGATTCCACCAGCCTGATGGCGCTGGTTATGCACTCCTGGCAAAGACTGTCTTGGAGGCAGAAGTCCGCAATCCGCAACTTGCCGCGCGTTTGGCGACCGCATTCCGCTCGTGGCGCTCGCTTGAACCGGTTCGCCGGGAAAAGGCGCGGGAGACGCTCGTATCGATCAAGGAACTCTCCGGTCTTTCAGCAGATCTGAAGGATATCGTCGAACGGACGCTCGCATAGGGCGGGACAACGCCAAATTGAATCATTTTGCCGGTCTCGGCACTTTTTTGCGGCTTTGCACTGGACAAGCCGAATCACGTTTGATTCTTATAGGGCGAATCGGGATGTGCGGCGTTTCCGATCGTTCAAGCAAATAAGAAGAGCGGGGCCCAGTAATGGGAAATGCGGACGCGTGGGGCGCGGCTGGCAGGCGGTCTTTGGCCGATAGCACGGAACGGCAGCCGAAAGTAAAAGGCAGCGTCGAAGCGCTTGCTGCGCCCGCCTACAAGCGGTTACTGGCCGCCGAACCATATCTGCGCCGGTCGATCCCGACACTGATTGTGATCTTCCTTCTCGTCGTCGCCGCAACCCGTGCCTTGTCCCTGGTGACGCTGCGCGACGATCTTGATCGTGACGTCAGGTCCATGCTCGCGCTGACGGCCGCGAACATCAAGCACGCAATTACATCGGAGATGGTGAGCGAAACAGGCGGCGTCAACAAGCAGCGGATCGCTGTTGACGCGGTCACCCAAACGTTCGGTCTTGGCCGGCACGTCGTGCTGCTGGCAGCGGATGCAAATTTCAAGATCAGCGCCGCCGCGCCAAGCAGTCTGGGGTGGGAAGGCCGGTTGCTCGAAAGCCTCGTCGACGGCGGGCAGCCGCTTTTCATGTTTGGCGACAGGGCTGGCGTCATGGACGTCAAGATTGACGGTCAGGATTGGCTGGCGGCCGTATCGCTTATGCCTGACCGGAGCTATGCCGGGGTAGCGCTGATTTCGACCGAGGATGCATTCGCGGACTGGCGCAAGATCGTCTCGCTGAACGTCACACTGTTCGTGCTCACATCGAGCGTGCTGATGGTGATCCTCTACGCCTATTTTTCACAAGCAGCGCGCGCTCAATCGGCAGACCGGATCTATTCAGAGGCGCATGAGCGCATTGACTCAGCACTGCAACGCGGCCGCAGTGGTCTTTGGGATTGGGACATGAGCCGCGGCCGCATGTTCTGGTCCCGCTCCATGTATGAAATGCTCGGCTACGAACCGCGCGACACGATGCTGTCTTTCGGCGACGTCAACGAGATCATCCACCCCGAAGACGGCGATCTGTTCGAGGTGGCAAAGAGCATCGCCGCGCAGGAAGTCGACCATATTGACCAGGTGTTCCGCATGCGCAGCGCCAGCGGCCAGTGGGTGTGGGTACGCGCCAGGGCGCAGATCATCGATCCGAATGCCGAAGATGTTCACCTGCTCGGCATCGCGATCGATGTCACCGAACAGTATCATCTGGCCATACAGTCAGAGACAGCAGACCTGCGCCTGCGCACCGCGATCGAGAGCATTTCAGAATCGTTCGTTCTGTGGGACGCTCAAGGCAGGTTGGTGATGTGCAATACGCATTTCATCGAACAGTCGGGCCTCGGCCTGGAAGATGTTTCTCCAGGCCAGAGCAGAGATGTAATCGAGCAGAAGATGACTGGCTTCGCCGCGCAGCGCAAACTGGCGAATGGCAGCGGCCGCGAGGGTAGCGCCACCTATGAACGGCAGTTGAAAGACGGCCGCTGGCTGCAAGTCAACGAGTTGGTCACACGGGACGGTGGCATCGTTGCCGTCGGCACCGACATCACCCAGATCAAGCAGCATCAGGAAAAGCTGGTTGATAGCGAACGCCGCTTGATGGCGACGATCCACGACCTCAGCGTCGCCCGCCGCGCCGAGGAAGAGCGCGCCCGCGACATGGCCGAACTCAATCGCAAATATATGCGCGAGACCGAACGCGCAGAGGCGGCAAACCGCGCCAAGTCGGAATTCCTCGCCAACATGTCGCATGAGCTCAGAACGCCACTCAACGCGATCATCGGCTTCTCGGAGCTGATGCAACAGGGACTGTTCGGGCCGCTCGGTTCAGATCGCTACGAAGAATATGCCCGCGACATCCACGGCAGCGGCAACTACCTGCTGGGCGTCATCAACGACATTCTCGACATGTCCAAGATCGAAGCCGGACGATTCTCCATCGACCGCGAAAAGATCGACCTCGCCCCGCTGATGCATGAGGCGGTGCGGGTTGTGTCGCTGCAGGCGGAAGAGAAATCGATCACGGTCGAAACCCGGATCGCTGAGTCCATGAAAATGGATGCTGACCGGCGGGCTATCAAGCAGATCGCCATCAACCTCCTCTCGAACGCGGTCAAATTTACAGGTCCCGGGGGCAAGATTTCGGTTCGGGCGCGAAAGACCTCGGACGCGATCCTGCTGACGATCGAGGACACAGGCTGCGGCATTGAAAAGGACGCGCTGAAGAAGCTTGGCAAGCCATTCGAGCAGGTGGAGAACCAGTTCACCAAGAGCCACAAGGGCTCAGGGCTTGGGCTCGCGATCTCACGCTCGCTGGCGCAATTGCACGGCGGCGCGCTGAAGATCAGGTCGAAACCGGGAATCGGCACTATCGTTTCCGTGCGCGTGCCGGCAGTGAAGAAGCCGCCGCGCCGCCCGGCCAAGAAGGTTGCTGAGGACGCCGCAGCGGCCTGACGAGCTGTTCTATTTCTTCGGCCGAAGCAGGGCGTCAAATTGTTTGCGGACGCTGCGTGCAGTGTCTTTCAGATGCGCTTCGAGCACTTTCAGATCAGGCAGGTCGGCGCTGCGTGCCAACAGATCGGTCAGCCCTGGCGGCGCATCCTTCGCGTCAAACGGCCCGTCAAGGCAAAGCCGGATGATCTGCGTCACCAGTGAGTAGAGCCGATGCGCATCGACCAGATCGTTGCAGGTCTGGCTGTCGGCAAATTCGGGCTTCAAGGCGCGCAGAACATCGGCGGTTCCAGTTGGTGGTGGGTCTTGATCCACCTGTCCCGTCAGAACCGCGACCTGCGCGATAAATTCCAGGTCGATCAACCCTCCCGGCGTCAGTTTCAGATCCCAGGCGTCACGCGGCGGCTTCTCCTGCTCGATGAGCGCCCGCATCTGGCGCGCTTCCTTGAACACTTTTGCCGGCTCGTCACCGTCAGCCAGGATCGCTGCAATGTCGGCCTGCACGGCCTCACAGAGCGGAGCATCACCCGCAACGGTGCGGGCGCGCGTCATCGCCATATGTTCCCATATCTCAGCGTCCTCGCGCTGATATTTGCGGTAGGCGTCGAGATGGGTCGCAACAGGGCCCTTGTTACCGGAGGGTCTTAGCCGCAGATCGATCTCGTAGAGCACGCCCTCGGCGGTCGGCGCAGATACGGCGGCGATCATGCGTTGCGTCAACCGCATGTAGTAGAGCGACGGGGCGAGCGGCTTTTCGCCGTCGGATTCCTCGGCCGCCGGATCGTGGCGATAAAGCAGGATCATGTCGATATCGGAGCCTGCTGTCAGTTCGCGGCTGCCGAGCTTGCCCATGCCAAGCAACGCCACTTCGCCGTCTTTGACCTTGCCATGCCGCACTGCAAATTCGGCCTCGACCGCCTGCAATGCTGTACCGATCGTCAAATCTGCAAGATCAGAAAATGCCTTGCCGGCGCGAGTGGCATCGATTGCGCCTGTCAGCAGCCGCACGCCGATCAGGAATTTCTGTTCAGCGGAAAAGATGCGCAACCGGTCGAGTATCTCCTCGTGCAAGGTCACGCCTTGGAGGAAGGCGGTCAGACGGCCGGAGAGATATTCCTTGTTGGGAAGTTCCGACAGCAGCATCGGATCAAGCAGTCCGTCAAACACATGCGGACGGCGGGTGATGATGGCAGCCAGCCTGGGCGCAGCGCCCATGATCGTCGCCAGCAATTGCAGCAGCGACGGATTATTCTGCAACAGCGAGAAGAGCTGGATGCCCGCCGGCAAGCCGGCGAGAAATGCGTCAAAACGCACGATCGCTTCATCAGCCCGCTTGGTTGCGCCAAATGCCTCAAGCAGCGCAGGCGTCAATTCGGTCAGCCGCTCCCGCGCTTCTGCCGATTGTGTCGCCCGATAGCGGCCGAAATGCCAGGTGCGGATCACCCTGCAAATGTCGCTTGGACGCTCAAAACCAAGCCGCGACAATGTCTGCAATGTATCGGGATCATCGACATCGCCGGTGAATACGAGATTTCCGATGCCTGACGACAATTCCGGCGCGGACTCAAACAGCGCCGCATAATGCTTTTCAACCGTTTGCAGCGATTGGCGGAAGATCTTTGCGAATTCGTCTGCGTTCCTGAACCCGCGCATGTGGGCGATTCGCTCAAGCCCCTCGTCGTCTTCGGGTAGCGAATGGGTCTGTTCGTCAGCGACCATCTGGATGGCGTGCTCGACATCACGCAGGAACCAGTATTGTTTGGTCAATGCATCGCGCGCATCGTCGGAAATCCAGCCACGACCGGCAAGCATGCCCAGCATTGCGATCGTCTCTGATCCCCGCAATTCCTGGAACCGTCCGCCGGCAATCAGCTGCTGCGTCTGGACAAAAAACTCGATCTCGCGAATTCCGCCGCGACCAAGCTTGACGTTGTGTCCCTTCACTGCCACCTCGGCGTGTCCCTTGTGCGCGTGGATCTGGCGCTTGATCGAATGGACATCAGCGATGGCGGCAAAATCCATATATTTGCGCCAGACATAGGGCTGCAGTTCCTTCAGAAACGCTTTGCCTGCCTGGATATCACCGGCAACAGGCCGCGCCTTGATCATGGCGGCGCGCTCCCAGTTCTGGCCGCGGCTTTCATAGTAATGCAGCGCCGCCAGGACGTGGATCGCCAGAGGCGTGGAACCCGGATCAGGGCGTAACCTCAAATCGGTGCGGAACACGTAACCGTCGGCAGTCCGGTCCTGCAATATGCGGACAAGCCGGCGTGTCAGACGCGCGAACAGGTCATTGGCTTCGAGAGGATCGGTAACGGCAGGTGCGTCCGGATCGAAGAACACGACGAGATCGATGTCGGAGGAATAGTTCAGTTCATGCGCGCCATGCTTGCCCATCGCGATCAGGATCCAGCCCGAGCCGTTGGACGGATCATTGCGATCGGGCAGGCTAATCTTGCCCTGCCCGTCCGCCTCGCGCAGCAGGAAATCGGCGGCTGCGGCCACTGCTGCGTCCGCCACATCGGTCAGCGAACGTACGGTCTTATCGCTGTCAAAGGTCTTGGCCAGATCATTGAAGGCAATCAGCGCATGCGCCTCGAGTTTGAGCCGGCGCAGTGCCGACATGACCGACGCCTCGCTCGCCTCGTCGTCGCGTCCGGCGGCGCGCATCTCCTGAAGGATCTCTTCCAATCGCTCGGCAGAACGCCCGGTCCGCAGAGTTTCGAGGATGGCTGGCAGGCGTTTCACGGTGTCGCGCAGATAGGGCGACAGGTCGATTGCGGCTGCCACAAAATCCCGCGCCGCGCCCTTGCCGGACAATTCGTCCGCCAGCGCTGCCAGTCCTGCTTCCCGCGCTTCGGCGGCCACATCCGCCAAATCCGAGGCGGCATCCTTGGCATCAAGAGGCTGAAGTGCGAGAGGAGCTACGCCAAACCATTGAGATGAAGAACTCATGTGGCGGCCCTGCCCGTGCCAAAGATCATATTCACTACAAGACCCGGCCTGTTGTCCGACAGTTGCAAGTCGCCGCCGTGAAATTTCATCACTGCCTCCGCAAGGCTAAGACCCAGCCCCGATCCTGGCTGAGACCGGCTCTTTTCCAGCCGCACAAATCGTTCAACTGCGCGCGCCCTGTCTTCCTCCGGAATACCCGGACCGTTGTCGGCAATTCTGATGACACTGTGTTGTCCATCACGGCGCAGCGATAGCTCGACCTTGCCACCACCATCCACGACAGCGGAATATTTGATCGCGTTGTCGACAATGTTTGACAGGGCCTGCCCGATCAGTTCGCGGTTCCCCTGCACATTTGCTTCGGCAATGCCGCCCGCTGTCAACTCCACCCCCGCCTCCTCCGCGACCGGTTCATACAATTCAACCACATCGCGCACGATGGCTGACAACGCAACAGGCCCGGTCGATTCCGCTGAATAACCGGCTTGCAGCCGCGAGATCATCAGGATTGCATTGAACGTGCGGATCAGCTGGTCCGACTCGGCAATCGTGCCCTCCAGCGCCTCCCGGTATTGCGCTGGCGTGTGCTTGCCGGCGAGCATTGATTCCGCCCGGTTGCGTATGCGCGTCAGCGGCGTTTTCAGGTCGTGGGCAATGTTGTCGGACACCTGCTTCAGCCCGTCGTTCAGGGCCGCAATGCGCGCCAGCATCGTGTTAAGGTTTTCAGATAGCCGGTCGAACTCGTCGCCAGAACCAGTCACCGGCAATCGGCCCGACAGGTCGCCGCCCATGATGCGGCGGCTCGCAGTCGACATCGCGTCGATCCGGTTGAGCGCCTGGCGCCCGACAAAAAACCAGATCAGCAGCGCGCCCAGCCCCATCAGCCCAAGCGCCAGCATCACGGCCCGCTGGATGACGTCGCGAAATTTTTCCGGCTCGCCGATGTCGCGGCCGATCAGAACGATCATCTGGTTGGGCAGGCGGTTGATCTGGGCGATTGCCCGGTGACGGCTTTCGCCAGCCTCCGCCTCGCCAGCCGGACGCGACGCGTCCTCGCCGAAACGGCGATAGGCGAAGGGTCGCGCCGTCCACCCTGTCGTGTCGAGCACGCCCGGATCAAGCGATTCGACATTGCCGGCCAGCGGCCGCCCATTCGGGTCCGTCAGCAGATAGAGATTAGCGCCTGGCCGCCGCGAGCGTTGCGCCACCGAGCGCACAAGACCGGGCAATCCGCCGCGTTCATAGACCCGCGCCAGGCTCAGCGCCTCGTCCTCGATCGTCTCCCTGGTCTGGGTAACCAGCATCCGCTCCGACAACGATGTGATGTAGAAGACAAGTCCCAGCGCCGACACAGTGAACAGCAGCAGAAACAACGCCGACAGGCGCGCCGCCGTGGTCCGGAAAATGGCGGTGATGCGAGATTTCATCCGGCCTTCAGCATGTAGCCTGCGCCGCGCACTGTGTGCAGCAGCGGCTTGTCAAAGCCCTTTTCGATCTTTGAACGCAGCCGCGACACGTGCACATCAATGACATTGGTCTGCGGATCGAAGTGATAGTCCCACACGTTTTCAAGCAGCATCGTGCGCGTCACCACCTGTCCGGCGTGGCGCATCAAATATTCGAGCAGCCGAAACTCGCGCGGCTGCAGCACGATTTCCTTGCCGGCCCGCTTCACCGAGTGAGACAGCCGGTCGAGCTCCAGATCGCCAGCGCGATAGATGGTCTCCCCGTCCCGCACCGACGCACGGCGGTTCAGCACCTCGATGCGCGCCAGCAGTTCTGTGAACGCATATGGCTTGGTCAGGTAGTCATCGCCACCGGCGCGCAGGCCGGTCACGCGGTCGTCGACTTCACCCAGCGCCGACAGTATCAGCACCGGCGTATCATTGCCGCGAGCGCGCAAACCGGCGATCACCGACAGTCCATCGCGGCGCGGCAGCATGCGGTCAACAATCAGCACATCGTAGCTTTCGGAATCAGCCAGCGAAAACCCGGCCTCCCCATCGCGCGCGACATGGGTTGTGTGACCGGCTTCGCCGAGCGCTTTTTCCAGATAGTCGGCCGCTTCACGGTCGTCTTCGATGACAAGAATCTTCATGGTTAGGTCGTAGTGACGATTTCGCGATTGGTTGCGTTGGCGGCCAAAATTGGCCGTGAACAGGAAAAAAGCGCAAGGCGGTGTTGACTACCGGCGAGTATTTTCGACGCATTCAAGGTCAATTTTGACCCAGCCTCGAAGGGGCCGCGCGCAAATCCGCCATTCCGGTGACGTTCGTCGTCGAATATGCGCTGCATGTCCTTCCTCCTCGCTTCCGGGACTGGCGGATTTTCACTGCGGCGCAGCCAACCGCTAAGTCGTCACTACGACCTAAGGTATCGGGCTCTCCAATCCCAGATGGCGCAAGCATGGCCATTGGTCAATCTCCCTGCAAAATGCAAGCAGCGGACCCTTGAGCCCGCCGCCGCATATTTAGGTTGGCGCGCGCTGGGACAACAGCGCGCCGGAACCGCGATCAGCCCTGATCGACGGGCAGTGCAACAAACCGGCTGGTCTGCTCGCGCATGACCTGGAAGAGAACAGCCTTTCGGCCTGCCTTCTCTGCGTCCTTGACAACCTTGGCGACATCTTCAGCTGACTTTACTTCGGTCGAATTGACGGAGACGATCACGTCACCGGCCTGCACCTGACGCTCAGCTGCAACGCTGTCAGCCTCGACATCAGTCACCACCAGACCCTTGCCATCTTCGGCAGGTGTGACAGTCAGCCCGAAATCGGCAAGCGAACTTGTCGTAGCCTCCTGGTCACTCCCGCCATTGTCGGCGTTCGCCTGCTTTTCCGCTCCCGGCAAGGTACCCAGCTTGACGTCGAACGTCTGGGTCTTGCCATTGCGCCATACATCGACCTTCACCGAGGAATCTGGTGCAATGCCAGCCACCAGCCGGGCCAGTTCACGTGGATTGGCGACATCCTTGCCGTCAACCGCTGTGATAATGTCGCCCGCAACAATGCCTACGGCCTTGGCCGGGCCGTTGTCCTGCGATTCAGCCACCAGCGCGCCTTTGGCGCCCTTGAGGCCAACCGAGTCGGCGATTTCATCCGTCACCGGCTGAATCTGGACGCCAAGCCAGCCACGGCGGATCGAACCGCCATCCATCAGCTGGCCGACAACGTCCTTTGCAGTCGACGCCGGAATTGCGAAAGCAATGCCGACATTGCCGCCCGATGGCGAGAAGATCGCGGTGTTGATGCCGACCACTTCGCCGTTCAGGTTGAACGCCGGGCCTCCCGAGTTGCCGCGGTTCACGGCAGCGTCGATCTGGATGAAGTCGTCATACGGGCCAGCGCCAATGTCGCGGCCACGCGCCGAGACGATGCCGGCCGTCACGGTGCCGCCGAGGCCGAACGGATTGCCGACAGCCACAACCCAGTCGCCGACACGCACCTTGGCGTCATCTGCGAACGAGACATAAGTAAATTTGCGGTCTGCATCGACCTTGAGCACAGCCAGATCGGTGCGCTCGTCGGTGCCGATCAGTTTGGCTTCAAGCTCATCGCCATTGTCCATGACCACTGTGTAGCTCGCGCCATCCTTGACGACGTGATTGTTCGTCACGAGGTAACCGTCTTCGGAAATGAAGAAGCCGGAGCCTTGCGATGTCGGACGGAGCCGCTGCGGGCCGTTCTGCTTGCGGCGCTCGCTGCGCTGGCCATCACGGGGAGCACCCTGCTCGCCGCGCTGGCCGCGGAATTCGCGGAAGAAGCGCTTCATCGGGTGATCGTCAGGCAGGTCGTCGAGGCCCGGGCCACCGAAGAAGCCGCCACCGGGACCATTGAAGAACGATCCGCCATCATTGCTGGCGGGATTGATCGGCGATTTTACCTGAACGCTGACGACAGCAGGCTTAACCTTCTCGACAACATCGGCAAAGCCAGGAGCTTGAGGAGCGTCGACGCGGACGGCTTCAGCGAAGACGGGAACCGTTGCGGACGTCACCGCGCCAAGGCCAATCGCGCCGGCAATGGCAAGCGAGGCGGCAGCGGTGAGGAACTTCTTTTTCGTCGAAGACGAAGTGGTTGGGGAGGTCATAAAATTCGATCCTTTCGGGGTGGGGCGCGCAGGGGAATGCACCTTCGCCTGAGAGGTATGTCTTCCAACCTTACGGCGTCCTTTCCGCCGAATGAAAGTTTTGTAATCTTGGAACAGGTCAGGTCGTAGTGACGAATTAGCTGTCGCGCCGCAGCACGTCGTCGAGCGCCGCACGCTCGGCTTCGGTAAGGGCCGTCGCGGCCTCATCCGGCTTTCTGCGACGCGCCGTCAGAATGTATGCGACGCCGCCGATCAGCAGCACCACAGGCGCGCCCCACAGAACTGCATTGCGCCAGGAAAAGCGGGGTTTCAGCAGCACAAACTCGCCGTAGCGCGACACAACATAATCAAACACCTGCTCGTTGCTGTCGCCTGCCACCAGACGCTGACGCACCAGCACCCGCAGATCTTTCGCAAGCGCCGCATCAGAATCGTCGATCGACTGATTCTGGCAGATCATGCAGCGCAGTTCAGACGAAATCGCCCGCGCCCGCGCCTCAAGCGCCAAATCGGGCAGCACCTCGTCCGGCGTCACGGCAAAGGCCGCGCTACCTGCAAAGGCGGCGGCAAGCCATGCCAGCATCATGCGCCGGATCAGGTTCATCAGCCCTGCCCTGCCGCCGCCGCAGCGCGCTGTTTCCTGGTTGCCGGCGCGCCGACACGCAGACGGCGATCCATCAGCGACAGCATTCCACCCAGCATCATCACCACGGCACCCAGCCAGATCAGCGTAACCAGCGGTTTCCACCAGACGCGCACGACCACGCCGCCATTGGCCGACGGATCGCCAAGCGACACGTAAATCTGACTGAGGCCACGCGTGGAAATGCCGGCTTCCGTCGTCGGCATCTGGCGCGCAGTGTAAAGGCGCTTGGCGGAGATGATTGTCCCGAGAGCCCGGCCGCTATCGGTCGTCAGTGAAAACCGGCCCTGATCTTCGGTGAAGTTCGGTCCCTTGACCGGAACCATCTCGTCAAATTTCAGAACATAACCGGCAATCGAAACCGTTTCGCCCGGCTTCATCGCAACAATACGCTCTTGCTGCAGTCCCATCACGCAAACGATGCCGAGTGTTGTCAGGCCGAGACCCAGGTGCGCCAGCGACGTGCCGAAGGCCGAGGCAGGCAGACCGGCAAGCCGGCGCATCGCAACTGGAATCGGTGCTTTCGAAAAGCCGCCCTTGAGGAACAGATCAGTCAGCGCGCCGAGAATCAGCCACATCGCCAGCCCTGTGCCTATCGCGACAAAGGCCGTTGCGCTGTCGACAAACAATAGCGTCAGCACTGCCACCAGCAATGCTCCAGCCGCCGCCGCATAGAGGCGCTGCGTTGCGGCAGCCAGATCCCCGCGCTTCCAGGCCAGCAACGGCCCGAACGGCACAGCGATCAGCAGGGGAACCATCAGCGTCCCGAATGTCAGATCAAAGAAAGGCGCACCGACTGAAATCTTTTCGCCAGTCAGCGCCTCGATCACCAGCGGATAAAGTGTGCCGACCAGCACGGTCGCCGTCGCCGTGGTCAGGAACAAGTTGTTCAGCACCAGCGAGCCCTCGCGCGAGATCGGTTGGAACACGCCACCGGGTTTGAGCGCCTGCGCCCTGAAAGCAAACAGCGCAAACGAGCCGCCGACAAATAGCGTCAGGATACCGAGGATGAACGCGCCGCGGCTCGGGTCGGTGGCAAACGCGTGCACCGAGGTCAGGACGCCCGAGCGCACCAGGAACGTGCCAAGCAAAGACAGCGAAAATGTCATCAGCGCCAGCAGGATCGTCCAGATCCGCAGGGCCTCGCGACGCTCCATCACAATCGCCGAATGCAGCAACGCGGTGCCGGCCAGCCAGGGCATGAAGGAAGCGTTTTCGACCGGGTCCCAGAACCAGAACCCGCCCCATCCAAGTTCGTAGTAGGCCCAATACGAGCCCATCGCGATTCCGCCGGTCAGGAACGCCCAGGCTGCAAGCGTCCATGGCCTCACCCAGCGCGCCCACGCCGCGTCGACGCGGCCCTCGATCAGCGCGGCAACCGCAAAGGAAAAGCAGACCGAAAAGCCGACATAGCCGAGATAGAGAAGCGGCGGGTGGATCGCCAGACCAAAGTCCTGCAACACCGGATTGAGGTCATTGCCTTCAATCGGCGCCGGAAGGATGCGCGTGAACGGATTGGAGGTTAGCAGGATGAACAGCAAGAAAGCCGTGCCGATCATGCCATGCACCGACAGCACGGTTGCCTTCAACGAAGGCGGCAGATTGCGCCCGAACGCCGCCACCATCGCGCCAAACAGCGTCAGAATCAGCACCCACAAGAGCATCGAGCCCTCGTGGTTCCCCCATGTGCCGGTGATTTTGTAGATCATCGGTTTGAGCGAGTGCGAATTCTCGACCACATTCAACACTGAAAAATCGGAGCGGACATAGGCCGCGACCAGCACAGCAAAGGCCAGCCCGGTCATGGCGAAAACCGTGATCGTCACCGGTTCGCCAACCGACATCAGCCTGAGATTTGACCGCCGCGCGCCGATCAGCGGAACGGTCGCCTGCACCAGTGACAGCGCCAGCGCCAGCACAAGCGCAAAATGTCCGGTCTCTACCAAGCGCTTACCCTCATTCCGGTTTCCAAACGCCCTTTTCCTTCAAGCTGTCCGCCACTTCCTTGGGCATATATGTCTCGTCATGCTTGGCCAGCACGCTGTCGGCGACAAACTTGCCGTCCGCGCCAAATGCACCTTCAGTGATGACGCCCTGGCTCTCACGAAACAGATCAGGCAGCAGCCCCTCATATTCGACGTCAACTGTACTGGTCGCATCCGTCACTGCAAAGGCGACTTTGGTGCCCTGACCGCGCACGATGGAGCCTGCTGCTACCAACCCGCCCAGCCTGATCCGTTCACCTGGCTGCACCGGCCGCTCGGTCAGATCAGATGGCATGTAGAAATAGGACGTGCGCTGGCCGAGCGCATAAAATGTCAGCGCAGTGGCCGCCGCCAGAAAAGCCAGGCCGCCAAGGATAACCGACAGGCGTTTCTGCTTGCGCGTCATTGTCCTAACCGCCCTGTTCCACGCCGATGGCAGCGGCGAAATCCTTCAACTGGGCCTGCCCGTCAGCATTGCTACCCAGCCCTTGCAAGGCGCGGGCGAGCGCATTGCGCGCTTCGTCCTGCTTGCCCAGCACGACGTAGGAACGGATCAGCCGCTGCCAGCCTTCCACATCTGCCGGGTTGTCTTTCAGCTTTGCGTCAAGATTGGCCACCATGCCCTCGATCATCTCGCGGCGTTCTGCATCCGTCATGTTTTCCGACGCGGCAACTGCCTGCGCGTCCGGGCCAGGTTGCGCCGCACCCGGGGCCGCTGCCGTTTCGGCCAGCGCACGTGCGACCACACTGAGCCACGGCGAATCTGCCGGCAAGGTCGTCTGCAGCGCCTCAAGCGCCTGCCGGGCTCCGGCCAGATTGCCCTGCTGTGCCAGTGCGGTTGCCAGGAAATAGCGCGCCCGCGGCTCATTGGGCGCAAGTTTCAGCGCCCGCTGGAACGCCGCCACCGCCTCAACCGTCACCGCACCGCCGGAAATGCTAACCAGGGCCTCGCCGAGCCCGGCCTCAAGAGCGGCGGTCGATCCGCTGAGGCGAATGGCATTCTCGAACGCTATGCGCGCATCCGGAAATCGGCCCTGGCGCAGATAGATCGGCCCCAGCACCTGCCAGCCCTTGGCATCATCTGGATTTGCAGCCAGATGCCGCTCGGCCCGCATCACCAGCTCATCGATCGAATTCTGGGCCGGAGCGCGCTCCAGCCGCGCTTGCAGCGGTTCGTCAGGCACGCCCGGAGCGCCGAGCACAGCATAGAAGCCCCAGGCCACCAGCGGCACAGCAAGAACGGCTGCAAGGCCCGTAGCCCTGACAAACGCGCTGCTTCGTGCTGCCTCGCCACTGCCAGCCTTGTTCGCCTGATCGGCCTTCAGGAGCCGCCTCGCAACCTCGGCACGCGCCAGTTCCGCCTGGACGGGCTCGATCAGGCCACGGCCGGCGTCGCGCTCCACCTCGGCTAGCTGATCCTTGTAGACCTCGACGTCATGCCCGGCCACAACGGACGATGGTGCGCGCACCAGCGGCCACAACACCGCCGCACAGGCGATGAGCGTCAACACCGCTGCTATGAGCCAAAAAATCATGCCGCCATCTAGAACGCCACCCGGCCTGCTGCCAACAGGCGCAGATGCGGCTTATTGCGCCAGATTGCGGCGGCAAATCCGCCGCCGGGGTCACATTCAGGTGAGAAGAGTCCAGCTTCCGTCAGCATTGCGGCATGCGGTGCCGCGCAACACCTGCGGTTGCGAGCCCAGCACCAGCGTATGCGTATACTGGCGGCAGTCCTGCGATCCAACCCGATAGGGTGTCGCCGCGCGCACCTCGCCGTGACGGCCTTGCAGGTCGCCCCACATCGTCGGCTGGCCAACCTGCGCATATTCAAGCGCCTTGTATTCAGCTTCCAGCGCCTGTCCCCGCTCCTGGCCCGACAGTTCCGCCTGGCTCGATCCAACAAGCCCGCCACCCAGCGCCTTGATGATGGCGCGGCCAGCTGGCGGCGAGTTCTTTGTCGGCACGCCGACATAGCCGCCCACGACGGAGCCAGCCTGATTAACGGTCGTGCAGCCCGTCAGGCCCACCGCTGCCGCCATCAAAATCACCGCAACACGCATCGTCATGTCCCAAACCACCAGTCAGGGGTTTTCTGTTGCAAACATACCAGTTTCGTTCTGGCGCACTTCGCCCGAAATGTCATGCAGCTTTTCGCAATCGCACCACCACTTTCAGCCCGCCAAGTTCCGAGCGTTCCAGCGCCAGGTTGCCTTCATATTCCGAAACGATGTCAGCGACGATCGCCAGTCCCAGGCCAGTACCCGGCTTGGTTTCGTCCAGACGGCGGCCGCGCACCAGCGCCTCACGCGCCTTGTCTTCGGGAATGCCAGGCCCGTCATCCTCGATGATGATATCAAACGCCGCCGCGTCGTCTTCGACATCCGCCAGACCGACGCGAACTTGCTTCCGGCCCCATTTCATCGCGTTTTCCAGCAGGTTGCCGGCGATCTCCTCCAGATCTTCCCGTTCGCCGGCGAACACAGGCTGAGCCGCCGCCTCATAGCCGATATCAACCTGCGGATTGAGTTTTGCCATCACCCGCACCATGCGTTGCAACACAGGATCGACTGGCGCGCGAAACACCACGCTGCCGCGTTGAGCCGCCATGCGGGCGCGCTGCAGATAGTGATCGATCTGTTGCTTCATCGCTCCCGTCTGCTCCTCGATCAACTGGCCTTTCTTGCCACCAATCGACCGCCCTTCGTTGATGAGAACCGCCAGCGGCGTCTTCAGCGAATGCGCAAGATTGCCCACCTGGGTGCGCGACCGCTCCAAAATGCGGCGATTGCTCTCGATAAGCGCATTGGTTTCATTGGCCAGCGGCTCGATTTCCGAGGGAAAGCTGCCGTCGAGCCGTTTTGCCGCGCCCTCGCGCACACTCGACAGGGCCTCGCGCACCTGTCGCAATGGCCTCAGCCCAAACAGGATGGCGCCTGCATTGATCGCCACCATGCCAAGGCCAAACAGCGCCAGATAGGAATATAGCTGCCGGTTGAAGACTGATATTTCAGCTTCCAGCTCATCCAGGTTACCGGTCACACGGTAGCGCGCGATGCGATCAGCCCCGCCCAGCACCACTTCGGTTTCCAGCACGGCGACATTCTGGCCATCGGGCCCGTCTGCGGCGTAACGGCGTTGAAAAGAACCATCGAACGGTACCGTCATCGTCGAAGGCGCAGCAATCGGGGTCAACATGGAATCAGATTTCAGCGCCCCAGTCAGGCCAGCCGCCATCGCCTCGACCGACCAGTACCAGCCAGAGTTGGGCACCAGATATCTCGGATCGCCAAGCTCTGGATCACCTGTCAACCGGCCGTCACTACCCGCACCGATTGAGGCGACCAGATTGAAGAGATTTGCGGAGAGGAAACTGTCAAAGCCGCGCTCGCTGGCTTCCCGGAACAGCGCCGACACAACCGTTGCGATAATCACCAGCGTGACAATCGCCCAGATCGTCGAGATCGTGATCACTCGGGCGGCGAGCGACTTTGGCAGAAGCGTCATGGACGGCTCACCAGAACCGCGACTGTTGCGCCAGCATCAAGCCTCCGGCTCGCGCAGCCGGTAACCCATACCGCGGACGGTCTCGACCATGTCGACGCCCATCTTTTTGCGCAGACGACCGACAAACACCTCGATCGTGTTTGAATCGCGGTCAAAATCCTGGTCATAAAGGTGCTCAACCAGTTCGGTGCGCGACACGACCTTGCCGGCATGGTGCATCAGATAGGCCAGCAGCCTGAATTCGTGCGATGTCAGTTTCAACGGCTTGCCGCCGATGTCGACCTTGGACGCCGCAGTATCGAGCCGCACCGGCCCCAGCACCAGTTCCGACGACGCATGGCCGGCAGCGCGGCGGATCAGGGCGCGCACGCGCGCCAGCACTTCCTCAATGTGAAATGGTTTTGTGACGTAGTCGTCCGCGCCCGCGTCAATGCCGGCTACCTTGTCGCTCCAGCGGTCGCGCGCTGTCAGCATCAGCACCGGCATCTTGCGCCCGTCGCGCCGCCACTTCTCCATCACCGAAATGCCGTCCATTTGCGGCAGGCCGATGTCAAGAACAACCGCATCATACGGCTCGGTGTCGCCAAGAAAATGACCTTCCTCGCCGTCAAAGGCCTTGTCGACGACATAACCGGCGTCAACAAGAGCCTCGCTCAACTGGCGATTCAGATCCTTGTCGTCTTCAACGACCAGAATTCGCATGCATGCCCCTTCCTGGTCGCGCCTTATTTGGCGGGTACCACAACCTCGATCCGCTGACCGCGTTCGCCCTTCTTGCCTTCAACGACAACCACGACAACGCAGACTTCCTGGCCGCCACGCGACTCGGCTGTGCCCTTTGCCCGGCCACCATATTGCGCGCCAACTTCCTGCGCGACTGCGTTGCAGTTGGCGGCGATCTGGATCGAGCGGGCAGGCGCCTCAACCGGCGCGGCGAAGTTCGCCGCGACAGCAGGGCCGGCAGCCAGCGCCGGCAGGAGAAGGGCTGAACCCAATATCTGGGACAAATGTTTCATGCCAACCTTCTATAACGTTCGGGCTGAACGCGACATGAACATTTCCGCGAAATTGAGGTCATCGGATCTTTGACGTTGCGGAAATCCGCCCGAAAATTGCGATCAGGCCTGAAATCGCCGTCACCAGTTGCAGAATTGTCTCTGTCAGCGCGCCATTGTCAATCACTCCGGCGGGCACCCCGAAAAGGCCTGCTCCACCGGTCATGACAGTTATGATCGACGCCCAGATCGTGCGTGACAGATACCATGGCTTTTGTGCAGTCATCGTCTTCTCCTCTTTAATTTCAGTCATTTAGCGTCAACAGAAGCGTTGCAGGCAGGCCTTCGCCAACCGCGTTGCTGATCTGCCGGACGGTAAATTCGATCGTTTCCGGTTCTTCGCCGAAATCGGCAGCAATCTGCGCAGCCGGATAAGTCCAGCGCGGCTCTGCCGCCTCAGCCTGGCGAACCGCTGGCTGCCCGGGCAATCCAGCCCGCACAATGTAGGCTTCACTTGCCTCCCCCAGCGGAATATCGGCTCCCAGCCAGGAATCGGCATCAATGCGGGATCGTCTGATCCACGACAGCTCAATCGAACCATCCGCCAGCTGCTGTGTCTTGAACCGCACCGGCGAAAAGGGCAGCAGCGCCCGGACTCCGCCAGTTTGCGTCGATGTGACAAAGAAGCGATCCATCAGGTCATAGCCCGCAGGCCCCACCTTCCAGTTCAGCGGCAAGCCAACTTCGGCGGACATCAGGCCCGCCGGTCTCACCGCTTCGTCGAGCAACACAAAATCTGCGTTGTCCCGTGGTCCTGCCGCCATTGCGTCGCCGGTGCCAAGCTGGCCCCGCAGCAGATCCGTCAACCGCCAGACCGACGGAGCAATTTCTTCGGCGCTGGCGAACTGGAACAGTTCCCACACGCCATTGACCGCCCGCATCGCGGCACTGTTCGCACCGTTCAGCATTTGCAGCATTGCCACACTCGTCAGTTCACCACTGTCCAGCTTCACATCCACATGGCCAGAACGGTCGATACGCCCTTCGATCCCCTGCCCGGCCGCCTCCAGGACCACCCCGGTGACAGCCGGTTCGGTCAGGCTGGTTCTCTCGGCAAATCCGCTCTCAGCTGGCGATGCAAGCACTGCCTGTGTCCGCCACGGCGAGGCATAGGCCGCGATCCGGAAACAATCCTGCGGCGGGGCACTGCCTGTCGTTGGCAGGTCGAGAAACAGAGCCAGCGGCCTGCCCGGCTCCACTGCAACGTCATTTCTGGTCGCCGGCAGCCGCGCACGGTCCGGCGCCGGCGCAAATCGAAGCAGGCGCCTCGCCTCGACCGAGCGATACAACCCGTCCTCAATCGCCGTCACCAGATAGTCGCCGCCGTCCTTGGCAGGCAATCTGATGATGGACCCCGACTGCAGCCGGTGGTCTGCGCCTGCCACCGCAAACCGCACACTTTCGCGCCCGCCTCTGGCCCGGCGCAGCCAGTCGGCGGCGAGCGCGTCCGCCTGCCCTGCCTCGATTGCACCCGGCACTTCCAGCGATGCCGCAATCGTCAGCGCAGCAGAGGTATCGGCGGCCCGCGCTGCGCCCGATTGATAGTCCGACATCGGATCGACAAATCTCAGCGTCGCTTCGGTCGGCAATGTCTGGTCCGGCTCACGGATGCTCTCGATCGCCGGCTGATCGCCCTGCGCCTCCACCGGGTCGTCAATCACCACCGGCGCGCCTGTGCCAGCTCCCGCCGTCGCCAGAACCAGCTGGCCGTCTTGCTCGGTTGCAGCAAGATCGAACAGTTGCAGCAGCGGTGACAGGGCGTCGCGTGCGCTGCCCGGCTCCATCAAAGCATAGCCGACCAGCATTCCGTCCGCGCTGCCGGTCTCAACGTCCGAGACCCTGTGATCCGCAAGAATCGCAGCCGACAGATCATGCACCGCTACTGCGCTCAAACGTCCGTTCAGCCAGTGGCCAAACAGCCAGTTGTCGCCATCCGCCCATTCGTCCCGCTTCAATGGGAAGGCCGGAAACGGCCGCGCGTCCCACGCCCAGGCATAGATCCGCTCCGCATCGACCATGCGGCCGGCATAGACTGCCGATTCTGGATTGGCCGCCGGGTCGAACGCCTCACCTTGCGCGTCCCAATGGTCGAAATGCGCTTCAAACAGCCGCCGCTGCGCAAGATCGCTCCTGCCGCCACTGGAAAAATGCGGCAGCGCGTTTTCCGATGATTTTGCGTCCGGAAACACGTTTGGCTGGTTCGGTCCCTTGTCGACTGCCGGACACCCGAGTTCCGTCAGCCAGATTGGTTTGGACTGTGGCGTCCAGGCTGTTGCAACTGCCTCTTCGACGCCGCCGATGCGGTTGTGGTGTTCGTTCTCCCACCAGCCGCGCAGGTCCTTGTAGCGGAACACCCAGTGCTTTCCGGCCAGCCCGTCCAGAATCGGCGTTCGCTCGCGGTTTCGCCTGTCTTCATCCGAGGCATAGTACCAATCGAACCCCTCGCCCGACGCGATCCCCGCCCGCAGCGCCTGGCGGTCATAGGGCGCCGCAAACCCGTCAGGATTGCCGCCCGCATAGTCCTCGTCGCGCCAGTCCGACAGTGGCATGTAGTTGTCGATGCCGACCGCATCGATTGCCGGGCTCGCCCACAGCGGATCAAGGTGGAAAAACACGTTACCGCTGCCATCCGGTGGCTGATGGCCAAAATATTCCGACCAGTCTGCCGCATAGGTCAGCTTGGTCTCTGGGCCGACAATCCCGCGCACATCATCGGCCAGCGTCGTCAATTGCTCGACAAACGGGAACGCGCTGTCTCCGTCGCGCAGCGTCGTCAGCCCGCGCAGTTCCGAGCCGACCAGAAACGCGTCAACGCCACCCGCCGCTTCAGCCAGATGTGCATAGTGCAGCACCAGCCGCCGGTATCCCCAGTCGTCAGGGTCACCGCCAAAGGTCACCACCTCGTCATCGACGGTGAAATCATCCGCCTGCACAACACCACAAAACGCGCCGGCTTGCGTCCGCGCGGCGCTCGTCTTGTCAGCGGTTCCCGCCTGCCGCGGTCCCGGAAAACAGGTGATCCGCCCGCGCCACGGATAGGCCGCCTGTTCTACCCCGCCATACGGATCCGGCAATTCGTTTCCAGCCGCCACGTCCATCATCAGGAACGGATAGAGCGTCACCTTCCAGCCGCGCGCCTTGATCGCTGCAATCGCCTCGACCACAGACGCATCGGACGGCGTGCCGCCATAGGCCGCTGATCCGACATACCGCGACACAGTTCGCGCCGACGCCGCACCCAGGCCCGACACGTTCCAGCCCGACGGCACTGCATTATCCATCACCGCCGGGTAGACCTTGCACTCTCCCGCCCGCAAATCGTCGCCAAACCAGCTCACCACCAGCGCGACGTGTTTCAGGTTCGGGCACAGCATGGCCAATTCGTCCAGCGATGCGTCGAGATCGCTCGCGCCAAACAGCACATTGCGGTTGACGGTCTTCTTGCGCCCCCGGCCAAGAAAATTGTCGACCGGACCAGACGCCAATCCATGTTCTGTCGCACCGGGTATCAGCGTCACCGCCTTCAGCCGCCCGCAAAAATCACCGACGGGACGCAGCACCTCAAACTGCAATTGCGGCAGCCGGTTGCCAAACTCTTCCAGCGGAAAGTGATCGATCACCGCGTAGGCGACGCCGCGATAGGCCGGCGCATTATCGACGCCCTGCTTTGCGGCGATCAACTCATCAGGCTCCTGCTCCGGGCCGCCATTGTGGATGCGGATATCGAACAGGCTGCGGTCAATCTCCTTGCCATCAGCCCATATCCGTCTGACACCCGCAACCGGACCTTCACACAGCGCAAAGGCGGCGTTGCCCGAATATTTGAACGTCGTGACTTTTGGCCCGCCCTTCACGCCGGTGCGGCGCGAGCGCCTGCGCTCCTCAAACCGCGTCGCCCAGATCACGGTGCCGCCCATGCGCATCGTGCCGTAGACGCGCGGAATGCCGTTCCCCTCTTCCGCGCCGAAGGGACGCATAGCACCCAGCCTCGGCCCCTTGTGATGCAAGGTTGAGTTGATCAGCGAACGGTCGAGCATGTAGCCCGCCATCGAGCCAACTGCGCTGCCAATCGCCGACCCGACGGGTCCCAAAAGGCTGCCGACAAACGCGCCGGCGGCCTGCAAGATAATTGTCGCCATTGTTACGCCTGCTGATCGTTTGCGTGATGCGGGAACGAAAACACCCCGCACAGCCTGCGCCGCCAATGAACTGACATCGGCGACACCATCACCTCGTGCCCCTGATACGCATGGATGAACCTGTCACCATCCAGCGCAATGGCGCAGTGCTTTGCCGCCATGCGCGGTCTCAACCGGAACAGCAGCAGATCGCCCGCCTGCGGCTGCAATCCCTCACGTTCCGCACAATGTTTCCTTGCCGCTTCAACCAGCGGGTCGCCGCTGGCCGTCTCGGCCCAGTCCGCGGTGTAAGGCCCTGGCTCGTCAGCGTCCGCGCCATAGACGGCGCGCCACACGCCGCGCACCAGTCCCAGGCAATCGCAGCCGATGCCCTTGCGCCGGCCCTGATGCCTGTAGGGCGTGCCGATCCACTCCAGCGCCTCGGCAACAATGCGCGCGCCAATGTCCATTTGCTGCATCCCGCTCATGGCACCAGCGGCCCGCCGTCAAACTCGATGCCGTCGCGCACATAGGCGTAGGCCGCGTCATTGCCCGGCATGTGCGGAAAGCCCTGAAAGTTGAGCTGATTGGCAAATTTCTGCCTGCAGGTGGCAAAGCGCTTGTCGCACCCGGCAACCACCTCGAACGCCGCGCCTGCCAGCTCTGGCACGGCCCCGCGCCCAAGCGTCAGCTCGGCCTCGCTTCCGCTCACCGGGTGGCCCGTCACCCGGTCGCTGGTGCCGGCCAGCGGCCCGTCGACCCATGTCAGCTGACCCAGCTCAAACCAGCCAGCGTCCGCCTCCAGACCCGATATCACCAGCCGCCCGCCATCGCGCACCGCCGTCACCGTGCCTTGCCCTGAAAACCCCGTCTGACCGGTATCGAACCGGCAGCGCGCATCGCCCAGTTCCGCATCGCAGGTCTTGCGATAGACCCGCCCCGTTGGCCGGTCGAGCGCCGCCGCCAGTCCTTCCAGTTCCACCTTGAACCGCCCGTCCGACCGCGTGATCGTGCCAAACGCCGCCGTGCGAAGCAGCGCAAACTGTTGCGGCTCAGCCCAATTCACCAGCAGCGTCTCGACCCGCGCCCCATCGTAGCGCCCGGCCGCAATATCGGCCTCGGTGATCGCCTCGGACGACAGTGCGCCCTCGATGTCGCTGGCATCAGGCGCCAGCCCCACTGTCGACCGCGTCTCGCTCGCGGTAAACCCGCTGCGCGGTTCGCATGTCAGCCCGTCAATGATCAGGGGCCTGTCATGGTCGGTAAAGCCCAGCACCAGGCCGTCGCGCCGCGTCACCCGCCAGCAATGGCAGACCGTCGTCGCCGTGCCATCAAGATGGTCCAGAAAGTCTTGCGTATACCCGCTCATGCCACGATCTCCACCAGGGGGATCGCCGGGATCGCGCCTGCCCTGAAGGTTGCCAGCGAGGCCTCGATCCGGTCCGTGTCGAAGCGCACCGGCACGTCGAAGGCAAACCCCGCCGTCACCACCGCGCCCGTCGCCGGCGGCGTATCCAGCGTCACCATCCCGGTCCCGGCGTCGACCTCAAAGGCAGTTTCCGCCATCGCCAATCCGCCGACCGCCACCACCACGCTGCCTTCCACAGGTCTCGTCACCGGGCGGCGGTAGGCGTCCGCGCCCGCGCCATAGGTCTTTGCCAGCTGGAACGTTGCCGTCACGCCATCGCCCGCGCCGATCACCTGATCGGTGGCCGCAATCGCGCCGCCTGGACGGCCTGAGCTCCTGTCAAACGGATCGCGAAAGCGAAACCCGTGCAGCGAGCCGCGCCTGGCCTCAAAAAACGCCATCACGTCATAAAGGTCATCGACCGACCGCAGCCCGGTCCCCACATCATAGTGACGCATCGCGTGAGCCGACCGCGCATTGCGCTTTTCGCGGCCCGACATCAGCCGCACGATCTCGTTACGCCGCTCCGGCCCACCGGTCGCGCCAAACGACACAGGTATGGGAAACAGCACGTCATGAAATGCTTCTGCCATCGCGGTCACCTCACAGGCTGCGCGAGCCGCGCGCCGCAACGCGCGCCAGCATGCCGGCGATCTGCGCCTCGGATTTCTTGAACGACGCGGCGTCGGGCGTCGTCACGTTGAACACCACCGTTGCGCCCGCCTGCCCGCCGCTTGCCGCCACGCCCAGCCGCCCGTCGGCGGTGCGTTGCAGCGGCATGATCGCTTCTGCGCCTGCCTCTCCCATCAGGCCGAGCATCCCGCCAGATCTGAAATAGGTCGGCTCAGCCACCACCCCGCCACTGGCGAACGGCACGGCCCTGCCCGGCACTCCGCCCTTGGCAAAGGGCAGCGCGCCCGCCAGCGCACCCGTGATCGACGACAGGAATGAACTGGCCAGACCCTGCAGCGGGGCCAAGCCCTGGTTCAGCGCCATGCCCGCCAGGTTCAGCGCCACCTGCCGCAAGATGTCATCCAGCGCCTTGCCGCCGATCACCGCCGCCTTCAGCGCGCCGGTCAGCTGCGCGCCAAAGTTCTCCGACAGCCCGCTCAGCTGCCGCAACGCGTCCTCAAACGGCGTCGTGTCGGCCATGATCCTGACCGTTACATCCTCGTCCAAATCTCATCTCCATCAGTCGGGAAACCGCGCCATCAGCGCATTCAGCGCCAGCCGGTCCGGCGCGCCGTCGCGAGGCGGCCCAAGCACCGCCAGCGCGTGATCCAGTTCTCGCAGGCTCATCGCCCAGAACACCGCCGGCGGCAGCCGCAGCAGGCCGAGGCCAGCCGTCATGGCCGGGCCCCAGGGAAAGGCGGCAGGTCCGCCTGCTGCGGCGTTCAGGGGCGGCTTGTGTTATCCCCTGCTCCCCCGCCAAAGGTCGCGGTCAAAAGTTCGGCGGCGACAGACGCAAAGCCCGCCGCACCCTTGCCGCAGCGCAGCGCCCGCACCGCCGCGTCATCCATGTCATGGCCACCGCCGCGCAGGCCCGCGCCGATCACCGCCACCAGGTCGTTCGCCGACAGCCTGCCGCTGGAAAATCGCTCCACCAGCGCCGTCAGGTCGCTTGCGGCAAACGCGTGTTCCAGCTCGGCCAGCGCGCCCAGCGTCAGGCACAGCCGATAGGGTTTTTCATCAAACACGGCCTCCACCTCGCCGCGATGCCGGTTCACACTCATAGCGCGGCCTCAAACGAAATCAGCCCAGCCGATTCCATCGAGATCTCGAACGTCACCTCGCCGTCATGCGCGCCGGCATATTCGAGCGAGGTGATCTGAAACGGCCCTTCGACCACGCCGAAATCCGGCACCACCACCTGCCAGTCGCGAATGGTCCCGCCGAAGAAGGCGGATCGGATCGCGGCGTCTGACGCCTGATCCTTAAAGATGCCTGCGCCGCCCAGCGAGGCGCGCTGCACGCCTGCGCCCGCCAGCAATTCGCGCCAGCGCCCGGCGCTTTCTGAATCGGTCACGTCGACCGTTTCCGAGTTGAACGCCAGCCGCCGCGTGCGCAGTCCGGCAACCGTAACAAACGTGCCCACGCCTTCGGCGTCGAGCTTCAGGACCAGGTCCTTGCCCTTCTTGGCGACCATCTTGGATCTCTCCTGTGTGAAAATGAAAAGGCGCGCCCGGAGGCGCGCCACGACCTGTTTGCGATCAGAGCTTTCTTATGAGATCCGCATTCTTCACATTTCGGAACTGATCAAGCCGGGCAGGATCGGCCCGGATAATTGGGCCACTTATTTCACGATGTATTCGAACTCGAAGGTCAGATTGAACGACGTGTTGACCGTAGACATGAGCGTGAAGACAGCTACGTCATTCGTCGTGTCGGCGCTAATGGTTGCCATTTCACCAGTGCTGTTGATGCGTATTCCCAGACCCGTCAGATCGGAGGCCGCCGTAAGATTGGAGGCGACCGGCAGTGTCATTGAAAACGTCGTGATGGTGTTGGCAGCGACCGGGTCAATGGACACAGTGCCGCGAACCTTCACGATATTGCCGTGCTGGTGGAAACGAATCGCGGCGCCTGCAAGGGTTGACACACTGTCAGTATTGACGTTCGTCGTTGCACGATACGTCGGTGCGTAAGTTCCTTGAGGATAGTAGGTGATAGCGCCGGTTTCAGCGTCATAGACCTTGCCGCTTGGGCGGCCTGCAAAGGCTGCGCCTCTGAAGTCGTTGATAAGGAAAGACGAAGAAGACGCGATATCCACGTTCTCCAAAATCAACTGATCCGTCGAGCCTGAAAACAACCGGGCGGTGGTCATGGCGGCGGTGCCGGGCTGCTTGTAAGCGTCCCTGTAGACGAAGTCTTTCAATTTGATGGTGTGACCCGCCTTTTTGCGGATATTGCCGGAAGGACCAGACAAGTCTCCCATACCACGCTGCGTCCACTCGGTAATTTCACGCGTCTCTTCGTCACCAGGCACAAGATAGAACGTCTGGTTCTGGCCGTTCTCGTGCACCATTTCGGTCACAAGGCGGTTGATGTCGCCAGCGGCCAGATCAAGTATGACGTTTGTCGCACTATACGCGAGCGAATAGCCCCGCATCGACACGCCACGAGAACCGCCACCGATGATAATGGCTGGCCCGGTCATGTTCGTCATGCGCAATGAGGCAAATTTACCAATATCTACCGAAGTGGCATCGAATGCAGAGGCGCCGGATTCGATCCACACTTCAGCTGTGTCATTTGCGTAATTGATGTTTTTCAGGGTGTAGTTGCCACGCGGGAAGTTCACCCCAAAATCTACGTTCGGCAACAGGTTTACCGGGTCGTCGTCCGCAATCTCTTTGTCGGAAAGAAAATTCGAGTCATCGTCCACGCTGAAATGCAACACCAGCGTCGAGCCGTTTTTTGTCACATGGTCGACCGTCAGAGCGTAGTCAGCCGGTCGCCGCGCCTCGATGTCGTAGATGTGGTCGAGCGTCGTGCCGGTGTTTGTCGGAAACACGTCTGCGGCATCGATGATCTCCTGATATTCAGATGTCACCCCGCCCAGATATCTATCCACCGTCTCATACGCGGCTGCATGAAGCACTGCCGTCGTTTTTTTGTCGGTGCCTCGATATGTGTTGTAGAACTTGCATCCATACAGACGTGACAGGTCGGAATTCAGATTGAGGAACGACGCTTTGCTTGCATCTCCGTAGCAGAAGACGTTCTGGAGAGTGTTCGAAGCGGCTGCCGGAATTGGGGATGTGTGGCTCCCGTTGTTCGCTCTGGTCAAGACCAGGTGATAAGATGGAACAACGAGCCCTGAATTGTCCGAAACGATTGTCACATTTGACAGTAGCGTCGAATTGCAGCCGGACATGTCAAGGCAGATCTTGTCGTGGCATGCAGAAAGAATGCGTATGTCTTTGAGGACGGCAAAAGCATTCTGCAATCCCGTAAGATTCAACGAAATTGTTGATTTGTACAGATTCATTCGTCCTGAAACAGAGCTCGCGTAAGACTTCCCAACTGACGATCTCGCCCAGAACAGAGCCATCTGGATTGCTTTGCCGCTGTCGACAGCAGAATCTTCGTTCGACGAGACCGCTCCAAAGAATTCAGGGTATACCTCGCCTGATAGCGAAATTCTCCTGAACCCCCCTTCCGAGCCGTCCAGCGCTTCGCCGGTAGGAATGCGGATCATGCCCTGCGTTGGATCGCGGTGCAGCCTGAACGTTGGGAGGGCCGTGTTCGTCAGATTGATGAAACCGGTTCCTGCCATTGCGTCTTCAAACGTCGGGCACAGCTTGATCGAAGTGTAGTTGGTCACATCGCGCCAGACCCAGTAAATCTGGCCGGTCACAAAGTCCGGGTTGGAATTCGCATTGGAGCAATAGAACGCAAAACCCTTGCATGGCACCGATGCAGACGTGCCGATGACTCCGGGAATAGCATTCGGCGAAAATGGGAACGTGATCGTGTCAGTTGTGGTGTCTATGCCGCTCGCCACGTAAGACACACTACCCAGCAGATGGGTTGAGAGGTTCGGTGCCCAGTACAGCATTCCGCCATCTGTTGATTTGACGAACACTGTTGGATGGTCAAGGTGCGATAGCGCGTTGACTTCTTCTATTGTATCCACCGCATAAGTCATTGCATAGTCTCCATAAAAAAGGCCGCCCGGAGGCGGCCATTGGCTTGGTTGAAAATGAAAAGGCCGCCTAGAGGCGGCCTGGTGATGTCCGTGAGCAGTGCAGCCATCAGGGCCGCACTCACCTGAAGTCAGGCCGCCAGAGGCTCCATTACTGCCCGAAAGCGCAATATCGCGTGGTGCAGCATCAGGTCTTCGTCGTAGCGCGCTTCGCCAAACTCATAGGTCAGGTTGACGAGTGCATAGCCGCCTTCCAGCGTCAGCGTCTCGGTCGACATCAGTGGGCGCACCAGTTCCATGATCTCGACCGCCTCGGTTTTGCCATGCGCCTTCGACCAGATATGCACGGTGAACAATTGCTCGGTGCCGATCTCGGTGCCTGTGCTCCAGTCAAACATGCTGGTGCGGCCAAAGGTGATGTAGGGAAACACCGCGTTCGGCGGCGTTGCATCATAGATCTTCGCGCCGCCCAGCATCGCCACTACGCCGGCGTCTGTCTTCAATGCACGGTGGATGGCCCGTTGCAGCTCAATTGCTGGCGACGTCATGTCCTCGTGTCCCCCTGGTCTCGCCGGTTTCAGCTTTCGATTTCGGTCTGTCACGCGGCTTGACCTTCCTGCCGCGGCGCACCCGAATCTCGGCCTCCTCGGCAGCGGCATAACCCCTATACCGCAGAGCCGTTACGAGACCGTCAAGAGTGATGGCAATGCTGACCTTCATGTCAACGCCCCTGTTCGCGTGCCCGGATCACCAGAAAGCGCCCCGTCTCGTCGGGATCATGCACGGTGAGGATCATGAACGCGCGCGCATCGCGTATCAGCCGCATGCCGCTGGCGATGTCGTCGCGGTATCTGATCGTGATCTGGTGCGTCACGTCTTCAAGCGTCTGGCCAGCACCATAGCGATCCCGCGCCAAGGCCGGTTCGACTGCTGCAAACAGCCCGGCGACAAATATCCAGTTTTCGGTAAAGCCTCCTGCCTCGTCGGGAATTTGCAACGCCTGTTCCAGCACCAGCCTGACCCTCAAGGCTCCCGGCCTGTTCGGCTTGGTCATCACAGCCTCCCCAGCCGGTAACCGGCGATCAGCCTGTCAAATCCTGCCGGGTGCGACACCGGCTGATCCTCGCCGCGATAGACGGCACGAAACTCGAACCAGTGCGCCACCAGCACAAGGATCGCCCGTTTCAGCAGGTCCGGCACGTCCGTCCCCGCCTCGCCAAATCCGGCCTCGAAATCGATCTCTATGCCGTTCATCCGGCGCATCTGTCCGCCCGGCAATTCGATGTGCAGCCGCGCCGGCCTGCTCACCAGATCGGCGCTCCAGCGCGCCGGGTCGATCAGGCTGGCCGCGCCATCGCTGTCATAGATTGTCACAGCCTGCACTTCGCGCACTGGATGCCGGCGCAGCAGCACCGTTCCGCCATCCGGCAGCCTGTCCAGCGCCAGCCGCCAGGACTGCGCCATCAGCGCCATGCCGGTCTGGGCTTCCACCTCTGCGGTCGCCGCCCGGATCAGGCCTGCAATCAGCGCATCCTCTGCGTCGTGCTCGACGCGCAATTGCGCCTTGGCTTCGGCCACAGTCACCGGATCGGCGACCGGGTCCACCGTTCGAAAAAGCGTCATGTCGCCTCGTATCTGTAGGAGAAAAGGAAGCGGCCCCGGCCGGGAGGGGCGTTGCCGGGGCCGCGTGCAGCCGCATCAAGACTGACGCGACCGCATTTGATCGCCAGCCTTATACGGCGTAGCGAACCAGCTTGATGGCGCCAAAGTCCTGCACGCCGCCGCCCACGCGCTTGGTCGTGTAGAACAGCACATAGGGTTTTGCAGAATACGGGTCGCGCAGCACGCGCACTCCGGTGCGGTCGACCACCAGATAGCCGCGGCCAAAGTCGCCAAATGCAATCGGCGTCGCGTCAGCCGCCGGATCGGGCATGTCCTCGGCCTCGACCAGCGGGAAACCCATCAGCATGGCGCGGCCACCCGGCTGTGCCGGCGGCTGCCACAGATAGTTGCCGTCGGCGTCCTTCAGCTTGCGGATCGAGGCCTGCACCTTGCGGTTCATCACCCAGGTCGCATTCTGGCGGTACCCGGCCTTCAGCGCATAGATCGTGTCGATCAGCACGTCAGACGCGTTGCTTACCGGCAGGCTGCCCGACACGCCGGTATTGATCGCGCCCAGGTTGTTCCAGGCCCAGGCGCTTTCATCCACCACCGGATAGTCAAGGAAACCGCGCGGCTTGCCCGCACCATCGCCGGCCACAAACGCCGCGCCTTCCTGCTCGGCAAACGCTGCTTCCACTTCGCCGGCAATCCACTGGTCGAGATCAACCACGCTGTCTTCCAGCAGCGAAGCGGTCGCCGCCGGCATTGCGTAGAGTTCCATTGCCGGGAACAGCAGTTCCGACAGGTTTGACGTCGCCGTCTGCGGGCGCGCATCGGTCTCGCCCACCCAGCCAGCTGCCGGGCCGGTCAGCTGGAACGGCTTTTTCAGCACCGCAGTCGACATCTGACGCACACTTGCAATCGAGCGGATAGGCGACAGTGCCGACAGGCGTTTTCCAATCGCAGCCTCCGTCTCCGACGGCACCAGATAGCCGCCATCAGGCGCCGAGCCATAGGACATCGCTTTCTGGTCAATCGCCAGCAGCGCACGGTCGTCGCCGCGGCGCACATAGGCCTCAAACGCCTCCTTGTGCTCGCTGCCGCCAAAGCCGCCCGGTTCGCGGTCAAGTGCGGGCCGCGCCTTCTTCAGCGCCAGCCGGTCCAGCGCCATTTTCTGCTCGTCGAGCGAGCGCGAGATGCGGTCCACCTTTTCGGCCGTCACCACGTCTTCGCCAAAGCGCCGTTCGATATCGGCCAAGCGTTCGTCATTGGCTTCGCGAAACGCCTCGAACGAGTGCATGAACTCGCCAAACGCTTCGTTCAGCTCGCCGCCTGCGCCCTTGGTTTCGGGCGCTCCCGCCGCGTTTCCATTCATGTTCTGATCCATCATTTGTCCTTCATCATCATGGCTGCGCGCCGCACGCGTTCGGCCAGCAACCGCACGCGACGCGAGCCGGCTGCCGTCGCTCCAGCTGGAGCAATTCCCTTCACCCGCGCCACGCGCGCTTCGGGAAGCATCGGAAAGGTGACAATCGAGATCTCCCAGAGATCCGCCTCAAAAATCAGCCGCACGCCGGTGGCTGCATTCTTTCGCGCCCGCACCGTCTTGAAGCCGATTGACAAGCCGTCGATTGCGCCTGCCCGCATCAGCTTCAGCAGTTCCTGCGATTTCGCCACGCCCGGCGTCAGCTGGCCACGCACGAACAGGCCGCGCCCGTCTTCACGGATCTCAAGCCAGCGCCCCACCGGCTGGTTGGGGTCATGCTGGAACAGCATCCTCACGTTCAGCGCCGGCCGCTGCTTCAGCGAGCGCACAAACGCGCCCGGCTCCACCGCATCCTTCGAGAGGTCGACCTTGCCGAACAGGCTGGCATAGCCGGTGAACACGCCGTCTTCATCAAGACGCGTCAGGTCGACGCCGGCGAACTTGCGTTCGACGCGCGACAGGCTTCCGCCTGAAATCATGGTCAATTGTCCTTCTTGGTTTCCTCGCCGCGCGACAGCGCGCGGATGACAAATCCGACCGCCCACCAGGCCGCCAGGCTGGCCGCAGCCGAACCCATCAAGGTGACCTCGATCTGGTGCAGGTCATTGGTGATCTGCAGTTCCTTGGCGATCTTCACGCCCGCCGCGCCGCCAAAGATCAGGCCGCACACCAGCCCGACCGCAAAGCGGATCGCGGCCTCGCGCCTGCCCCTGGGCAGAATATAGGCGAGCGAAATCGCGGAGCCGGCCACAGCGCCCGCCCCTTTGGCGACCCATAGCCAGGCCGCCTCGGTGATGTCGTGCATGGTCTGGTTCCGGGTTCAAATGCCGGTTGGCGTCAATCGGCCATTGATAGCGCGATATCTTGTGTCGGTATGATCAGCTTTAGCGGGCTGATCTTGGTGGGCTCAAACCCGAACTTCAGATAGAATCTTGCCGCATCCTCATCGAGCGCATCGACCACAACTGCCCTAAAGGCGACAGCCTGCGATGCGGATGCAGCCATCCTTAGTGCACTGGCAAGCAGCGTGGATCCGACGCCGCGTCCATGCAGTTCCTCGTGCACGGCGAACCGAGCCAGAAGAGCAATTGGTATTTCCGCGGGCGCACCGTGAGGAGCGACAATCTTTGGTGTGTCCTTGCGCAACATCATTCCAGCGCAGAGGGCATAGTAGGCCTTGACCCTGTTGTCCTTGTCTCGGACGACGAAAGTACGCGTATAGTTCGATTTTTGGTTGTGTAGAGCCATATCGGACAACCACCCATCCAAGCTTGGTCGCCCTGAATTGAATTCAGTGAAATCGTGGCCTTCCGCAAGCGGTTCCGGCGCAAACAGGCCTAGTTCTCGGAAGTCGCCCACTTGTTCTCGGTCTTCATGAGCGCCGCAAGTTTCGGGTTCGCCTTGGCGGGCCGCGATACCTGCTTCAAGACGTCGTCGAAAATTTCGGCGTCAAGATACAGGAAACGCTGGTCCATAAGTGCCTTCTGAGCACTGAACATAGCTGCCTCCAGGACAAAACTCGAAAGACTCTTGCCGCAGCTTTCAGCGGCGCGCTTGATTAGATCAAGCTCGTCCTCCGCCACACGGACATTCATGTTGTCTTTCTTCAACGCAGACACAGCAGCACCTTTTCAGGGGAGCAATTACTCCCGCTTGTGCAGCCCATATAGCCAATAGCCACACAGGATGCAACATTCGTGTTGACATTGTTATTACGGAAAATGTATTAACAATGTACGCACAATCGACAAGGTGATTCATTCGATGTCCAACTTCCTACATGCCCGAGAGCACCTATCAGGCGGCGACGTTGTCGTTGTCGAATGCTCCCACCAGTGTAACGTTCTCGTCATGGACGACGCCAATTTTCAACGCTACCGACGGCAAGAACAATTCCGATATTTTGGAGGCTTCTTTCGGCAGCTTCCTGCTAGAATTTCTGTCCCCCATAGCGGGAACTGGAACACGGTGATCGACCTTGGCGGCGGTCGTGCATCCATCCGTCACAGTATCAGCTACCTGAAGAAAGCAGCCTAGTTCCGCTTGCGCGTGGCACAATGCTTCGGTCAAAGCCTTGCATATATTCGCCAAAGTTCCGTCGGACCGAAAAACCTGACTAGTCATCCCAGACGGATGGCTAGTCAGGCAGTCACGAAACCAAACATCGTTGCCATTTAGCAAAATCGTGACACGCACTGGTCCGGACAGCATTTTGTATTCACTCGCCCCGCGGGCCGTACCCCACCGCCTCGCGCTTTTCGTCGTCGGTCAGGAAGTCCGCGTCGCCGACCTTGCGCCACACCACAGCGCGATCCTCCGCCATCGCGTCCACCTGGTCGGTGTCGCAGACAAACCGCAGGTCCTCGCCAAAGCGCACCGACAGCCAGCCAGCCATGTCGGCCGCCACGCGTTCGGCCAGCGGCAGAACGTTCAGCCGCCAGAAGGCGCGGTTGGCCTCCTTGTAATTTGCATAGGTGTTGTCGCCGGGAATGCCGAGCAGCATCGGCGGCACACCAAAGGCCATGGCAATATCGCGCGCCGCCGAATTCTTTGCGTCGATGAAATCCATGTCCCTTGGCGTCAGGCCCATCGTCTTCCAGTCCAGCCCGCCATCAAGCACGAGCGGCCGCCCTGCTCGGATGGCGCCCGAATATCCCTGTTCGAGCTCGCCCTTCAGACGCTCATACTGTTCGTCGGACAGACTGCCGCCGTCCCGCGGCGCATAGACCAGCGCCCCCGACGGCCGCGCCGAATTGTCCAGCAGCGCCTTGTTCCAGCGGCAGGCCGCATTGTGGATGTCGATCGCCATCGCAGCCGTCTTGAGCGGGGCGTGGCCGTAGTGATCGTCGAGCGGGTCAAACAGCGACAGATGCAGCGCCATTGCATCGTCGCCCAGCGCAATTCGCCGCCGCGCGCTGCCGGTCTGGTAGTCCAGCGCGCGCGGCCAGCCATCGGCGCCTGCCACCACGCTCACGCGGTCTGGCCGCAGCACATGCAGTTCGCGCGCGCCCCCGGCCTGCGTCATCTCCACATAGGCGTCGCCCGCCAGCACCAGATGCGACACGAGCATCTCCAGGAACACAGAGCGCAGCTGGCGCGGGTTCGGATTGTTCAGCAGCGCCAGCGCCGGGTGATCCACCAGCTGCCGGTCGCCGCGAAACAGAAGCCAGGGCATCGACGCCGCACCATGAGCGATCAGCCGCACGCAGCGGAACACCACCGGGTTGCGGCCATAGCCTTCACGCGCCAGCGGCGCATAACCGGCCCGCGTCCACCCCGCCTCGCCCTGCAAATGCAGCGCGACAAAGCCGTAACCTGCCTCCTTCTTCTCCATCCCAACCCTGTCCTGCGCGCGCGGCAAGGCCGCCGGACGCGCCTTGCGCAACCAGTCAAACATCGTCAATCTCCCAAAAATTCCTGTTACGGCGACAGCACCCGCGGCTCGCCTCGACTGCCCAGCATCAGCTCGGTCAGCGCCCACACCAGCGCGTCCACCCGGTCCGGCGAGCGCCCGCCCGACAGGCCGTCGCGGCCAAAGTCGCACATCTCGTCCTCAAGCTCGGCAAAGCGCGTTGCGTGGCGCACCCGCTCCTGCTCGTAGAGCAGCGCCACCGGCTCGGCGCGCAGCCATTTGGACCTGCTCGCCCGCACGGCGCGCACCGGCACCGTGTCATCCACCTGCCGCAACACCGCCGCCACCATCTCGCCGCCCTGATTGGTCTCGGCGACAATGCAATCGGCATCAAGCCGGTGGTAAAGCGCCACCGCCCGCCGCGCCCACGCCACCGGCGTCAGCCCGCGCGCGGTCTCATCGGCCAGCACCACGCCCTTGCCGTCATCCAGCCTGCCCACCGCAACAATTCCGCAGGCGTCCGACCGCTCACCCGAACCCGCCGGCGGGTCCACCGCCACCACGATGCGCCGCAGCCCGCCCGTCACCGGCCCGGTCAAGGCCTCGATCCTGTCGCGCTTCCACAGCGCGTCCTCGCGGTCCTCGACCATCTCGCCTTCCAGCTCCTGCCGCCCCAGCCGCGTATCGCCATAGCGCGCCTCCACCGCCTTCAGAAACGGCGCGGCCAGATTGCCGGCATTGTCGCGCGTCGCCATGCACGACACATACACATCCGGATCCGCCAGCAGCTGCTTCAGCAGCTTTTGCGGCCTCGGCGTTGTCGTAAACATCTGCTGCGGCCGCGCCCCCAGCCGCAGGCCAAACTGCAGCATGTCAAACGCCGCCATCTGGTTTTTCCACTTCGCCAGTTCGTCACACCAGGCGGCGTCAAATTGCGGCCCGCGCAAACTGTCGGGGTCTTCGGATGAAAACATCTGCGCCACCGCGCCATTGTCCCACACCAGCCGCCGCCTGCTTGCCTCAAACACCGGCGCAGACCCGTCCGGCGACAGCGCCCTGATTCCCGACGGCCCCTCGATCATCACCTCGCGCACGTCGGCCAGCGTCTCGCCCACCAGCGCGATGCGCCCATATCTTTGCCGCGCATAGGGGCTCAGGCCATGCACCAGCCCGATCACAAAATGCGACCCCGCAAAGGTCTTTCCCGCGCCGCGCCCGCCCATCACCAGCCAGCGGTCGGGCGCATTTTCGGCCAGCCGCCACAGCGGATAATGTTGCGGGTGAACTGTTCCGAACGCACCCGCCAGCGCCTGTTCAAACGGCCGGCCGCCCTGCCTTTTCTTGGCAAAGCCGCTTCGCCTCTGCCTGCGCGAGATCAATGATCCGCGTGTCGATGTCGCGGAGCAGTCCGGCGAGTTCGTCATCGCTCTTTTTCCTCTCTTCAATGCGCCGTTCCTGCGCCACGGCTTCCCAGCGTTCCATCATGCGCGACATCGCCACCAGCCCGTCGATCTGGCCCTTGTCGAGCCGCCCGCCGCGCCGGTCGGCACGGTCCATCAGCCCAAGGATCTGGCGCGCCACAAACCGCGAGGCCCGCGCCATCATCTCGACAGCATCCGGCACGTCCTCCACCGCAATCTCCGCGCCGCCGGGCAGCGCCCCGGCAGCTGGCATATCACCCGGTTGTCCTGCATCGCACGCTGCGTCTCCGGCAGTTACGCCGACGGCCGCGCCCACAAGACCCTCATCGTGAGGCCAGGGCTCCAGCCCTTCTTCCCCACGATAGCTGGCCGACAATTCAACCGCCTCGCGGTGCAGAGCCAGCACTTCCTGGCGGCGATAGTCGACCATGATCCAGCCTTCGCGCGCGGCATGGGCGTGCAGCGACCCGACATCGACGCCGAGTGCCGCAGCCACCCGTACGCGTGTCGCTGGCCGGCCTTCGCTCAGCTCACGGGCGATGGCCCATTGCGCCGCGGTCACGGGCCGGCGCCGGCTCGAGCCCGGCCCGTCATCCAGTCCGTCCATCAGATTTCTCGCTTGTTTGGAAAAATTCGCCGCCGCTGTCGAACCCTGTCCCGGGTCCCGGTCCTGTGCGGACACAACTTTGACGATGACCAGAACCTATCAGAGCACCGTCACGGTGTCAAGGACTATTTTCCTATTATTTTGATCAGCTCAGATTTCGGCAAACACGCCCGGGTCAACTGTCACTTCGGGCACCATCTTGACGCTGACGCCTATTTTCAGGTCGCGCAGCAGCTCACACAAGGCATCGCCGTCGATCAGGTCGATAGCGGGCGCGCCGTCACGCGTCGCCTCCTTGCGCGCCTCGGCGGTAAAATTTCCGGTCGTCATGATCAGGCCCTTGTCGGCCCGGCCAACCATCGCGCCACGAAAATCGCGGACAACCGAAGACCCGACAGAGCCTTGCCAGCGCTTGCACTGGAAGCGGACGTGAAATGACAGGAGATTGACGCGCAGCACGCCGGTTCCGTCGATTCCCTGGTCGCTGCTTCGTCCTGTCACTTCGACTTTCGTAAAGCCGCTTTCACGCAGAATCCGCTGACACAGCCGCTCAAAAGCGTCAGGCTTTATTGAAATCAGCACCGCCAGCAATTCCTCGCGCCAATCCTTTGGCGCCGCTGCCTCGGCCTCTCCAGCGGGCGCGTCAAAGTCATCAGCCTTGTCATTCACCTTTCGCGCGGCAGCTCGCGCCTTCACCAGTTCCGCATCGGCGCGCCGGACAAATCGCACCACCTCCTCTTCAGGCGCGGTCAGCATGGCGCGCCCTTCACTGGTCAGCGCCCACACGCCGCGTTCGCTGTTTTCCGTCAGCCCGGCGTTCTTCAGCCAGCTGCGCGCCCAGCCGGTGCGATGGTCGAACTTGCTCATCGGCCCGTCATTCAGCGGCACGGCCAGAACCTCTTCAGAAAGACCCATGATCTGCCCGACACGATCATTGATCTCGTCGTTCGTCGCTGACCCGCCAAGCGAATCCAGCGCCTTGATAACCGGCATGAATAATTCCGGAACTTTTGGAACCTGGATTGTCATCAATCACCTCGGCAGGAAATAGCGCGTTTCGCCGTCCAGCTGGCCTGTGCGCGCCACGCCGGTGGCCACCAGCGTGTCAAGCACCTGCGCCACGCGGTCTTAGCGCTGCGGCGACATGCGGCCATCAAACCAAATGCAGACTGCACAACCAAGAAACATGGAACATGCCGACAGTTAACTCCTTAGACAAATCATTTGAGATGCAGCACAACTGTCTCATTGTGCTTGTACATCTGCCTCAAATGTTGATGCTTAATACGGAATTGACTTCGGCGCTTCATCACGGACCGCCCGTTATTTTCGATCTCGATTTTCAATGCCGGATCGTAGTAGACTAACCCACTCGCGACCGCCTTCATGAAAAAGGTCAGGTCTGTGTCTTCGCACAACAGAATCCGAGGCCCAAAACGGTACTCTGGTGGGGGCGTCTGGTACAATGAAGGCACGTAAGCTGCTTGCGCATGTTTGCGGCTCCAATGGCCTATGATGCCTGGGAACCGCCAAAGGGCAGCAATTTCCCCCTGCCTGTCGACCAGTGCGATTCCGCCTTCCATATCCGTGATCTTGTTTGTTGCCTGATCAAACCCGATTGTAGTCAATTGAAGACCGGTATCGTGATGAAATGGCTTACCAAAAGCATACACCCCGCCGAAGTTGATCCTTCCTGCTTTGCCACTCTTGTCAGGGTAGCCAAACCTCCTGACGAACGATTCTGCTCCTGAATCGCGATAGTACCCTCCTGTCGGTTCAGGCGTCATCAATGTCACAACACTTGTTGGCCTGAAACTCACAAAATCATTGACGGCATACTGCTTTATCTCCCAGCCAAGATAGTCGGGATCTGCATAGCCGTTTGGCATGATCCCCAACTCTGCTTCCAGCGTATAACCGCCGCCGTTTCGTGCGGCGTATGTGCGGGGGATTCCATCAGCCCCAAGTTTCTGCGATGGTATCCAGAGCTTTCGATAAATTACGCCAAGCGCCGTCAGTAATTGCTGTTTGGAATTGCCCTCGTTGGCTCCATTTGGAACTTCCAAGAAGACTCCCGTGACACTCTGGTTGCCCAGGTTCTGGATCTCACTGGCGAGAGGACTAGCGGCCGGGACCGCGTGACCTAGCACTGTCCCATCTTTAGTGATGCCCAGAAAAATTACTCGGCCAACGTCCCGCACTCGCATCACGTCTGCTGGTAAAGATCTCGCACCATTCAACTTTGCGCCCTTCAGAAATCCTGACATTCGGACTTCCGGATATTTCGGATACAGGATCAATTGGGCATTTGGTGCCTCAATGCGCCCCTCCTCATCAATCCACCAGAACCGGATCGGGGCTTTTGCCCTGTCACGAACGCTTCCGGCGATATCCGAGGTATCTGTCTCTATTTCACCGTGAGGTATGATGTTGAGTGCCGAAAAATCGCCACCCAGATAGACTTGGTTCTTGCTATTGTCATTTGGTGCCAATTTTTTGGCGTAAATTCGAACTGAACCGTTCTGCCGGAATAGACCGACAAGAGCATCAAGAGTTTCGATCAATGGTCAAACCTCTGATCTCGAGTTGCGCTCTATTTCCACGCAGCCACTCAGAAATTACTGCAACCAAGGCATCGCCTGACAACCGATACTTTCCCTTCATTGCACACTCCCAAACGTAACAAATTCTCCATCCGCCCATTGCAAGTGTAACAGCAGAACTTCGATCAATCGCTCTGTTTCGCGCAATCTTCGTCGTCCAGAATTCGGTTCGCGTTGAAGGCAACTTGAACAAATGGCAGTCATGGCCATGCCAAAAGCAGCCGTGGACAAAAATCACTGCCCTATGCTGACGAAAAACCAGATCCGGCGATCCAGGCAAGCTCCGGTCATGCAGTCGAAACCGAAAGCCTGCCTTGTGCAGCCCTGACCTGACAATCAATTCAGGCTTGGTGTCCTTACCCCGAATGCCGGCCATCATCCGGCTGCGAACTTCCGGCGCGACGACATCCGCCATCAGGCAGCGACCCGCCTTCCGTCCGGCCTCAAAATTGTCGGCACCACCCTCGACGGGTTTTCAGGCGCACTCACTGCAATAGCAGTTCGCAAGTACGGTTCAACGGACTTGGCAATAAATTCTACCACCGGAACAACAACCGCATTGCCAAACTGCCGATAGGCTTGCGTATCTGAAACTTCGATGCGCCACCGCCTGTCACCCCGATCAAATCCCATAAGTCGCGCGCACTCGATCGGTGTGAGGCGGCGAGGCCGCTTCCCCGGCTGATCGATCAAAACTTCAGACCCGTCCTTAAAATATCGGGCCGACAATGTTCGCGCCACGTCGTCAGGACCAAAGAGGCTGTAGCCGAAACCATTCCCCTTCGACTGATGTTTCGCCTTGTAGGCCTGAAGATATTTCCACAAATGCTCGGTCAGGGTGTATTTTGCATCGACCTCCTCGTGAGGGTCTAGAATATCCCGCAGCTTCGGTCCGGCTTCCTTGGCCGGTAGTTCCAGCGCATCAAAATCAAATTCTGTCGGCTCACGGAAACCGACAACGAAAATGCGCTCGCGGCGCTGCGGCACCCAAGGCTCTGAGCTGATAATTCTCGACTGGACGTGATAGCCAAGCTCATTTTCGAGCACATTCATGATCGTTCTGAACGTGTCGCCGCCGTTGTGCGATTTGAGGTTCTTTACATTTTCAAGAACAAACACCGCAGGACGATGATGCGCGATGATCTGCGCCGTATCGTAGAAAAGCGTCCCCTGCGTATCGCACAAGAAACCGTGTGGCCGTTTGAGCGAATTCTTCTTGGATACACCGGCAATCGAGAAAGGCTGACACGGAAATCCCGCCAGCAAGACATCGTGCTCAGGCACCATTTCCGGATTGGCCGAAAACACGCGCACATCCCCGCCAATCTCGTGATTGTCCCTGAAATTCAGCGCATAGCTTTTACGTGCGTTCTGGTCCCATTCGGACGTGAACACACAGCGACCGCCAATCGATTCAAATCCCAGACGAAGCCCGCCAATTCCTGCAAACAGATCAATGAACCGGAACGGTGCAGCTTCTGCTGGCCGCGTCACAGGCTTCGCACCTGCGGCGAGCAAACCTTTCAAGACACGAATGTCACGAGGGCGGGCGCTGGTTTGCCCGGTTTCGTATCGACGAACAGTCCTGGAAGACACTCCAAGCTCTCCTGCCAGTTCCTCGTGCGTCAACCCACTCTGGAGAAACAGCTTGCTGAACTCGGACATGTTACCTCGAATCAAGGACCGGGATGCTTTTAGGCATTATGTCATAATTTGACCCCGAGGCAAGGAATGTTCACTGTATGTTCTGCATTTGCCAGATCAGCCTTGAGCACGACCCCCGTCTAGCTCGATTCTCCTTGCATCCCCCCCCGCCTTAACCCTGCCCTGCCATTTTCCTTGCCGAGTGGCCCAAAATCGCACACAACCGGACTGCCCTGAATTCGCCGCGCTTCAAAGCGCATATGAAAACAGAACAGACCCGGGCGGGCGGCAGTGCAAAACGACGACGACAACAAGCCACGGCGCAGACGCGGCCCCCGCGCGACACGGGCGCTGGCTGTCGACGCCTGGATTGATTCCACCCTCTATGACGCCGGCTTCAAGCTGCGCGAGTGGTGGGAGGCCGTCACCATCTTTTTCCGCCGGTTCCGGGTCGCCGGCTGGCGGCGCGGGCTGGTCGAGCTCCTCTCCGAAGGGTTTACGCTCGGCACGGTCGGCTCGATCCTGCTGCTGGCGCTCGCCGTCCCCGCCTTCAAGGAAACTTCTAAGGACTGGCGGGCGCAGGCCGAATATGCCGTCACCTTCCTTGACCGCTATGGCAACGAGATCGGCCAGCGCGGCATTTTGCAGCTCGGCTCCGTGCCGGTCGACGAGATGCCCGACCATGTGATCAAGGCGGTGCTCGCCACCGAGGACCGGCGCTTCTTCGACCATTACGGCATCGACTTTTTTGGCCTGATGCGCGCCATGAGCGAGAACGTGCGCGCCAATTCGGTCGTCCAGGGCGGCTCGACCCTGACCCAGCAGCTGGCCAAGAACCTGTTCCTGTCGAACGAGCGCACCATCTCCCGCAAGGTCAAAGAGGCGTTCCTGTCGGTCTGGCTCGAAATGAACCTGACCAAGAAGGAGATCCTGCAACTCTATCTCGACCGCGCTTACATGGGTGGCGGCACGTTTGGCATTACCGCCGCGTCGCAGTTTTACTTCGGCAAGGAGGTCAAGGACCTCAATCTCGCCGAAGCCGCGATGCTGGCCGGCCTGTTCAAGGCGCCGGCCAAATATGCGCCGCATGTCAACCTGCCCGCGGCGCGTGCGCGCGCCAATACGGTGCTTGGCGCGATGGTCGAGTCTGGCTTCATGACCGAGGGCCAGGTGATCGGCGCGCGGCGCAATCCCGCCACCCCGGTCGACCGGGGCAATACCCAGCAGGCCGACTATTTCCTCGACTGGGCGTTTGACGAGGTCAAGCGGTTGGCCGGCAACCAGCCGGTGCACACATTGGTGGCGCGCACCACGCTCGACACCGGGTTGCAGCGCGCCGCTGAAGAAGCGCTCGAGTTCAACCTGCGCCAGCACGGAAAGTCCTATGGCGTGACGCAGGGGTCGATCGTGCTGATGGAGAACAACGGCGCGGTGCGCGCCATTGTCGGCGGGCGCGACTATGGCGAGAGCCAGTTCAACCGCGCCACCCGCGCCGAGCGGCAGACCGGCTCGTCGTTCAAGCCCTATGTCTATGCGGTCGCCATGGAAAAGGGCATGACGCCGGAGACGGTGATTTCGGACGCGCCGATTTCGTGGGGCAACTGGTCGCCGAAGAATTATACGCGCGGCTATTCCGGCCGCATGACCCTGTCGACGGCGCTGATCAAGTCGATCAACACGGTGCCGGTGAGGCTCGCCAAGGAAAAGCTGACGATCGCGCCGATCAAGGCGATGGCGGAAGCCATGGGCGTCGAGTCGCCGGTGTTTTCGGACAAGACGATGGTGCTTGGCACCTCGTCGCTGACCGTCCTGGATCAGGCCACCGCCTATGAAGTCTTCGCCAATGGCGGGTATGCGGGCACACGCCACGGCATCACGCAGATCACCACGCAGTCGGGCGACGTTGTCTTTGACCAGAGCCGCGATGCGCCTCAGCCCCGCCGGGTGCTGTCGGAGAAGGCGATCCAGTCGATGAACTCGATCATGGTACAGATCCCCGAAACCGGCACCGCCCGCCGCGCTGCGCTACCGGGCATTCGCAGCGCTGGCAAGACCGGAACCACGCAGGCCTACAAAGACGCGTGGTATATTGGCTATACAGGCAATTATACGGCGGCTGTCTGGCTGGGGAATGATGATTCCACGCCAACAAAAAATATGACTGGCGGCTCGCTGCCGGCAATGACTTGGCAGCGGCTAATGGCCTATGCACATCAGAATATTGAACTGAAACCAATCCCGGGCGTCGAGCACCCGTTCGTCGAAAAACCGGCTCAGCCGGTGGCGGAGGCCAGCAAGCCAGGCACGGAAGCAAAGGCAGAGCCGGCCCCCGAGCGCCCGCGCGTGCTCAGCGCGGCCACCTCTCGGTTCCTGCTCGATTTGTCCAGGCGCCTGGCCGAAACGCCAGAACTGGCGCCCGGCAAGGATACGGAGACCCTTTCGTCGCTTTAGTTCGTCCCCGCCCGCTTGCGGCGCGAACCTCCGGCGCGCTAGGTCATCAACTCAATGCTTCGCAATGCCCTGCTTGTTCTTCTGACCCTGACGATCGCGATTGGTGGCGGCGCCGCCAGCGCGTGGTATGCGCTGGGATCTATCGGGGCGCTTGATACGATCTCGGTCGGCGGCTGGGTCGCCTATCCAGACGCCGGCACACCGCAGGCTGATCCCTATGCCAAGGCGCGTATCGCCCGTGAAGCCTCGCTGCCGCTTGGACAGGCCGAGGGCTTGCCGTTCTTTTCCTCACGCGATGCGTCTGGCGAACTTTTGCGGCGCGACTGTTCCTACCGCATTGAGGGGCAGTTTCCCCCTGCCCGTTTCTGGACGCTTCAGGTGGCGATGGCTGACAGGCTGCAGCGCGCGGTCAGCCGCGACCGGTCTCTCGGCATCAATTCCTTCGGCTTGCTGCGCGAAGACGACAATGCGGTTGCAGTCACCGCGAGCCGCTCGCCATCGCCTGGCAACTGGTTGCCGATTGCAGGCTCCGGCCCGATGACGCTGGTGCTCACGTTCTACGACACACCGGTCGCGTCAAACCAGAACATCACCGAAATTCAGCTACCACAAGTGCTGCGGATCGGCTGTGATGCTTAGACTCCTGCACGCCCTCATCCTCGGCATTGTCGGCGCCGGCATCGTGCACATCGTTGTACTGCTGCTCATCCCGCATTATTCTGAGCAAGACGCATGGACACTGATTTCAGAGGTGGGGCCAGCCTATGCAATGGTACCTTTGAAAGACTCCACGGCCGGTGAAGCGGTGCTGTCCGACGCGGACCCGATGTTCGACGTCGCGGCCTGCCGTTTCGATTTGTCTGACGGCACCGTGCACATTACCGCCGACGGCCGGGTTCCGTTCTGGTCATTGTCTGTGTTCGACCGGCGCGGCAGCAATATCTACAGCCTGAATGACCGATCCGCCGCAGACGGACAGCTTGACATTGTCATTGCGACACCGGTGCAAATACTGGAACTGCGCAAGGCGCCGCCCGAGCAATACGAGAGTTCTGTGATTATCGAGGCAGACACGCAGGAGGGCATCGCCGTGCTGCGGAGCTTTGTGCCCGATGCGACTTGGGCGCCCATCGTTGCGCGTCATCTGTCCAGCACCGGCTGCGAGTCCGCAAGCGAACGGCCAGTCCCCGAGTAATTGACGTATCAGGCGATTGGCCGCGCCAATCTCGCCTTGGATTTCTTCCTGGCCTGCACCGGCGCCGTCTCAACAGCATCACGCTCATAGCGAACGCCGGTGTAAAAATAGACCTGTGCCGTATGACCGGGCGGCAGAACCGTTGGAAGTTTGCCAGGGTCTCGCTGGAATGCCAAAATCGTCGCCATGTCATTGCCTTTCGCCGTCGGTTTCAAAGCGACCAGTTACGTCAGATCAGGAAAAGCCAAACGTAGTTAACAGTTGGTTACATCGGCTGTTTTTTGTTGTGGTTGGGTAAATTTTTCGTTCAAGATCCAGCATATGCGATGGTTAACGCGCGTCTTAAGACTTGGGTTAACGGGGCGCTAACAAATTTGTTCTAAATTGATAAGCGGTCGGGAAAGGGCATGTTGCGCTGCAGCGCGCCACGGTTTCGGCCAAGAGTCCGGCGTAGTTGTTCCTGTGTTCAAATCAGATTTCACCCACATCGAAACGCGAAGCGACCCCCACAAAGCTGACAGGCTTTTCCGTGCGGCCGTGTCTGCATTCTGCTCACTCAGTCATCCGAGCCGTGAGGCAATAGCCCAGCTCGACGATCTGACCCTGCCTCTCTACGACGCCGTCAGCCCCGAGGCACTTCGCTTTGCATCGGCAGCACTGTCAGAATGCAAGCGCGCCCCGGCCGGCCTTGTTCGCCGGCTTGCGCTCGAAGAAATCCATATCGCTGCGCCAATGCTGATGCGTTCCGAGGTGTTGAGCGAAGCCGATCTGATGTCAGTTGTCACGCGCAAGGGAGCGGCTCATGCGCGCGCCATTGCCATCCGCGCAAAACTGACCGAACCAATGCGCAAACTGCTCGGCCGGGCCGTCACCTACCCGCGCAAGCCCGAAGACCTGCAGGCCGAAGCGCCAGAAACCGCGCCCCTGCCACCCGAGACGTTACACCCGATCCATCATCGGCCAGGAAGTGCCGCCGAGGCGGTTCGCGAGAAGCTTCGCGCCATGATGGCCGCAAATGCTGAAGTGCTCGAAGACACAGCAATCCCGAAAGCAGTAGTCCCGGCTCGTGACGGCAAGGCGTTCGTGCGTCTGCGCGAAGCGGCCTTCACCGGTTCGCCGCCACGTATGCGCACCGCTCTCGCCTCAGTATTGGATATCGGTTTTGCCCAGACGGCCGACCTCGTGCGTCCTGAACAAGACCATCGTCTTGTTGCGGCCCTCAAGGCAGCAGACCTCAATTCAGAGCAGGCGTTCCTGGTCTACTCGATGATGTTTCCGGGCAAGCTCCGCGACGAGAACTCGGTGCGCGACTTCGTCACCAGCTTCGAGGCAATGGAGCGCGAGACCGCGCTTGACCAGATCCGCCGGCTGCGGCTCGAATCAATCTCGGCGGCGCTGCGCCCTGCCCGCACCGGATTTGAACCGCCAAAACCGGCGAAGATCCTCAAGGCGTCATAATCGGGAACAGGTCGGCCAGAGTGTTTGCCGGCTCGATTTCCACCAGCCAGAGGTCAGGATCGAACTTTTGTTCGCGGACGAGTCTTTCGTCAATCCTGGTTTGATCTCCAGTCTCGATCAGCAGGACAAATATCCTGTCGTCTGGCCGGGCGCTATCATAGCCGGTCTGTGGCGCCGGCCCATAGAGGCGCGCGGTTCCAAACCTGTCCCGCGCCACGACAAAAACGGCGCCAGCGCTATCGCTGCCGCGGTGCACGACAGCCGCAAAGCCGCCTTCCTTGAAAACACGTCTGGTCAGGGCAGAGACCCATAGATCCGTTGTGACACGCATCGGCCAGACCTGCCCGCACCAACCTAGTTCGTCAAGCCGATTTCGCTCATCTTGGCGACCACGGCGGCATCTGGTTCGCCGGTAACCGGGAGGCCAAACAGGCCCTGGAACTCACGGATGGCGGCGCGTGTTTTCGAACCGACAACGCCATCGATTTCGACCGTGTCATGCCCGAACGCCCGCAGGCCGGCCTGTACCTTTTCGACGTCAACCTTTGCCGGCGGCGCGGCTGGCCGGTTAGATGAAACCGGTTCGGGATCAACGTCTCCTGGCGAGGCAGAGGCATTTTGCTGCGGCCGCAACGTGTCGATAAGTTGCTGGTCAATCACGCCGTTTGGCACAAGACCCATTAGTTTCTGATAGGTCTCGACCGCTTTTCGGGTTTGCGGGCCGGTCAAGCCATCTACCGTTCCGTCATAGAGGCCAAGCTCCCGCAACATTTGTTGCGCCTGCTGGACCACCGGATCGGCCACCCGGTGAAGCGGCACGTTGCGCGGCTGAACAGCATCCTCGACAGGCGCCGGGGGAGCCGCAAAATGTGACATCTCACGTGTAATGAAAAAGGCGCTCTCATGCGGCTGAGCCTGATTCCACAAGGCGTTGCCGCAGATGTAGAACAGTGTGACCGCAAATGCTGTCGACGATCCTACAACGACCGGGTTGCGGATGATCGCAGCGCCAGTTGCAACAGCGGCATCGCGCAGAAACGCCGAGACGGGGCTGTCATCGTCAAGCCGACTTTCTGTTTTCGGCATAATCGTAGCCCCCTTCTTCCACCATCTTGTCTTCGCCTGACGCGACCGCTGGTCCCTTCAGCGGAAGTTTCACCGTTACCGTTGTGCCCGCACCCGGTGCGCTGGCAATTGTCATTGCGCCGTCGTGCAGCGCGACCAGGCCCTTGGCGATTGACAGACCAAGGCCAACGCCGTCCTGTTCACGCGCATAGTCGTTGCGGAGTTGTACAAACGGCCGGCCGAGGCGCTCCAGATCGTTCTGGTCAATCCCAATACCTGTATCGCTGACCTCGGCAATCAGATGCTGCCCTGTCTGGCGCGCCGACAGGCACACCGTCCCGCCATTCGGCGTGAACTTGATTGCATTCGACATCAGGTTGATAAGCACCTGCTGCACGGCCCTGCGATCGCCATTGATTTCGCCGGTTGCCGGCAGAACCTCGTTGCGCAGCTCGATCGACTTCTCGCGCGCCTGCATCATCAGCATTTCGTGGCATGCAGACGCCGCATCGGCGAAACGGAACGGTTCACACTGGATCGAATAGGCACGAGATTCGATGCGGGAAATGTCGAGGATCGCATTGACCACAGACAGCAGATGGCGGCCGGAATCCCGGATGATACGCGTGTATTCCGCCTGGCGTGGCTCAGCAAACTCACCGGCGAGACCATAAGCCATCATATCGGAGAAGCCGATGATTGCATTGAGCGGCGTGCGCAGTTCGTGGCTGACGGTCGCCAGGAAGCGCGCCTTGGCGATCTCGCCTTCGGCCAGCTCCTCGTGCAGACCGGCAATCGTGCGCTTCAGTTCAGCGGCGGCGCTATCATCGCGCAGCACCATCAGGCCCGGCGCGCCACCGTGGATTTCAACTGCAAGCGGGCGATAGAATACATTGCCAGCTGCGTCGGCGGGCAGCCTGACCCGGATATTGCAGCGCCGAACCTCGCCTGCGCTCAGGCCTGACAGGGCGTGCATATAGGCCACGCGGTCGCCGACCTGAATGCGATCAAAAAGACCGTTGCCGAGCAGTAGTGGCGCAGCAACTGCAAACAGTTCATCGCTCCTGCCACCAACCTCGACGATGTCGCCTGCCCCCTGAAACTGAAGCACTGCGGCGTCGACAACGTCTTCCAGCGAAATGCCCTGATCGGCAGATCCTTCGATGAGAAATTTCCGAACAGCTGCGATGATCCGCGGCGCAGAAGCTAGTCCATAGAGAGCCGGAATCAGCCAGTGCCACGCGATGAAGCCCGTTGCAGGCAGGCTGGCAGCCATCTGAATCAGTGGAATTGTTGCCAACACGGCGACTGTTGCGCCTGCGCCCAGAACGACCGCGCGCTTCGTGCGCATGATCCACCAGGCTTCAGGCGCAATCGCCAGCGCCAGCAGCATGACAGGCGATGCGTAGCCGCCGCTTGCCGCGATGACCCAAGCCAACAGGGCCGATGCAACAACGAGCATAACGGGCGCGACAGAACCGATGCGCCCGGACCAGTTGACGATGGCGACCGAACTCCAGGCAGCGGCAAACGTCACGGCGAGCGTTGCAATAGAACCTTGAACCGGAAACCCGGTTGATGCGGCGGCAATCCACACCGCAGCCAATACGAATGGGCCAATCAGCAGGGAGGTGGCGAACCGCGATTGAACGGGCCGCTCCTCAACCGGCGCCCGGTCAGATACGAAGTGCTGGCCGCCGCTTTCAATGCCGGCGCCAAACCCCGCAAAACTCGATACCGCAAAACTCAACACAACTAACCTGAAAACCTGATTACGCTCGCAATAAATCGACAGTCCGAAACTGGCACCCAGCGTTTAAGGAATGAATAAAGGTGAGGCAGATTAGCCGTGCTCAACAGCCGGATCTGACCGCTTTGACCACTCGAAAGGCGACAACTGTTTGCATGGTAAATGAAGGGTTAGCCCTCACGCCGGCGAAACTACCGTAGCGGCACATCGCATGAATCCAGAAATATCATTATTTTCAGCACTTTATTTGGTTACCCAGAGATTACCGAAATCGATCGGATTTGATGCAAATTTGGTGCAAATCACACGGTGAACAGAACCTTGTACCGGTGCGAAAAATTCGACGAAACATTTCAAGCCGGCCTTTGCGGCTGATCCCTATTGTCCCGTCAGACAGGCCCGGGAAGGGCAAGGGGACAGCGATGATTGGTTTCATGGTTCGCAGCACTTTCTGGCTCTCGCTCGTTCTGCTGGCAATCCCGTTCGGCGGCACGACCGAAGATGGCCGCGAGATCGGCCCATTCGAGGCTCTGGGGGCAGCAAGCGCAGCAATCACCGATGTTTTCTCAATCTGCGACCGCCAGCCGGCCGCCTGCGAAACCGGCAAGATTGCGCTGCAGACCATCGGCGTGCGCGCTCGCGATGCTTCGAAGTTTGCCTATCAGGTTCTCGACCGCCAGCTCGACGAAACCGACCCGGCCGCCACTGGCACAGTTCGTCCATCGCAAGATGTAGATGAAACCGCAGAGACAGCCGAAGCGGCCAAATAGTATTGTGTATCAACGGTCTTGCCCGCCCCATTGTGGCCGCTGGCTGCTTTGGCCTATATGCCGGGCATGAACGCCAACGTCTCAAATCCTGCGATTGACCGTATCTTCGAAGATTTCGAGTTCCTCGACGATTGGGAAGATCGCTACAAGTATGTGATCGATCTCGGCCGGGAACTACCGCCCTTTCCCGACAAGGCGCGCACGGCGGCGAACAAGGTGCAAGGCTGCGTTAGCCAGGTCTGGCTTGAAAGCGACAAGGGCGGCGGCAACGATCCCGTAATCACCTTCACGGGCGATTCCGACGCCCATATCGTGCGCGGCCTGGTCGCGATCATACTCGCCCTGTACTCGGGGCGTCATGCCAGCGAGATCGCAACGCTTGACGCTGAAAGCGTGTTGAAGCGTCTCGGACTGGACGAACACCTGACGCCACAGCGCGCCAACGGGCTGCGTTCGATGATCGCCCGTATCCGCCGTGAGGCGGCAGAAGCGTTGACAGCCTGAGCCAGGCGGGTCTCACAGATGTGGCCGGAAGTCCGCCGTTCCCCAGGACAGGATCGGCCCGGTCCTGCGGCTCCCATTCGGGTCGTAGTGCCGCGCCAGACAACCGAGAGCCGACTTGAGGAGCAGTTTTGCTGACCTTACAGGCCAGCGCCGTTCGGCCTCTACCTGCTCGAGCCCCTTGAGAAAGCAGCAGACATCGATCAGCACGCCCGACAGCTCAGGACCAACAGCATCAATCGCCCGCTCTACCCGCTGCCGGGCGGCGATCGCACCGTCTGCAAGTTCCGACGCCGGTGCGCCGCGCCGTCCCTTGGAGATCGGTGTCTCCCAGTTTGCGCCGATACGCGGCATGATCTGACCACGCGTATAGTCTGACCGCAGCTTCTCGCCAGCGGCAAACTCCTTTTCGGTCAAAAACGCTGCGCCATTGCGATCCTTGCGGCGCATCAGTTGCGCCAGCGGCGATTCTGCGGCGTTGATGCGAACGGTGGTCCAGCCCTGAGGGCCAGCTATCGAAACCGTTTCGATCTCCCCATGTTGCTCGCGAAAAGGTTCGACCTCAGACTTCAGGCGTCTGGCCAGCGCAACACCTTCCCGCGTCAATTCGATGAGGCCTGACTTGCGCACTATCAGCCCACGCCGCGCCAGCCGGGCGAGCGCTTGCAGCGATACTTTCATAGTGCGGCCGCCATTGCTGAGCCGCAGAAATCCCGGCGACATTGCGTCGGGCGTCATGGATCCGCGAGCCAGCGCAAAAACGATGCGGCGGTCAACCGCCGCCGTTTCAAGATCATTTTTTGACATTCAGGCCTGCTCGCGCACCAGAAGCGCGGCCACCGCAATTTTCTCGACTGTCAGCACCATCCGGTCGAATTCCGGATCATCACGCATATCTTCGACCAGATGGCAGGCATGCATCACGGTGGTCCGATCACGGACAAAGCCGTAGCCAACTTCCCGCATTTTCAGCCCGAGCGACACATGGGCGACATACATCGCGATCTGCCGGACACGCGACACAGAACTGTTTGACCGGCCCCGCTCGCGCAACTCCCGGCCGCTGATCTCGAACAGCGCCGCCACAATATCAATCATGCGCTCGCATGTTTCGACCACGTGTTCCTTACGCGGCCGCCAAGGCGACACGCGCCTGCTCCGCACAAGAATCTCCGGATCTTTTTGCGCCGCTCGCTGAGCTGTCTGCACCACTGCCTGGGCTCTCCTGCATTAATAGGAATAATTTCCTATTTCACAGCAGGCAAGACAGGTGGGAATAGAATCTTGAGGATTCAGCGGATCAAAACAATCAAGGCTTTGATTTTGCACATCAAATTCGGCTCCGAACAATATGGGCGATGGATTCTGTCCACCTGCCCCGGACATGCGCGCAGTCTTCCCAGATCCAGAAAAGGCGGGAGAAGACCTGAAATGATGAAACTGCAGCTTGAAGCAGCAACCTACGGAGAACGCCAGGCCGGACAAACTGCATCGGCGGCCCAGACAGCTACATTTTTTATAATGACGGGAATTGACCTCAGCGCAGCCAGCTCAGCCCCGTCGGTGGAACGGGCACGCCTGATCTGCCGGCTGGAGCGATTATTGGAACGGGAGAGGCTAAAGGGCATGCGCGGCCATTGGTCTTACGACCTTGGCCGCCACATCGCGTTGAAACAAGCTCTCAATCGCATCGCGCAGGAGCTTGAAGCAGAACGGCACCCTGCGGTGCCGTTTCAATGATCTGACGAAGACTATCTGCGCTTGGCGCCGCGCTTGCGGCCCAGGCCCATCTTTTTTGCGAGCGCCGAGCGGGCCTCGGCATAGTTTGGAGCAACCATCGGATAGGAAGCGTCGAGGCCCCACTTTTCGCGATATTCATCGGGCGTCAGACCGTAATGCGTCATCAAATGGCGCTTGAGCGATTTGAACTTCTTCCCGTCTTCGAGGCAGATCAGATAGTCGTCATGGATCGACTTTTTCGGATTAACCGCAGGCTTCTGCTTTTCGACAACAACTGCCTCAACAGAACCGCTGACCCGCCCCAAGGCTGCATGCACCTCGGCAATCAAATTGGGCAGGTCCGTAGCGGGGACCGGATTGTTGCTGACATAGGCGGCTACAACATCAGCCGTCAGTTCAATCAGAGAGTCATTCACGCTTTGAACACCTGTCGTTTGCATGTCCATCAAACTTAGTCCCTTCTTGATGAAATCGCTTCAGCTTTGTTCAGCGATTGTCATTAGCTTTATGATCGTTTCTTCTTAGCCGGAAATTTCTTCCGGCAGTGACACGTATAAATGTGCTCACAAGTGCGACATGTCAATTCGATTGTAGAAGGCCCGATGCAATAGAGACGTCTTTTTAAGAGAATCTGACTAACAAAGCTCGATTACAAATTACGCGCGCTTGCAGATACAAAGCACAATGCAACTAAGCATGCGAACTGATACCGAATACCGGCGCAAATCGCCGACCGATTCGGTGGCAAAGGAGAACTCCGCCTTAGTGAGCCTTCCTTAGCAATCGCAGCAATTTCGTCATTGTGGCGGGTCTGGTCTCGTATGCAGCCATCGTTCAAGCGCTGAATGCCAACAAAGGGCGGCAAGCCACTCTTTTGGCAGGGCTTAATGCAACGCGCGCCGGTCCATCCGGTTTCTGGATTTCCGGCATTTCTTGAGTCGTGCCAAATCTGGCGTCGGTGATTTCGAAAAATCGACCATTGCTTTGCCATCGCCACAAATGAAATGCCATGCAACTCGATCCACCCTGTTCATTTGACTTCCATCTGGATCACTTTTCCATTTGGATAGTCTGAACACTTGCGCACCATTGCAGACGGATACTCTCTGACATTCAAAATATTTTTATCGGCCTGCCAGGACAGCAAAGGCAGACGCATGTGCAGGACGTAACTGAACTTCAGGCATGATCACAAACGAAGCCAGCAGCAAAACCAACAACGCGTTCATCTTTTCATCCAGGCGAGAGTTGATTTCACACTCCACCACGCCCAGATGCGATATCACGCCCGAACCGGCCCTGAGACGCCGATTCATCTGCGATCCAAGCCGGCCAGAAGGATATTTCCCATGATTGCGTCGACCCCGTCATTTCCTGAAGTCAGGCCACCGGAGACGGTGAAGGAAGCGCATGTCGACGTGCAGCATGGTATCAGCCGGACTGACGACTACGCCTGGATGCGGGCGGACAACTGGCAGGAGGTTTTTCGCGACCCCTCTGTGCTTGACGCCGACATCCGTGCCCATCTTGAGGCCGAAAACCACTACCAGCAGCAGATGTTGGCCGGCGAAGAGCATCTTCGGAGCCAATTGTTCGCCGAGATGAAAGGCCGCATCAAGGAAGACGATTCGTCCGTGCCGATGAAAGACGGCCCGTTTGCCTATGGATCATCGTTCAAGAAGGGTGGCGAGCAGCCGCGCTTCTTCCGCACGCCTCGCGACGGCGGCGAGCATGACATTTACCTCGACGGCGACAAGGAGGCCGAGGGCAAGGCCTATTTCAGGATTGCCGGCGTCGACCATTCGCACGATCACAAGAAACTGCTGTGGGGCGCCGACGACAAGGGCTCCGAGTTCTTCACCCTGCACCTGCGCGATCTCGACACTAGGCAAGACTTGCCGGACATGATCCACAATACGGCAGGCGGCGGTGTCTGGGACGCAAGTGCAACCGGCTTCTTCTACACGCATCTCGACGACAACCACCGGCCCTCCAAAGTGCTGTGGCACAAGCTCGGCACGCCTGTTTCCGAAGACCGGCTGATCTACGAGGAAAGTGACCCGGGCATGTTCCTGGGAGTCGGCGGGACGCGTAGCAACCAGTGGATCGTTCTCGGCGTAAACGATCACGAAACCACGGAATCCCGGGTCCTGCCCGCGTCCGACCCGTTTGCCGAGCCGGTTCTGGTCTGTCCGCGCGAGACCGGGCTGCAATATGAGCTCGAGGAAGGCGGCGACGAATTCTTCATTCTCACCAATGCCGACGGCGCAAAAGACTTCAAGATCATGGTTGCCCCCGCTTCTGCGCCCACCCGCAACAACTGGCGCGAGGTCGTTCCGCACGAACCGGGAAAACTCATTCTCGGCATTGCCGGGTTCAAGCGGTTTCTTGTCCGGCTTGAGCGCAAAGACGGCCTGCCCCGCATCATCGTGCGCAATCGCCAGACCGGCGAGGAGCATACAATCGCATTTGAAGAAGAAGCCTATTCACTTGGCCTGGGCGGATCGGCAGAGTACGACACCGACATCATCCGCTTCACCTATTCGTCGATGACGACCCCGGCGCAGGTGTTCGACTACGACATGGCAACGCGCGCGCGCACCCTGCTCAAGACCCAGGAAGTGCCATCCGGCCACAATCCGAAGGACTATGTGACCCGCCGCCTGATGGCCCCTGCTCCTGATGGCGAGCTGGTGCCGGTCTCCATCCTCTACCACCGCGAAACGGCTCTTGATGGCTCCGCGCCGTGCCTGCTCTACGGCTACGGCTCGTACGGCATCACCATTCCCGCGTCATTCTCTACCAATTGCCTGTCACTGGTGGACCGCGGTTTTGTCTACGCCATCGCCCATATACGCGGAGGCAAGGACAAGGGTTATTCCTGGTATGACGACGGCAAGCGCGACAAGAAGACCAATACATTCACCGACTTCATCGCCGCCGCCCGGCATCTCGTGTCGGAACAATTCACCAGCCACGACCGCATCGTCGCACAGGGCGGCTCGGCTGGCGGCATGCTGATGGGCGCAATCGCCAACATGGCCCCCGAAGCGTTTGGCGCGATCATTGCCGAGGTTCCATTTGTCGACGTTCTGACCACGATGCTCGACGACACTTTGCCCCTGACGCCACCGGAATGGCCGGAATGGGGAAATCCGATTGCCTCACTTGCAGACTACAAAACGATCGCCGCCTATTCGCCTTATGACAACGTTGCAGCACTCGACTATCCGCCGATCCTCGCGGTAGCCGGCCTGACTGATCCGCGGGTCACATATTGGGAGCCGGCCAAATGGGTTGCGCGCCTGCGCGAGCGCAAGACCGGCGCCAACCCTGTTTTGTTCAAGATCAACATGGACGCAGGTCATGCTGGCGCTTCCGGCCGTTTCTCACGGCTGGAAGAGATCGCCTATACCTATGCTTTTGCGTTGAAAATCACTGGCAAGGACAAGCTGCTGACCGGGTAATACAGTCAGCACATCAGGCAGCCGTGCGTTCGTCTTCCGGCTCTGCCGGCTTGTCGCTGCCCGCGACAAGCTCGGTCGCGGCGGTGGCAGTTAGCGGCTTGCCCAGGTGATAGCCCTGTGCGGTGCCGCAGCCCAGCGCAACAAGGTTCTGCAACTGTTCAGCGGTCTCAACCCCCTCGCCTGTGGTTGCGATCCTGAGGTCTGCGGCCATGCCGGTGACGGCCCGGACAACAGCGGCAGCGCCGGCATCGTCGCCCGAAGCGTTGATAAAGCTTCGGTCGATCTTGATGCGGTCGAGATCGAATTCGCGCAAATGCGCAAGTGACGAATAGCCGGTGCCAAAATCGTCCATCGCAATCCTGACGCCCAACGCACGAAGGCCCGCCAGAATGCCGCGCACCTGGTCACTGCTGTCCACCATTGCGGTTTCGGTGATCTCGACCTCGATACGCGACGGCGTGATACCATGACGATCAAGGGCCGCAGTCAGTTGCTTGAGGATATCGACTGCGCGAAGCTGCACTGGCGAGATGTTGATCGACACATAAGTATCGCTTGGCCACAGGGCAGCCTGACGGCAGGCCTCGTCAATCACCCAGGCACCGATCTCGACAATCGCGCCAGTCTGTTCGGCCACCGGAATGAATTCAGCGGGCGAAACCATGCCCCGCGTCGGATTGTTCCAGCGCAACAGCGCCTCGAAGCCGACAAGCGTTTTGTCAGGCAGTGCGTAGAGCGGCTGATAGTGCATCTCAAATTGCTTTGCAGCCGTTGCAGCTACCAGTTCGCGTTCCAGCTGGCGCCTCGAAGCAGCGTTTTCGATCATACCGTTGCAATAGAATTCGATGCGGCCGCGCCCGTTTTCCTTTGCCTTGTAAAGAGCCAGGTCAGCCATCTGCTGAACGACTTCGCTGCCGGTCAGCGCGTCTGCGAAAGCAACGCCGATGCTGCAACCGATTGATAGTGTGTGGCCGTCAATCTCGAACGGCGAAGAGATCGCGTCGACGATCTTCTGACCGATGCTTCTGACGACATCAGCGTCTGCCTCAGTCAGCACCGCCAGTTCGTCGCCACCGATCCTGAATGCGGTACCCGCATCGCCAACAGAAGCGAGCAGGCGCTTGGAAACCTCGATCAGCAATTGATCGCCCACACCGTGACCCAGCATATCGTTGACGGCCTTGAAGCGATCAAGATCCACAAGCAGCATGGCATAGCTCTGAGTGCCGCTCAGTTTTCCGGTTTTGTCCGCAAGACTTCGGCGGTTCGCCAGACCGGTCAATGCATCATGGAATGCCATGTGCGAGATCATCTTCTGGCCTTCGCGCGCCTCTGTCACGTCATCGTAGGTGATAACAGCGCCACCTTCGGGCAGCGGACGGCACACAATCGAAAAGACGTTGCCGTTCTCAAAATGGTGATCCAGCCGCTCGGTAGAATCTGCCGCCATCCACTTCACGTGGTTTTCGAACACACGTTTCGTGCGCGCCTCGTCCCAGCCGGCTTTGCTGCCGACAGCCTCGAGATATTGCTGCAGCGGCATTCCGATCTTGAGCTGTTCCCGCTCCAGCCCGAACATCTCGCGCACACGGTTGTTGTAGAGGCGGATCGTCAGATTGGGCGCAACCATCAACAGGCCGTTTGACATATTGACCAGAGCTTCAGAAGCTTCGGTCCTGGCACTTGTGCCGATCATCTGGCTGGCAAATCCAGCGGTCACGATCACCAAGGCGACAAACGAGATCGCCACTGCCAGCGTCAACATCGCTTCAGGATTGGAGAACGAACCCTCCACCAGCAATGGCTCGACGCGAAACGCAGTCATGCCTGTGAAGTGCAGGCCGATAATGCCGACGACAAGCAGACCGGACGCAATCAGCCTGCGGTTCTTGATCCGCATCGCCAGCGTGAGGTGCAGAGACGCCGCTGTGAACGCAGTCGCCAGCAGGATCGAGGCCGCAAGAAAGGTTTTGTCCCAGGACACGATGCCCTGCACCCGGTACCCCATCATGCCAGTATAGTGCATACCGATGATTGCGAGACCAACGATTGCACCGCCGAACGCGGGGGCAAAGCGCATTTTTTGGGACGTGGCGAGCGTGAGGCCTATCGCCGCGCCAACGATTGCCACCATCAGCGACATAATCGTTAGCACCAAGTCGAATCCGATTGGAGTGCCGGGATCATAGCCAAGCATTGCAATGAAGTGGACGCACCAGATCGAGGCGCCCGCGACAATCGACGCCATCAGCAGCCAGGCCGCCTTTTCGATCGAGGTCGCATATCTCGACCGGTCGACCAGGCGGATGGTTGCGTGCGCACCTGCCGCGCAAGTCAATGCCGCCAGCAGCACCAGCCTTATGTCGTGGCTGTAGACGATACAGCTGAAGACGCTAAACATGGATGCGGTCCACCACGCGAGAATTTTTTGTGCAGCCAGTGCACACACTTACGATGCACACTAACCACTGCAAACTGACGCTGGGTAGTTTACGCCACGTTAAAGGCTGATACTGCTAACGTTGACGGTTATCACTCTGCTAGCAAGACAATGAAAACTTTAGGCAATTGGCTCTGCCGGTGCTGCCGCAGACTGCGCCCGGGCTACCGTGCCGGATAACCATTAGGATGCGGAGGCACAGCTTTCAGATAAGCCGCAATCGCAGCGCGATCGTCCGCTGTCAGACGCGCCGTGTTGCGGATAACCTTGGCCATTTCGCCGCCAGCCGAGTCAAATTCCGGCGTGAATCCAGATGACAGATATTCCGCAATTTCGCTTTCGCTCCAGCCGCCGACATCGCGCCCTTCCGGCGTGATGTTGGGCACGTTGCCCTCCCCTTCGGCGGCGACAGCGCCCGACAGCCATTTCGACTTGACGATGCCACCGCTGAAGTCGCGCGGCGTATGGCATTCACCGCAGTGCCCCGGGCCTTCAACCAGATATTGCCCGGCGGTGACTGCCGGCGTCGGGCTGGCAAAGGCAAGCACCGGCTCGGGCGACAGATTCAGAAGCTTCCACAGGCCGATGCCCCGGCGTAGCGTGAACGGAAAACCAAGCTCATGCCCGGCAGCCCTGCCTTCGACCGCCGGCAGCGTCTTCATGAAGGCGTAGAGGTCTGCAATATCCGGCAGATCCATGCGGACATAGGACGTGTAGGGAAACGCCGGATAGTAGTGACTGCCATCCGGGGAAACGCCCATCTGCATAGCGTTGGCAAAATCGGACAGCGACCAGGCCCCGATACCATCAGTGCCGTGTTGCGAAATATTTGGCGCGATGAATTTTCCAAAGTCTGTGTTGAGCGCCAGCCCTCCGCCAAGCGACGGCGCACCGGACGGCTCGGCACCTGGCGTCGCGTGGCACGAGGTGCAGCCACCGGCCCAGAAAATGCGTTCGCCGCGCCCCGCATCTCCGGGGGCGAGCGCGGCGATATCGCTTTCATCCAGCCGTTTGGGCGATGTCAACACCCAGAAAACCGCCGCGCCAATCGCGGCGAACACCAGCAGGACCGTTACCAGTCTCTTCATCGACTGCACTACTTCTTGATGCGGAAGCTTTCGTGGCAGGACCCACAATTGGCGGCAACCTTGCCGAACGCTGCGCCGAGCGCAGCTGCATCCGCAGGCGCACCCGCGGCAACGACACCGTCGACATCAGCCTTGAACTTGTCGGCGGCCGCCTGAAAGCCGGCTGCGTCTTCCCAGATCTTGGGAGAAGCCTCGGTATCCCCGATGCTGCCTTCCGGCCAGAGTGCGGCGACGTCTGCGCCCTTTGCTGCGTTTGCCTGCAAGGTCTGGAATGCAGCGGTAATCGCTGCCGCGTCGAACGGAGTTTCCCCTTTCGCCATCTTTGACAGTTCGCCCACAATCTTGCCCCGCTCTTTCATCAGCGCCTCACGATCATCGGCGGGCCCAGCAAATGCTGCGGTTGCAGCGATACCGAAAGCGGAAATTGCGACGAGTAGTTTTTTCATTGCTGGCTCCTGGCTGGCGACGTTGCAGTAACCGATCTCAACGCGAACCGGCGGGAAATGACAGATAGGTTTCGTTCACGGTTGCGTGAACGAAAACGGCCCCCGGAGATCCAGGGGCCGCAATCCAGAAATATTGAGAATCTGACCGGATCAGGCAGACGCCTTTTCGTACATTTCCAGCACGTAGTCCCAGTTGATCAGGCTGTCGACAAAAGCTTCGAGATATTTCGGACGCATATTGCGATAGTCGATGTAGTAGGAGTGCTCCCACACGTCGATGCCGAGGATCGGCGAACCGCCATGCACCAGCGGGTTCTCGCCATTTGGGGTCTTGGAGATTTCGAGCTTGCCGTTCTTCACCGACAACCAGGCCCAGCCCGAACCGAACTGGGTCGTGCCTGCTGCGATAAGGTCAGCCTTGAACTTGTCATAGCCGCCCAGATCGGCGTCAACCGCCTTCTGCAGCTTGGCTGGCAGCTTGTTGCCGCCGCCGCCCTTCTTCATCCACTTCCAGAAATGGATGTGGTTGTAGTGCTGGGCAGCATTGTTGAAGAGACCGGCGTTCTTGCCAAACGACTGGCGAACCACGTCCTCGAGATTGGCGTTCGACGCGTCGATGCCAGCGTCGGCAGCCAGCTTGTTGCCGTTGTCCACGTATGCCTTGTGGTGCTTGTCGTGATGATATTCGAGCGTTTCCTTCGACATGAACGGCTGCAGGGCTTCGTAATCGTAGGTCAGGGCTGGCAGTTCAAAAGCCATGTAATATCTCCTTCAGGTATTGGCTGGCGCAAGCGCGCCAGAAAATCAGGCCGGATGACCGGGATCGTCAGGCGATCAACCTCTATCTAGGTCGGACCGCCGCGTTTTGGAACGGGTGCCGCAACGAAAACCGGCGTTTTGGCCTATCGAACAGCTCTTGGAGTCTGTTTCGAAACCGTCAGGCGTGAGCCCAGTCCCAATAAAGTTTACGCGCCTTTGCCGCCACAGGCCCCGGCTGCAGGTCGCGATTTTCGATCCTTGTCGCCGGCACAACCTTGGAATGGTTGCCGGTCGAGAAGATTTCATCGGCGTCGAGGAAATCCTTCACCGACAGGGCCTTTTCAACAATCTTGTGCCCTGCGCCCTCCAGCAGCGAAATGGTACGGGCGCGGGTGATGCCAGACAGGAAGGTGCCATTGGCGGCGGGCGTGAAGATCTGACCGTCCTTGACCATAAAGATGTTGGACGAGCCGGTCTCCGCAACATTGCCCAGCATGTCGAGCACCAGGCAATTGTCAAAACCGCGGTTCTTGGCTTCGGTGATCGCCCGGCCATTGTTGGGGTAGAGGCAGCCGGCTTTGGCGTTTGTCGGCATTGTCTCGATCGTCGGGCGGCGGAACGGCGACACTGTCAGCGAAAAGCCGGTCGGCGCCTGCATCGGCGATTCATAAAGGCACAGGCAGAAGCGCGTCGATTCCGGATCGGCCGGAACACCCATGTAGCCGCCATGCTCGGCCCAGTACATCGGCCTGACATAGACAGCCGTCTTGCCGTCAAACTTCTTGAACCCCTCCTCCGACAGGCCGACGATTTCGTCCGCCGTCTTTGTCGCCTTCATGCCCAGCGCCTTGGCCGAGGCATTGACGCGCGCGGCGTGCAGGTCGAGGTCTGGCGAAACGCCTTCAAACCAGCGCCCGCCATCAAAAACTGACGAGCCGAGCCAGAAAGCATGCGAACGTGGGCCAATCAGCGCCACATTGCCTTCGTGCCAGTCGCCGTCGACAAAGGTCCAGGTGGTGCTTGTGGCCGGTGTGATCAGCGTCATGTCTTGTTGTCCTGTTGCAGCATCAGTCGATACCGCCTCGACCAGCCACGTCAACCTCTTCAACGGCTAAGTCGCTGGGCCAGAGCTTGACGGATGCAACACCCAAACGCGTGCCGATATCCCTTGAAGCGCTTGCCGCCCAGTCCTGATCGCCGATTGTTGCATTGTGGCAACAGCGGAAAGTCATTCATGGCACAGCCTGTTCACATTGGCTGAGCTGCCCTATTTCGACCGCATCGCGCCTTGATCCGGCGAACAATGATCGCCGCCATCACAAGATCAATCTGGAATTTCATCTGATGTCATTATCGCTGCACCATGGTCTATTGCGCCGGCAATTTCTCGGCGCCGGCGCAGCTTTTGCCGGCCTGACGCTTGCCGGTTGCGCAACGCGCGAGCCGGTGGCCAAGCAGGACCCGGAACTGGCGGCGCGGCTCGCGCGGTTTCCCGAAGAGCCGCCACTGGGCTCTGCCGCAGAAATGTATGCTGAACGTGCCGATGATGGCTTCATTATCCCGGCGATCCCCTACGAGCGGGTCGATCCGCGCTTCCGCCGCCAGATCGTTCCCGATCCGACCGGCGAAGCGCCTGACACTGTGGTCGTCGACATCAATAACCATTTTCTCTATTTCGTCCGGCCCGACCGCCAGGCTGTGCGTTACGGCGTCGGCCTTGGCCGCGAAGGTTTTGCCTGGTCCGGACGCGCCATCGTCGAATGGAAACAACACTGGCCGCGCTGGTTCCCGCCGGAAGAAATGATCGCACGGCAGCCTGAACTGGCGAAATACAAGGCGGTTCAGGTTCCCGGCAAAAACGAATGGACCGGCGGCCAGCCCGGCGGCCCTGACAATCCCCTCGGCGCGCGCGCCATGTATCTGTTCCAGGATGGAAAGGACACGCTTTTCCGCCTGCACGGCTCGCCGGAATGGGGTTCCATCGGCAAGTCGGTGTCGTCAGGTTGCGTGCGCCTCATCAACCAGGATGTCATCGACCTTTACGACCGCGTGCCGGAAAAAGCGCCGGTGCTGGTGACGACTGAAATGCCGGTTGCCTGACCATTCTTTCGACAGCGTGCCATGCCGGTCACTCCCGGATCACCAAATGTTGCATTGCCGCAACAGGCCAGGACCTGCCACAGGTTTGCCATCAACTTCTCACCCTGTCGCCCGATTTGGGTTGCCTAACGCCCGCATCCGATCACCCGGCCAACGAATCCAAATCGCTGACCGCAACAACAACAACACCTGTCTGGAATGCCTACTGATGTCTTTTGCCTCGAACGTCCGCCTGTCCCGCCGTCAATTTCTAGGTACGGGAGCGGCGCTCGGCGCAACCGCGCTGGCGGGCTGCGCCAGTGTTCCGGCAGTCGACATGCCGCGCATGCGTCCACGCCGTGAGCGGGCCGAGGCCGGGCAGGATCTCGGCGGCTATACCCAGATGTATGCCGCGCGTGTCGATGAGGGCTATCCGCTGCCGGCCATCCCGATCGAAAAGATCAACCGCAAGTTCCTGCGCCAGATCGTGGCTGACCCGACGGGCGAACCGGCTGGCTCAGTCGTCGTCGATGTGTCGTCACACTTCCTCTATCTCGTGCGCGGCAATGGCGAAGCCATCCGCTATGGCGTCGGTCTTGGGCGCGCCGGCTTCGAGTGGTCGGGCCGTGCGGTCATCCAGTGGAAACGCAAGTGGCCGAAGTGGACGCCGCCGGATGAAATGATCGCCCGCTCGCCGGAACTGGAAAAGTGGTCCGCGCGAAATGGCGGTCAGCCGCCCGGCCTCGACAATCCGCTTGGCTCACGCGCCCTCTACATTTTCAAGGGCGGCGAAGATACGCTTTACCGCGTTCACGGCTCGCCCGAATGGTGGACGATTGGCAAGTCGGTTTCGTCGGGTTGCGTGCGCATGCTCAACCAGGACGTCATCGACCTCTATGACCGGGTGCCGAACAAGTCGCCGATCCTGGTCACTTCGGGCCTGCGTTCCGTCTGACGGCGGTGCAGACAATATCGCATGGATCTTTGCTTCGCCGGGCCCGGCGAAGCCAATCGGCAGTAGAATGGTGCTACAACATATTGCGTCAGGCCGATGAACTGGTGCATAGACCCGCCGCCATCTTGACCCTACCTCGCGGCATCAGAGCTTGATGAGGTTGCGGCTCCATCAGACTGTGCATCTACTCTTGGGCCAGACGCCGTGACAGACATGTTATTTCCAGTTCCATCGCGGCGCGCGTTCATCGCGGGTGGCGTCGCGCTGTCTGCGACCAGCCTTGCCGGGTGTTCGGTATCGGCAATTGATGTCGAGCCGAAGGAAACAAGAGTATTTCCTGTCGCGCCTGCGCCGCCGCCACCTCCGCCGGTCCTTGGTGACTTCGCAACCATGTATGCACCGGTCAAGGATGAGACCTTCAACGTCCCAGGCGTTCCGTGGCAAAAGATCGACCGACAATATCTGCGCCAGGTTCTTCCAAACACCACCGGCGAACGGGATGGCGTTATCATTGTCGATACGTCGGCCCACCACCTCTATTTCACCCTGCCCGGCGGCCACGCTCTGCGTTACGGCGTCGGCCTTGGCCGTGCCGGTTTCGAATGGTCGGGCCTCGGCGTCATCAAGTGGAAGCAGAAGTGGCCGACCTGGAAGCCACCGAAGGAAATGATTGCGCGTGACCCGAAACTGGAAAAATGGAGTGAGGAGAATGGTGGCCAGCCCGGCGGTCTGAAGAACCCTCTCGGGGCGCGAGCCCTCTACATTTTTCAGGACGATGTCGACACGCTGTTCCGTGTTCACGGCACGCCCGACTGGAAGTCGATTGGCAAGTCAGTGTCATCTGGCTGCGTGAGGATGATCCATCAGGACGTGATGGATCTCTACGAATGGGTCGACCGAGCGCCGGTCCGGGTTCCAATCAAGGTCGTGGCCGGCCTCAATGCGCCAGTCGTCAACAGTAGCGCGCCCAGCGGCCTGCAGATCGACGGCGGCTGGCCAACCGATCCAGCGCCTGCAAGGCCGCTTTAGAGCCTCGTGCCGATATTCTGGTTCAATCTGCCGGCGAAGGTTTGGGACAAGGTCGAGAGCTTTGGCGATGGTCGGGCTGGTTGCCCGGCCAAGACGAAGCTCGATGGATTTGGCCCAAACCGGCCCGGCCCTTCGGGTTTGTGTTAGGTGGACGCCCACTGCGTCGGGCGGCTTGCGCGATGCACCACATCGAGGCTGCGCCACCCTCCTGGTGGCTCATCTCACCAAACAACAAACAGATTGGACCACAATATCGGCACGAGGCTCTAATTCGTCAGACGCGGATTGGTCTTTGTTTTCTTGAACAGCGCCTGCAGCGCTTCCTTGATGCCTTGGTGCGGCTGAACCTCGGCAAACATGTCGGGCGATGCGCAAGCTGCCAGTTTGACCGGCAAGTTGGCGCTTATCGGTTTGATGTATGATCTGTACCAGCCATCCGAGTTTACCGGGTAGTAGGTCGTATAGAGAACAGCAATCTTGACGCCGTTCTCCTTCAAGCCATCGCACCATTTCGGATCAATTGGCGACTGACACTGACCATACCCGTTCATTGGTATGGGGCAATCCGTCGGTCTCAACGTGGTGTTAACGCCGTCAGTGATCACCATCAACAGCTTTTGGCGGGCCGTCTTGCTTTCGCCGGTGCCTGCCTTGCCGATGATTGTCTGCATCTGTGACATCATAAGCTTAAGGTCCGTGAGCATCTGGTTGTTGTACCCGGACGAGGGTATGCCCATTAGCGTCAAGCCAAGTGAATTGATGGCGGCCTGGTCGAGATTGGTCGTCTGCGGAATGAAATTTGTTACAGTGCGATTCGCACCGGACGTGCCGAAATGATAACCGGCAATCCGGTATTGTTCATTCTGACTCGTGGTTTCCCCAATCGTCGAAATCAGCCCTGCAAGCGCTTCGCGCGTGGCATCAATGCGCAGAGGGATCTTTGCGTCCACTGCTATCTTGAACGTATCAACCGGCGTGCTCAGGTTGTGGCAAGCAAATGCGCACCCGATCACTCTCTCCAGCGCCTGAATGTCTGTAGGAGTTGCGCCAATCGCCATCGACGGCGAATTGTCCGCGAGCACATACACGTCAGTGTAAGGCGACACCGTATTGGAAGCGACCGAATTCACCTGGATGGCGCTCGACTCCATGCCGGTGAGACCCATGAAGAACATTGGCACCGTCACTTTGGCAGACATTGTCGCTGTCAGCGCCACACCAATACGGTTCACATCAAATGTGACATCGCTGAACGTGTAGCCTTGAGCGGCAGGAAAATTCGCCTTGAAAAGGTCAATTGCTTCCTTCTTTGCGCTGGCTTCGGTCCATGCCTGATCGAACGTACCACCGTTCGAAAAATTCTTGCTCGCGTTGGAAACAGCCGAAAGTGTTGCGGCGTCGGCTGCCTGCTGAATATCGGTGCGCGCCTCAACCATTCTCGAAAAATCAATCGCCATGGCGATACCCAGGCACAGAGGGATAGCGCCCAGCGCCGTCATGACGGCAAACTGACCACTCCGGTCCCTTAGGAACCTGCCTTTCGCACTTATTTGATTGATGAAATCAAGTTTCAACATGTGACGGTCTCGAGCAAAAATGAATGCTGGGACCTTCACATGCCGAATCTAATTTCGCGTAAATCCGCTGCGTCAGATTGCGACGATCTTGCTTGTTTATCAAAATAGTCAGCGATCATACTGCCGATGCAAGACGCTCGCGCACGCTTTTTCTCACATTCTTAAGCATGTCGCGCCCAATCCGGTTGGGCGTGACGTGCTTTAGAATGTGACAACTTAGGATGAAAAGCAGAGACCGCCAGCAGGCGGCGGGCCGATCAGCGCCTCCGCATGCTGCCCAGAATGCCGCGCACGATGGCTGCGCCAACAGCAGCGCCGACCGACCGGACAACCGACTTCATCGCCGTTTCTGTCACGGTCTGGCGGCCAGACGAACGCGGACGAGGCGCAGGTCTGGTTTGCCTGCGCGGGCGGTCATCGTCATCGTCATCACGCTCACGACCCTGGCCGAAATCGGGCAGCGTCCAGCGACCGCCACTGCGGCCTTCGGTCGAGGCGCGTTCTTCCTGAACGTCCTTCTGCGTTTCCGTCGCCCGCTTCTGCAGTTTTTCAAACGCCGATTCACGGTCAATCGACTCGTCGTAATCGCCGGCTACCGGGCTCTGCGCCATTACTGCCTTGCGCTCCTGCGGCGTGATCGGCCCGAGCCGCGACGCCGGCGGACGGATCAGCGTCCGCTGAACCATCGATGGAATGCCCTTGTTCTCCAGCGTCGACACCAGCGCCTCGCCCGTGCCGAGCTGGGTAATTGCGTCAGCGCAATTGAAATCGGGGTTTGGCCGGAACGTGTCGGCAGCCGTCTTCACCGCTTTCTGTTCGCGCGGCGTATAAGCGCGCAGCGCGTGCTGAACGCGGTTGCCGAGCTGGGCCAGCACCGTCTCGGGCACGTCGAGCGGGTTCTGGGTGACAAAATAGACACCGACGCCCTTCGAGCGGATCAGCCGCACCACCTGCTCAACCCGGTCGACCAGGATTTTTGGCGCTTCGTCAAACAGCAGGTGCGCCTCGTCGAAAAAGAACACCAGCTTTGGCTTGTCCGGGTCGCCCACTTCCGGCAGTTCCTCAAACAGTTCCGACATCAGCCACAGCAGGAATGTCGAATAGAGCCGCGGGTTCATCATCAGCTTGTCGGCGGCCAGAATGTTGATCGCGCCCCGACCATCAGGCGTCTTGCGCATCAGATCAGAGATTTTCAGCGCCGGCTCACCGAAGAAATGGGCTGCACCCTGCTGTTCAAGCACCAGAAGGTTGCGCTGGATCGCGCCGACGGACTGTCGAGTGACATTGCCGAAGCGTGCGCCAATCTCCTGCGCCCTGTCCGCCATATTGGCCAGCAAGGCCTGCAGATCTTTCAGGTCAAGCAGCAGCAGCCCTTCTTCATCAGCCAGCTTGAAGGCGATATTGATGACGCCTTCCTGTGCTTCGGTCAGGTTCATCAGGCGCGACAGAAGAAGCGGCCCCATTTCCGAGACCGTGGCGCGGATCGGGTGGCCCTGTTCGCCGAACAGATCCCAAAAAATCACCGGAAATTCCTGGAACTCATACGGGTCGAGCTTCACGTCCTGCGCGCGCTTCACCAGAAAATCCTTGGCCTCGCCCATGGCGGCAACGCCGGACAGATCACCCTTGATATCGGCGGCAAACACCGGAACCCCGGCATTGGAAAACCCTTCCGCCAGAATTTGCAGCGTCACCGTCTTGCCGGTGCCTGTCGCGCCGGTTACCAGGCCGTGCCGGTTGCCGAATCTCAGCAGCAGGTTTTCCGGCTGCTGGTAGGAATTGTCGGGCTTGCGGCTGGCGCCGAGAAAGATCGATGGGTCCTGCTTGTCGGGCATCCGCAATGTCTCCGCATAGTAATTCGTTGCGCTACAATGCGCCTGTGGACCGTATAGTCAGCCAATCATGCCCTCACAATGGCTGTGCGTGCATTTTGAACGTTCGCAGTGTTGCGAACAGGCGCACCTTTCGCCTAATGCATGAAGTATGGTCTGGCGGAGGAACCAGAATGTGGCGTCACACTGCCGTCACGATCCCTCCCCGGCAGAAACGCAAGCTGGCCCGTCAGCGGTGCCGGAGGTGAGATGGACACGTCGCTTCTGAATCAAGCCAAATTCGCCGAAGCCGATTTCGGCACCTGGCGCAAACTGGCGCAGAAGGCGATCGGCGATGCCGATTTCGGCGCAACGCTTGTGTCTTCCACCGATGACGGCCTGCGCATCGACCCATTGTCACAGCGGCGCAGCGATGCTGCCTTCACCGCGCGTGGCAACATCGAGCGCGCCTGGGACGTCGTGCAGCGTATCGACGATCCTGATCCTGTGCGCGCCAATGCGCAGGCGCGGGCCGATCTCGAAGGTGGCGCAACCGGTATCGCGCTGGTGTTCGAAGGCGGCCCGAACGCCTTTGGCTACGGCCTGCCCGCAACCCAGGAAGCTGTAACCACAGTGCTCGACGGCCTGCCGCTATCCGACAGGCTGGTTCGCATCGATGCACACCCCAAATCACGGCAGTCAATCGACTGGCTGTTCCGCACGCTGGCAACAAGGCGCGTCAACACAGCCAAGTTGCGGATCGGGCTCGGCATCGACCCGGCCGCCATTTTTGGCGGAACCGGCCGCCTGCATATGTCTCTGGCGGCGCTGCGCGCCTCCATGCCGCAATCGCTGGCGCATTTCTTCGCGCTTGGCCTGCCCGGCGTGCTGCTGGAGGCCGATGGCCGGGTCTATCACAATGCGGGCGCGACCGAAGCGCAGGAACTCGCCGCCATGCTGTCGACGGCGGTGTTGCATCTGCGCATGTTCGAGGAAGCCCGCCAGCCGCTGCTCTATGCCGCCGAGCACATCGGTTTCGCTATTTCCATCGATCAGGACCAGTTCCTTGGCATGGCCAAGATTCGCGCCCTGCGCCGACTGTGGCAGCGGGTTCAGGCCGAATGCGGCATCGACCCGGTCTCGGCCATCGTCCACGCCGAAACCTCCTACCGGATGATGTCGTTCCTTGATCCCGAGACCAACATATTGCGCACCACGATTGCCAATTTCGCTGCCGTCGCGGGCGGCGCGGATTCGGTGTCGATCCTGCCCTACACCATCGCCCATGGCCTGCCAGACGCATTCGCCCGCCGTGTCGCGCGCAACACCCAGCTGGTGCTCGCCGGAGAAAGCAATATCGGCTACGTCGCCGACCCGGGCGTCGGTTCCGGCAGCGTCGAGCAGTTGACCGACGAATTGTCTGACGCCGCCTGGCGCGAGTTTCAGGCCATCGAAGCCGAAGGCGGCATTCTCGACAGTCTCGCGGCAGGCAAGCTGCAAGCCCGCATTACTGCAGCAACCGCAGCACGCGAAGCGGACTACGCGTCGGGCGAGCGCCTGATCGTCGGCACCAATCTGTTCCCTGCCAAGGCCGAACGTCCTGTGACGACGCTTGCCGCCGGCAAGCGGCCAGTCACCAAGGAAGGTGTCGTATTCTGTGAACGGCTGGTGCCTGCCCGCATCGCATCGCCTCTGGAGGCGCGGACATGATCCCCGATTTCACCAAGATCGACTGGACAGCGCCAAAAGGCGGCCAGACACCCGCCAGCGACGGCAAGCTGGCGACGCCGGAAGGCATTGCCCTCAAGCGCGCCTATGGCGATGCCGACACCGCCACGCTCCCCTTCCTCGACAGCGTCCCCGGTGCCGCGCCTTATCTGCGTGGCCCCTATCCGACCATGTATGTCCAGCAGCCCTGGACCATCCGCCAATATGCCGGCTTCTCGACAGCCGAAGAATCCAACGCGTTCTACCGGCGCAATCTCGCCTCTGGCCAAAAAGGCCTGTCGGTCGCCTTCGATCTCGCCACCCATCGCGGCTATGATTCAGACCATCCGCGCGTCGCGGGCGATGTCGGCATGGCGGGCGTGGCGATTGATTCCATCCTCGACATGCGCCAGCTGTTTGACGGCATTCCGCTCGACCAGATGACCGTATCGATGACCATGAACGGCGCGGTGCTGCCGATCATGGCCCTCTACATCATCGCAGGGGAAGAACAGGGCGTGCCGCCCGCAAAGCTCGCCGGGACCATTCAGAACGACATTCTGAAGGAGTTCATGGTCCGCAACACCTACATCTACCCGCCAAAACCGTCGATGCGGATCATCTCCGACATCTTTTCCTACACGTCGCGGGAAATGCCGAAGTTCAATTCCATTTCCATTTCGGGCTACCATATCCAGGAAGCCGGAGCGACGGTCGACCTAGAGCTTGCCTACACGATTGCCGACGGCATCGAATATGTGCGTGCCGGCGTCGCCGCCGGTCTCGACGTCGACAGCTTTGCGCCGCGCCTGTCGTTCTTCTGGAACTCGGGCATGAATTTTTACATGGAAGTCGCCAAGCAGCGCGCCGGCCGCATGATCTGGGCCGCGCTGATGCAGAAAAACTTTTCGCCAAAGAGCGCCAAGTCGCTGGCGCTCCGCGCCCACACCCAGACGTCAGGCTGGTCGCTTACTGCGCAGGACCCCTACAACAATATCGTGCGCACGATGATCGAGGCGATGGCCGCGACCCAGGGCGGCACGCAGTCGCTGCACACCAATTCGTTCGACGAAGCGCTGGCCTTGCCGACCGACCATTCGGCGCGCATCGCCCGCAACACCCAGATCCTGCTGCAAAAGGAATCGGGCACCACCCGGATGATCGATCCCTGGGGCGGTTCGGCTTTCGTCGAGCGCCTGACCAACGATCTGGCCCGCCGGGCGCTCGCCCATATTGAGGAGGTCGAGCAGCTCGGCGGCATGGCTGCTGCCATCGAAAAGGGCATTCCGAAAATGCGCATCGAGGAGGCCGCCGCCCGCACCCAGGCACGCATCGATGCGAAAGAACAGCCGCTCGTCGGCGTCAACATGCACCGGCCCGAACAGGACATCGAAGTTGATGTTCTCAAGGTCGACAATGCCGAGGTCAGGGCCCGCCAGCTGGCAAAACTGCAGCAGCTCAAGGGCACCCGCGACGTTGCCCAAGTCGAGACCGCGCTCGGCGCGCTAACCACCGCGGCACAGGGCGACGGCAACCTGCTCGAATTTGCCATCCGCGCCGCGCGCGCGGGCGCGACCGTCGGCGAGATCTCGTTTGCGATGGAAAAGGTGTTTGGCCGCCACGCGGCGTCGGTCCAGACCATTTCCGGCGTCTACCGCAAGGCGGTCGGCGATCTCCCCTCCGTCGACCGTGTGCACGACAAGGTCGAGGCTTTCAAAAAGAAGCACGGCTCCGCGCCGCGCATTCTCGTCGCCAAGATGGGCCAGGACGGACACGACCGCGGCCAAAAAGTCATCGCCACCGCCTTCATTGATCTGGGCTTCGACGTCACTGTCGGCGCGATGTTCCAGACGCCGGAAGAAGTCGCCAAACTCGCCATCGAACACGACGTCCACATCGTCGGCGCATCATCGCTTGCGGCGGGCCACCTGACGCTGGTGCCCGAACTGAAACAGGCGCTGAAGAAAGCTGGCCGCGAGGACATCCTGATCGTCGCCGGCGGCGTCATCCCGCCAGATGATTTTGACGCCGTGCTGAAGGCAGGCGCTGCGGCCATTTTCCCGCCCGGCACCGTCATCCCTGACGCCGCCGAGCAGTTGATGGACCGGCTGGGGTGAACGCAAACTCCCTGAAATGGCATGAAAGCATGACAATATGAGCGGGTTGCTTGCTCTTCTCGACGACATCGCCGCTCTGGCGAAACTCGCTGCCGCCCAGGTTGACGACATTGCGGCGCAGGCAACCAAGGTCGGCGCAAAGGTCGCCGCGTCAGTCATCGATGATACTGCCAAGGCGGGAGCTAAATCGCTCGGCGTCGTCATCGACGACACAGCCGTTACGCCCAAATATGTGCAGAACCTGCCGGCGGCGCGTGAACTCCCGATCATCTGGCGCATCGCGCGCGGCTCGCTGTTTAACAAGGTGGTCATCCTGCTGCCGATTGCGCTAGCGCTCGACACGTTCGCGCCCTGGCTGATCACACCGCTCTTGATGATCGGCGGCGCGTATCTCTGTTTTGAGGGCGCGGAAAAAGTCTACCACATGTTTGCCGGGCACGAGGACGAACACCATGAGCAGCCTCAGACCATCGACGCGGCTAAACTCGAGGAAGAGCGAATAGCCGGCGCGATCAAGACCGACTTCATCCTGTCGGCGGAGATTATGACCATCGCGCTTGCCGCCATCGAGGCGCAGGGCGTGCTGGAGCGTGGGGTCGTGCTGGCAGCTGTCGCCATCGCCATCACCGCCTTTGTCTATGGCGCGGTGGCCTTGCTGGTCAAAGCCGATGATTTCGGCCTCGTCCTCGCCCAGTCCGGCCGTCTCAGCGCCACGCGCGCACTTGGCCGCGGCATCGTCAAGGGCATGCCCGGCCTGATGACCGTCATCTCGACGCTCGGCACCGCCGCCATGCTGTGGGTTGGCGGCCAGATCGTGCTGCACGGCCTGCCCGAGTTCGGCTTTGGCGCCCTCACCCATTGGGTCGAACATGTCGCCGAGGTCGCCGGCCACGCCGTCCCAGCCGCCTCAGGATTCGTCGAATGGACCGTCAATGCCGCGCTCTCAGGCGTCTTCGGCCTTGCGCTCGGCCTGTTGCTGATCCCGTTCGCCAAATATGTGTTTGAGCCAGTCTGGCATGCGGTCAGCAGCTTGTGGTCGAAAAAGCCGGCGGGTGAAGGCAAGCATTGAGGGAATTGGGGTCGCGACTCCTCACCCCCGTTCAATCACCCGGCCCTTTCTCGCCTTCTGTATTTCGAGAATCCTGCGCTTCAGCTGCTCAAACAGTCCGGGCGGCAACATTCCGTAGTCATAACGACCGTCAGGGCGCGGACGAAGGTCATATCCGGGCCAGACAAACCGGTTCAACTCATCAAGGCGGATCCAGTGCCGCCCTGCATCAAGTCCCAAAGTCCGGCATAGCTCGGGCGTGATTTCGAGCGATGCTGCGACATCTATCGGCGGACTGTGAGTGATTGGCGCGACAATTGTGCGTATTTCGCCAGCTTCGTTCCTGGCGGCGACCACGATCGCGCAGGGACGATCCTTGCTGCCTTCAACCGCACCACGTTTGGCCTCGGCGCTCCAGAGAAAACTGTATCGGATAATCAGTCCCGGCTTTGGGGCCGGAATGCTCATTTCGGCTCGATGCCATATTCCGCTGCTTCAATTGCAGCGACCGCCTCGTCGTCGAGCGCGCCCGTGACCAGAACCTCACGCTCCCGCCGCTTCATCGCCTCGTAGCGTTCCAGCTCTTGCACGGAAAGATAGGCCCCCACGATCCGCCCGTGACTGGTCACATTGATGACCTTGGCTGAAATCGCTTCGTCCTGATACTTTGCAAAGTTGCGGGAGAAGTCGCTAGCGCGAACTGTAACACCCATGCTCGCCTCCATTATTTCTTGTAAAATACGCAAATTGCATAAAAACTCAAGCCACAAGCAGGCCACTTCTGACCCTCGACAGCGTCCTGCGCCCAACGGGCGTCGACACGCTGCCCTAGCCTCCGTTCCAACCGAAGTTGCAACATGTGGAACTTGATGTTATACGCTCTGTTATAACTTGGAGCACATCCATGAACACCGTCATCCGCAAAATCGGCAATTCCGAAGGCGTCATTCTGCCGAAGGAATTGCTGCAGAGCCTCAATCTCAAGGCCGGCGACAGCGTCGTGATTTCCGAGAACAAAGGCGACATTGTCCTCAAGAAAGCCGGCGACGAGTTCGAGGAACAGATGGCGGCTGCCCGTGAGATCATGGACCGTTACAAGGTCGCCTTGCAAAAGCTGGCCGAATGATCTGGCGCTTTCCGACCCGCCAGGTTGTCGAAGCGCTTCACGCAGAACAGTTGCGCCGTCACGGCGACGCAGCGGGCTTGCGCGATGAAAACGCACTCGAATCTGCTCTGGCCCGCGCTGAAAACAAGATGTCCTATGGCGCACCCGACGTTTTTGATCTCGCTGCAGCCTACGCATTCGGTCTGGGACGAAACCATGCCTTTGTCGACGGCAACAAGCGAACGGCCATCGTCACGGCCATGTTGTTCATGCATCTGAACGGCCACCGGATGACGGCCGATGATGGCACCCTCTATCTGTTCACAATGGCGCTCGCCTCAGGCGAGATCGACGAGACCGGCGCAGCAGCCTTTTTCCGGGATCACACTGAAACAATTCCGGACTAGCCTACTCTCCTAAACCTTCAGCCCGACGATTTCCCATTCCTTGTCATTGACGGAAAACACATCGCCAACGCTCTTGCCGTACATGGCCTTGGCCATTGGCGCGACATGGCTGATCTTGCCCGCATGCGGGTCGGCTTCATCCTCGCCGACAATCTTCCAGGTCACATGATGGCCGTCTTCAGCTTCCAGCCGCACGGTCATGCCAAAGCGCACCACCTTCTCGTCCGGATCAGGCACCTGCAACTCGGCGTTTTCGCGCCGCGTCTGCCAGTAGCGAAGTTCGCGGGTGGCAATCGCCATCTGCTCGCGCTCTTCCTTCTTTTCGGCCTCGGCAAATTCCTTGCGCAGCCGGTTCACATGCGCCTCCATCTGGGCGATGCCGTCCTCGGTCACAAGGTTGCGTTCCGTCGAAATCGGCTTGTCGCCCACATCGGCAATTGCTTCGTTGTCGTCGAAATTGCTCATGAATGCTTTGCTCATGAACTGATCTTGTTCCAAAATCGGTTGGCATGCAATCTGCATTGCACACGGATCGACACGGAGATCTGTGCCAATGCTGAACAGACGCAGCTTTCTGACTGCCGCCGCCGGCGTGACAGCCATATCGCCCGCCCTTGCCGCCCAGCCGCTGGCGGGCATCCAGAGCGCCGCGATGCGCGGATCCATCAATGCGTCGGAACTTGGACTTGCGCGCGGCGGACTGGACGACCAGTCCAAAGCATTCAACCGGATGCTGCAAAAGGCGTCCGACGCCGATCAGTCGGTCTTCATTCCGCCTGGCGTCTATGTCGTCTCCAACATCACCTTGCCGGCCCGCGTTCGCCTCTCGGGCGTGCCGGGCGCGACCCGCATTGTCCATGGCGGCGACGGTCATTTTCTCGCCGGCGAAGGCTCGGCCCATGTCGAGCTTTCCGGTCTGGTCATCGACGGCGCCAACCGCTGGCTTGGCGACGGCGTCCAGGGAGCGATTGATCTGCGTTCCGTCGCACGCTTCGCCATGGACAATTGCGAACTGGTCGGCGCATCCAAATATGGCGTCGTGCTTGAGCGTGTTTCAGGCCGTATTGAAAATTGCGATATTTCCGGTGCAGCCGAAGCCGCAATCTGGTCAGTCGAGGCCGGCCGCATGCGCATTTCCGGCAACACCATTTCCGACTGTGGCAATGGCGGCATTCTGGTGCACAAGTGGCAGCCGGGCGAAGACGGCACCATCGTCACGGGAAACCGCATCGACCGTATTCTCGCCCGCAATGGCGGCACCGGCCAATTCGGCAACGGCATCAATGTGTTTCGCGCCGGACGCGTCATCGTCTCCAACAATCAGATCGCCGATTGCGCCTTTTCCGCCATCCGGTCCAACTCGGGTTCAAACATCCAGATCAGCGGCAACAATTGCACCCGCTCGGGTGAAACCGCGATCTACTCCGAATTTGCGTTTGAAGGCGCGGTCATCGCCAACAATATTGTCGACGGCGCAGCCAACGGCATTTCGGTCGTCAATTTCAACGAAGGCGGGCGCATGTCCACCGTCACCGGTAACCTTGTGCGCAACCTTTCGGCCAAAGGCCCCTACCCGGCAGATGCGCCCGGCTTTGGCGTCGGCGTTACGGTCGAGGCCGATGCAACGGTGTCCGGCAATGTCATCGAGCGCGCGCCACTCTACGGCATGCATCTGGGCTGGGGTCCCTACCTTCGCAATGTGGTCGCCACGGGCAATGTCATCCGCGAGGCGGGCGAAGGCATCGCGGTATCGGTAGTCGAAGGTGTCGGGCCGGTCGTCATTTCAGACAACATTATCGACAGAGCCAAGCGCGGCGGCGTCATCGGTCACCGCTGGACCGAAGCCGTCACTGGAGATCTCGCCTTGAAGGGGTCGGACCTGCCTGGCCTCACCGTCGAGCGAAATCGGATCAGCTGACGCTCAGCGGACCAGCCGCACGAACTTGACCAACCTCGATACCGTTCCAGTTTCGCATGGTGACGGTTGCGAATCCGGCCATGCTTGCCGCCAGCGCCTCGTCAGCCTTGAGCAATTTCACCAAGAGACCGGCAACCGCTGCCTCCGCGGCGCGGATCGCACCGTCGTCGATCTTCAACGCAAAGCCATAGCCCAGCTCCGGCAGCGCGCCACAATAGACGCCTTCCGCGCCGACCTTGACGAAGACGCGGCCGCCGCCAGCCGACATGATGCCTGTATCGGCCTTACCGGTGCCCGCCACCTGAAACGGTTCGGCCATGCAGGCCTCGATCAGCCGCTTTGCCGCCGCTGCCCGCGCGCGCGAAAGCCCCTGCCCGCCCGCCATCCGGGCAAAGCCATGCGCCAGATTTGTCAGCGGCACCGCATAGGTCGGGATCGAGCAGCCGTCGGTTCCGGCGTTTTCTTGCCCGTGGGCGGCGCCGGTCACCTCGGTCATCGTGTCGGCAATCAGCCGCTGGTAGCTGTGGCCGATTTTCACATAGCCGCTATGGTCCATGCCCAGTTGCACGCAACCGCACAGGAAACCGCTGTGCTTGCCCGAGCAATTATTGTGCAGCGCCGTCGGCTTTGCACCCTCGCGCGCCAGCGCAATCGTTGCGTCCTGGCTGCTTGGCCAGTGCGCGCCGCATTCCAGCGCCTCGAATGTGAGCCCGGCCTTGGCCAGCACCTGTGCCGCCAGCTCGGCATGCGCCCGTTCGCCTGAATGGGAGGCGCAGGCGAGCGCCAGTTCGCGCTGGTCGAACCCAAACCGGTCGGCAGCGCCACTTTCCACCAGCGGCAAGGCCTGTATCGCCTTCACCGCAGAGCGCGGAAACACTGGCCGGTCAATATCGCCCGCAGACAGCACGACCTTTCCGTCTCCGTCTGTGACGACGAAAGCGCCTTCGTGGCGGCTCTCCACCTGTCCGCCGCGCGTTGCTTCCGCCAGAATGGGGTTCGCCATGGTTTTACCTGATTGGGTTTCTTATCTGTTGGCTGCACTACTCCGACGCCCGGAACAATTCAAAGGCTTTCGAGATTTGAAGATCATCCGCATCGCACTCGCCTTTCTGCTCATCGTTTTCATTCTTCCGGCGCTCGCCAATATAGGCTGGTGGTATGTCAAGGAGCGCCCGTCCAGCTGGCGTCAGGCTGACTGGTCGTCGTCGGGCCTGTTGCCCGAGGCTGATGTGGATGACGGGGCAGCGGTCTATGTGCTGGCGGCTCGCACCGGCGGGCTGAAGGGAGCCTTGGCTGTTCACAGCTGGATCGTCACCAAGAAGGCCGGCGCTTCGTCCTACGACCGTTACGACAAGGTTGGCTGGGGCGCGCCGATCCGACGGAACAGCTACCCGGCCGACGGACGGTGGTATTCAAATGACCCGTTCACGGTTCGCGTCGTCAAGGGCAAGGAGGCCGAACGGCTGATCCCGGAAGTCGAGGCGGCGATTGCAAACTATCCGTATTCGCACAATGGCGACTACCGGATATGGCCCGGGCCAAACTCGAACAGTTTTGTCGCCCATGTCGTGCGCGCCGTACCAGAACTTGGCGACATGCCGCCGAACGCGACGGGCCGCGACTTCTGGCCAGGCGTTGTGTCTGCCGGCTGGTCGCCGGCGACCGGCGATCTGCATGCCACGATCTACGGACTGGCGGGCTTTACCGCCGGGCTGACCAGCGGTCTCGAACTGCATTTCATGGGATTGGTTGCTGGCGTCGACATCATGCGGCCCGCGCTGAAAATCCCGGCCTGGGGCCGGATCGACCTGTTCGGATGATCAGGCCTCGCGGATAATCCCGGCAGACATGAAACCGCCGTCAACCGCAATCGTCTGGCCAGTGATGTAGCTTGCCTCCGGCGACAGCAGGTAAGCAATCAGAGATGCGATCTCGTCGGGCCGGCCATATCGGCCAAGCGCAATCTGCTCCTGCCACAGCCTGCGTTCCTCCGGACGGTGCAGACGCGACACCATTGGCGTGTCGACCGGACCCGGCGCCACGACATTGACGCGGACGTTCTGAGGCGCAAGCTCGACCGCCATGACCTCCGACATCAGTTTGACGCCCGCCTTGGACGCACCATAAGCCAGCCGGCCACGATTGGCGCGCAGGCCCGACACCGACGATAGATTGACGATCGACAGGCTCTCTCCCATCCGCTCCATTGCAGCCTTGCAGGTAACGAAAGTCCCGATCAGGTTGGCTTCGAGCAGCTCGCGCAACATTTCAGCTGTCGTGTCCTCGACCGACGCCGATCTGGCGATCCCTGCCGAGTTGACCAGGCCTCCAATCAGACCTGAACGATCGACCACCTCGTCAAATGCAGCCGAAACATCATCCTCGTCGGTCACATCGCAATGAATAAAGATGACATTGTCGCCAGTCATGTCGGCTTCGGCCTCGGCGAGCGCAGCCTCATTGAAGTCGAGCACCGCCACCGGCCAGCCGTCCTCGATCAGCCGCGACGTTACCGCAAGGCCGATGCCCGATGCGCCGCCTGTCACCACCGCCGCGTGCTTCATGTTGTGACCATACCGCTGAATGGAAACCGGTAAAGCGGTTCCGGCAAAAAAGCTCCTCCAGTTTTTATTGATTGACGCGTCAATAAAAATACTTAGCCTGTCGCCATGCCTAAAGTCGGAATGGAACCGCTGCGCCGCCGTGCGCTGATCGACGCTGCTGTCGCCATCATTGGCGAGGCGGGAACGCTAGATGTGCGCATGAGCGACATAGCAGGGCGCGCAGGCGTGTCTTCGGCGCTCGCGCATCACTATTTCGGCGCCAAAGACGATCTGCTGCGCGCCACGATGCAGTCGCTGCTGGTCGATCTCGGACGAGAGCTGCGCACCGCGCTCGCTCAATCGCAAACCCCGCGCGAACGCGTGTCGGCCATCATCGCCGTCAGCTTCTCCGAGCAACAGTTCAAGCCGGACGTCGTGGCCGCCTGGCTTGCCTTCTATGTCGAGGCGCAGCGCTCCACTGACATGCGCCGCCTGCTCGGCATCTACGCCCGGCGGCTGCATTCAAACCTGACGCATGCTCTGTCGCCGCTGACGCCGCGTGGCCAGGCCTCGCGCGCCGCCGAAGGCATCGCCGCGCTGATCGACGGGCTTTACATCCGCCGCGCGCTGAAACAGGGCGCGCCTGACCCCGCATCGGCCATCGCACTGGTCGAAGACTATGTCACCCTGAAGCTCGGGCATACGCCATGACTGATCCACGCCGCCCCAACATCCTCATCATCATGGTCGACCAGATGACCGGCACGCTGTTCCCGGACGGCCCTGCCGACTTCCTGCATACGCCTAACCTGAAGAAGCTCGCCGCCCGCTCGGCCCGCTTCGTCAACAACTACACCGCCTCGCCGCTTTGTGCGCCTGGCCGCGCCTCGTTCATGAGCGGGCAATTGCCTTCGCGCACCCGGGTCTATGACAACGCCGCCGAGTTTGCCTCGTCGATCCCGACTTTTGCGCACCACCTGCGCGCCGCCGGCTATTCGACCGCACTGTCTGGAAAAATGCATTTTGTCGGGCCGGACCAGCTGCACGGTTTCGAGGAGCGGCTGACGACGGACATTTATCCCGCCGACTTTGGCTGGACGCCGGACTACAGAAAACCCGGCGAACGCATCGACTGGTGGTACCACAATCTCGGTTCTGTCACCGGCGCTGGTGTCGCAGAGACCTCGAACCAGCTCGAATATGACGACGAGACCGCCTTCCTCGCCAACCAGAAGCTCTATCAATTGTCGCGCGACAGCGACGACCCGGCGCGCAAGCCGTGGTGCCTGACAGTCTCCTTCACCCACCCGCACGACCCGTTCGTGGCGCGACGCAAATATTGGGACCTCTACAATGATTGCGAGCATCTCGAGCCGACAATCGGCTTCATCCCGACCGACAAGCAGGACCCGCATTCGCAACGGCTCTATCTGGCGAGCGACTACGCCGCGTTCGACATTACGGACGACAATATCCGCCGCTCGCGGCAAGGCTACTTCGCCAACATCTCCTATATCGACGACAAGGTCGGCGAACTGCTCGCGACGCTCGACGCAACCCGCATGACAGACGACACGATTGTGGTCTTCTGCTCCGACCATGGCGAAATGCTCGGCGAGCGCGGCCTGTGGTTCAAGATGAATTTTTACGAAGGGTCAGCCCGCGTGCCTCTGATGTTCGCCGGCGGCGGCATCAAGCCTGCCCGCATCGACACGCCGGTCTCCAACCTCGATATCTGCCCGACCCTTTGCGACCTTGCTGATATCGACATGAGCGCAATCATCGAATGGACCGATGGCCAGTCGCTGGTCCCGCTGATGCGGGGCGAGGGCCGGACCGAGCCGGTGCTGATGGAATATGCCGCCGAGGGGTCCTACGCGCCAATGGTCGCCATCCGCGACGGGCGTTTCAAATTTGTCTTCTGCGAACTCGACCCGCCGCAATTGTTCGACCTGGAGGCCGACCCGCTGGAGCAGGTCAATCTCGCCGCCGAGCCGGCCCATGCCGAACTTGTCGCCAGCTTCATGTCGCGCGTCCGCGCGCGCTGGGACATGGCGCGCTTTGACGCCGAGGTGCGCGAAAGCCAGGCCCGCCGCTGGGTCGTCTATCCGGCGCTGCGCAACGGCGCCTATTTCCCCTGGGATTTCCAGCCACTGCAAAAAGCGTCGGAACGTTACATGCGCAATCACATGAACCTCGACACGCTCGAGGCCGACAAACGTTTCCCGAGGGGCGAATGATGGCGGCTCAGATGGAAGCAGATTTTGTTATCGTCGGCGCTGGCTCAGCCGGCTGCGCCATGGCCTATCGTCTGTCGGAAGATGGTAAGCACAGCGTCATCATCATCGAGCACGGCGGCACCGACTACGGCCCGCTGATCCAGATGCCGTCGGCGCTGTCGATCCCGATGAATATGAGCCTCTACGATTGGGGTTTTCATTCCGAGCCCGAGCCGCATCTGGGCAACCGCGTGCTCGCCACGCCGCGCGGCAAAGTGCTGGGCGGTTCGTCCTCGATCAACGGCATGGTCTATGTGCGCGGTCATGCGCTCGACTTCGACCATTGGGAAGACGAAGGCGCGTCCGGCTGGGGCTTCGCGGATGTGCTGCCCTACTTCAAGCGGATGGAAAATTCGAAGGATGGTGAAGACGGATGGCGCGGCACGGACGGCCCGCTCTACGTCAAGCGGGGCCGCCGCCTCAACCCGCTCTACAAGGCCTTTGTCGAGGCCGGCAAACAGGCGGGCTTTGAGGGCACCGAAGACTACAACGGATCGAAGCAGGAGGGCTTTGGCTGGATGGAACAAACCATCCATCTTGGCCGGCGCTGGTCTGCCGCCAATGCCTATCTGCGGCCTGCGCTGCGCCGTGAAAATGTGAGTCTTGTCCAGGGCTTGGCGCGAAAGGTCTCCATCGAGAATCAACGCGCCACAGGCGTTGAAATCGAAGCTCACGGATCGATTCAACTGGTTCGCGCAAGACGTGAGGTCATCCTCGCCGCCTCGTCAATCAACTCTCCGAAACTTCTGATGCTGTCGGGCATCGGCCCAGCCGCACATCTGGCCGAACACGGCATTGACATTGTCGCTGATCGCCCCGGCGTCGGCCAGAACCTGCAAGACCATATGGAGCTCTACATCCAGCAGGAATCGACCCAGCCGATCACGCTCTATTCGGTGCTGAACCCCTTCTCGAAGGCGCTTATCGGCGCGCGCTGGCTGATGTTCGGATCAGGCCTTGGCGCAACGAACCACTTCGAGGCTGCCGCCTTCGTGCGCTCGAAAGCGGGCGTCGACTATCCCGACATCCAGTATCATTTCATCCCGGCTGCCGTGCGCTATGACGGCAAGGCCGCCGCCAAGTCACACGGCTTCCAGGCTCATGTCGGGCCGATGCGATCAAAGTCGCGCGGATCTGTTTCACTGCGGTCCGGCGATGCGCGCGAGCGGCCGAAAATCCTGTTCAACTACATGTCGCATCCCGACGACTGGTCCGATTTCCGCCACTGCATCCGCCTCACCCGCGAGATCTTTGGCCAAAAAGCCTTCGACCCGTTCCGTGGCCGCGAGATCTCGCCGGGCAGCGATGTGCAGTCTGACGAGCAGCTTGACGACTTCATCCGGCAGCACGCCGAGAGCGCCTACCATCCATGCGGCACCTGCAAGATGGGCGCTGTCGATGATCCGATGTCGGTGGTCGATCCGGAACTGCGCGTCATCGGTGTCGATGGTCTGCGCGTCGCAGACTCGTCCATTTTCCCACGCATCACCAACGGCAATCTCAACGCCCCGTCGATCATGACCGGCGAGAAAGCGTCGGACCATATTCTGGGCCGCCAGATGCTCGCCCCGTCCAATCTCGACCCCTGGATCAATCCGCGCTGGCGCGTCAGCGACAGATGAGATTTGATCGCACGATCAGGAGAAATTCATGAAAGCCCAACCCAAAGCCTCGCACTACATCAATGGCCGTTTCGTGGAGGACGATGGCGGCGCGGCGCTGCCAGTCATCTACCCGGCGACCGGCGAGACCATCGCCATGCTGCATTCCGCGACGCCCAACATTGTCGAGCTCGCCATCGAGGCGGCGCGCGCCGCACAGGGCGCATGGGCGCGGCTGAAGCCGGTAGAACGCGGACGTATCCTGCGCCGCGCCGCAGACCTGCTGCGCGAGCGCAATGCCGAACTGGCGCGCATCGAGACGCTCGACACCGGCAAGGCGATCCAGGAAACGCTGGTGGCGGACGCTGCCTCTGCCGCCGATGCGCTTGAATATTTCGGCGGCGCGGTCGCCACTTTCAACGGCGACTATGTCGATCTCGGTGGGCCATTTGCCTACACGCGGCGTGAACCGCTCGGCGTGTGCGTCGGCATCGGCGCTTGGAACTATCCGATCCAGGGTGCCGGCTGGAAGTCTGGTCCCGCGCTCGCCATGGGCAATGCGATGGTGTTCAAGCCATCGGAAAACACGCCGCTATCTGCGCTGGCGCTGGCCGAAATCTACACCGAAGCCGGCCTGCCGGACGGACTCTTCAACGTCGTGCAGGGCTATGGCGATGTGGGCGCGGCGCTGGCTAGTCACCCGGGGGTCGCAAAAGTATCGCTCACCGGCTCGGTGCCGACTGGCAAGAAGGTGCTGGCGCTGGCCGGTTCGTTGATGAAACATGCGACGATGGAGCTTGGCGGCAAGTCGCCGCTGATCGTGTTTGACGACGCTGACCTCGAAAACGCCGTCGGCGGCGCAATGCTCGGCAATTTCTATTCTACCGGCCAGGTCTGCTCCAACGGCACCCGCGTTTTTGTCCACCAGGGTCTGCATGACCGCTTTGTCGAGCGCGTCGTCGAGCGCACCAAGAAGATCCTGATCGGCGACCCGCTCGATCCCGAAACCCAGATGGGGCCGCTCATCAACAAGGCGCAGCAGGACAAGGTGCTGTCCTATATCGAGATCGGCAAGGCAGAAGGTGCGAAGCTGGCCATCGGCGGCGGCGCACCGAAACTTCAGGGCTTCGAGAACGGTTTCTTTGTCGAGCCGACCGTGTTCACAAACGTCACCGACACTATGCGCATCGCGCAGGAAGAGATCTTTGGGCCGGTGATGAGCATTCTGTCGTTCACGGACGAGGACGAGGTTGTGGCGCGCGCTAACGACACCGAGTTTGGTCTGTCTGCCGGCCTGTTCACCAAGGATATGGCCCGCGCACACCGCGTCGCCGGCGAATTGCAGGCAGGCACGTTGTGGATCAACCACTACAATCTGTCGCCGGTCGAAATCCCGTTTGGCGGCGCCAAGAACTCAGGCATTGGCCGCGAGAACTCGCTGGAGGCGCTGCGCCACTACAGCCAGGTCAAGAGCGTCTATGTCGAGACTGGCGACGTCGAGAGCCCCTACTGAGCCGGAGCCTCATAGCGCTTCAGATACATCGAGAGCGCCGTGACGATGTGGTAGAGAATGCTGGCGGGCACATCGCGCGCCAGTTGGCGGCCCTTGTCATCGATCTGGTCGATCCATAGCCCTTTTGGCGCGGCGTCGAGATGCCATCTGAACAAGCGTCCGACACGTGCTTCGATTTCCGGCTTGAGGTCAGGTCCGCCAGCTTCGTCCAGCGCCATAGCGGCCTTGATTGCCTCGGTCTGCGGCCAGCTGCGCGAAATGCGGTCTAGCGGCATGCCTTCGCGCGAAACCGCCCCATAGGCGAGCCCTGTTGACCGGTTCAACCCGCTGGCGATTGCCGACGCGTATAGTTTGCGGGCAAAGCCGACCAGATCTTTCTGGCCGCTGCGCGCTGCAAAATCGACCAGCAGCGCCGCCCATTCGAAATGGTGGCCGGGCTCGGTCCACTCGCCCTTCTCACCCGCCGCACGTTTCCAGTCGTCGTCGAAATACTCGCCCAGCGTCCAGGTCTCCGCGTCAAAGAAATGACTGCGGAACAGTTCGACTATGCGCGCGGCGCGGCGCAGATATTGCGTGTCGCCGGTGATCTCGTGCCAGGCAAGAAACGCCTCCAGCAGATGCATGTGCGGGTTGGAGCGGCGAATGCTGTCCTTGCCGGGCGTTTCCAGAAAACCACGCATCGTGCTGTCTTCGAGATAGAAGTCGATGAATTTGAACGTGTCCAATCCGAGCTGTTTTGCATCCGGATTGCCCGCCTTGTGCGCATGGGCCAGCGCCAGCAAGACGCAGGACTGGTCATAAGCATCTTCCACCGGGTCGGCGACCGAACCGTCGACATTGAGCACCCTCACCCAGCCGCCGTTGGCCGAACGGCCCTGCCGGGTGATGAATTCGATGCCGTGTGCAATGAGGCGATCGGCAGGTCCGGTCCAGCCGTGCTGTTTGGCTACTGCGAAGGCAAAAATCTGCCGGCCCATTGTGCGCATGCGCTTCGGCTTGACCACTGGCGCCGCATCCATCGACAGCGCCTCGAAGAAGCCGCCATGCCGCTCATCGACGGCGACAGTCGACCACAGAGGCAAGGCTTCGTTCAGCAACCAGTGGCGCACGCGCGGCACATAGGCGCCCACCTGCACCACGCGGTCCTGTGCGGGGGTGAACTTGGTCTCCAGCCGGCCCGTCTGTTCGAGCCGTTCGACAATCTTCTTGACGTTCTGGCTCTGATTGACCGGCGCAATGAATGTGGCGTCGGCGGTTGCGACAATAGCCACATCTTTCATCCCAATCACTGACAGCAACCGTCCCTGGCTGCGCAGGTAGGACGATTTGGTGTCAATCGCCACAACGTCGCCTATGACGACATTGCCGTCTGCGTCGGACGCACTGACGTCAAGCAGCGACTGCCATGATCCAAGATCGTTCCAGCGGAAGGTTGCCGGGATCATGGCGATGCCTGCGGTCCTTTCCATGATTGCATAGTCGACCGAAATCGACTGGATGTGCCCGTAGTCCAGCATCGGCAGATAGACGCCCGACAGGTCCCTTGCCGCATTGGCGCAGGCGATTTCGGCCTGATCCCAGATTTCCGGTTGCAGCGCCCGAAACGCCTCCCGCATCGCGCTGGCGCGATACAGGAACATGCCGGAATTCCAGAAGAAGTTTCCCGCGTCGAGATAGGATTGGGCAGTCGCGAGATCCGGTTTTTCGACAAATCGCATGACGTCGATGCCGTCAGCCTCGATATAGCCATAGCCGGTTTCGGGATGCGACGGGCGGATGCCGAACACAACGATGCGTCCATCCAGGGCCGGGCCAACGCCTGCCTCAATCGTTTGCCAGAACTGCTCGTCGGTCGAGATCTCGTGGTCGGACGGCACGACAAGTACAAGTCCGTCACCGGCCGCGCGCAACGTTTCGATGGTTGCAACGGCAACCGCGGCTGCGGTGTTGCGTCCAGTCGGCTCAAATATGGCCTCGCCGCCAATATCCAGCCCCGCAAGGTCGTCACGAACGCGTCCGGCATGGCGCTCGGACGCAATCAGGCTGACGCGCGCCTCGCCCGCCGTCCGCGCCTGCAGCCGGCGAACAGTCTTGATCAGCATCGAGCCGTCGCCAGCCAGATTGTGGAACTGTTTCGGATTGTCTTCGCGCGACAGAGGCCACAGACGGGAACCAACGCCGCCGCTCATCACAAAGCAGGAAATGGAGGACGTCATGGGCATCTCAGATCGTCTGGTTGTATGCGCCGACCTCGGGATTTTCCCGGAGCACAGCATCAACCGCCTCAAACATCGCCCGCTTGCGCGCTTCGGACACCGGGCTTTCGACAACCACCACAAGCTCAGGCTTGTTGGACGATGCGCGCACCAGTCCCCAGGTCCCGTCGTCCGCGACAACCCGGACGCCGTTGACGGTCACCAGATCGACGATCTTGTGGCCCGCAATCGGCTCTGCCGCCTCAAACATTGCCGTGAATCTGCTGATCACCTTGTCCACGACCCCATACTTGACCTCATCGCCGCAATGCGGGCTCATGGTCGGTGAGCCGAAGGTCAGCGGCAAGTCGCGATAGAGATCGGCCATCGACTTTTGCGGATTCCGGTCGAGCATCCGGCAAACCGAAATCGCAGTCACCAGTCCGTCGTCATAACCGCGCCCGTAAGGCGGGTTGAAGAAGAAGTGGCCGGACTTTTCAAATCCAGCCAGCGCGTTCAGTTCCTTGACGCGGCGCTTGATGTAGGAATGGCCTGTCTTCCAGTAGTCGGTCTTCGCGCCCTGGGCTTTCAGCAGCGGGTCAGTCATGAACAGGCCAGTCGATTTCACATCGACGACAAACTGCGCTCCGGGGTGTTCCGCCGACATATCCCGCGCCAGCATGACGCCGACCTTGTCGGCAAAGATTTCGTTGCCCTCGTTGTCGACTACGCCGCAGCGGTCGCCGTCGCCGTCAAAGCCAAGCCCGACGTCCGCGCCGGTCTCCAGCACCTTGTCACGGATCGCATGCAGCATTTCCATGTCTTCGGGATTTGGATTGTAGTGCGGGAACGTGTGGTCAAGCTCGACGTCGAGCGGGATGACCTCGCAGCCAATGCGCTCCAGCGCTTCTGGCGCAAAAGCACCGGCAGTGCCATTGCCGCAAGCGGCAACGACACGCAGCTTTCGCTTCATCTTGATGCCGCTGGTCAGATCGTCAATGTAGCGGGCGCGCACGCCTTCGACAGCTTCGTATGACCCGCCGCCCACCAGATCGAAATCGCCGCCCAGCACTGCATTCCTAAGCGCGTTCATTTCATTTGGGCCAAATGTCAGAGGGCGCTCCATGCCCATTTTGACACCGGTCCAGCCATTTTCGTTGTGCGAGGCCGTCACCATGGCGACCGACGGGCAATCAAGCGCAAACTGGGCAAAATAGGCCATCGGCGAGAGCGCCAGGCCAATGTCCCTTACCTTTGCGCCAGCGGCCATCAGGCCGGACACAAGCGCCAGTTTGATGGCCAGTGAATATGAGCGGAAGTCATGTCCGACAACAATCTCAGGCCCGACGCCGGCACGCCGGATGATTGTCGCCAGGCCCATTCCAAGCGCCTGCACACCAAGCAGGTTCAGTTCCGGCGGCTTTGCCGAACCCGGATGGCCGAACCACCAGCGCGCATCATATTCGCGAAAGCCAGTCGGCTTCACGAGCGCGCGGGTTTCAAACTCAAACGTGTTAGGCTGAATGTCTGCGAGCGGTTTCAGCACTTATCCTGCTCTCTCGTTGGCGTCTCAACACCCTGAATAACCGGTTCGCCTTGCGATTGCGTATACAGGACTTGCTTTGCCGTGCGGCAAGATTGCACGACTTGCCCGGTCCATTGCGCTTGCAGTGGACAACCTGCCCCGCTATAAGCCCGCGTCTGGTTACGGAGTGTAGCGCAGCCTGGTAGCGCACATCGTTCGGGACGATGGGGTCGCAGGTTCAAATCCTGCCACTCCGACCAGCCTAAACAGCGACAAAGATCGCTGTTTCTCCCGACAAGCAGGGGCATCCACGCCACCTCAACGGAGACTTCAATGTCCAGATTGTTTGCCCTGATCGCCGTTCTCGTTCTCGCAACCGGATGCGCTGGCCCCGACTATGGCGCGTCAACGATCAAGTCGAAGCCGAGCGTCAGCGGCTGCCCCGAACCAAATTCGCCCTGCGCACCGGGCGGCGACGGCCTCTGAGGCAAGTCAGGCGCGGCAATCATAGCCGCGCATGAAATGCCGGGTCTCCTTTTGAGGTAGAGCACCCCTTTGCTCGTATCTTGGCGTGATACTTCAATTTGACACGCCACAAGTATCGCGTTATGATACGTAGATGATCCGATCGTTCAGAGACAAGCGGACGGAATCTGTTGCGGCTGGTCAGAGCCCAAAGGGCTTTCCGTCAGACTTGGTCAGAACGGCGCGACGCAAACTGTTCATGCTGGAGCACGCTGTCAGCCTCGATGATCTTCGAATGCCTCCGGGCAACCGGCTTGAAGCATTGAAGGGTGATCGCGCCGGGCAGCACTCGATCCGCATCAATGACCAGTTCCGATTGTGCTTTCGCTGGACTGGCGGCAACGCAGATGATGTCGAGATTACGGACTACCATTGAAGGAGCGCGCCATGACCGCACTTGGATTTTCCATTCACCCCGGCGAAATTCTGCGTGAGGAGTTCATGGGGCCGCTGAACATCAAGCCCTATTCGCTGGCCAAGAAGCTGCATGTGCCGCGCACACGTATTGAGCGGCTGGTGGCCGAACAGACACCGGTAACGCCAGACACTGCACTCAGGCTCGCCAAATTTTTCGGCACGACAGCGCAGTTCTGGATGAATATGCAGTCTGCTCACGATCTCGCCAAAGAGGCAGCGGCAAAGCACAGCGAGATTGATGCGATTGAACAGGTCGCAGCTTAACCAATCACTGCAACCGCCGCCGACAGCGGCTGCAGGGTGAACTCGCGGCTCTGAAATGCGCTGCCGTCGGACAGTTTCAGCACGGTCACACCTGCCCCATCATCCAAACGCCACGTCGCCGCCGCCCGCCCGAAATTGAACAGGCAGAGCAGCTTTTCGCCGTCGGCTTCGCGCACAAAAGCCAGCACATCCGGCTCATTGCCCGGCAAAAACCGGATCGTTCCGTCAATCAGCGCCGGATGCGCTTTTCTGAACGCAATCGCCGCCTTGTAGTGCGACAGCACCGAGCCTGCGCCCTGCTGTGCATCAACGGCCCGCGCTGCATGTTCTGGCGGCACCGGCAGCCAGGGTTTGCCGTCGGTGAACCCGGCATTGGGCTTTTCAGCTTCCCACACCATCGGCGTGCGGCAGCCATCCCGGCCTTTGAAGCCCGGCCACATGCGGATGCCATAGGGGTCGCGCAGATCCTCAAAGGCGATGTCAGCCTCGGTCAGGCCGAGCTCCTCGCCCTGATAGAGACAGATCGAACCGCGCAGCGCGCAGAGCAGGTCGATCGCAAACTTCGCGACCTGATCGACCTCGCCAGCAGACCTTGCAAAACGCGAGGCGTGGCGGCGCACGTCGTGATTGGAAAACGCCCAGCACACCCAGCCATCCTTGACCGCGTTTTCAAACGCCATCACGCAGTCGCGGATGTAGGCCGGCGAAAACTGATCGCCCAGCAGGTCAAACGTGTAGCACATGTGCAACTTGTCGCCGCCCTCGGTATAGGCGGCCACCGTCTTCAGCGAGCGCTCGCCGTCGCCGACTTCGCCCACCGTCGCACGGTCCGGATACTGGTCGAGCAAGGCGCGCAATTGGCGCAGGAAGCCGACATTTTCTGGCTGCGTTTTGTCGTAGAGATGGTCCTGGAAACCATACGGATTGGTGTCTGGAATATCGTTGGTCTTGCCGCGCGGAAAGGGCGGATTGTCGCGTAGTTTTGCGTCGTGGAAATAATAGTTCACCGTGTCGAGGCGGAATCCGTCGACGCCCCGGTCGAGCCAGAATTTGACGCTGTCGAGCACAGCCGCCCGCACCGCCGGATTGTGAAAGTTCAGGTCGGGCTGAGAGGCCAAGAAGTTGTGCATGTAATATTGCTTGCGCCCCGTATCCCATTCCCAGGCCGGGCCGCCAAAGATCGCCATCCAGTTGTTCGGCGCGGTTCCATCCGGCTTGGCATCGGCCCAGACATACCAGTCGGCTTTGTCGTTTGACTGGTCGGCGCGGCTTTCGATGAACCATTGATGCTTGTCTGACGTGTGCGAAATCACCTGGTCGATGATGACCTTGATCCCACGCTTGTGCGCCTCTTCGACAAAGCGGTCGAAATCCGCCAGCGTGCCAAACAGAGGGTCGACGTCGCGATAGTCCGACACGTCGTAGCCCATATCGGCCATTGGCGACTTGAAGAAGGGCGACAGCCAGACCGCATCGACGCCAAGCGCTGCAATATGATCCAGGCGCTCCGTTGCGCCCGCCAGATCGCCGATGCCGTCGCCCGTCGTGTCCTGAAACGAGCGCGGATAGATCTGATAGATTACCGCGCCACGCCACCAATCAGCACCCGCTCTCGTCATCAGGCTTATTCTCCTTGCGGCTGTTCGGTCAGGATCGCGACCGAGCGTCCGCCTACCCTGAATGGCCCTGCCGCACCAGCCTTGCCGGTGAGATCGGTCGACAGCCGCCACGCCATTCCGTCGCGCGCCCTGGCGTCGACGACGCCGGCGCGGCGGTCGCCATTGATCAGCACTGCAATTCGCGGCGCGCCTGGCTCTTCCACCACCATCACCAGCCGCCGGTTTGTCCGCTCGTTCCAGCGTTCATCGTTCATCGGCTGCCAGTCAAATCCAAGCCATTCAACGATTGCGCCCCTTCCGCCCGGCGGCTTGAAAAAATCCAGCCCTTCCAGCCCTGAGCCGGCGCGGATGCGCGCCAGCAGAGCCGTCCAGTCTTCCAGCGCCCGGTCGCGGCCCTCCCAGTCAACCCAGCTGATGACATTGTCCTGGCAATAGGCATTGTTGTTGCCGCGCTGCGTGCGGCCAAACTCGTCGCCTGCGGTCAGCATGATCGTGCCGCGCGAGGTAAACAAAGTCGCCAACATCGCGCCGATGTCGCGCCGCCGCGCCGCCTCGATCTTCTCGTCGTCCGCCGGGCCTTCGACGCCATTGTTCCACGACAGATTGTCATTGTGGCCGTCGCGATTGTTCTCGCCATTGGCCTGATTGTGCTTCTGTTTGTAGACGGCGATATCGGCCAGCGTAAATCCGTCATGCGAGGCGATGTAGTTGATCGTCCGCGTCGCGCCCGCGCCGTCGCCGCCGAACACGTCGGACGATCCCGCCAGCCGCGTCGCCAGCGAACCCGTCATGCCCGCATCGTGCCGCCAGAAGCGCCTGATATCATCGCGAAACTTGTCGTTCCATTCGAGCCAGCGGCTGGAAAAATTGCCCAACTGATAGCCGTCCGGGCCGATGTCCCACGGTTCGGCAATCAGGATGCGGTCGGCAAGCACCGGGTCGTTTTCAATCGCCCGCAAAGTCTCTGCGCGGGCCGTGAACCCTTTCGCGTCGCGGCCAAGGATTGGCGCCAGATCGAACCGGAATCCGTCGACGCCTGCATTCAGCACAAAGTGCCTCAGTGACGAGACGATCAACTCACGCACCCGCGGATGATCACATGCGAGCGTATTGCCGGTGCCCGTGTCATTGACCAGCCGCCCTTTTGCGTCATGGCGGTAGTAGGCCGCATCATCCAGCCCGCGCAGCGACAGCGTCGGGCCATGAATATCGCTCTCGCCGGTGTGGTTGAACACGACATCGAGCAGCACGCCGATACCCGCCTGCCGTAGCGCCGCCACGGTTGCGCGCAATTCGCCGATGCCGCCCGGCGCAAGGCGGGGGTCGAGCACCATGAACGACACCGGATTGTAGCCCCATGCATTGGTCAGCCCAAGCGGCAGCAGGTGCCGCTCGTCGATCCATGCCGTCACCGGCATCAGCTCCACCGCCGAGACGCCAAGCTTCTTCAAATGCGAAACAATTGCCGGGTGGGCGAGCGCCGCAATCGTGCCACGTTGGTCTTCCGGAATGTCCGGATGCAATTTCGTGAACGCCTTGACGTTCAGCTCATAGATCAGCCCGCCGGGACGAAACACCGGCGGTTGGTGCGGAACGGGTTCAGGCAACGCGGTGATGACCGCCTTCGGCATCAAAGGCGCGGTGTCGGCTTGTTGCCATCGCGGCGTAGCGATGGACAGCCGCGCTTCATAGGGCCGATCAATCGCCACCGCATACGGGTCCATCAGCAGCTTCCACGGATCAAACCAGTGGCCTTTTGCAGGATCATAGCGGCCATCGGCACGATAGCCGTAGCGGTGCCCGTTCCCGACACCTTCGACACGGCAACGAAACACGCCCTCGCCATCGCGTTGCATTGGCAGCCGCATGATCGGATCTGAATTGCCGGCAACCATCGGCTCATAGGGCGCGTAGAGGCACAGCTCGATGGAATCCGCCACGCCCGACCAGACTGCAAAGTCAGTCCCGTTGTCGTTTGGCCAGGCGCCAAGTTTCGTTTCTGTCATGAGTCTCCGCAAGCGAATCTTTCCGCCAAATACGGCGACAAGGCACACTAGCAAGCTGGCCTGACCGGGAAAACCACGCTTGGTGAAAGCGCGTGGAAACCAATCCTCCCGGCATCCGTTTCCCTCGCATTCAGGCTATGCTTGAGTCAAAGCCGCCACCAGGGATCAAATGTCATGCCCAGCACCATCCGCCTTCACCGTGTTCTGAAAACCACGCCCGAAAAAGTCTATCGCGCCTTCACCGACGCCGACGCCTGGTGCCGTTTCCTGCCGCCGCACGGTTTCCTGGGCAGCATCGACAGGTTCGAGCCAAAAGTCGGCGGCCGGTTCCACATGGCGTTCCGCAATTTCACGACCAATCAGGCGCACGCCTTCGGCGGCGTGTTCCTCGAGATGGAGCCGAACAAGAAACTGTCCTACAGCGACGTCTTTGACGACACCAACCTGCCCGGCGAGATGAAAACGACGATTGTGCTCTCCGAGGTCCCGGGCGGCACCGATCTGAAGATCACGCAGGAAGGCGTGCCCGACATGATCCCGGAATCGATGTGCTATCTCGGCTGGCAGGACACGCTGACCCAGCTGCGCGATCTGGTCGAACCGGATATCCGGGACGAGTGAGGCAGTCTAAATGAATCGGGTGTCGCGCGTGATCCGTCGCGCGTCGGCGCCGGTTTCGATTGAAAGCAATGCCAAATAGGAATGCCACACATCGCGTTGGGTCGTTCCTGCTCCGGCCATCGACAAGCGGAAAATGTTCAGCGCCGCGACATTACGGGCCAAATCGCCCAATGTTTCGCCATGCCAACGCCTGCCATCAAACCATATCACCGCAATCGCAGCCGAGAGAACCCCGGTTGCAACAATCAGGTTTGACCAATCCGCAGAACGCGCAAACCAAATGACACACAACAGGGCAAACAGCGCCGAGTAGAAGCCGACGGTTGTAACCAGGCCCTCACTGCTGCCACGTATCAGCAGGCCTGTTTCGTGCTCGACGTGCCGCAGGAACTTCGATGGGCTCATGTCGGTAATTCGAGCCAATTCCGACTTCGGTGTCGCCGCGTCAGCGCCAATTGCGCGCCTCAAGCGATAGAAGGCGATTGCCGTCGCGCATCCGCGCCCGTCACGTGCAGTGTTGTCCTCCCCCATCCTCGCAAAAGCCAGATCAAACAAGTCACCAACCGTCCTGACACGCATGCATTCGTCATCTTCAAGCTGTATGCCGAATGACTGCTCGACTGTTTCGAGCAGATCGACTTCGTCACCATCGCCAGCCAGCCCAAGGGTTTTCAGCGAGGTTGCTGCATGGTTGACCCTCACGTAATCACCGTCGGCTTGGTCATCCCCGTCGCCTTTTTCAGCCCGGCAATCTCGTCTGCGGCCTTGATCAGGTCGGCCAGCGCCTTTTGCGTGTCGAGGTCGAGCTTTTTCGGGTCGGCCTCGTAGCGTTCGATATAGACGCGCACGGTCGCGCCCTCAGTGCCGGTGCCCGACAGGCGGAACACCACGCGCGAGCCCCCTTCAAACAGCACACGCACGCCCTGATTATTGCTCGCCGAGCCATCGACCGGGTCGTGATAGGAAAAATCGTCGGCCTTCTCGACCACCAGCTTGCCGAACTTTTTGCCCGGCAGCTTTGGCAGGCTGGCGCGCAGGCCATCCATCATCTTGCCCGCCGCATCGCTCGCCACCGCCTCATAGTCGTGGCGCGAATAGTAGTTGCGGCCAAATTCCGCCCAGTGCTTTTCGACAATCTGTTTCACCGGCTCTTTTCGCGCAGCCAGAATGTTCAGCCACAGCAGCACCGCCCACAGTCCGTCCTTCTCGCGCACATGATCGGAGCCGGTGCCCGCACTCTCCTCACCGCAGATCGTTGCCATGCCGGCGTCGAGCAGATTGCCAAAGAATTTCCAGCCGGTCGGCGTTTCATACATGCCGACACCAAGCTTTTCCGCCACGCGATCAGCCGCCGCACTTGTCGGCATCGAGCGGGCAATGCCTTTCAGGCCTGTCTTGTAGCCGGGAGCCGCCGTGGCGTTGGCCGCCAGAAGCGCGAGCGAATCCGATGGTGTGACAAAGATGTCCTTGCCGATGATCAGGTTGCGGTCGCCATCGCCATCCGACGCCGCGCCAAAGTCCGGCGCGTTCTTCGACATCATCAGGTCGTAGAGCTCTTTTGCATGCACCAGATTAGGATCCGGGTGGTGGCCGCCAAAGTCCTCCAGCGGCACGCCATTGCGCACCGTGCCCTTCCTGGCGCCAAGCCGCTTTTCCAGGATCTCGTGCGCATAGGGGCCGGTCACGGCATGCATGGCGTCAAACGCCATCGTAAACCCGCCCTTGAACATCTTCTTGATCGCCCTGAAGTCGAACAGGGTCTGCATCAGCGCGGCATAATCGGCCACCGGGTCGATCACCTCGACCACCATCCCGCCAGCCTTCTCCTCTCCCACCTTGTCCAGATCAATCTCAGGCAGGTCGGCGATCAGATAGCGGTCAATTTCCTTGGTCCGGGCAAAAATCCTGTCCGTCAGCTTTTCCGGCGCCGGGCCGCCATTGGACGCGTTGTATTTGATGCCAAAGTCTTCGTGCGGGCCACCCGGATTGTGGCTAGCCGACAAGATGATGCCGCCAAATGCGCCATACTGACGGATCACATTCGAGGCCGCCGGCGTCGACAGTATGCCACCCTGCCCGACCATCACCTTGCCAAACCCGTTGGCGGCCGCCATGCGGATCACCTTCTGGATCACTTCGCGATTGTAGAAACGGCCGTCGCCGCCCACCACCAGGGTCTTGCCGGCAAACCCGTCGAGACTGTCAAAGATCGACTGGACAAAATTCTCGACATAGTTCGGCTGCTGGAACACCGGCACCTTCTTGCGAAGACCGCTCGTGCCAGGTTTCTGGTCGTCAAACGGTTTTGTGGCGACGGTCATATCCATATCTGCATTGTGGTCCGGAAGGAGGGAATGATAGATGTCGGCATATTTTTCGGCACTTCTGGTCCACGACACATCCGATGCCATGCCGTTGTGCTGGATCTTGGCCCACAAATCGCCGTTGCGGAACAGGGCAACCGCCCGCCTGACGGCATGACGAACATTTTCGCGATCGACCGGCCAGAATTGCAGGCCGGTGCCAACGCCCGCCGTCATGGCCGCGTCATTGGCGTCAATCACCGTGTCCGTCAGGCCACCGGTGCGCGCGACCACTGGCACGCAGCCATACCGCAGCCCGTAGAGCTGGGTCAGGCCGCATGGCTCGAAGCGCGACGGCACCAGGATCGCGTCTGAGCCACCCTGCATCAAGTGCGACAGTTGTTCGGAATAGCCCGTCACCACGCCCATGCGCCCCCGGTAGTGGCCCGCGGACGCCACCAGATGGCCTTCAAGCACATGATCACCAGACCCCAGCACAACGAGCCGGGCGCCAGCGCCAATGATGTCATCAATAGCTGACACCAGCACATCCATGCCCTTTTGCCAGGTCAGGCGGGAGACAACGCAAAAGATCGGATCGCCGCTGTCATCAAGTCCAAACCGCTCTTCAACTGCGCGCCTGTTGGCAGCGCGTGCGGCCAGCGACTCGGCGGAATAGACAGCCGCCAGGTCCTTGTCGGTTGCCGGGTTCCACACGTCCGTATCAATGCCGTTGACGATGCCGAAGACAGACCCTTCCCGCGCCCGCACCAAGCCGTCGAGACCCATACCAAACTCCGGCGTACGTATTTCGGCGGCGTAGGTCGGGCTGACGGTGGTAATTGCGTCGGCCAATTGCAGGCCGGCCTTAAGATAGCCGACGCCGCCATAATATTCGACGCCGTCAACCGTCATGGCGTGTCCGGGCAAGCCCAGCCCGCCAAACACGCTGGCGGCAAACTTGCCCTGAAATGCCAGATTGTGGACCGTCAGAACGGTCGGAACTCCGCGCTGGCCGGTGAAGCGGATATAGGCCGGTGTCAGCGCCGCCTGCCAGTCATGGGCATGCGCCACGTCGGGCAGGTAGCCCGGAACCAGCCCGTCGACCACCAGTTGCGCAACCTTGCCCAGCGCCGCAAATCGCCGCCAATTGTCCGGCCAGTCCGCGCCGCTTTCGTCGCCGTATGGCCCGCCGCCACGCTGATAGAGGTGCGGCGCGTCAATCGCCAGGATATCCAGCCCTCCAGCTTCACCGGCGACGATATTGGCCTGCCCGCCAAACAGATCATCAATGGTCGCGACAACTGCAGGCTCCTGCAATTGCTGCATCACTGCCGGATAGCCAGGCACGAGCGTGCGCATTGCCACGCCATGCGGCTTGAGCGCCTCAGGCAGAGCGCCGGCGACATCGGCGAGGCCGCCCGTCTTGATGAGCGGATAGATCTCGGAAGCGACGGAGAGGACTTTCATTCAGCTATTCACCCTTACAATGCCAGCCGGTCGATCATCGGCTGGGTGATCAGACAGATGCCGCTTTCGGTGCGGCGGAATCGCCGTGCGTCCAGGTCCGGGTCCTCACCGACGACCAGCCCTTCAGGAATAACAACACCGCGATCGAGAACAACACGCTTCAGGCTGGCTTTGCGGCCAATGGTGCAGTCCGGAAGCACAACCGCCTCTTCGAGCGACGAATAGGAATTTGCCCTGACGCCTGTAAAAATCAGGCTGCGTTTGAGCGAAGCGCCCGAAATGATGCAGTCGCCCGACACCAGCGAAGACACCGCCGAGCCCCGGCGCGCATCCTCATCATGGACGAATTTTGCCGGAGGCTTGATCTCGGCATAGGTCCAGATCGGCCAGTCGCGGTCATACAGATCGAGTTCCGGCGTCACGTCGGTCAGATCGATATTGGCCTCCCAATAAGCGTCAATCGTCCCGACATCGCGCCAATAGGCCTCCCGCTCGAAGGATGACCGCACGCAGGAACCGGCAAAACGATGCGCAACTGCTTTGCCATTGGCAACGATGTGGGGAATGATGTCTTTGCCGAAATCGCGGCTGGAATTCGGGTCAGCCGCATCACGGCGCAATTCATCCATCAGGAATTTGGTTCGAAAGACATAGATGCCCATCGAGGCCAGCGCAAAATCCGGATTGCCGGGGATTGCAGGCGGATCAGCCGGCTTCTCAACAAAGGAAATGATCTCGTCGGTCTCGTTGACATGCATCACACCGAACCCCGTTGCCTCCATGCGGGGCACCTCGAGACAGCCGACAGTCACATCGGCTTTCATGTCGACATGCTGTCTGAGCATCTGCTCATAATCCATCTTGTAGATATGATCGCCGGCAAGAAGGACGATGAATTCCGGCTCATATGCTTCGATGATGTCGGCGTTCTGGTAGACGGCGTCAGCCGTGCCCTCATACCACTGTGTTTCCGACACACGTTGAGAGGCTGGCAGGATATCGAAACTCTCGTTTCGCTCGGGCCGGAAGAAGTTCCAGCCGCGCTGCAAATGGCGGATCAGGGAATGCGCCTTGTATTGCGTCGCCACGCCGATACGGCGGATGCCGGAATTAAGCGCGTTCGACAGGGCAAAATCGATGATGCGGGTCTTGCCGCCAAAATAGACTGCGGGCTTGGCCCGGATATCAGTCAGTTCCTTGAGGCGGCTTCCGCGGCCGCCGGCCAGTACGTAGGCCATTGCGTCTCTTGCTAGCGGCTGCGTCCTGTTGTTCGCCATTCCCATGCTCCTCCACCCGGCCCTTTGCGGGCACGAACTCAAAATACAGCGTCGCCAGCGGCGGCAGCGTCACATTCGCCGCAATCACTTTGCGCTTTCTAGTCGCCTTGATCCAACCGAGATTCCCCTTCCCGGTTCCGCCATAGTCGTCAGCGTCAGTATTGAGAATTTCGCGCCACCGCCCTGCTTTGGGCAAGGGCAATTCGTAGTTCTCGCGCGCAATAGGCGTGAAATTGGTTACCACGGCAACCGGCGGCTTGCGTGGCGCCTTGCGAAGCCATGCAAATACCGACCGCTCGCTGTCGTCGACGACCAACCACTCAAACCCGTCGGGTTCACAGTCGCGCGCATGCAGCGCCTGACGGTCGCGATAGAGATGATTCAGGTCGCGCACCAGCGCCTGCATGCCATTATGCGGCTTGTATTCGAGCAGGCCCCAGTCCAGCTCGCCCTCTTCGTTCCACTCGGCGCGCTGGGCAAACTCCTGGCCCATGAACAGCAGCTTCTTGCCGGGATAGCCCCACATGAAGCCAAAATAGGCTCTGAGCGTCGCAAATTTCTGCCAGTCGTCGCCGCCCATCTTGCCGACCAGCGCCGACTTTCCATGCACCACTTCATCATGCGACAGCGGCAGCACAAAATTCTCGTTGAACGCATACATCGGGCCAAAGGTAATCTCGCCATGATGATGCCGCCGGTGGATCGGATCGCGCTTCAAATAGGACAGGGTGTCGTGCATGAAGCCCATGTTCCACTTGAAGCCGAAGCCAAGCCCGCCATCGTAGACAGGCGCTGAAACCTTCGGCCAGGACGTCGATTCCTCCGCCATCGTCATGAAGCCGGGCGCGGCCGCATAAACCGCCGTATTCATATCCTTGAGGAACTCGACAGCTTCAAGATTTTCGCGCCCGCCCTTGGTGTTCGGCTCCCACTCACCGGCCTTGCGGGCGTAGTCGAGATAGAGCATCGAGGCCACCGCATCGACGCGCAACCCGTCAAGATGGAACTGCTCGGCCCAGAACACCGCATTGTTGACCAGATAGGATTTTACCTCGCGGCGGCCGAAATTGTAGACCGCCGTGTTCCACTCGGGATGCATGCCCTTGCGGGTGTCGGCATATTCGTAGAGCGCGGTGCCGTCGAACTTGATAAGCCCATGCGCATCAATCGGGAAATGCGCCGGCACCCAGTCGAGGATCACGCCAAGCCCAGCCTGATGCGCGCCATCAACAAAGCGCGCAAAGCCTTCCCGGTCGCCAAAGCGGGCAGTCGGCGCATAAAGCCCGGTCGTCTGGTAGCCCCAGGACGGGTCGTAAGGGTGCTCGGTGACCGGCAGCAACTCGATATGGGTGTAGCCCATGCCAACGACATAGGGGATCAGCTGATCGCCAAGTTCGTCCCAGGTCAGGAATTTGCCTTCAGCATTGCGGCGCCAGGAGCCTGCATGCACCTCGTAGATCGAAATCGGCTGACGCCGCGCATCGGCCTTTTTCCAGAAGGCGCGATGCGCCTTGTCGTTCCATTTGTGCGCCAGCGGCCCGGTCGTCTTTGATGCAGTTGCAGGGCGCAGTTCGGCCTGAAACGCGAACGGGTCTGCCTTCAACGGCTGGCGCACGCCGGTCGGCCCGATGATCTCGAACTTGTAGGCGCGCCCTGCCCCGATGCCGGGCACAAAGATCTCCCAGATGCCGCTGTCGCCACGGAAACGCATGACGTGGCGGCGGCCGTCCCACTCGTTGAAATCGCCGACCACCGAGACGCGTCTGGCGTTGGGCGCCCAGACTGCAAAATGGAAGCCTGTTGCTCCTTCATGCTTGATCTGGTGTGCGCCAAGCTTGTCGAACAGCCGCAGATGCGAGCCCTGCGCCATGTAATAATCGTCCATCGGCCCCAGAACCGGACCGAACGAATAGGGATCGGCGAAAACCCATTCACCCGTCTCATTTTTGGCCCTGTAGCGCAGCGGCTGGCGCGCCTTCAACGCAACCGGGCCTTCAAAGAAGCCAGCCTCGTCTGTTTTCACCAGTTCACCCGCCGCCTTTCCGGCAAGCGTCTCGGCGCTCAGACTATCTGCGCCTGGAACAAAGGCGCGCGCCACAAATCCCTCGCCATCCGGATGGACGCCAAGGATCGAAAACAGGTCCACAAACGTGCCCCTGGCGATCGCGTTGATGTCACGCCGGCTCACCATGCGCGTTACGACGCCGGAACATTCCACACGTCGCGCGCATATTCGCGGATCGTGCGGTCGGACGAGAAAAACGCCATGCGCGCGGTGTTATGCACCGCCTTGGCATACCAATCCGCCGGCGTGCGCCAGATCTGATCGACGCGCCGCTGCGCCGCCGCATAGGCGTCAAAGTCGGCGGCCACCATGAACCAGTCGGAATCGTAGATGCTGTCGACCAGACCGCGATAGCGGTCAGGCTCGTCAGGCGAAAACACACCCGACGAAATCGCCGACAGCGCCTGCGACAACTCCGGCGACGCCTCGATAACTGCGCGCGGATTATATCCGCCTGCGCGCCGGTCAGCGACCTCCTGCGCTGTCAGGCCGAAGATGACGATATTGTCGCCGCCGATCTTCTCCTTCATCTCGACATTGGCCCCATCGAGCGTGCCAATCGTCAGCGCGCCGTTCAGGGCGAACTTCATGTTGCCAGTGCCCGACGCCTCCAGACCCGCCGTCGAAATCTGCTCGGACAGATCGGCCGCCGGCATCATGATTTCTGCCATGGACACGTTGTAGTTCGGCATGAACACGACCTTGAGCAGATCCCGCACCGACGGGTCGCCATTGATGACTTTCGCCACGTCATTGATCAGCTTGATGATCAGTTTTGCTGTCGTGTAGCTGGGCGCTGCCTTGCCGCCAAACAGTTTGACGCGCGGCGACCAGTCGCCATGCGGATTGGACCTGATCTGGTCATAGAGCGCAACCGCCTCGATGATGTTGAGCAGCTGACGTTTGTATTCATGGATGCGCTTGATCTGGATGTCGAACAGCGCCGACGGGTCGAACCTGATGCCGACGCGGTCCCTGGCAAGCGCCGCCATACGCTGCTTGTTAGCGCGCTTCACGGCCGCAAATTTTTCGCGGAAGCCAGCATCGTCCGCGTATTTGTCGAGGTCGATGATCCGGTCGATATCGTCGAGAAACGCGTCGCCAATCGTCTCGCGCATGAGATCCGTCAGGCCAGGATTGGCCTGCATCAGCCAGCGGCGCGGCGTGATGCCATTGGTCTTGTTGTTGATGCGGTCCGGGTAAAGCAGGTGCAGGTCGTGGAACACCGTTTTCTTCATCAGGTCGGTATGAAGTGCCGACACACCGTTGATCTTGTGCGAACCGGCAAAGGCCAGATTGCCCATCTTGACGCGCCGTTCTCCGTCTTCGCCGATCAGCGAAATCGCCCGCACATGTCCGTCATTCAGGTCTGACCGTGCGCGCGCCTCTTTCAGGATCTGGGCGTTGATCGCGTAAACGATCTGCATATGGCGCGGCAGAATGCGCTCGAACACCGTCACCGGCCAGCTTTCGAGAGCTTCAGGCAATAGCGTGTGATTGGTGTAGCCGAACGTGCGTTTGCAGATGTCCCATGCGGTAGCGAAATCAAACCTGTACACATCCATCAGCAGCCGCATCAGCTCCGGCACGGCAATCGCCGGATGGGTGTCGTTCAGATGGATCGCCGCCTTGTCCGGCAGGTTCGTCAGATCGGGATACTGCGTCAGATGACGGTGAATGATGTCCTGCAGCGATGCGGCCGAGAAGAAATATTCCTGCCGAAGCCTGAGCTCCTGGCCTTCAATGTGCGAGTCAGCGGGATAGAGTACGCGCACCAGCGCATCGGCCATGTTCGCGTCGCGAAGCGCGCCGATATGGTCGCCGGCGTTGAACGCGGCGAGCTTGATCGGGTCGACCGGAAGCGCAGACCAGAGCCGTAAAGTGTTGACGTGCTTGCCACGCCAGCCGACCACCGGAGTATCGTAGGCAACCGCAATGACGCTGTTGTTCGGTTTCCAGACATGGCGCACGATACTGCCATTTTCGTCCGATATGGCTTCCACCGACCCGCCAAAGCCGATTTCAATCGACCGCTCACGGCGCTCGAATTCCCAAGGATTGCCGTGGTCTAGCCAGGTTTCCGGCAATTCCATCTGCCGGCCGTCGGAGATTTCCTGGCGAAACATTCCATTTACATAACGAATGCCGTAGCCATGCGCCGGCAGATCGACGCTCGCCATCGATTCCATAAAGCACGCCGCCAGCCGCCCCAGACCGCCATTGCCCAGCGCCGCATCCGGCTCAAGTTCCTCGATTGCATCGAGATCGACGCCAAGCGTGGCGAGCGCCTCGCGCATATCGTCCATCATGCCGATATTGGAAAACGCATCGCGCATCAGCCGGCCGATCAGAAATTCCATCGACAGATAGTAGATGCGCTTGGCTTCGGCCTCGTAGGCCGCCTTGGTTGATGCGATCCAGCGATCGATCATCCGGTCACGTACAACCTCGATCGCAGCCGCTAGCCAGTCGCTCTTTGTCGCCACAGACGGGTCTTTGCCAGCGCGATAGCGGAGCGCCTGAACGATCTCCTCGGCAAGCTTGTTGTCGTCCGCACGGCGGCGGCCAAGTTTGGCGGTCTGGTCTTGATTGGGATTCATGCAGATTTTCTTCGTGATTTCAGAGTGTAGCCGGGCACTGCCGCCGTTGCCAAGCATGGCGGCACGCGAATCTAATATTGACGAAACTCCTTCTGAGCACCGATTTCAATCGATTTGAACAAATTGCTTTGCCATAGGCTCAAAACAGACCAATTGGTTCGGGCTCAGCCGTGGGCGCGATCCCCTCGGGGCCTGCCGCGCGGGCAGCGCTTCCTCTTGCGTCAGCCTTCGTCCACGCGTATCGGCAACTATCATGATCCTGTGTTGCGGCGAAGCGCTGATCGATATGTTGCCGCGCGAGACGGCCGAGAAAGAGGCCGCCTTTGCGCCTTTTGCCGGCGGCGCGTTGTTCAACACCGCTATTGCGCTTGGCCGCCTTGGTGCGCCGGTCGAGTTTCTGTCCGGCCTGTCTACTGACTTTTTCGGCGACATGCTGCGCCAGGCACTGACCGGCAGCGGTGTCGGCACAGCTTACGCGCATGTCTCGGACCTCCCAACCACACTCGCCTTTGTGCGGCTCACCAATGGCCAGGCGAGCTATCTGTTCTACGACGAAGGCACTGCCGGACGGATGTTGAGCGAAACTGATCTTCCGACGCTCGGTCCAGCGATCCAGGCCATGCTGTTTGGCGCAATCAGCCTGATCCCCGAGCCGTCCGGCTCCGCCTACGAGACGTTGCTTGCGCGCGAACATGTCAGCCGCGTCATCATGCTCGACCCTAACATCCGTCCGGGATTTATCACGGACGCTGACAGCCACCGCGCTCGCATCAGGCGCATGGCGGCGATGAGCGACATTGTCAAATTTTCAGATGAAGACCTTGGCTGGTTTGACGCGTCTGGCACAATCGAAACCCGCGCCCGATCCTGGCTCGAAAAAGGCGCAAAACTTGTTCTGGTCACGCTTGGCGCAAAGGGCGCCCTCGCCGTCAGCCGGGATCACACAGTCGAGGTTGCCGCCCTGCCAGTCACCGTCGTCGACACAGTCGGCGCAGGCGACACCTTTAACGCCGGCGTGCTCGCCTCACTCAACGATCAGGGGCTTCTGACAAAGTCTGGCATCTCTGCAATCGGTGCAGCTGAAATCCGCGCCGCGCTTGAACTGGGCGTGCGCGCCGCCGCCATCACCGTCTCGCGAGCCGGGGCCAACCCGCCGTGGAAACGCGAGATGTAGGGGTGGCTGATTTTCGACGTCGGCGTCGACCAAAAATCTTTCGCGATTTCTATCCCCCTTCCCAAAACCTCCCCCACAATGTCTCCACCACAAACCGGAGACGCACATGGCAAAGGAGGGCAAGAACGACAGCAGACTGACAATGCTTCACCGCATCGTCGCCATGCTGTTTGCCCTCTCCGCTTTGGCCGAGCGCACCACAAAACGTTCCCGCCCAATACGCCGCGCACTCTGCTGGATACTCGGCCTCGTCCTGTCGCCCGTCCGCGACATGATCTCCGAAACGGGAATCGAACTCGGCTTCGACATCGTCTTCTCCGACATCGACCTGACGCACTCTGATGACAGCGCCGATGATCTGATGCGCATTTCCTCAGCCTTGAGTGAGCTTGGCCGGGCGCTTGATTTCCTCGTCGCCCACATCGCGCAACTTGATCTCGCCGAGCGCGAAGCGGCATTGCAGAACATTTCGGCCCGCATCACGCGTTTGCTTGCAATGCCCGCGCCGGCGTTCAACATCGAGCGCGCCCGCACGCCCTACCCCGACACGTCCTAGCGCGCTTTCTGTCCGGACTCCGCCTACCTCAACCCAAATCATGTTTCGATTGGAAGCGCCGCTGCTCCCGATCACGCTGGCGCGTACTCAAAAAGCAAAGCGCGCCGGTCGGGACCAACCGGCGCGCTCAACAAACGTCAAATCTGAAATGGACTACTCCACCCTGCCCCGCGCGATGAACCACGGATTGGCGAAATCGGTGTCGTGTGCCTGATTTCGTTTGCCATAGGCAAACGGTGTCCCATCAGCGTAGGTCGTCGAGCCGCCCGCCGCGCGCAGCACAGCGTCGCCGGCCGCTGTGTCCCATTCCATCGTCCGTCCGAAGCGCGGATAGAGATCGGCCTTGCCGCTCGCCAGCAGGCAGAACTTTAGCGACGAACCGACAGAGACAATCTCGGCCCCGGGATATTTTGCGATGAATTCGTCAGTTTCGGCAGTCCGATGCGACCGGCTGGCAACTACGCGCACCGGCCCGTCATTCTTCACAACCGACATTGGCTGGCTGTCACCCACGGCATGACCCGCCGCGACAGCTGTCTCGGTGGCAAAGCCGGGGCGGCCCGAATAAAGCACTCCTTGGGCTGGCGCATAAACAACGCCGATCACCGGCGCACGAGCGCGCACCAGCGCGATGTTGACGGTGAAGTCCGGACGGCGCGAGATGAATTCCTTGGTCCCGTCGAGCGGATCAACCAGAAAGAACTCCCGGCCAAGCGCCGGCGGGATGCGGCCTGACGACACTTCTTCTTCGGCCACGCACGGGATCGCTGGGAACGCCTGGCGCAGACCATCGAGGATGACCACTTCGGCACGGCGATCTGCTTCCGTCACCGGAGAATCGTCGGCCTTCTGCTCAACGGTTGCGCCCCTGGCGTAGACGGCCATGATCTCGGCGCCGGCGGCCAGTGCCAGCGTCTCGAATACGGCGAGCATCGCCGCGTCAGCGTTGGTCGCATCAGACATAGCCGCGTTCCGCCAGCCAGACTTGCAGCTCTTCCGTAAGGTCTTCCGCCGCGCGGCCAGACGTCTTCAGGTGCACGTCGGCATGTTCCGGCGCTTCATAAGGCGAGTCGACGCCCGTGAAGTTCTTGATCTCGCCGCGCAGCGCCTTGGCATAGAGGCCCTTCGGGTCGCGCCGTGCGCATTCCTCAAACGGCGTGTCGACAAACACTTCGACAAACTCGCCCTCGCCCATAAGTTCGCGCGCCATGCGGCGCTCGGCACGGAACGGGGAGATGAACGACACCAGCACCAGCAGGCCCGCGTCCGCCATCAACCGCGCCACTTCGGCGACACGGCGGATGTTCTCGACGCGATCCTCTTCGGTGAAACCGAGGTCGCGGTTCAGACCATGACGCACATTGTCGCCGTCGAGGATGTAGGTGTGGCGGCCTTCCGAATGCAGCCGCTTCTCAAGCAGATTGGCAATCGTCGACTTGCCCGAACCCGACAGGCCGGTGAACCACAATACCGCCGGCTTCTGCCGCTTCAGTTCGGCGCGCGCGGTCTTGTCGACGTCCAGCGCCTGCCAGTGCACGTTGGTCGCACGGCGCAGCGGATGCAGGATCATGCCCGCGCCAACCGTCGCATTGGTCATGCGGTCGATCAGGATGAACGCGCCGGTGATCCGGTTGTCGGCATAATTGTCGAAGGCGATCGCGTCATGCGTCGAGATGTTGACGACGCCGACCTCGTTCAGGTCGAGGTGTTTTGCCGCCTCATGCGCAAAGGTGTTCACGTCGACCTTGTATTTCAGGTCGGTCACGGTTGCGTTTGACTGGTCCGTCTCAGTCCGCAAAATATACGGCCGTCCCGGGATCATCGAATGCTCGCCAAACCAGACGATGTTGGCGGTGAACTGGTCAGCGACATGCGGCCGCGCGTCTGGCGAGACCAGCATGTTGCCGCGCGACACTTCCACTTCGTCGTCCAGCACCAGCGTCACCGACTGGCCTTCGCGGGCGCGTTCGAGATCGCCGTCCTGGGTGACGATGCGCTTGACCCGGCTTGCCTTGCCCGACTTCGCCACCACAACTTCATCGCCTGCGGCAACCGAGCCGGACGCAACCGTGCCGGCAAAACCGCGGAAGTCGAGGTTTGGCCGGTTCACATATTGCACCGGGAAGCGGAACGGCCCCTCTACCGCTTCTGACGGCAGCGGCACTGTCTCAAGATGGGCGAGCAGCGTCGGTCCCTTGTACCAATGCATCCGGTCCGACCGCGTCGTGACATTGTCGCCATAGCGGGCCGACAGCGGGATAGGCACGAGAGTCTCGAAGCCCAGATCCTTGGCGAATGATTGATAGTCCTCAACGATCTGCTCAAACTTCTCTTGGGAGAAATCGACCAGGTCGATCTTGTTGACTGCCAGAACAATGTTCTTGATACCCAGCAGCGACGCAATAAACGAGTGACGGCGCGTCTGGCGCAGCACGCCCTGCCGCGCGTCGATCAGCACAATGGCGAGATCGGCCGTCGATGCGCCTGTCGCCATGTTGCGGGTATATTGCTCATGGCCGGGTGTATCGGCGACAATGAACTTGCGCTTGGACGTCGCGAAGAAGCGATAGGCAACGTCGATCGTGATGCCCTGCTCGCGCTCGGCTTCCAGCCCGTCGACCAGCAGCGCGAAGTCGATCTCGTCGCCGGTGGTGCCGTGCTTCTTCGAGTCCTTCTCCAGCGCCGCAAGCTGGTCTTCAAAGATCAGCTTGGTGTCATAGAGGAGCCTGCCAATCAGCGTCGACTTGCCGTCGTCAACCGAGCCGCAGGTCAGGAAGCGCAGCATGGTCTTTTCTTCCTGGGCCTTCAGGAAGTCGCGAACCGCCGTAGCCGCCTCGGAATCAGGATTGGTGTGCTTCATCAGAAGTATCCTTCCCGCTTCTTCTTCTCCATCGATCCGGCTTCATCCTTGTCGATAGCCCTGCCTTGCCGCTCCGATGTGCGGGCAATGAGCATTTCCTGAACGATCGCTTCGAGCGAGTCGGCCTCCGACTCGATGGCGCCGGTCAGCGGGTAGCAGCCGAGTGTGCGGAAACGCACCATACGCTCCTCGACCTTTTCACCGGGACGCAGTTCCATACGATCATCGTCCTTCATGATCAGCATGCCGTCGCGCTCAACCACTGGCCGCTTCTTGGCGAAGTAGAGCGGCACGATCGGAATGTCTTCCTGAAGGATGTACTGCCAGATATCGAGTTCGGTCCAGTTCGACAGCGGGAACACCCGGATCGATTCACCGGGCGCCACGCGGGTGTTGTAGATCTTCCACATTTCCGGCCGCTGGTTCTTTGGATCCCAGCCATGCTGGGCGTTGCGGAAGGAGAAGATGCGCTCCTTGGCGCGGCTCTTTTCTTCGTCGCGGCGCGCGCCGCCAAAGGCAGCGTCAAAGCCATACTTGTCGAGCGCCTGGCGCAGTCCCACCGTCTTGGTGATGTGGGTATGCAGGTTCGAGCCATGTACAAACGGGCTGATGTCCTGCTCGATTGCGTCGGGATTGATATGGACCGTCAGGTCGAAACCGAGATCCTTGGCCATCTGGTCGCGGAACGAGATCATCTCGCGGAACTTCCAGCGCGTATCAACGTGCAGAAACGGGAATGGCGGCTTGGCCGGATAAAACGCCTTCATCGCCAACCGCAGCATGACAGACGAATCCTTGCCCACCGAATAGAGCATGACCGGCTTGGAGAAGGTCGCTGCGACCTCGCGGAAAATGTGTATCGACTCGGCTTCGAGCCGTTGCAGGTGCGACATGCGCGCTGTCATGATTGATCCACTGTGAATGCCGCCGCGTCATGGCGGCCAATTGCGGCGGGTTCTAGACGCCCCCGGCGCATAGGACAACAACGTATGAAACACAAAGAGGACGCTATCGGAAAGAATATTCCTGAAAACCAGCTTTGACCGGTGTGGGTTTGCTAACTTGAGGCCAATAGCAGGTCATGATTGTGGATCAGCGTTTCCAACAAGCATAGACCTCAGTGAATTCGCCGATAATTCCATGATACTTGTCGTGAAAGCGATACAGTCTCGTATCCAGATTAGACCATTGTCCGATAAGCTCAGGCAAATCATACCCGAAGTGAAACGTCACCAATGCCCCGTCATCCGAGACAGGGTTACCGTGATATTCCGGTTTGAAACCCATAAAATCAACCGAACCGTCTTCCTTATACAATGCCCGGCGCTGCGTTTGTACCCGCTCCTTGTATGTTGGCGTCGTAAACAGGCACAAGCCGCCAGGTTTCAGTGTACGGGCCGCCTCTTGGAATACGCGATCCGGTCGATTCACGTGCTCCATCAAGTCCAAGCTTATATAGAGATCGAACGAGCTGTCCGCAAAAGTCAGCTTTTCTGCATTCTCATTGCGAAAACCCTTGATCACCTGCCCAAGCGGCTGCCCAGGATAGAATTGCGTCTCTATATATCCCGGACATTCTTTTTTCAGTTTCGGCGAAATGCCTCTTTTTGCTGGAGACGATTCATGGATCGAAAGCTTGCGCCATTTCGGAGAAAGTTCCTCCAGGACCAATGCCAAAGCACGTTCCCGAGGCACTGACCTGCATCCACTGCACGCCAACCCCTCGCGGAGCCAAGAACTCTCAGAGCTGAACGAAACACTCCTCTCGCAAATGCAACAATATCCAGGATAGGCACGCAACATAATACAACCCCAAATATTCTATGCTATCATATCATTTGGCAAAAGCATCAACAAATGCTCCTCGAATATCCTCAGATAGATAACTTTCAGATAACCTCAGGTTTGAATCTTGATAGAAATTTCTAATCTCTGTCATAAGTGACTCATCCATGATGGCACTTGCAGATTTCTGCTTAGCCAACAGTGACGATTCTTCAATCATCAAATTAATTAGTTCCGTTCTTGAAGACGAAAAACTCTTGTCTTGATCCATCAAAGAAATCAATCTTGAGAAACAAGGATGGAGACTGGTGTTATCTCTCTCAGTAACATTATTCTCCTTCAATTTCGAAAGCCCCAAGAAATTGAGAAAATCAGAGACGACATCGTCCTTCGCATAACCATTTATGTACAGCCTGACTTCAGGATGCGGGTCATTCGCTGCTGCGCAAATGGAGCGCAGGCGCTCTTCAAAACAAAACGACCTCCGGTGCAGTCTGTAAAATTCCCTCAACGTTCCGGAATAAGGCAGGTTTATTCGCTGCCGTTGGAGATATGTTGAAAATATCGCTTCAATCTGGGGACGAATGTATAATACAATATTCAGATCAAGACCCAGAGCTTCGCGTAAATGCGAAATCGAATCGACAGAGTAATAGGCGTTTTCGGACGACATAAGCACTGAAGATTTTCCGCTTTCAGCCACTTCACGAGATAGTTTCTCTAATATTTCGTGCGTCACGCTAATACCTAGCGGAAACAAATTGTGATGACCATCATCAACACGGCCGGTTTCTGGATAAAGAATTCCATGATCAGACAATTGCTTGGCGTTGCGTGCCAAATAGCGCTGGAGAGAAGTTGTGCCAGTCTTTCCCAATCCAACGTGTAATATTATCTTTTTCATATCTCTTCCAATAACAAGAAATCAGCAGGCACCGGCTTGGATTCACGATGGCGCGGCATATCCATATGCGCGGTTCACCGATACTGCCCCTCCACGGCGAATGCTTGCCAATGACGCGACCTGCATACCACTGAGCACGCAACTGATTCCAAACGCGCGTTCGACCGCGTGCGCCAATGTTCCATCGATTTGGCCAGCCTCGACGTCAAAATCGAAATCGTTAAGGCGCAGATTAACCAGACGATCAATTGCAGCAATTCTGACATAGAACATCGTGCCCGCTACAAACGGAATTCGCATAATGTCCTTGACCGAGGTCAGCCCCATGTGTCCTGCAAGCTCGACGATGCTCTCCCGGTTTGAGCCAATATAGGTATCCATTGATACGACATGTCCGTCGGGACCAACCAAACCTAAACGTTCGTCTGCGTCGTATGCAGACAATATGCGCTCTGAATTTTCGTGTTCAAGCAGCTGGTCAAACATGTCGTTGCGCCAGACATGACCGTCGTCGCGGTGAACCGATTTCTTTGTATGCAACTTGAGAACCAAGTCATGGCCATACCCGCGAGCCAAACGCACCGCCTTTAAGAAGGGTAAAACGTCACGTCCACGATTTTGAGTTTCAATTACTTTTGCAGTCATTCCACACTTCTGCAGCACCTCGCGGGCTGATTTCGCGCGGTCAGGCGGCACCGTGACATAAAGGTGGAACTGCCGCGGAAAACCCTTCAGCCGCTGTAATATTTCCTCAAATACGTCCATATAGAAGCAATGAACAATCACTGCGACGGAGTTCGATCGGTCCTGCGCAAGGGGGGCTTGGATTGAGGCGTCCGCACATTCCGACGCGAGCGCTCGACTCAGGGCAGCAAGATATCCATATCCATACTTCTGGTCTGGCTCGAGATGCGCGCCTTCCGCCCATTCGTTCCATGCATTGACGAAAATAATGCGATCATCAGGGTCCTTCGAGTTCTTCAAAGCATCGCGAATTGCATTTTTTGTCCAACGTTCGAAAAGAGAGGGAGATGAATGGGCCAAAATGCTCGCCCGCTCCTGCTTGCGCGCAGCGTTGTCCCACCCCGGGTTAACCCCCCTGAACAGTTTGTATCCGGGATCCACATAGGTATCGCTCCGGTGAACCAAGTCGCGCCAATCATAGACCTGGCCGGCGAAGCCCTCATTTGTTTTAGCAATCTCAGTCACATTGCTGATGTTTGAGTTGTTCGGCGGGAACTCGACCGCAGCGTCGAAACCGTATTCAGCAGGGTCAACCCGCTCAAACGACTGCGTGTAGGCCAGGTAGATTTCTCCCAGTCCATTATTTCGACACCAGTCGCGCCACCGTTGCGCCGTCTCGCGGGGATTCGGCAACAGGTTCGGGCGATAGATCATCACGAGCGGCTTGCCGCCGATCCTGATGTAACGTTCATCGGCGAGATATTTCGAAAGATGCGAAATGAAATTGATGTCATCCTCTGGGGAATGGCTCTGTGCCATGAGCACATCGCTGTCCATTCCATCCCATCGGCGCGTCCAGTTCTCGTTGGCCCAGCACAGGCAGAAAGGAAGAGTCAGATCTTTATTGCCCAGATATTTCTCCAGGGGCATTTCCAACAGCGTTTGACCACCGAACCAATAGAAATAGAAGCAGAACCCGTTAACACCATACAACTTTGCAAGCTCTACCTGTGCGGTGAACGTCTCCGCCAACCGCAAGTCGTAATACCCCAACTCGCCCGGCACATGGGGTTGATAGTGCCCTTCATACTGAGGACGAGAACGCGCGACGTTGCTCCATTCGGTAAAACCAGCCCCCCACCATTTGTCATTCTCAGGGATCGGATGGTACTGCGGGAGGTAGAACGCAATCACGCTCACGGGGCTGTTCTCGAGGCCAAACGAGCTTTCAGCGCGCGGAACAAACTCTGGATCTTTGGAAGACTCTGTTGCCGCGACATTCAAGGTGCCCCCACGAGAGCCTGATTTTGATCGCAGCAGCCCGCGGCCTTGGCTAGCAGACGCAATATTCGATCCTCGATGTGCCGGTGTTGGGCCTCCATCTTCTAGGTAAGCAACGCGTTCCTGTTCCGCGTAGTTCAGGCGCCACCGGACACCTTTGAACCCTTCGTTGCGCATAACGCTTCCAAATTTGCGCAATGCCCGGAAAGGGCCACCCGCAATCCTAATCGCATGGTAAACCTTCCTCACGACACGGACGGACCGACGCGGCAATTGGAGAACCTGAATTGCTGCTGTCCGGATTCCCCGCAATGGCGCGGTGAGCTTCCAAGACGTTGAACTGCGGTAGGCTTCGTGCGCTTGATCGAGTTCCCCCATCATGTCTGACAATGACTGGCGTGCAACGTCCAGTTCATCCTCGCGCTGGGATAGCAATTCCGTCACGCGCGTTTGCTCGGCAAGCGCTTCTCGCAGGACAAAGGCATCGACATCTTTACGGCTCGACAGCACTTCAACGGCGCCTTCGACGTCGCCCACACTCGCCCTCGCTCCCGCAGCAACACTTGTCTCTGCCTGGGCAAGTTTTTCCTCCAGGCGCTGGACCTCCGTGCGCAGTCTTTCATTTTCAGCAAGCTCAAGTAAAACTTGTTCTTCAGCAATCGCCAACTTGGCGCCAGCATCGGCAGCAGCTATTTTCAACTCCTGCCCCCAACGCCCGAGATCTTCGATTTCAGCCTGGGACTGCGTGTATCGAGCGGTCGCCAACCGCTCACTTTCTTTTGCCTCCATAGTGGTCGAAGCTGCCAAATCAAGCTCTAACACTGACCGCAAATTGGCTGACTCTAGAAAGGCATTGTCAGCTTGCACTCTGTCGATCTGAGATCGCAAATCCTGTTCCCGGCTTGCAAACTCTTCAATCTGCTTCTGAAATTCAGCGATTGCCACAGTCGAAGCGTCACGCTCCGCCACCGTCTCGTCGTGAACCTGCTGCAGCGCTGCATGCTCCGCTTGCGCCTGTTCTATCCGCCCGCGCAGCGCCTTTTCTTGGTCTCCGAACTCTTCAATCTGCTTCTGAAACTCAGCGATTGCCACAGTCGAAGCTTCACGCTCCGCCACCGTCTCGTCGTGAACCTGCTGCAGCGCCGCATGCTCCGCTTGCGCTTGTTCAATCCGCCCGCGCAGCGCCTTTTCTTGGTCTCCGAACTCTTCAATCTGCTTCTGAAACTCAGCGATTGCCACAGTCGAAGCGTCACGCTCCGCCACCGTCTCGTCGTGAACCTGCTGCAGC